>QFCE01002453.1_pt1 | contig 594307 bp, 524 predicted proteins | sample 5346091 | NCBI WGS metagenome assembly QFCE01 (sample SAMN09062252, study PRJNA434731) | Human gut metagenome, whole genome shotgun sequencing project. | isolation source: stool timepoint A chromium assembly | host: Homo sapiens | collected 2015 | reverse complement strand
GGTACAGACAAATATGATTTCCTTTGTGAGCCATGGAGATAAGACTCTTTAGAGGCTTATCGGAATGTCCGGCGAACAGGAACATCATATTTCGTCTGTACCGTTTTTCTTTTCATAAACCTATAAAATCATGTCTTGTGAGAGGACGCTTATATCTGCCCTTCACACCCTGAGAAAGCATCACAGAATCTGCGACACTACGTCCGTTAAACTCCGGTTTATCTATAAAACCGCTCCAACGAATCCATGCGTGCACTCATATTTGCAAACATCGCATCTACGATCGTGATAGCTGCCATAGATTCCACGACAACAATGGCACGCGGTACGATGATCGGATCGTGGCGGCCTTTGATATTGATGTCAATCTCTTCGCCGGATTTATTGACCGTGTGCTGGGTGGCAGAAATGGAAGGCGTCGGTTTGATCGTGGCGCGGAGAATGATATCGGAACCATCACTCATGCCGCCCAAGATACCACCGGCGTGATTTGTTTCTTTGGAAACAGAACCATCCGCTCCGATGCGGAAAGCATCGTTGTTGTTCTTGCCGGTTGCTTTGGCAACGTCAAAACCATCTCCAATCTCGAAACCTTTTACAGCACCGATGGACATGACGGCTTTGGCGAGGTTTGCGTTCAGCTTTTCAAAGACCGGATCGCCGATACCTGCCGGAACACCGGAAATGATACACTCCACGACACCACCGGAAGAATTTTGTTCAGCGATGCAGGCTTCCAGATAAGCCATTGCATTTTCTGCGGCATCGGCATCCGGCATGTACACCGGATTTTTCAGAATCTCTTCGGCATCGAAATGACGCGGATCGCATGCGATTGGACCAATGGATTTAGAATAGGTCATAAGTCTGATGCCAAGCTGATCCAAAATTTTGACTGCGATCGCTCCGGCTGCCACACGTCCGATTGTTTCACGGCCGGAGGAACGGCCACCACCGCGGTAATCTCTGAAACCATATTTCATATCAAAGGTGTAATCAGCATGTCCCGGACGATAATAGGATGCAATTTCACTGTAATCTTTGGACTGCTGGTTTTTATTATATACAACAAGTGAGATTGGAGTTCCGGTTGTTTTTCCCTCAAATACACCGGATAAAATCTCAACGGAGTCATCCTCCTTACGCGGGGTAGTGAATTTGGACTGTCCCGGTTTTCTGCGATTTAAAAATTTCTGGATATCTTCCTCACAGAGAGAAAGTCCTGCCGGACATCCATCTACAACGACACCGACTCCTTTTCCGTGGGATTCCCCCCAGGTTGTTATTTTAAATATATTTCCAAATGTTGATCCTGCCATAGGTATGTACTCCTTTATCACCAAATATAAAATGATTATAAAAGATTTCGCTTTGCGCGACAATAAGAATATGGTAAAATATAAAAAGTTGTAAAAAAATTTGTGAGGAGGTTCCAAGAATGGAACAATACCCTGTGAGAAAAATAGAAAAACCGATCGACTGGTGCGTGACAGTGCCGGGGTCTAAGAGCATGACAAACCGGGCGCTTTTAATGGCAGCACTCTCGGATGGGACAGTGACATTAGACGGCGTGCTTTTTTCAGATGATTCCAGACATTTTATCAGCTCACTGACTGCGTTGGGCTTTGATGTTCTCGTGGAAGAGGAAAAAAGGCGTGTGACGGTAAAAGGAGAAGGCGGAACAATTCCGAAAAAAGAAGCAGAGATTGATGTTGGAAGTGCAGGAACAGCCGCCAGATTTCTGACAGCAATGCTTGGAATGTCAGATGGCAGTTATGTGATCCAGGCATCCGGGCAGATGAAAAAAAGACCGATGAAAGATCTGTTTGTCTTATTGGAGCATACGGGGGCAGAGATTATATATCTGGAACAGGAGGGTTTTCTTCCTGTGAAAATTAATGGGCAGAGAAAAGACCAGAAGCTTACAGTCCGGCTTGACATCAGCAGGAGTACCCAGTTTTTGAGTGCCATGCTTTTGATTTCGCCGATGCTTCCGCAGGGACTGCATATTCAGATCACAAGTGAGAAGACGGATGGTTCTTATATCCGGATCACACGCAATATGATGGAAAACTGGGGTGTGCAGACGCAGTTTGATGGAAAGAATTATGAGGTGATGCCGGGGGCAGCTTATCATAAAACTACTTATGTCGTAGAATCGGATATGTCGGCGGCATGTTATTTTTATGGTGCGGCAGCGATCACCGGAGGAAAAGCCATAGTCGAAAATGTGCATATGGACAACACGCAGGGAGATAAAAAATTCTTAAAGGTGTTGGAGCAGCTCGGCTGTAAAGTGACAGATACCGCAAAAGGGATCTGTGTGGAAGGCCCGGAACATGGAAATATTCATGGAATCGATATAGATATGAACGATTTTTCTGACCAGACGATGACGCTTGCGGCGATGGCGCCATACGCAGATGCACCGGTGCATATTTCGCACATTGGCCACATCAGACTTCAGGAGTCTGACAGGATCCATGCGATCGTGACAGAACTGCGGCGTGCCGGTATCCGGTGCGAGGAAGAAGAAGACGCTTTGACCATTTATCCGGGAGTGCCGCATGCAGCTGTGATAAAAACATATGAAGACCACCGCATGGCAATGGCATTTTCGCTGCTTGGTTTACGGACTGACGGGATCATAATAGACGATCCGCTATGCTGCAAAAAAACATTTGAAAATTATTTCGAACTGTTTACAATGTTGACACAAGAGTGATCATATACAATGAAAAAAAGAATTTTAGTACCATTGCGAGTGACACGTAGCGGAAGCGTGTTTTCGTTGATCTTGTTAACTTTTCGTAATATTCATAACGTAAAATCGAGTTTCACAATTGCCTAATATAACGGAAACAGGAAGGAGTACGAAAAAATTGTACGAGTTATTAAAAGAAGAGGGAAGAGCCAAACGTGGAGTATTTCACACGGTGCACGGAGACATCCAGACCCCTGTGTTTATGAATGTCGGCACAGTGGCAGCAATCAAGGGAGCTGTCTCCACTGAGGATTTAGAACAGATCAAATGTCAGGTGGAATTATCGAACACTTACCATCTGCATGTGAGAACAGGAGATAAACTCATCAAGGAGATGGGCGGATTACATAAATTCATGTCATGGAACCGCCCGATCCTTACAGATTCCGGTGGATTTCAGGTGTTTTCCCTTGCCGGTTTAAGAAAAATCAAAGAGGAAGGCGTTTATTTCCATTCTCATATTGACGGAGCCAAAATTTTCATGGGACCGGAAGAGAGTATGCAGATCCAGTCAAATCTCGGCTCAACGATCGCCATGGGTTTTGACGAGTGTGCGCCGGCTCTTGCGGAACGCCCTTATGTGGAGGCATCCGTAGCGAGAACGACACGATGGCTGGAGCGTTGTAAAAAAGAAATGAACCGCCTCAATTCGTTAGAGGATACCGTAAATAAAAACCAGATGCTCTTCGGTATCAACCAGGGTGCGATTTATGCGGATATCCGTATCGATCATGCCAAGAGAATCTCGGAGCTCGATCTCGACGGCTATGCAGTCGGAGGTCTCGCAGTCGGGGAAACACATGAGGAAATGTACTATATTTTGGATGAGACAGTTCCTTATCTGCCGAGAAAGAAACCAACTTATCTGATGGGAGTGGGAACTCCGGCAAATATTTTAGAAGGCGTTGACCGCGGTATTGATTTCTTTGACTGTGTTTATCCGTCACGGAATGGTCGTCATGGACATGTATACACCAATCAGGGAAAGATCAATCTGTTTAACCAGAAATATGAAAAAGATATGCGTCCGATCGAGGAAGGCTGCCAGTGTCCGGCGTGCCGCAGATACAGCAGGGCATACATCCGCCATCTGCTGAAAGCAAAAGAAATGCTTGGAATGCGTCTGTGTGTACTGCATAATCTTTATTTCTACAATACGATGATGGAAGAGATCCGGGATGCGCTTGATGCCGGAAACTTCAGATCGTATAAGGAAGAAAAACTTTATAACATGGGACAGATCGACCGTGAAAAAGAAATGAGCGGACAGAAGAAGTTCTATTAAAAGGACAGATATTGTCTAAGACTAAATATTTTATAAAATTAATTGGAAAAGCTTGCCGAAACGCAAGGTTTTGTGTACAATGTTTTATAGTTTCTAAAAATATCAAAATACGATATTAGAGAGCAATAAGTTTTTAGGAGGAAGAAAGATGTTATCAATCTTGGCATCATCAGGAGCATCATCCGCAGCAGGAATGGGTGGAATGATCCTTTGGTTAGTTATTTTATTTGCATTTATGTATTTCTTCATGATCCGTCCACAGAAGAAAGAGACTCAGAAGAAAAATGCAATGTTATCGGAACTTGCAACAGGAGATACTGTTTTGACAACAAGTGGCTTCTACGGTACAGTTATTGATATCACAGACGATACAGTCATTGTTGAGTTTGGAAGCAACAAGAACTGCCGTATCCCAATGCAGAAATCTGCAATTGCAGCAGTTGAAAAACCGGAAGAAGCATAATGTAAATAGAGTGCTTTATCATAAGACGTCGGCAGTTGCCGGCGTCTTATCTGTATCTGAAAGAGCATCAGGGAAGCGGGCTGCTTATGGAGCTGCTGTTTCACGCATGATCCGGATCAAAATATGATGATGAAAGGGAAAGAAAATGGTTTGTCTTGAAAAGCTGGATAGAAGTGATTTTGAAGAAGTTTATCGTATTATGGAACAGAGTTTTCCGGCAGATGAGAGAAGAAAAAAGGAAGGGCAGCAAAAACTTCTGGATGAAGAAAAATATGAGCTGCTCGGTGTAAGAAACGAGGGAGGGCTTCTGGCATTTTTAGCAGTCTGGGAGTTTGCGGAATTTGTCTTTATCGAGCATTTTGCAGTCAGTGAGAAAGCAAGAAACAGTGGGATCGGCGGAAAAATGTTAGAGGAACTGGCAAGGCAGAAAGCAGGAAAAGTTGTTCTGGAGGTGGAATTGCCGGAGGATTCCCTGAAAAAAAGAAGAATAGGATTTTATGAGCGGCATGGGTTCACTTTTAACGAATATCCATATATCCAGCCGCCGATGGGAGAAGACCGGCATGAAATCCCCCTGCGGATCATGTCAGCACCGGAACCGCTTTCAGAGGATGAGTTTCAGAGCGTGCGCACAGAATTATACGAAAGTGTTTATCATTATGTATGTGAGGAATGATAAACTGTATTTTCTATAGGTAACAGTTATGACTATTATGAAAAAGAAAAATAGCAATGATAGTTGAAATGTTTCCAAAGATACTATATTATAGTCTTTATAAATACTGTCGGCAATTACTGTGCTAAAGTGAAAAAGATACGGATTCACAGAGGTGCACAGACAGGCTGTGAATTGAAAGAAAAGAGGGATTGGATATGGAGTGTCATATTGGTGTGATCTCAGGCGATGGAATCGGACCGGAGATCGTGGCAGAGGCGAAAAAAGTTTTAGATAAAGCAGGGGAGAAATACGGACATTCGTTTACGTATCAGGATATTCTGATGGGAGGATGTTCGATCGATGCGACAGGCGTGCCGCTTACCGATGAGGCAATTGCAGCTGCAAAGGCATCGGATGCAGTTCTGATGGGATCGATCGGTGGAAACACACAGACTTCCCCATGGTACAAACTGGCTCCGGAATTAAGACCGGAAGCAGGACTGTTAAAATTGAGAAAGTCTTTGAATTTATTTGCAAATTTAAGACCTGCTTATTTATATGAAGAATTGAAAGAAGCTTGTCCGCTCCGTGACGATATTATCGGAGATGGATTTGATATGATGATCATGCGCGAACTGACCGGAGGTCTTTACTTTGGGGCGAGAAAGACGGAGATGGTTGATGGTGTGATAACTGCAACCGATACACTTACTTACAATGAAAACGAGATCAGAAGAATCGCAAAGCGCGGATTTGATATCGCCATGAAGCGCAGAAAAAAAGTGACAAGCGTAGATAAGGCAAATGTTTTAGATTCCTCCAGATTATGGAGAAAAGTAGTGGAAGAAGTCGCAAAGGATTATCCGGAAGTTACTTATGAGCATATGCTCGTAGACAACTGCGCAATGCAGCTTGTCAAAGATCCAAAACAGTTTGATGTCATTTTAACAGAGAATATGTTTGGAGATATTTTATCAGACGAGGCAAGTATGGTGACAGGCTCTATCGGAATGTTATCCTCCGCAAGTCTGAACGATACCAAATTTGGTCTGTATGAGCCAAGCGGCGGTTCTGCACCGGATATCGCAGGAAAAGGAATTGCCAATCCAATCGCAACGATTTTAAGCGCAGCGATGATGCTCCGCTATACGTTTGATCTTGATAAAGAGGCAGATGCGATAGAAGCAGCCGTCAAACAGGTGTTAAAAGACGGTTACCGCACGATCGACATTATGCCGCAGGAAGATGCAAAGAAAGCATATGTAACACAGGTTGGCACATCACAGATGGGCGATCTGATCTGTGAGCGTATTTAATACAGAAAGATGGAATGGTATCACCTGAGGAGGAATATCCGGGCTGAATGATAATTTCAGGTGAGGGAAAGGAATGATAGAATATGAAGAGTGATAATGTAAAATCAGGGATGCAGCAGGCTCCACACAGAAGTCTTTTTAACGCACTGGGCTTTACAGAAGAAGAAATGAAAAAACCAATGGTAGGTATCGTAAGCTCCTACAACGAGATCGTACCGGGTCATATGAATCTGGATAAAATCGTAAATGCAGTGAAATTAGGCGTTGCAGAGGCAGGCGGTGTGCCGGTTGTATTCCCGGCGATCGCAGTGTGCGATGGAATTGCAATGGGACATATCGGGATGAAATATTCTCTTGTCACAAGAGATCTGATCGCAGATTCCACCGAGTGTATGGCACTCGCACATCAGTTCGATGCACTTGTCATGGTTCCAAACTGTGATAAAAACGTTCCGGGACTTTTGATGGCAGCAGCAAGAATCAATGTTCCGACTGTATTCGTATCCGGTGGACCAATGCTTGCAGGTCATGTGCACGGCAAAAAGAGAAGTCTTTCCTCTATGTTTGAGGCAGTCGGTTCCTACGCAGCAGGAACGATGACGGAGGAGGAAGTAAAAGAGTATGAAGAGAAAGTTTGTCCAACCTGCGGTTCCTGTTCAGGAATGTACACCGCAAACTCGATGAACTGTCTGACAGAAGCACTCGGTATGGGATTAGGCGGAAATGGAACCATCCCTGCAGTTTATTCAGAGCGTATCAAACTTGCAAAACATGCAGGAATGGCAGTCATGGATATGTACAATAAGAATATCCGACCAAGAGATATTATGACAAAAGAAGCAATCTTAAATGCCCTGACCGTAGATATGGCATTGGGATGTTCCACAAACAGTATGTTACATCTTCCTGCGATCGCACATGAGGTAGGATTTGATTTTGATATATCTTTTGCTAACCCGATCAGCGAAAAAACACCGAACCTCTGTCATCTTGCACCGGCAGGACCAACTTATATGGAGGACTTAAATGAGGCAGGCGGTGTCTATGCCGTTATGAAAGAGTTAGCAGACATTGGACTGCTCAACACAGACTGTATGACCGTTACCGGAAAAACAGTCGGAGAAAATATTAAAAATGCAGTGAATAAGAACCCGGAGGTAATTCGTCCGGTTGACAATCCATACAGTAAGACAGGTGGTCTTGCAGTATTAAAAGGAAATCTTGCTCCAGATGGAGGCGTTGTAAAACGTTCTGCAGTGGTAGATGAGATGATGGTGCATGAAGGTCCGGCAAGAGTGTTTGACTGTGAGGAAGATGCGATTGCTGCGATCAAAGGTGGAAAGATCGTGGCAGGTGACGTTGTCGTGATTCGTTACGAAGGACCAAAAGGCGGACCGGGCATGAGAGAAATGTTAAATCCAACCTCCGCAATCGCAGGAATGGGATTAGGTTCCTCCGTGGCACTCATCACGGACGGACGTTTTTCCGGCGCGAGCCGTGGAGCTTCCATCGGTCATGTGTCACCGGAGGCAGCAGTCGGCGGACCGATCGCTCTTGTGGAAGAGGGAGATATCATCAAAATCAATATCCCTGAGATGACCTTGGATATTGCAGTATCCGATGAAGAGATGGCAGCACGTAAGGCAAAATGGCAGCCAAGAGAACCAAAAGTTACCACCGGCTACCTTGCGCGTTACGCATCTATGGTAACATCCGGCAACCGCGGAGCAATCTTACAGATTCCGGGAAAGAATGATTAAAGAAAGGCTGTTCATGGGTGCTTTCCGGATTTTGAAAGCATTCGTGAAGCAATGAGATATGGAAACACGAAAGGGGATTTAGAGAATGCAGTTAACAGGTGCGCAGATCGTGATCGAATGTCTGAAAGAACAGAAGGTTGACACTGTATTCGGATATCCGGGCGGCGCTATCTTAAATGTATATGATGAATTATACAAACATCAGAATGAGATCAGACATGTTTTAACTTCCCATGAGCAGGGTGCGTCCCATGCAGCGGACGGTTATGCGAGAAGTACGGGAAAAGTAGGTGTCTGTTTTGCAACAAGCGGACCGGGGGCAACGAACCTTGTCACCGGAATCGCAACCGCATATATGGATTCTGTTCCAGTGGTGGCGATCACCTGCAATGTAAATGTTCCATTACTTGGAAAAGACAGTTTTCAGGAGATCGACATTGCGGGAATCACAATGCCGATCACAAAACATAACTTTATTGTAAAGGATATTCATAAACTGGCAGACACGATCCGCCGTGCGTTTAAAATTGCGCAGACCGGAAGACCGGGCCCGGTTCTTGTGGATATCCCAAAAGATATCACGGCAGCGAAGACGGAATACAAGGCAAAAGAGCCGGAAGTGATCTCAGGAATTTCACAGACGATCACAGAGGAAGACTTAAACAAAGCGGTCAAGATGATCCAGAAGGCAAAGAAACCATACATATTTGTCGGTGGTGGAGCCGTGATCTCCGGCGCCAGTGAGGAATTAAAGAAATTTGTCAAAATGGTAGATGCGCCTGTCTGTGATTCCCTCATGGGAAAAGGAGCTTTTGACGGAGAGGATGATCTTTATACCGGAATGCTTGGAATGCATGGAACAAAAGCATCCAATCTCGGTGTCAGTGAGTGTGATCTTTTAATTGCTGTCGGCGTAAGATTTTCAGACCGTGTACTCGGCAATGCAAAGAAATTTGCAAGTCAGGCAGATATTTTACAGTTTGATGTGGATCCTGCGGAAATTAATAAAAATATCCAGACAGATGCATCTGTGATCGGTGATATCAAAGAGATCCTGCTTCGTGTGAATGAGCGGCTGACACAGATGAACCATACGGAATGGATCACACATATCATGGATTACAAAGTAAAGTATCCACTGACTTATCCAAAAACCGGATTATCAGGTCCTTATGTCATTGAGGATATCTATAAAGAGACAAACGGGGATGCCATCATTGTGACGGAAGTAGGACAGCACCAGATGTGGGCGGCACAGTATTACAAATACAAAAAACCGAGAACACTTCTGACATCCGGTGGTCTTGGAACAATGGGGTATGGTCTTGGTGCTGCGATCGGTGCACAGATCGGATGCCCGGATAAACAGGTCATTAATATTGCCGGAGACGGATGTTTCCGTATGAATATGAATGAAATTGCAACTGCAGTGAGACAAAAATTACCACTCATCGAAGTGATCATTAATAACCATGTACTTGGAATGGTCAGACAGTGGCAGGATTTGTTTTATGAGAAACGTTATTCTGCAACCGTTTTAGATGACGGTGTAGATTATGTGAAATTGGCGGAAGCCATGGGTGCAACGGGCTATCGGGCAACGAATCGTGAAGAGTTTAACAAAGCTCTGAAGAAAGCACTTGCATCTGATACCCCGGTTGTAATAGACTGTATCATAAATAGTGATGACAAGGTATGGCCGATGGTTGCTCCGGGTGAAGCAATCAGTTCTGCTTTTACCGGGGATGACTTGAAAAAGAAACAGGAGGAGTAATGATTATGAGCAGAGTTTACAATTTTTCCGCAGGACCAGCCGTTCTGCCAGAGGAAGTATTGAAGGAAGCAGCAGATGAGATGTTGGACTATCAGGGCAGTGGAATGTCTGTTATGGAGATGAGCCATCGTTCCAAAGTGTATGATAACATCATCAAAGAGGCAGAGCAGGATTTAAGAGATCTGTTAAATATCCCGGACAATTACAAGGTACTGTTTTTACAGGGCGGAGCTTCACAGTTCTTTGCAGAGGTTCCTATGAACCTGATGAAAAACCGCAAGGCCGGATATATCTTAACTGGTCAGTGGGCAAAGAAAGCATTCCAGGAAGCAAAAATCTACGGAGAGGCAGTTGAACTTGCTTCTTCTGCAGATGAGACATTCTCTTATATCCCGGATTGTTCTGATCTTCCGATCACAGATGATATGGATTATGTATACATCTGTGAAAACAATACAATTTATGGAACAAAATACAAAAAACTTCCAAACACAAAAGGCAGGATTTTAGTATCCGATGTATCCTCCTGCTTTTTGTCTGAACCGATGGATGTCACAAATTACGGAGTTGTATATGGCGGCGTTCAGAAGAATATCGGTCCTGCCGGAGTTGTGATCGCAATCATCCGTGAGGATTTAATTACCGATGATGTCCTTCCGGGAACCCCAACCATGTTAAAGTGGAAAACACAGGCAGATAATGATTCCCTTTACAATACACCACCTTGCTACAATATTTATATCTGCGGCAAAGTGTTCAAATGGTTAAAGAAGATGGGCGGGCTTTCTGTGATGAAAGAGCGCAATGAAGAGAAAGCAAAAATCTTATATGATTTTTTAGACCAGAGCAGACTGTTCAAGGGAACCGTAAGAAAAGAAGACCGTTCCCTTATGAATGTTCCATTTGTGACCGGCAATGAAGAATTAGATGCCAAGTTTGTAAAAGAGGCAGCAGCAGCCGGATTTGTAAACTTAAAAGGACATCGTACCGTAGGTGGTATGAGAGCATCCATTTACAATGCAATGCCGAAAGCGGGCGTTGAAAAATTAGTAGAATTCATGAAGAAGTTTGAGGAGGAAAATGCATAATGTTCAAATATAATTGCTTAAATCCAATTGCATCCGTAGGATTAGATCTTTTCTCAAACGACTATGAAAAAGTAGAGGACTTAGGTCAGGCAGACGCAGCACTCGTAAGAAGTGCTGCCATGCATGATCTTGAACTTCCGGATTGCCTGCTTGCAGTAGCAAGGGCAGGAGCTGGTGTCAACAACATTCCTCTTGATAAATGTGCAGAAAAAGGAATCGTTGTATTCAATACTCCGGGGGCAAATGCAAACGGTGTAAAAGAACTTGTTTTTGCAGGAATGCTTTATGCATCCCGTGATATTGTAGGTGGTATCGACTGGTGCCTTGCAAATCAGAATGATGAGAACATTGCAAAAACAGCAGAAAAACAGAAAAAGAACTTTGCAGGAACTGAGATTTCAGGTAAGAAACTCGGCGTCATCGGACTTGGTGCTATCGGTGTGTTAGTTGCCAACGCAGCCATCCATATGGGTATGGATGTATATGGATATGATCCATACATTTCCGTCAGTGCAGCATGGAATCTTTCCAGAAGTGTCAAACATATCAGCAATGTGGAAGATATTTACCGAGAGTGTGATTACATTACGATTCATGTTCCACTTTTGGATTCTACAAAGAAGATGGTCAATGCAGAAGCAATTGCCATGATGAAACCAAATGCAATTGTTTTAAATTTTGCCAGAGACCTTCTTGTGGATGAAGAAGCTATGGTGGAAGCTTTAGCTGCCGGAAAAATCAAAAAATATGTATCTGATTTCCCAAATCCAACCACAGTCGGAGCAAAGGGATGTATTGTAACACCACATCTTGGAGCATCTACCGCAGAGTCAGAGGATAACTGTGCGATCATGGCAGTCAGAGAGATCCGTGATTATATGGAGAATGGTAACATTGTCCATTCCGTGAACTTCCCGGATTGTTCTATGGGCGCATGTACTACCGCAGGAAGAATCGGTATCCTGCACCGGAATGTAAGTGGTATGATCAGTCAGTACTCCACAACATTGGGAGATGCCGGAATGAACATTGCAGGAATGACAAACAAATCCAAAGGTGATTATGCATATGTATTGATCGATGTGGATTCACCTGTAACAGATGAAGTCATTCAGAAGTTAGAGAACATTGAGGGCGTCTTAAAAGTCCGTAAAGTAAAATAAAAAATGAGGGCAGAAAAATGTTGCTGACAGTTGGTACAACAGAGGCAGTGGAAGCCATTGCCGAAGCGCAGGAAAATCTTCAGGAGGTTGCAAAAAATCCCGGGATTCTCCGCACTTATTTTCAAAACCTTGTTCCGGATCTTTTGAATTTTGCACTGCAGGTTGTCATTGCGGTCATCGTATATGCAGTGGGAGCTAAACTGATCGGTCTGATCGTTAAGATCGTAAGAAAAACGATGGAGCGCAGAAATGCAGATGTCGGAGTGATACAGTTCCTGTCTGCAGTCGTGAAATATGCACTGTATTTTATCCTGATCCTGACAATCTTAAGCCTGTTTGGGATAGCAACTACCTCAGCGGTGGCAGTGCTCGGTTCCTGTGGTGTGGCGGTTGGTCTTGCACTGCAGGGAAGTCTCTCCAACTTTGCAGGCGGAGTGCTGATCCTTTTGCTAAAACCTTTTGTGGTAGGAGATTATATCATTGAGGGCTCAAATGAAGGAACGGTATACGAGATTTCTGTTTTCTATACCAAGTTAAAGACCGTAGACAATAAAATGATCGTGATTCCAAACGGTAATCTGTCCAACAGCAGCCTGGTCAATGTATCGCATATGGATAAACGGCGGGTGGACATTGTGGTAGGTATTGGTTATGAAGCAGATATCCGTACTGCAAAAAATATTTTATATGAGATCGGCAGAAATGATCCGGCAAGACTGCCGGAAGAGGACGTTGTGGTGTTCGTAGATAATCTTGGTGCATCTTCGGTGGACCTTGGTATCCGGATCTGGGTCAAAACAGCAGATTACTGGGATACGAAGTGGCGGTTGATGGAAAATATCAAATATGCACTGGATGAAAATCATATTTCGATTCCGTATCAGCAGATTGATGTGCAGATCAAGCAGTAAAATTTATTAATAGTTGTTGACAAAAAATCCGATGTATGCTAACTTCAATTTGTGTGACATGCACAAAAACATGTCAAATTTACAAAAAGGTTTTAGAGGTATTAGGAGGATTTTGTTATGCAGCAGGGAACTGTAAAATGGTTTAATGCAAAAAAAGGCTACGGATTTATTTCCGACGCAGATGGTAACGATGTATTTGTTCATTTTTCTGCATTAGACATGGATGGATTCAAAGAGTTAAAAGACGGTGAAAAAGTTGAATTTGAAGTGACAGAGGGAGCAAAAGGACCTCAGGCAGCAAATGTAAGACGCATCGGCTAATTCATAGATGAGAATCTGAAAAGCGGGGGACTGTAACACGGTATTCCTTAAGAATAGGGAATGGTTGTTACAGTCTTTTTTTGTTTCAGAAATTTTCGAAGATAAAAATAGGATAATGCCGCGAAGTGTGGTATACTATAGAACAGTATGTATTAGAGAGAGGACAGACAGATGCAGTTAAAAGATTTACAGGCATATGAAATTTTAGAAAAACGCCCGATCAAAGATCTCAATTCCGAAGGAATCATTCTCCGCCACAAAAAAAGCGGAGCGCGGATCGCAGTGATTTCCAACGATGATGACAATAAGGTCTTTTATATCGGTTTTCGCACACCGCCGGAGGATTCCACGGGGGTGGCACATATCATTGAGCACACTGTTTTGTGTGGTTCTGACAAATATCCGGTCAAAGATCCTTTTGTGGAACTGGTGAAGGGTTCCTTGAACACCTTTTTGAATGCAATGACTTATCCGGAGAAGACAATCTATCCGATCGCAAGCTGCAATGATAAAGATTTCCAGAATCTGATGAGTGTCTATATGGATGCGGTTTTTCATCCGAATATTTATAAATATCAGGAGATCTTCCAGCAGGAGGGATGGCACTATGAATTAGAGAGCGAGGATGCTCCGGTGACCATCAACGGTGTTGTATACAATGAGATGAAAGGCGCTTTTTCCTCACCGGATGATGTCTTAAGCCGTCAGATCATGACATCCCTTTTTCCGGACACGACTTATGCAAACGTTTCCGGCGGAGATCCTCTGCATATTCCGGAACTGACTTACGAGGAATATCTGGATTTCCACCGCAGATATTATCATCCTTGTAATTCCTACATTTATCTCTATGGAGATATGGATGTGGCAGAGAAGCTTGCGTGGATGGATGAAGCATATCTGGGGAAATATGAGGCAATCGGGCTTGATTCAGAGATAAAGCTTCAGAAACCATTTGAAAAACCAATCGAAGTGACACATAAGTATTCCATTTCTTCCACGGAATCCGAAGAAAACAATACCTATCTTTCTTATAACACGGTGATAGAAACAGCACTGGACGAGAAATTGTATCTCGCATTTGATATTTTGGATTATGCGCTGGTCAGTGCGCCGGGAGCACCGTTAAAACAGGCATTGATCGATGCCGGGATCGGTTCAGAGATCACAGGCGGATATGACAGTGGAACGCTGCAGCCGACATTTTCTGTGATTGCAAAAAATACCAATCCGCAGGAAAAAGAGCATTTTCTGGCTGTCATCCGTGAGACATTAGAAGGGCTTGTAAAAAATGGATTAAATAAAAAATCGCTGCTGGCAGGGATCAATAGTTCTGAATTCCGTTACCGTGAGGCTGATTTCGGACATTTCCCAAAAGGACTTTTATATGGGATCCAGTGTCTGGACAGCTGGCTTTATGATGATATGCGTCCATTCCTTCATCTGGAGGCATTAGATACTTACCGTTTCTTAAAAGAGCAGGTGGAGACAGATTATTTTGAGCAGCTGATCCAGAAGTATTTATTAAATAACAGGCATGCATCTGTTGTGATCATTGAACCTGAGAAAGGCTTAAATGCAAAAAATGAGGCTGCCTTAGAGAAAAAACTTGCGGAATATAAAGCGGGGTTATCAGAAGATGAGATCCGAAAGCTGATCGCAGATACAAAACACCTGAAGGAATATCAGGAGACACCTTCTCCAAAAGAAGATCTGGAAAAAATTCCGATGCTTGCGCGCTCTGATATGAAAAAAGAGGCAGCACCTTTTTATAATACAGAACTTTCAGTGAAAGGTATCCCGGTGGTACACCATGATATTTATTCGAATGGGATCATCTATCTGACCATGTTGTTCGATATTGCGCACATTCCGGCAGAGGACATTCCGTATCTTGGCGTATTGAAGGCGGTACTTGGCTATGTGGATACAAAAAATTATTCCTATGCGGATTTTGCAAATGAAGTGAACATCCATACCGGAGGAATCAGCAGTACGATCGGTGTGTATCCGGGCGTGAAGGATAAAGATGGATATCAGGTAAAATTTGAGGTGCGTACCAAGGCATTATATGACAAATTGCCGGAGGCTGCAGCATTGATGAAAGAAATGCTTTTCACCTCAAACATTGATGATGAAAAGCGTCTGTATGAGATCGTTGCCGAGTTGAAATCAAGACTTCAGGTAAGCATCAGTTCCGCCGGACATTCCGTGGCTTCGACAAGAGCCATGACATATTTTTCCAGGGCGGCTGCTTACAAAGATACGATCACATTCTATGAGACACTGTGTGATCTGGAAGCACATTTTGATGAGAGAAAAGAAGCACTGACCGCAAAATTAAAAGAGATGGTTTCCTCCATTTTTACCAAAGAACATCTTCTGGTCAGTGTCACCTGCGAAAAAGACGGGGTTTCCATCGTAGAAGCAGAGCTGGAAAAATTCATTCCAATGCTATATGAAACTTCCGGGGAGGAAAAACGGGCAGAGATCGTTCCGGTTCAGAAGAATGAGGGATTTATGGATGCCTCCCAGGTACTGTATGTGGCGAGAGCCGGAAACTTCCGTGCACATGGCTTTGACTATCACGGTGCACTGCGCATTTTAAAAGTGATCATGGAGTATGATTACCTCTGGATCAATATCCGTGTGAAAGGCGGAGCATACGGCTGCATGAACGGTTATATGAAGAATGGAGACACTTATTTTGTCTCTTACCGTGATCCAAATCTGGAAAAAACAAATGAGATTTATGACGGAATCCCTGCATATATTGAGCAGTTTACTGCAGATGAACGTGACATGACAAAATATATCATCGGGACGATCAGTGATATGGATGTGCCAATGAATCCAAGCACGAAGGGCGATCGGTCCATGGCAGCTTATTTACAGAATATTTCGTACGAAGAGATCCAGAAAGAGCGTGATCAGGTGATCGGTGCGACGCAGGAGGATATCCGGGGACTCCGGGATATGATCGCATCTGTTCTCGCAGAGAATAATCTCTGTGTAGTCGGAAATGAGGAAACCTTGCAGGCATGTGAAGGAATGTTTGGGGAAGTAAAACATTTGAATGAATCAGAACGATGATTGTGAAATTTACAATTATCTGAGTAAATAAATACAAAGAGAGGAAGTTTATGAACGAAAAATTTAAATCTGGATTTGTGACGATCATCGGAAGACCAAACGTGGGAAAATCCACATTAATGAACCATCTGATCGGACAGAAGATCGCAATTACATCGAACAAACCGCAGACGACCAGAAACCGTATCCAGACGGTCTATACGGATATGGAACGCGGGCAGATCGTATTTCTGGATACACCGGGGATCCACAAGGCCAAAAATAAACTTGGGGAGTACATGGTAAATGTGGCAGAACATACCTTAAATGAGGTGGATGTGATCTTATGGCTTGTGGAACCGTCTAATTTTATCGGAGCCGGCGAGCAGCACATTATCGAGCAGTTGAAAAAAGTAAAAACACCGGTCATTCTGATCATCAATAAAGTGGATACCGTAGACCGTGAAAAAATCGTGGAATATATTGACACATACCGCAAAGTGTACGATTTTGCGGAGATTATTCCGGCTTCTGCACTTCGTGCAAAGAATCTGGACACGGTCATTGACATGATTTTCAAATATCTGCCGTATGGACCGCAGTTCTATGATGAGGATACGATCACAGATCAGCCGGAGCGCGCTATTGTTGCGGAGATCATCCGTGAGAAGGCACTGCATGCGCTCGATGATGAGATTCCGCATGGAATTGCCGTTTATATCGACCAGATGAAGGGCAGAAAGGGACAGAATATCATTGACATTGACGCAACGATCGTCTGCGAGCGTGATTCCCACAAGGGAATTATCATCGGAAAAGGCGGTGCAATGCTCAAAAAAATCGGAAGCAATGCGCGTTACGAGATCGAGCGGTTATTGGATACAAAAGTAAATCTGAAACTTTGGGTGAAAGTGAAGAAAGACTGGCGTGACAGCGATTTTCTGATCAAAAATTTTGGATACAATAAGGACGAAATTTAAACCGTTGCCAATATTTAACGTGTATAAGGTTTTTCACAACGCAAATCCTATCTGTATACAGATGGCAGGAGGGAAAAACGATGGAGAAAACCTGGAACACTTTTTGGGAAACAGGACGGATTGACGATTATCTGAAGATATGCAGAGAAAAAGAGAGTGACAGAGAGCAGGAAGTAAGGCAGAATGGGGCAGAACCTTGTAGTGACCGGAATGGTTTTAAATGCGATGCCGATTGGCGATTATGACAAAAGAATAACGCTGCTCACGAGGGAGAGAGGAAAAATCACAGCATTTGCCAGAGGGGCAAGAAAACCAAACAGTCAGTTTCTGGCTGCGACAAATCCTTTCTCCTTCGGGGAATTTGAACTTTTCGAGGGACGTTCTACATATACAGTTGCCAAAGTGTCCATCCGGAATTATTTCCGGGAGCTTGCAGCAGATTTCAACGCTGCCTATTATGGATTTTATTTTCTGGAATTTGCAGATTATTATTGTCAGGAAAATAACGATGAGACAGAAATGTTAAAACTGCTTTACCAGACACTCCGTGCGCTCGAAAGCCCTGCTTTTTCCAACAGGCTTGTGAGATGCATCTATGAACTTAAGACTCTCACGATCAACGGGGAAGCACCGAATGTGTTCGGGTGCACAAAATGTGGGAAAAAAAAGGAACTGCACTGGTTTTCGGGAAAGACGGCGCGCATGCTTTGCGATCACTGCGTGAATGAGTTAAGGCGGAAACCTGAAAATATGGCGGCGTTGCCGACCTATCAGAAAGTGCAGGAATCCACAGTCTATACCATGCAGTATATTATGACAGCAAAGCTTGCAAAACTTTACACGTTTTCTGTATCCGATCAGGTATTGTGGGAATTACAGCAGTGTATCAGGGAATACATGAAATATTATATCAACCATTCTTTTAAATCATTAAAAATTTTGGAAGAGGTTGAAAACATGATATAAAAATTGTATAATATCCAAGATTAACATTGAATGAAATAGAAAGAGGATGGAGTCTGTAACATGAAGAGATTAGGGTGTATTGGACTGACCATTATGATCTGCGCAGGTATGCTCGCCGGGTGTGGTTCCAGTCTGGAGGCAGACACAAATACCATTTATGTTTCAAAACATGGCAGAATAGTTACCATGGATGTGGAACAGCTTGACCAGTCTTATTATGATGAGACGGAGCTGAAAGAGTTTGTGGATTCCGCAGTGGAGGAGTACAATACGGAGAACGGAAAGAATTCAGTGAAAGTGGATGATCTGACCGTGGAAGATGGCACAGCAAAACTCCGGATGGACTATGAAACGGTGGATGATTATACAGCGTTTAATGGTGTGGAATTGTATGAGGGTAAAATCGTGCAGGCACTGGCTGCCGGGTATGATTTTGACACAGATTTTGCGGGCGTGGATAAAGACGGCAGTGTCACGGGAGTGACGAGAGAGGATATTCTCGCACAGGAAGATCTGAAAGTTGTCATTATTAAGGCAAATACCGATGTGAAGATTGAAGGCAAAATTTTATATGTTTCCTGCGATAACGTGACGGTCACAGGAAAAGATTCTGTTTCTATCGAAGAGGGAACCGGAATTGAGAAAACCTGGATTACGGAATCAGAAGAAGTACCATCCACAGAGACCGTCTTGGAGACAGAAAGTACGGAAGACGCAGGGGATGTCATTGAGGGAGAAGTGATCATCGGAACAGAGGAACTTTCCGGCAATGATGTAGTCACAAATCTTTCCGGTGATTCATTTGGTACAGATGTCTATACTTATATCATTTACAAATAAACAAATATAACAGAATGTGAGGAATTTATTATGGAAAAGACGATGGACAAAATCGTAGCACTTGCAAAATCAAGAGGATTCGTATATCCGGGTTCTGAGATTTACGGAGGTCTTGCAAATACATGGGATTACGGAAATCTTGGTGTAGAGTTAAAGAACAACGTAAAAAGAGCATGGTGGCAGAAATTCATTCAGGAAAACCCTTACAACGTAGGTGTTGACTGTGCCATCCTTATGAATCCACAGACATGGGTTGCATCCGGACATCTCGGAGGATTCTCTGATCCGTTAATGGATTGCAAAGAGTGCCATGAGCGTTTCCGTGCAGATAAGATCATTGAGGATTTTGCTGCTGAGAAAAAGATTGAATTAAAGGGTTCTGTGGACGGCTGGACACAGGAAGAGATGAGAGATTTCATCGAAGAACATCAGATTCCATGTCCATCCTGTGGAAAGCATAATTTTACAGATATCCGTCAGTTTAACTTAATGTTTAAGACGTTCCAGGGCGTTACAGAAGATGCAAAAAATACAGTTTATTTAAGACCTGAGACAGCACAGGGTATTTTCGTAAACTTCAAAAATGTACAGAGAACTTCCAGAAAGAAAATCCCATTTGGAATCGGACAGATCGGTAAATCTTTCCGTAATGAGATCACACCGGGTAACTTTACATTCCGTACCCGTGAGTTCGAACAGATGGAATTAGAGTTCTTCTGTGAGCCGGGTACTGATCTTGAGTGGTTCCAGTATTGGAGAGGATTCTGCCGTGACTGGTTACAGACACTTGGTATCAAAGAGGATGAGATGCGTCTTCGTGACCATTCACCGGAAGAACTTTGCTTCTATAGCAAGGGAACAACCGATATTGAGTTCTTATTCCCATTTGGATGGGGCGAGTTATGGGGTATCGCTGACAGAACAGACTATGACCTCACACAGCATCAGAACGTATCCGGACAGGATCTCACTTATTTTGATGATGAAAAAGGTGAGAGATATATCCCATATGTGATCGAGCCATCTCTTGGAGCTGACCGTGTGGTACTTGCATTCTTATGTGCTGCTTATGATGAGGAGAACATTGGTACAGAGGAAAAACCGGACATGAGAACCGTGCTTCATTTCCATCCGGCACTTGCACCTGTTAAGATCGGTGTACTTCCATTATCCAAGAAGTTAAATGAGGGCGCTGAGAAAGTATATGCACAGCTTGCAAAGAAATATAACTGTGAGTTTGACGACAGAGGAAATATCGGAAAACGTTACAGAAGACAGGATGAGATCGGAACCCCATTCTGTGTTACTTACGATTTTGAGTCTGAGACAGACGGAGCAGTGACTGTCCGTGACCGTGATACGATGGAGCAGGAGAGAATTAAGATCGAAGATCTGGATGCATATTTTGCAAAGAAATTTGAATGGTAAGAGTTTCATAATATGGAATAGAATTTCAAATTGTGAAATGTGTACAAAAAATCGTAGAAAACAGAGAAAAAAGTTGTTGCCTTTTGGTGAATGTGTGGTATTATAAGTATGTGCGTTTTGGAAAAACGTGCATACTTGTGACAGAAATAGAAAGATCATCTTTCTATTTGAATAAAAGTTACAGTATTTTATATTAGGAGGAATTATAAAATGGCAAACAAATGGGTTTATATGTTTAGCGAAGGCGACATGACCATGCGTAACCTGCTTGGTGGTAAAGGTGCCAACCTTGCAGAGATGACAAGCATCGGACTTCCTGTACCACAGGGATTCACAATCACAACAGAGGCTTGTACACAGTATTATGAAGATGGTCGTAAGATCAACGACGAAATCATGGCTCAGGCTATGGAAGGCGTTAAGAAAATGGAAGAGATCAACGGAAAGAAATTCGGAGATCTTAAGAATCCATTATTAGTATCTGTTCGTTCAGGTGCCAGAGCTTCTATGCCAGGTATGATGGATACTATCTTAAACCTTGGTTTAAATGACGAAGTAGTAGCAGCTATGATCGCTGGTAACCCAGATCCAGCATTCGAGCGTTTCGTTTACGATTCCTATAGACGTTTCATTCAGATGTTCTCTGACGTAGTTATGGAAGTTGGTAAGAAATATTTCGAACAGCTTATCGACAAGATGAAAGCAGAGAAAGGTGTTCAGTACGATATCGACCTTACAGCAGATGATCTTAAAACATTAGCAGAGCAGTTCAAGGCTGAGTACAAGAACCAGTTAGGAACTGATTTCCCTTCAGATCCTGTAGAGCAGTTAAAACTTGCTATTGAAGCTGTATTCCGTTCATGGGACAATCCACGTGCAAACGTTTACCGTCGTGACAACGATATCCCATATTCCTGGGGAACAGCTGTTAACGTAATGCCAATGGTATTCGGTAACTTAAATAACGAGTCCGGTACAGGTGTTGCATTTACACGTGATCCAGCTACAGGTGAGAACAAACTTATGGGTGAGTTCTTGATCAATGCTCAGGGTGAAGACGTAGTTGCCGGTGTTCGTACTCCAATGCCAATCGCACAGATGGAGCAGGAATTCCCAGAAGCTTACGCTGAATTCTTAAAAGTATGTGAGACTCTTGAGAATCACTACCATGATATGCAGGATATGGAGTTCACTGTTGAGAATAAGAAACTCTATATGTTACAGTGCCGTAACGGTAAGAGAACAGCTCCTGCAGCATTAAAGATTGCTTGCGACCTTGTTGATGAAGGACATAAGACAGAGGAAGAAGCAGTATTAATGATCGATCCTCGTAACTTAGATACATTATTACATCCACAGTTTGATGCTGCTGCATTAAAAGCTGCAACTCCACTTGGAAAAGGTCTTGGAGCATCTCCAGGAGCTGCTTGTGGTAAAGTTGTATTTACAGCAGAAGATGCTGAAGAGTGGAATGCAAGAGGAGAGAAAGTCGTATTAGTACGTCTTGAGACTTCTCCAGAAGATATCACTGGTATGAAAGCTTCCCAGGGTATCTTAACAGTACGTGGTGGTATGACATCCCACGCAGCCGTAGTTGCACGTGGTATGGGTACATGTTGTGTATCCGGATGTGGCGATATCGCTATGGACGAAGAAAATAAGAAATTCACATTAGCTGGAAAAGAGTTCCATGAAGGAGATTACATCTCTATCGATGGTACAACAGGTAACATCTATGATGGAGCTATCAAGACAGTTGATGCTACAATCGCTGGTGAGTTCGGTCGTGTTATGGCATGGGCTGACAAATACAGAACATTAAAAGTTCGTACAAATGCAGATACTCCAGCAGATGCTAAGAAAGCTCGTGAGCTTGGTGCAGAAGGTATCGGACTTTGCCGTACAGAGCATATGTTCTTTGAGGAAGACAGAATTGCTGCATTCCGTGAGATGATCTGCTCTGATACAGTAGAAGAAAGAGAAGCTGCTCTTGAGAAGATTCTTCCATATCAGCAGGGAGACTTCGAAGCACTTTACGAAGCATTGGAAGGTAACCCAGTTACAATTCGTTTCCTTGATCCACCTCTTCATGAGTTCGTTCCAACTGAAGAAGCAGATATCGAGAAACTTGCAAAAGCTCAGGGTAAATCCGTTGAGACAATCAAGAACATCATCGCTTCTTTACATGAGTTCAACCCAATGATGGGACACAGAGGATGCCGTCTTGCAGTTACTTATCCAGAAATTGCTAAGATGCAGACAAAAGCTGTTATCCGTGCAGCTATCAACGTACAGAAGAAACATTCAGACTGGACAGTAAAACCAGAAATCATGATTCCACTTGTATGTGAAGTAAAAGAGTTAAAATATGTTAAGAAAGTTGTTGTTGAGACAGCAGATGCTGAAATCGCAGCAGCAGGCGTTAAATTAGAGTACGAAGTTGGTACTATGATCGAGATCCCAAGAGCAGCTCTTACTGCTGATGAGATCGCTACAGAAGCTGATTTCTTCTGCTTCGGTACTAACGATTTAACCCAGATGACATTTGGATTCTCCCGTGACGATGCTGGTAAGTTCTTAAATGCTTACTATGATACAAAGATCTTCGAGAACGATCCATTTGCAAAACTTGACCAGAACGGTGTTGGTAAGTTAATGGATATGGCAATCAAACTTGGTAAACCAGTAAATCCAAAACTTCATGTTGGTATCTGTGGAGAGCACGGTGGAGATCCTTCTTCCGTAGAATTCTGCCACAAGATTGGTTTAGACTATGTTTCCTGCTCACCATTCCGTGTACCAATCGCTCGTTTAGCAGCAGCTCAGGCAGCTATCAGCAATAAATAAGAGTACTCATTCTTTGGAGAAGGTTGTGTATAAACAATAGATTTGTAGAGGCAGATCTGTTGTAGAAATCCCCCATTAGCGGAAGCTGATGGGGGATTTTATAATATAATGTGCGTAAGCAATGAGCAGTGCCATAGACAGAGAAAATATTTTCTGACTGCTTGCAGGCAAGGGAATATTTTTTCTGTCTATGATAGGGCGAATGCCCGACAGCCAGGAAAATCTCTGATTTTTCTGGCATGCACTGCGGACTCAAGTTCATGGTACAATAATCGGGGAGGCGATATATATGAATTTGATAAATGAATATAGAAAGTTTTTGAATCATTCTAAATATGGTGGGATTTTATATATTATCAATTTATTGTTGATCATCTGGATAACAATATACATAATACAGGCACTTTTTTCCTGTTTATTTTACAAGCGATTGACGCCAGAAGATTATGAAGTGGGGTATGTTAAAAGTTACACAACCAGTCAGCAGACAGATGACGGAACATCAGGAGATTCCATTAATTATAAAACAGAAGTGTTTTTTCGAGTTGGTGGAAAGGAATATTATGCAGATTTGGATATCCCTATTCGGCTTAAAACAAAAGTGATAAATGCAGGTAGGGATGCAAATTATGTGATTGGAGATATCTATTATAAAAAAACAGACCCGGAAAAAGTAAAAATTGTAGCATTGCGGCGTCATGTACTTCCCTTTGCAGAAAATAAATATATCTGTAAGGAAAATATAGATGATTTTTGTGAGAAGATACTTGCATCATATCAAAAACAGGATTATGATACATTGGCTTCTTTTACTTATTCTGGCTTAGAAAAAGAAGTAACTGGAAAAAGTGTAAAAGAGAATTTAGAGGCAGACTTCGACTATTTTAAAGAAAAGAAAATAGATTTGAATTCGTTACAATTTACACAGTTTGATAGTGATTGCACACATTATGTGTACATTTCAGATGGAAACGGAAATGGAATAACATATTATATTACTGTGAAAGATGGAAAGTATAAATTAGATTTACGATATCGGATGTAAGTTTAACTATTTTGGCAGAGGAATTTCTATGGATAAGATTTTACGAGAGAACCAACCGAAGAGTCTTTTGAGAATTTTACAGGAAAAAAATGAATATATCAGTGCTCCATGCAACGGAAACGGAACCTGTGGAAAATGCGTGGTGCGTTTTCAGAGCGGAGCAACGGAACCATCGGCTCGTGACAGAGAGATTTTTTCGGAGAAACAGTTGACAGAGGGGTACCGTCTTGCATGTCAGTCTTATCCGACCGGAGTGTATGAAATTGAGATTCCACAGAAAGAGGAAGAAATTGAGGTTCTTTCCGGGTGGCAGGAAGAAAAGAGATTATTCGGAGAGCACGGGAAAGCAGAAGACAGAACACATGGTGGAAACAAGGCAGAACAACCAGAATATGCAAGCTATGGAATCTGCATCGACATCGGAACAACGACTCTGGCGGCACTGCTTGTGAATCTGGAAACAGAAGCAGACTGCCAGACTGCCGTATCCGTTAATCACCAGAGAGCTTATGGCTCGGATGTGCTTTCGAGAATTTCTGCATCGAATAGTGGAAAAAAGTGGGAGATACAGAGGTGTATCCGGCAGGATCTTCAGAAACTGATCCGGGAGCTTCTTCAAAAAGAAAAGATAACGGAACAGCAGATACAAAGGATCGTGATTGCAGGAAACACAACGATGTGTCATCTGCTTCGCGGATTTTCATGTGAGACACTGGGAGTGGCGCCTTTTCTGCCAGTTGACCTTTCATGGATGGAAGGCAGTGCTGCGGATTTTCTTGGAATGAAAGAATTGGATACAAAAGTTGTGATTTTGCCTGGGATCTCAGCGTTTGTAGGGGCTGATATCATGGCTGGCATTGCAAAAATGAATATGCACAGATCCGAAGGATATCATTTGCTGCTGGATATTGGAACGAATGGGGAGATGGTGCTTGGAAATTGCCGTCATATGTATGTGACGTCCACGTCTGCGGGACCAGCGTTTGAAGGTGGAAATATTTCCTGTGGCATGGCGAGCATTCCGGGAGTGATCTCACATGTTTTCATGGAAGAGACAGGGAAAGCCGGATTTCAGGTGATCGGTGAAACAGATGGAGAAAATAAGAAACAGCAGGCGATCGGAATCTGCGGAACAGGTATGATCGATCTGGTGTATGAACTCCGGGAGCATCAGATGATCGATGAACATGGAACATATTCGGATCTTTATTTTGACACCGGATATGAACTGGCAGAAAAAGTAAAATTCACACAGAATGACATCCGGGAACTTCAGATGGCAAAAGCGGCGATCCGTGCAGGAGTGGATATTTTAGTAAAAAAGGCGGGCATTACGTTTGACGAAGTGGACAACTGTTATCTTGCAGGTGGATTTGGAACAAAGATAGATATCAAAAAGGCGGCAGGGATTGGCCTGATCCCGAAAGAACTGGAGATGAAAACGATCCCGGTCGGAAATACCGTTCTTGCAGGGACAAAAGAGGTTTTACTTGGCAGAATTTCAAAAGACGAACTTGAAAAGATCCAGACCATGGCAGATGTCATCAATCTGGCAGAAGAAAATGATTTTGAGGAGCTGTATCTCTCTTACATGGATTTTTAAGTAAACGACAGATAAAAATTCTTGTATTGAAAAGAAAAAATAAGTCTGTTATCATATAAGTATATGGTTTGTACGGAAGAAAAAGAATTTGACAGGTGGCTGAAACCACTACAAATGGAGAAGGACTGGCACAAGGGCATATGACAAGAAAACATACAATATTAGTTGCGGATGATGCAAGACATAACAGGACTGCATTGCGGGAAATTTTAAATGACAATTATATCGTGCTTGAAGCAGAAAATGGACAGAATGCATTAGCAGTTTTAGAGGAGAAGTATCAGGCGGTAACTGTGATCATTCTTGACCTGATCATGCCGGACATGAGCGGACTGGAACTCTTAGAAATTTTTCACAAAGATGTAAGATATCAGAATATACCTGTGATCGCAATGTTGAGAGACATCAATGATGAGATCGAGTGCAAGTGTCTGGAATACGGAGCATGGGATTTTATGCGGAAACCTTATGATCCGACGATCGTGCGTTTTCGTGTAAAGAATGTGATCGATCGCAGTCAGATGAGAGTGGATGATGAATTAAAGTACCGTGCGGAGTATGATGTGCTTACCGGCATTTTGAACAAATCAAAGTTCTTTTATAATACGAGAAATATGCTGAATATTTTCGGTACGGAAGATTTTGCATTCATCAGGATCGATATTGAAAAATTCCAGCTGATCAATTCCTTTTTTGGAATGGATGAGGGTGATAATTTATTAAAGTATATGGCAGATTATCTGCAGAATGTGGAAAAAGAATATCGTTATATTACTTATGGAAGAATTGAGGCAGATATTTTTGCGGTATGCTTTTCTTATGATAATGAGAAAGAGATCACAGACTTTGTGAAGAAATTCACGAATCAGATGGAAAAATATCCTCTGGATTTTGATATCACGCCTTTCTTCGGTGTATATCTTGTGAAAAACCGTGATCTTTCCATCAACGAGATGTATGACAAAGCCAATCTTGCATCCAAAAACTGTAAGGGAAATTATATCCAGAACTATTTCTTTTACACAAAAGAGATGAGTGAGGATATCATCAAGGAGCAGCGCATCATCAACAATATGAAGAATGCGCTGAAGAACGAAGAGTTTGTGCTGTATTTGCAGCCCAAATATGAACTTCAGCGAAATTCCATTGCAGGAGCAGAGGTTTTGGTGCGATGGATCACAGCAGATGGCAGGATGATATCGCCGGGAGAATTTATCCCGGTATTTGAGCGGAACGGTTTTATCCTGAAGCTGGATCAGTATGTCTGGGAAAAGACATGCCAGCTGCTTGCGGGATGGAGAGATGAGGGAAGAAAAATATTTCCGGTTTCCGTCAATATTTCGCGTGTAAGTCTTTATAATCCCAAAATTGTGGATGTGATCTGTGGACTGACAGAAAAATACAATATTCCACCGGAATGGCTGCAGTTAGAACTGACAGAGAGTGCATATACAGGAAACCCAAAAGCAATCAAAGAGATGATGGAACAGCTTCAGAAAAAAGGTTTTTCTATTTTGATGGATGATTTTGGAAGTGGTTATTCCTCGCTGAATGTACTAAAAGATATTGCGGTTGACGTCCTGAAAATCGATATGAAGTTTCTGGATGGTTCCGGAGATGATGGCAGGAGTGAAAACATTCTGGCATCGGTAGTCCGCATGGCAAAGTGGCTGAACATGCCGGTCGTAGCTGAGGGTGCTGAGCGCAAAGAGCAGGTATCGTTTCTGCACAGCATCGGATGCGAATATGTGCAGGGATTTTATTTTGCAAGACCAATGCCGGTAAAAGAATATGAAAAGCTGTTGTATGAACAGCCATACTTTGAAGATGATGAGACAAGAGGAACATCCAACGATACGAATGCCATCTGGACAGCGAATATGCAGATGGAAATGATTTTCTCCAACATGATGCAGGCAGCCGCAATTTATGAGTACAGCGACGGAAATATTGAAGTGGTGCGTGTAAATGACGCTTATTTTGACATGTTTGGTTATCATGACACAGACCGTGTGCACAAAGAGATTGAGGGATCCATTGATCATGTTGACAGAGAAAGGTTTATGGATACTTTTGCACAGGTTGTGGAGAATCAAAGTACTGCGGAATGTGAAGTGAAACGTTTTCTCGAGTCTGGCAGGGAAATCTGGATCAAGCTCCGCCTGAAGTATATTAACAGGGTAGGGGAACGCCATATTATTTTTGGCTGCATTGATGATATCACGGTCCAGCGGGAGATGGACAATGAACTTGCAAAGTACCGTCTTGCACTGATGGAAGAAGAGGTAAACGAGAAAACCATGCTTGTCGTGGATGATATGGAGATTAACCGGGCATCGCTGGAGAGTATTTTTGAAACAGATTACCGTATCCTGCAGGCAGGAGATGGGGAAGAGGCACTTCGTATTTTAGAGGAACAGAATTATAAAGTGGATATGATTCTGTTAGACCTGATGATGCCTGGCATGAATGGACAGACGTTTATGCAGGAAAGGAAGAATGATCCAAGGATCTTAAATATTCCGGTGGTGATCATCACGGCGGATGATACAACAGAACAACAGGTATTGACGATGGAATTAGGTGCAAGCGATTATATTGTAAAACCGTTTATTCCGGAGATCGTGACCAGACGTGTGCAGAATGTCTGGGATTCCACAAGGCGAAAAAAAGAAGTTCTGCAGGAGCATCAGAAGTAGTGGATAAGCAAAAAAAACTGCGCGTGTTTTATTCAGATATCAGTGCCTTGCGTGACAGATCAGATCAACCACAGCTGTGGGAGTTTTTGTGCTGCGCCAGACAACAGAAAATAAAACAATGTAAAAATGAAGATGACAGGCTTCGTGCCTTTGGGGCAGGTCTGTTATTGGAATACGGTCTGCGGCAGTATGGTTACACGCAGACAATACCTGTGGGATCGCCTGCAGCAGCAGAGTTGGAGCAGACCGGACAAACACGGTCTTTGCAACAGGTAAGATTCGTTTATGGTAAAAATGGGAAGCCGTATCTTGGGACAGGGCAGGGAGAACGGCTTCCGCTTATGTTTAACCTCAGCCATTCGGGCACATATGTGGCAGCAGCTTTTGGCACAGAGGATGTAGGTGTGGATGTGGAGCTAATACGCACCGGAAAACAGAAGATCGCACAGCGTTTTTTTGCAGAAGATGAGAGAAAATATCTGGAAAAATGTTGGACGGATGAGGCTTTTACCGGAATATGGACGAGGAAGGAAGCCTACATCAAGGCGGTTGGAACAGGGATCGCAATGTCTTTGGATTCTTTTTCCACGATGGAAGAACAGGTGGGAGAATATTATCTGAAAACATGGAATGTCGAACGGGATGTCTGGCTGTCTGTCTGCCGGAAAGGGAGTGCGATCGAACGCTGTCTGCCGGAGAAAATCGCATTAGAACAGGTGTTTTTATAAGAGACAGAGCTACAGATCATAATGAGAATGGTACAGGATCAGTACCGATAGAGATGGAAAATGGAGGTTGGGATTCATGTATGACGAGTTGACCGAACAGGACATAAAAAAAATGGAAGAAGAGATTGAGTATCGGAAGCTGGTTGTGAGAAAAAATGCGCTGGAAGCAGTCAAAGAGGCACGTGCACATGGCGACCTCAGTGAAAATTTTGAATACCATGCAGCAAAAAAAGACAAAAATCAGAATGAGAGCCGTATCCGTTATCTGGAGAAAATGATCAGGACAGCAAAGATTATTTCTACGGATTCTGCGGATGATGAAGTCGGAATGAACAATACCGTTACGGTCTATTTTGAGGATGATGACGAGGAAGAAACCTATAAAATTGTCACAACCATCCGCGGCAATTCCCTGAAAAATCTGATCAGTAACGAATCGCCGCTCGGAAAAGCATTGTTGGGACACAAAATAGGTGACCGCTGTGAAGTAAAAGTAAACGATAACTATTCCTATTTTGTGGAGATACGAAAAATCGAGAATACGGTGGATGATGGAACGGATAAACTGAGAAGTTTTTAATATATAAGAAAGAAGATTGAGGAACAAAAAGATGAGATTAACAGAATTATTAAACAAAGATGAAGTGACGATTTCCTGCGAGCTTTTTCCACCAAAACAGGGTGCGCAGTTGGAAAATTATAAAAATATCGTAAAAGATATGGCGGCATTAAAGCCGGCATATATGAGTGTCACTTACGGCGCAACAGGTGGAACATCTGATTATACGGTAAAGCTTGCAGAGGAAGTACGTAACAATAACATTCCGGCGTTGGCACATCTGACCTGTGCCTCTTCCACCAGAGAAAAAGTGGCATCTGTCATTGAGGAATTAAAGGCAGCAAATATCGAGAATATCCTTGCACTCCGTGGCGATATTCCTGCAAATGCAGATTTTCCGCTGCCGGATCAGTACAAACACGCAAGTGAACTGATCGCAGATATCAAAGCACAGGGTGATTTCTGTATCGGTGGTGCATGCTACCCGGAAGGACACCCGGAAGCAGCAACGATTTTTGAAGATCTCGACCATTTGAAAGAGAAAGTGGATGCAGGATGCGAGTTCCTCACCACACAGATGTTTTTTGACAATAACATTTTATACAATTTTATGTACAAGGCATTAAAAAAAGGAATAGATGTTCCAATTGTAGCAGGTATTATGCCTGTCACCAACGCAAGCCAGATCAAACGTATCACATCTTTGTCCGGCAATATGGTTCCACCGAGATTTCTTGCGATCGTAGACAGGTTTGGAGACAACCCGGCAGCAATGCGTCAGGCGGGAATTGCATATGCAACAGAGCAGATCATTGATCTGATCGCCAACGGTGTCAATCATGTGCATATTTACACGATGAATAAACCGGATGTTGCAGGAGAGATTTTAGACAATCTTTCCAATATCTATGTGAGATAGTGGATGTAAAATGATTGCTTAAAATGTGAAGAAAAATCAATATTTTTGAAATGACAGGATACCTCCTGAGCAGATACGGGTAACAACCCCGAACCTGCCGGGAGGTATTTTTGCGTACTTGAAGAAACAAAGTGCATTTTTCGTGCGGTCTGCTGCATAAAATATTCGTGTGACCATTGTGTGACCGGGGATACCTATAATAACACAAGGATTTATAAAAAATTCAATGGATGAGCGGAGGAGATGGAGAGTGAAGAAAAAATACATGCTTATGGGAATCGCTGCAGTATTGATCCTGGCAACGATGGTTGGCGGAACGCTTGCAGCTCTGAATACAAAAAGTGAAAAGGCAGTGGCAAATATTTCCATTAAGAGTGTGGGAGTCACGGTGATCGGGGATCAACCTGTGGCACTGGCAGACGGCGGGGAAAAAGAACCGGTTACGATCGTACCGGGGGAAACGATCGTCATGCCGAAGGCAGTACAAAACGATATCCCGGATGGTTATGATGTGTATGTAAAAGTAGTCATTTATCATGCATGGGATACAAAAAGCGGCGGACTTGTGAGTGCAGGGGAGGCGGATGATATCTATGTACATAATCAGGACTGGATCATCGGGTATGAGGATGATGAGCAGACGGTGATGTACTACACAAAGCCGCTGGCTCCAGAGCAGACGACAACAAACTTTATGGACGGAATTCATTTTAAGGAATCTATGGGAAATGGATTTGCAGATGCAGTCTATACGTTAGAATACGAAGTTACGGCAGTTCAGGCGAATAACGCAAAAGATGCGATCGCAGCAGAGCTTGGCGTGTTCCCGGAGTTTGATGAAAATGGAACGATTTTGTCTGTTTCAGAAACAAGATAACGGTTGAAGGAGATTGGAGCATATGAAAATAAAAAACATAGCAGCCGTTCTGTTGCTTATTTGGACTTGTGGATTCTCATCGGTGGTCAGTGCGGCGGAAATTCAGACTGTGCAGCTGACAGAGGAAAATCAGCTTGTGTATACAAAAGATAAGGCAGAGCTTGCCGGTGCTTTTGATGGCATGGCACCCGGAGACAGCAGGACCGTTGTCATTAAAATTGAGAATCAAAACAGTCATAAAGCATCTTTTTTTATTTCGCAGAAGACAACGGATGCTTTGGAAGAAGCAGGAAAAGCGTCTGGTGGAGCATATGAGTTTCAGGTGGAGATCGGCAATGATACGAACAGGACATCTTTGCTTGATGCAGATGCAGGTGGTTATGCAGAAAATGTGGCAAGTGCCGAAGGTTTAGCTGAAATTACAGAACTGAATGAGTATCGTTATATGACAGCTCTGGATCCGGGGGAATCGGCGGATGTCTATGTGACGTTGACCTTAGACGGCGAGGGCATGGACAGCGCAAATGGGATTGATTATTCGCGTGCAGCAGGTGCGATGGAATTTGAATTCCGGGCGTACTATGCAGACGACAGAAAGCCGGTTGTGATCACAAATTATGTGACGGAGCACGGAAAAGACAATGTGGTGACAAAGGTTGTAAAGAGAGTGATTCCAAAGACTGTCACAGAACAGCTTGTTCCACTGGCAAATGGTGTCAGGACAGGAGATCCTCTGACAGTGACGGTATCTGCAGGAGTTCTGGTGGCAGGTATTGTGATTGTCGGGATTGCGGTGAAAAAAAGAAAGGTGGAGCGTGAGTCATGAAAAAAGTAAAAAAAATAATTACAGGCTTTCTTATGGTTTTTATCTTCATGGCGATGGTGCTTCCAATGACAACGGTGAAAGCTTCGGAGGAGAAAGAAGCGGTGGAAAAAAGAATGTATACAGTGACATTCCGTGCGGGAAATGTTGCAAGTTTTGATATAGATAAGATCACTGTTTCCGATGGAATGGAAGTGACAAAAAATTATATTAAAGTAAAAGTTGCAAAGGGAGATACACTTGCTTTTACAGTGCCTGGCTGGGAAAGTGATGCAGGGCTGACATCATGGTTTTCTAACTGCCTGCACTATGAAAAAGAGGCAGCATATGGGTTGAAAGCGTTTTCCGGCGTTGTGGGAACTGCGGTGGAACGGAATACAGAGTACGTTTTGGATTATAAGCGTTTGATCGATCCGGTTTCCTATACGGTGAGTTTCATAGACAGTCAGACGAAGGAACAGATTGCAACTCCACAGATCATCTATGGAAATGCCGAAGAAACCATTATGGTCACTCCGGTGACCGTTTCGGATTATACACCGACGGAGAGCAGTAAAATTATAAAACTGGAAAAAGGGAAAGAGAACACGGCAACGTTTGAATACCGCTACACCGGGGCTGTGGAGACGATCACCAGCACGGTGACAAACGTGGTTCCGGGCACAACACGGACAGAGACAGTCGTAAGTGAGGTCGAGGAGACGGTCATCATTCCCGGAGCTGCCCAGCCGTCCGGTGTTACTGCAAATGTAGTAAATAATGCGTCAAATACAGCAGACAACCGCGCAAATGGTGGCGGTAATGCAGCAAATACAGCGGCAACGAATACAGCAAATAACGTGGCAGATAATAGTGCGAATAACGCAGACCAGAACGTAGACAATGGCAATGTTGAAATTCCGGAGGAGCAGACTCCGTTGGTCGATGGAGTTGTCGACATCGAAGAGAGCGAGACACCGTTGGCAAACACAGCAGAGGATGAGAGCACCGTTTCCGGCGATGTGGACGGGAAAGATGCCGACCTTGCAGCACAGGAGATCGATGCAGCATCTGTACCGGTGGCTGTGCCGGTGATCGGCGGTATTGCAGCAGTTTTTATTGCGGGACTGATTGCTTTCCTTGTATATAAAAATAGAAAAAGGTCGAAGTAAGCAGGATTTTTAGGTACGGTATTCGACTTTTATGGCAATGCATGCATGTTAGACTTACAGGAAAAATCTGGCAGTCAGAGCTGGAAAAGAGGAGGAGAACTGCATGCTGACGATTCGGACTCTGGGAAAATTTCAGATCAGGGATGAAGAACATATTGTGAATGAGGAAGAGATACGGTCTCCCAAAATGATAAATCTGCTGGCGTATCTGATTCTTCACAGAAATCAGACACTGACGTTTTATGACATGGCGGATGCGTTGTGGCAGGAGGAAGAAACGGGAAATCCGGCAGGGGCATTGAAGAATCTGATGTATCGTCTGAGAGTTCTTCTGAAGAAAAACTTTGGAGAAGAGGACTTTATCCTGACCGATCATGGTTCCTATCGCTGGAATCCCAGACTGGAAGTGGCAGTGGATGCAGAACGATTCGAACAAATGTTTGAATTGGCAAAGCAGAAACCTATTTCAGAGGGTGAGACGATCCAGAAACTAAAAGCGGCGCTTGCACTTTATCAGGGTGATTTCATGACAAAAGTTGCAGATATGCATTGGGTGATGATGCTGAATACTTATTATCACTCTTTGTATTTAAACTGCGTCCGGTATCTGTGCGAATGTTATGTCCGCGCGGAAAAATATGAGAATCTGGAGCAGCTTTGCAGTCAGGCACTTCAGCAGGAAAGTCTCGATGAAGAGTTATATTGTTATCTGATCAAGGCTTTGGCAGGAAAAAATAAAATTGGTTCTGCCCTGGAAGTGTACGAGAATGCATGCCGGACGTTGCAGCAGCAGCTCGGAATCTGTGAACTGTCAAAATTAAAGGGCGTTTATGACAAATTACTGAGACAGAATAAAAGCGGAAATGTGCAGGGAATTGCACAGGTACATCAGGATATTGCAGAACAGAATCCAGCGGGAGCGTTTTTGTGCGGGTATCCGGTCTTTCGGGAAATTTGCAGGCTTCAGGTGAGAAAGACAGCGCGTTTTGATGAAAATGAATATATTCTGCTTCTGACCTTAAAGGCGGGGGAGTATACCGGAAGCAAGGTCAGTGATGTCAATCTGTTCCGCATCCGCAATGCGATGCCTCATCTTGTGGAGACATTGAAAAAATCGCTCCGCCCTGGGGACGCGGTGGCACAGTTCAGCGATTCGCAGTATGTGATTTTGCTTTCCGCATGTACCTATGAGGGTGGAATGTTGGTCGCAAACCGGATTATTTCAAAATTTTATCAGGACAATAAAATTTACCGAAATCTGAAAATCAAGATCAATATAGAAAAAGTGAAAACAACAGAAAATATTTTAAGCAAATACACCGGATGAAATCTTTGGAAGAGAAAACAGTAGATCAAAGGGCAAAAGCAAGGAGGATTATATGAGATTTGCATCCATTGTAAAAAAAGTTTTAGCATTCCTGCTATGTTTGACGTTGCTGACATCCAATGTGACCGTCACCAATGCGACAAGTGTAGACACCACGGATGTTTTTGCGGAAGTTTCCACAGAGATGTTGAAGGAGACAAAAAATGCAGGGCAGGAAGAGAATGTGTCAGAGGCAGACAGTGATTCGAATGCAGCGGATCTGTCAGATACAGAGAGTAATGTAGGCGGGCAGTATAAGCAATCATCAGATTCAGACGGAACGGGAGATACAGAAAAAGTCAAGAACACAGAGAGCACTGAGGCGACTGAAGCAATCGAGGAGACGGAGAACACAGAGGAGACAGAACAACCGGAATTAAAAACCGTCTTCGACTATTCCAATGACGCAGTCCGCGTGGTCGTGACACTTTCGAATGAGACCGATCTTCCGGCAGGCGCAGAGCTTGTCGTGGCACCGGTAGCCGTCACAGCAGAAATGGAAGCATCCATCGATAAAGCGATGGAGGGCGAGTCGAAAGAAAAAGAAGAGGTTGTGGCGTATGACATCTCCTTTGTAAAAGATGGAAAAGAAGTGGAGCCCGGGGCAACCGTGCAGGTGCAGTTATCGCTTGCGCAGGTGAAAGAGGGCGATTCGGCGAGCGTGTATCATTTTGATGAGACAAAAAATGAGATGTTGGATATGAATGCGAACACTTCTGCCGACGGCGAGGTGACATTTGGCACGGATCATTTTTCAAAATATGTCATCGTCAATCATGGAGATAACAACGTGACCGTGACCATCGAACATTATGACAACAGCAAATATCAGGCGCAGGATGAGCAGAGTGCAAAAATTTACAGCGATGATGTCTGCACGATGGCACCGGGAGCAAAGATCAGCGACTACAATAAGGCGTTAAACTGGGATGTGGATCATGTGCAGGTAAACGGAGAAGCATTTTCCCAAAGTGAACTTGAAAACATTGAGATCCATGAGGACAGTGTTGTAAAAGTTTTTTATCAGGCAAAAAATACGGACTATATCGGTGAGGCATCGTTTTATGACTACGAGGTGATCCCTTATGACACAGCCGGACAGCAGAGGGCGGATCTGAGTATCAATGCAGATTCCAACTATCCGTCTGAGCAAAAAGATAACCGTTTCACGGTCGGAACGGTATCCCAGAATTTAAGTGAAAATCAATATGACACCGTCACGAAAAAAGCAGGTCAAAACGGAATCACAGACGACCAGCATATCAACGTGTATACCGGAGGAACTGGAGAAAATGCGAAAAAAACAGGGATCGTTACCGGGTTAAGTGATGATTACAAAGAAGTTCTTTTCAGTGTGAATGAACCGGGCGTTTTTCCGAAAGACGGAGCAGCTGCGGCAGAGACAAAAGGTCTGACAGTGAAAGAAGGATACAGATTAAAATTTTCACAAAGTGGTGACACTTACGAACTGAAAGAAGTTTTAGACAAAGAGGACAACGTGGCAACAACTGCGGGGGCGGATTTCCTGCCATTTGGAAATAATAATTTTTATTTTGGAATCCGCTATGACGTAACTTTTACACTTGGAGATTATATCGGGGAACTGAACTATTCTTTTACCGGGGATGATGATCTCTGGGTAATTCTGGATGGGAAACAGGTGGTCATTGATCTTGGCGGTATCCATGACGCTCTGACAGATACGGCCGATCTCTGGAACTATATTGACAGGACAGACAAAAACAAAGAACATCATCTGACCATTTTATATATGGAGCGCGGTGCAGGAAAGGCAAACTGTAATATGAAGTTTACGCTTCCGAATGCGGACGTGATCAAAGTGGTGGACGACGACGTGCCGGATATCCCGCCGGAGGAGCCGGTTGATTTTACGGAGAAGGATGTGGAATATCATAAGACAGTGAAACTGACGGACTGGGAGAACAGAGAGTATCAGATCGATCTTGACGCAAGTTCGCTCGCAACCTCGCAGAGCACAGTTGAAAAAATACAGACAGTGGATGCCATGATGGTATTTGACCTGTCCGGCTCGATGAATGAAATTTTGTCCGGTGAAAATCAATTAAAGGACATCGGAGAATTCAGCAGTGTGAAGAGTCATCTGGATATCAATAAAGTATATTACTGGAATAAATATGAAAAGAGTGGCTGGTGGCCATGGACGTACGATAAGAGTGTCGGAATGGGAACGGCGGCTGTATCCGGTAATGTGTATGCGAAGTATCCGGTAAAATATATCGACGGACAATGGAAAAAATATGTGGACGGCAGTTATCAGAGCATTTCAGACAGTGATGTGATGGCAGCATGGACGTCTAAGATTTCTGCGTTAAAAGACGCTGCCAGCGGATTTGTGACAGGTATTTCCGATACATCACCGGACAGTCTGGTCGGAATAGCAACCTTTTATGGCATTGGCAATGGGTGGAACAGCAGTACCGAGGGCAAATTAAACCACGGTCTTTCGAAAGTAAATAAAAATGAGATGTTAAAGTCCGTCAATGCGCTTTTTGCGGACGGCGGTACCTCTCCACAGAAAGGACTGGAGCATGCATACAGCGAATTGCAGAAGGCAGAAGATGACAACAAAAAATATGTGATCCTGTTCTCCGACGGAGAGCCTTCGGACAGCAATGACAAAACGGAGACAGAAGAATCAGCGGTGAAACTGAAAGAGGCCGGCTATACGGTCATCACAGTCGGGCTTGGTTTAAATAACGAGACTGCCACATGGCTGGGAGAGAAAGTGGCGTCAGCCGGCTGTGCATTTACGGCGGATACTGCGGAGGAGTTAAACAAAATCTTTCAGAACATCCAGAGCACGATCACACAGTCAAGATCCCTGACCGGAGTGCAGGTGACGGACATTATTGATGCGGAATTTGAGCTGACAGATGCCGAGATCCAACGTCTGAGAGCGGATGGCGCACAGGTAACGGTCAATGAGGATGGCACAACGACGGTCAGCTGGCTTGATCAGGAAGTAAAGCCGAAGGAAAACAGCGCCTCCGGCTGGCAGAAAACAATCCATATTGTGGCAAAAGAATCCTGTTTGGGTGGAAATAATATGACTACAAATGTAAATCCGAATTCCTTTTTAAGCTTTGGCGGCACACAGCTGGAATTGCCGCAGCCGACCGTAAATGTAAAAATTGACTATCAGATCACAGACACAGCAGATACAATTTTTCTCGGAGAGAATCTGGAAAACTATGCAGACGATGCCGCAGTGCGCATGAAAAATGCGGATAGTGCTGGACTGTCACAGGTGAACCTGACGTTCTACACAGACAAAAACTGTAAAGAGGAGATTACGCAGGAGAACCTGAAAAAAGAGATCCCAAAACAGGATACCACGTATTACGCAAAAGCATTTTTGCCGGTGGAGGAAGCGACAGACGATTCCAACGCAAACTCCACGTTAAACGGTGTGATCTATAAAAACGAGGCACAGGTGGAGGCAGCACATGTGGATGGGGAAGCCTATGCAGGAAAATATGACGTGAAAGTGAAAACAGGAACGCTGATACTCACAAAGAAAATCAGTAAAAAAGATATCAGAGCGTGTGAGGGGGATCCGATCTTTACTTTTAAGATCACCAATCAGACGACAGGCGATGTTTATTATAAGACGTTAAGGTTTGGTGAGAACAGCGCAGAGGATCAGACCACGACAGCCGGAATGTTCAATGTGAAAGCGCAGACGACGCTGGAAGGACTTGCGCAGGGAATCTATAAAGTAGAGGAACTTGACACGATGGGCTTTACGTTAAAAGAGTTTACCGCAGACACAAACTGTGCGTCACAGATTGCCGGAAACAGCGCACAATTTGCAGTTGGTATCCGCAGCAGAGACGAGGCCTGCAGCTTTGACGCAGAGGACTTTGTCACAACAGCGGCAGATTCACACTTGCAGGCAGACTGTGTGAACGTCACAGCCAAAAACAATAAGACTAGAAGTGATGGAAAACTCACGGATACGGATGCCGTGAAAAATCAATTTGTGATCCATGAAAAAGCAAATAGCACGACAGATGTTGATAATAATTTCACAACAGATGTGCGCAAATAATCGGAGGCAGTGTGTATGAAAGAAATATGGAAAAAGAAAAAAATATTTGTGATTACAATTGCACTGATGGTTGGAATTATTGGAACAGCAGCAACATTTGCAATTATCACAGCAACAGCAGGAACGGTGACCAATACGTTTCAGGCGGCAAAAGTGGCGACTGAGATCGAGGAAGAGTTTGAGGGCAAAATCAAAGCAGGAAGCACCGTGAAAAAGAATCCGAGTGTAAAAAACACTGGAATTTCGGATGCATTTGTCCGGGCCAGGATCACAATCTCACCGGAACAGACAGAAGTGACGCTATTAAACGGCACCTGGAACGGAACTGCTTTTACGGAGAAAGGCAAGGCAGCGGACAGCATTGCGACCGAGAGTACGCTGTATGATCCCGATGGTGACGGAACCGGCTGGTATCAGGGCACGGACGGCTGGTTTTACTACAACAGTCCGGTTGCGCCGGGGCAGAACACGGATAATTTATTTGATGCAGTAAAAATTGGAAATGTGACAAAAAATTTCGATATCACGGTTTATCAGGAGGCAGTGTTTGCCGGAAGTTATGAGGCCGGAGATAAAGTAGGGCTTCCGGTTTTGAAGGGATTTTTTGCAGAAGTAACCAAATAAGTCAGAAAGGCGCAAAAGAAAATGACAAAGAAAATTTGCAATGTATTATCAATGGTGGTATTTCTCGGACTGCTTGTGATCGCAGGCTTTCTGTTTGTCCCGAAAATGCTTGGATATGATGAGTATGCGGTCTTAAGTGGCAGCATGGAACCCAAGATTCCGGTCGGGGCGATCGTCTACGATAAAAATTTTGCCGCAAGTGAGGCGAGGGAAGGAGCAGTCGTCACTTATCAGCTTCCGGCGGGAACGCTGGTGACGCACAGAATCATTTCGGTGGATAAGGAGGAACAGACCGTTGTCACGCAGGGAGACGCCAATAATATTGCAGATACAGCTCCCGTTGCATGGCAGCAGATCGTCGGGGTGTATGCATTTCATATCCCGTATCTTGGATATATTTCCATTTATGCAAAGACACCGCTCGGTATTGCGGTGGTGTGCGGTGTTTTGATCGTGCTGATCCTCTTAAACTTCATCCCGGATATTTTAGAGGAGGATAAGAAGAAAATTTCAGATACGGAATGAAGAAACGTTACTGAAATTTCTGATATATGACCGCCGTGTGACCATTGAGTGATAAAACAGTATCGTAACAAAACGGTTTCTGATAAGGCAGGAACCGCATGTTGCAGAATGGAAAGTACATAAGAATGAAAAGATTATCATGAAATGAAAAAGGAGATCAGAAATTATGAAGAAAACAAAATTAGTCACACTGCTTGGAGCGATCAGCCTGATCGGAGCAATTGGCGCAGGCAGCACATTCGCTTACTTAACGAGCACAACCGGAACTGTCACCAATACCTTTACCGTCGGCAATGTAAACTTTGATGATGATCCGCTGACAGGCGGTTTATCCGAGTCCAAAGTGGCAAGAGATGAAAACAGCAATCTGTATGTGGATGCTGATGGCACCGGAGAGTGGACGGTAAAAGAAAATAAGTACGAGGATCTGGTTGCAGGAGAAGTGGTATACAAAGATCCGACCGTACACATGGCAGATGATTCACAGGACGCATGGGTATTTGCGAAAATCGTGAATGAAAACCCGGAACTTACGATCACATATGCTTCTGACTGGGTAGATGTGACAGACGCTTATAAAACAGCACAGAACTTAAATAATATTGACTACAAAGTATATGCAAAAAAAGATGTGATTTCCAAATCCGCTCATTCTACCATCTTTGAAGAAGTAACGGTTGGAAACAATGTGACAGAGAATACCACATTTACCGATATTAAAGTTTCTGCATGTGCAGTTCAGGCAGCCGGCTTTGCAAATTACACAGACGCACTTGCACAGGTTTCTTTCAACTAAATAAAAGGTAAAACATCTGAGCAGACTTTTCATAGGGACTATGAGGTCTGCTCATTTTGTGGTACAATCTAAAACAGTGCAGATAGTTTTTTACGTGCACAGCAGAGTAAAGTGGGAGAGAAACGGGCATGAAACAAAATAAAAGCAGCCGGTCAACGGTTCTTCTTTTTCTTCTTGGCGCAGCGCTGATCGTGGCAGCACTCATTATGCTGGTGCCGGATCTTTTGAATTACAAACAGTCCAACGACACCTATGAGGCATTAAAGGAAAACTATATTTCAGAGAAAGCGGAGAATACGGAAGTGGCGGAGGAGACAGAGGGGGATGATTCGTGGTGGTATACAGATGTAGATGTGAAGCTGGAAGAACTTCAGCAGGTCAATGCGGATATTATCGGCTGGATACGGTTTGACAATCTGGAGCAGCTCAGTTATCCGGTTTTATATTCCGGGGATGATGAGAAGTATCTTCGCACGGATATTTACGGAAATCAGACGATTGCCGGATGTATTTTTATGGAGGGGATGAACACACCGGATTTTCAGGATTACCATACGATTTTATATGGACATAACATGAAAAACTTAAGCATGTTTGGCAGTCTGAAAAAATATAAAACAGAGGATTTTTATAAAGATCATCAGTTTTTTACAATCTATACATCAGAGTGTGCGTACCGTTATCAGATTTTTGCCTACTATGATGTGCCGGAAACCGACGAAGTTTACACGGTTGGCTTTGCACCGGATGAGACTTTTCAAAAATTTATTGATAAGATGAAGCAAAAGTCCTATGATGATACAGGAGTGAACGTGACGAAAGACGATCATATTATGACACTGTCGACCTGTTCTACCACGGGAAAACGTTTTGTAGTGCATGCAGTGCGCATCGGGGAACATGCGTTGGAGAAATAGAAAAAGAACAACATAAGGAGAAAAACAATGAAAAGACCAGAAGAATTGAGTCATATGCTGACAGAGATGTACAATGATACGAAGGATGGAAAAATTCACTGGAACATCAGTGTGCAGACAACAGAAAATAATGAAGTATCTGAGAAACCGGTCGAAGTGGAGGACGGTGTATCCTGGACGATCGATGAATGTTATGTTTCTTATTACTGTAAATACAAGGGACAGGATTTTCTGATGATCACCTATGAGATGATCAAAACTGCCGGAGATAAGGTGCATACGACCAACATGATCTTCCTTCCACCGCTTGGAATCCGTGTGTTCCAGCTGCCAATGCTGCTGCCGTATGCGGTTCAGGCGTCCGGTGTGCTGGCAAATCAGATCCACAATCTGTGGGAATTACTGCTTGCGATGAAAAAGGCAGATCCGGAGAGTGTATTTATGGAAGTGTCAGCAGGAAAACTTGTGATCGAGGATGAAAAATAACCCTTGAGAGATTGATATCTATAAGCTTGTACATATGGATAGTATAAGGAAAAAGATGTTCGTGGATCTGGTTGTACCACAGAACATCTTTTTTGATGCAAAATCAGGTAAAATAAGAATATCCTTGAAAACATTTTGGAAGAGTCTCTCCAGAAATCCCAAAAAAAAAGGGAAATAATCAATTGGAAATAATATACAATTTTGTCAAAAAGTATATGAAAATGTAAATAATGTTGAAACTTTATAAAAAAAGTGTTAAAATCATAACAATCACTGGTATGACCAGAAATAATAATTTTATGAGGGAGGAAACAATATGTTAAATCATGGACTGTTGTTTCAGGTTTACGGCGAGGGAGCTGCATGGCAGTTTCTTGGCTGGATTTTAGTTTTTACCTGTCTCGTACTTGCAAATGAAATTGCCAGACGTACAAAAGCCGGCGGAATGTTATGTTTCGTTGTTCTTCCAATCATTCTGACAGTTTACTTTATTGCAATTTACGTTTCAGCAGCAGCGGGAGCTGAATGGGCACTTAATAACAATACATATGTACATATGACAAGCTGGTTCCACTATGCGAAGTTATATGCAGCTACAGCTGGATGTATTGGTTTTATGATGCTCAAATACAAATGGGGTATTGGTAAAACACAGTGGTTTAAGGCTTTCCCATTTGTCATCGTAGCAATCAACATTTTGATCGCAGTATGCAGCGATTTCGAATCTGCAATCAGAGGTGCACATGCACTTGCAGAGACAGGAACAAGCTGGTGGTTATCATCTGAAGGCGTATGGTTATATGGTGGATGGTGGAACGTTCTCAACGGTCTTGCAGGTATTATCAATATCTTATGTATGACAGGCTGGTGGGGAATCTACTCATCTAAGAAAAAAGATGATATGTTATGGCCGGATATGACATGGATGTTCATCTTAGCTTATGATGTATGGAACTTCCAGTATACTTACTTAAACCTTCCGACTCATTCCTGGTATTGTGGTGTTGCATTATTACTTGCACCTACATTTGCTGCAGCATTCTGGAACAAAGGTGGCTGGATTCAGAACCGTGCTAACACATTAGCATTATGGTGTATGTTTGCCCAGGTATTCCCATTATTCCAGGATCAGGGTAAATTCGCAGTTATCCCAAGGCTCTACGCAGATGGATTCATGGATGCAGCTACACATCCAACAGCAGTAGATCCTACAGCACAGGGTGTGATCTCTGTTCTTTCAATTGTAGTCAACGTTGTTGTATTCGCTGCGATCATCAAACGTTCTATGAAGTTAAAGAAGAATCCTTACAAAGATGAGATCTGGAAAGGCACAAAAGATTACGAAGAAGCTATGTCCCGTGCGGAATAATCTTCATCAGATCTGTAATGAAAAATGAGCACTGTATGGTGCATGAAAAAAGTCTGCTGGCAGGTAGTACCTGTCGGCAGACTTTTTTACTATAGAACAAAATAAAAAGCGATGTTTTATTTACACATCTCCGCAATATCATAAATCAGTTTTTTGGAATCTTCCCATCCAAGGCAAGGATCTGTGATAGATTTTCCATAAATATGATCGTGGATCTTCTGAGATCCTTCTTCAATATAACTCTCAATCATCACACCTTTTACCATGTTATGGATGTCTTGCGATAACTGACGGTTATGCATAACTTCCTTAACAATACGGATCTGTTCTTTGAACTGCTTGCCGGAATTGGAGTGGTTTGCATCAATAATGGCAGCCGGGTTTACAAGATCCATTTTGGCATACATATCACAGAGACGGATCAGATCTTCATAATGATAGTTCTGCGTGCTGTTTCCGTGTTTGCTTACGGCGCCGCGGAGTACAACGTGGGTTAATGGATTTCCAGTTGTCTCCACTTCATAGCCACGGTAAACAAAATGGTGTGGATGCTGGGCGGCATAAACAGAGTTTAACATAACGGAAAAGTCACCGCTGGTTGGATTTTTCATACCGGATGCAACATCAAAACCGCTGACGGTAAGACGGTGCTGCTGATCTTCAACAGAACGTGCACCGATCGCAACGTAGGAGAGCAGGTCTTCTACATATCCCCAGTTTTCCGGGTAAAGCATTTCGTCTGCACAGGTGAGACCGCTTTCTTCAATGGCACGGATGTGCATTTTGCGCATGGCGATCAGACCTTCCACCATATCTGGTGCTTTTTCAGGGTCAGGCTGGGAAGCGATTCCTTTGTAGCCTTCACCGGTGGTACGTGGTTTATTTGTATACACACGTGGGATGATGATCAGCTTGTCTTTGACATCTTCCTGAATGGAAGTGAGACGGCTGACATAATCGCATACAGAATCTTCGTTGTCTGCAGAACAAGGTCCGATGATGACAAGAAAACGGTTGTCAAGACCTTTGATCACATTGCTGATCTCTGCGTCACGCTGTTTTTTTAACTCCTGCAATTTCTCTGACAGAGGATATCTTTCTTGGATCTGGGCAGGAGAAGGTAATTCGTTTAAAAATGTGAAACTCATGTAATACTCTCCTTTAGTAGATTATACTAACAGTCATTCTAATAGATTGTGAATAAATTGTCAAATTCACAGATGTTCCAATTTTTTATAGTCTCCATGAATACTATTTATATTGCATGCATTGAATATTAGAGTCTGGTGTTTTAAAATAGAAATGATCGTGGAACATAAATCAGGCAGAGTTTCGCAAATCCGGTTTAGGATGGACAGAAAAGGAGCAGGACAGGCATATGGAGATTAAAGGAAAAACAATTGGAACAGGAAAACCACTTTTATGCGTTCCGGTTATGGAAAGCAATAAGGAAGAGATCATAGACGAATTAGGGACACTTGCAAAAAGTGAAGCAGATATAGTGGAATGGCGTATAGACACTTTCGTGGATTATAAGAATTACAACGCAGTGCGCGAAGTGTTTGCGGCTGCGGCAGAGTGCATGAAAGAGAAGATCTTCTTATATACATTCCGAACCAAAAAACAGGGCGGCATGGGAGAACTCGCACCGGATGAACTGAACGACCTTCATGACCTTGCGGCAGAGTCAGGATGCGTGGATCTGCTTGATCTGGAATTTTTTGAGGAGGAGCATCCGGCAAGAAAAATCAGAAAGCTTCATAAGCAGGGCTTGAAAGTCATTGCCTCCCACCATGATTTTTATGAGACGCCGGACAGAGAAGTTATGAAGATGCTGTTAGAACAGATGTGTGCAGGAGGTGCAGATATTGTAAAACTTGCAGTTATGCCTCAGGATATGGAGGATGTTTTAAAACTGTTATCTGTGACGAATGAGTTTAAGGAAGAGAATCCGGACACGCCGGTCATCACAATGTCCATGGGAAAGATGGGAATGATCAGCAGGCTGTGTGGAGAGAGCTTTGGTTCAGCAATCACCTTTGCGGCACACAAAAAAGCGAGTGCACCCGGTCAGATGGAGATGCACGAGGTAGCTGATATTTTGGAGAGAATCCATAAAATCATGTAAAATGCGCTCATTTGCGCCAACAGGTTTTACAAATTTATGAAATTGCCTTGGTGCTTCATAATTACCAAATTATAAAATTATTATAAACACCGACAGATATCTTGACACAGATATTTGCCGGTGTTATTATTTAACGCGTTTAATACATAACAATGTTAACTAATAACGGACGGTGAGTGAATTATGGATAAATTATATGAAGAACTTTTTCGGTCGATGAATCAATTCCGAAAGCTGAAGTTTTCCGAGATGTTTCCAGAAGTGTGTAAGACAGACTATTTTGTGCTGTGTACGATCATGGATAAAGGAGAGAACGGTCAGATTACGATTTCGGAACTGGCTGCGCGGGCAAAGATGCTGCCTCCGGCAATTTCCAGAACGTTAAAAGGGTTAGAGGAGCGTGGATACGTCGAGCGGAATGTCAACAAAAATGACAGGCGCAACACCTATGTGGAACTGACGGAAGCAGGAAGACAACTGACAGAGGAAGCAAGGCAGACAATGTCGGATTTTGGAAAGTCAGTGATGTCACAGGTGGATGAGGCAGATATGAAACGCCTGATTTCTTATTTGGATAACATTTATCATATTGCGGAAAAAGAGATTGAAGCTAGAAAAGGGCAAGGCAGAAGAAAGGAAAGGGAACATGAGTAAGATTTTTAAAAATATGATTCCATATTGGAAATCAATTGTGATTATCATTGCGTTACTCTTTGTGCAGGCATGGTGTGATCTGTCACTACCGTCTTACACATCGGATATCATTGATGTTGGTATCCAGAACTATGGTGTGGAACATGTAGTGCCGGAGGCATTGACTGCGGATGAGTTTGAAACGGCAGAGTTATTCATGACGGATGAGGAGGCAGATCTCTGGGAGAGTATCTATGAGCAAGACGGTGATATTTACCGGCTGCAGGTGACAGCTGAGTCAGAATTAAATGAGATCGATGATACACTGGCAGTTCCGCTCATTATGAATTATCAGATGAGTGTGATGGAAGACTCTGCAGTAAAAGAGCATGTTGCAAAACCGACCGGAGCAGATGCCGGTACTCTGGAAAAAGACACCTTACTTTCCATGAGAGACAGCATGGAAGAGACCATTGATACAATGGGAAGTTCCCTTGTGAAATCCATGGGCGCAGCCTATGCGGTATCCTGCGATAAAGCGGCAGGAATTGACGTGGAAAAGATTCAGAAAAGTTATCTTGTCACAGCCGGACTGAAAATGGTCGGCATGGCGCTGATGATCGGAATCGTGACAGTTTTAGTGGGCTTCTTTGCCTCCCGTGTCGGTGCAGGTATCGGAAGAACGTTAAGAGAGAAAGTATTTAAACAGGTTGTTGGATTTTCCAATGCAGAGATGGATAAATTTTCCACCGCTTCCTTGATTACAAGAAGCACGAATGATATTCAGCAGATCCAGATGGTTTCAGTTATGCTGCTTCGTATGGTAGCGTATGCACCGATCCTTGGCATTGGCGGTGTGTTAAAAGTCGTGCAGACCGGAGCCGGAATGGGATGGATCATTGTCCTTGCAATCCTTGTGATCCTTGGTTATGTGATGGTGCTGATGGCAGTTACCATGCCAAAGTTCCAGTTGATGCAGAAGCTGGTGGATAATATTAATCTGGTATCCAGAGAGATTCTGACCGGTCTTTCGGTCATCCGTGCTTTCGGCAGGGAGAAAAAAGAGGAAGAACGTTTTGATATGGCGAACAAAGACCTGACAAAAACAATGTTATTTACCAACCGTGTCATGACTTTTATGATGCCGGGAATGATGATGATCATGAATGTTCTTTCCGTTGGTATCGTTTGGGTGGGTGCCCACAAAATTGATGCAGGAACGATGCAGGTCGGCGCAATGACAGCGTTTATCACTTATGCGATGATGATCGTCATGTCATTCTTAATGCTTACGATGATGTCGATCATGCTTCCTCGTGCAGCCGTTGCAGCAGACCGTATTGATGAGGTCGTTCAGACAGAATCCTCGATCCATGACGCAAAAGAGCCGGAAAAAGTGACAACACACAATGGAGTTGTGAAATTCTCCCATGTGAATTTCAAATATCCGGGTGCGGAGGAAGATGTGCTTCATGACATTGATTTTACAGCAGAACCTGGACAGACCACTGCGATCATTGGAAGCACCGGCTGTGGCAAATCCACACTGGTCAATCTGATCCCGCGTTTATATGATGTGACAGACGGAAGTATCACACTCGACGGAAAAGATATCCGAAACATTACGATGTCTGATCTTCGTGACGAGATCGGTTTCGTTCCACAGAAAGGTGTATTATTTTCCGGAACGATTGCTTCGAATCTTCGTTTTGGAAAAGATGATGCGACAGACGAGGAGATTAAGAAAGCAGCAGAGATTGCACAGGCAACAGAGTTTATTGAGGCGAAGGATGACAAGTATGAGAGTGCGATCGCACAGGGCGGAAGCAATGTTTCCGGTGGACAAAAACAGCGTCTTGCGATTGCAAGGGCGATTGCAAAAGATCCGAAAATCTTTATTTTCGATGACAGTTTCTCTGCGCTCGATCTAAAGACTGATGCGGCGCTGCGGAAAGCGCTTGCTGAAAATGTAAAAGACAGAACGGTGATCATCGTGGCACAGCGTATCAGCACCATTTTACATGCAGAGCAGATTCTGGTACTCGATGATGGAAAAATTGTCGGAAAAGGCACACATGAAGAACTGTTAAAATCATGCGAAGTTTACCGGCAGATCGCAAAATCACAGTTATCTGCGAAAGAACTTGGACTTGAGGAAAGTGAGGTGGCTTTGAATGAGTAGGGAACAGGAATTTAAGACACATCAGCCACGGAGAAGAGGTCCGATGGGACATGGCATGCAGCCGGGCGAGAAACCGAAGGACTTCAAAAAATCCATCAAAAAGCTGATGAGCTATATTGGAAAATACAAAGCTGCAATTTTTGTTGTCATATTTTTTGCAGCGTGTTCTACCATATTTAATGTTGCAGGACCGAAAATTTTAGGAAAAGCGACCACTGCATTATCGGAAGGTCTGATGGCGAAAATTCAGGGAACCGGAAGCATTGATTTTGGAAAGATCGGAAGCATTCTTTTGTTTGTGCTTGGTCTGTATCTGTGCAGTGCGGTTTTCAACTTTATCCAGGGATGGATCATGACCGGGATCACACAGAAAGTGTGCTACCAGCTCAGAAAAGAAATCTCGGAAAAAATCAACCGCATGCCGATGAAATATTTCGAGAGCCGCACTTACGGCGAAGTATTGTCCCGCATTACGAATGATGTAGATACGTTGGGACAGGGATTAAATCAGAGTATTACCACGATCATTACATCCGTTGCAACACTGATCGGCGTGCTTGTGATGATGCTCAGTATTTCACCGCTTATGACACTTATTGCACTTGTGATCTTACCGATCTCCATGGGTCTGATCGGATTTGTGACAAAAAAATCACAGAAATATTTCCGTGCGCAGCAGGAGTATTTAGGACACATCAATGGACAGGTGGAAGAGGTATACGGTGGTCATCTCGTCATCAAGGCATTTAACCGCGAGAAAGATACGATTGAAGAGTTCGAGAAAACGAATGATATTCTCTATGATTCCGCATGGAAATCACAGTTTTTGTCCGGTATGATGCAGCCAATCATGATGTTTGTGGGAAACTTAGGTTATGCCTGTGTTGCCCTGACTGGTGGACTGCTTGCAATCCGTGGCACGATCACGATCGGTGATATCCAGGCGTTCATCCAGTATGTGAAAAATTTCACACAGCCGATCCAGCAGATCGCACAGGTTATCAATCAGGTACAGTCTATGTCTGCAGCATCCGAGCGTGTATTTGAGTTTTTGGAGGAAGAGGAAGAAGAGCAGATTGTAGAACATCCGGCGGATGTTTCGAAAATTACAGGTGCAGTGACATTTGATCATGTCCATTTTGGATACAATCCAGAGCAGATCATCATCAATGATTTCAGTGCCAGCGTAAAACCGGGACAGAAAATCGCAATCGTAGGACCAACCGGAGCCGGAAAAACGACGATGGTAAAACTGCTTATGCGTTTCTATGATGTAAACAGCGGAGCAATCTGTCTTGATGGACATAATATCAAGGATTTCAACCGCAGGGAACTGCGTGATGCATTCGGAATGGTATTGCAGGATACCTGGCTGTTCAAGGGAACAATCATGGAAAATATCCGGTACGGCCGGCTTGACGCAACGGATGAGGAAGTGATCGCGGCAGCGAAGGCAGCGAGAGCAGATCATTTCATCAAGACGCTGCCGGGTGGTTACCAGATGGAATTAAACGAGGATGCAAGCAATGTATCGCAGGGACAGAAACAGCTTCTGACCATTGCGCGAGCAATCCTTGCAGACAATAAGATCCTGATTTTAGATGAGGCAACTTCTTCGGTAGATACAAGAACCGAGATTGAGATCCAGAAGGCAATGGATAACCTGATGAAGGGCAGAACCAGCTTTGTCATTGCACACAGACTTTCCACGATCCGTGACGCAGATTTGATTCTTGTCATGAAGGATGGAGATATCATTGAGCAGGGAAGACATGAGGAACTTCTCGCAGCAGGAGGTTTCTATGCGAACCTTTATAATTCCCAGTTTGAGGATGTTGTAGCTTAATTTTTGTGCGTATCCGCAAAACAGGCACGCACGATTGCATCATCCCCATACTTATCACGGATTTTATCGATAGCAGAATTTAATTTGGACAACCGCTCAAACTTATCCTGATCGAAAAGATTATACTGCTCATAGCTTTCGTCGGTTGCTTTGCTCGTAGAGACACCGAGCAGCCGGATGGGAGCGTGATCCCAGCCCTGGTCAAATGCATTGCAGGCTGCCTCATAAATCTTTTCGGTCACGTTAGTGGCAGAAGGCAGGGATAACTGCTTACAGCGGTGATGAAAGTCATTGTCCACAATCTGAACCTGCACCACGCTGATGTAGGCTTTATCATAACGGATGCGCGCACCCACAGTCTCACAGAGAGATAACAGAATGTGGTGCGCGTTTTCTGTATCTGTGACATCATAAGGCAGAGTGACCGAGTTGCCATAACCCTTGTTGGCAGGAGATTCTGCAGTCACGGCAGAGGAGGAGATCCCATTGGCGGATTCCCACAGATAATCGCCCTGGGATTTAAAATTAGAGAGTAACATCTGGCGGTCTGCTTTTGCAAGTGCGCCGATGGTTGTGATTCCAAGAGAGCGCAGTCTTTTTGCAGTGGTTTTTCCACAGCCGTATAACGATTCCACCGGGAGTGGCCAGAACTTTTCTGCCATCTCTTCCGGGAAAAGAGTATGCACACGGTTTGGCTTCTCAAAATCAGATGCCATCTTTGCTAAAAGCTTATTTGTAGAGATACCGATATTGACGGTAAAGCCAAGCTCCTTATAAATCCGGTCTTTTAATTTTGTTGCGAAAACAACGGGATCACCGTAGAGTTTTTCCGTTCCGGTCATGTCGCAGAATGCCTCATCAATGCTGCATTGCTCGATCACCGGGGCAACCTCTTCCAGAATGCCGATAAATTTTCGGGAGGAAGCAGCATACAGTTCATGATCCGGCGGAACAATGACAAGATCCGGGCATTTTTGTCTGGCATGGGATAACGGTTCGCCGGTCATAATACCGTATTTCTTCGCAGAAGGAGATTTTGCGAGGACGACTCCGTGGCGCATCTTCTCATCGCCGCCGATCACGGCGTTGATAGTTCTTAAATCCAGTGCCTCCGGGTTTTCACGCAGGCGTTTCGCTGATTCCCAGCTCAAAAAGGCAGAGTTCACATCGACATGAAAAATGAGAGAGTGCATACAGATTCCTCCTGGTATCATAATGGTTTGTGCGAAACGCGTTCTACATTATGTACGAGTTTCGAGCTTTACATTACATCAATTATAGCAAACTCGAGGAAATCTGTAAACTAAAAACGAATATATGTTCGCATGTCATAACCCATACCAATCCTGTGTGTTGTGACACATAAAATTCACCGAATCGGGCATGATAGTAGCGAATAAGATGATTTTTGAGAGGTTTCAATATGTATATGATATGAGGGAATGCAATCAAAAGAGAAGGAGACACTGTGGAGCCGCCGGTTCTTAGAAGTCAGATTCTGCGTTTTATTCTGATTTATCAGAAATAAAATGCAGGATGTGAGTTCTTAGTACCGCTGCGAGCGACACGTAGCGGGAGCGTGTCTCCGAAAGTTTGATTGCATTCCCTCATATTTCAGTGCGTAGATTTACCTCTCAAAAATTATCGTAAACATTATAAACAACGATAAGGTGATTTTATTATGGTAAATATTCGAAAAGCCGCCATGATCGGTTGTGGATTTGTAGGTTCGTCCTCTGCGTTTGCATTAATGCAGAGCGGCATTTTTTCCGAGATGGTAATGATCGATGTAAACAGGGAAAAAGCGGAAGGTGAGGCGATGGATATCGCACATGGACTTCCGTTTGCAAGGCCGATCCGGCTGTATGCCGGAACTTACGATGACATTGTCGATGCGGCAATCATTATCATTACGGCGGGGGCAAATCAGAAGCCGGACGAGACGAGGCTTGATCTCATCCACAAAAATGTGGAAATTTATAAAACAATCATCCCGGAAATCGCAAAGCGAAACTGCGAGGGCATGCTTCTTATCGTTTCAAATCCGGTGGATATTCTCACTTACACAGCGTTAAAACTGTCCGGTTTCCCGGAGAACAGAGTGCTTGGTTCTGGAACGGTGCTTGACACGGCAAGATTAAAATATCTGATCGGGGAACATTTGAAGGTCGACAACCGCAGTGTGCATGCGTTTATCATCGGTGAACACGGGGACAGCGAGCTGGCAGCTTGGTCAAATGCAAACGTTTCCGGTGTGCGGCTCGATGCGTTCTGTGAGATGCGCGGACATTATTTTCACGAGGAATCCGAGGATAAAATTTATGAGGAAGTGAAAAACAGTGCCTATGAGATCATTCAGAGAAAACAGGCAACTTACTACGGAATTGCGATGGCGGTAAAAAGAATCTGCGAGTGTATCATAAGAAACGAGCAGTCCATTCTCCCAGTGTCTTCCATGATGCACGGAATTTATGGTATGGAAGATGTGGTCATCAGTATGCCTGCAATCGTCGGAAAAGATGGTGTGGAGGCAGTTGTGCCGATCGAACTCGATGAGGAGGAACAGGAGCAGTTAAAAAAATCAGCCACGCTTTTAAAAGAATTAAACACTATGATAAAAACCGAACATGGTGTAAAATGAGTGTCGGAAGTTTTCGATAACATGCTTTAAAGACAGGTGTTTCACATGAAGATAAAAATTTTTGCACTGACACATAAAAAATTTGAAGTACCACAAGATAAAATGTACCAGCCGCTTCAGGTGGGCAGGGAGGAAAAAGAGGATCTTGGTTACCTCTGTGACAACACGGGAGACAACATTTCTGCGGAAAACTGTTATTACAGTGAACTGACCGGATTGTATTGGATATGGAAAAATGTACACACATATAAATATGTAGGAACCTGTCACTACAGAAGGTATCTTTTGAATGAGCAGGAAAAAATTTTTACAGAGGCAGAGTATCTGGAGCTTTTAAAGGACTATGATCTGATCACGACCAAAAGGGTGGTGCTGAACAACTCCTATCATTATGGTTTTGCGACAAATCATAATATTCATGCTCTCGATATGACAGGAGAGGTGATAAAAGAACTCTACCCGGAATATTACGATACATTTGTACAGCTCGAGAACGGAACGGAAACGTATTTTGGCAATATGATCGTCACATCGAAAAAATGGTTTGATACATACTGTGAATGGCTGTTTCACATTTTTTTTGAGGTGCAGAAGCGGATCTGTCTGGAAAATGGAGAGGACGATTATCACAAACGGGTGTTTGGATTTATTTCCGAGTTCCTGCTGCTTGTGTGGGTGCGCGTAAATCATCTGAAGGTTTATGAATGCAAAGTGGGCATGTTAGGAGAAAAGGCAGAGACACGCGAGATGAAAGAACAGCTTGCGAGTTACTTCATTTCTATGGATGTTTTTGGTGCAAAAACGTATTTTGCGGAAATGTTAAAAAAGCGGCCGGATGTTCTGATGGAGGCATCCGACATCACAGGCGAGCTGAAACTTTCCATGCAGATCATTGCAACCATGAATCAGGAATTACAACGGACGGGGCATTGCTATCTGAGAAAAGAAAACCGTTTTCGGGAACTTATCACTTTATTTACGAGATTGAATGCAGTGATACGTGCATACATGAGCGGACAGGTCACAGAGGAGGACAGGCGCTTTTTGATAGAGCAGAGTGTTAGCGAGACAGCAGTAAAAGTCGGTGTTTTTATTCTGCCAATTTCAGCGGAGCAGAAAGAGGAGCTGGAAACTGAGATATTAAAAGATTTGAATGCATAAAAATCTCTTGAAATTTACACTTTTATCTGCTATAATAAATAAGCTGTTTGTGAAACAGATAAAAGAATATATGCGGCTGTAGTTTAATGGATAAAACATCGGACTCCGACTCCGACGCTGCGGGTTCGATTCCCGCCAGGCGCAGTAAAAAGATGTCAGTAGTGGCATCTTTTTTTTACTCTGAAATAAAATATTAAGAATTGGAAAAGCCTGCCATTCGTTGACAATAAACAGAGATAATGCTATTATGTAAAATGTTTGTTAGAGTAACTTTTTGTAATCAGAATGTATGAAATAATATTTTTTTATAATAGATAGCACAGACAAATTCGGGTCTGTGACAGAAAGGTTTGGTAAAAATGGCTTCAACGAATCAGGATAATAAAGATAATAAATCAAATAACATAGATATTCAGAAAATGGTAGAATTTGTAAAAAAGAATGCAAGATATTTTGTGGCAGGTGCACTGTTTGTTGTGATTTTACTTATTTTAGTGAAATTCACGGGAAATGGAACCGGAAACGCAGACGATAATAACGTGGCGGTTACTGAGACGGTTGTGACAGAAGAAGCATATGAGGAAAATGCAGTCCCGGCAGTCAATGAGCTGATCAACAACTACTTTACTGCTTATGCATCGGGAGATATTGTCACATTACAGACACTGGCAACACCGATCACACAGAATGAGCAGAGTTATATCACACTGATCAGTCAGTACATTGAGCAGTATCAGGACATTAACTGCTATACAAAGTCCGGGCTTGACAGCAATTCTTATATGGTAAATGTCAGCCTGAATGTGAAGTTTATGGGAGTGGAAACACCTGCACCGGGGCTTTATTTCTTCTATGTCAGAACAAATGACGATGGAAGTCTTTACATTGATAATCTTTACAGTGAGTACAACCTGTCCAGACAGGAGAGTGCGTTGGATACAAGCATCCGCAACCTTATCACGAACTTCTACAACAGCGATGATGTCATTGAATTACAGAATGATATCCAGCAGAAATACGAAGCTGCATTGTCAACAGACGAGAACCTGTTGAATCTCTGTGCAACGACTATTCCAAATGCAATTACTGAGTGGCGTAATACCATTGTGGCAGACGCAACAGAGAGTACAGAAGAAGTGCCTGCAACGGAAGAGGTTCCTGCAACAGAGACTCCTGCTGAGGAGACTCCGACAGACGAAATTCCAGCGGAAGAAACGCCGGCAGAACAGACAACAGAAACTGTATATACAATAGACAAGGTAAATGTCCGGTCAGGTGCAGATACCTCAGCAGACAAGCTTGGCTCTGTTGAAAAAGGAACGGCACTTACCAGAACTGGTACAGAAGGAGACTGGAGTATTGTCGATTACAACGGTACAACAGGTTATATTAAGAGTGAATTTTTATCAGCAGAAGCACCGGAGAATGCTTCTGAGACAGCGGCATCAGAAGCATTGACAGAGGGCACAACGATCATGCTCTCCAACACAACAAACATCCGGTCTTCCATGAGCGAGACAGCAGACAAAGTCGGAGTTGCCTATGCCGGAGAGAAGGTAACGGTTGTGATGAGTTATGCAGAAGGCTGGACAAAAGTAACCTGGAAGAATAAGACAGGTTATATCAAGACCGATTTATTAAAATAAAAAAGTAACAGAATGCTACGGAGGCTTCCAGCAAATTGAAGTCTCCGTTTTTGTAGTTATTTGAAGCTGTACAAAATAGAATCATATGGAATAATGACAGGAAAAGGAAAAGTATGGAAGAAAACGGAATCCGTATCAATAAATTTTTGAGCGAAGCAGGGGTATGTTCCAGACGCGAGGCAGACCATCAGGTAGAACTTGGAAATATTACCATTGATGGAAAAGTTGCGGAAACAGGCGCAAGAGTGCTGCCGGGACAGACGGTTTTGTTTCAGGGAAAGAAAGTTTCAAAAGAAGAGGAAATGATCTTAATTGCGTTCCACAAACCGGTTGGCATTGTCTGTACCGCAGAAAAGCGCGAAAAAAACAATGTGATCGATTATATTAATTACCCGAAGCGCATCTATCCGGTCGGACGTCTGGATAAAGATTCAGAAGGGCTGCTGTTACTGACGAATAACGGTGATATTGTCAATAAAATGATGCGCTCCGGGAATATGCATGAAAAAGAGTACATTGTTACAGTCAACAGACCAGTCACCGAGAGTTTTATCCATGGTCTGGCAAACGGAGTGCCGCTTGCTGAACTGAATACAATGACCAGAAAATGTCATGTAAAACAGATTGGAAAGAAACAGTTTAAGATTATTTTGACACAGGGACTAAACCGCCAGATCAGACGGATGTGTGAATATTTCGGTTATCGTGTGGAGAAACTTGTTCGTACAAGAATCATGAATATTGAACTTGGAGACCTGCCGGTTGGAACATACAGGGATGTTACACCGGAGGAGTACAGACAGCTTTTATCATTAATTAAAGATTCCTCCAATGAGACGGTCATCCCGAAGAAATATTCCAAAAGTGAGCGTATGAAAGAAAAATCAAAAAAGTAGAAATGGATGAAGAAAATGTCAGCAGAAGAGAGAATTGCCGAGTTAAAGAAAACACTCGAATATCATATTGACCGCTATTATAATCAGGACAGTCCTGAGATTTCAGATTATGAATACGACATGATGATGCAGGAGCTGAAGGGTCTGGAAAAAGAGCACCCGGAGCTTGTCACGCCGGATTCTCCGACACAGCGTGTTGGTGGAACAGCAAAAAGAGAAGCGGGTGTGCTTGTGCGCCACAATGTTCCGATGTTAAGTCTTCAGGATGTTTTTTCCAAAGAGGAAGTATTTAACTTCGTGGAGGAAATGCAGAAACAGTTAGATCATCCGGAATTTGTTGTGGAGTATAAAATTGACGGACTTTCCATGTCACTGCGTTATGAGAACGGAGAATTAATACTGGCGGAAACCAGAGGGGATGGAATTAATTTCGGTGAGGATGTCACCGCGAATGCGAAAGTGATCAAAGACGTAAAACAAAAGTTAAAGGACAAACCGGAGTATCTGGAGATCCGCGGTGAAGTATACATGAAAAACGCTGCATTTGAAAAGGTAAATGAGACACAGGAGCTTCTTGGAAAAAAAGTGTTTGCCAATCCAAGAAACTGTGCAGCGGGAACACTCCGCCAGTTAGACAGCAAGGTGACGAAAGAGCGGGATCTTTCCATGTTTATTTTCAATATCCAGCAGGTGCGTGGCATGGAGTTTGCAACTCATACCGAAGGATATGAATTTTTGAAAAAGCAGGGGATCCATGTCATAGACGATTACAAAGTCTGCAAGACCGCAGAGGAAGTGTGGGATGCGATCACGGCAATTGGTGAAAACCGCGGAAATCTGGCATATGATATTGACGGCGCTGTGGTGAAGATCAATCGTTTTTCTGACCGTGAGCAGTTGGGAGAAACATCCAAAGTACCGCGCTGGGCAATCGCATACAAATATCCACCGGAGGAGAAAGAGTCCAGACTATTAAATATTGAACTTTCGGTAGGAAGAACCGGAAGAATCACACCGACAGCTGTGTTTGAGCCGGTGCGCCTCTGCGGAACTTCTGTTTCCAGGGCAACTTTGCACAATCAGGATTTTATTGATGATCTGGATATCGGAATTGGAGATACAATTGTAGTTTATAAGTCGGGGGAGATCATTCCGAAGATCAAGGAAGTGAAGAAAGAGAAAAGACCTTCTGACTGGAAACGGTTTGTGATCCCGGATGTCTGCCCTGTTTGCGGTGCAAAGACAGAGAGGGAGAAAGACACTGCGGATATTAAGTGTACATCACCAAACTGTCCGGCACAGTTAGAACGCCATATTATCAACTTTGTAGGGCGTGACGCAATGGACATCAAAGGTTTTGGTACAGTTTATATTGAAGAACTTGTCCGTTTAGGGTATATTAATAATGTCGCTGATGTTTTTGTACTAAAGACACATCGCGATGAATTGATCGATCAGGGAATTATCGGAAAAGAAAAAAATACGGATAAGCTTTTGGATGCAATCGAGAAATCAAAAGAGAATGATGCCTATAAGCTTCTCACCGGACTTGGGATTCCGAATGTGGGAAAGGCAGCTGCAAAAGCGATCATGAAGTATTTTAAAGATATGGATCATTTAAAGGAAGCTTCCGTTGAGCAGCTCACAGAGGTCAACGATATAGGAGAAGTGAGTGCGCTTTGTATCCGGAATTTCTTTACAGATGAAAAAAATATTGAAATTTTAGACCGCTTGAAAGAGTATGGAGTGAATATGCAGGCGGAAGAGACAGAAACGGTGGAATCTGTTCTGACAGGAAAGACAGTTGTAGTAACAGGAACACTGCCGACATTAGGACGAAAAGAAGCGTCTGAGCTGATCGAAAAATATGGTGGAAAGGCTTCTGGTTCCGTCTCAAAAAAAACAGATTACGTGCTTGCGGGAGAAAATGCAGGAAGCAAGCTGACCAAAGCACAGGAACTTGGAATTCCTGTTATTTCAGAAGAACAGTTGAAAGAAATGCTTGGAATTTAGTTTTCACTGTACTGGAAGATGTAGCAGGACATACTGTCGAAAATAGGAGAGCGATTCTGATCGCGAGGAAGGGTTTGTAAGAAGATATGCCAATTAAGACACAGAGTGATTTGCCGGCAAAGGAAATATTGGAAAAGGAAAATATATTTGTTATGGACGAAAATCGTGCGACACATCAGGATATCAGAGCAATCAATATTGCAATCTTAAACCTGATGCCGTTAAAGGAAGATACGGAGCTTCAGCTTTTACGCTCGCTTTCAAACACACCGTTACAGGTAGATGTGACGTTTGTAGCAGTGTCTTCCCATGAGTCAAAAAACACATCAATGAGTCATCTGAATAAGTTTTATGAGACTTTTGCAGACATTAAAAATCGTTATTTTGATGGTCTGATCATTACCGGAGCACCGGTGGAACAGATGGAATATGAAGAGGTGGATTACTGGAAGGAAATGTGCGAGATCTTTGAGTGGAGCAAGACACATGCCACGTCTACCTTACATCTCTGCTGGGGTGCGCAGGCAGGGCTCTATTATCATTACGGTTTGAAGAAATATCTGCTTCCGGAGAAAAAATTCGGTGTGTATGAGCATCATGTGATGAACCGTAAAGTACCGCTTGTCCGAGGCTTTGATGACTATTTTATGGCACCGCATTCGAGACATACTGAAGTGCGTGCAGAGGATATCCGTGCCGTGAAGGAACTGACGATTTTAGCAGAATCAGAGGAAGCCGGCGTGTTCCTTGCCATTGCAGATGAGGGACGTAAAATTTTTGTGATGGGACATCCGGAATATGACCGGGTTACCCTCGACAAGGAGTACAAACGTGATAAGGATAAAGGTCTTGACATCAAAATGCCTGTCAATTATTATCCGAATGATGATGACACACAGAAACCGAGACTGCAGTGGAGATCACATGGAAACATTCTCTATTCAAACTGGCTGAACTATTACGTGTATCAGACGACACCGTTCCAGTTCATTAATACGGATGAGATTGTGGGAAAATAATTCAACTGCAAAGAACTTTTGCAAAATAGTAAAAAAATAGGGTATACACAGTTCAATTAAGATTGGTGTATACCCTATAACTTTTATAACATTTGTGCGTTCCATTTTAATTTATCCTTGCTTGGGACAATTTTATTTTCAAATTGCTTACCGATAGCTTTTAAAGCACTGTCCTTAGATCCATATATGCGTTTTCTGTGGATTTGAATACCTTTACCGTAACATTGAGTTATCTTCTATATTAAGTGAAGAACAGGACGCATTTGATAATATGCCAGAAGGATTACAGAACAGCTATAGAGGAATGTGTTCTGAAGATGCAATTGATAATATGGAAGAAGCGAGTGAGAAACTTGACGAAGTAATTGAGTTGTTGGGTGATATTGTGTAAAATGGAAATAAGTAAATAATAGATTTATATGTGCGATGTTATAACATTGTATTGACAACGGATAAAATGGGAACTATAATATAATTAAAGGAAGGTGATATATATGGCAAATACGAATGTAACGATGAGAATTGATGAAACTTTAAAGGCTCAATTACAGGAACTTATGTCTAATTTAGGTCTTGATATGACAACTTTCTTTACAATGGCTGCAAAACAGGCGGTAAGAGAACAAGCGTTGCCATTTAAGCCAGATATGAATGAAACACCTAATATTGAAACCTTAAAAGCAATGGCAGAAACGGAGTATTTAATTAATCATCCAGAAGTGAGAAAAACGTATGATGACGTTGATAAAATGATGGAGGATATTCTTGGATGAAATATGAAGTACAACCGACAACAAAGTTTGAAAAAGATTTAAAATTATGCAAAAGCAGAGGTTATGACATTGAGTTAATTAATCAGATTATCAAAAAACTTGCTAATGGAGAAAAGCTAGAAGAGAAAAATAAGGATCACGATTTGCACGGAAACTGGGAAGGATATATAGAATGTCACATATTACCAGATTGGTTGTTAGTATATAAGTATATAGAAGACGAATTAATTTTATATCTTACTAGAACTGGAACGCATAGTGATTTATTTTAATTAATGAATTGGAATTGTCGTAAGGCAGTTCCTTTTCTGTTAAAATGGAGAATATAATATTGAGGTGATAAACTATAATAATAGTTTATTTTAAATTAGCAAATGTTTTAAAAGAAAGAAAAGAAATCAGTGTAATGAAATAAAAGTGTAGTGTTCATATAGCATCTGACGGAAATAAAAATCTGTCAGGTGCTATTTTTATTCAGCAGTGGTCAAGTGGAACGTATCAAGCAGTGGAAAAAGATATAATTTTATTGGCAAAAGAACAAAAAAACGATATGATAGAACTTGAGTATTAAACAAATGCAAGGAGCACCGCATGTACATTATTATATGCTTAGACGACAATAACGGACTTGCCTTCAACCACAGAAGGCAGTCACAGGATCGCATCGTAGCGGAAGATATCAGCAAAACAGTTGGAGAAAAGAAACTTTGGATAACTGATTACAGCCGGAAGCTGTTTCAAGCTGTTTCGAATTTAGAAATCAGTGAAAATCCAAAAGAGGAAGCGAAAGAAGGAGAATATGTTTTTCAGGAATTGGAAACATTGGATACAGGTGACAAACGGATTGAGCAGTTCATAATCTATCGCTGGAACAGAGTATATCCGGCAGATGTTTCTGTTGAGATAGGAGCTGAATGGAAACTGACAGAAACGGAAGAGTTTCCCGGTTTTTCACATGAAAAAATTACAAAAGAAATTTATTGCAGAGAGTAGAAGGAAAAAAGCAGAACGAAAAGTGTTTTGTAAGAGTAAGACAATGAGGAAGAACAGAGAAATTTTAAAATGGAAAAATAATATGAGAGCACTGGCGATGGTGATTTGTCTCGCATTGACGATGCAGTTTGCTTCTGGATGTGGAACGACAGAATCAGCACAGAGTACACAGGAAAATGCAACGACAATCGCAGAAACATTTGATTTTGCAGCCGTTCCGGCATATGATGGAAAGGCATATGTTGCAGTCAATGATAACGTTCCTTTTTTTACAGAGGAAGAGTTGAGCAGTGCTTCCTATGAGACGTATGGAGAATTGGATCCGCTTGGAAGATGCACGGTCTGTGTGGCGAGCGTGGGACAGGATCTGATGCCGGCGGAGGAGCGTGGGAATATTGGTGAGGTAAAGCCGACAGGCTGGCATACTGTGAAATATGATTTTGTCGATGGAAAATATTTGTATAACCGCTGTCATCTGATCGGATATCAGCTTACAGGAGAAAATGCAAATGAAAAAAATCTTATTACTGGAACCAGATATTTGAACATAGAGGGAATGCTTCCGTTTGAAAATATGGTAGCGGACTATGTGAAAGAAACAGATCAACACGTTATGTATCGTGTGACGCCGGTTTTTGAGGGGGATAACCTTCTGGCGGCAGGCGTGCTGATGGAGGGAAAATCGGTTGAAGACAACGGAGAAGGCGTTTTATTCTGCGCTTTTGCATATAATGTGCAGCCGGGTGTGTCGATTGATTATGCGACAGGGGAAAGCTTTGCAGACGGAACAATTGTAAATGATACCAGTGCGCAGGAAGAAACTTCACAGTCCGAAGAAACGCAGACATATGTGCTGAACACGAACACACATAAATTCCATAAGCCGGGATGTTACAGTGTAGAAAAAATCAAACCGGAAAATTATGCGGAATTTACAGGAACGAGAGAGGAAGCGATTGCATATGGATATGATCCATGTAAAAACTGCAATCCATAAGAAAATGAACAAGATAGAAATTACAGATTTAACTTTACCTGAATTACAGGTGTATACAAGCCTCAATGAGGCGCAGTTACTGCATTATTATGAACCGGCACCGGGAATTTTTATTGCTGAAAGTCCCAAGGTGATCGAGAGAGCATTAAAGTTCGGATGTGAGCCCATCTCCCTTTTAATGGAACAGAAGGATTTCGATACGTGTGGAAAAAATATCATTGCACAATGCAAAAACATACCGGTTTACACGGCAAAACTTGAGGTGTTAGAACAGATTACAGGATATAAACTTGCAAGGGGAATGCTGTGTGCCATGCACCGCCCGGCAATGCCTTCAGCAGAGGAAATCTGTAAAAAGGCAAGGCGCATCGCAGTGCTGGAAAATGTTGTAAATCCAACAAATGTTGGGGCGATTTTCCGGTCGGCAGCGGCATTAAACATGGATGCGGTGCTGTTGACGTCTGCGTGCAGTGATCCTCTTTACCGCAGGTCAATCCGCGTGAGCATGGGAACAGTATTTCAGGTGCCGTGGACTTACATTGAAAATAAAAATGTCTCCTGGCCACAGGGCGGGATGGATTTACTGCATGAGTACGGATTTAAGACAGTAGCCATGGCACTTCGGAATGATTCTGTCCGTATTGATGATGAAAAATTACATGCAGAAGAAAAGCTTGCAATTATTTTAGGGACTGAGGGAGACGGTCTGGCTGCAGAGACTATGTCAGACTGTGACTATACAGTAAAAATCCCAATGAGCCACGGAGTGGATTCTTTAAACGTAGCGGCGGCGAGTGCGGTTGCTTTCTGGGAATTTGGAAAGTAATGGATTTACAAAAGAAAATGGGATGGAGTTTGGAAAATGAAATTTATACAGCAATATAAAAATCTGAGCAAGGAGATTTACATTCTGTTCTTTGGCAGAGTTGTGACCAGTATGGGTTCCCTGATCTGGCCGCTTCTCACTTTGATTTTGAAAAATAAATTAGGATATAATGCGACAACGATTGCCACCATCACAATGGCAATGTCCATTTTGCAGTTTCCATTGCTGCTGCTTGGCGGAAAACTGGCAGATACGATGAACCGTAAAAAAATTATCGTATGCTGTGATATGGTTACAGTTATTTCTTATATTATCTGCGGTCTGCTGCCGTTGTCTGGATATAGCATTGCACTTTTTTACCTTGCCGGAGTGTTTGCAACAATTGAAGGCCCATCCTATGATGCGCTGGTTGCAGATCTGAGTGACAGCGAGAGCAGGGAAAAGGCGTATAGTCTGCAATATCTCGGAATGAATTTAGGACTTGTGCTTTCCCCGACAATTGCCGGATTTTTATTTGAAAATTATCTGGGACTGGCATTTATTATTACCGGAATTGCAACATTTTCCTCCACGCTTTTGATTATTTTATTTGTAAAACAGCTTCGGGTAGAGAAGAAAAAAGTGAGCGAGTACGAGGAAAAACGGGAGAATGAGCATGTGTTTAAGATTTTATGGGAACGCAGGCCAATCCTCATTTATGCTTTGGTGGCAGGTTTCGGAGGGCTGGTCTATGCACAGTTTAATTATCTTCTGCCACTCAACATGGAAACATTATACGGAGCAAAAGGAGCTGCTATTTTTGGCATGCTGACAAGCACAAACGCATTGGTAGTGATCATTGCAACACCAATTATAACTACTTTTGCAGGAAGAATAATAGATGTCCGAAAAATTCTGATTGGAGAAAGCCTGATTATTTTAGGATTATCCGGGTATCGGTTTGTACAGGGAATCATGCCGCTTTATTTTGTGCTGATGGTTATTTTTACAGTTGGCGAAGTGTTTAACACGCTGGGAAACCAGCCGTATATGACCAGACGGATGCCGTCCACGCACTGGGGACGTGTCAATTCGTTCATTTATACGGTAAGCGGTGCATTTTCTGCCTGGGGCAATATTCTGATCGGAAAAATCGTTGATAACAGTGGATATGACCGAGCGTGGCTTGCAGTGGGGGCTTTTGGTGTTGCAACCATCGTTTTGGCGGTGACACTCAACATTATGGATAAAAAACAGTTTTATTTACTGTATGAGAAAAAAGAAGGAAAGGCGGAAGGATGAGGAGAAAATATATGAACATCTGTCTGATTTTGGGATTGCTTTGTCTGGTTTATGGGCTGATCGTGGCGATTGCAGGCTCCGGTGGAACAAAATTTTTTATTGTATGGATTGGCATAGCAGTGATCCTCTTTGCGCTGGCAGGTCTGCTTCATATGGGAATATGGGACAGAATACCGCAGATGATCAGATGGATATTAGGGATATTATGCGGCGTATTTTTTCTGTCGTTTCTTGTGATCGAGGGCATGGTGATCCGCCAGATGCATGCGCAGGGAGAAGATAATCTGGACTATGTGATCGTGCTGGGTGCACAGGTGCACGCAGATAAACCGAGTGTGGTATTGAAATACCGGCTGGATGAGGCAATTTTATATCTGAATGAGAATCCGGAGACAGTCTGTATTGTAGCGGGCGGTCAGGGAAAAAATGAACCTTATTCCGAAGCGTATGGAATGGCGCAGTATCTGATGCAGAATGGAATTGACAAAGACCGGATCCTGTTGGAAGATCAATCGAAGACGACCGAAGAAAATCTGCGGTTTAGCCGGAAATTTTTACCGGAAGATGCGGAAGTTGGGATCATCACGAATGATTTTCATATGTTCCGCGCTTTGCAGATTGCAAAAAAACAGGGGCTCTCTGATGTATGTGGAATTGCAGCAGATTCGACGAAATTCTATCTGCCAAACAATATGCTGCGGGAATATTTTGCAGAGATCAAGTTTTTGATCCGCAGTGTAAAGTAAAATAGACAATTGCGAAACTCATAGAAACCTAAATTGAATTGTGAAAAATTAACAAAAGCTTGAGAAAACACTGGGGAGCGGTCGGTACTTGAAGGCAGGTACAACAATCGTTGTGACTGGCTTCTTAGTACCGTTACCAGCGACACGTAGCGAAAGCGTGTTTTCGAAAATTTTGTTAATTTTGAACAATTTAAAGAAGATTATGAAGAGTTTCGCAAACGCCTATGTAAAGTAAAAGATGAAAAAGGAGTACAAAAATGTCACAGATAAAACTTGGTTCCCATGTGGGAATGGCTGGAAAGGAAATGTTTCTTGCTTCTGTGAAGGAGGCGGAAAGTTATGGTGCCAATATTTTAATGCTTTATACCGGAGCACCGCAGAATACAAGGAGAAAAGAGATTTCAGAACTGAATATTGAGGCCGGATGGGAGTATGCGAAAAAGGCAGGGATTGAAGAGATCATCGTGCATGCACCGTATATCATCAATCTTGCCAACACTGTAAAGCCGGAAACATTTGAACTTGCGGTGGGATTTTTGGAAAAAGAGATCAAGCGTACCGCAGCGATGCAAAGCAAAATCCTGGTGTTACATCCGGGTTCTGCGCTGGATGCAGGAACGGAAGCCGGGATTGCACAGGCAGTAAAAGGCCTGAACATGGTTCTGGATGCTAATGATGATGATGTAGTCATTGCCCTTGAGACAATGGCTGGCAAAGGGAGCGAGATTGGGCGCACTTTTGAGGAACTGAAAATGATCTATGATGGGGTTCACAAAAAAGACCGTCTGCGTGTCTGCTTTGATACCTGTCATGTAAACGATGCGGGCTATGACTTGGTCAATGATTATGACGGTGTTTTCAAGAAATTCGAAGAGGTTTTAGGACTTGATCAGATTGCAGTGTTTCATATCAATGACAGCCTGAATCTTCTCGGTGCGCACAAAGACCGTCACGCAAATATTGGAGCGGGAACGATCGGGTTTGATCCTTTATATAAGGTGGTGCATGACGAGCGGTTCCTTGATGTGCCAAAAATCTTAGAGACACCATGGCTTTGCGCAGAGGGGGAAACGAAAAAGACACTTCCGCCTTATAAGGAAGAAATCTCACGGCTGCTGAGATAAGAGAGATGGGTAAGGCGTGTTGGAGAAGCCATTTTAGACATCTTATAGTGAAATTCAGGGGGAAAGAAACAAAATGAACCAGCAGGAAAAAGATAAAATTGTAAGAAAACTTATCGACACAAATACCACAATCTCCACGATGGAGAGCTGCACTTCCGGTCTGATCGCATCCATGATCACGGATACGGAAGGGGCATCGGCAGTTTTTCCGGGAGGTTATGTCACTTATCTGAACAAAACGAAAATCTTATGCGGTGTTGACGAAAAAATTATAAAAGAGCACGGAGTTTATTCTAAGCAATGTGCGAGGGCGATGGCTGAAACTGCTCAGAAAAACCTTCATACAGAGATTGCGGTCGGAATCACAGGCACGACCGGAAATGTCGACCCGAATAATGCAGACAGCATGCAGGGAAAAGTATTTTTCTGTATTCTTGTGGGAGAGAATGCGTATGACTATGAATACAATGCAGAGGTCACCCGGATGAGCCGCCATGAGATCAAGGAGTTATATGCAGATAAAGTATTTGAAGAACTCGCAAAATTGATAAATATCGTTCATTCCAGTAGTGATCTCTGCTGTGATTCTGTATGAAAAATGATAATTATTTCATGATTTCGTGTTTTGCAGTTGTTTAATTTCGTCTATGGATAAACCGGAAAAATCAGCAATATCTTCCAAAGAAAATTTGTTGGATTTCAGCATGCGTCTGGCAGTTTCCATTGCAGCATTCTGAAATCCAGTTTTCTTACCTTCAGAGAATCCGTATTCATATTCTGCTTTCCGTAACTTCTTTTCTTCCAATTCTTTATCATATTCAAAAATACTCATACTGATGACCTCATTTCAATTCCGGGTAAGAAATTCCGTCAGAATCCCTTTCTGGATACACTCGTCTACAGCACGCTCCACAGCTTGGTTCAAGGGCATGTCTGTTGCGTAGTGACGCACTCTGGCAACATACTGTGCATATTCGTTTAATGTACTGCAATGTTGCATTAGCTCTGCATTTTGCCATAAATCGTCTCCTGCTTTTCAATTGTTGATGGGTAACAAAAAGCATAGATACGAATGAAGTACACAGATTCTAAAAAAAACGAATCTGTCGTTCTTAGAATATAGATGACAAAAATGTCATGAAGATTTTGTAAAATATGCTTTAGTTCATTATAACACAGCACAATGAGAAGATACAAGATTGCTTTTTATAAAATCTTTAAATTTGAGCCAAAGTTAAAAAAATGAAAAAACATTTAACAACTCCTCAATTGTGCAGCTTCGAAACTTCTGTTATGATTTATTTACAGAAGCTTCTGCAAACACTTTTTACGCAGTAACAAGCAAGAGTATTGTTGTGGAAAAATAACTTTGAATTTTTATAATATGAGGAGATGACACAAATGCAGATTGGCAGTGTAATAAGAAAATACAGAAAAGAATGTGGGCTTACACAGGAAGAGATGGCAAAAAGGTTAGGGGTGACTACCCCGGCTGTGAATAAGTGGGAAAATGGAAACACGAATCCCGATATCGAACTGTTGGCACCGATTGCCCGGCTGTTGCATATTTCACTCGACACACTGTTGTCTTTTCAGGAAAAACTGACGGACATGGAGATTGAGACACTTATCCGGCAGATGGGTGACAAATTAGAGAAAGAAGGATTTGAAAAGACCTACGAATGGGCGGTGCAGATCACAAAAAAGTATCCGAACTGCAATATGCTGATCTGGCAGATCGCAGTAATGCTTGACGCAGGAAGAATAACAGGAGCGTGCGGGAATCCGGAACAATATGACGAACAGATCAATGCGTGGTATGAGATGGTGTTACAGGACGAAAACGAAGAGATACAGTACCATGCAGCCGATTCTCTGTTTGGCTTTTATTTAAGGAAAAAAGAATATGTGGCAGCAGAAAAATATTTAAACTATTTTTCGGAGCATGATCCTATGAAAAAGATATTCAGGGCACGTCTGTACAAAGAGCAGGGAAAAACCGAAGAAGCATATAAAACAATAGAAGAAGTTCTTCTCTCGCAGAGCCAGACGCTTGGTGTTACATTTTCATTTCTGCTTAGTATGGCATTGAAAGAAAAAGATTTTGACTATGGAAGAGTGCTCGCAGAGAAAATGGGAGCACTCGCCCATACATTTGAGATGGGAAAATATAGTGAGTGTTCCACTATGCTTGATGTTGTATATGCAGAGAAAAATGTAGAAGGTACTTTTCAGGTGGTCAGGCAATTGCTTGAAAATGTGGAGAGTATTGGAGATTTTTCGGGTTCAAAATTATACCGGCATCTGCAATTTAAGAAAAATGCCCGTTGGAATGCAGACGAATTGCGCGAAAAACTGTTAGAAGGATTCCGCGATGAGACAGAATTTTCTTATATGAAAGGATATGAACCGTGGGAAAAACTTGTTAGTAAATAGGAAAAGTGAAGGGCTAAATCTCCACTTTCCCCGGTACATATTGAATGATCACATCCATCGTTCCTCCGCATACCATGCCTTCTTCTCCGGCAAAATCATTGGTCATATCGACGGAGAGGAACGTATCTTTTTTGTCAGAGAGAACTTCTAAGGCCTTTCGCAGCACTTCATGCTCGCCACAGCCGCCGCCGATTGTGCCAAAAGACTGTCCAAGCGCATTGACGCACATGATCGCACCGGTTTTGACGGGAGTAGAGCCTTTGCGCTCCACAACAACAGCGATTGCTTTTTCTTCCTTTGTCTGGAGTGCGTTTAAGAAAACGGGATCAAGGTTGGTCTGTTCAAGAATCCCATTCCTTTTTCCGAGGGAAAGTCTGCTGCGGCAGAGGATTAGTTCGGATAAAATGGAAATGGCAATCTCATCCGTTGTGACGGCACCGATGTCTAAACCGATCGGCGTGTGGATCTGATCAAGAAAAGAGCGGTCAATCCCTTCTGCATACAGGTTTTCAAAAAGCCCGGCAACACGTCTTTTCGAACCGATAAGCCCCATATAAGCAGGTGTGATGCCGCTGCCATAAAGAGTGCGGATACAATCTGCATCATGTTTGTGCCCACGTGTGACAATGGCAACGAAATCCTGCTCATCAGGATGTATTTGTTCAATTGCGGCAGGAAAACTGTCGCAGATCACTTTTTTTGCGTTTGTCATCGTATAAGGATTGGCAAAGGAGGGTCTGTCGTCCGCCGCATAGATGTCAAATTCCAACTGGGAGGCAAAGCGGCAGAGCGATTGCGCCACATAGCCGCAGCCTAAGATGATCAGGCGCCGCGGTGCCTGAAATCTTCTTGTATACACAGTCTGACCGTCAGTACCCGGCACTTCAAACTGCATTTCAAATGGATGAAATTCTACAGGATTCATGATAAAGTCCTCTTTTTTGCTATATTTCATAGTATAAATTATAACATGGATTTGTGTGGAGAACCATTGAAAATTTTATTGTCATAATGTATTTACTTTTCCCTGCAAAATAAGTTAGAATAGATAATTGGAAAACTCATATATAACTAAAATGAATTGTGAAAAATTGACAAGAGCATAAGAAAACATGTTTTCGATGATCTTGTTAATTTTGAACAATTAATAAAGATACGAAGAGGAGGTTTCCGATTATCTAATAACAGAAATACACTAAAGAAAAGTGAGGACACCCCAAATGGCAGATAACGCATTAAAAATCGAATATAAATTATACTTAGAAGCTGAGGATGTTTCGCAGTCAAGGATCCTTTCTTCTGCATCCTATCTGGAAAACGTGCTGCATAATCATGCAAACCCATACATAAAATGCGCACAGATCGACAACGAGAGTGATTTAGACGAATTTGAGTTAAGATTATATGTGGATGAGACGATCGAGGAGACGGACTGTACAAATGTGGATGCAGCAGAGGCATTTTTAGACGAGTTTGCAGATGTTTTATCAGAAATTGCGCACATTCATTCCTTTATGGATATGGAGGGAAGCTTTTCTGTTTCCTTTGAGGGAGAGCACATTGCCTATGATTTCAGATCCGAACCGGGTGACGGAATGTGTGACTTTATAGAACGGAAAGAAAATTAATACATTTTTTGTTTTCAAAAATGGAATAGTCTGTTATAATAGTTACATAATATCACTTAGGAGGCATTAAGCGATGGCTGAGGATAGAAAAACATTTAAAATAAAGGATGGACATTTGGGAGAAGTGAAGATAGCAGATGAAGTAGTTGCAATTATTGCGGGACTGGCTGCAACAGAAGTCGAAGGTGTCAGTTCCATGGCTGGTAACATTACCAATGAACTTGTCAGCAAGCTTGGAATGAAGAATCTTTCCAAGGGTGTTCGCGTGGAAGTATTGAGCGGTATTGTGAATGTGGATGTGGCGCTGAATATTGCTTACGGCTACTCCATCCCGGAAGTATCTGCGAAAGTTCAGGAACGCGTAAAATCAGCAATTGAGAATATGACAGGATTGGAAGTATCTATCGTGAATGTTCGTATTGCAAGCGTAGATATGGGTAATAATAAATAATCCTTTGCAGAACGTAACGCAAGTTATGGACGATGTAGTAGAATAAAGGGTGTCCGAGCGACATCCTTTTTTTACCTTGTAAAGGAATGGAGATTATCGAGACAGAAAGGATCAATCAATGACCAGAAGAGGATTAAGAGAACAGGTTTTTAAAATGCTTTTCCGTGTGGAGTTCCACAATGTGGAAGATATGCCGGAGCAGATGAATATGTTTGAGGAAGTGGAGGAGTGCAGCGAGAAGGACAAAGAGTACATTTCCAACAAGTTCCACAACATTGTAGAGAAGATTGATGAGATCGATGCAGCGATCAATGAGGTTTCCGAGGGATGGAAGACCAGAAGAATGGGAAAAGTAGATCTGACTCTGATTCGTCTTGCAGTATACGAGATGAAGTACGAGGATGATATCCCGGTAAAAGTTGCGATCAATGAGGCTGTTGAACTTGCAAAACAGTATGGAACGGATGAATCACCGGCATTTGTAAATGGAGTATTGGCAAAATTAGCATGATGAAGAATGTTTATTCAGTTGGACAGGTGAATACATACATCAAAAATATGTTTGCCCAGGATTTTATGATGCAGCGCATCAGTGTCAAGGGCGAAGTGTCTAACTGCAAGTATCATTCCTCAGGGCATATTTATTTCACTTTGAAGGATCCGGCTGGGACGATCAATGCGATCATGTTTGCAGGAAACCGCCGGGGGCTCTCTTTTCAGATGAAAGAGGGTGACAAAGTCATCGTGACAGGCTCTGTGGAAGTCTATGAACGGGATGGAAAGTATCAGCTCTATGCCAGGGAGATTGAACTGGATGGAGCTGGTAATTTATATTTAAAATTTGAAGCGTTAAAAAAAGAATTAGAAGAGATGGGCATGTTTGCCCCGGAGTACAAGAAGAGAATCCCAACATATATCAGGAGGCTTGGGATTGTCACAGCTCCGACTGGTGCTGCTGTACAGGATATTCGCAATATTTCCGCAAGAAGGAATCCTTATGTGCAGCTTATTTTATATCCGGCGCTTGTGCAGGGGGAAGGTGCGGTAAGCAGTATTGTAAACGGTATCCGTGCATTAGATGCACTTGGCGTGGATGTGATCATTGTCGGACGAGGTGGAGGTTCCATCGAGGATTTGTGGGCGTTTAACGAGGAGGAGGTTGCAAGGGCGATCTTTGAATGTGAGACGCCGGTTATCTCCGCTGTCGGACATCAGACGGACACAACGATCGCAGATTTTGTGGCAGATTTAAGGGCGCCGACACCGTCTGCAGCTGCAGAACTTGCTGTTTTTGATCATCAGGCGGCAGTGGCAGAGATTTCAGCAAAAACTGCAAGGATGAACCGGGCTTTGCAGCAGAAGTTAGATATTGCAAAGTTGAAAGTAAACCAGTATCAGACAAAGTTACAGTACGTAAGCCCGGAGAGCAGGCTGCATGAACATCGCAGATATGCGGTAGACCTTGAGGAAAAATTATACCGGCAGATGGAGCAGGTGCTTACGGAAAAGAAGCACAGACTTGCAATACTGACAGGTCAGATGGAAGGGGTATCCCCTTTGAAGAAGCTGAGTCAGGGGTTCTCTTATGTTGCGGATGAAACCGGGAAGGCGGTGACGGATGCTTCCACCGTAAAAGTGGGGGATCCACTTACGGTACATCTGTTAAAGGGAACACTGAAGGCAAATGTCACGGAGGTATTTGACAATGAGTGAAGAACAGACGAAGCAGAATGTTTCTCTGGAAGAGACATTTGAACAGATAGAGACAATCATAAAACAATTGGAAAGTCCTGAAGTTACACTGGATGATTCTTTTCGTCTGTATCAGGCAGGCGTGGAAAAGTTAAAGACATGTAATTTACTTCTGGACACTGTTGAGAAGAAAATGCAGGTGATGCAGACCGATGGATCACTGGCAGATTTCGAGTGATGAAACAGTTCCTGTAACAAACTGGAATGGAAGAAGGAGCAGCAGAGTTGGATATTAGAGCAGAGATTCAGACAAGAGTAGATGAGATAGAACAGATCATAAAACGCTATCTTCCGGAGGAAGAGGGCTGGCAGAAGACCATTATGGAGGCAATGAATTACAGTATTCTTGCCGGTGGAAAAAGACTTCGCCCGATGTTGATGTCGGAGACCTATCGTCTGTTTGGTGGAAAATCAAAAGTGATCGAGCCTTTTATGGCGGCAATGGAGATGATTCATACCTATTCTCTGGTGCACGATGATCTTCCGGCGATGGACAATGACGAGTACCGCAGAGGGAAAAAGACAACACACGCGGTCTATGGCGAGGCGATGGGGATTCTTGCGGGCGATGCACTGTTGAATTATGCATTTGAAACGGCTGCAAAGGCGTTTGATATGGAACCGGATAACCGGAATATCGGAAAAGCCATGCAGATTCTTGCCACAAAGGCGGGCATTTATGGTATGGTCGGAGGACAGGTTGTGGATGTGCAGTCGGAGGATTCCGGCGACATCACAAAAGAAAAGCTTGATTTTATTTACCGTTTGAAAACCGGAGCGCTCATCGAAAGCTCTATGCTCATCGGCGCTGTTTTGGCAGGGGCAACGAAAAACGAACAGAACACGATCGAGAAAGCAGCCACAGAAGTCGGGCTGGCGTTCCAGATTCAGGATGATATTTTAGATGTCACAAGTACGTTGGAAGTGTTAGGAAAACCAATTGGCAGCGATGAGAAGAACCACAAGGCAACCTATGTGTCCTTCGAAGGGCTTGAGAAGGCAAAGGAAGATGTTGCATTGTATACAAACAGCGCAGTGGCAAGAATGGATTCGCTGGTGGTGAAGAATGAGTTTTTGAATGAACTGCTGCTTTACTTAATTTCCAGAGAAAAATAAGAACTCTGCGGAGAAAGAACGGAGATTCACTTTGGAGTTTCCGTAAGAAAGTAAGAAATCGAGGTACCAGATATGGTATTAGAAAAGATAAATCAACCGAATGATATAAAATCCCTCACAGACGAAGAACTGAAAATTCTTGCCTCTGAGATCCGGGAATTTTTAATAGAAAAGATTTCAGTGACAGGCGGTCATCTGGCATCGAATCTGGGGGTAGTCGAACTGACCATGGCACTGCATCTTGCACTGGATCTTCCAAAAGATAAGATTATATGGGATGTGGGACATCAGTCTTACACGCACAAGCTTCTGACCGGAAGACGGGAAGGTTTTGACGGGCTGCGTAAGTACGGCGGAATGAGCGGTTTCCCAAAACGGAAAGAAAGCGAATGTGACTGCTTTGACACCGGTCACAGCTCCACATCGATTTCCGCAGGACTTGGGTATGCGCTGGCGAGAGAGATCACAGGGGAGGACTACAAAGTGGTCTCTGTGATCGGAGATGGTGCGTTGACCGGAGGAATGGCGTTTGAGGCACTCAATAATGCGGCAAGGCTCAAATCCAATTTTATTATTATTTTAAATGATAATAATATGTCAATCTCAGAGAATGTAGGCGGTCTGTCCTCGTATCTTGCCGGTTTCCGGACAGCAGACGCCTATCTGGATCTGAAATTAAATGTGTTAAATTCCCTGAATAAAATGCCTTACGGAGAAAAAATGGTCTCTAAAATACGTAAGACAAAAAGTGGGATCAAACAGCTTCTGATTCCGGGAATGTTTTTTGAGGAAATGGGAATCGTGTATTTAGGACCGGTGGACGGTGGCGATCTTCATGGAATTGTGAAGCTTTTAAGAGAGGCTTCGCATATCGATGGACCGGTATTGATCCATGTCATGACACACAAAGGTGCGGGGTATGCACCGGCAGAGAGACATCCTGCAAGATTCCACGGAACAGAACCGTTTGATATTGAAACAGGGCTTCCGAAGAATCCAAGAGTGAAGGCAAATTATACCGATATTTTTTCAACTGTCATGCGAAAGCTTGGCGACCGGGATGAAAAAGTGGTGGCAGTGACGGCAGCAATGACAGATGGAACAGGATTAAAACGTTTTCATAACATGTTCCCGGAGCGGTTTTTCGATGTTGGGATTGCAGAACAGCATGCAGTGACGTTTGCGGCAGGGCTGGCAGCGGCTGGGCTGAAACCGATTTTTGCGGTATATTCTTCCTTTTTACAGAGGGCTTACGATCAGATTTTACATGATGTCTGTATCCAGAATCTGCCGGTGGTATTTGCCATTGACAGAGCCGGATTAGTCGGAAGTGATGGGGAGACACATCAGGGTATTTTTGATATTTCCTATCTGTCATCCATTCCGAATATGACGATCACGGCACCGAAGAATAAGTGGGAACTGTCCGATATGATCAAATATGCAGTGAATTTTGGTACACCGGTTGCAGTACGCTACCCGAGAGGTGAGGCATATGATGGACTGAAAGAGTACCGCGCACCGATCAGCATTGGAAAGTGTGAATGGATTTACCGGGAATCCGGGATCGCATTATTTGCATTGGGATCAATGGTAAAAACTGCGGTTGCAGTCCGGGATGCATTGAAAGCAGAAGGATATCCGTGCAGCATTATCAATGCGCGTTTTGCAAAACCGTTGGATGAAGACGCATTGAGGTACATTACAGAACACCATAAAGTGATCGTCACAATGGAGGAAAACGTGATCAGCGGTGGATTTGGAGAGCATGTGACCGAGTTTTATAATAATGAGAACTGCAAAGATATCCGCATTGTAAATATTGCAATTCCGGATGAATACGTGGAACATGGAAATGTGGAACTTTTGCGGAAAGAAGTCGGTCTGGATGCGGATACGATCATAGCGCGCACGATAGAAGCGTATCAGAACGTGACAGAATAAATGAATCTAAGATGATGGATAGAATGAGCAGAGAGAGCGGAGAGAATGAAAGAAAGATTAGATATTTTACTTGTAAATAAAGGACTTGCACCATCCAGAGAGAAAGCGAAAGCGATGATCATGGAGGGAAATGTATTTGTCGACAATAACCGTGAGGACAAGGCCGGTTCTACGTTTGACGTGAATGCCAGCATTGAGGTAAAGGGCAATACCTTGAAGTATGTGAGCCGTGGCGGTTTGAAACTGGAAAAAGCCATGACACATTTTGGTATCACATTAGAGGGAAAAGTCTGTATGGACATCGGAGCCTCCACCGGCGGTTTTACGGACTGTATGCTCCAGAACGGCGCAGTCAAAGTTTATGCTGTGGACGTGGGATATGGTCAGTTTGCATGGAAACTACGTCAGGATGAACGGGTTGTCTGCATGGAAAAGACAAACATCCGCTATGTGAAACCGGAAGATATCGCAGACCGTCTCGATTTTGCGTCTGTGGATGTTTCCTTTATCTCTCTGACAAAAGTATTAGAACCTGCAAGGGAACTGTTGAACGATAATGGCGAGATGGTCTGCCTTATTAAACCGCAGTTTGAAGCCGGCAGGGAAAAGGTAGGAAAAAAGGGAGTTGTCAGGGATAAAGCGGTTCATGAGGAAGTCATCCACAAAGTAATTGATTTTGCAGTGGAGATTGGATTTCACATTTTAAATCTGGAGTATTCGCCAATCAAGGGACCTGAGGGAAATATTGAGTATCTTGTCTATATCAGAAAAGAAGCCGAAGGCAGCAGAGAGGAATCCGTTGATGTTCATGCAGTGGTAGAGGCTGCACATGGGGAACTGGACAAATAATATGAAACATTTTTTGATTATCACCAATGCATTCAAAGATAAAAACTTAAAACTGACCAATGAGATCAAAGGGTATATCGAAAAAAAGGGTGGCAGCTGCCAGTGCTTTACGAGTACCGGAGATGATGCAAAACACGCAGCACCTGAGGCTGATGCGGTTGCACCGGAGACAGAGTGTGTGCTTGTGTTAGGAGGAGATGGTACGTTGATCAGGGCTGCTTCCAAACTGGTGGAACAAAATATGGCGCTCATCGGAGTCAATCTTGGAACACTCGGATATCTTTGCGAACTGGAGGAGTCAAATGTTTTTACAGCAGTGGATGAACTGATGGAAGAACATTATACCGTTGAGAAACGCATGATGCTTTGCGGTTATGGAATCAAGCAGAGTGAGAAGACAGAGCGCAAAGTGGCACTCAATGATATCGTCATCCACCGGACAGGGGCGCTGTCAGTGGTAAATCTGATCGTTTCTGTCAATGGGGAATATCTGAATACATTTCGTGCAGATGGAATCATCATCTCCACGCCGACAGGGTCTACCGGCTATAATATGTCCGCAGGCGGACCGATCGTCGATCCGAAGGCAAGCATGATCATTATCACTCCAATCAATGCGCATAATTTGAATTCCAGAAGTATTGTGATCGGTGCTGAAGACGAAGTGATGATCGAAATTGGCGAAAGACGTTCCCAGAAGGACGAGACAGTGGAAGTCAGCTTTGATGGGGACAATGCTGTGGGATTAGAGGTTGGAGATAAGTTTCTGATCCGGAAAGCAGATTCCACAACAAGAATCTGTAAACTCAACAATATGAGCTTTCTGGAAATACTGCGCAAAAAAATGAAAGCTTATACATAAACACAAAGCTTAGGAGGTCAGACCGGAAATGAAGACAAAACGTCAGACAAAAATGTTGGAACTGATAAAAAAACATGATATTGAGACACAGGAAGAGTTATCCGATTATCTCCAGAAAGAAGGATATCAGGTGACACAGGCAACGGTTTCCAGAGATATCCGGGAATTAAAACTTACGAAAGTTGCTATGAGTAATGGTCGACAGAAGTACGCTGCCCTGACAGAGGCGAATGAAGACCTTTCCGAAAAATATACCCGTGTTTTTCGGGATGCTTTTGTGTCTATGGATATGGCGCAGAATATTCTGGTGATCAAAACGGTTTCCGGAATGGCAATGGCAGTTGCGGCAGCGATAGATGCCATGCATCTGCATGAGATCGTCGGCTGTATTGCCGGTGATGATACCATAATGTGTGCAGTGCGAAGCGTAGATGACACGATTGCAGTGATGAGTCGTCTGCGTAAGCTTGTAGAAGATTAGAACATATACTTTTGGGGAGAGTAGAAGGAGACTATATGTTACAGAATCTACATGTGAAAAATCTGGCGTTGATTGACGAGACAGAGGTTGATTTCAGGAATGGGTTAAACATTTTATCCGGTGAGACCGGTGCGGGAAAATCAATTATCATTGGTTCTATCAATCTGGCGTTAGGGGAAAAAGTACAGAAGGAGATGCTTCGTGAAAATGCGGATTATGCGTTGGTGGAGCTTATTTTTTCTGTGACGGATGAAAAACAGAAAGAACTCTTACGAGAGCTGGACGTGTTCCCGGAGAATGACGAAGTCATCTTAAGCAGGAAGATCGTCAACGGCAGAGGTGTTGCAAAAGTGAATGCAGAGAGTGTTCCGGCATCCAAAATGCGTGAGATCGCCTCAATTTTGATCGACATTCATGGACAGCATGAACATCAGTCGCTTTTGTCGAAAAAGAAACATCTTGAAATCTTAGATGATTATGCAAAAGAAGAAATTTTTGATCCAAAGGAAAAGTTAAGGGAAGCCTACAAAAATTACCGTGCTCTGCTGGAAGAATTGAAGGAGGCAGATGTGGACGAGGAAGAACGGCTCCGGGAGATTTCGTTTCTGGAATACGAGATCAAAGAGATCGAGGAGGCAGACCTAAAAGAGGGCGAGGATGAGGTGCTAGAGGCTGACTACCGGAAATTCTCCAACGGAAAGAAGATCATGGAGGCAGTGAATGCCGCCTATCAGTATACCGGAAATCAGAGTGACAACGTATCTGAACTTACCGGAAGGGCATTGCGGGAATTGAATGCGGCGTCTGCATATGATGAAAAAGTAAAAGGGCTGGAAGAGCAGCTTTTGGAGATTGATAATCTAGTAAATGATTTTAATCGTGAGTTGGCAGATTATATCGATGAGACAGAGTTTGACGATGAGACGTTTTACCGGATGGAGAAACGTCTGGATGAACTGAATCATTTAAAATCGAAGTATGGAAGCACGATCGCAGATATATTGTCTGAATTGGAGAAAAAACAAAACCGATTACAACAATTGCAGGATTTTGACCAATATATTGAAAATTTGAAGCAAAAACTTGCAGATGCGGAGCAGGATTTAAAGAAATACTGTGATAAAGTATCGAAAATCCGTAAAAAATATGCAAAAAAACTGACAGGTGCTGTGACAGAGGCATTGAAAGACTTAAACTTTTTAGATGTGAAATTCGAGATGGAGTTTGGACAGACCGCAGACTATACGGCAAACGGAACAGATGATCCGGAGTTCTTGATTTCCACCAATCCTGGAGAACCCGTAAAACCGTTGGGTAAAGTCGCATCCGGCGGTGAACTTTCGAGAATTATGCTTGCAATCAAAACGGTATTGGCAGATCAGGATGCAATCGAGACACTCATTTTCGATGAGATTGACAGTGGAATCAGCGGACGCACCGCGCAGATGGTTTCGGAAAAAATGAATGTGCTTGCAAAAAATCATCAGATCATCTGTATCACGCATTTACCACAGATCGCCGCAATGGCTGATGCACATTATCTGATCGAAAAATCTGTGGAAAATAAGACCACGGTATCGAAGATCAAGTGTCTTTCCGGGGAAGAGAGTATTGACGAACTGGCAAGAATGCTCGGCGGTGTGGAGATCACAGAGAAAGTCCGGGAGAGTGCAAGAGAGATGAAAGAACTTGCATATCAGAAAAAATGCCATTAATTGACACGAAAAAGACAGTTTGAAAAAAAGAAAGAGACACATAATAAAAGGGTACATAGCGTATATGTACTCTTTTTGTTATGGCGACAAGGAAAATAGCCCGATATTCATTGGGGTGCAGGAGATAAAAAATGGACAGATACAAAAGTTTTTTTCGTGGAATTGCATATGCAGGTTATTGTATCGTATTTTTATTTGCGGTCTATACATTTGAAAAATCAATACCGGATCAGATATATGTGAAAGCAGGGGAAGCAATCGATTACCGGTTTCAGGTACCTGTGACAATGGAAATACAGGAGGATAGCTCGCCTGTAGCAAAAAGCACAAATAATGCCAATGTGAGGCAGTCCTACATTGTCACCTGCCGCCTGTTTGGTATTTTTCCGGTGAAAGATATAGAAGTTGTACTTGTGGACGGAGATGCGGTCTATGCAGGCGGGATGCCGATCGGCATCTATGTGAAGACAAGAGGTGTCCTCGTGATCGGTACCAGTGAAGTGGAACGGCCGGATGGAAGTGAAGCTGCACCTGCGGAGAACATTTTGAAAGCCGGAGATTATATATTAAGTGTGAATGGGGAGAAGGTTGCAGAGAAGGAGGATCTGCAGCGCCTGGTACAGCAGAACGGTGCAGAAAAAGAAATTCTTAAAATTAACCGCAAGGGAGAAGAGGTTGAGGTTGGTGTGACACCCGTACAAAATAAAAATGGAACGTATATGCTAGGAGCATGGGTGCGTGATGATCTTGCCGGAATAGGAACTTTGACGTATTACAAAGAAGATGGAACCTATGGTGCTTTAGGGCATGCCGTCAGCGATGGAGATGTCGGCGAGCGCATCCAGATGCGTGAAGGCTATGTATACAATGCACAGATCATCGGAGTGAAAAAAGGACAAAAAGGAAATCCGGGCGAATTGTCTGGGATGATCCGTTACCAGAGTGCTGACTGCCTTGGAACAATCGAGGAAAATACAGACATTGGTATTTATGGAAAACTGGATGGGAATATTGCAGCACTGCCGCGTGGAGATTACTATAACATCTGTTACAAGCAGGATATTAAACAGGGACCGGCGACGATCATCTGTGGTTTTACCGGAGAGAAGAAAGAGTATGCGATTGAGATAGAGAGTCTTGATTACAGTGGAAGAGAGGCGAATAAAGGAATTCTATTCCGGGTGACGGATGAGCAGCTTTTAGACATGACAGGCGGTATTGTGCAGGGAATGAGTGGCAGTCCCATCCTTCAGGATGGAAAAATAATCGGCGCCGTGACACATGTCTTTGTCTCAGATTCGTCCATGGGCTATGGGATTTTTATTGAGAATATGGTAGAATGAAAAAAGAAATTGTAAAATAAAGTCCTTTGGTACACTTGCCGACGAAGTTCGACAAAATTTACGAGAGGAAAATGAGTATGCTGATAACACATGTAAAGATTTGCCAGGAAAAGGGAAGACGTGGCTTTTACATATGTTTGAAATAAGTCAGCAGGAGGACCAGCATGGAGAAACTGAATGTAGCAATCGCAGATGATAATGAGAGAATGTTGCGGTTATTGGGGGCTATCATCGAGAGTGATGAGGAACTCAATGTCGTTGGAACTGCTAAAGATGGGGAAGAGGCTTACAATGTGATCAAGACAAAGGAACCGGATGTTGTCTTGCTTGATATTGTAATGCCAAAATTAGATGGACTTGGAGTATTAGACCGTGTGAATCATGATAAGACAATCAAAAAACATCCGACGTTTATTATGATCAGTGCAATCGGTCAGGAAAAAATTACGGAAGATGCATTTGAATTAGGTGCAGATTACTATATTATGAAGCCGTTTGACAATGACATGGTGATCAACCGGATCAAGAAGGCAAAGACAGCAAAAACAGGAAAGAGCACGGAGCCGCGCAAGGTGAATGCCTACGAGAAGGCAGAGGATGTCAGCGAGAAGAATCTTGAGGCAGATGTGACTGAGATCATTCATGAGATCGGTGTTCCGGCACATATCAAGGGGTATCAGTATTTGCGTGATGCCATTGTCATGTCGGTCAATGATATGGATATGTTAAATTCCATCACAAAAATTTTATATCCGACCATTGCAAAAAAATACCAGACAACCTCAAGCCGCGTGGAGCGTGCCATCCGTCATGCAATTGAGGTGGCATGGAGCAGAGGTAAGATGGATACGATTGATGAGATGTTTGGCTATACCATTCACAATGGCAAAGGAAAGCCGACAAACTCTGAATTTATCGCGTTGATCACAGACCGTATCCGGCTGGAATATAAAATGTATTAATACCTTTTCAGAGCGAAAAAAATGAGTTATAATATTCTTAAGATTTCGAAGTATTTCGGGGTTTGGAGGGGTTATAACATGAAGAAAATACTATTTGCTGCTTCAGAAGCTGTTCCTTTTATCAAAACAGGAGGCCTTGCAGATGTAACCGGTTCCCTGCCAAAGTATTTTGACAGGAAAAAGTATGATGTGCGTATCATATTACCGAAGTATCTGTGCATGGACGAACGTTTTAAGGGACAGCTTCATTTTAAATGTCATTTTTATGTGAATTTGAGCTGGCGAAAACAATATGCCGGCATTTTTGAAGCAAAACAGGATGGTATCACCTATTATTTTGTCGATAATGAATTTTATTTTGCCGGAGATAAGCCGTACAATGAACTGTATCAGGATATTGAGAAGTTTGCATACTTTTCAAAAGCAGTCTTAGAGGCACTGCCATTTCTTGATTTCTGTCCGGATATTATCCACTGTCATGACTGGCAGACAGGTCTGATCCCGGTATTTTTGAAAACTCTTTATGGAGATGAGAATTATTACAGGGGGATCAGGACTGTATTTTCCATCCATAATCTGAAGTTTCAGGGACGCTGGAGTCTTCCGGCAGTTATGGATATCACAGGTCTGCCGGAACAGATTTTTACGGCGGACAAACTGGAATCTTACGGAGAGGCCAATTATTTAAAGGGTGGCATTGTCTATGCGGATGCAGTGACGACTGTCAGTGAGACTTATGCACGTGAGATCACAACAGAGCAGGGAGGAGAGGGCTTAGACGGACTGCTGCGTGCCAGAAAAAATGATCTGTATGGTATCTTAAATGGATTGGATTATGAAGAATATGATCCACAGAAAGATGTATATATTTATAATCATTTCAATGAGCATAATTTTCAGGAAGGCAAGAAGCTGAATAAAGCCAGACTGCAGAAAGAACTCGGGCTTCCGGTGAAAGAGAATACCATGCTGATCGGTATTGTATCGAGAATGACAAGCCAGAAAGGATTTGATCTGGTAGCTTATATCATGGATGAACTGCTGGCAACCGAGGATGTGCAGCTTGCTGTGTTAGGAACGGGTGAGGATCAGTATCAGGATATGTTCCGTTATTTTGCACAGAAATATCCTGATAAAATTCAGGCTACGATCGGTTATTCCGAGGAGCGGGCACATCGTATCTACGCATCCTGCGATGCCTTTCTGATGCCATCCTTATTTGAGCCATGCGGATTGTCACAGTTGATGAGCCTGAGGTATGGAACTGTGCCGATCGTAAGGGAAACCGGTGGTCTGAAAGACACCGTGGAAGCGTATAATGAATATGAACATACGGGAACCGGTTTTTCTTTTGCAAATTACAATGCCCATGAGATGCTTGGAACAATCCGCTATGCCATCTCTGTTTTCCGTGACAGGAAGAAAGACTGGAAAGGATTGATCCAGAGGGGAATGAAACAGGATTTTTCCTGGAATCGTTCTGCCGGTAAATATGAAGCATTATACGAAAAACTTACCGATTTTGAATAAAGTTACATAGAAGTGATCACATAGAAATCTGACCAGTCTCACGGGAATAAAAGTAGACATGATCGGATAAAATCTCTTCTTTGGATAACTGTGTAGAATTGACTTCTTTTACCATAGAGGTGAGTTCATCATAAGAATCATGGTCGTATGCAGGAATCAGGATTACTTCGTGAATACTGCTTGGAAGAATATAGAGATCGCATTCTAGTTTTTCACAGAGATTATGCAACAGGTTGTGGTAAAAAATACAGCCGGAGCCATTCAGTTTGCTTTTGTTGGAGAGCACATACATTGGAACCATGTATTCAAATTCTTCCTTCATGGAATTGCAGGGAACACCGACCATTAACTCGATCAGAACATCTGACATGTCCCGCAGTTCATAAGTGAGGAGAGCAGGAGTGTTTTTCATGGCGAGATGATAGAGGTCGTCCTTGGTGATATTCCAGAGAGACAGATGCTGGTTATAAATTAATATTGTTGCATTTCCGGTCTCGTCAGCATCTACAAGACAATTGAAGATGATGGCGAGATCTAATATTTTTATGTGAGGGATTTTTTGCAGCAAATTTTTATTCTGTTCATAATTGATAAGTTTAAACACAATACGTTTTTTTACCTGCTCATAGTTTGTAAAAAAGGAGATATCGATATTTCCGGACGGCTTGTTCTCCTCATAAACAGATAAAATATCATGGCAGATCTCTTCTAAGGATCTGCCCTTTAAATATTGTTTAAAATAAAAGTTCAGATAAATAGTTGGGGATATATTCAGCTGATTGGATAAGATCGTGAGACCATCATAATGAGTATCATTATTTTTGATGATCTCCTGAATCGTCACTTTCACATTAGAACCAAGCCGGTTCTGAATGACTGTTGTTACATTTTCTTTGAATTCCTGATATGTCATAAAAATCCTCCCAATGGCAGATGCCCTGGGAAAACAATTACATTCCGTATCAGTCGGATGATAAAACGATATGCAGATAACAGACTGGAAATTCAAACATCTGTTATAAAAAAATCCACGCATCGGGAACTGCGTGGATTTACTTTATCATGGATAAAATGGAAAAACAATAGGAAAAGAAAAAAGTTTCGAAAAATTTTATTATTCGGACTTTAATTTTTTCCAGAGATAATTCGATAACTTTGTCGTGTCGATGTCATATTGTTTATACACCTCACAATTGGCAAGCGTCTCATCTGTCGGGAAAATCGTTGTGTCGGATAATGTTTCCTCATCTAAATTTTCTTTGACAGCGAGATTTGGCGTAGCATAATAAACATAGTCAAAGTTTAGCATGCCAATGTCTTCCCGGCAGAGAAAATCCAGAAATTTTTCTGCATATTCGGTGTTATGGCAGGATTTTGGCATAAACCAGGAGTCGATCCAGAGGTTGGAGCCTTCTTCCGGGACACTGTAGGAGAGGTCATCATTTAATTCCATGGCGTAAGCAGCTTCCCCGGAATAAACAAGAGCCATCGCCGCATTTCCCATTGCCATTTCATCTCCGGTCTCATCGACATAATAGGCATAGACGAGCGGTTTCTGCCGGATCAGAAGATCAAGGGCATCATTTAACTGATTTTCATCGGTCGTATTGATATCATAGCCTAATAGTCTTAATGCCGGGGTAAAGCTGTCGCGGACAGAGTTCTGCATGATGATCGAGTCTTTGTATGCTTCATCCCAGAGAACGTTCCAGGTGGATACTTCCTCGTCGGATACCATCGTCGTGTTGTAGAGGATACCGAGCGTACCGTAAAAATAAGGCATGGAATATTTATTTTCCGGGTCAAAAATCTGTGATGCTTCAATAATGGATGAATCAAGATTTTTATAATATTCGAAATCATCAAAGTTGATCTCTAACACCTGATCTTCGTTGATCAGACGCTCCACCATGTAATCTGAGGTACAGACGAGATCATAATTGATGGAGCCTGCAGAAAACTTGGTATACATTTCCTCAGGACTTTCGTATTCCTCTAATTTGACCTTAATGCCGGTCTCTTTTTCAAATTGATCAAGAACAGATTCATCAATGTATTTTCCGTAATTTAAAATTACAAGCGTATTGTCATCTTTTTTTGCTGTCTCAGAGGAACCGGAGTCTTTTCCGCAGGAGGAGAGGACGCCTGTCATGAGGCATAACGCAAAGAGCATTGCAAGTCGTTTTTTCATAGCTGCCTCCTAGATCGCCTGTATGGTACCTTTTCCCTCGGAGGAAGACCGGTGGTTCATCACGAGAAGGAGCAGGAATGCGATCAAAAATAAAATGGTCGATAAAGCATATAATTCCGGGCGGATTCCCTTCCGGAGCTCGGTGTAGAGCATGGTAGAGAGTGTATTGACGCCCGCACCTTTTGTAAAGAAGGTGATCGAAAAATCGTCCAGTGACATGGTGACTGCCATTAAAAATCCGGAGAACACACCGGACTTGATCTCAGGCCATGTGATCCTGAAAAAAGCATAGAGCGGTGTCGCACCGAGGTCTAAGGCAGCCTCGTAAGTGTAACGGTTTGCCTGATTTAATTTTGGAAGCACATTTAAGATAACGTAGGGAATGTCAAATGTGATATGTGCGATCAAAACTGTGACAAAGCCGAGGTTCATAAGTTTTACAAATAAAAGCATCATTGCGATACCGGTTACAATATCTGCATTTAAAAGAGGAATGTTAGTAGCCCCTAACATGATCGCTTTATTCTTTTTTTTCATGGCGCTGATACCGATCGCTGCCAGTGTTCCGAGCAGCGTTGAGATAATAGCAGCGGCGAGTGTGATTTGGATCGTTGTCACAAAAGCATTTGTGATCGTCTCATTTTTAAAACATTCTGCGTACCATTTCAAGGTAAATCCACCCCATACAACACGGGATTTGGAATTGTTGAAAGACAGGACGATCAACACTAAAATTGGAAGATATAAAAATAAAAATATAAGTGCAAGATAAATTCTTGACGCAGCTTTTTTTACCATACCGCAGTACCTCCGCCGTCTTTATCGAAAATATTCATGAGAGCCATGCTTGCGATGACAAAAATCATTAACACAACGGAAAGACCGGAGCCCAAGTTCCAGTTGGTTCCCTGCATAAATTCCTGCTCGATCACGTTACCGATCAGAAGCACCTTTCCACCGCCTAGCAGGTCGGAGATGACAAAGGAGGTCAGAGCAGGAACAAAGACCATGATAATTCCGCTGATAATGCCGGATAAGGTCAGCGGAATGATGATCTTGAATAAAATGATGGCGTCACTTGCACCAAGGTCTTTCGCAGCTTCAATGACATCATTTTTGATTCTTGCCATGGAGTTATAAATTGGCAGGATCATAAACGGAAGAAAATCGTAGACCATACCAAATACAACTGCCGTCTGTGTATTGAGCATTTTTACGGTGCCAAATCCCAAAAAATGGAAGATGGCATTGACAATTCCGTTGTTGGATAGCAGCAGACGCCATGCTAAGATCCTGAGCATGAAGTTCATCCACATTGGCAGAATAAAAATGAATACGACAAAGTTCTGCTGCTTGATTTTTAAGCCATTTAAAATCATAGCGAGCGGGTAAGCTAACAACAGACAGACTATCGTGCAGATTATACCAAGCTTTAAGGATAAAAGGATGGATCTGACATGCACGGGATCTGCGATGGCAGCCACATTTTCAAAAGTAAAAGTTCCTCCGGAGGTAGTGAACGCATAATAAATGATCATTGCCAGCGGAAGGAGGATAAAACCGATGATCCATATCAGGTATGGACCGGCGAATAACTGTCTTCCTGATTTACGCATCGATCTCCACTGCCTCCTCATCTTCGGATTCCGGTTTGTTCATGATCTGGATGTTGAATGGAATGACATTGATTCCGACATGCTCCCCCACATTGTGGAGCAGGGTGGTGTGGACAAGCCATTCAAAGCCGTTTGCCACAATCTCGATTTCATAGTGGACACCCTTGAAGATCACAGAGGTGATATCACCTTCCATAAATCCTTTTTCCGGTTCTACGATCTCAATATCCTCCGGGCGGATCACAACGTCCACCGGAGTGTTATTTCCAAAACCTTCATCGACACAAGGAATCTTTACACCGAGGATTTCCACGACTTTGTCCTGGATCATAGTTCCATCGATGATATTGCTGTCACCGATAAAGTCTGCGACGAAAGCGTTCGTAGGTTCATTGTAGATCATTTCCGGTGTACCGATCTGCTGGATGTATCCCTGATTCATAACGACGATCGTATCGGACATGGTAAGTGCTTCTTCCTGGTCATGTGTGACGTAAACGAAAGTGATTCCAAGTTCGTTTTTCAGGCGGATCAGCTCGTACTGCATATCCTGACGCAGTTTTAAGTCCAGTGCACCGAGTGGTTCGTCTAACAGGAGCACTTTCGGCTCGTTGACGATCGCGCGCGCGATTGCGATTCGCTGCTGCTGGCCACCGCTTAAGGAGTCGATGGAACGGTTTTCAAAACCGTCAAGGTTCACTAATTTTAATGCGTATTTGATTTTATCGTTGATATATTCTTTGCTCTTTTTATTGATTTTTAATCCAAACGAAATATTTTCCGCGATCGACATGTGCGGAAATAAGGCATATTTCTGGAAAACAGTATTCAGATTTCTTTTATTTGGAGGCAGGCTGGTAATGTCGACATCATCGAAGATGACCTGTCCCTTATCAGGCGTCTCAAAACCGCCTAAAATACGGAGCGTTGTTGTTTTTCCACACCCTGATGGACCGAGGAGCGTGATAAACTCATTTTCGCGGATATATAAATTTAATTCATCAAGTACCAGATTGTTTCCATAAGACTTGGAAATATCGACAAAATTGATTAGCTTTTTGCTCATAACATAATTCCTTTCTGAATCCTACCAATCGTGATCTAAAAGCTTGGTGGAGTAGATACCCAGATCAATACGGCATCGCGGCTGCCGGGATTTTCTATGTAATGCTTTTTGTCGGCTTTCAGGTAAAAGGATTCGCCGGCGTGCAGCACATGGCTTTTTCCACCATAATATATTTTGACGGTTCCCTTGATCAGGTAGCCGAACTCTTCACCGGAATGGGGCTGCATAATGTCGGAAGATCCACCTGCTTTCAAGGTTAATCTGACGGGTTCCATGGAATCTTTCTGGGCATTTGGAACAACCCATTCAATGATATTATGTTTGTCTTCATTCACCTTCGTGAAAAAGTCTTCATTTTTAAATACGATCTGTTCCGGTTCTTCATCGGTAAAAAATTCTGCCGGTGTTGTTCCGAGACACTGAATGATATCGAGCAGTGTTCCGATCGACGGCGTGTTCTGGTTGCGTTCCAGCTGGGAGATAAATCCCTTGGTAAGCTCCGAACGGTCGGCAAGTTCCTGCTGCGTCAGTCCATATTGAATACGAAGTTCTTTCATTCGTTTCCCAATATCCATACCGCATGCCTCCAATCCTGAAAAATACTGAATGGTTACAAAAAGTTTACTAATAATAAACAAACTATAAAACATATTATATTCTATAAATAAAATGTCAATAGAGTTTCTGTAAATTTCTGAAAAAAATAGTTGCAATTTTTTTAAAATCCGATATAATAGTTTTCGTGACTGATTCGTCATGCCAATATGGCTCAGTTGGTAGAGCAACGCATTCGTAATGCGTGGGTCAGGGGTTCGAGTCCCCTTATTGGCTTTCTGAAACTCTAGTAAAATTAAGGCTTCCGAGATTTTAGGGGATCAATAGTAATCAGAACAAATGTTTGCACACAGGAAAGGAGATTCCTGTAAAAGTGCTACTAAGGATAAATCGACCATGAGTCGGTTTATTTTTTTGAAATTATGATACACAAAGATTACAAACAAATACACAAGAAGGTGCAAAATGACCAAAGAAATGTTGAAAGGTCTCATTGAATTGGTGTCGGAAGAAGATATAGAAACGCTTTACAATGTTGTTGTTAAGTTTATACCAGAAAATGTACCGCTTCCGGACGAAATAGAAGCTATAGAGAGGGCAGATAAGAGCATAGCAAAAAATGGAACAGTTCCCCATGATGCCGTTGACTGGGATTAAATGAATTTGAACTGCGATTTGAAACTCTCTTTTGGAGATTGCAAAACGGGCAAAGAATTTTGATGTTGTAAAAAGTTTTTTGATGTGTTATATTGAAAACAGAAAGGGAAGCCAAAGGAGCGGCTACCCTCTAAGCAATGAGTTACTAACCTTTATATGAGGTCAGCCGTCACTACTGGGAATAGTGGCGGCTATTTTCTTTTGTCCTTGAAAATCTTATAGCACAGACTCACAAGGGCGCAAATGAATATTCCTGTCTGAATCAAATCAGAGTATGTAATATACATTGGCAACGCCCTCCTTTCTTGCGTCTGGAGGGTTGACCCCTCCGAAGTAGGAGGGTAAGCCGCCCGGCTCTTTGGTTTCCCTGTCGATATTATAACAATGTGCGACAAGTTTCGCAATCTTAATTTTAAGTAGAAGAGGGACGACTTGTAAGATGGTCGTCCCTTTTCCTATAACATACAATGAGATATTCCACGCATTTACTTCCGTAAAACCTCATATGCACATTCAGCCATTGCTTTGTATGCCTTACTGCTTGGATGCAGATGATCCCCACTGTCGAACCCTTCACGGAACGCAGAAGGATTGTCCTCTCCGCGGAGGGCAAGATCAAAGTCAATGCATCCGTCGATTTCCTTTGTGGAGCGAATCCACGCATTCACTTCATTGCGCAGATCATCGCGGAAGGTTGCATAAGTGCGCCAGCCGAAGATTGGAAGAAGTGTACCCATATAGACTTTTAAATGTAATTTTTTCGCTTCTTCTATATAATAGCGATAGCCGTCAATCAATTCCCTTGCCGTTGGAAGATCACTCATTGGACGGAATGGGTTTGTCTCAATTCCAACAGGATGAATGATGTCGTTGATTCCCTGCTGGATGATCACAGTATCTGCACCAGTGGTCGGAATCTCATGCGGAAAACGGTTTGTTCCTTTTAACCCATAAGAATCGTAAGTGATACATTCATATTGTCGCAAAATTCTTGAACCGCTCGTGGCGCGTCGGATAAATGCAGTGTGATTATCCGGATTTTCTCTTGCAAGCAGTGTCAGATAATCCGGCCATGCGCCCGCGGTGATCGAATCTCCATAGCAGATGACCATATGGTTTTCTTCGGAAGTCATTAATTCAATGTTACTCAGAAAATAAAACCAGTTTGTAGTCTTTGTATCATTCATCGGCAGACTTTTAGCATGCGTCTGATCTCCAAGGGAGAAAAATCCTTTGGAAAGTGGTCCGGTCACAAGAACAGCGGACTGCATTAAGGTAAAATCAGCAAAATAAAGACTTACGGTGAGTGTCATTCCCTTTTTGACCGGAAATGAAACCGGGTCGCTGACTGCGGTCTGATGAGCTTCCATGGTCACGGACTCGTTTTTTGAAAAAGTGATGTCGCAGATCGTTTCCTTTTTGCATGGACAGGCGAGCGGCATTTTTTCATAAACAGGGGAAGTGGCTGCAGAAACAGTGGCTCTTGTGACAGTAACGGCCTCGCTTCCGCAGTAATTATCAAATGTAAAGCGGAGAGTGTCTCCGTCAAATGGAATGTATACAGGATAACGTAATGTAATGTATTTTGCGTAAGCTTCCGGGTGGTGTTCTGCGATGGATACGGCATTTCCCCACACGGAAACCCAGTTTTTATTGTTCATATTCATAACCATGCCTTTCTTTATAGCCTGTAAGTGTTCATGCGTTTCAATACCAGACAATTTCATGTGCCAGTAAAAAATATTTTCAAAAACTCAGTATAGCACAGTTTATAGGATATTTGAAAGAAAAAAGTGCATTTCCAATGAACAATATCAACTGTTTGATGAAGTATTGCCTTAAGAGAAATTGACTTAGAAAACACTTACGGCTTCCTGTTTGCTGACATTTTCCGGGGAAACTGTAATCGGTTTCAGTTCGTAGACTTTTGTAAATTGCGCTTTACGTTTTTGGGTTAGATGGTGGCTGACCAGAATCAATGTCAGATTAGGATTGTCTAACAGACTTTGTTCTACAATGTCGGCATTTTTCTGATCTAGCGCACTGGTGCCTTCGTCCACAAGTAAAATGGAGCGGTTGTGGATCAATGCCCGCGCAATAGCCACACGCTGTTTCTGTCCTCCTGACAGATTGCTGCCGTTTTCACCGACAGGTGTATCCAGTCCAAGAGGCATATTGGCAAGATCACCATCCAGTGAACTGTCTTTAATGGCGCGTTTCAGCATTTCATCAGAAAAATCAATCCCCAAGGTAATGTTATCTCGAATGGTAGTATTGAACAAATATACATCCTGTTCAATGTAACTCATCTGTTGTAATAGTTGCTCAGGAGTGAAGTCGCTGGCATTTTTGCCGTCAAAATGAATGAACCCCTGATATTTTGGAAGCCAGCCTAACAAAAGCTTTAGAACTGTGGATTTGCCACAGCCAGAAGGACCAGTCAGAGCGTATTTACCGCCTTTTTCAAAGATGAAAGATTGATTATCCAAAACCTGTTTATCATCATAGAAAAAGGAGACATTTTCCATAGAGATGGTATTGCAGGAAGTTTCAGCAGTTAAGTCTTTTGGAGGAAGAACATCCTCTGCATGCACAGTGATATTTTCGAAATAGGGCTTGGCTGCAGCAATAGAGATTCGGCTGTTTGCAACAGAACTCAGTCCATTGGTAATTCCGGCAGTCAGGTTGCTTGCACTGCTAATTGCTCCAATAATTATTCTGCCTTGTATCGCAAGAAATACCGTGACAATCTGTTGAAGGAACTGCAAACATACGCTAATAACACCTACACCGCAAGTAATAAAACCTTGCGATGTTTTTAATTTACAACAGGCTTTTTCCATTTCATCACTGGCCGAGTCACCTTCATTGATAAATCGATTTGTGCGTCCAAAAGCACGAAGAACATCAAAACCAGATAAAATATCCTTGATATGACTAAGTCCCTGAGCCTCTGCATTTGCACAGGTCTGTCCTAATTTTTCCATTTGTTTTGTAAATAGTTTTGGTACAGATAGCATAATAGCAGCAGATACCAAACCGAACGCAAGCATTACCCAGTCCAGCGAGAGGAGTGCAGCTACACAACATATAATCATAATAAGCTGATTGAAAATACTGAAAAATGAGGTCCATCCTAAACTGTCAATTTGTTTGATGTTTGTAGTTAGCCAGGAAATGTATACGCCGTTATCCTGACTGTGATATTCTGGATGTTTTTTTTGCAAGAGAGTTAAGTATAGATCGTGACGAACCTGATTATTTAATTTTCGCTTCGCATTGGCTTCTAAAGCTCCTGCAATTGCAGCCAGTCCGAAATACGCTATATATCCGCCGATACAGGCACTAGTCCACTGTATAAATCCAGATAAATCCAATTCGAATGCAGCTTGAAAAGACTGCATCATCATTAGCTGGATAATTACATACGCACTTTGCGCCATTAAACCAAGGAAGCAAGGCCAAAATATCAATTTCCAGTTTTTCTTTAAGTAATATGACATAATAGACTCCTTTCTGTTTTACAGAATTTTGTTTTAATTTTTACGCATTATATAGTATCGACAATTGAAAGAACATATCGTTTTATGTTAGTTATAATAATTGTTACATTGGGGATGTCCTATGGTTAGATTTCGGTTTATATGTAGCCCGGTGGCAATAACAGTCTTGCTTATCCACAAGTGCATAGCGTCTACATTGTAGATTGAGACAACTTAGAATATCTGGACATATATAGCATTCAGATTTTAATTCGCTATAACTCCATAATTTATTTTTAGTATTGTCTATCACAACTCCGTTATCGGGATCAATATAGCCAACTAAATTTTGAGGATGGTTTAATGCAACCGAGCATTTTTCAATTTTGCCATCAGCGCGAATGATATATCCATTTGGAAATGCTGCATAACAAATTCTTCCAAATAGCAAATCTTCACTTGAGTCGTATTTCATGCCAATTTGCTTGAGATAATCTTCATGTATTTTGGTGAGGTCAATCTTATTTTCACCGTTTAAAAGTGACAGATCATTCACATTCTGTCCACCCCAGTTATTTACTGGTCTGACAGAGACTGCAAAACGATGATCAGAACCAAATAGGTTATATAGATAATCGTACCAGCTTAAATCATTGTCTCCGGCTAAAATATTGTGACGTAGGACAATATAAAAGTCAAACTCATTGTTAGGTGACAATTTCTAAAAACGCAAAGAAACCGTCAAACCATGTGGTTGACGGTTTCTTGCGTAATGTTTAATCTAGTTCCAATCCAAGAAATTTTTTTGCTTCAGTTTTAATAATTGCAAGATTACGTTCATCTTCAATTATCTTGAAAAGATAGTACGACTGTCGGTACAATTCTATACTTTTTTCGTGATCTTTCAGATGATAATAACATTCGGCTAAAATCATTAAAATGCCAGAAAGCGAAGTATATACTCCGTAATCAATGCAAATTTTTCTGGCATATTCTGCTATCTCAATAGCATCGTTATAGCGCTTTACAATTTCAAACTCTCGGGCATAATTAAAAGCCACCATAGGAATCTGTGCCCGATTAGGTGGTATGTTTTTTAGATTGGTCTGTAAATATCGAAATAGCGGTTTTAGAATATCAATAGCATCATAATGCCGCCCTGCCCGAATATAGCAATTTGCCATATTATTAATCAACTTTATCTCATTTTCCGTATATAATCCCCGACTGATTTGATCTAAGTCAAATTTAGGCGACGTCAAGTGCATGGCATCTAATAGCATGGAAAGTCCTGCGTCCAGACTGTACGGACCGTTTTCCGTACCAAGCAGATATTTGGAACGAAGAATCAGCTGGCGGGAAAGGGTATCATCTTTGTCTATTAAACTTTCAAGTTGTTTGTGCTTGGCAAATGTATCTTCTCGAATTTTGTTTTTTTCGTTTGGGGCTGCACGTTCAAATCGTACATGACAACTGATGATTTCATTTTCAAGATTGCTGATCTGTACTTCTTTAGTACTTAGCAGTCCAAAAAAACGATCATCTGGTAACCCTAAACGTTGTAAAAGTGCTTTAATTCGATTTCGGGACGGTGTTTGTCGTCCATTTTCAAATCTGGAGATTGTCATAGGTTCGCAAATACCTTCGCATAATTCTTCTTGCGTTAAACCTAACTCCAGCCGCCGTTGACGAATTACTTCACCCAGAAACACTTCTTTCATAATTCATCACCTCTGATTGGATATGAGTTTAGAATACTATAGATAGAAAACTGCGTCAAGACTTGCAACTTTATTGGAACGAAGATAAAGTCAGTGTGCCCCAAAATAGGAAAAAAAAGAATATTTCCACAATTACTTGTTCTTTTGAAATGGAATTGATATAATGAGGTCACGTTTATATTTAGCAATATTTTTGGAGGATTTTTAAATGGCAGAGAATGAGAATAAGCAGGAGAATGTTGTAGTGGAGGATTTCAAGCGCACGAATGCGAAGAAGTCCAAGAAGAAGTTCAGACACAGACAGCAGAATCCGGTACTTGCTTTTTATGAGGATAATAAACAGTATCTGCTCCTTTTTGGAGTGATCGTGGTTGCTCTTGCAGCAATTCTGGTGAGCATTCTTGCACTTAAGATTCCGGTGGTTCCGGTGTGTCTCATCATTGTGTTAGAGGCAGGAATCGCGGTTTGTCTGCACGATGTTCCAATCTGGCTGCATGGTCTGGTTGTGCTGGTACAGATCATAGCTGGTGCGATCTGCGGAAAACTGGTTTTTATGGTGTTATGCGCACTGGTTTATGTAGTTGGAATTTTATCTTTAAAATTTATCAGAGAGTAGAAAACAGAAGGCTGCTGCACAGTGGAAACAATTTCCCGGCGGCAGTCTTTTTCTGAAAAAGGAATCAATGTTATGTCGGAAAAAGAAAAAATCATTGTATTTAGTTCGAGAGAGATCTGTTATCAGTCGAGCAGTTTTTTTGCAAACCAGATGGCAGATGCCTTTGAGGATCTTGGTTTTGATGTGCAGGTGTGTGAATTTGATGAACACGATGATCTGGATGCGGTGTTTCAACCGCTTTACGGGCAGAAATACCGTCTGCTTTTAGATTTTAATTCCACGATCACAAGGATGGTGGAGGAGGACGGAACACCGGTTTTAGATAAGATAGACGGCCCGTTTTTTGATTACATTCTGGATCATCCGTTGTTCCATTACAATTGTCTGAATGCCAATCTGAAAAATCTGAATGGGATTTTTTTGGATGAAGCGCAGGAGGCTTATGTAAAGCGGTATTATCCCAGGGTAAAGCAGACACTTACCATGCCGCTTGGCGCAGCAGAAGCTGTGACCGGAGGCGAAAAAAGGGAGACGGAGGAGATCCTTTTTATGGGAACCTATGATGATCCGGACAGCATTTATGAAATGGTCAGTCTCTCTCCGGAGCCTTTGAAAACATATATGAAGGAACTGATCGATAGGCGCGTGGAAAATCCGGTTCTTCCGATGGAAGAGGGATTTTTGCAGTTGTTAAAAGCACATGGAGAGGAACTGCCAGACGATCAGTTCGCATTGTTTATGAATGCCATGTATCCGGTGGATGCATTTATCCGTGATTATTTCCGCAAGGCGGCGGTGGATGAGCTTTTAAGGGCAAAAATCCCGATGCGGCTTGTTGGCGAGGGCTGGGAGAAGTACGATCATGCAGAAAATCCTTTTGTAAAAAGAGAAAAACCGGTAGTTTTTGGCTTGTCATTTGAGAAGATCGCGCATGCGGATGTGATGCTGAATGTTTCGCCATTTTTTAATCATGGGGCGCACGACCGTATTTTTGCGGGCATGGCAAATCACTGTGTCGTCTTAACAGACAAAAATCCATATCTTGACCGCATATTAAAGGATAGGGAGCACGTCTTAATGTACTCGTTAAAAGACATTCATACATTGTCCGATTATGCTGAAGAACTTCTTACAAACCGTCCACTCTGCAGGGAAATTCAGAACAATGCTTATACAGAATTTAAGCATAAATATACATGGGAGGAAAAAGCAAAACAGCTTTTAGCTTGCACTTTAAAGTAAAATTCGTTAATATGAACAAGGTAAATTATCAAAAAGTTTTAGAACAGATCATTGAAAAAAACGAGCGGGAAAACCGCGTACCGACGCTGTTATTGCACAGTTGTTGTGCGCCGTGCAGTTCTTACTGCTTAGAATATCTTTCGAATTATTTTAAAATTACTGTTTTTTATTATAATCCGAATATTTATCCAGAGGAAGAATATGAAAAGCGGGTAAAAGAGCAGCAGAAGTTTATTGAAAAACTTCCGGTGAAATATCCGATCCACTTTGTGGAAGGCGCATATGAGAAAGAGCGTTTTTATGAGATGGCAAAAGGACTTGAGGACTGCCCGGAGGGCGGTGAACGCTGTTTCCTGTGTTATGAATTAAGACTGCGGGAGGCGGCAGAGCTTGCAAAGAAAATGCAGATGGATTATTTTACAACGACTTTATCCATCAGTCCGTTAAAAAATGCAGAAAAGCTCAATGAGATCGGAGATGCCCTGGCGGAAGAATACGGCATTGCATATTTAAATTCTGATTTTAAGAAGAAGAATGGATACAAGCGTTCTGTGGAATTATCCGAGCAGTATGGCATGTACCGGCAGTATTATTGCGGATGTGTTTTTTCAAAAAATCAGAGAGACAGGGAAATTGCCCTGAAGAATCAATAAGAGGACTATATAAAGGAGGAAAACACCATGGCACAGTTATGGGGAGGACGTTTTACGAAGGAGACAGATCAGCTTGTTTATAATTTTAATGCGTCCATTACATTTGATCAGAAGTTTTATAAGCAGGATATTGAAGGCAGTATTGCGCATGTGACAATGCTCGCAAAACAGGGCATTCTGACAGAGCAGGAGAGAGATGATATTGTCCGCACATTAAAAGAGATACGCGATGAAGTGGAGAGCGGCAAGCTTGAAATCACTTCAGAATACGAGGATATCCACAGTTTTGTGGAGGCAAATCTGATTGACCGTCTCGGAGATACCGGAAAGAAACTGCATACCGGAAGAAGCCGTAACGATCAGGTTGCACTTGATATGAGATTGTATACAAGAGACGAACTGTTACATACGGATGATCTTTTAAAAGAATTATTAGAGACGATCCTTAAGATCATGGAGGCAAATACCGAGACGATCATGCCGGGATTTACCCATCTGCAGAAGGCTCAGCCAATCACACTGGCGCACCATATGGGAGCTTATTTTGAGATGTTCAAGCGCGATCGTCTGAGACTGCACGATATTTATGAGAGAATGAATTACTGTCCGCTCGGTTCCGGTGCATTAGCAGGAACAACCTATCCTTTGGACCGTGAATATACTGCAGAACTGTTAGGCTTTTATGGACCGACATTAAACAGTATGGATGGTGTGTCTGACCGTGATTATCTGATCGAATTTTTATCTGCATGCGCAACCATCATGATGCATCTGAGCAGATTTTCCGAGGAGATCATTATCTGGAACTCCAATGAATATCAGTTTGTCGAGATTGACGATGCTTACAGTACCGGAAGCAGTATTATGCCGCAGAAAAAGAACCCGGATATTGCAGAGCTTGTGCGCGGCAAGACCGGACGTGTTTACGGAGCTTTAATGTCATTGCTTACCACGATGAAGGGAATCCCGCTTGCCTACAACAAAGACATGCAGGAGGACAAAGAGTTGTCTTTTGACGCTATGGATACCGTCAAAGGCTGTATTGCGTTATTTACCGGAATGCTCGCAACCATGAAGTTTAATAAGGGTAAAATGCGTCTGTCCGCAAACAACGGATTTACCAATGCAACTGACGCAGCAGACTATCTGGTAAAACATGGTGTACCATTCCGTGATGCGCACGGCATTATAGGAAAAATCGTTCTCTATTGCATTGAACGCGGAATTGCGATCGACGATATGAGTTTAGACGAGCTAAAGGCAATCTGTCCGGTATTTGAGGAAGATATATACGAGGAGATTTCCATGGAGACATGTGTGAATAACCGTCTGACGATCGGGGCACCCGGAAAGGCAGCCATGGAGAAAGTGATCAAGGCTGAAAAGGCATATCTGGCAGAAGATTGGAAAGAGAACACTTTAACACGGTAAAACGTTATTGTAAAAAATGCACAAAGAATACCCGGAAAGATGACATTTTTTTACAAAATAGACCATTGCTTTTTTGAGAAAAATAGCATAATATATTCACTATAACGACATCTGTTCGCGATAGACGGACAAACAATAGGACGTACGATCCGCGGACATTTGATTGTCAGGAATGGAAAGAGCCGGCAACAGGGACGGTTCTTCAAACGAACAGGGAAAGACGAGGAGATTAGGCAATGAGTGAGAAGTTAAAAGTAGGTATTCTTGGTGGAACAGGTATGGTAGGACAGAGATTTATCTCTCTGTTGGAGAATCATCCATGGTTTGAGGTGACAACGATCGCAGCCAGCCCAAGAAGTGCCGGTAAGACATATGAAGAGGCAGTTGGTGACCGCTGGAAAATGGATACTCCAATGCCGGAAGCAGTAAAAAAGATCGTTGTCATGAACGTCAACGAAGTAGAAAAAGTTGCGGCAGAAGTAGATTTTGTTTTCTCAGCAGTAGACATGACAAAAGAAGAGATCAAAAAGATCGAGGAAGAATACGCTAAGACAGAGACACCGGTTGTATCCAACAACAGTGCACACAGATGGACACCGGATGTGCCGATGGTCGTACCGGAGATCAATCCGGAACATATGGAAGTTATCAAATATCAGAGAGAAAGACTTGGCACAAAGCGCGGTTTCGTTGCTGTAAAACCAAACTGCTCCATCCAGTCTTATGCACCTGTTCTCACCGCATGGAAAGAGTTTGAGCCATACGAAGTAGTGGCAACTACTTATCAGGCAATTTCCGGAGCAGGAAAAACGTTCAAAGACTGGCCGGAAATGGTTGGAAATATCATTCCATACATCGGTGGTGAGGAAGAAAAATCCGAGAAAGAGCCGCTTCGGATCTGGGGACACATTGATGATGAGAAGAAAGAGATTGTTCCTGCAGCATCTCCGGTTATCACATGCCAGTGTATCCGTGTTCCGGTATTAAATGGACATACCGCAGCCGTATTTGTAAAATTCAAAAAGAAACCAACCAAAGAACAGTTGATCGAAGCATTGAGAAACTACAGTGGAGTTCCACAGGAATTAAATCTTCCAAGTGCTCCAAAGCAGTTCATCCAGTATTTAGAGGAGGACAACAGACCACAGATTTCCTTGGATGTCAACTTCGAGAACGGTATGGGAATCTCTGTCGGACGTCTGAGAGAGGACACCGTTTATGACTGGAAGTTTGTCGGTTTATCCCACAATACCGTCAGAGGTGCAGCAGGTGGTGCAGTGCTCTGCGCAGAGCTGTTAAAAGCACAGGGTTACATCACAAAGAAATAAGAAAGAACATCATAGCGATTTAAAAAGTCCGTATCACAGATGTGTGGACTGTAAAGAAATGACCGGAACAGTAAAATGCTGTTCCGGTCATTTCTTATGTATCTTTTTATATGGCAAGAACCGGGTTGTCGTAAAAGTTAAAAAATGATATAATTTTTACTATATTGAGGGTAACGAACAAACAGATAGAAATGGGAGGTTTCTTATGGTAGCGAAGACATCCATTTTAAAAGAGCTTGAGACAATTTATGAGAAGAGTGGAAATCAGCTCTATGTGTTGTATGGACGGACAGATTCTGAGAAAGAACAGTTATTGAAGGCGTTTCTTTCAAATAAGAAGTACTTTTATTATCGCAGCAGACAGGCATCGGAACAGGAACAGAGAAATCAGATGGAGGTAGAAATCCGACAGAAGTTTTCGACGAATATTACAAAGCACAGCTATGACGAATTTTTTAACCGGATCAAAAGTGGAGATGCGTCAAAACTTGTGGTTGTGATTGATGAATTTCAATTGATTGCAAAAAAAGATGCCTCTTTTATGGAGAGCATTGAAAAATTAAGAATGAAACGTCTTTATCCGGGACCAGTGTTGATCCTTTTGTGCAGTTCTTCGGTTGCATGGGTGGAACAGGAGATGCCTGCAACACTCGGTGAGCAGAGCAAAAGAATTGATGGAAAGATTAAGATTAATCCTTTGAATTTCTTAGAGGTGGTACGTGCATTTCCACAGTATCAGGTCAGTGACTGTATCAGAACTTACGGTGTTATCGGCGGCGTTGCAGGCTATATCAACCACTGGGATCAGCGCGTGGATCTGAAAACCAATATATGCAGAAATATTTTAAACCGGAATGGTTATATGCACCGGGCGGCAGAACAGCTGATTGCGGCAGAACTGCGGGAACTGTCTGTGTATGAGACGATTCTTTATTATATTGCAAGCGGTTATGATAAGTTAAATGAACTTCATTTAAAAACCGGTTATTCACGTGCAAAAATCAGTGTGTACATGAAAAATCTCGGAACTTTTCATATTGTGGAGAAAGAGACCTCTTTTGAGACAGGTGGATGGGAAAACACGAAAAAAGGTGTCTATCGTATTAAGGATAATTATGTGAATTTCTGGTTCCGTTTTGTGTATCCACATCTTTCCGAACTTTATATGATGAGTCCGGAACAGTTCTACGATGCGTATATCACATCGGGAATCGACGAATATCTGGAACGCTATTTCAAGGAAGTATGCATGGAATATGTAGGACTTTTGAATCTGATTGGAAAACTGCCAATGAAGATCAGTAAGATGGGAACATGGATTGGAAAAGAAGGAAATATCGACATTATTGCACAGAACTCTGTGCGGGAGAATATTGTCGGATACTGTAACTGGAATCAGCCGGAATTTACCATGGAGATGAAAGAAGAATTGTTAAAGAGTATGAAGCAGGCAAAAATTGATGCAAAGTATTTCTTTCTGTTTTCAGCAAAAGGTTTTTCAGAAGAGATCAGACAGCTTGCAGAAGAGGATACCAGATATATTCTGGTCGATATGAATGAATTATAAAACTTCTTATTTAGGAAAGAAGTAAGAATTACAGAAGTTGGAGGAATTTTTTTGGCAAAGTCATTAATTATAACGGAGAAACCAAGTGTTGCGCAGGAGTTCGCACGGATTCTTGGTGTATCAGGCAGAAATGACGGATACATAGAAAATAGTGATTACGTCATTACCTGGTGTGTCGGTCATCTTGTGGAGATGGTTTATCCCGAGGTATATGATGAAAAGTATAAAAAATGGAAGTTAGAGGATCTTCCTTTCCTTCCAAAAGAGTACAAATATGATGTGATCCCGGCGGTCAGCAAACAGTATGATGTAGTACATAAAATGCTGCACCGCGAAGATATTGATACTGTCTACTGGGCAGGGGATGCCGGAAAAGAAGGACAGACCATTGAGGAAAACATCCGTATGTACGGCGGTGTCCGCGAGGGGATGAAAGAGCTGCGCGTCTGGATCGATTCCCAGACAGAAGAGGAAATCAAGCGGGGTATCCGCGAAGCAAAGCCGATGTCGGATTATGCAAACCTCGGAAAATCCGGCATTATGAGGACCATTGAGGATTACGCGATGGGAATCAATTTTTCCCGTGCAATGTCTGTGAAATATGGAAATCTTTTAAATGATGCGGCAGGGACGAGAAACTATACTGCAATTGCAGTCGGACGTGTCATGACCTGCGTGCTCGGTATGGTCGTGATAAGAGAGCGTGAGATCCGCAATTTTGTGGAAACACCATTTTACCGTGTAGTCGGAAGTTTCACGGATGCGAACATCGAGGCGGAGTGGAAAGTGGTAGAAGGTTCTAAATACTTTGAATCTCCATTATTGTATAAGGAAAACGGATTTAAAAAGCAGGAGTCTGCGGAAAACTTAATACAGGAACTTTCCGGGAAAACAGCGGTTGTGGAATCTATTGAGCGTGGAACTTCCAGAAAGAAAGCACCGCTTCTTTTTAACCTCGCAGAACTGCAGGCGGAGTGTTCGAAGCGCTTTAAAATCAGTCCGGATGAGACATTGCAGGTGGCACAGGATCTCTATGAGAAAAAACTGACTACTTATCCAAGAACGGATGCGCGTGTTCTCTCAACGGCAGTGGCAAAAGAAATCGGAAAAAATATCAGCAGACTGAAAGGCTATGAGCCGGTGCAGGGGTATGTGGAGCGTATCATGAAGGAAGGACTTCATTACAACATTGCGAAGACCCAGTATACGGATGACTCGAAAATTACCGATCACTATGCGATTATTCCGACCGGACAGCTCACAGAGCTGCGTTCTTTAAATGAACTGCAGAGAAGTGTGTATGATCTGATCGTCCGCCGTTTCTTAAGTATTTTTTATCCGGCAGCAGAATATCAGACGGTAAAACTTGTGGTGGCCGTCGGAGAGGAAAAACTTTTTGCCGGTGCAAAAGCATTAAAGGCGCCGGGATTTTTAGAGATTGCAGGAAGAAAACAGGAAGAAGAAAAAGAAGGCAGCAACAAAGAGGATAATGAGGAGACGGATAGTCCGAGGCTTCTGGAACTGGCAGATCAGTTGACTAAGGGGCAGGAACTGCCGGTCAATGGTTATTCTCTAAAAGAGGGAAGCACGAAGCCACCGAAACGCTACACTTCCGGTTCGATGGTGCTTGCGATGGAAAATGCCGGACAGCTGATCGAGGATGAAGAACTGCGTGCACAGATCAAAGGCTCCGGAATCGGAACTTCTGCCACCCGCGCAGAGATCATCAAAAAACTGGTGCGCATCGGTTACCTGCACTTGAATAAAAAATCACAGATTCTGTCGCCGGAGGTGTTGGGCGAGATGGTTTATGAAGTCGTAAATATGACCGTCCCGGCACTTTTGAATCCGAAAATGACTGCTTCGTGGGAAAAAGGACTTGACGGTATCACGCGCGGAACGGTGATCATGGAAGATTACCGGGAGAAACTTGAGGATTTTATCCGAAAAGAGACATTAAACATGGTGGAACGGAATCTGACGTCACAGCTTGTGGCACAGATCCAGCCGTTGACCGGAAAGGGCGCAAGAGGCATTGCGGCAAAGAAAAAGCTTGGCATTGCCTGTCCGGTCTGTGGCGCGGAGCTTGTAACGACACCGTTTGGCTATGGGTGCAGCAATTATAAAAAAGACAGCACTGGCTGTGGCTTCTCCATCGGAACGATTGCAGGGCGTGATCTTTCGGAGGAGGAGTTCCGGGATTTGATTACAAAAGGAAGAACGGATGTTCTGGATGGTTTTGTCTCCAAATCGAAGAAGAAATTCCCGGCAGCACTCGTTTTACAGAAGGATGAGGAGGGAAAAATCAATATCAGTTTTGATTTTTCGGCAAATGAACCACAGGTGGTGGAAGGAATCAAATGCCCGTCCTGCGGCGGTGACATTGTGACGACAGCCTACGGGTTCCGGTGTATCCATTATGACCGGGAGAAAGAGGACAGTTGTGATTTCTCTGTCGGAAAAATTGCAGAGAAAAGTCTGAATGTGTCACAGCTCACAGAACTCGTTACGAATGGAAGAACCGGAACAATCCGCGGCTTTAAATCAAAAAATGGAAAGAGATTTGACGCCTGTCTCTGTCTGGAAAAAGATGAAAACGGTAAAGCGGTTATAAAATTTGATTTTGAACATGTGGAAGCAAAAAAAGTAAAAGATGTTGTCTGTCCGCTCTGTGGAGGTGAGATCGTCCAGACACCGTTTGGGTTTGGATGCGCAAACTATTCCAAAGAGAATCCGGAAAGCTGCCGTTTCTCCATTGGAAAAATGGCAGAGAAATCACTGACAGAATCACAGGTCAGAGAACTTTTGACGAACGGAAGAACCGGGACAATCCGCGGTTTCAAGTCGAAAACCGGGAAAAAATTCGATGCACGCGTGGCGTTGAATCGAGATGAAGCCGGAAAAGTGACCGGGTTAAAATTCGATTTCACGGATTTAGAGCCGGTAAAAGTGAAGGATGTTGTCTGTCCGCTCTGCGGCGGTGAGATCATCCAGACACCGTTTGGGTTTGGATGCGCCAATTACTCCAAAGATAACCCGGAGAGCTGCAAATTTGCAATCGGAACAATCGCGGGTGTGAAGTTAAAAGAGGCGCAGGTGAAAGAATTGCTGCTCCGCGGCAAAACGGAAGTCATCAAAGGTTTTATCGCAAAGACAGGCATGATGTTTGATGCACCGTTAAAACTCACGCCGGAAGGTCAGGTGACGTTTGATTTCCCGGAGAAACCAAAGCCTGTAGACACGACTTTAAAATGCCCGAAATGTGGACAGTATATGAAAAAATCCCAGTGGTATTATGAGTGTGAATGTGGATTTAAAGTGGCGCATACGGTGGCAAAGGTGGAGTTAGAGGAAGCCATTATGCAGGAACTTTTTGAGACCGGAAAGACGAAGAAAAAAATAACCGGATTTACGTCAAAAGCGGGGAATGTGTTTGATACCTGCCTGAAATTTGAGGACGACAGGATCAGTTTTGATTTTGATAATCCGGGAGAAAACGTGGTGTTGGAAAATGCAAAGCCAGCTGAAAGCGCACAGAATCAGGAAAAACAAACTATGTTTGAAGCGTAAATAAAATGTAAAAAAATTGACAAAATCTATTGATTTTTGTCGGGTACAGGGTTATGCTTATATACAGTGGTACGGTACATTGAGATATGTGCGTACAAAAATAAATTCAAAGGAGAAATGAAGATGAAAAAAGGTCATGAATTGAAAATTCGTGAGAGATTGTCTAAGAGTTACTTACAGGTTATTTTTATTGCAAGTATCTCTGCAATCGTTGGCATTATTGCATTGCTGGTTATGACAAGAATGTATAATAATGCGCTGAACAATTATGGATTCTCTCAGGGAGATATTGGGAAGGCGATGACAGCATTCTCAGGTGCGCGCAGCGAGGTTCGTGCGGCAGTGGGATATATGGATGAAGATATTATCAGTGATGCCAAGGATACGTATTATACGAGAAAAGATTCATTCCAGCAGTATCTTGACGACATTGAAAGCAGCATGGTGACACAGGCTGGAAAAGATGCTTATAATCAGATTGTCAAAGATCTTGACGGATATTGGGATCTTTCAGATCAACTGATCGAGGAGGGTTCAACCACAGATCAGGAAATCAGTAAAAAAGTCCAGAGACGTGAAGCAGACGAACTTGGACCTGCATATCAGGTAGTTTACAATGATCTGAAGAATCTGATGAACATCTATGTCCAGAAGGGGGATCAGATAGAATCAGTTTTGGCAGTGATGGAGATTATTGCTGTGATCATTATGATCGCAGTGATCATTCTTTCCATTTTGAGTGGCAGAAGATATGGAAACCAGATCGCAGATGGAATTTCAAAGCCATTACAGCAGATTTCAGAACGTCTGAAAACATTTGCGGAAGGAGATCTTGACAGTGAGTTCCCGGAGCATGATGCGAAAGACGAGGTTGCAGAAATGATCGAAACGGCAAGAAAGATGGCAGATAACCTGAATGTGATCATCTCTGACAGCGGAAAACTCTTAAATGAGATGGCAGATGGTAATTTTGCTGTCGCAACAGAACATGAAGAAAGATACACCGGAAAATTCAATGATCTTCTTGTCGGAATACGCAACATGAACCGTAAGATTGATGAATCTCTCCGTCAGGTAGAGGAGACAGCAGAACAGGTATCCTTAGGTTCCGGCAATATGGCAGAGGCTGCACAGTCCCTGGCAGAAGGTGCTACGGAACAGGCCGGAGCAGTCGAAGAACTTCAGGCGACCATTGCTGATATCACCGCCAATGTAGAACACACAGCAGAGAATCTTCAAAAGTCTCATGCTGATGCAAGAAAATATGCAGATGATGCGGATCACAGCCGTGAGCAGATGCACGCAATGGTGGAGGCTATGCAGCGTATCAGCGAGTCTTCCATGAAGATTGAGAATATCATTTCCGAACTGGAGGATATCGCAAGCCAGACAAACCTGTTATCTTTGAATGCTTCCATCGAGGCAGCACGTGCAGGTGAGGCAGGAAAGGGATTTGCAGTTGTTGCTGACCAGATCCGTAAACTTGCAGAACAGAGTGCGGCTTCGGCAGTTTCCACAAGAGAACTGATCGAGGGTTCTATCCATGATGTAGAAGAAGGAAATAAAGCGGTTGCTTTGGTTTCAGAGACATTAGACGAAGTTATCAAAGGAATTAATGATATCGCAGATACATCCAAGTCCTTAAGTGAGAACTCACAGTCTCAGGCAACGGCTATGGAGCAGGCAGAGCAGGGAGTCAACCAGATTTCCGAAGTTGTTCAGTCCAACTCCGCTATGGCACAGGAAACTTCTGCTACCAGTGAAGAATTGTCAGCACAGGCTGAAACACTTGATAACCTTGTAAGACAGTTCACATTAAGAGAACAGAAATAATAAAGAACGATAAGTTACTGGAACGAGGTATGTGTGAACAGTAAGAATGAGAGAGAGTCACAGCAAAGTCTGTGGCTCTTTTTTCTTGAATAATCAGTTTTATGTGTTTATAATGAAAAGGCGCAGGCAATCATGAAGTGTTGGAAGAATAAAGATACGGAATGATGAATGTGTGAAATATTTATGGAAGTTTTCAGACAGGAAGGAAGAAAAAATGGAAAACGCAAAAATCAGTAATTTGTATGATCTGAATGAGACAATTGCGAAAGAATATTTAGAGCAGTTTACTTATCCGTGGGAAGCATTAAAAGGAATCAGTGAATTTATCAAAAAATTAGGACCGACATTAGATCCTGAAAAGTTTGAAAAACGCGGCGAAGATATCTGGGTTGCCAAAAGTGCAAAGGTTGCACCGACTGCCTGCTTAAATGGACCGCTCATCATTGATGAGGAGGCAGAGATACGCCATTGTGCATTTGTAAGAGGAAGTGCCATTGTCGGAAAAGGTTCTGTTGTCGGAAACTCTACCGAGTTGAAAAACGATATTATTTTCAATTCTGTACAGGTGCCACACTATAATTATGTAGGAGATTCTATTCTGGGATACAAATCCCATATGGGTGCAGGTTCTATTACCTCAAATGTGAAATCAGACAAGACACTTGTAGTAGTAAAGGATAAGACAACCGGGGAAGAAATCGAGACAGGCTTGAAGAAGTTTGGTGCAATGTTAGGTGATTTTGTGGAAGTAGGATGTAATTCCGTGCTGAATCCGGGGACTGTGATCGGAAGCCACAGCAATGTTTATCCGCTGTCCATGGTGCGTGGTGTTGTTCCGGCAAACTCTATTTACAAAAATAAAAATGAAATTGTAGAAAAGCAGTAAAAATTCCGAAATGATATATTGCTTGTGGTATGTTTTTCCTTTTTACAAAAAAGTACATAAATTTTATGGTTTCTACTTGTGAAAATGAAAAAAATGTGCGAAAATGTTTGAAGTATGTTAAGCATCTAACAATGTTTAGCAGATGACATATCTATTTATATGTGAAAGGAGACTTAAAATGATTTACACTAAGGAAGTCGAAAACATGTGCCCAGTAGCAAAAGGCGCAAAACATGAACCAGCTCCAATTCCAGAAGAAGGAAAATGGGTTCACTCTAAAAAAATTGAAGATATCTCAGGATTTACACACGGTGTAGGCTGGTGTGCACCACAGCAGGGTGCCTGTAAGCTTTCATTAAATGTAAAGAATGGTATCATTGAGGAAGCTTTAGTTGAGACAATCGGATGTTCCGGTATGACTCACTCTGCAGCTATGGCAGCAGAAGTTTTACAGGGAAAAACAATCCTTGAAGCTTTAAATACAGACTTAGTTTGTGATGCTATCAACACAGCTATGAGAGAATTATTCTTACAGATTGTTTACGGACGTACACAGAGTGCATTCTCTGATGACGGATTAGCAATCGGTGCTGGTCTTGAAGACTTAGGAAAAGGACTTCGTTCCCAGGTTGGTACAATGTACGCAACAAAAGAAAAAGGTGTTCGTTACCTTGAGATGGCAGAAGGCTATGTAACAGGTATCGCCCTTGACGAGAACAATGAAGTTATCGGATATCAGTTCGTTTCTCTTGGAAAAATGACTGACTTCATCAAAAAAGGTGATGACCCTAACACAGCATGGGAAAAAGCAAAAGGACAGTATGGTCGTGTAGCAGATGCTGTTAAGATCATCGACCCAAGAGAAGAGTAGGAAAGGAGACGAACGAAAATGGCATTATTTGAAGGATATGAAAGAAGAATTGACCAGATCAATGCTGTATTAAACAGCTATGGTATCAGCTCTATCGAAGAAGCTGAAAAAATTACAAAAGATGCTGGACTTGATGTTTACGAGCAGGTTAAGAAAATCCAGCCAATCTGTTTTGAGAACGCTTGCTGGGCATACACTGTAGGTGCAGCGATCGCAATTAAAAAAGGATGTACAAGAGCCGCTGATGCTGCTGCAGCAATCGGTGAAGGTCTTCAGGCATTCTGTATTCCAGGTTCTGTTGCTGACCACAGAAAAGTAGGTTTAGGACATGGTAACCTTGGTAAAATGTTATTAGAGGAAGAGACAGAGTGCTTCTGCTTCTTAGCAGGACATGAGTCTTTCGCTGCTGCTGAGGGTGCGATCGGTATCGCTGAGAAGGCAAACAAAGTACGTCAGAAACCATTAAGAGTTATCTTAAACGGTTTAGGAAAAGACGCTGCACAGATCATTTCCCGTATCAACGGATTCACATTTGTTGAGACTCAGTATGATTACAAAGCAGCAAAATTAAATGTAGTATATGAGAAAGCATATTCTGATGGACTTCGTGCAACTGTAAAATGTTACGGTGCTGATGATGTTCAGGAAGGTGTTGCTATCATGCATCATGAGAACGTAGGTGTATCTATCACAGGTAACTCTACAAACCCAACACGTTTCCAGCATCCGGTAGCAGGTACATACAAGAAAGAATGTATCGAGCAGGGTAAGAAATACTTCTCCGTAGCATCCGGCGGTGGTACAGGACGTACACTTCACCCAGATAACATGGCTGCAGGTCCAGCTTCTTACGGTATGACAGATACAATGGGACGTATGCACTCAGATGCACAGTTCGCAGGATCTTCTTCCGTACCAGCTCACGTAGAGATGATGGGACTTATCGGTATGGGTAACAACCCAATGGTAGGTGCTACTGTAGCTGTAGCTGTAAGTGTAGAGGAAGCTCACAAAGCTGGTAAGTTCTAAAAGGTCGAATAATATAAAGATTTGGCAGGTCTCCGGGAAAACCCGGAGACCTCTTTTATATGATATAATTAAATGGGGTATATAGAAAAAATAGAAGGAAATAATAGTCTGAAGGCAGGTGTGGGTATGAATGTAAATGAGCTGAAAAAGATAATTGAATCCGGCGAAAAGATAAATGTTGAATTTAAATTGTCTGAGAATGATTTGACAAAAGATGTGTATCAATCGGTATGTTCTTTTAATAATCGTAATGGAGGGCATATTATTCTTGGCGTAGTTGACCAAACAAAAGAAATTCGGGGTGTAAATCCCCAAAAGACAGATAAAATGCTTAAGGATTTTACAACGTCCGTTAATAATGCTAATAAAATAAATCCACCGCTTTATCTTACACCACAGATATTTGATATAAATGGAAAGACAGTCATTTATATCTGGGTGCCAGAGGGAACATAGCTTAGACGATTGAATGGTCGTATATGGGACAGGACACATGAAGGGGATATTGATATTACAGACAATGCGGAATTGGTATACAAAATGTATGCAAGGAAGCAGAGCACTTATTTTGTGAATAAGGTTTATCCGAAGCTTGGATTGGATTTCCTTGATTTTGATGTGATTCAAAGAGCAAAAAAGATGGCGGTTTCAAGGGTGGATAATCACCCATGGTCAAATATGAATGAAGAAGAAATTCTGAGAAGCACAGGACTTATTTTAGCAGATCCAGATACCGGTCAGGAGGGAATTACGCTTGCGGCAATTTTGTTGTTTGGTAAAGATCAGACCATTATGTCTGTATTACCACAGTATAAGACAGATGCTATTTATCGTGTGAAAAATATGGATCGTTATGATGACAGAGAGGTTATTATTACAAATTTAATAGATAGTTATCGCAGATTAATGGATTTTGGAAAAAAGCATTTGAATGATTCTTTTGTGCTGGATGGTGACCAGAGTGTCAGTGCCAGAGATAAAATATTGAGGGAAATCATTTCTAATATATTAGCACATCGCGATTATTCCAATGCCTACACTGCACAATTTGTGATTGAAAGTAACAGAATTTTTACTAAAAACAGCAATTTGCCTCACGGACATGGTGAATTGAAACTGAATCAGTTTGAACCTTTTCCGAAAAATCCACCAATTTCAAAAGTATTTCGTGAAATTGGTTATGCGGATGAACTCGGCTCTGGTATGAGGAATACCAATAAGTATACAAAATTATATTCGGGTGGAACACCTGTGTTTTTGGAGGATAATATTTTTGAAATTGTGATTCCAATGGAATCTGTTGCGAGTTTGCAGGTTGGACCAGGTGAATTTTACAAGGTAACTGAAAGGGTGACTGATAGGGTAACTGATAGGGTGACTGAAAAAGAGCAGGAGATTCTCGCATTATTATTAGAAAATGCGGGTTATACTATGCCACAGTTGGCGGAAAAATTAAAAATCAGCAGAAAAACAGTGGCAATGCGTTTAAAATCTTTGAAAGAAAAATCAGTGATAGAGCGTGTGGGTTCAGACAGAAAGGGTTATTGGAAAATAAATTAAAAAAGTTGGACAAAAATTTTAAGAATTTGATATTAAAAACTTTCGTGTTGCAAATACTTTCACAATTTGCTACAATAAAGTGGTAGCAAATACACACACGGAGGAGAAAAAGAGTTATGAGTGAAAATTTTAACGAACAGAACGAAAATAACCAGAACGAATATGGCACAAGCCAGAACATTTACGGAAACACCCAGACTACATACGGTGATACCCAGAATTCATATGGCAGTGAAAACAACTATGGAGGTACACAAAACAGTTACGGCGGTACGCAAAATACATATGGCTATAACAATCAGCCACAGTATCAGTCCGGGATGGAAAATCAGCAGCAGGAGCTTGTGCCACAGATGAGTGTTGGACAGTGGATGCTGACCTATTTATTGGTGAACATTCCAATTGTAAATATCGTTATGTATATTATCTGGCTGATCGGAAAAAATCCAAAAGATGCAATCCGCAAAAACTGGGCAAGAGGACAGTTATTTATGGGTCTTATTATATTTGGAATTATGTTGATCTTCACAATTATTGCTTTGACGGTTTCAACGCTGGTCGGTGGAAGTTCGAGTGGCTCCAGCAAAATAGACACAGGCGTGACAAGCGATTATTATGCAGCGGATGATGACGGAGATCAGGCGGAGGACATCTTCAATCACGATTCCGGAGCCGCAACACTTCCAGATACTTCCGAAGACAGACCGGTTGTAGATGCAGAGCCGATGGACGGAACATGGGAGGATATGTCATTTTTCTTTGACGGACATGAGTATTCCTTGCCATTTGCCTACAGTGAGATAGAGGCGAACGGATGGACGTTTGATATAGCGGATTATGGTTACGAAGATGGTTATGTGATGAATGCGGGCGACCAGACTTATGAGTCAATTGAACTGAAAAATCCGGATTATCCAGATGTGACAGTAAAGATTGGCTTTGTAAATCTGGACAGTTCAGCAAAAGATATTACAGAATGTGACATTTATGCATTTTCTTTGGATACCTGTTATGGATTTGATCAGGTAGACGCATTCCCGATTATGTCAGTCAGCGGTGGATTGACGATTGGAATGGATGAACAGTCAGCGGTTGCAATCATGGGAGAATGTGATGATGTATATGAAGCTGAAGAATATAACAGTTATTCTTATCAGGATGAGGAGTACAACAGACATCTTGATTTTGAGGTAAATGACGAAAATGGTATTACATATTTTGACCTTACCTATTATCAATAAAAATCATAGAATACAGGAATGATACATAAAACAGATACTGCAGGAAAGAAAAGAATTCCGTGCAGTATCTGTTTTTCTTTTCCATAATTACAAATAAAGGAAATTGTATGTTTCAAAATGATAAAATTAACGTTATAATAATATCTGTTTTATGGAAAAATTTGTGTTTCAGTAACAAAATACGTTATAATAAATATTGGAACTCAAAAAGAGAAATAAATGCAGGAGTACGAGAGAATGAGGACTATTTTCAGGATTTTCAAAAGTGATGTGAAGGGGTTGTGGAGAAATAAGCTTGCGCTTTTGATCGCACTTGCAATCTGCGTGCTTCCATCCCTGTATGCATGGTTTAATATCTATTCGAACTGGGATCCATACAGCAATACGGGAACGATACCGGTTGCGGTTGTTTCTGTGGATAAAGGATATACCAAGAGTGATGGCGAATTTGTGGTCATGGGTGATACCGTTATCGACAATCTGAAGGAAAATGACAAGATTGGCTGGCAGTTTGTAAAGACGGAGGATGAGGCGGTCGACGGTGTCTACAGCGGTGATTATTACGCAGCAATTGTCATCGGTGAGAATTTCAGTGAGAGCATGTACGGTTTTGCGGACAATGACCTGGTACATCCTTCTGTTACCTATTATGAAAATGAGAAGAAGAATCCAATTGCTTCCAAGATTACGGATACAGCAAAAGGAACGCTGCAGACAAGTATTAATGAAGAGTTTGTGAATGTTGCAGTTTCCACTGTTATGGAAAGTATGAATGAACTCGCAGATGATGCACAAAAGACACAGTATATCACTAAAATTATTGATAAACTGGATTCTGTCAATAAGAATCTAGATGATTATCTTGTGACAATTGATAACCTGATGTCCTGCAACGCAACCCTTGCGTCAAATTTGAAAACAGCAAGCGGAGAGGTTTCCAGCGCGTCCGGTAAATTAAATAATGGTGTTGCACAGGTCAACAAGGCAAAAACAGACGCACAGCAGACCATTACAACGTTACAGTCCCAGATGGATCAGGTTTACCAGAGTATTCATACCCATTTGCAGGAAGTGAATACGACATTGTCAAAAGAGCTTCCAACGGCGGAAGAGATTGCAAATGCTGCGAATAATGTATCAAATTCCACTCAGCAGATCGAACTGTTAAAACAACTGTTACAGAGTGATCTGATTCCTGCCGGAAGCAACAAGGATGATATCATTAAACTGCTCGACAGCATTGAGCAGACAACAACTGCGGTACAGGGAGTATTGCAGAACCGGATAGGTGATCTTAACAATGCTGTCTCAGGAGATCATACAGCGATCAAAGCGGCAGCCAATCTGATCGATGCGGTCATGCCGATCGTAGAAAAACAGTTACAGGCAGATGTTGCAACGATGAAGGCAAATATTTCTGCTGCTTACAACAATATGGTAGCCTCCTTAAACAGCATGAATAAAGGTCTGGAAGGTACCGGTGTGGCTTTGGGCAGTCTCGGAAACACAGTGAGCAGTTCCAATGGAAGTTTTAACACTTTAAAAGAAATCATAAGTTCTGCGAAAGAGGAGCTGAATACGATCTTATCAGAATTGAATGAAGTGGAAGATGGGGAGAAATACGATCAGTTCATCCGTATCCTGTCCACGGATCCGGAAGTGATGGGAGAGTTCTTTGCATCACCTGTTACGATTCAAACAGAGAGAGTTTATCCGGTTGAAAACTATGGGTCTTCTGTCACACCATTCTATACAATACTTGCGCTCTGGGTTGGAGCTGTTATTTTAGTTGCGCTGATCAAAGTGCAGGTAGAGGATGAAAAGTTTGCAGGCACCAGATCATATCAGAGATACTTTGGAAGATTTTTACTGTTTTTTGTTTTGGGACAGCTGCAGGCAGCAATCGTTGTCCTGGGAGATCTGTATCTGTTAAAGGTACAGTGTTTAGAACCAGTACTTTTTTATATCGTTGCTGCGTTTACAAGTTTTACCTTTAACCTGTTGATCTATACTTTGACGGTTTCTTTCGGAGATGTGGGAAAGGCATTTGTCGTTGTTGTCATGGTTATCCAGATCGCAGGATCCAGCGGAACATATCCGATCGAGATTTTGCCGCAGTTTAACCAGAATATTTACAAATATTTCCCGTTCCCATATGCGATCAATGCAATGCGTGAGACGATCGGCGGCATGTATGAGAACGATTACTGGATGTACATGAGCCAGCTGGCAGTGTTTGCAATTGCAGCGCTGATCATTGGACTGTTTGTGAGAAAACCATTTATGAAGATGAATCACTTTGTGGAAGAGCGTATGGAAGATACGAAAATGATGTAAGGAGAAGATGCAATGGAAACAAATTATGAAGAATCTTATCGCAGGATCATGGAATACCAGAATGAAGAACATCTGCGTAACCAGAAAAAAATACGGTGGGGAATCCGTTGTGTCATTCTGATTCCAATGATATTTTTGATGCTGATGTTTTCCATGGACAGTTCGAAAGTAGTATTTCTGGTGCTTTGGATTGTTTCTTTGTTTACAATTTCTGCCTATCTGATCTATGTGGAATATATGGATTATACATTGCAGGAGCGTCTGACAGAGCTTGGAATTAAAGAGGATGGCAAAATTGACACGCTTCTTCCAAACAGCAGTATTGACAGCCGGTTAGCAGAGATGGAACGAAAGATTGCTGCCGACCGTGCAATCCTTGCAAAATATTTTGGAGAGTCTGGGATTATGCCGGATGAGGCATTGCTGGAAGAAAAAGAGGAAGAGACGGATGAGGAGAAAGATTCTGACAGATCTTCCGAAGAACAGATATCCGGGAACAGAGACGGTAAGAAGAAAGAGAAGAAAAAAGACAGGAAAAAGGATAAGGAAGATTAGATATGTTGAACATTTTTCGGATTTTTATATCGGATTTTAAAAGGATAAAAACAAATGTTGTAGCGGTTGTTATAGTCATCGGCTTATCGATTCTTCCTTGCTTGTATGCATGGTTTAATATTTTATCCAACTGGAGCCCGTATGGACCGGATGCAACGTCGAATATTAAAGTTGCAGTTGCATCGGACGACAAGGGGATCACGATTGACGACACCGAGTTTAATATGGGTGAAACTGTAATCGAGGGATTGGAAGCAAATACAACGATTGGCTGGGTGTTTACAGACACGACAGAGGAAGCGATCGATGGTGTTTACAGTGGTGATTATTATGCTGCCCTTATTATGCCGGAAGATTTTACGGAAGACATGGTAAGTTTTCTTGCGGATGAGATGGAGCATCCTGAGATCACCTATTATACAAATGAAAAGAAAAATGCGATCGCTCCAAAGATTACAGACAAAGCAAAAACTGCAGTTCAGCAGACGGTCAATACACAGTTTATCTCTACGCTGATCAAAAGCTGCATGCAAGTTTCAGATGGACTCTTAGATTCTTCGGTTCTGGAAGAAGAAACAGGATCTTCCAATGTCATTGATATGCTGATCGGAAAATTAGAGGAAGCAGATGCAGATCTTGCAGTGTATGAGAATTTGCTGGATTCTCTGATGTCGGTATCAGGAAATGCTGCATCTACTACAAATCAGTTTTCAGCTGTATATCCGGACATGAAGAGTGCGATCACAAGTGGACAGAGTGCAATGGGCAATCTGCAGAATGTGACGGGAACAGGATTGGCATCCCTTGGAACAATTTCAAAGGGATTATCTGCTACTTTTGGAGGTATCAGCAATGCGCTTGGCTCTATCGCAAAGGCATTGGATACTTCGAATGGAAATCTGTCACAGCTTTCTGCAACATTAGCATCTGCGAATATCAGTCTCTCGGGTACAAAAGATGCGATCACGGATATGCGTGGGGTGATCGGAGGACGTTTGGAGCGTCTGAACCAGATGAAGGGGGAAGAGGGATATGAGATCTTATCTAAATTGTTAGCTCATGACCCGGAAGAGATTGGAAGTTTTATGGCTTCCCCGGTTGAGATCGAGACAGAGGCAGTTTACGAGGTGGACACTTATGGTTCTTCCATGGCGCCATTCTATACCGTGCTGGCACTCTGGGTAGGCGGACTGATCCTTGTTGCGATCATACATACAAAAGTAGAGATGGAGCCGTCCTTTAAGAATGCAAAGCCGCATCAGCAGTTTTTTGGAAGATATATCACATTCTTTCTGATCGCCCAGGTTCAGGCGCTGATCACGGTATTGGGTGATCTGTACTTTATCGGGATCGAGTGCGCACATCCGTTTTTATTCTGGCTGGCAGCATCCTGCTGTAGTTTTGTGTTCGGCTTTTTAATGTATGCATTGACAGCGGCGTTTGGAAATATCGGTGAAGGTATTGCGATCATTATCATGGTCATTCAGGTTGCAGGAGCCGGATGTACATTCCCGATCGAGACACTGCCAAAAGTATTCCAGGTTTTCTATCAGTTCCAGCCATTTAAGTATGCAATGGGTGCAATGAAAGAGGCAGTAGCCGGAATGTACCGGGATGATTATTGGAAAGATCTTGCAATTTTACTGTCTTATACGGTGATCTCCCTGATCGTTGGTCTTGTGCTTGCGGTTCCGTTCCGCAAACTGAACCATATTCTGGAGGAAAGCAAGGAAAAATCCGGCGTTATGCTTTAAGAGCGGAGCGTGCATTCTATTGTTTGAACAGGCTGGGTATGGTATGCAGTTCTATAATTATTATTCATGTAAATATACAAAATATAGTCATACAGGTTATGACAAATATGCACAAAATATATAGGCAAATATCGTCTCAGACGTTGACAAAGAAATATGATATTGATATTATTTAACTTAAATATGAGTGAGTAAAACTGTAAAGCGCAAAAGACTTTACAAGGAAGAGGTTTTCATTATGAGAAGACAGGTATTATCTCTCTTAGTTGAGAACAATCCGGGTGTTACAAGCCATATTTCTGGATTATTCAGCCGAAGAGGATATAACATTGACAGCTTTTCTTCCGGGGTGACTGCTGATCCGCGGTATACAAGGATTACCATTGTAGCAAGTGGGGACGAGCAGATTCTAGAACAGATCGAGAAGCAGCTTGCCAAGTTAGAAGATGTGGTTGATATCAAGAAATTGGAGCCGGGTTCTTCAGTGACAAGAGAACTCATTTTGGTTAAGATTCGTGCAAAAGACACCGAACGCCAGCCGATTCTTAATGTGACAGAGATTTTCCATGGGAAGATCGTAGACGTCACAAATGATTCCATGGTTATTGAACTTACAGGTCATCAGGACAAGCTAGAGGCTTTTCTGGATCTGTTGCAGGGATATGACATACTGGAGTTAGCGCGCACCGGTATTACAGGACTGTCCAGAGGAACAGCCGATGTAAAAATTATGGAATAATAGTACATAAAACAAGGAGGACAAATCCTCTCCTCATCATGGGAGAAATTTTACTTCGTAAAATAGGATTTTTCCTTCGGAAAAACAAGGAGGACAAATCCTCTCCTCATCATGGGATTCGGATTTTTCCTTCGGAAAAACAAGGAGGATTTAAAATGGCAGCAAAAATTTTTTATCAGGAAGATTGTAATCTCTCATTATTGGATGGAAAGACAATCGCTATCATTGGATATGGTAGTCAGGGACATGCACATGCATTAAACTTAAAGGATTCCGGATGCCATGTTATCATTGGCCTTTATGAGGGAAGTAAATCCTGGGCAAAGGCTGAGAAACAGGGATTTGAAGTATATACAACTGCAGAGGCAGCTAAGAAAGCAGATATCATCATGATCCTGATCAATGATGAGAAACAGGCAGATATGTATAAGAAAGATATCGAGCCGAACTTAGAGGCAGGTAATATGTTAATGTTCGCTCATGGATTCAACATTCATTTCGGATGTATCGTTCCACCAGCAGACGTTGATGTTACCATGATCGCACCAAAAGCTCCGGGACATACAGTACGTTCTGAGTATCAGGCTGGAAAAGGAACCCCTTGTCTGATCGCTGTTGAGCAGGATGCAACTGGAAAAGCACAGGATCTTGCACTTGCATATGCACTTGGTATCGGTGGAGCAAGAGCCGGTGTCTTAGAGACAACATTCAGAACAGAGACAGAGACAGACCTCTTTGGTGAGCAGGCAGTTCTTTGTGGTGGTGTCTGTGCATTAATGCAGGCTGGTTTCGAGACATTAGTAGAAGCTGGTTATGACCCAAGAAATGCATACTTCGAGTGTATCCATGAGATGAAACTGATCGTAGACTTGATCTACCAGTCAGGTTTCGAAGGAATGAGATATTCTATTTCCAATACTGCAGAGTACGGTGATTACATCACTGGACCTAAGATCATCACAGAGGATACCAAGAAAGCTATGAAACAGATTCTTTCCGATATCCAGGATGGTACTTTTGCAAAAGACTTCTTATTGGATATGTCACCAGCAGGACGTCAGGTTCATTTCAAAGCGATGAGAAAGAAAGCTGCTGAACATCCATCAGAGCAGGTTGGTAAAGAGATCCGTAAACTTTACAGCTGGAACAACGAAGAAGATAAATTAATCAACAACTAAATTTAATTTACTTCATACATAATAAGGAAAGAGGTTGTCAAACTTAGATGACGTATCGTTATTCGAGGGTTTGGCAGCCTCTTTTTTTGTTATGGCGACGGGAAATGCAGCGTAAATTTGGATATGGCAGGAAAGATTTGCAGAGAAAGCCTTTCTTACTATGCAAAAATAGAAAAATCGGATATACTTGAAAGGAATTACAAAGTCAGAAAAATAGAAATGAAAAGGAAATCAGGATGAAAAAGGCAGTATTTTTTGATATTGATGGTACATTATGGAACTATCAGATGCAGATACCGGAAAGCGCCGTTTGGGCAATCCGGAAACTGAGAGAAAATGGACATTATGCATTTATCTGCAGTGGAAGAAGCCGTTCGAATATACAAAGTCCAAAATTATTGGGGATCGGATTTGATGGTGTGGTTGCTTCCTGTGGGGCACATATTGATTTTCACAAGGAGACAGTCTATCAGGTGCTGTTAACAGAGAGGCAGGTGACGCATGCACTAAGTGTGTTAAAAGAATATCATATGCCGGTCGTGTTAGAAGGACCGGAGTATGTGTATGTGAATGAAAGTGATTTTTTAGATGATCCTTACGTGATACATCTGCGCAAAGAACTGGGGGAACATTTGCGAAACATTCCCACAGACCACAGTGAGATTCAGATCAACAAAATGAGCAGCATTGCACCGACTGTGGATGCCAGACAGTTTGTAAAAGAGATGGGAGAAGATTTTGACGTAGTCATTCACGGGCAGGGGATCATAGAGATTAACCCGGCAGGAATTTCCAAGGCAACGGGCATTCGGAAAGTCTGTGAAATGATAGACATTCCGCATGAGGATACGTTTGCATTCGGTGACAGTGCAAATGACCTTGAGATGCTTGCGTATGTAGCGCATAGCATTGCAATGGGAAACGGAACCGATAAAGTGAAAAATACCGCAGAGTTCGTGACACGTTCTGTGGATGAGGACGGTATTTTGCACGGACTGAAACATTATGGACTGATATAGGGGAGGACACGCCCTCTGCTCACCAGAGGGTAAATTTTATAAATAAAATTACATTTTTCTTCGAAAAACTAGGAGGGCAATATGTCAAATTTAATGGATTATCTGGACTGGCGCGGTGACCTGACATTTCGGGAGGCACCTTTTAATGAGGTGGACAATCTGATACTGGCACAGCTTGTATATGTGGAATTTGCAGGAATTGTTCCGGCACCGGGGGAAGAGGGAACGATCACGGTAAAAGAAGCATGTGAACTCTTTTTTGCGGCACATGACAGAAAAGAGATCATGGAGCGTGTGTCTATGACGAAAACAGCAGCATTTGTGCTGGAGAAGATGGCGCAGACAGAGCGTTTCTGCAATGCGCAGTTATTTGGTTATATCAACGATATCAGCAAAGAGGAACAGTCCCAGTTTTCTGTGGTATGTGTCCGGTTGGATGATAAGAGTATCTATGTATCTTTCAGCGGAACAGACAATACGATTGTGGGCTGGCGCGAGAACTTTAACATGGGTTATCTGTCCGAGACACCGGGGCAGTTGAAAGCCGTCGATTACCTGAATCATATGGTGAAAGAGGATTGGAAAAAAATCAGAGTCGGGGGACATTCCAAGGGTGGAAATCTTTCCGTATACGCATCCGTCAAATGTGACCGGAATATCCAGAAGAGGATCGTGAAGGTGTACAGCAATGACGGACCTGGATTTAGCGAAGAAATGATCCAGAGTAAGGAATACCAGTGGATGCTGCCAAAAATCAAGACCATTCTGCCGGAGTCCAGCATTGTAGGCATGCTGCTTGAACATCAGGAAAAGTTTGAAGTGGTAAAAAGTTCCCAGAGTGGTATCCAGCAGCATGATGCCATGTCATGGGAAGTGCTTGGCAACCATTTTGTCTATGTGGAGGAGGTCGCACCGCAGAGCATCCTGCTCGACGAGACGATGAAAAAATGGATTTTCCAGTTGACGAAAGAACAGCGCGAGGAGATTGTCGATACGGTCTTTTCCATGCTCGATGATGCCAAAATCTATACGGTGGATGATTTTTACAACAGCAAATGGAAAAAAGTGCAGGAGCTGATGAAAGCAAAGAGCAAGCTTTCACCGGAAACACAGGAGCTTTTCTCACAGGCACTGCGCATGTTATGGAAAACCGGAAATCAGACGGTGAAAAAGTCTGTAAAACAGGCAGTTTTAGAGAAAGTGGAAGAAGCCAATTCTCTATTTTCCAACGATAAATCTAAAAAAAGTATGAAATCATCGAAAAAGTAATATGATATAAAAAAAAGAGAAAAAAAGAGAAATAATGAGAAAACCTGAAAAAATTTAGATATAAATACCTCTAAAGCTAGTTGCGATTTTGGAGCGGAAAACATATTATATGACTATCGGTTAGCACTCAAACTAAATGAGTGCTAATAACACATGATAACAATAGAAAGCCTGATAACTTTCTACAATATCAAAAGAAAAAAAGAAAAGAATATATATTGAATGGAGGAATCATCATGAAATTAGTACCATTGAGTGACAGAGTAGTTTTAAAACAGTGTGAGGCAGAGGAAACTACAAAATCAGGAATTATTCTTACAAGCAGTGCACAGGAGAAACCACAGGAAGCAGAAGTGATCGCAGTTGGTCCTGGCGGAATCGTGGATGGAAAAGAAGTTACCATGCAGGTAAAAGAGGGACAGAAAGTTATTTATTCCAAATATGCAGGAACAGAAGTGAAATTAGACGGCGAAGAGTATATCATCGTAAGACAGAATGATATCCTTGCAGTTGTTGAATAAAAAGTTATTTATATTAAAATAGAAAGAGGTAGAAAATCATGGCAAAAGAAATTAAATACGGATCAGAAGCCAGAGCAGCATTAGGCGCAGGCGTTGACAAATTAGCAAATACAGTAAGGGTTACATTGGGACCAAAAGGAAGAAACGTTGTTCTTGACAAATCTTATGGCGCTCCACTTATCACAAATGATGGTGTGACGATCGCAAAAGAGATCGAGTTAGAAGATGCTTTCGAAAACATGGGAGCACAGTTAGTAAAAGAAGTTGCAACCAAGACAAATGATGTTGCCGGTGATGGTACAACAACAGCAACGGTTCTGGCACAGGCAATGATTCAGGAAGGTATGAAGAATCTGGAAGCAGGAGCTAATCCGATCATCCTCCGCCGTGGTATGAAGAAAGCAACTGACAAAGCGGTAGAATCCTTGAAAGCAATGTCATCCAAAGTAAATGGTAAAGACCAGATTGCAAAAGTTGCAGCAATTTCTGCTGGTGACGAGGAAGTTGGTAACATGGTAGCAGACGCTATGGAAAAAGTTTCCAACGACGGTGTTATCACAATCGAAGAGTCCAAGACGATGCAGACAGAGCTTGACCTTGTAGAAGGTATGCAGTTCGACCGTGGTTACTTATCTGCATATATGTGTTCTGATATGGATAAAATGGAAGCTACATTAGATGATCCATACATCCTGATTACAGACAAGAAGATCAGCAACATTCAGGAAATCCTTCCGCTGTTGGAGCAGATCGTCCAGAGCGGTGCAAAATTACTCATCATTGCTGAGGATGTGGAAGGTGAAGCATTAACAACCTTAATCGTAAACAAATTGCGTGGTACATTCAATGTTGTAGCTGTCAAAGCACCTGGTTATGGTGACAGAAGAAAAGCTATGTTAGAGGATATTGCAATCCTTACAGGTGGTCAGGTGATCAGCTCTGATCTTGGTCTTGAATTAAAAGATACAACGATGGATCAGCTTGGTCGTGCAAAATCCGTTAAAGTTCAGAAAGAGAACACAATCATCGTTGACGGTGCCGGCGACAAAGATGCCATTCAGGGAAGAATCAAACAGATCCGTGCACAGATCGAGGAGACAACATCTGAGTTTGATAAAGAAAAATTACAGGAAAGACTTGCTAAGATGGCAGGCGGCGTAGCAGTGATCCGTGTTGGTGCAGCTACAGAGACAGAGATGAAAGAAGCAAAACTTCGTATGGAAGATGCTTTAAATGCTACAAGAGCAGCCGTAGAAGAAGGTATTATCGCAGGTGGTGGATCTGCATATATCCATGCTTCCAAAGAAGTTGCCAAATTAGCAGATACTTTAGAGGGTGATGAGAAGACAGGTGCAAAAGTAATCTTAAAAGCACTGGAAGCTCCATTGTATTACATTTCTGCAAATGCAGGATTAGAGGGCGCAGTTATCATCAATAAAGTAAAAGAGTCCGCACCTGGAACAGGTTTCAACGCAGCTACAGAAGAGTATGTAGATATGGTTGAAAACGGAATCCTTGATCCGGTCAAGGTTACAAGAAGCGCATTACAGAACGCAACATCTGTAGCATCTACTTTACTTACAACAGAGTCTGTTGTTGCAAATATCAAAGAAGATGCTCCTGCAATGCCAGCAGGTAACCCGGGAATGGGAATGATGTAAAATCTGACGAGAGAATCAGATAAATGAGAAAAAGACCATAGCCAGAAGAGTCGAAGAGATAACTTTTGGCTATGGTCTTTTTTGTGCTCTTCGTTGCACACTGATATGTGGTGTGGTAAAATGTGCATAATCAAAGATACGAAAGAAGGGGTGGCACATGGAACTTCTCAAAAAGTTTGATGCACAGAATTATAAAGACACGACCAGTGTTTTTGAAAAATATACCATACGTGGGATTATCGTGCGGGATGGAAAGATTGCCATGCAGTGCAGCAAAGAGGGAGAGTACAAGATCCCGGGCGGTGGCATGGAAGCAGGAGAGACCTACGTGGAAGCTCTTGCAAGGGAAGTAAAAGAAGAAACCGGACTATTTATCATCCCGGAAAAAGCAGTGGAACTCGGTGAGATTTTAGAAGTCCGGAAAGATATTTTTGAAGACACAAAAAAATTTATCTGTCATTCCCTTTTCTATTATTGTGAGGAGACCGGGGAGGAAGCTCCAATCCATCTGACAAAGAGCGAGATCGCAAAAGGATATTGCTTAAAATGGGCGACACCGCAGGAAATCTACGACACGAATATTGCGATGGAAAAAGACCCGTGGATCATCCGTGACACGGCATTTATCAAAATGATCCTTGATGGAAAGATTGCGGCATTACATGGAATCCTCTGATCCATGACAATAGAATGTCCGCAGAGCGTATGTTGTATTGCATATTTTTGTGTGGTGCAATTTGAAAAATTGTGATACAATTTATTTGCGTGTTGCGAAAGAACACAGGCACGAATAACAGGTGAAGGAGAAATTCATGAACAATAATTACATAACACTTACCATTGGAAAAAAGAAAAATATCGCACTGATTGCGCATGATAATAAAAAGGCAGACCTGATTGAATGGTGCGAGCAGAATAAAGATATTCTGACACAGCATTTTTTATGTGGAACCGGAACAACTGCAAGAATGATCACAGATAAGACCGGACTTCCTGTGAAAGGATACAACAGTGGTCCTCTTGGCGGAGACCAGCAGATCGGTGCAAAAATCGTGGAAGGAAGAATTGATTTTGTGGTATTCTTCTCTGATCCACTGACAGCACAGCCACATGACCCGGATGTGAAAGCATTGCTCCGTATTGCACAGGTTTATGATATTCCAATCGCAAATAACCGTGCGTCTGCAGATTTTATGATCCATTCTGAATTTATGAATGAAGAGTATGAGCATGAAGTAATTAATTTTAAAAAGAACATCAAAGAGCGCTCTGAAACATTATAGGAGGAAAAGGCCAGGATGAGCAAAGTAGCAATTGTAACAGACAGCAACAGTGGAATTACACAGAGTGAAGCAAAAGAATATGGCGTAACGGTTATGCCAATGCCATTTTTTATTAATGACCAGACCTATTATGAAGATATTGATCTGACACAGGAAGATTTTTATCAGAAACTTTCAGAAGATGCCAATATTTCAACCTCCATGCCTCTTGTCGGAAATGTGACAGACACATGGGATGAATTGCTGCAGGAGTATGACGAGATCGTGCATATTCCAATGTCCTCCGGGCTCAGTGGTTCCTGTGAGACTGCTATCATGCTCTCTCAGGATTATGACGGCAGAGTGCAGGTTGTCAATAATCAGAGAATTTCAGTCACACAGAGACAGTCTGTACTGGATGCAAAAGCATTGGCAGAGAAAGGATACAGTGCAGAGGCAATCAAAGAGATCCTTGAGCGTGAGAAGATGGAGTCTTCGATTTATATTATGGTGGACACGCTGTACTATCTGAAAAAAGGCGGCAGGATCACTCCGGCTGCAGCTGCGCTTGGAACCTTATTAAAATTAAAACCGGTACTTCAGATTCAGGGTGAGAAGCTGGATTCTTTTGCAAAGGCAAGAACGGTAAAACAGGCAAAGAAAATGATGGTCGATGCCATGCGCAATGACTTTGACCATCGTTTCAATGATCCGGAAGGAAAGAATATATATCTGGAGATGGCTTATACACATAATCTGGAAGATGCGGAAGCGTTCAAAAAAGAGGTCGAGGCAGAATTCCCGGGTATGGAGATTGTGCTGAATCCGTTATCCTTAAGTGTATCCTGTCACATTGGACCGGGAGCGTTAGCAGTTGCATGTTCCAAAAAGATTCCGGAATTATTAGAGTAGAGACTTAAGAATTCACAAAACCATACGATATATATAATAGTACATTGGATGTAAGAGAAAAATGACCAGGACGGCATATGATTTGAGAGAGAAAAGAATCATATGTCGTCCTTTTGGCATTGATAAAAGAAAATCAGATTTAAAGTGCATATCGGAAATACATCATATTGTAAAAACAGCAGAGTTTGACATGGGTGTGGAGGAGAGTTATGAGTATGGCAAATGTAACAAAGACAACCAGAATACAGGCAATTGCAGAGTTGCAGAAACGAAAAACAGAAATCCAGAATCGGTTACAGAACGGACAATCGCAGGATTCTACAACAATTGGCGGCAATTCTTTTACGGAGGATGAATGGAAAAAAATCATTCAGAAAATGGATGAATATCTGACCGAGGTAAAGCAGGAGCAGAAAGAGCGGTTTGAAAAACGCGATAAGGAAAAGGAAATCCAGCAGTTTTATGAGAAAATGAAAATGGCAGAGCAGTATAAAAAGCCACAGGCGGAGAAATTAACCATACAGAAGCATTTAGATGGTGAGGACATTGCTCCATACTCTTATCTGGCGGAGGATGGAGTGATCACTTATAATGGCGTGTCATTTTTCTGTGATTATGAGAATAATGCGATCACACTTGGCGACATGAGTGATGAAAAGAATGTCATTACAGTGCAGTTAGAGAATGGAGGCTGCCTGAAAGTGAACAGGGACAATATCGAAGATCTGTCAAAAGCGATTGCAATGTTTTCACCGGAGGATATACGGAGAATCTTAGTTGCATTGCAGCAGGACGCAAAAGTCCGCCAGATGCAGCAGGAGATCGAGCAGGACAAGATCAAGCAGCTTCTGGCGGAACGTTAAGCTTATTCGTTATTTAAAAGACAATGCAGCAATCTGTCGTTATCTTCCGGATTCATGATACAGAAACGAATGTACTTATTATCTAAGAATGGGAAGGTGGAACAGTCACGGATCATCATTTTCTCACGGATCGCGCGGTCAAACAGTTCCTGCGATGTAAGATCATTGCGGAGGATACGGACTAACATAAAATTCCCACTTGGTTTGTACACCTTGTAGTCAGGACTTTCACAAAAAGCCTGATACATACGTGCACGTTCCTTTGTGATCAGATCCTTTGTCTCTTTGATATAGGCAGTATCGGAAAACATTGTTTCCCCGGCAACAACTGCAAGCGAGTTGATCGTCCATGGATTCTTTCGTGTGTTGATTGCCTTGATGAGATCCCGATTCCCGGTGATGGCATAGCCAAGGCGGAGTCCCGGTGCTGCGAAAAACTTCGAGGTTCCGCGCAGAATGACAATGTTATTGTAATAGTTTGTCAGCGGTACGGAATCGATCTCTTCCATGTTTTCTGCAAATTCCACATACGTTTCATCGACCATGACATAAATATCGTATTCTTTGCAGGCATCTAAAATACGGCGCATATCGGTACTTGTGATGCAGGATGAAGTCGGGTTGTTTGGATTGCAGATGACTAAAAGGTCGATATTCTCATTCAGGTGTGAGATGAAATCATTCACATCCAGTCTGAAATCATCTTTTTCCCGGAGTGGATAATAAAGGGTTGTTCCACCACCAAGAGAAATCTCACGTTCGTACTCGGAATAAGTAGGACCGATGATCATTGCCTTCTTCGGATGCTCAATCTGGATGAAAAGGGAGATCAGCTCGGTAGAACCGTTTCCAACGATCACATTTTCATGATCAGTGCCACAGTATGCGGCAATGCATTTGCGCAGGGAGGTGTATTCCCTGTCCGGATAAGTGGTAATGGCATCGATTTTGTCTGCTAAGGTTGTCCGCAGCAAAGGGGATACGCCAAGCGGATTGACATTTGCCGAAAAACTTACAATTTCCTCTTTTTTGATTCCATAGATTTCTTCTATTTTCTCTAAATCACTTCCATGGAAGTGGTCTTTGTGTTTTATCATTGATTACTCCTCCAAATTAGTTTATAATTTATTATAGTCATTGCTTAAAAAAAAGCAATAAAAATAGATAGGAGCAGGTGTCGGATTGCGGAAAAGGATACAACAGCTTGCAAATGGAAAATTCGATAACAATGGTCCGAAACTATCTCTGTCTACGGAGAAGATAGAGTTAGAGGTATTGGAAGGAAAGGATGAAACAGGCAGTTTTGTCATTACGAGCACGAATCAGGTAAAAATGCGTGGCATCATTTATTCTTCCAATCCGCGTATGGAATGTCTTACACCTCAGTTTGAGGGGGAAGAAGTGCGTATTCGGTATCAGTTTCACAGTGAGGGGCTGATAGAAGGGGATATTCAGAAAGGCGAGTTTTTTATCGTATGTAACCAGGGGGAATATAACCTTTCTTTTGTTGTGTCCATTTCCAGGTTGTATGCGGATTCTTCCTTTGGAAAAATCAAGAATCTGGATGACTTTTGCAGGCTTGCGAAGGAAAATTATGATGAGGCATACCGTTTATTTTATTCCAGCAATTTCAAAAACCTGATCAGGGAAGATAAAGACCGCATTCTCTATGAGGGACTGAGAATGCAGCCGCAATCTGCATTGGTCGTGGAAACATTTCTGATCGCTTCCCATCATAAGAAGAAAGTGGAGGTCGCGTTCGAAGAAACTGAGAAAAGTTTTTATGGTGTGCAGGAACAGCAAAAAGAGCAGTTAGAGATCCAGAAACCACAGTGGGGCGCTGTCCGTATCCACGTTTCTTCAGATGCAGATTTTTTGATTCCGGGGAAACAGATCATCACAGAAAATGACTTTATCGGAAGTACCTGCTTTTACGAGTATTATATCGATGCAGATGCAATGCATGCCGGTAAGAATTTTGGAAGACTGTGTTTTGAACTCCCGGATCAGTCTTTTCTATATACCGTTACCGCTTCCTGTAAGGAGAGAGAGGAAGAGCGGGAGATTTCTGAACATAGGGAAGCCGGACAGGCGCGGACAGAACTTATGCAGCTTTATATTGATTACCGGTTGAAACGGATCGTTACCGGGGTCTGGGCAAAAAGTTCTGTGGAACTGTTGGATCATCTGGCAATTTTAGAGCCGGAAGAACCAATGCATCGCCTAATGAAGGCGCAGGCACTTTTGATCAACCGGCAGAAGCAGGAGGCAAGCTGGATTTTAACAGACTACAAACGGGAATGTCTTGACCGGACGACACCGGTCTGGGGATATTATCTGTATCTATGTACACTGATGGAACGCGAAGAGTCTTATGTGGATCGTCTGACGGAGGAGATTGAGCAGATTTTTCATCATTATCCGGATGATTCCATGTTGTTTTGGATTCTTTTATTTGTAAAAGATGAGTTTTACCGTAATAGTTCCAGAAGATTCAAGGCGATCGAGCAGTGGATCGGACGAGGCTGCCACAGCCCATATCTGTATCTGGAGGCGTATTATCTGATCTGGCAGGATCCATACCTTTTATCTGGATTAAATGATTTTACATTAAAGATTTTAGGGTGGGCAGCAAAACAGGATGCTATCTCGAAAGATATTGCATTGCAGGTGCGCAATCTGCTGCCGGAACAGAGGGAATATCAGAAAAAATGGTATCCGGTTCTGGAAAAATGTTATGAGGCAGACCCTTCAGAGGAGATGGTCGCAGCGATATGTACTTATCTGATCCGTGGTCAACAGTTCGCCCCCAGATATCATATCTGGTATGAACGTGGAATTGACAGTGAAATCCGGATCACGAATCTGTATGAGGCATTTTTGATCTCCATGGATCAAAATGAGGTGGCTGCGATCCCAAAGATGATCCAGTTATATTTTCAGTATAACAGTGGTCTTTCCTACCGTTATATGGCGGTCTTATATGTGAATATCATCGCAGCAAAGGAAAAACAGCCGGATGTATACCATAAATACCGCAGAAATATGGAACAGTTTGCGCTTGCACAGATGGAAGCCGGACATATGGATGACAATCTTGCGGTCATTTACCGGGAGATCCTTCCTGTCAGCATACTGAATGAGAAACTGGCGCATAAAGCGGCAGAAGTTTTATTTGTACATAAATTATGCTGCGAAAACCGTGGGATCGCAAAGGCATACATCCTGCACTGGCAGTTAAAAGCACCACAGGTTGTTACACTGACGAACGGATGCGGATATTTTAAGGCATATTCCAAAGATTACACAGTCATTCTCTGCGATACCGGGGGAAATTGTTATACCGATGATTATCAGGATGAGGCATTACTTCACCCGGAAAATTATCTGGAAAAATGTATGGAGCTTGCACCGGAGGAATTGTCATATCTTTTGTATTATTTCGATGGCAAAAGGGGATGTGACGATTTTGCGGTGGAAGACGGAAGATATTTTCGTATGCTGACACAGTCGGAGCGTGTCAGTGATGAATATAAAGCTTATCTGATTCCGGAGATCATCCGCTTTTATCAGAAAAAAGGCGAAATGCTTGTGATAGAACCATATCTGAATGAAGTGGATATCCGTAATATGACGCAGGAAAATCAGTGTTATATAGAGGAGATGCTCATAGAGACACATCAGTTTGAACGGGCATTTCAGCTGGTACACCACTATGGATATGACAGACTGGGAAGCAGGGCAGGAGTGGAATTGTGCAGTTATGAGATCACGGAACATTCATTTGAGGAGAATGATTATCTGCTCGGAATGGCACAGAACTGTTTTTTACATGAAAAATATAATGATGTGATCCTGATTTATCTGTGCAAATTTTTTCAGGGACCAACCAAGCAGATGGCTGCTATCTGGAAAGCTGCCAGAGAATTTGAGATCGATACCTTTGATCTGGAGGAGCGTATTATTACGCAGATGCTTTATTCAACAGATTATGTGGATGAGATCGAACGGATTTATGACAGTTATCTTGCCGGGGGTGGAAGGGAATTAGTCTGCATGGCGTACCTTTCTTATTTTTCCCATTATTATCTGGTGAATGATATGATGATACCGGAACATGTATTTTCACAGATCAGGGAGCGCTATCTTGCGGGGCAGACATTAAATGATGCATGCCTGCTCGGACTGTTAAAGCAATTGTCTGAAATTTCTGCACTCGATGCAGTTGACAACAAAATAGCAGACGAACTTTTGATGAAGTATACTGGAAGAAATTTATATTTTGCTTTCTACAAAAAGTTCGGGGAGACAATGATCAGAAAATATCATCTGTATGATAAGTTTTTTGTGGAATATCATACAAAGACAGACCAGCATGTGCTGTTAAACTATAGTGTAAACGGTGGGGAATACCATAAGGAAGAGATCCCGGAGGTTTATGACGGTATTTATGTGAAGGCGTTTGTGCTGTTGTTTGGGGAATCCGTGTCCTATTATATTTCAGAGAAGCTTCATGGGGAGTGGAAAGTGGTGGAAAGCCGGCAGATTTCAAATCAGAATATGTATGGGGATAAAGACCAGAGCCGGTATGATGTGATCAACAATATTATGTTTGCTTATGCCATGCAGGATGAGACAATGCTTTCAGAGAGCATGCGAAAGTATGTAAGCATGGACGATACCGTAAAGAAGCTTTTTAAATTGCTGTAAAAATATTGGAAAGGACGGCACATAAGATGACGGAGCAGTGTTATTATATTGGAATCGATATGGACGACAGGAATGCCGTCATCAGTTATTACAAAGCCGGCATGAGAGAGCCGGAAACACTGAGTACGATCGCAGGAAGTGAGATTTACCAGATCCCGGTGGCGTTGATCAAAAAGCGGGGGATCGGACAGTGGTTTATCGGTGAGGAGGCAAAAAAGATGGCATTGATCCAGAATGAAGATGTGATCGGTCATCTGCTTGACAATGCACTTGCAAAGAAACAGGTAACTGTGGAAAACATCGTGTATGAGGCAGAGGAGCTTTTTGCGCTCTATATCAAGAAACTGCTTCTTTTAGCGAGCCGTCTGGGAAATCCGGGACTGCCGGACTGCCTGGTGATCACAGTGGAAGCCCTGTCAAGAGAACTGACGGAGCTGTTCGGAAAGGTGGCAGAAGATCTCGGATTAGGACGCAGTCAATTGATTTTACAGGACAGAAAAGAAAGTTTTTATTATTTTGTATACAACCAGAAGCAGGAGTTATGGCTGCATGATATTTTTTTGTTTGACTGCCGTGGAGATGAAGTGAGATGCTGTGCTACCGTCCGTGATACAAGAACAGTGCCACAGATGGTAACGATCACAGAGGAAGTACATGCATTAGACGGAATCCATAAAGATGAGTCATTTTATAAGATCCTGCTGGACAGTTTTCATGGACATATCTGTTCCTCTGTGTATCTGGTCGGGGATGGATTTGACGGTGACTGGATGAAAATGTCTCTTTCCTACATGTGTAAGGGACGGAGGGCATTTATAGGTAAGAACCTTTATTCCAAGGGAGCCTGCTATGCGGCGATCGTCCGTGAACAGAAAAATCCATGGCCGTATGTCTATATGGGCGACAATGAAATGAAAGTGAATGTCAGCCTGAAAGTGAAAAATCGTGGGAAATGGGAATTTTTGTCTCTGATCAATGCGGGGGACAACTGGTATGAAGCTTCCGGAGACTGTGAGGTGCTGCTGGATGGAGATAAGGAGATTGATTTCTGGCTTCAGCTGCCACACAGCAGGGATGCAAGGATAGAAAAGCTGGAATTATCGGATCTGCCGGAACGCAAGCCGAAAACTACAAGACTCCGGATCAGTGCAAAACCGGTTTCTGATTCCAGGGTAAAGATTAAAATCCGTGATCTTGGGTTTGGCGAGATTGTGAAGAGTTCGGATCTGACATGGGAATATACAATGTCATTGTAAAGAGGGAGTGGGAAGATGGGAGAATTGATTTTATGCAGCCATCCAATTGCTGCTATGCCATACTATATTGATAATATCTCACTCAATGTATATTCGCTGGAGGAACTCTGCTATTATATTGAAAACCATCTGTATCTGATCGAGGCAGATTTTATGAGTGAGGAACTCTGTCTCTGGATCGGGCAGGAACTTGATGAAAAAGATCTGGCACAGTCGCTGCGCAGTGTTTTGCTCGGAAATGGAAGTCTTTCTGATTTTACGGAACTGATCTTAAGAAGCTGCGGATACTGTTCAGAAGACACGATACACCATATCCGTTCTGTGCTGCTGGATATGCAGAATAAATCTGTATTTGAATGTTCGAAGATCCGGGCAGACCGTTACATGGAGAGTGAAAAGTATGTGAAAGCGATCCATGAATACCGGAAACTGCTTGAAATGGAGGAGGAGTGCAAAAAAAATCCGGTCTTAGAGGGTAATATCAGGCACAATCTTGGAACTGCCTGTGCAGGGTTATTTTTATTTGACGAGGCTGCGGCGAATTTTCTGAATGCATACCGGCTGAACCAGAACAGAGAGTCACTGGCTGCGTGTATGGCAGCCTGCCGTCTGGCAAAAAAAACAGATATTTTAAAAAAATACAAAGAAGAATTTCATGTTTCAGATGAAGCGTTTAAGAGTATGTCAGACCAATGGAATTCTGTTTTAAAAAGTGAGGATATTCTAAAAAAGCAAAGTGAGGCCGAACGTCTCATAAAAGATGCACAGGGACAGCTGGAGGAGAATAAACCGCTTATGGAACAGATCAGGAAATGGTCAGAAGCGTATAAAAAAAGTTGTAGATTATAAGGGATGAGCATATGTTTTTTTTCAAAAGAAGAAAAAAAGAAAAGACACTGGAAAATAAATTTGATGAACTGAATGAAGGCATTCTGAATGAAAAGGACAGGGAGAATCCACATAAAGTGGAGCATTATGTCATTGAACGTCTGGAGCAGATGATCGAGACAACGAAAGAGATCGAGGATGAAAAGGCAGAATACAAAGTGGTCACTTCTTATCTGAATGATATCCAGACTCTGGAAGGGCTGACAGAGGAAGAAAAAAAGCCGATCACAGATATCGCATCCAATATTGTTGCTTTAAATAAAACACGATATGAACTGATGCATTCCGAGAAAAAAATTGCAGATGTGCAGTTTGCACAGATGCAGCAGGAGGAGAGTGATATTCCAAATGCGATCAAACGCCTTCAGTCCAACGAGGCTTATCTGGAGACTATCAGGCGTGACATGAAATACCTGGAGCGTGAGAAGGGAGAATGGCAGTTATATCAGGAGATCCTTTCCCATGACAGGGTAAAAATGCAGAAGTTCATGTATGTGGCAGCAGGACTGTCTGTGACTGCGGCATTGATTCTTCTGATCACGCAGATCATACTGGGGACAGATATGAGACTCATCTGGATGATCCTTATTTTTATAGCAGTACTGGGCATCTGCCTTCCGTATCTGAAAATGATGAATGACAGGACCGAGAGCCGGAGAGCAAAGGCAAATGCGGATAAGGCGATCACTCTTTTGAATAAAGTGAAGATCAAATATGTCAATATGACAAATGCAGTGGATTATGCATGTGAAAAATATCATGTCCGCAATGGAAAAGAACTGGAATATATCTGGGAATGCTATATGGATGCGGTCAAACAGAAAGAGAAGTTTGAACAGAACAGTGATGATATTGATTATTTTAACAACCGTATGATCCGGGAACTCTCCGCATATCGTTTATATGATTCACGGGTATGGATTCCGCAGGCAGCTGCACTGATCGACCACAAGGAGATGGTGGAGATCACCCATAATCTTGTGATGCGCAGACAGAAGCTTCGAAGCCGGATGGAATACAATGCCGGTATCTTAAAAGAACAGCGCACGGAAGTGGCAAAGTTTATGGAAGAAATGCCGGAGATGAGACCTCAGATCCAGGATATACTCGATTCTGTTGACCGGTTAAGCCGGCCGTGATGAAAAACCGGTATGACCGCTAAGATGAGATGATCAGTTGAAAAAATTAAAAATAATAAATTTTAAAGAATGGATTGTTATTTTCTGGAAAAGTGATAAAATATTTAAAAAAAATAAATTACGAAGGGAAAAATAATGGCAGTTATACCATTAAGGGTACACAGGATGAAGAAGAAACTTGAAAAAATGCAGCTGAAAGAAAGACTCATTTACGGATACGGAAGAGTCATTTTGAGGATGATAGTATCCGGTGTGCTTTCTCTTATTGTTATAGGTTTATTAATGGGGAATATGCTGCGTTATGTGGAAAATGTAGAACGTGCAGATGTTGCAGTGAAAATCTGCAGGATCGATGTCAATTCTGCGGCGAGAAATATCCGTGAGATGGCATTAAACAGTGACACATCAACTTACGACAGTTATCAGCAACAGGTAGAAACACAGCTTGCTGAGGTGGATTCAGAACTGAAGGCACTAAAGGCAACAGGAATCATATCGGACGAGCTCTATCAGGAATATGCATCCGCACTTTCTGATTGGGGAAATATCGGCTATTCCATTATGGAACAGATCATGAGTGGACAGACAGAGGAAGCTGCGGATGCTATTATTAACCAATGTACGCCGGCATTGGACAATGCAGTCGCTATTGGGAAAAAGTTAGATGCAGTGACTGACAAGGCAAGCCATCAGGCGGTGATCTTTACAGGCTGCATGACAGTGGCAGGAATTCTGGTGATCATCTTAAGTGTGATATTTGCAATTCTTTTTGTGAAGAAAATAAGTAATGTCGTGGTTGATTCGATTCTCGAACCACTGCATGCGATCGAGGATGTTGCAAAGGAACTCACAGAGGGTAATTTGCACAGTACATTAGAATATCGTTCTGAGGATGAGATTGGAAAACTTGCACATAGTATGCGTAAATCTATCCGCATACTTGGATCTTATGTGGATGATATCGGACGTGCAATGAAATTGTTCTCGGAGGGCAATTTTGATGTGCAGCCGGAAGTGGAATGGAAGGGAGATTTTATAGGGATCTTAGATTCCTTTATGGCATTTGAAAAGAGCATGGCTGAGACAGTCAAGGGCATCCAGAGTGCATCCAATGAGGTGTCCGAAGGAGCAGAACAGGTGGCTGCAAGCTCCAATGATCTTGCCGAGGGCGCTACCAATCAGGCAGCAGTTGTGGAAGAACTGACTGCAACTGTTACAAACGTGGCAGATCAGGTGGCACAGAACGCCCAGTCTGCAAAAGAGATCAGTGGAAAAGTAGGAGAACTTGGAAATGCAATCTTAGAAAGCAACGGTAAGATGCATGAGATGGTTGATTCCATGAATGAGATCAACGAGGCTTCCAAAGAAATTGATAAGATTATCGCAACGATCAATGAGATTGCATCCCAGACAAATCTGCTTGCGTTAAATGCTTCTATCGAGGCAGCCAGAGCCGGCGAAGCCGGAAAAGGATTTGCGGTGGTAGCAGATCAGGTAACAGTACTTGCCGACCAGAGTGCACAGGCAGCAAAAGAGTCAGCAGTTCTGATCGAGACTTCTGTCAAAGCAGTAGAAAAAGGTATGGTCATTGCAGATCAGACAGCAACACAGTTAGAAGACGTAGCCGATAATTCCAGAACGATCACAGAGCAGGTTGGAAATATTGCGGATACATTAGAGACGCAGACAACAGCAATCCATCAGATCAATGAAGGAATCGAGCAGATCAATGACGTTGTACAGACGAATTCCGCAACATCCGAGGAATGTGCGGCTGCCAGTCAGGAGATGAGCAGTGAGGCTGAGAATCTGCGTGAACTGATCCGCAAGCTTCAGGTTGCAAAGTTCGAATAAGACATACATGATCGAATATGTACTGTGAGTATTCGATCGGCATGAATAAATAGTGTATATAAAAAAGACTGTCATACAAAGAACTCGATGAGAGCAGATTTTGTGTGACAGTCTTTCTGCTTTTTGGTCTGCGCCAGTCAGTGCAATGCAAAAGCTGATGGAACAGTTAAGGTTATCTAATTGCGAGGACAGTTTGGTATATCAAACTCCGGGTTGAATGCATAGAAATTCTTGCTGTCGAGGTCATCCTGAATAATGCGCAGGGCTTCACCGAAACGCTGGAAGTGGACGACCTCACGCTCCCTTAAGAAACGGATCGGATCACATACATCAGGGTCTTTGACCAGCCTCAAAATATTGTCATACGTGGTGCGCGCTTTCTGTTCTGCCGCCATATCTTCAAAAAGATCGGTGAGGGCATCACCCTTGGACTGAAATTCGCAGGCGTTAAAAGGAATACCGCCCGCCGCCTGTGGCCAGATACCACCGGTATGGTCGACATAATATGGTGCAAATCCGGCAGCTTCAAGTTCTTCTGCACTTAAGCCTTTGGTGAGCTGTCGGACGATGGATGCGACCATTTCCAGATGCGCCAATTCTTCCGTTCCAATATCCGTAAGCACGCCACATACACGTCTGTCCGGCATGCTGTATCTCTGGGAGAGGTAACGCATGGATGCTCCCATTTCACCGTCTGGTCCGCCATACTGGGACATAATGATCTGTGCAATTTTGGCATTTGGTGTTGTGATATTGATCGGGTACTGCAGTCGTTTTTCATAATTCCACATTATTTACATCCTCCTTCCCATGGCCATGGTTCTGTTGCCCAATTCCAGTGACTGCATGGATCTGCAGTGTCGATGGTCAGCGGACCATATTGGTCAGAGTAGACCTGCAGAGCGTTGCGTCTGATATCCGAGTAATGATGGAATGCTTTGATCGCTTCCACATCATCCGGATGGGTGTCTAAAAAAAGAAGAAGGTCGTCAACAGCGAAGCTTACGGTATTAATGAGGTTAAAAAGCTGTTGGCGGTTCATCTGGTTCATTTGGTTCGTCATCTTCGAAAAGCCCTCCTTCCAAGGAATGGTTTATCTAATTCAGGGAAAATGGTTCCCACCATAAGCCCTTTTTCAATATCATATAACGGTCCAAACTGCTGCCATGGAACGTATGCCATTGCAACGACAAATTCCGGACTCATATCGCGGTTTGATTCGTTTGGACAGACAGGATTCATTCTGTTTTGTGCATTACAGTTTCTCATAGATTCTGTTGCCTTTCTTATTCTTTCTCAATACTTTATGTTCTAAAATTGAAAAGTGTGCATAATAGGACTGCAAAAAATTCCATTTTTGTAGGAAATGACAAAAATGAGAAAAATTATCAAAAACTTTGTAAGCTGCATTGACATAGGAAAATTTGAGCATTAAACTAAGGACAGTTAGGAGATATTAACTGAAAAAAATTATCAATAAACATACAGGAAAGTCCAGTGAGAGTTCCTGTTTATTACGGAGGATAAAATGACGTTAGACAATTTACCACTTGAAACAGAGGCAGTCATTACGACAGTTGGGGGAGAGGGAGCGCTTCGCTGCCGTTTTCTGGATATGGGCCTGATCCCAAAGACAAAAGTTGTTGTAAAAAAAATAGCTCCGATGGGAGATCCGATCGAGATAAGACTCCGCAATTATGAACTGACGATCCGTAAGGAAGATGCAAAAAAGATTGAGGTGTCTATGGAGGAAACAAAAGAATGATATTTGCATTAGCAGGCAATCAGAATTGCGGTAAGACGACTTTATTTAACCAGTTAACCGGATCTAACCAGCATGTGGGAAATTTTCCGGGAGTGACAGTAGATCAGAAAATAGGTGAGATCCGCTCGGTAAAGAATTGTTCCGTTGTGGATCTGCCGGGAATTTATTCAATCCGCCCATATACCAATGAGGAGATCGTGACAAGAGATTTTATCCTGAATGAGAAACCGGACGGTATTATCAATATTGTGGACGCTACCAATATCGAGAGAAATCTATATCTGACGCTGCAGCTTTTAGAGATGCATATTCCAATGGTTCTGGCTTTGAATATGATGGACGAGGTCAGAGGAAATGGTGGATCTATTGATTACAGGCAAATGTCGGAGGAACTTGGAATCCCGGTGATCCCGATCAGTGCAGCAAAGGATGAGGGAATCGAAGATCTGATCAAAGCCACTGTCGAGGTCGGTAAGAAAAAGATTCTTCCAAAGGTCATGGATTTCTGCGAGCAGGGACCTGTGCACCGTTGTATCCACGCAGTATCGCATCAGGTGGAGGACCATGCAGCTAATATTGGCATGTCTCCGCGATTTGCAGCGACAAAGATTGTGGAGAATGACGAGAATATTATCAATAAGTTAGAACTTTCCCAGAATGAGCTGGAAATGATGGAACACAGTATCGAAGAGATGGAAAAAGACTGTGGATTAGACCGGAATGCTGCTTTGGCAGATATGAGATACACCTTTATCGAAAAAGTATGTAATAAGACGGTCAAGAAATGTCATGAGAGTAAGGAACATATCAGAAGTATGAAGATTGACAGGGTTTTAACAGATAAATACCTTGCAATCCCGATGTTTTTACTGATCATGTTTGCAATTTTCTGGCTGACCTTTAACGTGATCGGATCATTTTTAAGTGATCTGTTAACAATGGGAATCGATGCGTTTACTGCAATGTGTGACAGGGCACTGACTGCTTACGGAATGAATCCGGTGGTACACAGCCTTCTGATCGATGGTGTGTTTGCAGGTGTGGGAAGTGTGTTGAGTTTCCTCCCGATTATCGTAGTATTGTTTTTCTTCCTGTCTATTCTGGAAGATTCCGGTTATATGGCGCGAGTTGCATTTGTCATGGATAAACCGTTAAGAAAAATTGGTTTGTCCGGCAGAAGTTTTGTGCCAATGCTGATCGGATTTGGATGTACTGTCCCGGCAGTTATGGCGACAAGAACATTGTCATCCGAGCGTGACAGAAATATGACGATCATGCTGACTCCGTTTATGAGCTGTTCCGCAAAGATACCAATTTATACCGTGTTTGCCGCAGCATTTTTCCCGGGAAAAGAAGCACTTGTAATGATCCTTCTCTATGCTGCCGGAATCATAGTTGGAATTATTTCGGCGCTTGTGCTGAACCATACGGCATTTCGTGGAAATCCGATCCCGTTTGTGATGGAACTTCCGAATTACCGTTTTCCTTCCGCAAAGAGTGTGTTCCAGTTGATGTGGGATAAGGCAAAAGATTTTATCCAGAGAGCGTTTACCGTTATTTTTGTGGCAACGATCATTATCTGGTTCTTACAGACCTTTGACACCAGATTGAACGTAGTGGCAGACAGCAGCAACAGTCTGCTTGCATTGGTAGGAAGATGGATCGCACCTGTTTTTGCACCGCTTGGGTTCTCTGACTGGAGAGTTTCTACCGCACTCATCACCGGATTTACTGCAAAAGAAGCGGTAGTCAGTACATTGAGTGTCCTCACAGGAACTGCAACATCGAACCTGAGTGCCGTATTAAGCGATATGTTTTCCGGTGTGTCTGTTGTGAGCTTTTTGGTATTTACCTTATTGTATACACCTTGCGTGGCGGCAATTGCAGCGGTAAAACGTGAGATGGGAAGTGGATTAAAGGCAGCTTTGGTAGTCGTTTTACAATGTCTGGTTGCATGGGTAGTCGCATTGCTTGTTTATCAGGTCGGAGGATTATTATTGTAATGAAAATTGGAGATTATATCGTCCTTGGTGTGATCTTACTCTGGCTGGTGCTCGCTTTTTGCTGGATGCACAGACAGAAGAAGAGAGGCAGCTGCATTGGATGCAGTGGCTGTGCAGGGAAAAACTGCAAAAAATGTGAAAAAAATGACGGCGATGGAATGTAAACCGTGCCTTGTCAGAATGAAAAATATATTATATAATAGCCTGTAGCGACTAAAAATAGCTGCAGGCTATTTTTTACAGGACAATAGAGCGGATGAAAACAAGTCAGTCTATTGGATAGAAAACGTAAGGTTTTATCAAAAAACCAGAAAGAGGAGATTTATGAGTAAAGTTAGAACAAGATTTGCACCAAGCCCAACAGGTAGAATGCATGTTGGAAATTTACGTTCTGCATTATATGAGTTTTTAATTGCAAAGCATGAGGGCGGAGACTTTATGCTTCGTATTGAGGATACCGATCAGGAACGTTTCGTAGAGGGCGCGGTAGATATCATTTATCGTACATTGGCTGAGACAGGCTTAGTCCATGATGAAGGTCCGGATAAGGATGGCGGTTATGGACCATACGTTCAGAGTGAGCGTATGAAAACCGGAATCTACATGAAATACGCAAAAGAATTAGTAGAAAAGGGTGAGGCTTATTACTGTTTCTGTGATAAAGAACGCCTTTCTACTTTAAAGACAGAGGTTGTAGAGGGAAAAGAGATCATGATCTATGACAAACACTGTCTGTCTTTATCCAAGGAGGAAGTGGAAGCAAACCTTGCTGCCGGAAAACCATTTGTGATCCGTCAGAATATTCCAAATGAAGGAACTACGACCTTCCATGATGAATTATACGGAGACATCACAGTGGAGAACGCAGAGCTTGACGATATGATCCTGATCAAATCAGACGGATATCCAACTTACAACTTTGCCAACGTTGTCGATGATCACACCATGAATATTACACATGTAGTAAGAGGAAATGAGTACCTTTCTTCCTCTCCAAAATATCAGAGATTATACGATGCATTTGGCTGGAAATCACCTGTTTATATCCATCTGCCACTGATCACAGACGAGAACCACAAGAAGCTGTCTAAGAGAAGCGGACATTCCTCTTTTGAAGATCTGATCGAGCAGGGATTCTTAACAGAAGCAGTTGTCAATTATATTGCACTTTTAGGATGGAGCCCGGAAGATAACCGCGAGATCTTTACCTTAGATGAACTGATCAAAGAATTCGATTACCACAGAATCAGCAAATCACCGGCAGTATTTGACTACACCAAGTTAAAATGGATGAATGGTGAATACATTAAGGCAATGGATTTTGACAAGTTCTATGAGAGAGCACTTCCATATATCAAGGCAGTTATTACGAAAGACCTTGACTTTAAAAAGATCGCAGCTATGGTAAAAACAAGAATCGAAGTGTTCCCGGATATTGCAGAACATATTGATTTCTTCGAAAAATTACCAGAGTACGATGTTGCAATGTATACACACAAGAAGATGAAGACAAATGCAGAGACATCTTTAGAAGTTTTAACGGAAGTTCTGCCAAGATTAGAGGCGCAGGAGGACTATAGCAACGACGCACTTTATGCAATGCTCTGTGAGTATGTTGTAGAAAAGGGTGTCAAGAACGGATACGTTATGTGGCCAATCCGTACCGCTGTCTCCGGAAAACAGATGACACCGGGCGGTGCAACCGAATTAATGGAGATTCTTGGAAAAGAAGAATCCATTGCACGTATCAAAAAAGGTATTGAATTACTCAGCAAATAAAAGGGTATTTATGGAAAAAAGATACAATGATTCCCAGGTGAAGGCAATCGGACATTTTAACGGTCCGTGCCTTACCCTGGCAGGTCCAGGCTCCGGAAAGACAGCGGTCATTACGGAGCGGACAAAAAACCTGATCACAAAATATCATGTGAATCCGTCCAATATTTTAGTGATTACTTTTACAAAAGCGGCAGCATTGGAAATGAAGACCCGTTTCTTAAGTCTGATGGGAAACGGTTCGTATCCGGTCACATTTGGAACATTCCACGCCGTCTATTTTAGCATTTTAAAGCATGCATACAATTGCAATGCAAATAATATCGTCCGGGAAGAACAAAAGTATGCGCTCATGCGTGAACTTGTACAGAAACACCGTCTTGAATATGAGGATGAAACGGAATTTGTGTCATCCATTCTTGGAGAGATCAGTATGGTAAAAAATACAGGAGTCTCCATCGAACATTACTATTCCACGAACTGTGCTGAAAATATTTTTCGAAGAATTTATGGAGAATATCATGAATATCTGCATCAGCATAAACTGATCGATTTCGATGATATGCTTGTTTATACCTATGAACTTTTCAGGGAGCGGAAAGATATTCTCTCGGCATGGCAGAGAAAGTTTCAGTACATCCTTATTGATGAGTTTCAGGATATTAACAAGATACAGTTTGATATTGTAAAAATGCTTGCAGCACCGGAAGATAATCTGTTTGTCGTGGGAGATGATGACCAGTCCATCTATCGTTTCCGTGGGGCAAGACCGGAGCTTATGCTGCATTTTAAAGACGATTATCCGGAGGCAGAGCAGATTTTACTGGATACCAATTATCGTTCACAAAAAGAGATCGTGGAGGCATCACTCCGTCTGATCGGATGCAATAAGGAACGTTTCCAAAAGAAGATTCAGGCGAACCAGGAGGCAGGAGAACCGGTTGAGTATGCAGTGTTTAAAAGCCAGAGGGAAGAGATCGCCAAAATTATCTGGGATATACAGGCGCATATGGACAGAGGCGGCAGATACGAAGATTTTGCCATTCTTTTCCGGACGAATACGCAGCCGCAGATGCTGATGGAAAAGCTGCTGGAATACAACATTCCATTCCGTATGAAGGATAATGTTCCAAATCTTTATGAACACTGGATTGCGAAGGATATCATTGCATACATGAAAATTGCGATGGGAAGCCGTTACCGGAAAGATTTCTTAAAAATCATGAACCGCCCGAAACGCTATATCAGCAGGGACTCTCTGGACGAAGAAACGGTAGCGTTTGATGTCTGGGAGTGGTTTTACGAGGATAAACCGTGGGTGGCAGAGCGCATCCAGCGGCTGGAGTACGATATTAAAATGCTCTCAACCATGAGCCCTTATGCGGCGATCAATTATATCCGCCGTGGGATTGGCTATGATGAATTCTGTGTGGAGTATGCAGATTACCGCAGAATGAATGTGGAGGATCTCTATGAGGTACTTGAGGAGTTACAGAACAGTGCGAAGGGATTCGACACTTATAATGACTGGTTTGAGCATATCGAAAACTATACGGCGGAACTGGAAAAGATTTATAGACAGCAGAATCAGAACCCGGAGAGCGTTGCACTTGCCACACTACACAGTTCAAAAGGCTTAGAATATGACAATGTCTACATTATCGATGTGAATGAAGGAATTATGCCTTATAAAAAGGCTGTGCTTGACAATGAAGTGGAGGAGGAGCGGCGGATGTTCTATGTGGGAATGACGCGCGCAAAAAAGAAGCTGCATCTCTATTCCATTGAACAGTTGAATCACAAAAATACAGACATTTCCAGATTCATAAGAGAATCACAGAAAAAATAAAATTATACACAAAAAAAGAACTGATGTGCAACTTCCAAAAAGCGCATCAGTTCTTTTTTGCTTAATCGTCTAAATCTTCAAATTCTGCCTCGTCAAGCAGTTCATCGAAGCGGTCAGATACGACTTCGTACTCCTCGTCATCCTCAATATTCTCCAGGGAAGGATTTCCCTCTGCATCCTCAGAATAGCGGTAGATAAATACTTCGCCGTCCTCATTTGGCTGCTCGTCCTCATCTACAGGAAGAAGTGCGATATAATCGCGGCCATCTGCCTCAAAGATGGTAAGAATCTGGCATTCCATGGAACTGCCGTCATCTAAGTCGAGTGTTACGAACATGTCTTCATCGTCTAAGTTGTTGAACTTGTTTTTCTCTGCCATTGGGCACCTCTTTCATTCATATTATTAGATAATAGCCTGGACATACAGATCCAGACGACTCTCCAGATTAACGAAGTTACCATTGTCAAGCTGGATGGTCGGGCGTGTAAGCTTCTTGTTGATCAGAACGATCTTTCCCGAAGATCCGTCACTTAACAATACTTCATTGTTGATATAAGTATTAGCAATATGATCGAGAAAAGTCAAGATATATTTTGGATTAAATTGTGTCAATCCCTCTTTTTCAAACATTGCGATCACTTCAAACGGGCACAGACCATCACGGTAACAGCGGTTGGCTGTCATGGCATCATAGACATCTGCAATGGATACGATGGATGTGAAATCATCAATCTCGTTGCCGGTAAGTCCTAAAGGGTATCCTTTTCCATCGAATCGTTCATGGTGTAAGAGAACGGCATTTTTGATACGCTGGTCGATGTCAAGGTTTTTGACCAGATTGTAGCCGATCACCGGATGTTTTTTGATCTCTTCGTATTCGGAATCTGTAAGCTTTCCGGGCTTTCCAATGATCTCATTTGGAATTTTGGATTTCCCGATATCGTGCAGCAGACCACAGAGGGTCAGGGTGTCCATATCCTTCTCGGAAAAATTCTTCCATTTGCCGATCAGACGGCAGATCAGTGCGACGTTGACACTGTGCGCATAGGTGGAATCATCGATCTGTCTCATATTGTGCAGCATATCGAACATGGAGATCGTAGTACTGTTTTCCCCAAAGAGCGTCAGAGTTTCATCCAGAAGCTGATCTACATTGAGATCCTCGTCATTGACGATAAAGTTATTGATATTTTCCTTCATAAAGGAAACTTTTTTTGTATAATCTGTTTTAAATCTTTGAAATTCCGGGCTTCTGCGGATACGTTGGGAATAAGTTTCCAAACGTTGTGCAGTCATGGTGCTTGAATTGCGGTCACCATGATTTTCAGGGAAAATGCTGACAGAAGCAATCTGATAGAACTTTAAGTGTTCGATCAGCTGCAATGTAACAGGAGTATTCTGTTTTGCAAGACATTGCCCATGATAGGAAAAGACATCTTCACTGATGACCATGCCCGGTTTCAGGTTATTAATTGAAACGATTTTCATAAAGCACCTTTCCGTCCTATATTTAGCATTAAAATTCTAGCATAAATTTTTCCTGTTGTGTAGATAAAAAATTCATGAAATGCAAAAAAACATTCTTCTATACAAAATTATCGGTTAAAGGTATAATAATATTATATGTCGTAACATTTTTTTGAAAAAAAATACAAGGCTGGTGACAGAATGAACTATACGGTGACAGAAGGTAATTATTTGAGATTTGGATTGCAGAGCGTAAAAGATGGTGTCATTTTTACTTTTGCAGGAGAAAAAGAAGATGTGTGTGAAGTCATATTATATGACAGATCCTTAAAGGTCGCCGGCAGGGTGGAGGCTCCGGCTGCATTTTGCAGAGGGGCAGTCAGATCTGTTTACATACATGGGTTGAAGGCAGATCATTTATTATATAATTATGAGATCAATGGAGAGATAGTGCCGGATCCCTATGCATCGAAGATTGCTGGAAGAGAAAAGTGGGATGATGCGAGAAGAGCAGAATGTGACTTCTTAGTCTGTGGCAGTTTTGAAGAAAAAGAATATGAATGGCAGAGCGCGTGCTGCCCGGAGATCCCGAAAAACGAAATGGTCATGTACAAGCTTCATGTCAGGGGATTTTCCATGGATTCCGGGAAAAAGGGAAAAATGCGTGGAACATTTGCGGCAGTGGAGGAGCGGATTCCCTATCTGAAAGCGTTAGGCGTGACGACGGTGGAGCTGATGCCGGTCTATGAGTTTGAGGAGATTGAGATTCCAAAGAAACAAAAACTTCCAGGGTATATACCACAGGGCAGCATACCGGAAAAGGAAGCCGGTTCCGGGACAGACAAAGAAAAATTAAAAGTCAATTACTGGGGGTATACAAAAGGATTCTATTTTGCTCCGAAAGCCTCTTATGGCTGTAGCAAGAATGTGACACGGGAATTGAAACATCTGATCGATGCACTGCATCAGAATCAGATGGAGTGCGTGATGGAGATGTATTTTGAGCAGGAGGAGAATCAGAACCTGATCATGGATGCACTTCGTTACTGGGCAACGGAATTTCGTGTAGATGGTTTTCATCTGATCGGGGAGAATGTGCCGATCACTGCAATCGCCCAGGATTTGTTCCTGCGGAGAAGCAAGATCTTTTATCAGTATATCCCGGAGCAGTTGTGGAAGGAGAAGGAAAACTATCCGCATCTGTTTGTATACAATGACGAGTATCTTTATACAGGAAGAAAATTGTTAAATCATCAGGGTGGCAGCCTTTTTGAGTTTGGCAATCAGCAGAAGAAACAGAACAAAACAGTCGGTTTTGTTAATTTTATGGCAAACAATAATGGTTTTACGTTAGCAGATCTTTTTTCCTATTGTGAGAAACACAATGAGGCGAATGGCGAAGAAAATGCGGACGGTTCAAATTATAATTTCAGTATCAATTGTGGCACGGAGGGAAAGACTTCAAGAAAATATGTGAAGGAACTCCGAAGAAAACACTTGTATATGGCGTTGTCCATGGTTTTCTTTGCGCAGGGAGTGCCGTTGCTCCTTGCAGGGGATGAGGCACTGAATTCCCAACAGGGCAATAATAATGCATATTGTCAGGATAACAAAACCGGATGGGTGAATTGGAAGAGGAACACAGGAATGGAGGCGTTGCAGGAGTTTGTACAAAAACTTGCAGCATTCCGTAAGGCACATCCTGTGATCCGCAAAGCCGAACCGATGCATCTGAATGATTATCAGCATAAGGGCTGTCCGGATCTGTCCTATCACTCGGACAATGCCTGGGCAGCAGGACTCCCGGAAGAAAAGGGAGCATTTGGTGTGATGTACTGTGGGGATTATGCCGTGAATGATGCTGGTGAGCCGGATGATATGGTCTATATTGGCTATAATTTTCATACCGGAGTGAATGAACTTGCCCTGCCGAAGCTTGCCGGGAAGAAGAAATGGTATGTAGTCATGGACACCGCAGAACAGGAACATGTTTTCCTTCCGGAGGAGAAACCGGCGGAAAACCAGCACCGGATCACGGTCAGACCGCAGTCTGTCGTTTTATTACTTGGAAAATAGGAAGTCAGGGAAATGAATATTTGGAAACATTTTTGCACGATCAACCATCATAAAATACTTGTGATGAGAGGGTGCTTTCAGGTTGGACTGATCAGGCAGGGACTGCTTCACGATCTTTCAAAATACAGTCCGACTGAGTTTATCGTAGGATGTAAATACTATCAGGGCAATATGAGCCCGAACAATGCAGAGCGTGAGGCGGTTGGTTATTCTTCCGCCTGGCTGCATCACAAGGGAAGAAATAAACATCATCTGGAGTACTGGATTGATTATGGAATACCGGATAAAGAAGGACCGCATAAAGGGGAACACAAAGGTCTCTGTGGCATGAAGATGCCAGTCAATTATGTGGTGGAAATGTATATAGACCGCGTAGCGGCATCGAAGAACTACCAGAAAGAAAAGTACCGGGACGACAGTGCTTTAGCATATTATATGAACGGACGGCAATTTCATGTGCTCCATGATGATACGAGGGCATTGTTAGAACTTCTGTTGGAAATGCTTGCAATAAAAGGTGAAAAAGCAACGAACCGCTTTATCCGGGAAGAGGTTCTCTCACATAAAATCCCGTATGAGAAAGAACCGTTACTGCAATTGAAAGAACAGTTAGAAAAAAGATCATAATATCATTTCAGGAAAAAGAGCCTGCATATCTTCCGGCAAAGGAGCAGTGAACATCAGTGGTTTCTTTGTGACCGGGTGGGTGAAACGAAGCCGGTAAGAGTGCAGAGCCTGTCTGTTTATCTTTGTAAAATCAGGATTGTATAAAAAATCACCGATCAATGGATGCCCGATAGATTTCATATGAACGCGGATCTGATGGGTACGTCCGGTCTCTAATTTCAGGGAGATCAGGGAAAGACCGTCTTGATAGGCAAGTCTTTTATAATGCGTGATGGCAGTTTCACCGTGAAGCACATCGATCTGCCGTTCTATCGTGGAACCTTCTTTCCGCCCGATCGGAGCGTTGACCGTCCCCTCATCCTCTGTGAAACCTTTCACAATGGCAAGATATTCCCTGCTTATGCCCCGGACTGACACCTCGCTGTTTAATATTGCGGAACTGATGAGGTGTTTGGCAAGTATGGTGAGCCCTGTGGTGTCCCGGTCTAAGCGGTTGACACAGCGGAATGTATAAGGAATGCCCTGTGTCTGGTAATAATGGCAGACAGCGTTGGCGAGTGTGTTGTCATAATTGTTCATGGAAGGATGGATTGGCATATTCGCTGGTTTGTTTACCACTAAAATGTCCTCATCTTCATAACAGATGGAGAGCGGGAGGTCTGCTGCAACAATGTTTTTTGAGCCATCCGTTTCCTTGAAATGGATGGAAAGACAATCGCCGCCGTTAAGCCTTGTACCCATATATTCCCATTTTCCATTTAAGAGAATGCTTTCCGGGATCTTTTTTAACTGCACGGTCACGGCATGGGAAAAACCCTGCTTTTTCAGATAGTCAGAGATGGTCACACCATTGTCCTGTGCGGTTATGTTATATTCTAAATCACGTGTCATAATCGTTCCTTTCCTAAGACCATAAAACGATTATAGCGAAAAGCATGAAAAATTAAAAGAGGAAAAGCACGGAGAACTTGCCCTAAACATAAGATGTATCAAGAAAGCTTTTAAGGTGCGTTTTGAAAACATTTTTATCTCCGTTGACGATGGAACAGGAAAGCGAATGTCTGAAGAAAATGAAAAATGGTGACCTTGAGGCGAGAAACGAGCTGATCGAGCGCAATATGAGGCTGGTTGCCCATGTGGCAAAAAAATACCAGAACCCGGAGGATGAGATGGAGGATCTGATCTCCATCGGGACCATTGGACTGATCAAGGCAGTGGAAACATACAAAGAGGATTATGGGAGCAGGCTTGCGACATATGCGGCAAGGTGTATTGACAATGAACTATTAATGCATTTCCGGGCAAAAAAGAAGACGTCGAAAGAAGTTTCCCTGTATGAGCCGATTGGAACTGATAAAGAGGGGAACCAGATCCAGCTTTTGGATGTTGTGGTCAGCGAGGACGAGGATGTTGTGGAATTGCTGGAACAGGATCGCAAAGTCAGGCGGCTGAATGAAATTATTCCGCAGACATTGTCCGGAAGGGAATTGTTTATTATCATAAACCGTTACGGACTCTATGGGAAAAAGACAATGACACAGAGGGAGATCGCAAGAAAACTTGGGATTTCCAGATCCTATGTTTCGAGGATCGAAAAGAGGGCGATTGAAAAACTCAGGCTGGCATTTTAGGTGTATTATAATATAGAAGAAATATTGTAAAATCTGGAAAATGTGCTATACTAAAACTGCATCTGGCAGATGTATGAGGGCTTCTGCCGGATGTCGGAATCTTTTTTTTATCAGAATCATTGCAGGATTCCCTGCGGTATCCACAGCGTATTTTCGAATACATTTATTTTTGATGCAGAAAACGAGGGAAAGGAAGGTTATTTGTATAGTTTAGTAACAACCTCGATCATTCAGGGGATCAAGAGCATCCCGGTCTATGTGGAGGCGGATGTCTCAGATGGCATGCCGCTTTTTGAGATGGTCGGTTCACTTTCGCCTGAGGTAAAAGAATCCAAAGAGCGTGTGCGCACAGCACTGAAAAATACAGGGTATATTCTGCCGCCAAAACGTATCACGATCAATTTTATCCCTGCCAATATCAGAAAGACCGGATCAGGCTTCGACCTTCCGGTTGTTGCCGCAGTGCTTTGTGCCATTGGCATTGTGCCGGAGGAAGCGTTAAAGGACACGATGGTCGTGGGTGAGATCAGCTTGAGCGGGGATGTAAAGCCCGTCAATGGAATACTGCCTATGGTGGCAGAGGCAAAGGAACGCGGCGTCACACGTTGTATCGTACCGGCGGAGAATCAGACAGAGGCGCAGCTTGTAAAAGAGATAGAAATTTTTGCGGTGCAGAGTATTGCAGAAATGATACATATTTTAAACGGGGGCACATACATTGAAAAAGAAATAGGAAAAGCAGTGGCAAAAACGATCCGGATGCTGGATTTTTCGGATATCCAGGGACAGCATTTTGTAAAGAGAGCCTGTGAGGTGGCAGTGAGCGGTATGCACAATCTGCTGATGATAGGACCACCCGGTGCCGGTAAGACTATGACGGCAATGCGGATACCGACAATCCTTCCGCCGCTTGATGAAAAAGAGCAGATGGAGCTTTCGAAAATTTACAGTGTATCCGGACAGTTTCAATTACGGGAACAATTAATGGAGGAACGTCCGTTCCGCTGTCCACATCATACGATTACGATGCAGGGATTAGTGGGTGGTGGACTGATCCCAAAGCCGGGAGAGATCTCTCTGGCACACAAGGGCGTTTTATTTTTGGATGAATTGCCGGAATTTAAGCAAAATACCATTGAGATATTAAGACAGCCGATGGAGGAAAAGGAAGTGCGTTTAGTGCGCGTGAACGGCACGTATGAATATCCGGCTGATTTTATCCTTGTCGCTGCCATGAATCCCTGCAAATGCGGTTATTATCCAGATATGCAGAAATGCAGATGTACGGCGGCTTCTATTGAACGATATATCAACCGTATCAGCCAGCCGCTCTTAGACCGCATTGACATCTGCGTGGAGACGCCACAGATTAAATTTGAAGAGCTGAACGGAACGAAAAAAGAGGAATGTTCCGATACAATCCGGGAACGTGTGATTGAAGTGCATGCGATCCAGAAAAAACGTTATCAGAAAGAAGATTTTCAGTTTAACAGCCAGATTCCGGCTGCACGGATTGCAGAATATTGTGCTCTGTCAAAAGATCAGGAAAAATATATGAAGAAAATTTACAAACAGTTAAATCTGACTGCCCGGTCTTATCATAAAATCTTAAAGGTTGCGCGGACACTGGCAGATATGGACGGCACTGAAAACATTCTGGATGCGCATTTGAATGAGGCAGTCTGCTATCGCAATATTGATAAAAGATTCTGGAGGGATTCGTTATGAAATATCAGTACTGGCTTTCAAATATTCCGGGAGTCGGCTGTAAGACGATCCACCGCCTTTTGGGACAGGCAGGTTCTGCGGAAGAAATTTATTTTCTGAAAAAAGAGCAGTTAGAAAAGCTCTCCGGGCTGTCTGACCGCCAGGTGCATGCGATCACTGACCGGAAGAAAAACTGGGATCTGGAAGAAAAATATGCTGCGCTGGGAGAAAACGGGATTTCTTTTTTGTCCTGTGAGATGGAGTCATATCCTAAACAGCTCAGGAATATCGTGGATGCTCCATACAGTTTGTACATCAAAGGGAAAATGCCTGATTTCTCAAAAAGAAGAGTGGCGGTCGTCGGGGCGAGAATGTGCTCGGAATACGGAAAGAAAATGGCAGAACAGATCGGTGAAAAACTGGCGCTTTGCGGGGCGGAGGTTTTAAGCGGCATGGCAAGAGGAATTGATGCATACGGACATATCGGGGCATTAAAAGCGGGCGGAAATACGTATGCGGTGCTGGGGTGCGGCGTAAATGTCTGTTATCCCAGAACGAATCAGAAATTGTATGAGAATATTCTTTCGCATGGAGGAATCATCTCGGAATATCCGCCGGAGACTGAACCGATCGCACAATTATTTCCTGCCAGGAACCGGATCATATCAGCGCTCTCGGATGTGGTCGTGATCGTGGAGGCAAAGGAGAGAAGCGGTTCCCTGATCACAGCTGATTTTGCGCTGGAGCAGGGAAAGGATATTTATGCAGTTCCGGGGCGTGTGACAGATTCCTTAAGCATGGGCTGCAATAACCTGATCCGGCAGGGTGCAGGCATTATAAACAGTGTAGAAGATTTTGTAAAAGATCTTGAATTGTATACATGTATTGACACAACTCAAGAAAATTTTAACAAATTATTACTTGAAAAAGATGAAAGCTTGGTGTATGCTTGTTTGAGTTTACGACCGAAAAGTATGGAAGAACTTTTGAAAAAGACAGGATTTGCAATGCCTCAGATGGCAGATATCCTGCAGAGACTGATTCAGAAGGACTTTATCACGGAATCTTTTAAAAATTATTATATACGCAAAATCTGAAAGTAAGGAGACAGTTGAATGGCTAAGTACCTGGTTATCGTGGAATCACCGGCAAAGGTGAAGACAATTAAAAAATTTCTGGGAAAAAATTATGAGGTTGCAGCATCAAACGGACATGTGCGCGATCTCCCAAAGAGTCAGCTTGGGGTTGATGTGGAACATGATTTTGAACCGAAGTACATTACTATCCGAGGAAAAGGAGATATCCTTGCGAATCTTCGCAAAGAAGTGAAGAAAGCAGATAAAGTGTATCTCGCAACTGACCCGGACCGTGAGGGTGAAGCGATTTCCTGGCATCTTAGCAAGGCATTAAAACTGGAAGGCAAAGATGTCAACCGAATCAGTTTCAATGAGATTACGCAGAGTGCGGTGAAAGCGTCTTTGAAACAGCCGAGAGACATTGACATGAACCTTGTGAATGCGCAGCAGGCGAGACGTATCTTAGACCGTATGGTTGGTTATAAGATCAGTCCGCTGCTCTGGGCAAAAGTAAAACGTGGCTTAAGTGCCGGACGTGTGCAGTCGGTTGCACTTCGCATCATCTGTGACCGCGAGGAGGAGATCAACGCTTTTATTCCGGAAGAATACTGGACACTTGACGCAGAATTAAAGATCGCAGGTGAGAAAAAACCTTTGCTTGCAAAGTTCTACGGAGACAGCGAGAGCAAGATGAATATCTCTTCGAGGGAGGAGATGGACCGCGTGATGGCAGAAATCTCCAAAGAGACATTTAAAGTGATCGAGGTAAAAAAGGGCGAGCGTGTGAAAAAAGCACCGCTTCCATTTACGACCAGTACTCTGCAGCAGGAGGCATCCAAAGCGCTGAACTTCCCAATCTCAAAGACGATGAGAATCGCCCAGCAGCTCTATGAAGGTGTGGATGTGAAGGGGCAGGGAACGGTCGGTCTTATCACTTACCTGCGTACAGACTCTGTCCGCATTTCCGAGGAAGCAGATGCACAGGCACATGAGTACATCGGAAAAAATTACGGTGAAAATTATCTTGCAACACAGACAACTGCCAAAAAGTCCGGCGCAAAGATCCAGGATGCACATGAGGCCATCCGTCCATCCGATATCAATCGTACACCGGCAATGGTAAAAGATTCCCTTTCCAGAGATCAGTTTCGCCTGTATCAGCTGATCTGGAAACGTTTTGCAGCAAGCCGTATGGCATCTGCGGTATATGAGACGACCAACGTGAAGATCGGTGCCGGAAATTACCGGTTTACAGTATCAGCATCCAAGATCGCATTTGATGGATTTATGTCTGTATATACCAGTGAGGATGACGAAAAGGCAGAAAATAATGTGCTGCTGAAGTCGATCGATGAGAGTACGGAACTTTCTTTGGAAAAGCTTGATGAAAAACAGCATTTTACCCAGCCGCCGGCGCACTATACAGAGGCGTCTCTGGTCAAGACATTAGAGGAACTTGGAATCGGACGTCCGAGTACCTATTCCCCGACCATTACAACGATTCTTGCAAGACGCTATATTGTAAAGGAAAATAAGAACATTTACGTGACAGAACTCGGCGAAGTGGTAAATCAGATCATGAAGGAATCTTTCCCGTCTATCGTGGATGAACATTTCACGGCAAACATGGAGAGCCTGCTCGACAGTGTCGGCGAGGGAACTGTTAACTGGAAAACGGTTATAGAGAACTTTTATCCGGATCTTGAAAAAGCAGTCGAGGCTGCGGAAAAAGATCTTGAGAAGGTCAAAATTGAGGATGAAGTGACCGACGTGGTCTGCGATGTCTGTGGCAGAAATATGGTTGTGAAATATGGACCGCATGGTAAGTTCCTTGCCTGCCCTGGATTCCCGGAATGCCGCAACACAAAACCTTATCTGGAAAAAATCGGCGTCAAATGTCCGAAATGCGGCAAAGAGATTGTGCTGAAAAAGACCAAGAAGGGCAGAAAGTATTACGGCTGTGAGAATAACCCGGAATGCGACTTTATGAGCTGGTCACGTCCGGTAGAAGAGAAATGCCCGAAATGCGGCGGCTACATGGTTATGAAAGGCAGCAAAATCGTCTGCGCAGACGAGCAGTGCGGTTATGTGACAGAGAAGAAAGAAAAAAATCAGGAATAATTTGAATATATTGAATTTTCTGAATAAATGTGCTAAAATACAAAATGTCATAAAAAACCAGCAAAAACTTATGGGAGGCTGTCAAATGAGCGTTCAATTGTTAGATAAAACAAGAAAAATCAATAAATTGCTGCATAACAACAATTCGTCAAAAGTGGTATTTAATGATATCTGTGATGTGCTTAAGGATATTTTAAACTCTAACATTCTTGTGATCAGTAAAAAGGGAAAAGTGTTAGGAACCGGTCTGACGGATGGTGTGGAAGAGATCCGGGAGCTGATCGTGGATGAGGTTGGCGGATTTATCGATCCATTGCTGAATGAACGTTTACTTGGAATCCTGTCCACAAAAGAGAATGTCAATCTCGAGACGTTGGGATTTGTGAATGACATTAAGAAATATACTGCGATCATAACACCGATCGACATTGCAGGAGAGCGGCTCGGAACACTGTTTGTGTACCGGGAGAATGATCCGTATGATATTGATGATATTATTTTGAGCGAATATGGGACAACCGTGGTAGGACTTGAGATGATGCGTTCGGTAAATGAAGAGAACGCTGAGGAGACAAGAAAGGTCCAGATCGTAAAATCTGCGATCAGCACGCTTTCTTTTTCAGAACTGGAAGCCATCACCCACATTTTTGAGGAGATGGATGGCAAAGAGGGAATTCTTGTTGCAAGTAAGATCGCAGACCGTGTAGGGATCACAAGATCTGTGATCGTCAATGCACTCCGCAAGTTTGAGAGCGCAGGAGTGATCGAATCAAGATCTTCCGGCATGAAGGGAACCTATATCAAAGTTCTGAATGACGTTGTCTTTGATGAACTGGAACAGATCAAGAAAGAAAATAACATAAAATAAAGGAATTTACGCAAAAAAGGGATTTTATAGCTTGCTATAGAGTCCTTTTTTTCACATTAAGCAGGAATTGTCAGGGAAGATGGGAACACAGATTGAAAAAACAAAGCACCATATTGTGCCTGACAGTCAAAAATCTACAAGATATGTCAAAAATGGTAAAAAAAGACTTGTGTTTTTTGATTTATTCTTTATAATAAAACTAGGTTACTGTTGAATTATGTAAATTGGAAGGGGAATGTGTCATGATTACTACGAACGCATTTGACTATATCAATGTGTTGGATAAAGCGGCGGATGCAAGCTGGCTTCGTGAGACTGCAATTATGAATAATCTTGCGAACACAGATACGCCGGGATATAAGAGACAGGAAGTGGATTTTGAGTCTGTACTTCAGAGAGAATTAGGCCACTCCAAATACACAACGCTGGACAAGAAAATCCGTTCCTTAAATGCGGATCTTTCCGGTCTGAATGTATCTACCCATACAGACTCATCAAATTATTCTTACCGTCTGGACCGGAACAACGTGGATCCGGATACCGAGAATGTGGAACTGGCATCGGAGACGATCCGTTATCAGGCACTTACGAACAGCATCACCTCTGATTTTACGAGAATGCAGGCAGTTTTAAAGTAAAATAAGAGCAGGATTACAGGAGGATAAAAATGGCTTTATTTCAGGCGTTTGATATCAGTGCTTCGGGAATGACTGCGGAGCGTTTCCGTATGGATACCATTGCAGAGAATATTGCAAATGTAAATACGACAAGAACAGAAGATGGAACTCCATACCGAAGAAAAATAGTTACTTTTGCAGAGAAGGAAGTGACTTCTTTCTCAAGGTATTATCAGAATGCCAGATCTAAGTTTGTCGGAAATGGTGTGAAAGTATCTTCTGTCAAAGAGGACACAGAGACTGATTTTATCATGGAGTATGATCCGTCCAATCCGGATGCGGATGAGAATGGTTATGTTTCTTATCCGAATGTGAATACGGTCACAGAGATGACGAACCTTATTGATGCATCCCGTGCGTATGAGGCAAACACAACAGCATTCGAGGCTGCAAAATCAATTGCACAGAGCGGACTCTCCATTGGAAAATAAGTAAAGATAAAAGATAAGTAAGGTGGTATGACATATGGATATCAGTTCATTGACAAATATCAGTTCAGATTATCTGAATCAGATCGCACAGCAGAACAGGCTGGTCACGACAGATGATGATTCGTTCAGTTCTGTCCTTTCATCTGCGATGAATATGGTTTCGGAGACAAACGACCTGCAGAACAACGCACAGTCGGAGGTGATCCGTTTTGCATTGGGACAGTCAGAGAACACACATGATCTGACAACGGCACAGTACAAAGCACTTACTGCGATCCAGTATACGGTGGCAGTGAGAGATAAAATGATCGATGCATACAAAGAAATCATGAATATGCAAATTTAGTGAACGAGGGTAGATGAAAATGCCGGAACAGGTACAAAAGGTTTTAGACAGAATCCTAGAATGGTGGAAAAAATTCAATACAAAACAAAAGACACTGCTGATCAGCATTGTGGCAGTTGTGCTTGTGGCTCTTGCAATTCTTGCGGCAGTCGTTTCCAAGCCTAAAATGGTAACATTAGTTACCTGCGAAACAACAGCAGAATCCGGGCAGGTCAAGAACATACTTGACTCTGAGAATATTTCCTATGAACTCTCCGCTGATGGACTTGCCTTTCAGGTAAATGAAAAGGATTACGCAAATGCTTCCATCGTTCTTGGAACAAATGACATTCCAACCAGCGGCACAAAGTTAAGCGATGTGTTTGATGGCGGTTTCAGCTCCACCGAGGCGGATAAAACAAAAAAATATAAATTATATCTCGAAGAGTATTATGCTGAGAAGCTTGAGACATTATCGAATGTAGATGCAGCGGCAGTGACACTGGATCTGCCGGATGAAGATGGAACGATCCTCTCCAAAGGCGAACAGGCATATGTGACAGCGATCCTGACGCTCAACGGAACGATGGATGATGAACAGGCAGCCGGACTTGCAAAATATCTTGCAACAAATGTTGGAAATGATGACACATCCAATGTGCTCATCCTCGATAATAGTTCAAATGTTCTTTTCTCTGGTCAGGATGATACGTCTGTGACAGGAAATGCCAACAACCAGTTGTCTTTAAAGACCAAAGCCGAAAATCAGGTAAAAGGTCAGGTAAAAGATGTCCTTGTAGGATCATCACTGTTTGACAATGTAGAAGTCGGTCTGAATCTTGCGATGAATTTTGACCAGACCACAGAATCCACACATGAGTATTATGCGCCGGATGGACAGACCAACGGTATGGTGGGATCAAAGAGTGAATATGAATCGAATGCAGTCGGTGGAGCAGCGGCAACACCGGGAACAGATTCCAATGACGACGATACGACTTATGTGATGGAAGATAATGATTACACAAGTTCCAGTGTGTCTGAGACGAACACGAACTACCAGAATAACGAGAAGATCACAACAACAACACCGGCAGTAGGAACTGTTAATTATGACGGCTCATCCATATCTGCAGTCGCAACGAACTATGTGATCTATGATGAGGATACACTGCGTGCTTCCGGAACGCTCGGTGACATGACCTTTGATGAGTATGTTGCTGCAAACAGTGAACCGGTAAAGGCGGAAGTAGACCAGGATCTTTATACGCTGATCTCCAATGCAACAGGCGTACCGGTGAGCAATATCACGATCATTGCATATGATCAGCCGATGTTCCAGTATAGCAAAGGAAGTACACGGACTATATCGGATTATCTGCAGATCATCCTTGCAGTATTGATTTTTGCACTATTAGGTTATGTAGTATTCCGCAGCACAAGAAAAGAGAAAGCAGTCGAGCCGGAGCCGGAACTTTCCGTGGAGTCTCTGCTTGAATCCACGAAAGAATCTGCAGATACATTGCAGGATATCGGATTCAATGAAAAATCAGAGACAAGAGTCCTGATAGAAAAATTCGTAGAAGAAAATCCGGAAGCGGCAGCTTCCTTACTTAGAAACTGGCTGAATGAGGAGTGGGAGTAGAATATGGCAACTGCAGATTACAATGGCGTTCAGAAAGCCGCAATCCTGCTGATTACATTAGGACCTGAACGTTCCGCAGATATTTTTAAACATCTGAAAGAAGAAGAGATTGAGGAACTTACGCTGGAGATCGCAAATACAAGAAGCGTGTCTCCACAGGTAAAAGAAGATATTTTAAATGAGTTTTATCAGGTGTGTCTGGCACAGCAGTATATCGCAGAGGGTGGTATCGGTTATGCAAAAGAGCTTCTTGACAAGGCTCTTGGACAGGAAAAAGCACAGGAGGTTATCTCCAAGCTGACTGCTTCCTTACAGGTCCGCCCGTTCGAGTTCGTGCGGAAGACAGATCCGAGTCAGCTTTTGAACTTTATCCAGGATGAGCATCCACAGACGATCGCAATGATTTTATCATATCTGACAGCAGCGCAGGCGGCGATGGTTTTAGGAGCACTTCCACCGGAGAAACAGGCGGATGTTGCAAAGAGGATCGCAATGATGGATCGTACATCACCGGATGTGATCAAAGAGGTGGAGCGAGTGTTAGAAAGAAGACTTTCTTCTCTGGTCAACCAGGATTACACGATTGTCGGAGGTGTCGATGCGATCGTGAATATCTTAAATACGGTAGACCGTTCTACAGAGAAGCATATTATGGAATCTCTTGAAATTGAAGAACCTGAGCTTGCAGATGAAATCCGTAAGAAGATGTTCGTATTTGAGGATATCCTTCTTCTCGATGACAGAGCTATCCAGCGTGTTCTTCGTGATGTTGAAAACTCAGATCTTGGTATTGCATTGAAGGGTGCAAACGAAGATGTTCAGAATGCAATCTTTAACAACCTGTCAAAACGTCTGGCTGCCATGATCAAAGAGGATATGGAATTTATGGGACCTGTGCGTATGAAGGATGTTGAGGAGGCACAGCAGAAGATTGTCAGTGTGATCCGAAAACTTGAAGATGCAGGTGAGATTGTAATTTCAAGAGGCGGAGGTGACGAGATTATTGCCTAATCTTTACAAACAATATTTCGTGCACAATGAGCCGGATAAAACACGCGTCATTAACTCAAATGATATTGTAGAAAAGCGTTTAGAGAAGATGGCAGAGCTTAAGCGCATGGAACAAAAAACAACAGACGGAAATGGTTTCTCAGCAGGGATCGTTGGTCCTGACACAGATTATGTGGAGGAGATCGACCATACTGCAGAAGCAAAAAAAGAGGCTGAGAAGATTTTAGCGGAAGCACATGCGCAGGCAGAAACAATTTTAAGTCAGGCAGATCAGGAAGCTGAAAATATCCGGGAGAATGCAAAAAATACCGGATATCAGGAGGGAAGACAGTGCCTGGAGAGTGAGCTGGCGGCACAGCGTGAACAGTTACAGAATGAATATCAGAGAAAACAGGAAACGCTTCAGGATGAATTCAGGGAGAAACAAAAAAATATGGAAAAGGATCTGGTAGATGTGATCCTTGAGGTTTTTAACAAAGTATTCCATATTCAGTTTGATAATAAAAAACACATTCTGATGTATCTCATTGATGATGCAATTTTAAATATCGAGGGAGATAAAAAATTCCGCATCAAGGTTGCTAACAGCAATGTGATGTTTCTTGAGAATCATGAAGAAGAAATTCTGGAACGAGTGGGAGCCGGAATCGAGATCGAGATTGTTGCAGATTCCTCCATGGATGGAAATTCCTGCGTGATCGAGACAGACTCGGGAGTATTCGACTGCAGCCTTGGTGTGCAGCTCGAAAATCTCATAAAAGATATAAAATCACTATGCTTATAAGGATGGTTGAAAGTGGACAGCAGGTATAACAAGTATTTACGACTGGCGGAGAATACATATTTTAAACGGCTTGGAAAAGTTGTTAAAATTGTTGGATTGACCATTGAATCCGTAGGTCCGGACGCAAAACTGAATGACTTGTGCAGAATTATCATTGATGAAAATGCTGACACCGTGGTAATGGCTGAGGTTGTGGGTTTCAGGGATAAAAGACTGCTTTTGATGCCTTATGAGAGCGTAGAGGGGATAGGAGTAGGATGTATCGTTGAAAATACGGGGCATCCTTTATCTGTTCCTGTAGGAAATGAACTCTTAGGGCATACCTTAGACGGAATTGGACGTCCAACGGACATTGACAAATTAGAAACACCGTATGAATATCCGGTCGATGCACAGCCTCCGGATCCGATGTCAAGAAAGATCATCAGTGAGGTGCTTCCTCTCGGCGTGAAAGCGGTCGACGGATTGATCACAGTCGGAAAAGGACAGCGTATCGGAATTTTTGCAGGTTCCGGTGTCGGAAAAAGTACACTGCTTGGTATGTTTGCAAGAAATACAAAGGCAGATATCAATGTCATTGCCCTGATCGGTGAGCGTGGCCGTGAGGTGCGCGAATTTGTGGAACGGGATCTTGGAGAAGAGGGTATGAAACGTTCCATTGTCGTTGTGGCGACTTCTGACAAACCGGCATTGATCCGTAAGAAGGCAGCAATGACGGCGACATCCATTGCAGAGTATTTCAGGGATCAGGGAAAAGATGTGCTTCTGATGATGGATTCCCTGACACGTTTTTCCATGGCACAGCGCGAGATCGGACTTGCATCCGGAGAACCGCCTGTAACCAGAGGATATCCGCCGAGTGTATATTCGGAGATGCCAAAACTGTTAGAGCGTGCAGGAACTTCAGATAAAGGATCAATCACCGGATTATATACAGTACTGGTAGATGGTGATGATTTTAATGAACCGATCACAGATACAGCCCGGAGCATTTTAGACGGACACATCATGCTGTCCAGAAAACTGGGACATAAAAACCACTATCCGGCCATTGATATTTTACAGAGTATTTCCAGGGTTATGAGTTCCATTGCAACGCCGGAACATAAAGAACTGGCAGGCAGGTTAAAAAATGTACTTGCCACATACAATGAGGCAGAAGATCTGATCAATATTGGAGCCTATAAGAGCGGTTCTAACAGGAATATCGATTATGCCATCCAGAAAATCGATGCTGTAAATGATTTCCTGATGCAGAAGACCGACGAAAAATTCCAGTTTGAACAGGAAATCGATCTGCTGCGTGCACTTTTTAATGATTAGAGGTTGATAGGATATGGCAAAATTTGCATATCGGATGCAAAGCATATTAGATATAAAAGAAAAAATGGAAGGCCAGGCGAAGATTGCATATGGAGTTGCAAATGCAAAACTCATGGATGAACAGGGAAAACTCCAGCAGATCATGATACGCAAGGCAGGTTATGAAAGCCAGGCGAGAAACCTGGTGAATGGAACCATTGATGTACCTAAGATCAAAGAATGCAAGCGGGCAGTAGATACCATGAAAACGATGCAGCGCAGCCAGATGATGAATGTGCATGTCGCAGAAAAAAATGTAGAGGCTGCCCGGTTGAAACTCAATGAAGTCATGATGGAAAGAAAGACGCATGAGAAACTGAAAGAGCAGGCGTTTGAAGTTTTTAAACAGGAAATGCAATATGCAGAGAATAAAGAAATTGATGAGCTTGTAAGTTACACCTATCATGAGGGAATGACAGAAACCCGGTAATTTTGACAGGGCAATATACGAGAAAGGCATGGACGAGATTATGGCAGAACAAAAGCAGCAGGAAGAATTACAGAAGGAAAATGAAGTTTTAGATAAAAAACAGTTAAAGGCGGCAAAAAAGCTGGAAAAAAAGAAGAGAAAACAGAAAAATCCGGATGATCTGGATGGAGATGAGGAAACCGTTGGAGGCAAAATCCTTGTTTTCTTTGTCACGATTATTATCATTCTGATCTGGCTTGCCATCTTTGCAATGCTGATCAAGCTGGATGTGGGCGGATTTGGTTCGGGAGTCTTAGCTCCTGTGATCAAAGATGTTCCTTATCTGAATAAGATTTTGCCGGATTCTGTCACAGAGGAGGTTTCCACGGAAGACAGCCAGTATGCATACACAAATCTGGATGATGCGATCAATCGGATCAAAGAGCTTGAGATTGAGCTTGCAGATGCCCAGAACAGTGCAAATTCTGATGCAGATTATATTGCACAGTTAGAGGAGAAGGCGAAAGAGCTGGATACCTATAAGCAGAATGAGGCAGATTTTGAGAAGGAAAAAGAAAAATGGTATGAGGATGTTGTCTTTTCGGAAGATGCTCCCGATATAAGTAATTACAAAGAGTATTATGAGAGCATTGATGCAGCAAATGCGGAAGTGCTTTATAAACAGGTGGTAGAACAGACTCTGACGGATGAAAAGATGGATGATTATGTGAAGACTTATTCCAGCATGAAGCCGAAAGAGGCGGCAGCTATTTTTGATACAATGACAGACAACCTTCAATTGGTAGCAGATATATTATCCAATATGGACACGCAGTCCAGAGGAGATATTCTCGGTAAGATGAACTCGGATACGGCAGCAAAAGTAACTGAGATCATGGAGCCTTCAGAATAGAGGGAGAGATCTGAGGATCTTTTCCGGGCAGTGCATACTGCCAGACAGTAAGACGATAAAAGAAGAAAGGAGGAAGCATATGGCTGGTACAACAATTTCTGAATTAGGAAAAATGTTTAACCAAAGCACACAGTCTGTGCAGGGGACAGAAAGCAATACCCGGATCACCACTGGAAAAGTAGATTTTGGTTCTATGATGAAACAGTCCGGAAACCGTCAGACAGCATCTTATGCAGGGATTGACCACAACGAAACAGTAAAGACAGCAGCAAATGGCAGTAAGGACACTGTGAAAGCGGCAGATGATTATCAGAAGTATCAGTACAAGGATAATACGATCGCATCAGAGATAAAACAGGTCACATCTGAGGATGTTGTCAAAGAGCAGTTCGAACAGTTTACAGAAGATGTAAAAGAAGTTCTGAAAGAGGAGCTTGGCGTGTCCGATGAAGCGATTGAAGCAGCAATGCAGACCCTTGGCTTACAGTTCCAGGATCTGCTGAATCAGAATAATCTTGCAAATCTTGTGGCAGAACTTACCGGAGCAGACAGCGTACCACAGCTTTTGTGCAGTGAACAGTTTGTAAATGTACTGCAGAGTGTCAATGACATTGGAAAAGATATTTTAAATGCACTTGACATGAGTCTGGAAGAGTTTCAGAGCGCAGTTGCCAAAGTGATGGACGATAATGCCGGATCGTCAGATGCTGTTACCGGACAGGAAACAGAAGCATCTGTGGATGAGGCAGTTGTTACAGATCAGACAGTCACAGAGGATACCAGTGCATCAACACAGAAATTTGTGGTAGAGGATGGAAGACAGACAAAAGCAGCAGAAAATGCACCTGTGAAAGAACAGAAGGTGGCTGCGCAGGATACACAGTCTTCTGAGGTAACGGAAGATATTCCGGAACAGGAAACTGTACAGAATAGGATGACATCCGAAAATGCGGCAGAGGATTCTGCAGATCAGAACAATTCTTCTGATACACCCGGCAGGTTCCGTTTTACAAATGAGACAGCCCATACTGCAGACGGGGCGGTTATCACACCACAGAGTCAGGTGGTACAGGAATTTGCTAATGTTGAGACAGTAGAACCGTTACAGCAGAGTGTAAATACACAGGATGTGATCGATCAGATCGTAGAGTCCGCAAGAGTGATCCTGACAGAAGATAAGACGAGCATGGAGTTACAGCTGAACCCGCAGAACCTCGGAAAGATCATTCTTAAGGTTACCGAGCAGGAAGGCGCAGTAACAGCAAAGATCATGACACAGAATGCAGTGGTAAAAGAGGCATTAGAAGCCCAGACCGTAGAACTCAGACAGAATTTAGAGCAGGCTGGTGTGAAAGTGGATGCTGTTGAAGTGACCGTTGCAAGCCATGAGTTTGAGAAAAACCTTGAGCAGAATGCAGAAGGTGAAAAACAGCAGGGCGAGCAGCAGGAAAAAGAAAAAGGCAGAACCCGCAGATTAAATCTGAATGATTTAAGTGAATTATCCGGCGTGATGTCGGAAGAAGAAACTCTGGCAGCCAAAATGATGGCAGAACAGGGAAACAGTGTAGATTACACTGCATAAGTTTTGAGAAAGGAGAGAGACAATGGCGTTAATTCAGCAGGTAAAAGATGGAAAATTTGTAGATGAGACTACCGGTAAAAGCAGTACATCAACAAAATCGTCCGAGAAAGATAAAAAGACCAACAAGCTTGGTTATGACCAGTTCTTACAGATTTTATGCGCAGAGATGCAGTATCAGGATCCGTTGGAACCGACAAGTAATACCGAGTATATTGCACAGCTTGCGACCTTCTCACAGCTGGAGTCACAGCTTAGTGTGCAGAGTACGATCGAGGCTTCTTCGGCAAATGATCTGGTTGGCAAGTATGTCATCATGAAAGTGACTTCATCTACAACAGGAGAGACAAGCTATATCGCAGGAACCTGTGATTATGTACTTCACAAAAACGGAGAAACATTTCTTTCTGTCAATGATGGACTTTACAACCTGAAGGATCTGGATACTGTTGCAGACGCAACTTATATGGAAGCAGTGACACTTGCAGAGACAATTAAATCCGCAATTTCATTACTGCCATCCAAAAATTCAATCTCGCTTGCAAACAAAGATGATATTGAGAGCATCCGTAAGATGTATGATGGACTGAACGATTACCAGAAGAAATTCGTTTCCAAAGATTCCTGGAAGAAGTTTGAAGAACTTGAGGCAAGATTAAAAGAACTGATCAAGGCAAACGAATCTGCAGATGGATCTGACAAAACAGACAAATCTGACAAAGCGGAGGGAACAGACAAGACTGACAGCACAGGCAAGACGGACAGTACAGACAAAGCTGACAGCACAGGCAAGACGGACAGTACAGACAAAGCTGACAGTACAGGCAAGACGGATAGCACAGACAAATCTGATAGTACAGACAAAACAGAAGAAACAGGAAGTGCTGGATCAGGAGATACAACAGATAACAGTTCAGACAGGACAGAGTAACAGGAGATGGGGTTATGAATAAAATTAATAACCAATTCACTTCGATTGAACAGATCACGGACCGTTATCTTGGTACCGGAAAAGGAAATTCCACAGTCAATGCATCGGGATTGTCCTTTGAGGAAATTTTAAAACAGAAACAGGATGTTTCTGAGAGCTTGGAACTGAAATTTTCCAAACATGCCTCCATGAGACTGGAGAACAGAAAGATCAATCTGTCAAAAGAACAGAGCGAACGGCTGGAGAGTGGAGTTCAAAAAGCAAGTGAAAAGGGAATTCGGGAGTCACTCGTAATCGTTGATTCTCTGGCATTCATTGTAAATGTCCCAAACAAAACAGTTGTGACGGCAATGGACCGCACGGAATCCGATGACAACATATATACCAATATTGATGGCGCAGTGATCATATAGCTGGACCTTAGGGGAGCAATCGGTTTCTGACTGACAGAAGAAACCAGACACCCTGCGCCAAAAGAACTTTAGGAGGTCATTTCATTATGATGAGATCAATGTACTCTGCTGTGTCAGGTTTAAAGACACATCAGACAAGAATGGACGTGATCGGTAATAATATCGCCAACGTCAACACAGTAGCTTTTAAATCTTCTTCCGTAACATTCAGTGATATCTTATATCAGACCACTTCGAATGCGTCCGGAGCAAATGCAACAACCGGTACCGGCGGTGTCAATGCAAAGCAGATCGGTCTTGGTACAACTGCGGCAGCAACCAAAGTCAGCATCACTTCTGCAGGTGCATCTGAGACAACCGGAAATCCGTTTGATATCCGTCTGACCGATAAAAACTCAACGAACTTCTTTATTGTAAACAATGGTTCTGAGAACGTATTTACCCGTTCCGGTTCTTTCTACGTAGACGGTTCCGGTAACTTATGTATGTCCTCAACAGGTTATACGGTTATGGGATGGCAGGTTGACGAGACAACAGGTGAGATCCGCAAGGACACTGTTTCGGCACTCCGTATCATGCAGGAGAAGAACCTGACTTCTGCACCGGAAGCAACCACACAGGCAACCATCGCCGGTGTGCTGGATGAGAATGATGCGGATGTTAAGAGTGATGCCGGAAAAGTTATGAATCTTAACTTTTACGATAATCTTGGCTATCAGTACACCGCAAAATTTGCAATCAAGGCAACAGCAAAGGATGGAGAGTACACAGTAGAGCTGACATCTATTTTAGATAGCAATAATAAAAATATTACTGAGGGATTCACACAGGCACAGATGAAGGATATTTTCGGTGATACCGATACAAAAACTACAATTGCTTCTTATTCAACAACATTGCAAAACTGTGGATATACTTATGATACGCAAACTGGAAAATTAAAAAATACAGCTACAAATCAAGAGGTAACTATTAACAAGGATGGAACACTTTCTGATAATAGCACCAAAACAATCAAAGATGTTTTTGGTGTTTCAGATGGAAATTTGAAAAATATTCAGGACAGCAATAAGGCAAATAATACCGATTATGAATTTGAGAATGTTACAAATGCAGACGGAACATATTCTTTTCAAATTAAAAAAACAAGTGCAACAAGTTCATTGAAATTCGACACAAAGGATGGAAAATTTAAGAGCATCGGTAATGGTACAGAGAAGAGTGTGGAATTGAAGCTGAACAATGCAAAATTAAATAAAAACGGAAACTTCCAGAATATTACTGTAGACTTCTCCCAGTGCTTAAACTACAGCGGTAAATCCACAATCGGCGCAGATGCCGGAGCAGTGGACGGTACAACCGGAAAAGGACGTAAGCTTGGAGCAATGACAGGTATCTTCATTGACACAAGCGGACGTATCTATGGTACATACGACAATGGTAATACGGAATTGCTGGGACAGATCGCAGTTGCACAGTTCTCTAACGCATCCGGTCTTGAGAAAGTCGGAGAGAGCTGCTACCGCACAACCTTAAACTCCGGTGAGTTCGATGGAATCGGTGTGGAGATTTCCGCAGACGGTTCTTCCATGACAACCGGCGAGCTGGAAATGTCGAACGTAGATCTTTCCTCAGAGTTTACATCCATGATCACGACACAGCGTGGATTCCAGGCAAACTCCCGTGTTATTACAACCTCCGATACATTATTAGAGGAACTTGTAAACTTAAAACGATAATATAAACTGAATGGAGGAATCTATAAAACGTTACAGATTCCTCCTTGAATAGAAATAGTATAAAAAAAGTAACAATTATTTAGTAAATATGTTCCATACTACAACAAGATATGGTATACTAAACATTGTTTCATTGTTTTCATTGTCTGTTAACAATAAGGAAAGGATGAACACTATGATCGAAGTGACAAGATTAAATGGTACACAGATTTTGGTGAATGCGGATCTGATCGAACTTGTCGAAGAAACACCGGATACTGTGATCACTTTCACGACAGGACGCAAAATAATTGTAAAAGAAAGTAGACAACAGATAAAAAGTTTAGTAAAATCATATAAGCGGGAAATTATGGAAACTGGATTTAAAGCAGAAAATGAGAATTAAATTTTAAATATATTAACAAGGATGGCAGGTGGAAGATATGGATATCGCATCTTTAGCCGGTATAATACTCGGCGCAGTAATGTTTGTATTTGGTGTTTTCAGTAATGGTGGATTTGAAGCTTTGAAAAACATGGTTGATTCGGCGTCTATCATCATAACAGTCGGAGGTTCTATCTCCGGTGTACTGGCAGCACACAAGTTACCGGATTTCATTAACGGACTGAAGGGTATTACACTTACCTTCAAGGAAAAGGCAGAAGATCCGGCAGAGACGATCAAAAAGATCATTGATCTCTCGAATGTGGCAAGAAAAGAAGGATTGCTCGCATTAGAGGAAGCAGCCAATGATATTGAAGACGATTTTATGAAAAAGGGCGTAATGCTTGTTGTGGATGGTACGGATCCGGAACTGGTGCGTGGCATCATGGAGACAAGCCTGTCCTGTATGGAAGAAAGACATAAGAAAGTAATCGCATTCTGGGAGAAATGGGCAGAATTAGGTCCTGCATGGGGTATGATCGGTACGCTGATCGGTCTTATTAACATGCTTAAGAATCTGGAAGATGCATCGAGTATCGGACCGGCTATGTCGGTTGCCCTGGTCACTACATTATATGGTTCATTGATCGCCAACTGGCTTTGTAATCCAACTGCGTCAAAGCTTAAGGTGAATAATGAGAGAGAAGTTGCAATAAAAGAAATGATCGTGGAAGGATTGCTTTCCATTCAGGCAGGTGAAAATCCGCGTGTCATTGAAGAAAAGCTGAAATCATTCCTGACACCACAGGCAGCAGGAAGTCTCGGAGAAGGTGATGAAGCAGCCGGAGGTGAAGCATAGTGGCAAGAAAGAAGACAGAAGAAGCACCGGCAGGCGCTCCGGCATGGATGGCGACGTTTAGTGATCTTATGAATTTACTTCTTTGCTTTTTCGTTTTACTGTTTTCTATGTCAACAGTGGATGCTGAGAAGTTTGAGATGGTGATTGCATCTTTGCAGAGCAGCTTTAGTATTCTGCCGAGTGGTGGAGCTTCCATCGGAGATGGTGAGATGGTTTCTTCCGGCGTGAGCCAGTTACAGATGTATGACATCTATTATAATCAGATGGCAAATACGCAGACGACAGATGATACATCAGAAAGTTCAGATGTTGCGGAAGAGTATAAAGAAGAAGCGCTTGCCGAGTCAGAACAGATGGCAGAACAGGTGCAGGATCTTGTAGCACAATATGGCATACAGGATCAGGTGGAAATTGATTTTAATGCGGAATATGTGCTGCTGAATTTAAATGGTGCAGTGCTGTTTGATTCAGGAAAATCTGAGATCAAGTCAGAAGCCTATCCTTTGATGGATAAGATTGGAAAGATTCTTCAGAGTTATCAGCAGAACATGATAGAGATAGAGGGACACACGGATAATATTCCGTTCACGCATTCTTCAAAATATGAAAATAACGATGTGCTGTCAATGTACAGGGCATTATATGTGGCAGATTATATGCGCAATATCACAACGATCGATCCGTCACATATCAAGTCATCCGGAAGAGGCGAATACGTTCCGATTGCAGATAATTCCACACCGGAGGGAAGGGCGCGCAACAGACGTGTTGAGATAAAGATATATAATTCATATTATTCCGAAATAAATTAATTAACAGAAGAAAGGCACAAATAATGAAAAAGAATCTGATGACAGTAATTATCCTCGCATTAGTTCTGGTGAATCTCGTTTTGACTGCAATTCTTGCGTTTACGATCATTCCTCAGACGAGAAAATCAAATCAGCTGATCGATAAGATCGCATCAGCAATTGATCTGGAGCTGGAAGATGGAAGCAGCAAAGATACCGCAGCAGTTCCGGTGGAAGACATTGAAGTTTATGATATTGAATCCAGCTTTACCGTCAACTTAAGTCCAAGCGGTGATGGAAAAGACCATGTGGCTGTATTTTCTATCGGTTTGTCGCTGAATACAAAGAGTGACGGATACAAGAGCATAGGTACTGAAGGATTGAAAGCGAAGGAAACATTGATCAAAAATGATATCAATACCATTGTTTCCGGATATACAATGGAACAGTTCCGGGAGGACGAGCAGAGCGTTAAAGATGCTATCCTGGAAGATCTGCAGGAGATGTTCGGTTCTGACTTTATCGTTGGGGTAAGTTTCTCCAGTGTAAATACGCAGTAAATTAGAATGCTAGGTGGTGAAAGAGAATGGGTGAAGTCTTATCTCAAAATGAGATAGATAGTCTTCTGCAGGCATTGAGCAATGGAGAGCTTGATGCTGAGGACATGAAAGAAAAAGACGAAAAACAAGTGAAAAATTATGATTTTACCCGTCCAGCAAAGTTCTCAAAAGAGCATTTGCGTACGTTGGAAATCATTTTTGAACATTATGGAAGACTTCTTTCGACGAACTTACCTGTTTATTTGAGAAAAACAGTACAGGTGGAAGTGATGAATTCAGAGGCGGTTACCTATTCTGAATTCACGAATGCACTGTCAAATCCGGTTTTACTCGGATTGGTGAATGTATCGCCTTTGAGTGGCAGTATTATTATAGAACTTGCAGACAATCTGGGGTATGCAATTGTTGACCGAATGCTCGGTGGATTGGGAACTCCGTTAGATAAGCCAAGAGATTTCTCCGAGATTGAACTTTTGATTCTGGAGAGAATCTATAATGTATGTGTAAGTCTTTTGCCGGAGCCTTGGTCGAGTGTCTGTGAGATTTCACCGCGGCTTGAACGGATTGAGACAAACTCACAGTTTGCGCAGATTATTTCGCCGACCGAGATGATCGCACTTGTGACATTACATATCAAGATTGGCGATGTGGAAGGTCTTATGAATATCTGTCTTCCGTATCTGACATTGGAAAGTGTCATGGACAAGCTGAATACGAAGTTCTGGTATTCCAATCTTCAGGAACATGACGATAAGCAGTATACAGATGCGATCGAAGCTTTGATCTCAAAAGCGAAGATTCCTGTAAAAGCGGTTTTGGGAAACAGTACTATTTCCGTGGACGATTTTGTAAATCTTCAGGTTGGAGATATTATCCGGCTGGATTCGGGTGTGAATCAGGATCTGAATATTTTTGTCGGTAATATAAAAAAATTTACTGCTCTGCCGGGAGCTGTCGGCGATAATTATGCAGTAAGAGTTACATCAGTGGTAAGAGAGGAGCAGTAGTAATGGATGGTGTTTTGTCACAGGAAGAAATCAGTGCATTGCTGAATAACTCAGATGATGCAAATCAAAATGATTTGCTGACAGATGCTGAGAAAGACGCGATTGGCGAAATTGGTAACATCAGCATGGGAACAGCGGCAACAACATTGTTTTCCCTTGTAAATCGTAAAGTAGATATTTCAACGCCGGTTGTATCTTTTGCAACATGGAGTGACATCTGTGATGCATATGAAAAACCGTGTGTATTTATCCGGATTGCATATACAGTTGGTTTGGATGGAAGTAATATTCTTGTTTTAAAAGAACATGATGTAAAAGTCATTACAGACCTGATGATGGGTGGTGATGGTACTAATACAGATGGAGAACTTGGAGAGTTACATTTAAGTGCAATCAGCGAAGCGATGAATCAGATGATGGGTTCCGCAGCGACCTCTCTTTCCTCTATGCTGAATAAGACCATCGATATCAGTCCGCCAGTTGCAGATCTTGTGGATCTTCATGATAATATTGATGAGGGATCAATCGCAGATTTTTTATCCGGTTCGTTTGTTAAGATTTCATTTAAGATGGAGATTGGAGATCTGGTAGACAGTGAGATCATGCAGTTGTATCCGGTTTCTTTTGCGAAGGAGATGTGCGCAAGCATTACAAAGAATATGGAAGCGGATACCAATTCCACATCGAACGAGGCAGAAAAAGCAGTGAGTGCACAGCCAGCTGCACCACAGCCTCAGATGGAACAGCCGATGGGAGGTCAGCAGGTTATGGGACAGCCAATGATGGGGCAGCCGATGATGGGACAGCCGATGATGGGACAGCCAATGATGGCACCGAATATGAATCAAATGTATGCACAGCCGGTAAATGTACAGCCGGCACAGTTTCAGGCTTTTAATCCAAGTATTGCACAGGTTGCAGGAGCAGAGAACATCGGATTGATCATGGATGTTCCACTTGAAGTGACAGTAGAACTTGGAAGAACAACAAAGTCGATCCATGAGATTTTGGATTTCGCACCTGGTACGATTATCGAGTTGAATCGAATTGCCGGTGAACCAATAGATATTCTGGTAAACGGAAAATACGTTGCCAAGGGTGAAGTCGTAGTAATTGAAGAAAGTTTTGGTGTGAGAATCACTGAAATTGTGAAATAAGATAGGAAAGAAGAGGAGAAACAAATAATATGGCTAAAGTAATGATTTGCGATGACGCAGCATTTATGAGAATGATGATTAAGGATATCTTAACAAAGAATGGTTATGAGATTGCTGCAGAGGCAGAAAACGGACAGAAAGCAGTAGAAAAATATCCAGAAGCAAAACCAGATCTTGTATTAATGGATATCACAATGCCTGAGATGGATGGTATTGAAGCATTAAAGAAGATCAAAGCATTAGATCCAGGAGCTAAAATTATTATGTGTTCTGCAATGGGACAGCAGGCTATGGTTATCGAAGCAATCCAGGCAGGAGCAAAAGACTTTATCGTCAAACCATTCCAGGCAGAGCGTGTTCTTGAAGCAGTAAAAAAAGTTGTAGGTTAATATGATATTACTCAGTTCTGCATTAGGCAGTTTTATCCAGCTGTTGGGCGTATTGATCATTTTTCTCTTTGTGCTGGCGATCACCTATTTCACAACAAAGTGGATCGGTAATTATCAGAAAACAAATTTTGCAAACAAAAATCTGCAGATTGTGGAATCAATACGTGTTGGAAATAATAAGTTTATTGCAATTGTAAAAGCAGGTGAGGTTTACCTTGTTGTAGCTGTTGGAAAAGATGATGTGACACTGCTCACACAGCTTACAGAAGAACAATTAAGCGAAGTACCGGATCTCTCTGCGGCACAAAACAGATTTCCGATGGATGGGAAGGCTGCACAGGAGAATTTCCGTGAGGTATTGAACCGGGTGAAGGAACATTTTCCTAAGAAATAGGTTTTGATTATGACAAGAGTGAAAAAGACATATTGTATGGTGTCACTAATTGTGGCAATGGTGGTACTTGTTCTGACGCTTTCATGGTCAGCGGGTGGAACAACTGTGTATGCAGCTTCCATGGATCCGGACAGTATCACAACATTTGATGGTGACAATTCAGAGGGTGGTGTCACCAGAGCAGCAGAAGACAGTACAAATGGATTGACAATTTCATACAACAATGATGGCGGATCATTGTCGGCACCGGTGAAGATGCTTTTGGTATTGACAATTTTATCACTGGCACCATCGATACTGATCATGCTGACTTCTTATACAAGAATTATCATTGTATTACATTTTCTGCGTACCGCAATTGGAACGCAGACCGCACCACCTAATCAGGTATTGATCGCGTTGGCTTTATTTTTGACATTTTTCATTATGTGGCCGACATTCCAGCAGATCAATACAGAGGCGATCCAGCCTCTTGACAAGGGTGAGATTACGACGGAAGAGGCATTTACCGTCGCACAGGGACCAATCAGGGAATTCATGTACGGTCAGACGCAGGAAAAAGATTTAAAGCTGTTTGTGGATATTTCAGATGAAACCTATGACAGTTATGATGATGTTCCGATGACGACTCTGATCCCGGCATTTATCTTAAGTGAATTGAGAGCTGCATTTATTATCGGTTTCGTGATTTATATTCCGTTTATCGTAATTGATATGGTCGTAGCATCCGTGCTGATGTCCATGGGTATGATGATGCTGCCTCCGACAACGATCTCCCTGCCATTTAAAATATTGCTTTTTATTCTGGCAGACGGATGGGATTTAGTGATCGGAAGCCTTGTAAAAACGTTTTATTAGTGGAATCTGAGGTGATGAGATATGATAACAGAGGGACAGGTTCTTGATATCGCAAAAGATGCAATTTATTATATTATTATCTGTAGTGCCCCGGTTTTGATAATTTCGCTGGTGGTTGGTTTGATTATCAGTATTTTTCAGACAGTCACTTCGATTCAGGAGCAGACACTTACATTTGTACCAAAGATTGTGGCAGTATTTATTGGATTGATGGTATGTGGTTCGTGGATTCTGAATCAGCTGTCGGAATTTGTGACGACCTTATGGTCGAACTTCAGTATTTATCTTGGATAGGTTTGACATATGGTGCAGTATTCATTTTCATTGGAAAATTTTGAAATTTTTATCTTAATACTTGTTCGCGTATCCTGCTTTGTATACATTGCACCTTTTTATGGGATGTCGAATGTGCCGAATCAGGTGAAGATAGGGCTTTCTGCGATGATCGCACTTCTGGTGTCTGGGTTTGCAGATGTTTCACAGGTTGAATATACCGGGCTTATAGGATATGCAGTCATTGTTTTGAAAGAGGGAATTACAGGGTTGCTGATCGGACTTGCTGCAAACGTTTGTAATTCCATTATTTTATTTGCGGGTAATATCATTGATATGGATATCGGTCTGTCAATGGCAACCGAATTTGATCCGATCAACAACGCGCAGGTAACATTAACTGGAAATCTGTATAATTATTTTATACTGATGCTGCTTGTGGTAACCGACATGCATCATTATATATTACGGGCCTTTGTGGATGCATTTACAGTCATACCGGTCAATGGACAGGTGTTTGACTGGGAGCATCTGATGAGATCCATGACAACTTATATGGGAGACATGTTTGTGATAGCATTTCGTATCATTTTGCCGGTATTTGCATGTATCATGATCTTAAACTGTATCCTTGGTATCATGGCGAAGGTTTCACCGCAGATGAATATGTTTGCGGTAGGTATGCAGATGAAGATTATGGTTGGATTTGTTGTACTTTTTCTGACCGTATCATTGCTGCCAAGTGTGGCAAATTTCATTTTTACGGAAATGAAAAAATTGATGGTACTTTTTATAGAAGGAATGTATTGACTTGGAACAGCAGAAACAGTTACATTTGATCATGGAATGGGATCTTCAGTGGTTTGCAAAGGACGGACCCGGTGGTGAAAAAACAGAACCGGCGACAGCAAAGAAACTGAGGGAGGCAAGAGAGGATGGCAAAGTCGTAAAAAGTAAAGAACTTACGGCGGCATTTGACCTGATCATTTTATTTCTTGTCCTGAAAATTTTTGTTTCATTTGTGGGTAACAGACTCATGAATAGTTTTGTGGATATCTACGGCAGGATACCGGATTTTGTAAGGGAGAATGCCGTTGATGTGACGGAAAAGTCAGTCGCAGCGCTTATGTCCGATGCACTGATACAGATTCTGATCGTCTGTGTTCCCTTTTTTGCATTTGGATTTGTTGTGACGGCGCTGATCAGTGTGATCCAGGTTGGGTGGAAAGTGACAGGGAAACCGTTGCAGCCCAAATTCGATAAATTTAATCCCGTTAATGGATTTAAAAGAATTTTTTCAAAAGATTCTATTTTTGAACTGGTCAAATCTATTCTTAAAATTTTTGTTATCGTCTATGTGGCATATACCTCGATCAGAGGTCATGCACAGGACATTTTTATCCTATATGAGATCCCACTGATGCAGGCGATCATGCTTTGCGGAACGGTGATCATCAATGCTGGTCTGAAAATCAGTCTCGTCTATTTAGTGATCGGTCTGGCAGATTTTATTTATCAGAAGTATCGTTTTAATGAAGATATGAAGATGACCAAACAGGAAGTGAAGGACGAGTTTAAAAATACAGAGGGTAATCCGGAAATCAAAGGCAGACAGAGACAGCGTATGCGTGAGGCTTCCAGAAGACGTATGATGCAGGATGTTCCAAAAGCGGACGTTGTCATCACGAACCCGACTCACTTTGCAGTTGCGATCAAGTATGATGCTGAGACATCAAAGGCACCGGTTGTTCTTGCAAAGGGAGAAGATTATCTGGCACAGAAAATCAAAGAGGCTGCCAGAGAACATCATATTGAGATTGTGGAAAACAAACCACTTGCGCGGATGCTGTATGCAAACGTGGATATTGGACAGGAAATTCCACCGGAACTGTATCAGGCAGTTGCCGAGATCCTCGCAATGGTTTACAATATGAGAGAAAAATAATTTGAGAGTGACTAAGGAGGAAAAGGCATGAAAAAAGCGGACATTGGCGTAGCGTTATATTTACTTGCGGCCGTTATTTTTTTCATTGTTCCAATCAGTTCCACCTTGTTGGATGTGATGATCGCGATCAATATTTCTATCGCGTTAATTATACTGTTTAATACATTATTCGTGAAGGAAGTACTGGATATGTCTTTCTTCCCGACTCTTTTACTGTTCACGACTATTTTTAGAATTTCACTGAACGTGTCGTCTACCAGACTGATCCTTTCAACAGGAGCACCTGGTAATGTTGTCACAACGTTTGGCCAGTTCGTAGGTGGCGGTGATCTTGTCATTGGTGCAATCATATTCATTGTACTCATTATTATCCAGTTTGTAGTTATTAATAAAGGTTCTGAGCGAGTTGCAGAGGTAACAGCACGTTTCACACTGGATGCAATGCCGGGTAAACAGATGGCGATCGACGCGGACTTAAACACCGGTGCGATCACAGAGAAGGAAGCAAGAGAGCGCAGAAATAAGATTCAGGAAGAATCCGCTTTCTTTGGTTCCATGGATGGTGCTACAAAGTATGTTAAGGGAGATGCAACGGCAGGTCTTATCATTACATTTATCAACCTGATCGGTGGTACGGTCATGGGCGTGATGAGTCAGGGATTAAGCTTTGCAGAGGCAATCCAGCAATATGGTATCCTTACCATCGGTGACGGACTTTGTTCCCAGATCCCATCGCTTCTGATTTCTCTGTCAACCGGTATACTGGTAACGAAAGCTTCCAAGGAAGCAGATTTTGGAACCGTTCTTGTGAGCCAGCTTTTTGGCATTCCGAAGGTACTTTATCTGGTTGGTGCAACGCTTGCATTTTTGGGGATCACGACACCTTTGACATGGTATCTCTTTGTCGGGCTTGGTCTTGTGTTCATCATTTCCGGACGTATGATGGATAAACAGATCCGTGTGGAGAGCATTGAGGAGGAAGTGAGTGAGGCAGAGACGGAGGCAGAGGAGATACGCAAACCGGAAAATGTTGTTTCACTGCTTCAGGTAGATCCGATCGAACTGGAGTTTGGATATGGTATTATTCCACTGGCAGATGTCAATCAGGGTGGCGACCTTCTTGACCGTGTTGTCATGATCCGTAGACAGATTGCCTTGGAACTTGGTACGGTTGTGCCGATCATCCGTCTGCGTGATAATATCCAGCTGAATCCGAACCAGTATATTATTAAGATCAAGGGTATCCAGGTGACAGAGGGAGAGATCCTTTTTGACCATTATATGGCGATGAATCCAGGGTATGTAGAGGAAGAGATCACTGGTATTCCGACCTTTGAGCCATCTTTCCATCTGCCTGCGATCTGGATCACAGAGAGCCAGAGGGAGAGAGCGGAAAGCCTTGGATATACCGTTGTCGATCCGCCATCCATTATTGCTACACACCTGACAGAGGTGATCCGGAACCATATTGCGGAGCTTTTGACAAGGCAGGATGTACAGAATCTGGTCAATAATCTGAAAGAGAGCAATCCGGTTCTTGTGGACGAACTCATACCAAAATTGCTTGGTCTTGGTGAAGTACAGAAAGTATTACAGAATTTATTGAGCGAGGGAATTTCCATCCGGGATCTTTTGACTATTTTTGAAACACTTGCAGATCATGCCGCTGTGACAAGAGACACGGATGTCCTGACAGAATATGTCCGCCAGAGTCTGAAGAGGGCGATCTCAAATAAATTCTTCCCGGCAAACGAGACAACCAGTGTAATCACTTTAGATCCGAAGATCGAGCAGGAGATTATGTCGTCAGTCAAACAGACAGAGCAGGGAGCGTATTTAACCTTAGACCCTGAACGCACCAAGGCCATTATGGCATCTTTGGAGCAGGAGGCTGCAAAGCTTGAAAATATGGGAAAAACTCCGATCGTTATCACTTCACCGATTGTCCGTATGTATTTTAAGAAACTGACAGAAGATTATTTCAAAGATCTGATCGTTGTTTCATACAATGAAGTGGAATCGAATATTGAATTACAATCAGTAGGGATGGTGACAGCATAAATGACAATAAAAAAATTCCAGGGAAAAACACAGGAAGAGGCAACAGAGAAGGCAAGACAGGAGCTTGGAGCCGGAGCTGTTGTGATGAATGTAAAAGAAATCAAACCAAAGGGGCTTTTTAATTTTTTTAAGGGCTCTACCTTTGAAGTCACTGCAGCGATCGAGGAAAAGGAGCAGTTTTTAAATGCTGTCCAGATGGCAGCAATGCAGCAGAAAAAGATTGAAAATATTAATCTTGCCGCAGATGAGAAGATCAGTATTCCGCTTCCGGCAGAAAAAACTGTTGAGCCAGCGCCTTCCTATCAGCGTCCGGTAACACCAGAAAAAGAAGTTGTGGTGAATAAGAGCGAAAGTGATATTGAAAAGAAATTGGAAAACCTTTCCAATATTTTGGAAAAAAAGCTCAGTGAAGATGGAGCAAGGGAGGCAGAAATGCCGGTGACTCCTAAGGCATCTCCAAAAAATCTTGAAAATTTCAAGTTTATGAAGATGCTCTACCGTACCATGCTGAACAATGATGTAAATGAAAAGTATGTCAATCAGATTCTCGATGAAGCTGAGAAGGTTACAAACAGCGGAAGCAATGTTGATATTATTCTTTCCAATGTTTACCAGAAGATGATCTTAAAACTTGGAGAGCCAAATTGCATTGACTTGTCAGGAAAGAAGCCGCATGTTATATTTTTTGTAGGACCTACAGGAGTAGGCAAAACAACCACGATCGCCAAGATCGCAGCAAAGTACAAGGTGGAGCATGACAAAAAGGTTGCTATGCTGACAGCAGATACTTACCGGATCGCAGCGGCAGAACAGTTAAAGATTTACGCCAATATTTTAGATGCACCGGTGAAGATCATTTACTCTGCGGAAGAACTCAATCAGTCTTTGGAGACACTGGCTGAATACGACCTTGTATTTGTGGATACTGCAGGTTTTTCCCATAAGAATGAGGAACAGCGTGAAGATATTAAGAAACTGGTCAATGGTCTTGACCTAAAATATGAAAAGGAAGTTTACCTTGTTTTAAGTGCTACAACGAAGTATAAGGATCTTATGGAGATTGTTGACATTTATAGGGAAATTGCAGAATATAAGATTATTTTTACAAAATTAGATGAAACCACTTCATTTGGCAATATATTAAATATCCGCTTATATTCAGGGGCAGATCTGTCTTATATGACAAATGGACAGAGCGTTCCGGATGATCTGGAAGTATTTAATACCCAGATGGTGGTAAAACAACTGCTTGGAGGAAAGTAACAGATGGATCAGGCAGAAGAACTGCGCAATGTGATCAAAAAACAGAATCAGAGAACAAAGAAGCCCGCCAGGATCATCACTGTCACAAGTGGAAAGGGCGGTGTGGGAAAATCCAACATTGCCGTAAATCTTGCAGTCCAGTTTCAGCGGATGGGGTTGAAAACGATCATTTTTGATGCAGATATCGGACTTGCAAACGTGGAAGTGATGTTTGGAACAATTCCCCAGTACAGCCTGAACGATCTGATCTATCATGACAAAGAAATCGAGGACATCATTACGGATGGACCGGAGGGGGTTGGCTTTATTTCCGGCGGCTCCGGTATTATGGGACTGAGTAATCTGACACTGGATCAGATCAGTTATCTGGTAAAGTCAGTGGAAAAGCTTTCTGTGATCGCAGATATTGTGATCGTTGATACAGGCGCAGGAATTTCAGACAGTGTCATGGAGTTTGTGGCGTCAAGTCCTGAGATTTTACTGGTGACTACACCGGAACCAAGCTCACTTACGGATGCATATTCGCTATTGAAGATGCTTTACCGCAATCCGAAATACGATAAGAATGAATCGGTGATCCATGTACTGACGAACCGTGCTGCTTCCTTTGGTGAGGGAAAGATGGTTTTTGACAAACTGGAATCGGTTGTAAAACAGTTTCTGGATGGCTCTGTCCATTATATTGGGATCATCCCACAGGATGCGATGTTAGAGAAAGCGGTGCGGATACAAAAACCGGTTTCCATCGTGTCGCCGAATGCAAGGTCTTCAAAACGGTTTGAGGAACTGGCACAGTATTTAGTGTCTGGCGGAAAGCAGGATTCTTCGGAACAAAATGCTTTCAGACAATTTCTGACAAAATTATTTAACCTTTCATAAGGAGAGGAGCTATATGGCATTTACAGATTTGATAAAGCCTGGTGACAAGATCGATATCAGGTTATTACAACAGGTTGAAAATGAGGAGCGGACTGGCGATACGGTTAAAGTTTACAAGAGCCAGGTTCTTGATATAAATAAGCGTGGCAATCTTGAGATTTCAATGCCTACAGAGGGAACAAAACTGATTCTTCTTCCTCTGGATGTACGTTTGGAATTTGTTTTTTATTCCGGAGGATTCTTATATAAAAGTATCGGACAGATCGTAGAGCGCTTCAAGCGGGATAATATTTATACACTGGAAGTAGAACTTAAAACACGTCTGGAAAAGTTCCAGCGCAGGGAATTTTACCGATATGAGTGTTCCATTGATTTTAAGTTTTTCGAACTGACGGAAGAGCAGGCAGATCTTGCAACAGTGGAAGAGATTTTTGCCCAATTGCGCGATGAACATTTTAATGACAAGATACGGACAGGTACGATCGTTGACATCAGCGGTGGAGGCATCCGCTTTAATTCAGATACGGAGTTAAAGAGTGGAGATCATATCCTTGCGGTAGCACATCTCGCAAATGAAAGAATGAATCAGGAATTCCATATTGTTGGTTCTGTTATTTCCTGCGAGAAGAAGGAACAGGTAACGGAAAAGAAATATGTTTCCCGTGTCAAGTTTATGATCAAAGACGACAGAGTACGAGAGGATATTATCCGATATATTTTTGAAGAGGAACGATTAACACGTCAAAAGGATAAAAGGTAATGATTATGAAAAAAAATATTCTTGTTGTTGATGATTCTGCACTCATGAGAAGGGTTATATGTGATATAATCAATTCCGATGATACATTTCAGGTAACAGATGTGTGCCGCGATGGGCTGGAAGCATACGAAAAGCTGAAGGTCAACCGTTATGATGGCGTGATCCTTGATGTCAATATGCCAAGGATGGGCGGTCTGGAACTTTTAGAGCGCCTGCAGAAAGAACGCATTAAGACAAATGTGATCATGGTCAGTACCATGACAACACGGGATGCGGATGTGACGATCCTTGCGATGGAGCGTGGAGCAGTTGATTTTGTGACAAAACCAACAAATATCATTGAGGCAAAAGGGGATGCGTTCCGGAAAGAAATCTTAGGTATTTTAAATGCCGTTTTAAAGACAGAACGGATCAGCCTTACAGAACGCAGACCTGCAGTGGCAGCTGTCAGTGCTGTGCAGAAACGCAATGCATCGGCAGAAACAAGGTTTAAGAATAAAATTGTTGCACTTGCATGTTCTACCGGTGGACCAAAAGCTTTGCAGAGTGTCATTCCTTATCTGCCGGCCAATCTGGATGCCCCAATGGTTCTTGTGCAGCATATGCCTGCCGGATTTACGAATTCCATGGCAAACCGTCTGGATGAGATCAGTAAGATCAATGTAAAGGAAGCCGAGAATGGAGAAATCCTGAAAAAAGGAACTGTTTACATTGCGCCGGGCGGAAAACACATGGAAGTAAAGAAGTGTCCGGATGGCTCACATAAGATCGTATATAACGATATGCCACCGATCGGCGGATTGAAACCATGCGCAAATATCACATATGATTCTTTGAGGACATGTGGATATGATCAGGTAGTGTGCGTTGTGCTTACAGGAATGGGTGCTGATGGAACCAATGGAATCCTGGAATTATCAAAAGTAAAACCAATTTATACGATTGCACAGGATGCGAAGACATGTGTTGTCTATGGCATGCCGAAAGCAATTGCGGAGACGGGACTTGTAAATGAAGTCGTTCCGCTGACAGAAGTAGCAAATTCAATCACAAAGAATGTGGGGGTAAATTAACATGGATGTAAGCCAGTATCTGGAAATATTTATTGATGAATCAGAAGAACATCTGCAGACATTAAGCGATTGTATCATGGTCCTTGAAAAAGAACCGGACAATAAAGATACGATCAATGAAGTGTTCCGTGCGGCACACTCTTTAAAGGGTATGGCAGGTACCATGGGCTTTAAGAGAATGCAGCATCTGACACATGATATGGAAAATGTGTTTCAGGAAGTGCGGAGCGATCACATAAAAGTCACAAGTGGGATGATCGATCTCTTGTTCAAATGTCTGGATGCACTTGAAGGTTATGTTGACAATATTAAGAGTACCTCCGATGAGGGAACAGAAGATAACGAAGTTATCATCAAAGAATTAAATGATTTTATTGCAAAAACAGAGGGTGCGGAAGAAACAGGGAATACTGAGACTTCTGAAGCAAAAGAAGCAGCACCTGAATCCACTCAGGAAGAAAAAGCAGGACAGGAAAAAATCGAACTGACAAATGACGAGAAGAAGGCAATCCGTGAAGCGGAGTCAAATGGACAGCATATTTACGTCATGACAGTTCATATCCAGAAAGACTGTCTTTTGAAGGCAGCCCGTGCATTCCTTGTATTTAAGGCTGTGGAAGATTTTGGACAGATTCTGGTATACCGTCCAAGCTCACAGGATATCGAAGACGAGAAGTTTGAGTTTGAGTTCAGCTTTTTCCTTGCCTCGGAAGAATCTGAGGACAAGATCGTAGCAGCAGCAAAGGCTGTTTCTGAGATTGAAAAAGTAGATGCGGAAGAGATCCATCTTGATGAATATGTAAAAGAGGCAGAAGCACAGGAAGAACAGCAGGCAAAAGAAGCGACAGCGGAACAGAAGGAAGCACCTGCAGAAGCTCCAAAGGCGGCTGAGAAGAAGGCACCGGCTGCAAATGCCAAGAAACAGACCAATGCAAAACCGGTAACCGGAAGAACTGTCCGTGTAGATATTGAAAAACTGGATGCTTTGATGAATCAGGTGTCAGAGCTTATTATTGCAAAGAACAGTCTGGTCTCTATCAGTTCTAACGAGAGTGGTGAGTATCAGAATCAGTCGTTCCATGAACAGATTGAATACTTAGAGCGTATCACAACGAATCTTCATGAGTCTGTTATGAAAGTCCGGATGGTACCTATCGAGAGCGTTGTAAATAAGTTCCCTCGTATGATCCGTGATCTTTCCCGCAAGTTAGGAAAGAAAATGGAGCTGTATATGACTGGTGAAGATACAGAGTTAGACAGAACTGTAGTCGATCAGATCGGTGATCCGTTACAGCACTTACTCCGTAACTCAGCAGATCATGGTCTGGAAGACAATGCAACCCGTGTAGAGAGAGGAAAACCGGAAGTTGGTTCTATCTTCCTAAAAGCTTTTCAGGAAGGCAATAACGTTATCATTGAAGTGGGAGATGATGGTAATGGTATTGATGTTGCAGCGGTAAGGGACAAAGCTGTTGAACGCGGTGTCATTACAGCAGAACAGGCAGAGAATATGAGCCAGAAAGAGATCATCAATCTCTTATTCCTTCCAAGCTTCTCTATGGCAAAGAAGATTACTGACATCTCCGGACGTGGTGTTGGTCTTGATGTTGTAAAATCTAACATCGAAGCACTTGGTGGTGACGTTGAAGTCCGCACACAGCTTGGAGAGGGAACAACTTTCATTGTCCGTCTGCCGCTGACACTTGCAATCATCCAGGCATTAATGGTTGAGATCCGTGATGAAAAATATGCGATCGCACTTGGATCCATTTCAAATATTGAAAGTATCCCGGTAAATGAGATCAAATATGTTCAGGCTCAGGAGGTGATCCATCTCCGTGGTGCCGTTATCCCACTGATCCGTCTTGATCAGGTACTGGATATGGAAGAAAAGCAGGAAGAACCGGAGAATCTTACGGTTGTTATCGTTAAGAAAGGCGACAGCCTCGCAGGTCTTGTTGTAGATAATCTGATCGGACAGCAGGAGATCGTTATCAAATCTCTTGGAAAGTATATCAACAATAATAAGATCATCAGTGGCGCAACCATTCTTGGCGATGGTGAAGTTGCATTAATCCTTGACGTTAATACATTGATGTAATGGAGGAGACGAATATGGAGAAAAATATAGATATCGCTGAAAATGATGCAAAACAGTATATTGTTGTAAAAATCGGCAGCGAACAGTACGGAATTGATATCAGCTATATTGACAATATTGTGCGTATGCAGAAAATCACACGTGTTCCAAAGATCCAGACATACTTTAAAGGGGTCATCAATCTTCGTGGGGAGATCGTGCCTGTTATGAGTGTGCGTAAAAAAATGAATCTGGATGATGATGTCATCACAAATGCCAGCAGGATCATTATTTTAAAGCTTGAGGAAAAAGGAACGATCGGAATCATTGTAGATGAAGTAAAAGAGGTTGTTACTTTATGCACCGATGAGATTGATAAGACAAGCGGAAGCAAGGACGGAAAAGCCATGTTTATCAATGGTGTTGGCAAACATGGGGACGAACTGATATCTTTATTTGAGATCAGTGCGATTGTAGAAGAAAAAGAAAATGCGTAATTCCATAAAGTGAGACCTTTCTTACAAGGTCTCACTGTGTTTATTATGCAGAAACAGATGGAGAAAATAAATGACAAAGTATACGTTGGATGAAGTTAATGATATGTACGTGGACGTGCTCAAGGAGATCGGAAATGTCGGCTCCGGTAACGCAGCGACCGCAATCGCAAATATGGTCGGCACCCGCATTGACATGAAAGTCCCAAATGTAAAATTGATGGACGTAGGAAAATTAGGAAGTGCGATCGGACCGGAAGAAGAGACGGTGATCGGTATTTTTCTTGAGGTATCGCATGATATTGATGGAAGCATGATGTTCCTGCTGGATTTAGAATCCGGACATTATCTTGCGGATAAGCTTTTAATGAAGGAAAATGTGGTTCATGAGCAGATGGAAGTTTTTGATGAAATGGAACTTTCAGCATTGAAAGAGGTGGGGAATATTATTACAGCGTCCTACCTTTCAGCACTGGCTTCCATGACAAATTTAACGATTTTACCATCTGTTCCGTATATCTGTGTCGATATGGCGGCTGCTATTCTAAGTGTTCCGGCCATTGAGTTTGGTCTGGTTGGTGACCGGGCATTATTGATCGAGACAGAGATCTGTGCAGATGTAGCGATCAGAGGCTATTTTATTCTGATGCCGGAACAGGAATCTTATTACAAAATATTATCAGCACTTGGGTTGTCACTGTAAGGAGTTTGTATGGGGAATATCATTAAGGTTGGAATGGCGGATTTGAATGTATGCAAGGCTCCTGACGGACTCACAACACTTGGACTTGGTTCCTGTATCGGACTGACGCTCTATGATCCGGTTACAAAGATTGGCGGCATGGTTCATTATATGCTTCCGGACAGCACAAAAGTGAGCAACAATTCAAATAAGGCAAAATTCGCAGATACAGGAATTGAAGAATTATTAAAAAAAGTCATTGCTGCAGGGGCAAGTAAGACAAGGCTTGTTGCCAAGATTGCTGGCGGTGCGAAGATGTTTGAGGTCAGTGGTTTATCAGATGTCGGAAATATCGGTGCGAGAAATGCAGAAGCAGCAAAGAAGATTTTAAAAGAAAAAGGAATCCGGCTGGTTGCCGAAGACACCGGATTAAACTATGGACGCACGGTCGAGTTACATTGTGACACCGGAGAATTTCTGATAAAATCAGTAGGAAAGCCAATTAAAACTATTTAAAAAATCGTGAAAAACGTTTTTAGTGGAGAGATTATGAAAACAAAAGGCATACCGGCAGTCGTGATGCTGCTTGCAGGGTTTGTCACATGCATCATTGGAATTGTACAGCATATGGAAACGGATGTTTTTATCAAGACATTGCTTGCGGTTTTAATTATTTTTTATTTATTAGGATGCATTGTGAAACTGGTTCTTGATAAAAACTTTAAAGAAATGGATGAACCTGAAGAAAACAAGGAAGAGTCCGGAGAAGAACAGACACAGGAACAGTCAGACTCGGACGGGGAGAAGAAGAGTGAATAACTTGAACCTGGGGGCTTCATATGAAAACGGTAGATAGAGAGAAACTCTGGGAAGAATATCAGAAAAAAAAGACACCGGAGTTGAGAGAAAAACTAATAATAGAATATTCGCCGCTTGTCAAGCTTGTTGCCGGAAGATTGAGCATGTATCTCGGATATAATGTGGAATATGATGATCTTGTAAGTTATGGTATCTTTGGTTTGATCGATGCGATCGATAAATTTGATCTCGGAAAAGAGGTTAAGTTTGAGACATATGCGAGTCTGCGGATTCGTGGAACGATATTAGATCAGATCCGTAAAATGGACTGGATTCCAAGAACTGTCAGACAGAAACAGAAAAAGATTGATGAGGCGATCAAACAGGTTGAAATGCGTACCGGAAAAAATGCTTCTGACGAGGAGATCGCACAGGAATTAGGACTTTCAGAAGACGAACTTACCACATGGCAGTCACAGCTTAAAGTCACGAATATCGTCTCCTTAAACGAGTATCTGGAGCAGGGTGCGGAACCGGTCATGGATGCACGGAGAAATTCCCATTTTATCCAGCCGGAAGATAAGGTTGAGGAAGAAGAACTGAAACAGAAACTGGAAGAATCCCTTGAAGTCCTGACAGAGAAGGAACGTAAGGTAATTCTTTTATATTATTATGAAGATCTGACATTAAAGGAGATCAGCAGCATTCTTGAAGTATCGGAATCGAGAATTTCCCAGCTTCATACGAAGGCTCTTTTGAAAATGCGCAAAAAGCTTGGAAATTATCTTGGAATTCTCATAGACAGAGAGTAGAGGTGATCATTATGTCCATCAGACCAGTTGATTTTAACGGAATGATACAACGCACGCAGGACGTGAGTACTTTAAAACAGAATGAAGACAACAGACCTGTGGTGGAACAGCAGACGATTTTTTCACAGGAAATGAAAAAAGTGGAGCAGAATCTCCATCAGGTGGTTCACGCCCGGGAAAAAGAGAATGCCGGTTATCGTTATGATGCCAAAGAAAAGGGAAATGGGCGTTATGAAAAGGAAGAACGGAAGAAAAAAGACAAGAAGCAGCAAAAGGCTGACAATGTTTATTTGAAGGGACAGACTTCCGGATTTGATATCAAGGTATAAGGAGCAGAAACATGACGATGATTGAAATTATCTTACTTCTGGTTGGATGTGTTTTTATGATTGGAAGTTTTTTCATCAGCGAAAAATTATCTTCTTCAGAGTTGAATAAGATCGCAGAATTAAGTGAAGATGAATTAAAAAAGATTATTGAACGTGAAGTGAATAATGCCGGCACACAGATGGATGAAGTGATCGAACAGAAAATCGAAGAAGCGGGTGAACAGGCAGAGCGTGCCATGGAGAAAGAGTCTAATGAACAGATCATGCAGATTCATGAGTACTCTGAAACGGTTATGGAATCCATGAAGAAAACACATGATGAGATTATGTTTCTTTACAGTATGTTAAATGACAAACATACCGAGATGACATCTATGACAGGAGATTTACAGCGTCTGGCTGCAGATATCCGAAATTTGCAAGAAAATCTGTCCGCGAAAGCAGGCACTTCAATCAGGAAACCAGTTGCAGAATCCCATGTTGTGCAACAACCTGTAATGAAGCAGAATGCAGTTGTACAACCGATGACAGAGACGATAGATGTGCAGCCGGAACCTGAAGTTCAGGTGAATCGTTTCCAAGAAATTCAGGAACCTGAACAGAAAACGGAAAAACCGGAAACAGCGGATGCACAGGGCATGTCAAATGATATGATTTTAAAACTTTATGAGCAGGGACTGAGCAAAGTCGAGATTGCAAAACAATTGGGACGTGGCCTTGGCGAAGTGAATTTAGTGATCGAATTGTATAAAGGGGACGAAAATCTGTGAAATTAAAATATTATTTAAGAGGTCTTGGCATTGGAATTATTGTCACAACGATTCTTCTGATGATTGCATTTGCACTGCATAAACCTACAATGTCAGATGCGGATATCATTGCAAGAGCAAAACAGCTTGGAATGGTTATGCCGGAGGATGAAGAACCGTTGCAGGACACTGAGACAACAGAGAGCACGGAAGTGACAGCAGTTCCTGAAACGGAAGCTGCACAAATTGAGGAACAGACGACAGAGGCTGCTGCAAATACAGAAGAACCGGTGACTGCAGATGAAACAGAGAATCCGGAATCAGAGATGACAGATACAGAAGTGGCAACAGAAGTATCATCAGAGGCAAATGAGGAAAACAACACAGCCGTGAATGCAGCGCCGTATACATTGGTTGTAAACAGAGGAGATGTGTGCAGAATTGTCTGTGAAAATCTTCAGGCAAACGGAGTTGTGGACGATGCTGAGGCATTCCGCAAGTTCCTTGGACAGAAGGGCTTTGCATCTTCCATCAGTGTGGGAAGTTACGCCATTCCTTATGGATTAGATTATGAGGAAATCTATCAGATTTTAAAACTTGGTCCTCAATAGAAAAAAATGCTTGCATACAGGAAAAGCCTGTGCTATAATCTACAAGGCTCAACTTGGAAGAAAAGAATCTTCCGGGAAAAATCACATGTGCTGACTTACAGACCGGTGCCAGATTTGGTTGTCTGCAAGAATGATACACATGGAAGAAAACAAAACCATGGAGGTAAAAAAATGAGTGTTATTTCAATGAAACAGTTATTAGAAGCAGGTGTTCATTTCGGACATCAGACAAGAAGATGGAATCCTAAAATGGCTCCATACATCTACACAGAGAGAAATGGTATCTATATCATCGACTTACAGAAATCTGTAGGTAAAGTAGATGAAGCTTACAAAGCTATGTCTGATATCGCTGCTGAAGGTGGTACAATCCTTTTCGTAGGAACAAAGAAACAGGCTCAGGATGCTATCAAATCTGAAGCAGAGCGTTGTGGAATGTTCTATGTAAACGAGAGATGGTTAGGTGGTATGTTAACAAACTTCAAGACTATCCAGAGCCGTATCGCAAGATTAAAAGAGATTGAGACAATGGCAGCTGATGGTACTTTCGAAGTATTACCTAAGAAAGAAGTTATCGCTCTTAAGAAAGAATGGGAGAAATTAGAGAAAAACCTTGGTGGTATCAAGGAAATGAAGAAAATCCCAGATGCTATCTTTATCGTAGATCCTAAGAAAGAAAGAATCTGTGTTCAGGAAGCTCATACATTAGGAATCACATTAATCGGTATTGCTGATACAAACTGCGATCCAGAAGAATTAGATTATGTAATTCCTGGTAACGATGATGCTATCAGAGCCGTAAAATTAATCGTTTCTAAAATGGCAGACGCTGTTATTGAAGCAAATCAGGGTGCAGAAGCTTTAGAAGAAGTAGCTGAAGAAGTTGCTGTTGAGGAAGAAGCAGAAGCATAAGAAGGACCTACAATATGCTGTCTGGTTAACCAGACAGCATATTTTTTAAAAACATTTATTCATATTGGAGGATACGAAAATGGCTATTACAGCAGCTATGGTAAAAGAACTGCGTGAATTAACAGGCGCAGGAATGATGGATTGTAAAAAAGCTTTAGGCGAGACAGACGGAAATATGGACGAGGCTGTTGAGTACTTAAGAAAAAATGGACAGGCAAAAGCTGAGAAGAAAGCAAGCAGAATTGCTGCAGAAGGTCTTTGTACAGTAGTTGTAAAAGATGACAAGACAGCAGCTGTTGTCGAAGTTAACTCTGAGACAGACTTTGTTGCTAAAAACGAGACATTCCAGCAGTTCGTAAAAGCTGTTGCAGAGCAGGCTGTTGAGTCTGATGCAGCTGATATGGATGCATTCATGGAAGAAAAATGGAATGAGGATCCATCTAAGACTGTAAAAGATGCTTTAGTAGAGAAAGTTGCAGTGATCGGTGAGAACCTTAAAATCCGTAGATTTGAGAAAGTTGTTGCTGCAAACGGATGTGTTGTATCTTACGTACACGGTGGCGGTAGAATCGGTGTTATCGTTGAGGCTGAAACAGCAGTTGTAAACGATGCTGTAAAAGAAGCTTTAACAAACCTTGCAATGCAGATTGCAGCTTTAAATCCAAAATATGTTTCCAGAGATGAGATCAGCGAAGAATATATCGCACATGAGAAAGAGATTCTCTTAGCTCAGATCATGAACGATCCAAAAGAGTCCCAGAAACCGGAGAAAGTGATCAATGGTATGATCGAAGGACGTGTAAGCAAAGAATTAAAAGAAATCTGCTTAGTAGATCAGGTTTATGTAAAAGCTGAAGATGGAAAACAGACTGTTGCTAAATATTTAGACGAAGTTTCCAAAGCAGTTGGTACACCTGTAAGCGTTAAGAGATTTGTTCGTTTCGAGACTGGTGAAGGAATCGAAAAGAAACAGGAAGACTTTGCAGCTGAAGTTGCAGCACAGATGAACGCATAATAAAATCTGATTTTGAAATGCCCTGAGGACGATTATGTTTTCAGGGCATTTTTTGTCGGTAATTTATAAAAATGGCTGTAAAATATTGTTGAAAAAACCTTGCTAAATATTGGAAAGTATCTTATCATGGTATTAATAGAAAAGTTAACATAACTATTACAAACGTAGTGCTGATGTTACACTACCAGAAAATAAGAAGGAGTGTTATAGTCATGGAAACAAAAGAAAAAGTATCATTTATCCACTCCATCACAGCAAAGATCATGTTAATGGTGGTTGTGATGGTGGCTTTATCGCTTATGGCGTGTATTTCTATCGCAAATGTAAGGGCTTCGGCGACAGTCAGCAATGTCAACGAGAAATTTATTTTGAGCCTTACGGAATCAGCGGCAAAAACATTGGACAAGATTCCGGCAGAGGTAGATTTTTCCACCCAGTGTGCAGCTGTCATGCAGGATATGCGCATGGAGGGTGTGTCGTCTGCCTATGGATATCTTGTAGATTCTGACGGCACGATGCTTTATCATCCGACTGCAGATAAAATTGGAAAATCTGTGGAAAATGAGGTTGTAAAGGGCGTTGTAAGCCAGCTGCAATCAGGCAATATCCCACAGGATGCGGTTGTAACCTATAATTTTAACGGAACAGTCAAATATGCTGCATATGCACTGACCTCTGACCACAAGATTGTTGTGATGTCTGCAGATAAAGGTGAGATCATGGAACCGATCACCAATATGGTCAGGTTAATGCAGATTACTATGGGTGTCTGTCTGATCATCTGCTGTCTGGCTGCATTGGTTTTGACAAACATGATCACAAAACCAATTCACCAGCTGACTTATATTATTACGAGAACAGCTAATTTTGACTTTACCCATAATGCTAACAGCAGAAGATTATACAGCAGAAAAGATGAGATTGGGATTATGGCAGCTGAAATGCATATTATGCGCAAAAATCTGCGTGATATGGTTGCCAGTATCCAGGATGCAGGACAGAAGATCAATGAGAATGTGTCTGAGTTAAATGAGGTTACGGATACGGTGAACCAGATGTGTTCCGATAACTCGGCAACCAGCCAGCAGCTTGCTGCCGGTATGCAGGAGACAGCAGCGACAACTGTCACGATCAATGAGAATGTGTCCCAGATCAAGGGAGAAGCTGAAACTATCAATACCATGGCAGAGGAAGGTGCAAAGAATTCAGAAACTGTTATGGATCGTGCTTTACAGCTTCGTACCAAGACTGTCACCGCAAGCAATAAGACAATGGAGATTTATAATTCTGTCAAGGAGAAAGCTGAAAAAGCAATTGAAGGCTCCAAAGCAGTTGAGAAGATCAATGAACTGACAGGAACTATCATGGAGATTTCTTCCCAGACAGGTCTTCTGGCTTTGAACGCATCCATCGAGGCGGCAAGAGCAGGAGAAGCAGGAAAAGGATTTGCTGTAGTTGCAACTGAAATTGGAAGCCTTGCAGACCAGACTTCCCAGGCAATTGCCAATATCAGTGCGATTGTAAAAGAAGTAAACGAGGCAGTCGGCAATATGTCGGAATGTCTGGAAGAGACAACAGAGTTCCTTGAGAAGAGCGTATCTGCTGATTACAAGGAATTTGAACAGGTAAGCGAACAGTACAAGGATGATGCGAATGTATTTAAGAGCAGCATGGAGGGAATCAAGACATCCATGGCGCAACTTGCAGGTGCGATCGAGCAGATCGCAAGTGCTTTGAGCGGCATCAACGATACGGTGGGTGAATCCTCTGTGGGCGTTACGGATATTGCAGAAAAAACTTCCGGCATGGTAGAGAAGACATCATCCGCAACAGATAAAGTAAAAGAATGTTATCAGTGTGTAGATGAGCTGAGAGATATTGTTACTAAATTTACATTAGAGTAACAGATTTGTAATTGGATGCGGAGGGGCAGAGCTGTTTTGACGGCTTGCCCCTTTTAAAATAGGAAAATTCTGACAATAATTGCAATAATTTGAAAAAATCATACGATTATATGCTGTTTTCTGCTTTGAAAAATCAAAAAATGTGTTACAATAGATAGGAGACAAATGATAAGCTTGGGGGTTATTCCATGCAGGATAAAGATACAGAGGCAATAAATAATCAAAGAAAACGAAGAAAAAGAATCGGACGGATTCGGAATGGTATTATAATGACGATTGCCGGATGGATCATCCTGTCGATGATACTGATCATTGTTTTATTTGTGCAGGTAATAAAGATTCAGCATAAACTGGATAATATTGTGACAGTCAGTTCGAAGGAACAGGTTCAGCAGGAAAATGCGCAGAAACCGGAAAGTGCCGGGGAGTCTGTTTATACCGATGTCACTGAAGCAACAGAGACACCAAAAACCTATGAGTCTGTGACACCGCCGGCTACCGGCATTTCAGAGGAAGAGAATCTTGCCGGGGATGGCGATATACATAAGGTTTACCTGACTTTCGAAGACGGGCCTTCTGATCATACCGGAGAGATTCTGGACATATTGGCTCAATATGATGTGAAGGCAACTTTTTTTGTGGTCGGGAAAGAGGATGAAGAATCCCAGGCACTGTATCAGAGAATCGCAGATGAGGGACATACGCTCGGCATGCATTCTTATTCCAACAAATACAGCCAGATCTATCAGTCAGATGAGGCATTTGAAGAAGATTTTGAACGCTTACGTGATGAATTGTATCAGGTCACAGGAGTGAACAGTATTTACTATCGTTTCCCGGGTGGAAGCAGTAACCAGATCAGTAACGTACCAATGAGTGATTTTATCCATTACCTGAATGAACAGGGAGTTATTTATTATGACTGGAACGTTTCTGCGGGAGATGCAGCATCGAATGCATATTCATCCGAGGAAATAGTTGCGAATGTGATGGATGATGTAGTAAAATATAAAACGTCAGTTGTTTTGTTACATGACGCATCGGATAAGTCAGCAACGGTAGAGGCTTTAGCACCATTGATCGAGGCATTGAATGAAATGGGCGCTGAGATCCTGCCGATTGATGAAGATACATCAGTTATTCAATATGTGAAGGCAGACAGTATTGACTAACTAAATATAAATGGAGGAAGATTATGGGATTTTTTAAAGATTTTAAAGATGATTTTTCACAGGCAGTGAATGAACTGATGCCGGGTGAGGACAATTTAGAAGATGGCGCAGCAAATGAAGATTTAGTTGTGAACACTTTGGAAAATGAAGTTGATGTTGAATCTGAACTTTCCAAATTAGACGGTCTTTTAGAGCAGGTGACTTCACAGACTGCAAAACAGCAGACTTCAGTGCAGAATCAGCCAGTTCCGTCCGCACCGCAGCCAAAGCCAGCAGGTGAAACAAAAATCGAACAGCCGGTGATCCCGGAAAATCATGTGAAAAACACTCAGGAGGAAAGAAAAATGGCAGACAATATAACACCAGTTGTCAATGAAACAAAACCAGTATCAGATGAGGTATCTGTAATTACAGAGGGAACGATCATCAAAGGAGATATCGTATCCAACGGATCTTTAGACATCAGAGGAAACGTTCAGGGAGACATTGGATGTAACGGAAAACTTGTTGTAACAGGTACAGTAACAGGTAACAGCAATTCTTCTGAATTTTTTGCTGATGCAGCTAAGATTGAGGGAGAAGTCGTAAGCACAGGTACTGTTAAGATCGGACTTGGCTCTGTGATCATTGGTAATGTAACATCTTCGTCTGCAGTTATCGCAGGGGCAATCAAAGGAGATATTGATGTCCAGGGTCCTGTTGTTGTCGATACATCCGCTGTTGTTATGGGTAACATCAAATCCCGTTCCGTACAGATCAACAATGGTGCAGTCATCGAAGGTTTCTGCTCCCAGTGCTACTCAGATGTTGATGTTGAGAGTCTTTTTGCTTCCAAGAATAATGAATAATCCAGAAAGGAAACGGATTCATAAATGAAACGAGTTTTTTTGAAATTAAGCGGAGAAGCATTAGCCGGTGAAAAACACACTGGTTTTGATGAACCAACCGTTACAGAAGTTGCAAAACAGGTAAAGCAGATTGCAGATAAAGGAATCCAGATTGGTATTGTGATCGGTGGTGGTAATTTCTGGAGAGGAAGAACTTCCGAGACGATCGACAGACCTAAGGCGGATCAGATCGGTATGTTAGCAACCATTATGAACTGTATCTATGTATCTGAGATTTTCCGTTCTGTTGGAATGGATACAGAGATTTTTACACCATTTTTATGTGGAAGCATGACAAAGCTTTTCTCTAAAGATGAGGCAGATAAATGTTTCCATGAGGGAAAAATTGTTTTCTTTGCAGGTGGAACAGGTCATCCTTATTTTTCTACCGATACGGGAATCGTATTACGCGCAATTGAGATGGAAGCAGAAGGTATTTATCTTGCAAAGGCAATTGATGGTGTCTATGACAGCGATCCGAAGCTGAATCCGGCTGCTAAGAAGTATGATGAGGTATCTATTCAGGAGGTAATTGACCAGAAGCTCGCTGTAGTAGATCTTACCGCATCCATTATGTGCATGGAAAACAAGATGCCGATGTATGTGTTCGGATTAAATGAAGAAAATAGTATTGTAAAGGCCATGAGTGGAGAATTTAATGGCACAAAGGTAACAGTTTAGGAGGCTAAATCCTCTCCTCACTCGGAGTTCGGATTTTTGCTTCGCAAAAACAAGGAGGATTAATATGGACGAGAGATTAGTTCAGTTCGATGAGAAAATGCAGAAAACAATGAACAATTTATCAGAGGAATTTGGAAGTATCCGTGCCGGACGTGCCAATCCACATGTTCTTGATAAATTGAGAGTTGATTATTACGGAACACCAACACCTATCCAGCAGGTGGCAAACGTAAATGTTCCGGAACCTAGAATGATTCAGATTCAGCCATGGGAAGCTTCTATGGTAAAAGAGATTGAGAAAGTGATCATGACATCTGATCTTGGAATCAATCCTACCAATGATGGAAAGACAATCCGTCTTTTATTCCCGGAACTGACAGAGGAAAGACGTAAAGATCTTGCAAAAGACGTAAAGAAGAAAGGTGAGAGTGCAAAAGTAGCCATTCGTAATATTCGTCGTGATGCAAATGATTCCTTCAAGAAACTTGCAAAAGAGGATGTTTCAGAAGATGAAATCAAAGCATTGGAAGAAAATGCTCAGAAGATGACAGATAAATATATTGCAGCTGTCGATGAAGCAGTAGAAGTTAAAACAAAAGAAATTTTAACTGTATAAATAAATTGACAGAATAAAAGAAAGAGTGGGGGCATGAGAAAATCGTGTCCTCATTTTCGTAACTTATAAAAGAACAATATTTTGCAATGACAGCGGAACAAAAAAAATTACAAGGTTTTGTGCCGTTTGACTGGAACAGAAAGGATATACAAAGAGCATGAAGATTCCACAACATGTAGCAATTATATTAGATGGAAATGGAAGATGGGCAAAAAGCAAAGGAATGCCAAGAAATTACGGACATACGGTCGGGGCTAAGAATGTGGAGACAGTCTGTCAGGCAGCCCATGATATGGGAATTAAATATCTGACCTTATATGCTTTTTCTACCGAGAACTGGAACCGGCCGGATAACGAAGTAAATGCATTGATGAAATTACTGGAATCTTATCTGAAAAACTGTATTAAAACTGCGGATAAGAATAATATGCGTGTCCGGGTGATCGGAGATACCACAAAACTCAGTGAGAAGTTTCAAAATCAGATCAAAGAATTGGAGTCTGCATCTGCACACAATGATGGTTTGAATCTGCAGATTGCGATCAATTATGGAAGCCGGGATGAGATGCTCCGGGGCATGCGGAAAATGTATGCAGATCTCCGTGACGGCAAATTGCAGGAAAACGAGATTGATGAGACACATTTTGAAGCTTATCTGGATACGAAAGATATTCCGGATCCGGATCTGTTGATCCGCACCAGTGGGGAACAGCGCTTATCGAATTATCTCTTATGGCAGCTGGCTTACAGTGAATTTTATTTTACGGAAGTTCCATGGCCGGACTTCCATAAAGAAGAATTAGAAAAGGCAGTTGAAGCATATAATAAACGTGACCGCAGGTTTGGCGCACTCTCAGAGGAGGATGGAGAAATATAATGTTTAAGACAAGATTATTAAGTGGAATCGTGTTAGTGATCGCAGCACTGGTTCTGATCATTACAGGCGGAGATGTTCTGCTGATCTCAACACTGATTATTTCCTATATTGGTATGTTTGAATTATATCGCATTTTTCACATTGAAAAAGAGGCGGTTGGAATCATTGGTTATCTGGCAGCGACCGTGTATTATTGTAATCTGAAATTTGCATTTTTGCCGGATACAATGGTGTTTGTATTAGGTGTTTTGATTCTTATGATGTTCGCATATGTATTTACATATCCGAAGTATAAGACGGAACAGGTACTTGCAGCATTTTTTGGCGTGTTCTATGTTGCTGTGATGCTGTCGTATGTGTATCAGACACGTATGATTGAGGCAGGTGCCTACATTGTATGGCTTGTTTTTTTGTGTTCCTGGGGATGCGACACCTGTGCATACTGTGTAGGAATGTTGATTGGAAAACATAAAATGTCACCGAAATTAAGCCCTAAGAAATCAGTGGAGGGCGCTGTCGGCGGCGTCGCAGGCGCAGCGCTTCTCACGGTTATTTATGGTATGATCTTTAAAAATGCCATGCAGATCGATCAGACACATGTCTGGATCATGGCAGGAATCAGTGCGGTTGGAGCGTTGATCTCTATGGTTGGGGATCTGACTGCATCTGCCATCAAGCGGAATTACGAGATCAAAGATTACGGAAAACTGATCCCGGGACATGGTGGCATTTTAGACCGTTTTGACAGTGTGATCTTTACTGCACCGATCATTTATTTCCTTGCAGTGAACTTTATTAAATTATAAGATAAGGAAATTATAAAACATGAAAAAAATTGCAATTTTAGGTTCTACCGGTTCTATCGGTACACAGACACTCGATATTGTAAGAGAGCAGGGGGATATTCAGGTAGTGGCAATGGCTGCCGGAAGTAATATCAGTTTGTTAGAAGCACAGATGAGAGAGTTCAAGCCATCACTTGTCAGTGTATGGGATGAAAAAAAGGCGAAAGAACTTCGTACAAACACAAAAGACCTTGGCATAAAAATCGTGTCCGGAATGGAAGGACTTCTTGAAGTATCGGTGATCCCGGATAGCGAGATTTTAGTGACCGCAATTGTTGGTATGCTTGGAATCAGACCAACGATCGCTGCGATCAGAGCAGGAAAGAAAATTGCTTTGGCAAATAAGGAAACACTTGTCACTGCCGGACATATTATTATACCGCTTGCAAAGGAATACAAGGTGCCGATTCTTCCGGTGGACAGCGAACACAGTGCGATTTTCCAGTCGCTGCAGGGTGCCGGGGATAATAGGATCAGCAGGATTTTACTGACAGCTTCCGGCGGACCGTTCCGTGGAAGAAAAGCAGATGAGCTTAAGAATATTCAGGTGGAAGATGCCCTGAAACATCCAAACTGGAGCATGGGAAGAAAAATCACGATTGACTCTTCCACATTGGTAAATAAAGGACTGGAAGTGATGGAAGCAAAATGGCTCTTTGATGTGACTTTAGATCAGATTCAGGTTGTAGTACATCCGCAGAGTGTCATTCATTCTGCTGTAGAGTATCAGGATGGAGCAGTGATCGCACAGCTTGGCACGCCGGATATGAGACTTCCAATCCAGTATGCACTTTATTATCCGGAGCGCCGGAATCTTTCGGGCAGGAGACTGGATCTGTTTGAAATTGCAGATCTTACCTTCGAGAAGCCGGATACCGATACATTTCGCGGGCTTGCACTTGCATATCAGGCAATGGAAAAGGGCGGAAATATTCCGACTGTGTACAATGCTGCCAATGAGAAAGCGGTCAGTCTGTTTTTAGACCGGAAGATTTCTTATCCGGAGATCACAGAGTTGATCGAGGCATGTATGGAAAATGCAGAGTTTATCGATCATCCGGATGTGGATGAAATTTTGGGGACAGAAGCAGCTGCTTATGAGTTTATTGAAAAAAAGATGAGTGCAAAATAAAACGCATTTAAAAATGCAACAAGACATCAGGAAAGGTTTTTTACATGAAAATTATTATCGCATTACTGATATTCAGCATTATTATCCTGTTTCATGAACTGGGACATTTTTTGCTTGCAAAGGCAAATGGAATCCGTGTCAATGAATTTTCACTTGGATTAGGACCTACACTTTTCGGAATCCAGAAAGGTGAGACAAAATACTCCATCAAACTGCTTCCATTTGGAGGAGCCTGCATGATGGAGGGAGAGGATTCGGAAAGCCAGGATAACAAAGCGTTTAACAACAAATCTGTCTGGGCAAGGATCAGCGTTGTAGCTGCGGGACCAATTTTTAATTTTATCATGGCCTTTATCTTCTCTTTTATTCTTGTCTGCTGCACCGGATATGATCTTCCGGTACTCTCAGATGTGAGTGAGGGTTATGCCGCAGAGGAAGCGGGACTTCAGGCAGGTGATACGATTGTAAAAATGGGAAATAAACATATTCATTTTTACCGTGAGGTGAGTGCATATTCCATGTACCATGCCGGAGAACCGGTGAAAGTAACTTATGAGCGGGATGGAGAACGTTACACAACGGAACTCACTCCAAAATATGATGAGACCACCGGAAGATATTTATATGGATTTATTGGAATGGCAGCCAGAGAGAAGACAACAAACAATGTATTCACGCTGGCAAAATACAGTGCTTACGAGGTGGAGTACTGGATCTATACGACACTTGGAAGCTTAAAGATGCTCTTTACCGGAGGCGTTACCGTCAATGATATGAGTGGTCCGGTAGGAATTGTCAGTGCAATCGGAGACAGCTATGAGCAGAGTGTTTCCTACGGCTACTTCTATGCATTCCTGCAAATGCTGTATATCAGTATCCTGCTTTCTGCGAACCTTGGTGTCATGAACCTTCTGCCACTCCCGGCACTCGACGGTGGAAGACTTGTATTTTTGCTGGTAGAGGCGATCCGTGGCAAAAAAGTTGACCCGGAAAAAGAGGGCATGGTACATTTTGCCGGTATCATGATATTGTTTGCACTCATGATACTGATCATGTTTAACGACATTCGTAAGTTGTTTATATAGATTAGAAAAAGTTTCGCAATTATCCAGTAAGAATTTATACGAAAGGGAGAAGAACTATGACAAAAACAGTGAAGATCGGCAACCGCATCATTGGCGGCGGCAACCCGATTTTGATCCAGTCTATGACCAATACAAAAACCGAGAATGTGGAGGCAACTGCCGCACAGATCAATCAGCTTACAGCTGCCGGATGTGATATCATCCGCTGTGCAGTGCCTACGATGGATGCAGCGAAGGCATTAAAGGAGATAAAAAAACAGGTGCAGATTCCGGTCGTTGCAGACATTCATTTTGACTATCGTCTTGCAATTGCAGCAATGGAGAATGGAGCAGACAAGATCCGCATCAATCCGGGAAATATCGGAAGCACAGAGCGTGTGAAGGCTGTGGTGGATGTCGCAAAAGAGCGCAACATTCCAATCCGTGTAGGGGTAAACAGTGGTTCCTTAGAAAAAAATCTGGTGGAGAAATACCATGGAGTGACGGCTGAGGGACTGGTAGAAAGTGCTTTGGATAAAGTGAAACTGATTGAAGATATGGGATATGATAATCTTGTCATCAGTATTAAATCTTCGGATGTTATGATGTGTGTGAAAGCACATGAACTGATCACAAGCCAGACCGATCATCCGCTGCATGTCGGGATCACGGAAGCCGGTACGATCATCAGCGGTAATATCAAGTCAGCCATCGGACTTGGATTGATCTTACATCAGGGAATCGGTGACACGATCCGGGTTTCCCTGACAGGAGATCCATTAGAGGAGATCAAATCTGCCAAATTAATTTTAAAAACACTTGGACTCCGCAAAGGCGGTGTGGAAGTAGTATCCTGTCCTACCTGTGGACGAACACAGATCAATCTGATCCAGCTGGCCAATCAGGTAGAAAATATGGTTGCCGACATTCCTCTTGACATTAAAGTTGCCGTTATGGGATGCGTTGTTAATGGTCCGGGAGAAGCAAAAGAGGCAGATATCGGAATCGCCGGAGGAATCGGAGAAGGACTTATTATCAAACATGGCGAGGTATTCAAAAAAGTGCCGGAGTCAGAACTTTTAGAGGCACTCCGCTATGAACTGTTACATTGGAATGAATAATTATGGCAAAACTATTTTTTGATGTCTTTCCGACACTGGATGTGTCCGGGGATATGAAGAAAATTTTATCTGAGATGGAAGTTACCAAGGTAGGGATGAATCATGAGAGAGATCATATCCGTGTCTATCTTTTGGGCAGTCATCTTATACATAAAAATAACATTACGCAGTTAGAAAAATCCATTGAGGAGCAGATATTTAAGGGAAAACGGATGAATGTCCGTATTATCGAAAAGTATCAGCTCTCCGAGCAGTATACCGCCCGCACGCTGATGGATATGTATAAGGACAGTATTTTAGAAGAGTTAAAAGCCTACAGTCTGATGGAATACAATCTGCTCCGTGCCTCCAAAATGGAATTTACGGATGACAGTCATCTGCATCTTGTACTGGAAAATACGATCATTGCACAGACACGCTCCCATGAAATTGTGGAATTTTTAGAGAAAATCGTGTGTGAGCGCTGTGGCATGAACCTGATTGTTGACCTTGACTTTGAGGAACCAAAAGAGAGCAGGTACAAGAAAAACAGTGATCTTCAGATTCAGTTTGAAATCAAAAATATATTAAAAAATATCAATTTGAAGGATGAGGACGGAGAGACAGTTGCAGTTGCTTCAGATGCCAATGAAAAAAGTGCAGCTTCCGGTCAGACTACAACATCTGGAGACAGTGGTTCTACAGGTGGTGGAAATGCCGTAAAACCTGCAAAAAACGATGCAAAATCTGCAAATGGTGCAGGAAATACTGCAAAAAAAACATATGACGGACCACGGAAAGAGTTTAAAAAACGTTATGATGGCGGTGGCTTTGGCGGAGGTAAAAAATCCGATAATCCGGATGTAATTTACGGTCGTGATATTGAGGATGGAGAAACCATCCCATTGGAGAAAATCGTGGGTGAGATGGGTGAAGTTACCATCCGCTGTCAGGTCATGACGGTTGAGACGAGGGAGATCCGTAACGAAAAGACAATCATTATCATGTCGGTCACAGATTTTACGGATTCCATTGTCCTGAAAATATTTACAAGAAATGAAGACAGGGATGAGCTTCTTGGCAATCTGAAAAAAGGGGCATTCTTAAAAATCAAAGGTGTCACGACAATCGATAAGTTTGACAGTGAATTAACAATCGGTTCGATCGTTGGAATTAAGAAGATTGCAGACTTTACGACCACCCGTATGGACACCAGTCCGGAGAAGCGTGTGGAATTGCACTGTCATACAAAGATGAGTGATATGGATGGTGTGTCCGAGTGTAAAGACATCGTAAAGCGTGCCATGAAATGGGGACATAAGGCGATTGCGATCACCGACCACGGCGATGTACAGGCATTCCCGGATGCAAACCATGCACTGAGTCTGGATGACGATTTTAAGGTTATCTACGGTGTGGAAGCGTATCTGGTGGACGACTTGAAGGATATTATCACAGATTCGAAAGGACAGAGCCTCGATGAAACCTTTGTGGTGTTCGACTTGGAGACGACCGGTTTCAGCCCGGATAAGAATAAGATTATTGAGATCGGTGCAGTGAAAGTAGTCGGTGGTGTCATTACAGACCGCTTTTCGACATTTGTAAACCCGGAAGTGCCAATTCCATTCCGAATCGAGGAATTGACCTCAATTAAGGATGATATGGTCATTGATGCACCGAAGATTGAGGAGATTCTGCCGGAATTTATGAAGTTCTGCGAGGGTGCGATCATGGTTGCCCACAATGCGGAATTTGATATGAGTTTTATTAAGAAAAACTGCAAGGATCAGGGGATAGAGAGAGAGTTTACGATCATAGATACAGTGGCTCTTGCCAGAATTCTGCTGCCGAACCTGAATCGTTTTAAACTCGATACCGTTGCAAAGGCATTGAATGTCTCACTGGAAAACCATCATCGTGCAGTTGACGATGCTGCCTGTACAGCAGAAATTTTTGTGAAATTTATTGAGATGTTAAAAGAACGCGGTATGGAAAATCTCGATGATGTGAACCATATGGTTTCCACCTCCCCGGAAACGGTCATGAAAATGCCGACCTACCATGCAATTATTCTGGCGACAAATGACATCGGACGTATCAATCTGTATCGTCTGGTTTCACTTTCACACCTCACGTATTATAATAAGAGACCACGTGTGCCAAAAAGTGAATTTGTCAAATACAGAGAGGGACTTCTTTTAGGCTCTGCCTGTGAAGCTGGAGAATTATACCGTGCGATTGTGGGCGGAAGACCGCAGGAAGAGATCATAAGACTTGTAAAGTTCTATGATTATCTGGAGATACAGCCGCTTGGAAACAATGAGTTCATGTTGCGCAGTGACAAGGAGCCGGTGAATACGATGGAAGAGCTGCAGGATATCAACCGTAGGATCTGCAGACTGGGGGAGGAATTTAACAAGCTTGTGGTGGCAACCTGTGACGTACATTTTCTGGATCCGGAAGATGAAATCTACCGCCGTATTATTATGGCAGGAAAGGGATTTAAGGATGCTGATGAGCAGGCTCCGTTATATCTCCGCACAACGGAGGAAATGTTAAAGGAATTCGAATATCTTGGAAGTACCAAAGCAGAAGAAGTTGTCATTACAAATCCGAACAAGATTGCGGATATGTGTGAGAAGATTGCACCGGTAAGACCGGATAAGTGTCCGCCGTTTATCGAGAATTCGGATCAGATGCTCCGTGATATCTGCTATAACAAGGCGCACAGCATGTATGGTGAAGAACTGCCTCCGATCGTAAAGGAGCGGCTTGACCGAGAATTAAATTCGATTATTTCCAATGGATATGCGGTAATGTATATTATCGCACAGAAGCTTGTATGGAAGTCGAACGAGGATGGTTACCTTGTAGGTTCCCGTGGTTCGGTAGGTTCCTCTTTTGCAGCGACCATGTCTGGTATCACGGAGGTAAATCCATTGCAGGCGCATTACCGTTGCGAATATTGCAAATACAGCGATTTTGATTCACCGGAAGTCAAGGCATTTTCCGGAAGAAGTGGTTGTGATATGCCGGATAAGATTTGTCCGGTGTGTGGCAAAAAGCTGGTAAAAGATGGATTTGATATTCCATTTGAGACCTTCCTTGGATTCAAGGGAAATAAAGAGCCGGATATCGACTTAAACTTTTCCGGTGAGTATCAGAGTAAAGCCCATGCTTACTGTGAGGTTATTTTCGGTTACGGACAGACATTCCGTGCCGGAACGATTGGTACACTTGCGGATAAGACTGCATTTGGATATATCAAAAATTATTATGAAGAGCGTGGAATTCACAAGAGAAACTGTGAGATTGACCGTATTGTACAGGGATGTGTCGGCGTCCGGAGAACGACCGGACAGCATCCGGGAGGTATCGTTGTTCTTCCGGTGGGCGAGGAGATTAATACGTTTACTCCGGTACAGCATCCGGCAAACGATATGACGACTGCAACGGTTACGACTCATTTTGATTACCATTCCATCGACCATAACTTATTAAAACTGGACATTCTCGGACACGATGATCCGACCATGATCCGTATGTTACAGGACTTGACAGGACTTGATCCACAGACGATCCCTTTGGACGATCAGACAGTCATGTCGCTGTTTATGAATACCTCTGCATTGGGAGTAGAACCGGAAGACATCAACGGTATTCCCCTGGGATGTTTAGGAATCCCGGAGTTTGGAACAGATTTTGCGATGCAGATGGTTATTGATGCGAAACCGACCGAATTTTCGGATCTGATCCGAATTTCAGGACTTTCGCATGGTACGGATGTGTGGTTGGGAAATGCACAGACTTTAATTGAGCAGGGAATTGCAACGATTTCTACTGCAATCTGTACCCGTGATGATATTATGATTTATCTGATCAGTATGGGACTTGACAGTGAGCAGTCCTTTACCATTATGGAGTCTGTTCGAAAAGGTAAGGGATTAAAGGAAGAATGGAAGGAAGAGATGCGGGCACATAATGTACCGGAATGGTATATTGATTCGTGTTTAAAGATCAAGTATATGTTCCCGAAAGCACATGCGGCTGCCTACGTTATGATGGCGTGGCGTATTGCATACTGTAAAGTTTTTTATCCACTCGCCTATTATGCAGCATATTTTTCCATTCGTGCGACAGGTTTCAACTATGAGATCATGTGTCAGGGAAAAGAGCGTCTGGAATATTTTTATAAAGATTACACGAGAAGAAAAGATTCTCTTTCCAAAAAAGAGCAGGATGTCTACCGTGATATGCGAATTGTGCAGGAGATGTATGCGAGAGGCTTTGATTTCACGCCAATTGATATTTACCGTGCACTGCCGGACCGTTTCCAGATCATCGACGGAAAGCTTATGCCGGCGTTAAATACCATTGAAGGTATGGGTGACAATGCTGCAATCGCGGTTGCGGAGGCAGCAAAAGACGGAAAATTCTTATCCAAAGATGATTTCCGCCAGAGAACCAAGGTGACGAAATCTACCATTGATCTTATGGCAGATCTTGGACTGCTGGGCGATATGCCGGAGTCCAATCAGTTGTCGTTATTTGATTTTGCATAAATATTTGTTTTGCAGGATAAAGAAACGCCAGGAAAAAATGAAGTTTCCTGACGTTTCTTTTTTTGTAAAAAATTGCATTGTAACAACGCCTGCTTACGGATTGAAAATCTGTACATTGCCCGGGGCAGCAACAGATGTATAATAAGGGGTTTTGGTCGTAAAATCTTTAAAATAGACATAAGTGGAAGTTACATTAATGGCAGTGTAGTTGCCTTCTTTTAATTCCTGATAATTGCTTCCATCTGTATTAATACAACAGATGGCCGGATTTGTCTTATCATTTTTCTGAAAAAAGATTTTATCGCCTGTGACATTATAGCAGTCGACACGGCAGTCCGTGACCAGCGTTTTTTCACCATTTGTCAGATCGACTTTGGCAATGCGGTAATCGTTTTCACAGTCCATAAAATAAAGATTGTTTCCGTCTTTCACCGGCATCCAGCAGTTCCCCTCATAGATGACTTTTGCGTGGTCATTGGAAGTGTCCATCTCATAGATATTATGATTGTCTGTCAGTCCGTTATAATAAATATATTGTCCATCGGTACTTGCGGTAAAGTAGGACTGTTTTTCTACCTGCTCTTTTTCCTTGCCATCAATTTTGACTTTGTACAGCGTGGTTGCATCAGTGGTATCATAATGCAGATAGTACAGATAATTTCCAACCAGGGAAGCATACATACACGGATCATCATCTAAAATTTCAGGTTTTCCTTTTCCGTCAATGTCCAGCCGGCATAAGCTGTTGGTATTGACCGGGAGGAAGGAAAACGAATCAGCGCTTTTTCCCTTAAGTTTACAGTAATAAATGTAGTGGTCATCCACGTTGATGTAGCTGACACTCTGATCCTCTAACTTTTTGATGTTTGTGCCGTCCGGGTTCATGGAGTACAGACAGTAGTTGTCGGCAGGGTTGGCAAAGTAGACAATACCATCTTTTTCACAGAAATATCCTTCGTTATACAGATTTCCCGCAGTGTTGCCGTTGACATAACCGTCATTATACCGAATGCGGTTTATGTACCGGTAGAGGAAAACACACCCGGCAGCAAGAAGGATCACCAACACAAAAAGCAGCCATTTCCAGATTTTTTTCATAAGTAAATCACCTCTTTGATTTATAATCTTTATCTATAAAAAGTATAGCATTTCTGTATACCATGACGCAAGTGTTCTCTTGCAAGCAAACTGTGAATGTAATATATTATAAATAATAAATGGAAAGGCTTGGATTTTTTATGAGAGATTTATTGGAACTAAGAGATGAGATCGATCAGATCGACAGTCAGATCGTGGATCTGTATGAACGCAGAATGGCAATTTCAGAGGAAGTTGCTGAATATAAAATTGCTGTGGAAAAGAAAGTATTTGACAAGCAGCGTGAGGTTTCCAAGTTGGAAACATTGAGCAGAAAAGGAACTACGCCATTTTTAAAACATGGTATCCGTGAACTGTTCGAGCAGATCATGTCCATGAGCCGGAAGCGTCAGTATCAGCTTCTGACAGAACATGGACAGACGGAAAAAACCGATTTTAAAGAAGTAGATCATCTGAATTACAAAAATGCTAAAATCGTATTTCAGGGAACGGAGGGCGCGTATTCCCAGCTTGCGCTGAATGAGTATTTCGGGGAGAATGCAGACAGTTATCATGTGGATACGTGGCGGGATGCGATGGAAGCCATCCAAAACGGAGAGGCCGATTACGCTGTATTCCCAATTGAGAATTCATCCGCCGGAATCGTTTCCGAGAACTATGATCTTATGGTGGAATACAATAATTATATCGTGGGAGAGCAGATCATCCGTATCGACCATGCTCTTTTAGGTCTGCCGGAAGCAGACATGGACGATATCACCGACATTTATTCCCACCCTCAGGCGCTGATGCAGTGCTCAAAATACCTTGAGAGCCACAGAGACTGGGAAAAACACAGTCTGAAAAATACGGCAATGTCTGCCCAGAAGATCAAAGAGGATGGAAAAAAGAACAAGGCAGCGATCGCAAGCACCCTGACTGCGGATATTTACGGTTTGAAAGTGCTGGATGAGGCAATCCAGAACAATAAAAATAATTATACAAAGTTTATCATTGTGGCAAACAAGAAGATTTTTGAATCGAGAGCCAATAAGATCAGTATCTCTTTTGAAGTTCCGCATGAGAGCGGTTCACTGTACCATAAGCTATCCCATTTTATCTACAACGGAATCAACATGAACAAGATTGAGTCCAGACCGGTGCAGGGAAAAGCGTGGGAGTACCGTTTCTTTGTTGACATTGAGGGAAATCTCAATGATGCAGCCGTACAGAATGCGCTGCGGGGGCTGACAGAAGAGACAATCCGTTTGAAAATACTTGGCAATTATGTGAGTGCAGAAGGGAATGAATAAACTGATGAAAAGTCCAAAGAATTTGATTTTATATAAAGATTTTGAAAATGGTAACTTATTTTATAACATGACCTGGATCATGGAGAATTACGAAAATGAATATTATAACAAAGAGGACGTGGAGTCTCTTTTGTATGAGAGCCTGAATCAGTTAATGGAACTGGCAGTGAGTCATGGCTTTGAGGGAAACCTGTGGCACAGTTTTCTGGCATTTATTCTTGTAAATAATGAGAATGCTTACAGTAAAGCCTGTGAGATCCGCGGAGAAGTGGAGGGATCCATCAATCAGATCGTATTGCATGACTTTGAAATCATCAAATCGCTGTTTGATTTCGATTTTGGAAAGCTTGCCTCTTATTTTGAGATGGACTGTATCGATGCTATCACCGATTACCAGAGCATGACAGGGAGCGGAAAGATTTTTAACAAGAGGATCAAGGAGCGCATCAATGAGTTGAAGTTAAAGCTGGAAGCTTCCTCAAATGTTTCTGAATTTAAAGATGCAGTGACGGCTTTTTATAAAGATTTTGGCGTTGGTAAACTCGGACTTCACAAGGCATTCCGCATTCAGCACAGGGAAAAGGAAGAGGTGGAGATCGTGCCGATCACAAATATTGCCCATGTGAAATTAGACGATCTGGTCGGCTATGAGCTTGCAAAACAGAAACTCATCGACAATACGGAAGCATTTGTCAACGGAAAGCAGGCAAATAACTGCCTGTTATATGGGGATGCCGGAACCGGAAAATCCACCAGTATCAAAGCCATTGCAAACCAGTACTATGACAGAGGCTTACGTCTGATCGAAGTGTACAAGCACCAGTTCTGTGATCTGAATGATGTCATCGCACAGATCAAAAACCGCAATTACAAGTTCATTATTTACATGGACGATCTCTCTTTTGAAGAGTTTGAGATCGAATATAAATATCTGAAGGCAGTGATCGAGGGCGGTCTTGAGAAAAAACCGGACAACGTACTGATCTATGCAACCTCCAACAGACGCCACCTGATCCGTGAAACATTTTCGGATAAAGAGGAAGTGCGTGAGGATATGCATACTTCCGATACTGTACAGGAAAAATTATCCCTGTATGCTAGATTTGGTGTTTCCATCTACTTTGGCGCACCGAACAAGAAGGAATTCCAGAATATTGTCAAAGTACTTGCAGAAAAATATCAGGTTTCCATGGATGAGGACACTTTGCTTGCTGAGGCCAATAAATGGGAACTTTCCCACGGCGGATTATCCGGCAGGACGGCACAGCAATTTATCAACTATTTACTTGGAAAAGAATAAAAAATTGGTATAATAGAGATATACAAAAGAAATGAGGAGGCAGACATCTGGTGATCCATACATTCGCAGCAATTTATATCGGTTCTTATGAAGTAAGTATTAAAATATTTGAGATTTCAGGAAAGAAGAAAATCCGTGACATCGATTATATCCGGAGCAGGATTGAGCTCGGAAGAGATGCATATTCCAAGGGAAGTATCGGATATGAACTTGTGGAGGCGCTGTGTGATACGCTTGCCGAGTACAAAAAAATCATGGACGGCTACCGGGTGGACAGTTACGAAGCGTATGCTGCCGCAGCCTTGAGAAACGCTGAAAATGAACTTTTTATCTTAGACCAGATCCGCATCAGGACAGGACTTCTCGTAAAAGTTTTAAGTAACTCTGAGCATCGCTTTATCAGTTATAAATCGGTTGCCATGCGGGAAGATTTTGAGCGTATGATCCAGAAAGGTGCAGCAGTTGTGGATGCCGGAGGCGGCGGTATGCAGATCACGGTATTCTCAAAGGGAAAAGTAGTCACAACACAGCATCTGGCACTCGGCACCATGCGTATGCGGGAGCAGCTTGCAAGAAAAAGTAATAATCTGGCACAGTATGAACTTCAGGTAGAAGAACTTGTTGACAAGGAACTTGAAGTTTTTAAAGCTATGTATCTTCAGGAGACGAAGATCAAATACCTGATCATCATCGGTGATTATATATCAGAGATCAGCAGAAAAGTAGAAAAAAACAAGGAAGACAATACCATAGAGGCAGCAAAGTTCTTAAAGTACATCAGAAAGCTGGATGAGAAGACATTAGAGGAAATCTCAGAGGAATTGAACCTTTCGAATGAGAGTGATGCGCTTGTCATTCCATATATGATGATTTTTAAATGCATGGCAGAGAGCATCGGCGCAGAGAGTCTCTGGGCACCGGGAACGAATGTCAGCGATGGTATCGCATTCCACTATGCACAGAAGAATAATATGATCCGGGTGGAACATGATTTTGAGGCGGATGTCTTATCTGCCGCAAGAAATCTTTCCGAGCGTTACATGAGTTACACCCCACATATTGATGCACTGACGCAGATGGCAACCCTTATTTTTGATACGATGAAAAAAGTACATGGACTTGGCAGAAGAGAACGGCTGCTTTTGCAGGTGGCTGCCATTTTACATGACTGCGGAAAATATATCAGTTTTGCCAACGGTCCGTCCTGCTCCTATGATATTATTATGGCTTCCGAGATTATCGGACTGACACACAAAGAGCGTGAGATCATTGCAAACACAGTATTATATAATACATGGCCGCTTCCTGACTATGAAGATCTCGCAGATAAACTGGATCATGACAGTTATCTGACCGTTGCAAAACTTTCTGCAATCCTTCGTGTATCCAATGCAATGGACCGGAGCCACAAGCAGAAGTTTAAGAATGTGAAGGCGGCGGTCAAGGGAAGAGAGCTTGTGATCACAATTGAGACAATGGATGATATTGCTTTGGAAAAAGCACTGTTTGATGCCAAAACGGCATACTTTGAAAATGTATTCAGTATAAAGCCGGTGATCAAAGAAAAGAGAGTCTACGGCTGACAGACAACCAATGGAAAGGCTAGGTTTATCTTATGGAGAAAGAACAGGATTTTAAAAAACCGGAATATTATGAAAACAGGGAATTGAGCTGGCTAAAATTTAATCACCGTGTATTAAACGAGGCGAGAGATAAATCCATTCCGCTTCTGGAACGATTAAAGTTTGTCAGTATCACTTCGTCAAATCTGGACGAATTTTTCATGGTGCGTGTCGCATCCCTGAAGGATATGGTACACGCCAATTATAAGAAAAAAGACATTGCCGGAATGACGGCATCGGAACAGTTAGAGAAGATCAATGAGCGCACGAGAGAGCTTGTCACGCTTCAGTACAATACCTATAACCGTTCTCTTGTGCCGCTTATGCACCAGCATGGGATCGTTGTGATGGATGCATTCGAAGATCTGAGTGAGGCGCAGGCTGCATTTGTGGACCGCTATTTTGAAGACAATGTATATCCGGTACTCACCCCGATGGCGGTGGATGCCTCAAGACCATTTCCACTGATTCGGAACAAGACATTGAACATTGCAGCACTTCTTTCCAAGAAAAAAGGAAAAGCAGAAAAAGAGGAAATTGAATTTGCAACCGTTCAGGTTCCAAGCGTGTTGCCACGCCTGGTACATATCCCTTCGGAAGATGGAAATGAAAAGACCTTCATTTTATTGGAGCAGGTCATTGAGCGGAATATTGATAAATTGTTTTTAAACTACGATGTACTCTGTGCATATCCTTACCGTGTCATGCGGAATGCCGACCTGTCGATCGATGAAGATGAGGCGGCTGACCTGTTAAAAGAGATTCAGAAACAGTTAAAAATGCGTCAGTGGGGAGAGGTGATCCGTCTGGAAGTGGAGGACGGTATTGACAAAAAGCTGTTAAACTTCTTAAAAGATGAATTAAAAGTGGCAGAACAGGATATTTTCCAGATCAACGGACCAATTGATTTCACATTCCTGATGAAAATGTATGGATTAGAAGGCTGTGACGATCTGCGGAATGAGCCTTACACGCCACAGCGCGTGCCGGAGATCGTACCGGGGGAAAATATTTTTGATGAGATCCGAAAAGGAGATATCCTTTTGCATCATCCATACCAGACGTTTGATCCGGTGGTTGATTTTATACGTCAGGCATCTGTGGATCCGGATGTACTTGCCATCAAACAGACGCTTTACCGTGTCAGCGGCAATTCACCAATTATTGCTTCATTGGCACAGGCGGCTGAAAACGGCAAGCAGGTTTCTGTTTTAGTGGAGTTAAAGGCCCGGTTTGATGAGGAAAATAACATTGTCTGGGCAAAAAAATTAGAGCAGGCTGGCTGCCATGTTATCTATGGTCTGGTTGGACTGAAAACCCACAGCAAAATAGCGCTGGTTGTCCGGAGGGAGGAAGATGGTATCCGTCGTTATGTGCATCTTGGAACCGGTAACTACAACGACTCCACAGCAAAGTTATATACAGACTGTGGTATTTTTACCTGTGACGGTGCGATCGGAGAGGATGCAACTGCCGTATTCAATATGTTGTCCGGCTACTCCGAACCATTGTCATGGAATGAACTTGCGGTTGCACCGATCTGGCTTCGCACGAAGTTCACAAAGCTGATCCGCCGTGAGACGAAGCATGCAAAAGAGGGAAAACCTGCAAAGATCATTGCAAAAATGAATTCGCTCTGTGATCCGGGAATCATTGAATCCCTTTATGAAGCGTCTGCAGCAGGCGTTAAGATCCAGCTGATCGTCCGTGGAATCTGCTGCTTAAAAGTCGGAATCTCAGGGGTGAGCGAGAATATTGAAGTCCGTTCGATCGTTGGAAATTTCTTAGAGCACAGCCGGATATTCTATTTCTTCAACGATGGAGAAGAAGAACTTTACATGGGAAGTGCCGACTGGATGCCGCGTAACTTAGACAGACGAGTGGAGATTTTATTCCCGGTATTAGATGATGAACTGAAAAAACGTGTCAGACATATTCTGGATGTGGAGCTTGCAGATACTTTAAAAGCACATGTACTGCATGCTGACGGCAATTACGAGAAGGTAGACAGACGTGGAAAAGCAGCATTATCATCTCAGGATGTTTTCTGTAAGGAAGCAATGGAAGCTGTTCCAAAACCATCTCACGGATATCAGGGAAGAGTGTTTATCCCGGCAGAACCTGTAGAATAAATAGCAGTACGGAAAGAGCAGTTATTGTGTGAGGGAGGATGGCTATGAATAATAAAATTTTATTTGCAGATCTGGATCATACATTATTGTGTGATGATAAGTCGATTTCTGAAAAGAACCGGGCTGCAATACAGAAAATGTTAGAGCGTGGACACTATTTTGTTCTTGCAACCGGAAGACCGGTAGAGTCGGGCAGGATTGTTGCAAAGAATCTTGGACTGACCAGTCCGGGATGCTATATGATCGCCTTTAACGGGGCAGTGATCTATGACTGTGCGGCAGACCGTGTGCTTTATAAAAGTGCACTTCCAATCGAGGTTGCGCAGGAGATTTTTGACCGGGCGTATAAAGCCGGCATCTATGCGCAGACCTACAATACCGTAGACATTGTGACAAAACGGCACACAAAAGAACTGGATTATTATGTTGAGCGTTCTCATATGACCTACAAACTCACAAGAAGAATTTCGGATTGTCTGGATTCGGAACCTCAGAAAGTCATTCTGATCCATCTGGAGGATGATGAAAAATTAAAACGTTTCCAGAAAGCAAATGCTGCCTGGGCGAAAGGAAAATGCAACTCCTTTTTCTCCTGCAAAGAGTATCTGGAGTATTGTCCAGTCAACACGGACAAAGGAACCGGTGCACAGTATCTGGTGAAATTGTTAAATATTCCACATACCAGCACGGTTGCGATCGGAGATGAGCAGAACGACATTCCGATGATCCAATCCGCACATATTGGTATCGCTATGAAGAACGGAATCGATGATATCAAGAAAGCCGCTGATTATGTTACGGAAAATGATAATAATCATGATGCAATCGCGGAAGTGATCGAGAAGTTTATTTTATAAAAAAAGAGAAGCTTACCGTTGATATGTAAGCTTCCTTTTTTTATCTGCCGGCTTTTATCGTTTCTAAAACAGAGTAAGGAATATACAGATGTCCCCGTCCTCTGCCAAGAGCGATATCTGGTTTGTTTGAGCCGTGGAAATCAGAGCCGCCGCTGATAAGCAGTCCGTTTTCCCTTGCAAGACGTTTCATCTGCTGTTCTTCTCCGGTGGTGTAGGTGGAGTAGATTGCTTCTAACCCGTCAAGTCCCGCCGGTTTCAGCTCGTCGATCATTTTCTGGAGATTGGTGTTACTCAGACCGTAGAGCAGAGGGTGAGCTAAAATGGCAGTTCCTCCGGCTTCTTTGATGAGACGCACGGCATCGGTGGAAGCGACTTTCAATCTGCCGACATAGCATTTGCAGTGATCGCCGATATAGCGGTCAAAGGCTTCGCGGACACTCTTGATCTGGCCATGTTCATACAGAAAACGTGCAATGTTGGCGCGTGTAATAACGCAGTCCGGATTTTCAGCCACCAGTTCTTCCATCGTAATGGAAAGCCCTTCCTTCTGAAGTGCCTCCACCATAAGTGCATTGCGTTCACTGCGGCATTTCCGGTATTCGGCTGTCTTTTTTAGAAGCTGCTCATTTTCGATATCAATATATAACCCTACGATATGGACTTCTTTTCCGTGATAATCGGTGGAGAGTTCAATGCCCGGTATCAGTTCGATTCCGGCAGAAGCAGCGAGGGGCATTGCTTTGCACACACCCTGGCAGGTGTCATGGTCTGTCAGTGCAAATGCCGCCAGCCCGGCTTTCTTTGCCTCAGCCACCAGATCTTCGGGTGTGAGAGTTCCGTCTGATTCGGTGGAATGTACGTGTAAGTCGATAATTCTGTGATCCATAGTTTATTTGTCAATACCTTTCATGGTTCTTGTATTTTAAAAAATTTTATTATAATATTAAGAAGAGTGTACTAAATGGCAACGCAAAATGCAAATACTGATGCTAAATTTATAAAATTTATAAAATAAAAAAAATATACTTGACGAAATGAGTGTGTGTATGTTATAGTATCAGAGTTGTTGAAAACAAAGTAGAGTATCCACTCTCACCGGAGCACAAATTTACAGTGTCTCATGGTTTAATACCTCAAACGTCGCTTATGCGTATTTGATTGATTGTGGATAGTCTGCCTATCCACTTTTTTTATGTGGAAGCATGAAAAATTATTTTGGAGGTGCAATACCATTAGCGAGTTAATGATTAATGAACAGATCAGAGACAAGGAAATTCGTCTGATCGGAGAAAACGGAGAACAGCTTGGCATTATGTCAGCGAGAGAAGCTATGAAGCTTGCTGAGGAAGCAGAACTTGACTTAGTTAAAATCGCTCCAACTGCAAAACCACCTGTCTGCAAGATTATCGATTACGGTAAGTATCGTTATGAACTGGCAAGAAAAGAAAAAGAAGCCAAAAAGAAACAGAAAGTGGTTGAGCTGAAAGAGATTCGCTTGTCACCGAATATTGATTTAAATGATCTGAATACCAAAATGAACGCTGCAAAGAAGTTTTTATCCAAGGGAGATAAAGTGAAGATCACTTTGAGATTCCGCGGACGTGAAATGGCTCATATGAATGCAAGCAAACACATTCTCGACGATTTCGCAGAAAGCTTATCTGACACAGCAGTAGTGGAAAAAGCACCAAAGGTTGAAGGAAGAAGCATCAGCATGGTGTTGGCAGAAAAGAAATAATTATTTTAAGGAGGAATCTATCATGCCAAAAATGAAAACAAGCAGAGCAGCTGCAAAACGTTTCAAAGTTACAGGAACAGGAAAATTAAAAAGAAGTAAAGCTTATAAGAGACATATCTTAACAAAGAAAACAACAAAGAATAAGAGAAATCTCAGAAAACCAGCAATGGTTGATGCAACAAACGTTAAGAATATGAAGAAGATTTTACCATACGCATAGGAATCAGGTAAGGAGGAATAAAAAATGGCAAGAGTAAAAGGCGGTTTAGGCGCTAAAAAAAGACATAATAGAACTTTAAAATTAGCAAAAGGTTACAGAGGCGCTAGATCTAAACAGTATAGAGTAGCAAAACAGTCAGTTATGAGAGCCTTAACAAGTTCTTATGCTGGTAGAAAAGAAAGAAAGAGACAGTTCCGTCAGTTATGGATCGCTCGTATCAACGCAGCAGCAAGAATGAACGGAATCTCTTACAGCCAGATGATGCACGGATTAAAAGTATCCGGTATCGATATCAACCGTAAAATGTTAGCAGAGATGGCAGTTAACGATGCAGCCGGATTTGCAGCACTTGCAGAAGTTGCTAAGAAAGCAGTTGCTTAATAGAAATTTAAAAACCTCGGAAACGTTATGTTTTCGAGGTTTTTCTTTATAAAAATCAAATAAAAGATTCTGAATTACTCAGTCCTGCCACTACGCAGATCTTAAACGAGATTCAAAATCTTTCTAATAGAAATGTAACATCAACAGTACAGAATATCAATAAAAAATGAAGATACTGGCAGTGTATTCAAAATTGACAAATTTATAAATATAGCATATAATAATTTCTAGCAAGAGAACCGAAAGCTAGTGGCACCTAGCCGTCGGTAAATATGAGTTAAAAAGATAACGCCTTAGTTTACCAGACTGGGGGCGTTATTTTTTGTGTCGTAAAATTGTGACAACAAGAGTAATAACAGCACAAAGCATAATTACGAAAGTGAAAAGATCACTGTATGTAACCATTGGCACCAACCTCCTTTAAGTATCCGGCGGTAAGTACCTCGCCCCTTCAGTTCCCTTAGCCAAAAGTATATCATAAATTATAATATTATAATAGATGTTATCTATGAAATATCCTGCTTATGCAGATTCCGAAACTCCGACGGCGACATTTCCTTCATTTTATGAAAGGTTTTCGAAAAATAAAGTCCATTGTCAAACCCGATCGAATTTGCAATTGCTGTAACAGAGAGATCCGAATGTTCCAGCAGATAGCACGCCTGTTTCATACGAAAATCCGTAAGATATTCTTTCGGAGACTGACCAAGTACTGATTCAAAGGAACGAAACAACTGGCTTCGGCTCAGTCCTACATAGGCGGAAATATCCTCCACTGTAATATGGTAAGAATAATTGGAAGAAATATATTCAATCCCCTTTTGTACATAGCTGTTAGCAGAGTTTTGCGTCGTGTTTGTCGTTGCTCCATGCATGAAAAGTGCGAGCATGGTATAAAGGCGGCCGGTCATTTCCACGGCGTGCTCAAACTCATTTCCTCTGGCATCATAAATATGGAGAATCTGCCTGTGAATGGATCCGCCCAGTGGTGTGTGCTCGATAACAGGTCTTTCTGTTGAAAAATCTGTCGCTTTTAAGATCATGGAAGCGTCACTTCCGGTAAATCCTACCCATGCATACTCCCACGGATCGGTTTCATCCGCAAAATACAATACTTCCGTGTTCGGATAGACGAGAAAAGAATCTCCTGCCTGCAGCGTGAAAGTTGTATTTTTGATTTTATAATATCCCTTTCCGGAAATGATATAATGAATCAGATAATGGTCACGGATTCCGGGTCCCCACTGATAGAGCGGATCGCATTTTTGGAATCCTACATTGTAGACAGACAGCGATACGAGTTCTTTTTCGGTCACTTTGTAGGAATTTTTATAATTTTGATTCATAAAAAAATACCTCCCTGCAGTAAGATGAAAATTATGACAATCGTAAATATTTATTCATAAAATAAAAAGATATTTTCTGTACCATAAGATGTTGTATTTATATGTATTATATAAAGCATGAAATGAACATGCAACATTTTTACATATAATTTGCACATTTTAGTCTATACAATTTCTGCTGGGTGCGTTAATATGTATCCATAGGAAAGGTTAATGAAGCTTCGCAAAACAAGGAGGATTATTATGGCAATTTTAGTTACAGGAGGCGCCGGATATATCGGAAGCCACACATGTGTAGAATTACAGAATGCAGGATATGACGTAGTCGTATTAGATAACTTAAGCAACTCATCTGAGAAATCTTTAGACAGAGTAAAAGCAATCACGGGAAAAGACGTAAAATTTTATAAAGGAGATATTTTAGACAGAGATATCTTAAATAAGATTTTCGAAAACGAGCAGATTGACAGCTGCATCAACTTCGCCGGTCTGAAGGCAGTCGGCGAGTCTGTTGCAAAACCTTGGGAATATTACAATAACAATATTGCAGGTACTTTGACATTGGTTGACGTGATGAGACAGCATAACTGCAAAAACATTATTTTCTCATCCTCTGCAACGGTATACGGTGATCCGGCAGAGATCCCGATCACAGAGAACTGCCCTAAGGGACAGTGCACCAATCCATACGGCTGGACAAAATCTATGTTAGAGCAGATTTTAACAGATATCCAGAAAGCGGATCCGGAATGGAATGTCATTTTACTCCGTTATTTCAATCCAATCGGAGCGCATAAGAGCGGTACAATGGGAGAAAACCCAAATGGTATTCCAAACAACTTAATGCCATATGTAACACAGGTTGCAGTCGGCAAACTGAAAGAACTCGGCGTGTTCGGTAACGATTACGACACACCGGACGGAACAGGTGTGAGAGATTACATCCACGTAGTTGACCTTGCCATCGGTCATGTAAAAGCTTTAAAGAAAATTCAGGAGAATGCAGGACTTTGCATCTATAACCTCGGTACAGGACATGGTTACAGTGTATTGGATATCGTGAAAAACTTCGAGAAAGCAACTGGAGTGAAAATTCCTTATGTCATCAAACCAAGACGTCCGGGCGATATCGCAACCTGCTACTGTGATCCGACAAAAGCAAAAGAAGAACTTGGCTGGGAAGCACAGTACGGTATCGAAGATATGTGCGCAGATTCCTGGAGATGGCAGAAGAACAATCCAAATGGTTACGAGGACTAATTTTTATGAGCAATATGGAAAAATTACAGCAGGAATAGAAAAAGGGGGAATGCAGATGGATCATCTGTGTTCTCCCTTTTTCTATTTTAAGAGTTGACTTATGCTCTTGTAAAATAGTCGGAGTTGTTGGCTTTTATGAATCAATATAATGCCAAAGTATAATGAAGCAAACTGATAGTGAGATTAAATGTAATAGAAAATACGTACAATAGGAGTTTCGAGAAAACGAAAATATTCGTTGCAAATAGTACAAAATTTCATATAATATAGAGTATGTGACAGTGTTTCTAAAGAGAGTGGTACGTGAATACAAAATGCTTATAGAAAAAATGGGCTCAAAAATTCAAGACGTATATGAAGATAGACGAGCTATGAGAATAAGAATTCCAATCCATCCGGCGTTTTTGGAAGCTGATGATGAAGTTTCGCTGCCAGATAGCTATGAGAAAGCGACGAAAAAATCGTCAAAGAAAAAGATAGAACAATATGAAAAAATCTTAAAATTATTAAATGATGGTGAATGGCACAAAACGGCTGAAATAGCTGATAATCTTGGATTAAAGGATACCAGGACAAAGGAATTGTTAAAGGAATTAATTGCACTTGATAAACCCATTGATAATGGGAAAACAAAAGGTAAGTTGTATAAATTAAAATAATTCGTCGCTTTTTTTGTTGAAAAAGCGACGAAAAAAGCGACGAAAAATCAACCACGAAAGAAAGGACAAAATCATGGCATCAGAGTTATTAAAAAGAAGTGAAGTAAAAGAGGCGGATACATGGAATGTAAAAGACATGTATCCGACCACCGAAGCGTGGGAAAATGAATTAAAAGTCATCACAGAGATCGTAGATAAAATTGCTTTGTATGAAGGAAGCGTTGCTGCGACCGCTGAAAATCTCCTGGCTGTTTTAGAGCATCTGGCAAGTGCAGGAGAAAAAATCGAGAAGGCGTTCAACTATGCAGAACGTCTTTTTGACGAGGATCAGACCAACACCACACATCAGGCGATGTCCGCAAAAGTATATTCCCTTTATGCGGCAATGGGAAGTAAAACTGCGTTTGCAGATCCGGAAATCATTGCAGCGTCCGATGAGACGTTAGAAGCATTTTATAAGGAATTACCGGCACTGGAACTTTACAGAAAGCAGATCGCAGAAATCCGCAGAATGAAAGAACACTGTCTCTCAGCAGAGATGGAAAAACTGCTTGCAATGACAGCAGAGATGAGCCAGACACCGGCAGATACGTTTTCCATTTTAAACAATGCAGACCTCGTATTCCCGGAGATTGAGGATGAAAGCGGAGAGAAAGTCCGCATTACACACGGTCGTTACGGACAGTTTTTACAGTCTGCAGACAGACGTGTGCGCAAAGATGCATTCGAGAATTTATATCAGACCTACAAACAGTTTCTGAATACATCGGCAAGCCTTTACTGCGGTAATGTAAAGCAGCAGGTATTTCATGCAAAAGCAAGAAAATATACGTCCTCTCTGGAGTGCGCAGTTGATGCAAACAATGTTTCTTCCAGTGTTTATCACAATCTGATCGACACGGTGAACAAGAACCTTGACAAAATGCACCAGTATGTGTCCCTGCGTAAAAAGTGCCTCGGTGTCGAGGAACTTCATATGTATGACATTTATACACCGATGATCGCGGATGTTGCAAAGAAGATTTCTTTTGAAGAAGCAAAAGAAACCGTATTAAAGGCACTTGCACCGTTGGGCGAGGACTATGTCAATAAAGTAAAAGAAGGTTTTGAAAACCGCTGGATCGATGTCTATGAGAATCAGGGAAAGAGAAGCGGTGCATATTCTGCCGGAGCATATGGCTGTCATCCTTATGTATTGTTGAATTACAACGGTACGCTGGATGATATGTTTACGCTGGCACATGAGATGGGACATGCAATGCATTCGAATTATTCCAACGAGGCACAGCCTTATATTTATGCCGGATATAAAATTTTTGTGGCAGAGGTTGCCTCTACCTGCAATGAGATTCTTCTGATGGAATATCTGTTGAAAAATACAACAGACAAAAAAGAGCGTGCATATCTTTTGAACCATTATCTTGACAGCTTTAAGGGAACTGTTTACCGTCAGACACAGTTTGCGGAATATGAAATGCTCACCAATAAAATGTATGAGGACGGAGAGAGCCTGACCGCAGATAATCTGAGCAGCGTATATCTGGAACTCAACAAAAAATATTACGGATCAGACATTATTTCTGATGAACAGATTGCATATGAATGGGCAAGAATCCCACATTTTTATTACAACTTCTATGTTTATCAGTATGCGACAAGCTATTGTGCAGCATTTTCTGTGGCGCATAAGATTTTGGAAGAGGGAGCTCCGGCAGTAGAACGTTATAAAAAGTTCTTATCCGGTGGCTGTTCTATGGCTCCGGTCGAACTGCTTAAGATTGCAGGTGTCAATCTGGAAACACCGGCTCCGATCCAGGATGCATTAAACGCATTCGGTGAGATCATCAAAGAGATGGAAACGCTGGTGGAAGACTAAACAATAGAATAGACAAAAAAGCTGCAGCCTTGACTTTATTTCGTCAAAGCTGCAGTTTTTTATATGGATCATACAAATATGTTCTGTCCTTTTTGTTTCAGCTGAACCAGAAAATAAATATAAATCACATCTGCCACAAAACAAATCAAGCCTGTAATGAATGTGTAAGCGTGGATACTGCCAGCTCCACACAGAATTGTTATAGGAAGTATCCAATATGAAATATCCCAGAGTTACACATTAAATTAAAAAATGTAAATTATAATTGAAAAAGTAAAAATAACTGATATAATAATTGATAACCAATATATTAAAAATATAATTGTTATCAATTATTAAAAAAGTAGAAATCACTCATTACTAATATATGAAACTATATATAGGGAGATGACAAGTATGGAACTTCAGATAAATTGTATGCAAAGTCTATATAGAAAAATGGAAATGTCACAGAGAAAAAATAAAGGATATTTTTCAATTATGTCTAATGAAACAGAAACTTCTTTAAATAGTCCTGCTCAGGAGAAAGTACAAAGAGGGTTTTCAATCCATGATGCATATTCAATTATGAAAAGTTCAGGTACAAAATTTAGTGTAGGAAATCTGGCAACCGTATCTGAGAATCTTGATAAAAGAGTAGATACAGAAAGATATTCCATAGAAAGTACCAGTGAAATAGCAGGATATTGGCAGATATATGATAAAACACTCAACCAAACGTTTGTATTGAATCCTGATACAACAACGCTGCAAACAGATACTAACACAAATAAAAATTATATTGTGTTCCAAAATGTATTTGGCGAACCAGAGAATGTTATGTATGCCGACAATGAGCTTGTGGGAGCCCTGAAACAGTTCCTAAACACAGACAGTATACCGACAACATCCTTAAATGAAAATTATGTAATTGATATCAATAAGTTTACAGGTATTGAGAGTTTAAAAGTTAAAGGGAATGAAGGTGCTGGTTCTTGGAACTTAATTTGTAATCAAGAACAAAAAGAAAAGCTGCAGGAGTTAGCAAATCTGTATAAAGAAAAATACCCTAATCTTGTAAAAACAGATGGTATGGCAATGGGATTTGCAGATGCCGAAGTTGCAGGGCAAGCTGTAAGAACAGAAAATGGAATTATGTTGATAGCCTGTAATGGATTAAACTATATGGATAATGTTGATCCATCAAAAAGTTGGCATATTATGTATTCGATAAATGATACAGATATGTATAAAAAAATCATGAATGCAATGACAGAAGGTTATATTATCGGAAAAGATATTGAGAATGTTTCAAAATGGGAAAAGTATTTTGAGGAAAAAGAATTGAGTTATGAGCGAATATTATCCGATGAAGAATTGGAATTATTGCAGATGAACAAAATTTAAAGTTATCTTATCGAGTTATTTATCATTTAAGGGCTTGTATGATTATAGGAAAGACAGAAGCGAAGAGAAAAGTATTTAAAGTCTGTTAGGATTTTGGATTAGATAAAAAGGAAGCGAACGTATGAAATGATATTATGATACATTCGCTTCCCTTTTGATTTGCGTTATAAATATTCCCTCAAATCCTGCCGCAGCTTTTCTTCCAGCCGGATCAGATCATCGGTCAGTTTCATTGCAGCGTCATCAGCTGCTGCATACTGGTTTTCATATCGGCAGAGCGTCTTAATGCCCATATTGCAGCCATCTACGATTAAGTCGGCGATTGTGGCGTCACTGTCATCCATCATGACTTTGGCATTGGTTTTCATCCACGACATGCCTTTTGCCAGCATGTTTGGCTCTTTTGTTTCATCCCCGCATTCTGTAAGAATTGCGTGTGTTTCATCACCGAGTTTCTCATGCTTTTCTTTGGATTTTTTTAAAATTTCGTATAAATTCTTATCGGTTACTTTTTCCAAAATTTCATCGATGGAAAAAACAGCCATCTGTATGCCGGAATTACATTCGCGGAGCAGTTTTACGGTATCGCTATCGGACATGTTCGCTTCCTCCTGATTTTGCTTTGTATGAATGATTTTGATATCAATATTTACTCCTAGTATGACGTCTGCAACAAAAAATATACAGAAAATTCAAAAAACAGTCGATTTACGGAAAAATATTGACGAGCATGAACTTTCGCTTTATAATAAATTTATCTATGCATATAATCATTTTACGAGAAAGGGCATGGTTATTTTATGATAAAAAGCATGACCGGATTTGGTCGATGTGAAGTGACCGAAGGAAACCGTAAATATACGGTTGAGATGAAATCCGTAAATCACCGTTATCTGGATGTGAATATCAAGATGCCGAAGGCGTTGAATTTCTTTGAGAGCACGATCCGCAATCTGCTGAAAGAATATATGGAGCGCGGCAAGGTAGATCTGTATATCACATTCGAGGATTTTTCCGAAGATAATTTCTGTTTGAAATACAACGAAGAATTGGCCGGTGAATATTTAAAACACCTGACTGCAATGGCAGACAAGTTTGGATTAGACAATGATATCAAAGTCAGCACCTTATCCAGATACCCGGATGTTTTCACGATGGAACAGGTGGAGACAGACGAGAATGAACTATGGGCAGGGCTTGAGAAAGCACTCCGCGGTGCGGCAGAACAGTTTGTGGAGAGCCGTATCAAAGAGGGAGAGCATTTGAAGAATGATCTCTGTGCAAAGCTTGACAATATGCTGAACTATGTTGATTTTATCGAGGAGCGTTCTCCAATCATTATGAAGGACTATAGAGAACGTCTTGAGAACAAAGTGAAAGAGCTGTTGGAAGATAAACAGATCGATGACGCGAGAATTGCCACAGAGGTGACGATTTTTGCAGATAAGATCTGTGTGGATGAGGAGACTGTCCGCCTGAGAAGCCATATCAAAGCAACGAAAGATGCTTTGGAGGCTGGTGGCAGCATCGGACGCAAGTTAGATTTCATTGCGCAGGAGATGAACCGCGAAGCGAATACGATTCTTTCCAAGGCAAATGATCTGGAAATCTCTGATACCGGGATCAACCTGAAAACGGATATCGAAAAAGTCAGGGAACAGATCCAGAATATCGAATAGGAACGATTTTATGGCAAAGTTAATGAATATCGGATTTGGCAATATGGTCAACACCGATAAGATCGTCAGCATTATCTCTTCGGATTCTGCACCGGCAAAGCGTATGATCTCCAGGGGAAAAGAGCAGGAGATTTTGATCGATGCGACGCAGGGAAGAAGAACCAAGAGTGTGATTTTTACCGAAAATAATAAAATAATATTGTCTGCATTGCAGCCGGAGACGCTTGCCGGCCGGTTTAATGGCAATGCATCGGAGGGTGACTATGATACAAAAGAGTAAAGGAATTTTAATTGTACTTTCCGGCTTTTCCGGTTCTGGAAAAGGAACCATTATGAAAGAACTCATGAAGAAATATTCGGAGCAGTATGCGTTGTCCATCTCTGCAACTACCCGTTCTCCAAGACCGGGAGAGACAGACGGTGTGGAATATTTTTTTAAGACAAAAGAGCAGTTTGAGAAAATGATAGCCGATGATGAACTGATCGAGTATGCAAAATATGTCGACAACTATTACGGAACACCGAAGGCATATGTAGAGGAACAGCTCGCTGCCGGAAAAGACGTTATTCTGGAGATTGAGATTCAGGGAGCCTTAAAAGTGAAGGAGAAGTTCCCGGACACACTGTTGATGTTTGTCACACCGCCGAGCGCAGAGGAGTTAAAGAACCGTCTGGTCGGAAGGGGAACAGAGGAGATGAGTGTCATCGAATCGAGACTTTCCAGAGCAGTTGAGGAGGCGCAGGGAATTGAAGCTTACGATTATCTCATCGTAAACGATAAGCTTGATGCGTGTGTGGAAGAAGTACATTCCATCATCCACAATGAGCATTTCCGTGTTTCCAGAAATCTGTCTGCAATTTATGATATGAGACACCAGTTGACTGCTTTTTCGAAAAAAGATTAAAATAATGTTTGCAAAAACATACAAAAAAGCTTACATTAGATATCGGAAATCAGATATCTTTGATAAAAATAATTGAAAATGAATCAGCCGCAAGGCAGAAGAGAGGTAATATTATGATCCATCCATCCTATGTTGAATTAATGAAAGTTGTAAATAACAATGTGGAATTTGGTGAGGAACCAGTTGTTAACAGCCGTTATTCCCTTGTGATCGCTGCTGCAAAGAGAGCACGTCAGATCATTGCGGGAGATGAACCAATGGCAGACAAGATCACATGTCCAAAGCCATTATCCATCGCTGTAGAAGAACTTTACGAGGGCAAAGTAAAGATCATTCCAGACACAGAAGATGAGGAGTAAAGAAAACCCGTCAGGGCTGCCGCACTTTTGAACGCAATTGTGCGACAGCCCTTTTGCCATAATTAATGTAGAAAGAGAGAATCGAATGAAATTATTATTTGTATCCCTCGGATGCGACAAAAACTTAGTAGACACAGAATTTATGCTTGGAATGCTCCGTGATGACGGAATCGAGATCACGAATGATGAGACAGAGGCAGATATTATCATCGTCAACACCTGCTGCTTTATCAATGATGCCAAGGAAGAGAGTGTCAACACCATTTTAGAGATGGCAGAGTACAAAAAGACCGGTCCGTTAAAGGCTTTGATCGTAACCGGATGTCTTGCACAGCGCTACAAGGAAGAGATCAAGACCGAGATCCCGGAGGTGGATGCTATACTTGGAACCAATTCCTACGAGGATATCGTAAAAGCTGTACATGAGGCGCTTGGCGGTACTTTTTATGAGAATTTCAAAACATTGGAGGGACTGCCGTCTATCCATACAAAGCGAAGCGTGACAACCGGTGGTCATTTCGCATATTTAAAGATCGCAGAGGGCTGTAACAAACGCTGTACTTACTGTATCATTCCATATATCCGCGGCAATTACCGCAGTGTACCGATGGAAGATCTGATCGGCCAGGCAAAAGAGCTTGTTGCAAACGGCGCAAAAGAGCTCATTTTAGTTGCCCAGGAAACAACTCTTTACGGTATTGACCTCTACGGTGAAAAATCATTGCACAAATTGCTGGACGAATTAAATAAGATCAATGGTTTATTCTGGATCCGCATTATGTACTGTTATCCGGAAGAAATCTATGAAGACTTAATTGATTCCATGATCCGCAACGAGAAAGTCTGCCATTACCTTGATATCCCGATCCAGCATTCCAATGACACAATGTTAAAGCGCATGGGACGAAGAACAAGTCATGACGATCTGGTTCGTATCATCACACATTTGAGAGAGCGTATCCCGGATATCACATTGAGAACTACGTTGATCTGTGGTTTCCCTGGCGAGACACAGGAGATTCACGAGGAACTCATGCAGTTTATCAATGACATGGAGTTTGACCGGTTGGGAGCATTCACCTACTCACCGGAGGAGGGAACTCCGGCTGCTGCCTTCGAAGATCAGGTGGATGAGGAACTGAAGAAGGACTGGCAGGCAGATGTCATGGAACTTCAGGAGGAAGTGATCTTTGATAAAAATGAAGAGATGAAGGGCAGAGAACTTTATGTGTTTATCGAAGGACAGGTAGAGGATGATAATGCCTATGTTGGAAGAACCTACCGGGATGCACCGGATGTGGATGGATATATTTTCATCAACACGGACGAAACCCTTATGACCGGTGACATTGTTAAAGTAAAAGTCACAGGCGCTTATGAGTATGATTTAATTGGAGAAATCTGTCAGTAGATTTCGGAAAGAAGGAAAAATTATGAATTTACCTAACAAATTAACAACTTTTCGTGTAATTCTTATTCCATTTTTTGTATTTTTTATGCTTGCACCAGATATGACAGGCATCAATAATTACATTGCAGTGGCTATCTTTATTGTGGCAAGTCTTACCGATCTTCTGGATGGTAAAATTGCAAGAAAGTATAATCTTGTCACAAACTTTGGAAAGTTTATGGATCCTTTGGCGGACAAGCTTCTGGTGTGTTCTGCGATGATCTGTCTGATTCAGACCGGACAGCTTGCAGCATGGATTGTTGTTATTATTATTGCAAGAGAATTTATCATCAGCGGATTCCGTTTGATCGCGTCTGACAATGGAGTTGTCATTGCAGCAAGTTACTGGGGCAAATTTAAAACTACATTCCAGATGCTTATGGTGATCGTGCTTATTTTAAATATTCAGATGTCATTTTTCCAGATTCTGGGCGTGATTCTTACCTATGTTGCCCTGATTCTTACAGTTGTGTCATTAATTGATTACATTGTAAAGAACAAAGATGTTCTAAAAGAACAGAACTAAGAACGATAAAGCATAATAGATTTTCTGAAAATAAGGAGAACCGAAAAATATGAGAATTATTGCTGGTACAGCAAGAAGCCTGCCTTTGAAAACGATTGAAGGCATGGACACAAGACCGACAACAGACCGTATCAAAGAAACGTTATTTAATATGCTTCAGAATGATGTTCCGGGTTCGTATTTTCTTGATCTGTTTGCAGGAAGCGGACAGATCGGTTTGGAGGCAGTGAGCCGTGGCGCAAGATATGCTGTTTTTGTGGAAAATAACAAAAAAGCGTGTACATGTATTGAGGACAATATTCATTTTACGAAGTTTGACAGGGAAACAAAATTACTTCAGAGCGATGTCATTTCTGCCATCCGCAGCATGGAAGGAAAGTATAAGTTTGATGTCATTTTCATGGATCCTCCGTACAAGCACGAGTATGAAAAAGAAGTTTTGGAATGTTTAAAAGATTCCTCTATTTTAAAAGAAGATACGCTGATCATTGTCGAGGCATCTTTGGACACTTCTTTTGATTATTTAAGTGAGCTTGGTTTTACATTAAAAAAATTAAAAACATATAAGACAAATGTTCACGCTTTTATCACAAAGGCAGAATAAATCATCATAAATCCTGTCAACGGATTTATGATTTGCAGTCTGGAAAGGCAGATACATTATGAAAAAGGCAATTTATCCTGGCAGCTTTGACCCGCTGACCTTAGGACATATTGATATTATCAAAAGAGCATCCGGTATCGTAGATGAACTCGTTGTCGGTGTGCTGAACAATAGTGCAAAAAACTCATTGTTTTCTCTGGATGAACGTGTTAGTATGATTGAAGAGATGACAAAAGATCTTCCAAATGTGTCTGTCACATCGTTTGACGGACTTTTGGTCGAGCATATGAAGCAGATTGGCGCTACCATTATTGTACGTGGTCTGCGTGCAGTGACAGATTTTGAGTATGAATTGCAGATCGCACAGACGAACCATGTAGAGAGTCCGGAGGTGGAGACTATTTTTTTGACGGCCAGCCTTCAGTATTCCTACTTAAGTTCCACGATCGTGAAAGAATTCGCATCCTATGGAGGCGATATTTCCAAGTTTGTTCCTGCGCAGTTTATAGACAGAATTTATGCAAAATATAACATATCGAAATAAGGAGTGTTTCCTATGGCAAGCAGAATCGAACAGATTATTGAAGAAATTGAAGAGTATATTGATGGTTGTAAATATCAGGCATTGTCCTCTTCAAAAATTATTGTGAACAAGGATGAGTTAGAAGAACTTCTGAACGAACTCCGTTCCAAAACACCGGAAGAGATCAAGCGTTATCAGAAGATCATCAGCAACAAAGAGGCTATTTTGGCAGATGCACAGGCAAAAGCAGATGCGATCATTGCAAAAGCCCAGGTGAAAACGGATGAGCTTGTAAGTGAACATCAGATTATGCAGCAGGCATATGCGCAGGCAAACGAAGTAGTTATGATCGCAACCAAGCAGGCGCAGGAGATTTTAGATAATGCGACGAACGATGCGAACAATATCCGTATGGGAGCCATGCAGTATACAGATGATATTTTAAGAAATCTGGAGATATCAATCTCTCATGCAATGGATTCTGCAAAGGCAAGACATGAGAATTATATGTCATCACTGCAGGAGTTTTATGATGTTGTATCTTCCAACCGTGCAGAATTAAATCCGGCGGCAGAGGATACTGTTTCAGACAGCACAGAGAATCTGCCTAAGATTGACATTTCTTCTGATATGTTAAAATAAAAATACACTGACTGCGACAGCGAGCAGGAAAGTACATAGTGTGAGGAACAGTTTTACAAGACAGTATTTTTTCATGGACAGAGAGGTACCTTTTACCATGGAAGATGTCTGGGCGATACCGCTTAATCCACCGAAGGCGGTGGCGGTCATTGCAAGGATATATTTGGTTTGAATACTCCAGTCTGTGTTGGCGAGACAGTTGATCCCGTTGGTGATTTCAAGAACGTTTTCCAACAGGATCAGGACAGGCTTTGGCAACGGAAGTTTTTCTACCAGTGAGATCAGGATTGAGAATAGCATGATATATCCACCGATCCTGACAAGTGTTTCGAAACCGTTCATAATGGCGGCATCTATGATCTTAAAAGTTATTTGAGATTGGGATGCCGTTTTTTTCTGCCTGTTTTCCTCTTTTTTTCTGTGCAATAATAACATACCGAGTATCAGTGCAGGGGCATACAGGATGAAAATACTGATTCCGAACATTCCTGTGAGCTGTAACTGCTGCAACAAAATATAACTTCCGATAAAAACCGGACTGATGTTATTGGTGATGTAAAATAAAATTTCAGCCTCTTTCGGATGAATTTTATTTGCCTTTAAAAGTTCGGCGCAGTTTTTGCTTCCCATTGGAAAGCCGAATAAAAAACCGCTGCACAAAATAAATACGCCTTCCCCGCTGACAGGCATAAAGAAACGGAAATATTTCGTCAGGTGCTTTGTGAGGGCATCCATGTAGCCAGAATGAATCAAAACATTGGATATTATGGCGAAGGGCAGAAGGGTGGGAAGCACTTTTTCATACCAGAGCATCAGACCATTTCTGGATGCATTTACAGCATCTGCCGGATAAAGCAGGATATATGCAGTTAAAATAAGAATGGCAAAGCATATAAATTTCTTTTTCATAGTAAAATATATTGTTTTGAATTGTAAAAAATGTAATTTGTTTGTAACTTTCGTAACATTTATCAGGAAAGAGTGGGGATGTGATTTTGCTGCAACAGAGATTTCTTCGTGATCTGTTACTTTTTATGCTGGTGGTTCTTATTAATGTATATCTTGGAATCTACATTGATAGTGAAGCGCTTAAGAAAAACTGTTTTCCTTATGAAACAGCGTTTGAAAATTTCCGGGATGAAGAAGTATCAGAAGAGGTAATAAATTCTTTTCTGTATGATTCGGAACCTATGGAAGAGAGTGATATTACGGAACAGAAAATCAAATCTGTAAAGTATGCAGACTTCGCAAAGCTCAGTGAATACCTTGCAATGTACTTCGCCTTAAATAATACCTGTTCGGATTCTGATTTATTAGAAGAAAATATTTCTTTTGTGAAAGAACATCAGCCGGAAAAATTTGAACGGATCCAAAGCAAGATTGAAGCGATGTGGACGGATGCGGTTTTGTTTCCGGTAGGAGCAATTGAAAATGAACCCGGAGCAACCGTGGACTTTGCAAATTCATGGCGACAGAGCAGAACCTTTGGAGGAGACCGGTTCCATGAAGGCTGTGATATTATGGCGTCTGTGAACAAGCGTGGTATTTATCCGATTTACAGCGTTTCGGATGGTGTTGTGGAGAATATTGGATGGCTCAGGCTTGGCGGTTATCGCATTGGAATCCGTAGTGAGCATGGTGCTTATTTTTATTATGCACATCTCTCGGATTATGCAAAAGATTTCCAGATTGGGGAAGAAGTGAAAGCAGGAACGTTGCTTGGGTTTATGGGGGATACCGGGTATAGCGATACTCCTGGTACAACCGGAAATTTTCCGGTGCATCTTCATTTTGGAGTGTATTTTGATGATGAATCCGGAAAGGAGTTTAGTGTGAACCCCTTCCCCTTGCTCCGTTATCTAAAATCATTTTAACTATTCAGAACCCCATTCGCAAAACTGCTCTTTCAGAGCTTTCCTTTTGCTCATGTGGTTACTTCGCCAAAGAAATTTTCAAAATTATGCTCATTCATGCAAGCATGATTCGCAAATTTATGAAAATTGCCTTGGCTCTGAATAGTTACAAATCATTGTAATAGAAAGCAGACCTATGCTAAAATAATTTTATACATTTTATGAAATTTGGAATGATCGATCAGGAAAATGCCACATCATTACAGACAATAGAAAAAGGAAAGAACGAACTTATGCGCTTGGATAAATTTTTAACAGAGATGGGTCTTGGTACCCGCTCAGAAGTAAAGAAGATTTTGAAAACAAAACAGATCACAGTCAATGGAGAGGTCGTTACAAAACCGGAAACAAAGGTTGCACCGGAAAACGACCAGATATCTTATAAAGGTGAACCGGTCACTTACTGTGAATACGAATATTATCTTTTTTATAAACCGGCAGGGTGTGTGACTGCAACGGAAGATCAGCTGCATAAGACGGTTATGGATTACCTGACCGATACGGTGCGCTCTGATTTATTTCCGGTAGGACGGCTGGACATTGATACGGAAGGTCTGCTTCTGATCACAAATGATGGGGCTTTGGCACATGATCTGTTAAGCCCCGCAAAACATGTAGAAAAGACATACTATGCAGTTATCGATGGCGTAGTTACAGAAAAAGATGTCAACAGCTTTGAAAACGGGGTTGACATTGGAGAGGAAAAGCTGACAAAACCCGGCAAATTACGCATCCTAAAAAGTGAACCAGAATCAGAAATTGAGTTAACAATTACAGAAGGCAGATTCCATCAGGTGAAACGAATGTTTGAGGCAGTCGGAAAGAAGGTTTTATATTTAAAACGTATTTCCATGGGACCATTGCAGCTTACCGATGATTTAAAGCCGGGAGAATATCGCCCGCTCACAGAGGAAGAGATTACTGCGTTGAAAATTGTGAATAAATAAGTTATAATATTAAGGTTGCTATTTTGCAGAAAATTTTATTTTTAGATAGAAAGGTTATCACAAATGAGTCATGGATTTTTACCGATCAGTAAAGAAGATATGAAAGAAGCTGGCATCGAACAGCTTGACTTTGTATATATCTGTGGAGACGCTTACGTAGATCATCCATCTTTTGGACATGCCATCATTTCACGAATTTTGGAGGCTCATGGCTATAAAGTCGGGATCATTGCCCAGCCGGACTGGAAAGACAGAGAATCCATTAACCGGTTAGGCGAACCACGGCTCGGCTTTCTTGTTTCAGCCGGAAATATGGACTCCATGGTCAATCATTATTCCGTTTCCAAGAAAAGAAGAACCACGGATGCATTTACACCGGGCGGTGTGATGGGAAAAAGACCGGATTATGCCACGATTGTATATTGTAATCTGATTCGACAGACCTATAAACATAAGCCAATCATCATTGGTGGAATCGAGGCAAGCTTGCGTCGTCTGGCACATTATGATTACTGGTCAAATAAGTTAAAACGTTCCATTCTGCTCGATTCCGGTGCAGATCTTATCTCCTATGGAATGGGTGAACACAGTATCGTTGAGATTGCGGACGCTTTAGACAGCGGTCTGGATATTAAGGACATCACCTTCATTGATGGAACTGTTTATAAGACGAGAGACCGTGAGAGCATTTACGATGCAATCGAGCTGCCACATTTTGAGGCTTTAAAAGCAGATAAATTAGAGTATGCAAAGAGTTTTTACATACAGTACAGCAATACCGATCCTTTTTCCGGAAAACGGTTGTTCGAGACTTACGATGAAAAGCTGTTTGTCGTACAGAACCCTCCGGCAAAACCATTGACACAGTCGGAGATGGATTCCGTTTACGCACTTCCTTATATGAGAGATTATCATCCTTCTTATAAAGAACTTGGCGGAGTTCCGGCGATTGAAGAAGTGAAATTCTCACTGATCAGCAACCGTGGCTGCTATGGTGGCTGCAGTTTCTGCGCGCTGACTTTCCATCAGGGAAGAATTATCCAGACGAGAAGCCACGAATCTATTTTAGCGGAGGCAAACAAGATCATCTGGGATCCTGACTTTAAAGGTTATATCCATGATGTAGGTGGTCCGACTGCGAATTTCCGTGCGCCGGCGTGCGACAAGCAAATGACAAAAGGTGCCTGTCCGCATAAGCAGTGTCTTTTCCCGAAGCCTTGCCAAAATTTGAAAGTGGATCATTCCGATTATCTGAAACTGCTCCGGAAACTGCGGGAGCTTCCAAATGTGAAGAAAGTATTCATCCGTTCGGGTATCCGTTTCGATTATCTGATTTATGATAATGACCGCACTTTTCTGCGGGAACTGTGTGAGCACCATGTCAGTGGACAGTTAAAGGTTGCACCGGAACACATTTCCGACGCAGTTTTAGAGAAAATGGGCAAGCCGGGTGTGGATGTCTATAACCGGTTTGTAAAAGCCTATAAAGATATGAATGAAAAGATTGGTAAAAAGCAGTATCTGGTTCCATATCTGATGTCCTCCCACCCTGGTTCCACCTTGAAGGAGGCAGTGGAGCTTGCAGAATTTTTGAGGGATCTGGGATATATGCCGGAGCAGGTGCAGGATTTTTATCCAACCCCTTCCACGATCTCAACCTGTATGTATTACACAGGTGTTGATCCGAGAAATATGCAGCCAATCTATGTCGCGGTCAATCCGCATGAGAAGGCAATGCAGCGCGCATTGATCCAGTACCGGAATCCGAAGAATTACGATCTTGTCTATGAGGCACTGGTAAAAGCAGGAAGGACAGATCTGATCGGATTTGATAAGAAATGTCTGATCCGTCCAAGACAGGGTGAGTATCAAAACCATGGGGAACGCAATATGCGCCATGATGGAAAAAAGGGCAGGACAGATCAGAAACCTGCAAAGAAAAAGACTATCCGGAATGTGCATAACAAGAAAGCCTCTGGAACGAACATGAATAAATCTGCAAAGAACCGTGCGGATCACAGCAATCCTCAAAGATCTGTCAGAAAGAAAAAATAAGAAAGCGAACCTGACTTTATATGAAACAGTTTACGATCAGCCCCAACGAATCCGGGCAGCGTTTTGACAAATATTTAAAAAAATTATTGAGCAATGCATCCGGCAGTTTTGTATACAAGATGCTGCGCAAAAAGAATATCACCTTAAATGACCGCAAAGCAGATGGAACAGAAAAATTAAATGCGGGAGACCTTGTAAAATTATTTTTGTCCGATGAAACTTTTGAAAAATTTTCCGGTAAAGATGAGACAAATTCCGGCTACATGAAGTTAAAGTCCATTGATTCAGGCAGACTTCAGGTTGTTTATGAAGATGATGATGTGATCATTATTAACAAACCATCCGGGATGCTTTCCCAGAAGGCGGTTCCGGAGGATATTTCGGCAAATGAATATATTATTTCTTATTTGATCCGAAAAGGTGCCTTAAGTGAGGAGCAGTTCAAAACATTTAAACCATCCATCTGCAACCGCTTAGACCGGAACACATCCGGGCTTTTGATCGCAGGAAAAACGTTAAAGGGACTTCAGACAATGGCGGAATCGTTAAAAAAACGTACTGTCCAGAAATATTACCGTTGTATTGTAAAAGGAGAGCTGCGCGAAAAAACGCATTTGAAAGGCTACCTGTCCAAAGATGAACAGAACAATAAGGTGAAAGTTGTTTCCCATATCCGCCCGGAGGAAAAAGCAGATTATCTGCCAATTGAAACGGAATACCGCCCGGTGACAGTTTCGAATGGATATACGGAACTTGAAGTCCATCTTATTACCGGCCGATCCCACCAGATCCGTGCACATCTTGCGTCCATCGGTCATCCGATCGTCGGGGATGGGAAATATGGTGATCTGAGAACGAACGAACGTTTCCGTAAAGAGGTTCATGTTCGTTCTCAACTGCTTCATGCTTACCGTATTGTATTGGAAGACGGAAGAGAAGTGATCGCACCGTCCGGCAGGGAATTTGAGGATGCATGGGACTATATACAGACATCATCCTTTTAATTCCAGAGTTGGAGCGGCATCGATAATATCCTGCAATGGTGTCCATGACATCAGATCGCCGGAATTATCGGAGCCGCTGTCATCGTCTGCTTTTCGTTCAAATCCATTGTCACCGTTGTGCTTCCGCTGTTTTTTTACCTCCTCCGGTGTGTCCGGAAGTCTGTGATAAGCAGAAGAGTGGTGAAATTCTTTGGAAATCTCATTGAAAGCTGCAACCAGACATTCTTTATCAGGATCATCGTCCGGGATTCCATTTAAAGCTGCGGCAATATAGCCGTCTGCCTCCTGCTTGGATTTTGCATGTTTTAACTGGTTTTCAAGCATTTCCGCCATTTTCTGAATGCGGAGTGCATGCTGATATTCATCCGGATAATTCATCCGCAGAAATTCCATCTCCTGTGCCGTCAGTTTTTTGCCGTGCTTTAATTTGTTTACAATATGCTGCAGTTTCTGCTGCTTTTTTTCTTCCGTGTCCGCATCGTTCGTGCCCTGCGTGACTTTTTGCATATACTGTAAAAGTGCGTTATCAGCCGTTGGAACATTTTTTGACAGTAAGGAAGAATGATTGTTCTCTGTGAGAATGTTCAGATTTATTTGCATAAGAATGACCTCCCCGATTCTTTGCATTGTATATCGGCACATTCTAACGTTTTTTTACTTGGAAACACTGTTTATGTGACGTTTGATCGCTTCAAAACTTTCGGCGCTGACATCATGTTCAATCTTACATGCATCTTCTGCTGCAATGCGGGGATCAACCCCCAGCATGACAAGCCAGCTTGAAAGAGTGGTATGGCGTTCATAAATCTTCTCAGCGACTTCACGTCCGGATTCTGTAAGGTGAATATATCCTTCAGGGCTTACGGTAATAAAGCCATTTTCCCGGAGATTCTTCATTGCTACGCTGACGCTTGGTTTTTTGAAATTCATCTCATTTGCAATGTCAATGGAACGAACATTTCCCAGCCTATGATTCAGCACCAGAATGGTCTCCAGATAATTTTCAACTGATTCATTCATTACCATAAAAATAATACCTCCCACAAAACTTCTGTATTTATCAATGTATGATTCTTTGATAAATGTATATAAAATAATCATATCATACAACCCATTTTTTTACAAATCGGAATTGAATATTTAATAAAATTTATCATTCGGGATATAAGAAAACAGCGTGCAATGTTTTCATTTTTCTGGCGTGTCATGCAAAAGTTATGATATAATCATGAAAAGAAGCGAAGAAGGCAGGAAAAAGAAATGGCAACGTGGAATTCACGTGGTTTAAGAGGTTCTACTTTAGAGGAATTTATCAACCGCACCAACGAAAAATATTTAGAAAACGGACTGGCTTTGATCCAGAAAGTCCCGACTCCAATCACTCCCATTAATATTGATAAGGCAACCAGACATATTACGCTGGCGTATTTTGATCAGAAGAGTACCGTCGATTACATTGGCGCAGTGCAGGGGATTCCGGTCTGTTTTGACGCAAAGGAGTGTAACACAGACACCTTCCCACTTCAGAATATACATGAGCATCAGGTAGTCTTTATGGAGAACTTTGAAAAACAGATGGGCATTGCCTTTTTTTTGATCAGTTTTACTGCAAGAGATGAATTTTATTATCTGCGGTTTGCAAAACTGCTGGAATTTTGGAACCGGGCAAAAGAGGGTGGCAGAAAAAGCTTCCGCTATGAAGAACTGGAGCCTGATTTTTTTCTCCGGAAGAGCAGAGGCGTCCTTGTTCCATATCTGGATGCGATGCAAAAAGATTTGGCAATGAGGGATTGACAAGCAGATATTCTTTTCATATAATAAATCAAGCAGTTTCATTTGCTACCACATTAGCATACTAAAGTGTACAAAATGAAACCTGTGAACGGATCATCCGCATGGGATGAGCATAAGGGAAAGGTATTAGATTCATTATGAAAAAACAATTATTACATACACCGGAGGGTGTGCGTGACATTTATAACGAGGAATGTGAGAAAAAGCTATTACTCCAGTCGGATTTACTTGGCATCTTAAAGGGTTACGGATATCATCCGATCCAGACGCCGACCTTTGAATTTTTTGATATTTTCGGGAAGGAGATCGGAACCACTCCCTCGAAAGAATTATATAAGTTTTTTGACAGAGAGGGCAATACGCTTGTCTTAAGACCGGATATGACACCGTCCATCGCAAGAGCGGCTGCAAAATATTTTATGGATGAGGATATGCCGATCCGTCTCTGCTATATGGGAAATACATTTATCAATAACAGCAGTTATCAGGGCAGATTAAAAGAGAGTACACAGCTTGGTGCAGAGCTGATCGGGGACAGCACCGTGGATGCGGATGCTGAGATTTTATCGATGACGGTAGAATGTCTGCAAAAGGCAGGACTTAAGGATTTCCAGTTAAGTGTCGGTCATGCGGATTTCTTTCAGGGACTTGTGGAAGCTGCCGGGATCAGCGAGGAGGACGAGGAAGAACTGCGGGAGCTGCTCGCCAACAAGAATTTTTTTGGTGTGGAGGAATTTGCGGAGACCTTAAACCTGAAGGCAGAGTTAAACGAGCTGTTCCATATGCTCGGCAGTCTGAATGTGGACCTAAACGACCTGAAGCGTGCGAAAGAAGCGGCTGCCTCTTACCCTAGGATTTTAGCGGCGATCCATAATTTAGAAGAACTTCATAAAGTACTTGAAGTCTATGGGATTCAAAAGTATATTTCCTTTGAACTTGGTATTATCAGCAGTTATCAGTATTATACCGGTATTATTTTTTCCGGTTATACATTCGGAAGTGGAGAACCGATCGTAAAGGGAGGACGTTACGATAAACTTCTGACCTATTATGGAAAGACTTCCGCATCCATCGGATTTGCGATTGTCATTGATCAGTTAATGGCGGCATTATCCAGACAGAAAATCAATATCACCATAGAAACGAACGGTGAACTGATCGTGTATGCAAAGGCAGCTCAGGCGAAAGCCATTTTAAGTGCAAAAGAAAAGCGTGCGGCCGGGACTCCGGTCGAGACGATTTTAAAGGACGACACGAAAACAAACGAAGATTACCAAAACTATGCAAAGCGTAATCGTATCAGGACAGTTACTTTTATGGAGGATTAGAAAATGGAAGATATGAGATACTTGACCTTTGCATTGGGAAAAGGAAGACTCGCAAAAAAAACACTGGAATTATTCGAACAGATCGGTATTACCTGTGAGGAGATGAAAGATAAGGACACAAGAAAACTTATTTTTGTCAACGAGGAACTAAAACTTCGTTTTTTCCTTGCAAAAGGACCTGATGTTCCTACGTATGTAGAATATGGTGCGGCTGATATCGGAATCGTTGGAAAAGACACCATATTAGAAGAAGGACGTAATATTTATGAAGTTCTTGATCTTGGATTTGGAAAATGCAGGATGTGCATCTGTGGACCAAAAGAAGCGCATGATCTGTTACAGCACCACGAACTGATCCGTGTGGCAACCAAGTACCCACACATTGCAAAAGACTATTTTTACAATAAAAAACATCAGACCGTAGAGATCATTAAGTTAAACGGCTCCATCGAACTAGCACCGATCGTCGGACTGTCCGAGGTGATCTGCGATATCGTAGAGACCGGCTCCACACTCCGGGAAAACGGATTGACAGTGTTAGAGGAAGTGTGTCCGCTCTCTGCCCGCATGGTAGTAAATCAGGTGAGCATGAAGATGGAAAATGAGCGGATCACAAAACTGATCTCTGATCTGAAGAATGTGATCAATACAGAAAGGAATGCAGTCCAATGAGAATTTTAAAACTGACAAAAGAAACACAGAATAATATATTGGAGAATTTATTAAAAAGAAGCCCGAACTCTTACGGCGAATTTGAGAGCCGCGTCAATGACATTATCCAGAATGTCAGGGAAAAACGTGATGAGGCGATTTTTGAGTACACATTAAAATTTGATGGTGCCACCATCGATCAGGACAATATCCGCGTGACGGAAGAAGAGATCAAAGAAGCTTATGAGCAGGTAGACCCAAAGCTTTTAGATGTCATCCGCAAGGCACTTGTCAACATCCGTGACTATCACGCAAAACAGAAACAGTACTCCTGGTTTGATTCCGATGAATCCGGTATCATATTAGGCCAGAAAGTGACACCGTTAAAAACTGTGGGTGTGTATGTGCCGGGTGGAAAAGCAGTTTATCCGTCCTCTGTACTGATGAATGTCATTCCTGCAAAAGTGGCAGGGGTTTCCAATATCATTATGACGACGCCATGCGGCAAAGATGGAAAGGTTTATCCATCTACATTAGTAGCTGCCAAAGAGGCGGGAGTCGATGCGATTTATAAAGTCGGTGGTGCACAGGCAATCGCAGCCCTTGCCTTTGGAACGGAGAGCATCCCGAAAGTTGACAAGATCGTAGGACCGGGAAATATCTACGTTGCCCTTGCCAAAAAAGCAGTGTTTGGTTATGTCAGCATTGATTCCATCGCAGGTCCAAGTGAGATCATGGTACTTGCCGATGAGACGGCAAATCCACGTTTTGTAGCGGCAGATTTACTGTCACAGGCAGAACATGATGAGATGGCATCCGCAATTCTTGTGACAACCAGCGAGACATTAGCAGAACAGGTTTCTGTGGAAGTAGATAAATTTGTTGAGGTTCTTTCCAGAAAAGAGATCATCCGGAAATCCCTTGATAACTATGGATATATCCTTGTGGCAGACACGATGCAGGATGCCATTGACACCGTCAATGAGATTGCTTCAGAACACTTAGAGCTTGTGACAAAAAATCCATTTGAGACAATGACAAAAATCCGCAACGCAGGGGCAATTTTTATCGGAGAGTATTCCAGCGAACCACTCGGTGATTATTTTGCAGGTCCAAACCATGTCCTTCCGACCAACGGAACCGCAAAATTCTTCTCACCGCTCAGCGTGGATGATTTCATTAAGAAATCAAGCATTATCTCTTATTCCAGAGAAGCGTTAGAGCCTGTATACAAAGATATCGTGCAGTTTGCAGAATGTGAAAAACTTACTGCACATGCAAATTCCATCCGGGTACGGTTTGAAGATTAATTGTATCTATTCAGCACCCATTCGCAAAACCGCTCTTTCAGAGCTTTCCTTTTGCTCATGTGGTTACTTCGCCAAAGAAATTTTCAAAATTATGCTCATTCATGCAAGCATGATTCGCAAATTTATGAAAATTGCCTTGGCTCTGAATAGATACAAAGAATTAATAATTACTTAAGTTGAAAAAAGAAGCAGAAAGGTTTAAAATAAAATGGCACGTACAGCAGATTATGTTCGTAAAACCAAAGAGACAGATATATCATTACATTTGAATTTAGACGGTACCGGCAGTTCCTCTATCCATACAGGGATCGGTTTTTTTGACCACATGTTAGACGGATTTGCAAGACATGGCCTGTTTGACCTGAAAGTCAATGTTGCCGGAGATCTTGCAGTGGACTGTCATCATACAATTGAAGATACAGGTATTGTTCTGGGCAATGCCATTAAGGAGGCCGTTGGTGACAAGAAGGGAATCCGGCGCTACGGAAGCTGTATTCTGCCGATGGATGAAACACTTGTCCTGTGCGCAGTGGATCTTTCCGGAAGACCTTATCTTGTGTTCGATGGAGAATTTACGACCGACCGCGTGGGATATATGGATACGGAGATGGTGAAGGAATTTTTCTATGCCATTTCTTATACCGCAGGAATGAATCTGCATATCAGGGTGCTTTCCGGCGGAAACAACCACCATATGATCGAGGCGATGTTCAAGGCTTTTGCAAAGGCACTGGATCAGGCAACGGTCATTGACCCGAGGATCACGGATATCCTTTCTACCAAAGGAAGTCTGTAGTTGACAATTCACATGTATCACGTGCGAAATATGATTAGAAAAGAAGCGGTCTGACGTATCAAAAATATGTGCAGACCGTTTTGTATGGAAAGGTATGAATATTAATATGGAACACAAAAATATCGTGGCAACAATTTACTTAAAGGATGGAAAAGCGATCAAAGCCAGAGACAATTACGAGGAATATCCGGATGTCATTGAACTTGCAAAACTCTATAATGACAGTGGCATTGATAAAATCATGATTTTTGACCTGTCCACAACAGATGAAGAGCATGAGCGCAACATACAGGTTATCCGCAACATTAACCGTAATATTGAAATCAAAGTCTGTGCAGGCGGTAACATTAACCGTATGGAGGACATTAAGAAGTTCATCTATGCCGGATGTCTTCAAGTGATCGTCAACGGCTCCAAACCGGAGAGTATGGCACTGGCTGCAGAGGCAAGCAAGCGTTTCGGGAAAGACCGTATTCTTGTTTCCGTGACGAATGTGGATTTTATCTTCAAACATCAGGATGAAATGGCTGATACATTCCATGAAGTGCTGATCTTAAATAAAGCAGTGTTAGATGCAGTGGAAGGAATGACCGATGTTCCTCATGTTGTCTACTTAAACGATGCTGATTATGATGAGGTTTTATCAATCTTATCCCGCAAAAATGTCCGCGGAATTGCAGGTTCTTTAATTAATAATCCAAAAACAGATATTATGGAGATGAAATCCCAGTTGTCTGCCTCCGGTATTAAGATGGATAACTTCGAGCCAAACTTAAAGTGGAGTGACTTAAAGAAAAATTCTGACGGCATGGTTCCGGTCATTGTGCAGGATTACCGTACGGATGAAGTGTTAATGCTGGCTTACATGAATGAGGAAGCTTTTGACACAACGATTAACATCGGAAAAATGACATACTACAGCAGAAGCCGGAATGAGCTTTGGACAAAAGGTCTTACTTCCGGTCATATCCAGTATGTCAAATCCCTGACAGCAGACTGCGATTATGATACCATTCTTGCAAAAGTTTCCCAGATCGGTGCTGCATGCCACACCGGAAACCAGAGTTGTTTTTTCAATGAGATTGTGAAAAAAGAATACGTTGAAAAAAATCCGCAGAAGGTGTTGGGGGATGTCTACAATATTATTTTAGACCGCAGGGAAAATCCGAAAGAGGGCTCCTACACAAACCTTTTATTGGAAAAAGGTCTGGATAACATCCTCAAAAAAGTTGGAGAGGAAAACACAGAAATCATTATTGCAGCGAAAAATACTGACCACGAGCATTTGAAATATGAAATCTCTGATTACATTTACCATCTCATGGTCTTAATGGCAGAGAAGGATATCACATGGGAAGAGATCACACAGGAACTTTCACAGAGAAAATAAAACGACAGGTTTATCTCGACAAACTGCGGGTACTTGCCACGGTTCTCGTGATCGCTGTCCACACGGTCTCACTCGGTTCCACGCTTGTTCCGGAGCGGAGTGCGGTGTGGTATGGATTTGAGATCAGCAATTACCTGTTTTTGTGCTGCAATCTGCTTTTTATCATGATAAGCGGAGCCCTTCTTTTACCGGTGAAAGGCGAACCCGCCGGGCAGTTTTACCGGAAACGTTTTTTGAAAGTGCTTGTTCCAATGGTGATCTATTATATTTTATATGTGTGTGCCAAAGAGGGGTTCGTCTGGCTTCGCCCCGATCACTGGGGCGCCATGTTAAAACGTATTCTGCTCGGTGCACCGGAGGAAGCGCCGCATTTCTGGCTGATTTATGTGATCATCTGGTTATATGTGCTGACACCGTTTTTCCGCTATGTAGTGCAGCATATCCCGGATTCTGTTTTAAGCGGGCTTGTGGCTGTGATCCTGATCTTCCAGATCCTTGGAACTTACTGGGATACGCTTTATTATAATTCCATTGTCTCCGGGATTCTCGGTTCTTTTGCTGGTGTTTTTATATTGGGATATTATCTGACAAGAGAGCAGGGGCGCAGAAAGTACTTCTTTTATGGAGCCGGAATCCTTTCTGTCTGTCTGGCAGTCCGTCATATCTTCAGTGGGGCACAATATCATCGTTATTTATTTAACAATGCGCCGCTTATGGTATTTTATACGATGGCTGTTTTTCTTTTCGTGAAACAGATTTATGTGAAAGCAGAGACGGAACATTTTTTTACAAAGCTGATCAGCCGCTACAGTTTCGGGATCCTTTTGATCCACTGGGGCGTGCTTCATTATCTGGTCAAACAGATTTTTCATGTCAGCCCGACAGATTTCGGAGTGATCGGTGGTTCGCTGCTCATGATCGTGCTCACCTTATTTTTTTCACTGATAGGTGCAATGGTTCTCGATCGAACGCTGATCCACTGGTGTCTGTTGCTTATTGCATGGATAGAAAAAAAGTTCTAATGAGATACAAGACTTCATATGATTTCAATGAGAAATCTATGGAGTCTTATTTTATGACCGATGAATATGTGGAAAGACGCAGAGCTTACGTCAACGAGATACGGCGCTCGTTTGACCGGCCGGAGGTGGAAAACGGCACCGCAGAAGAGGAATCACAGCCTTTGGTTCCGTGGATTTTTCTGAAAATCCGCATAGTGCTTGCAGTTCTTCTTATGCTCGCATTCCTTCTGTTAAAATATAATGCATATGAATTCCATGGCTATCAGGCAAAAGATGTCATTGACATTATTTCTGATAATCAGTATTATACAATTTTGCAGGATTATGTTATGATAAATGAGCATGACTGATTTCCCAGTCGTTTTCAGGAAAAATGAGAAAGGACAAACCGAATGACAAAATTAGCATTATCAGATGAGATACTGATGAAAATCGATAAACCGGCACGTTATATCGGAAATGAGTTAAACAGTATCAAAAAAGATAAAGAAAAAGTAGCAATCCGTTTTGCCATGTGCTTCCCGGATGTATATGAGATAGGGATGTCACATCTTGGCGTTCAGATTTTATATGATATGTTTAATAAAATGGAAGATGTGTGGTGTGAGAGAGTTTACTCTCCATGGCCGGATCTTCATAAAATCATGAAAGAAGAGCATATTCCACTGTTTGGATTAGAGTCCCAGGAACCGATCAAAAATCTTGATTTTATCGGTCTTACGCTCAATTATGAGATGTGTTACACAAATGTGCTTCAGATTTTAGACCTCGGACAGATCCCACTGCTTGCAAAAGACCGTACAGAAGACGATCCACTGGTGATCGGTGGCGGCTGCTGCACTTATAACCCGGAGCCGATGGCGGACTTCTTTGATCTGTTTTATATGGGAGAGGGTGAAATTTCTTTCTACGAACTGTTTGATCTTTATAAAAAAATGCGTGCAGAGGGAAAAACACGCCATGAATTTTTACATGAAGCTTCTAAAGTGCCTGGTATCTATGTGCCATCCCTCTATGAAGTGACTTATAAAGAGGACGGAACGATCGCATCCTTTGAACCAATTTATGAGGATGTTCCAAAAACGATCCAGAAGCAGATCGTACTGAATATGACAGAAGCTGTTTATCCGGAAAAACCTGTCGTTCCTTTTATCAAGGCAACACAGGATCGTGTGGTTCTCGAGATCCAGCGCGGATGTATCCGTGGCTGCCGTTTCTGCCAGGCTGGAATGGTCTACCGTCCGGTCCGCGAAAAAAATGTAGAACACCTGAAAGATCTTGCCTACAAAATGTTAAAATCAACCGGGCACGAAGAGATCTCTTTAAGCTCTTTAAGTTCCTCCGATTATTCTGAACTGGAAGAACTGGTGAATTTCCTGATCGATGAGTTCAAGGGAAAAGGTGTGAATATCTCACTTCCTTCCCTGCGGATCGATGCCTTTTCGCTGGATGTCATGAGCAAAGTGCAGGATATCAAAAAGAGCAGTCTGACATTTGCACCGGAAGCCGGTTCCCAAAGACTTCGTGATGTCATTAACAAAGGTCTTACCGAAGAGGTGATCTTAAATGGTTCCAGACTTGCTTTTGAAGGTGGCTGGAACAAGGTAAAATTATACTTTATGCTTGGACTTCCAACCGAGACGGAAGAAGATATGAAAGCGATCCCGCAGCTTGCCAATGAGATCGCAGCTCTTTATTATGACACGGTTCCGAAGGAAAAACGGAATGGAAAATGTCAGATTACGATCAGTACCTCTTTCTTTGTGCCGAAGCCATTTACTCCGTTCCAGTGGGCGAGGATGTACACACCGGGAGATTATCTTGCAAGAGCGCGGGTTGTCAATGAGGGTGTGCATGCGCAGCTGAATCATAAGAGTATCAAATATAACTGGCACGAAGCGGATGTGACGGTTTTAGAAGGGATTCTGGCACGAGGCGACCGTAAGATCGGACAGGCTCTCTTAAAAGTTTATGAAAAAGGCGGCATTTTTGATGCGTGGAGCGAATACTTTGACTACCAGAGATGGGAGGACGCTTTTGCGGAATGTGGTATCGATACCGATTTTTATACAATGCGAGAGCGTGATCTGGATGAGATCTTCCCATGGGATTTCATTGATACCGGCGTATCGAAAGAGTTTTTAAAACGTGAATGGAAGAATGCACATGATGAAAAAGTAACCCCGAACTGCCGTATGAAATGTTCCGGCTGTGGAGCCATGAAATTTGGAGGAGGTGTCTGTTTTGAAAATAAGGATTAAATTTCGAAAATCTGGTGTGATGAAGTTCATCGGACATCTTGATATTATGCGCTATTTCCAGAAGGCGATGCGGAGAGCAGATATTGATATCTGTTATTCAGAGGGATTTTCCCCTCATCAGATCATGTCGTTTGCAGCACCGCTCGGCGTTGGAATTACAAGTGACGGCGAATATTTAGATATTGAAGTACACGAAAGCAAGTCTACAAAAGAGGCGATGGCAGATTTAAATGCGACGATGGTAGAGGGCGTGGAGATCACCGGATATGTGAAGCTTCCGGACAATGCCAAGACAGCGATGTCCTTAGTTGCCGCAGCCGATTATAAACTTTTTTTTAAGGAAGGTTATGAAGTACCATTTACGAAAACAGAAGCCAAACAGGCGATTTTAGATTATTTTATCACGCCTTCTGAGGTACTTATCACCAAGCAGACAAAGAAAAGCGAAAAAATCATGGACTTAAAGCAGCTGGTTTATGATTTTAAAGTAGAAGGAACCGAGGAGGCACCGGAGTTTTACATCAATCTCTGTACCGGAAGTTCCGACAACTTAAAACCGGAACTTGTGTTAGAATCCCTTTTCGGCTATATGAACATTCCATATAATGCCAATGCAATCCAGATCCATCGTTTGGATGTGTATGCAAAAGAGGGGGACAAATTTGTTTCCCTACTGGATATGGGCGAAGAGATCGCATAAAGAGGTTCTTTATGAATAAATATATTATCACACATGAAAAAATAAAAATGCAAAACAGGGAAGAGCAGGACTTTATTGTCTCTGCTCTTTATAATCATGACAAAAAAATGATCGAAGTAAGCCTTACACCCCCGGATGAAGATAGTTTACTTGGAAACATTTATATTGGCCGTGTGGAAAATGTCGTACAGAATATCCGGGCAGCTTTTGTAAAGATTTCGCCGGAGCAGACCTGTTATTTGTCTTTAGATGATCTGAAAAATGCACATTTTACCAAAAAGCTCTCTGCAAGAAAAGAAATTGTGGCAGGAGATGAGCTTCTGGTTCAGGTAGAACGTGAAGCTTTAAAGACGAAAGAACCTGCTGTCACTGCGAATTTAAGCTTTGCAGGAAAATATGCTGTTCTTACAAGCGGAAACCGCAGGCTTGGAATTTCTTCCAAATTAAATAAAGAGCAGAAAGCACATTATAAGGAATTATTACACGAATTCGATACAGAAAGCTACGGACTTATCATCCGGACGAATGCAGCAAGTGTCGCAGATGAAACACTGATTGCCGAAATCCGGAGTCTTGAGATGGAATGGTCACAGATGCGTGAGAATGCCTGCCATAAAACCTGTTACAGTGTTTTGAAAAAAGCGAGACCAACGTATCTGGAAGACGTCAAAAACCAGCGGGAAGGTTCTGTCAGCGAGATTATCACCGATGACCGCGGACTCTTCGAAACTATCTGCACGGATTATGGGATCCATCCAAAACAGTTTATGACAAACGGTTCTGTCCCCGTTCCGGTCGATCAGTTTCAGGTGCCGACCATCTCTGGAACAGCAGATTCCCTGACGTTAACGTATTACCATGATCCGATGTTAACGTTATCTTCACTCTACAGCGTGAAGTCCTCCTTAGAAAAAGCTTTAAGGGAACAGATCTGGTTAAAATCCGGTGCATCCATTGTTTTACAGCACACAGAGGCACTTACAGTCATTGACGTGAACAGTGGGAAAAATATCATAAAAAAAGAGATGCGCGAAAATCTGCTCCGTATTAATTTAGAGGCAGCGAAAGAGATTGCCTATCAACTCAGATTGCGCAATATCTCAGGCATTATCATCATCGATTTTATCAATCTTCTTGCAAAAGAAGATGAGGCAGTTCTTTTAAAAGAATTCCGCACATATTTAAAAGACGACCCGGTGAAAACGGATCTGATCGACATGACAAAACTGGGGCTTGTGGAGGTGACCAGAAAGAAGATCAGGAAATCTTTGCGTGACAGTTTGAAAATGAACTAAAAAAAGTGAGCAGCCACACTGTAAGGTCTGCTCACTTTTTTAATAGATTTATGCAGATTCAATCTCATACGTAAATCCGGCGTCCTCGATCACCTTGATGGTATCCTCGATCCCCTGTCCATCCTCAGTGAGATAACCGGATGCAAAAATAGAGTTTACAACGGACAATAAACGTTTTTCTTCTCCTTTAAAGTAAACCTCACGTCCGGCAGCGCAGCGGATGTCTGCCTGTGGAACAAGAAGCCTTGCAAGGGCGAGAACCTTAAGACCATATTCAGGGGTTAAGCCTGAGGTATCTTTGTGCGCTAAAGGTGTTCCCTCAATTGGCAGCAAAAAGTTGATTGGGATCGCTTCCGGGTTAATTTCACGGAGTTCTAACAGCATATCAACAACATCCTCTTTGCTTTCCCCCATACCAATGATCCCACCGCTACAGATTTCATAACCCAATCCCTGCAGCATTTTGATATTTGCGACACGCTGGTCAAACGTATGCGTAGAGCAGATGTTTGGATAAAAAGCACGGCTGCTGTTTAAGTTATGGTTAATACGGTCAAGTCCTGCCTCTTTCAACATGCGCGCCTGTTTTTCAGTCAAAAATCCAATGGAGCAGCAGAGGTGTGTTCCGGTTTCTTTCATTTTGCGGATTTTTTCTGCAAGTTCCTCAATTTCTGCGTCTGAGAACTTCATTCCGCTCAGTCCGATACAGTGTCTTGCCAGATGATTCTTATTCACAAAGTCATTATCACGGTAAAGTTTCTCATCGGAAACCCATTTATATTTCTCAATATCAGCTGATGAACGGCAGGATTGTGCGCAGTAAGCACAGTCCTGGGAACAGTTGCCGCTTCTTGCGTTTGTCAGAATGTGGATTCCGACATTGTCTCCTTTGTATTTGCGGCGCAGTTTCTCAGCGCGTGCAATCAGCTCGTCCAACTGATCATTCGGTGTATTTAAAATTGCAAGAGCATCCTCTCTGGTAAGATATGGATTTTCGGCTTCGGTTGTCTTTGGTTGTGTTGTCATTTTTGTACTCCTTTGTTACGTTTACAAAATTCAAATAAGTTACGGTATGAATTCACAAGTTTCTAAATTCAATTGTTTTTAAAGTAGCACGAAGTATGGTTAATTGTCAACATGCTCACTTATAGAAGTTGACATTTATTTGTAAAAGCTAGTTAACATTAGTATAAATATCTACATATGCAGATATTTCATTTTATTGTACTAATCTTGTGTCTAATATGATATGATATTATTTGAATTAGGGAATTTTGTAAATAAGAAGTGAATCTTCCAAAAGATAAATTTTGTAAGGAGTTTTCTTATAATCAAAAGGAAGAAAAAGCAGAAGTATTAAAGCAGCTTTTGGGCAGTATGGGAACAATAGGTGCAGGAAGTGTTGTGACAAAAGATATTCCGGCCAATTGTGTTGCGGTTGGAAATCCATGCCGTGTGATTCGAAAGATAAATGAGGAATGTTGAATATGAATTATAACGATTTTTTAACCAGACAACAGCAAATCAAAAAACTGTCTATTGCGGAGCAGAAAAATTTTTATGAACAGCTATTGAAAAAGAAATACGACAAAACCGAAGTGCGCATACTTGCAAGTTTTTATTATGGGCAGCTATTTTATCAGGAAGGAAATTTCAGAAAAACCATAGAGATTATAGAACCAATCATAGTGGACTATCAAAGCTATCCGTATACCCCTAAGTTATTGTCCTGTTTTAACCTGATAGGTGTGGCAACACATTGCGAGACAGAATATAATGTTTCCCGTTTTTTCTATGAAACGGCATTAAAAATTGCCATGGAAAATGATCAAAAATACTATTATGCATTTGAGTATAATAATATTGCATTGACCTACATTGAGGAACAAAACTATGAGGAAGCACTTAAAAGTCTTGCGCTCGCAGAAGACGTCCTGAAAGACTGTGATGAGGAAATGGGTGCTTATATCTATATCAATAAATCTATTTCACTTCAGAAACTGAACCGTTTAACAGAGGCTTTAAAGGCGTTTGAACTTGGAGTGAGCCAATATCATGCAGATACAATCGTTCCTGATGATGTCACCCGCTGTGCAGCAACACTTTATTATAAATTGGAACAGCCAGAAAAATATGAGACTTACAAAAAACAGATCCTTTCAAAAATGGATGAAATGTACGCGGCTGAATTTATGGATGCCTGCCGGGAACTGTTTGAGTGTGGAAGAGATTCTTGTGATGATAACCTTATGAACCACATTTTACGATCCATGAATCAGTATATGGAAAAATATCCGGATGAAATCAAGGTTGGACTTGAATTTGCAGAATTAATATATGTATACGCTGTTGGTAAAATGGACAAAGACGCAATTTTAGAGGCATTAGAGGCGAAAAACTATTATAAAGACCGGATTATTGAATATTCGAAAGAAAACCATATAAAATCTTTACAGCAATACATAGAGATTAATTCGCAGATATCTGAATTAGAGCGGGATGCATTAACGGGATTCAAAACCCGTAAGGCATATTACAAAGATATTGCAATCATCGAATGTGACGAGGAGATGTGTAACCAGCCGGTTGGCATCGCTTTTGCAGATGTGAATGGTCTAAAAAAAATCAATGACAATCTGGGACATGAAGCAGGAGATGAGCTGCTCGCAGCAATTGCGAAAAAAATCATAACCATATTCCAGGAGGCAGGTTGTTACCGTTTTGGCGGGGACGAATTTATCATTCTGTCATTCGATAAAAGCGAGACAGACTTTCAAAATAAGCTGCAAAAGCTTTCAAAGCTATGGACGGCTGAATGTTCGGCTTCCATTGGAAGTGTCTGGTTAGAACATGCAAAGGACATTGAAAAGAATTTGTCAGTTGCAGATGAGAAGATGTATGTGAATAAAAATCATTATTATAAAAATAGGTTTTAACTAAAAAGGTTAGAAAAATTTCAAAAAACCAGTTGACGTAATTCAATTGTTATGCTATAGTAACGAAGTATGCCGCACAGTGAGGTCTCAAATTCTGCATGTTTGCAGAAACCACAACTGGCGAGTAATGATAATAGGAGGTGCCATATGTACGCAATTATCGCAACAGGTGGTAAACAGTATAAAGTTTCCGAAGGTGATATCATTACCATTGAAAAACTTGGTGTTGAAGCTGGTGAGAAAGTAACTTTTGATCAGGTATTAGCAGTTTCTGACAACGGAATGAAAGTTGGAGCAGACGTAGCTAACGCAACTGTAGAAGCTTCTGTAGTGAAAGAAGGCAGAGCGAAAAAAGTTATCGTTTACAAGTATAAGAGAAAAACCGGTTATCACAAGAAAAACGGCCACAGACAGGCGTTTACACAGGTTAAAATCGAAAAAATTAATGCGTAATCGATAGGAAGATTGTTATGACTAAGATAACGATTTTCAGAAACCAGGATCAGGCATTTTTAGGTTTTGACTGTCTTGGACATGCAGGGTATGCAGAGGAAGGTGAAGACATTGTATGTGCGGGAATTTCTGCACTGGTGATCAACACGATCAATTCCCTTGGTGTTTACACGAAGGAAAAATTTTCTACAGATTCTGATGAAGAGACCGGAATGATCACACTCAGGTTTGATGCTCCGGCAAGTCATGATGCTGATTTGCTCATGAAATCCCTGGTTTTAGGCTTGCAAGGAATACAAAATACTTATGGAAATGATTATATCATTCTAACATTCAAGGAGGTGTAAGACATGATGAATATGAACCTTCAGTTTTTCGCTCATAAAAAGGGTGTTGGTTCTACAAAGAACGGACGTGACTCTGAATCTAAGAGATTAGGTGCTAAGAGAGCAGACGGACAGTTCGTAAAAGCTGGTAATATTATTTACAGACAGCGTGGAACAAAGATTCATCCAGGTGTTAATGTAGGAATCGGTGGAGATGACACATTATTCGCTTTAACAGATGGTATCTTAAGATTCGAGAGAAAAGGAAGAGATAAGAAACAGGCTTCCGTTTATCCAGTAGCTGAATAATAAGATGAACAATGGACCCGACTATTTGTAAAGATAGCCGGGTTCTTATTGTTTTGGCATTCGAGCAGGGCAGCCTGGCTGTCCGCTTAAAGGAGAAAATTATGTTTGCAGATAGAGCAACAATTATTATAAAATCTGGAAAAGGTGGAAATGGACATGTCAGTTTCCGCCGTGAAAAATATGTCCCAAATGGCGGTCCGGACGGCGGAGACGGAGGCCGCGGCGGCGATGTTATTTTTGTTGTCGATGAGGGATTGAATACGCTGACAGACTTTCGTCACAGACGTAAATTTGCTGCTGAAAACGGTGAGGAAGGCGGCAAAAAGAAATGTCATGGGAAAGATGGCGCTGATCTGATCTTAAAAGTTCCGGCAGGAACTGTCATCAAAGATGCGGAATCAGACAAGGTCATTGCCGATATGTCCGGTGACAACAAACGTCAGGTGATCTTAAAGGGTGGTCGCGGCGGACAGGGAAATTCCCACTATGCAACAGCCACCATGCAGGCACCGAAATACGCCCAGCCAGGTGGTGAGGGAATTGAGATAGAAGTAAAATTAGAGTTAAAGGTGATTGCTGATGTAGGGCTTGTGGGTTTTCCAAATGTCGGAAAATCAACGCTTTTATCCCGCGTGACCAATGCACAGCCTAAAATCGCCAATTATCATTTTACAACATTACAGCCAAATCTTGGTGTTGTTGACTTAGATGGTGCCAAAGGTTTTGTCATTGCCGATATTCCGGGGCTGATTGAGGGAGCTTCCGAGGGTGTTGGACTTGGACTTGAGTTTTTACGTCATATCGAGCGTACCAGAGTCATGATCCATGTTGTGGATGCCGCCGGAACCGAAGGGCGTGATCCGATTGCCGACATCAAAGCAATTGACAAAGAACTTGCCGCTTATGATCCGGAACTTCTGAAAAAACCACAGGTCATTGCAGCAAATAAAATTGATTCCATCTACGGTGATGAAAATGAAATCATCAAAGCATTAAAAGACGAGTTTGAGAAAGACGGCATTAAAGTATTCCCGATTTCCGCAGTCAGCGGTCAGGGACTGAAGGAGCTTTTATACCATGTGAGCCAGCTTTTGGAAACATGTGGCAGAGAACCTGTCATTTACGAGCAGGAATACGATCCGGCATTGCGTTTCTTCCGGGATGACCCGTACACGATCACAATGGAAGATGATGAGACTTTCGTTGTGGAAGGCCCTAAGATTGAAAAAATGCTCGGTTACACGAATATCGAATCTGAGAAAGGTTTCCTGTTCTTCCAGCGTTTCTTAAAAGAACAGGGCATTTTAGACGATCTCGAAGAACATGGAATCCAGGAAGGCGACACCGTGAAGATGTACGGACATGCCTTTGAATATTACAAATAAAAGAAAGGAATTGGCAATATGAATCTTACAAGCAAACAGCGCGCTTATTTAGGAAGCGAAGCAAGCACAATGAACGCTATATTTCAGATTGGAAAGGCAAGTCTGACCCCAGAGCTTATCAATGGTTTAGATGAGGCATTGGAAAAACGCGAGCTCATCAAGATTTCTGTATTAAAAAACTGTGCAGATGACCCTCGTGAAATTGCTGAGATCATCGCAGAACGTACACATTCTGTCGTTGTGAAAGTGATTGGTAAAAAAATCATTCTTTTCCGTCAGGCAAAAAAGAATTCAAAATATGAATTACCTGTAAAATAAATTTCAAAACACTATAAAGGACAGCGATCATGAATCATTTATCAAGCAGGAAAATCGGTATTTTAGGCGGCTCCTTTGATCCGGTACACAATGGACATCTCGCCATTGCCAGGGCAGCCTACACAGATTTTGATCTGGACGAAGTCTGGTTTATTCCAGCCGGACATTCTCCGAACAAAAACGAAAGCGGTATGACTCTTCCGGAATACCGCGCCGAGATGGTTGCTCTTGCAGTAAAACCATACCCGTATTTTAAAATGTCTACGGTAGAGATAGAAGCAGAAGAGACGAGTTACACTTATCTGACACTCACAAAATTGAAGAATCGCTACCCGGATACGATATTTTATTTTATCATGGGTGCAGATTCTCTCGACTACTTTGATGAATGGAAACATCCAGAGATCATCTGTGAAAAGGCAGTCGTATTAGTAGCAGTGCGCGACCACTGGAATATGGAGGATGTCAAAAAGAAAATTCATGCAATCGAACAGTTATTTCATGCAAAGATCTATCCGCTTTCCTGCGACCGTTTTGATGCAGCCTCAAGAAACATCCGCCAGATGATAAAAAAAGGGGAAGATACCGGGCAGTTGGTGCCGGATGCAGTGAGCCAATTTATAAAAGAACATCATCTTTACGAAAATGAGAAATGATTTTTTTAATATTTCCAATCAATTTTTGATAGAGGATAACAATATGGAACTGGTAGAAATACGAAAAAAATTAAAAAAAGTACAGGATAAAGACCGCTACGAGCACACCAAAGGTGTGATGTACACCGCAGGCTGCCTCGCTATGGCGTACGGCTATGATATGCAGAAAGCCATGCTTGCCGGTCTGCTCCATGACTGTGCAAAATGCATTCCAAACGATGAAAAATTAAGACTATGTGAAGAAAACGACATTCTTATTTCATCCGTAGAACGTGAAAATCCTTTTTTGCTTCATGCAAAACTTGGTGCATTGCTTGCCAAAACAGAATATGATGTAACAGATCCATTGATTTTACATGCGATTAAAGTGCACACAACAGGTGAGCCGGATATGAATATTTTAGACAAGATCATTTATATTGCTGATTACATCGAACCAAACCGCAATAAAGCGGCTAATTTAGATCGCGTGAGGGAATTAGCCTTTCATGATTTAGATGTCTGTATGGCCGAAATATTGCACGACACACTGGTTTATCTGAAAAAGCGTGGTGGAAACATTGATCCGACAACACAGATGACCTATGAATTTTATAAACATTACAAAGAAACCATCTGATCCTGATCAGAAATCAAATTTATTTTAACATGGAGGTTTTTATGACATCAAAAGAATTAACCAAACTTGCAGTAGCTGCTTTGGAAGACAGAAAAGCAGAAGATGTAACTGTTATTGATATCAGCGAAATTTCTCCGATTGCAGATTATTTTATCATTGCAAACGGAACAAACCAGAATCAGCTCCAGGCAATGCGTGACGCTGCCGATGAAGCCTTATACAAAGCCGGCGTAAAAGTCCAGCAGATTGAAGGAAACCAGAGTTCCACCTGGATTTTAATGGATTATGGTGATATTATTATCCATATTTTTTCAAAAGAAGACCGTCTTTTCTATGATCTTGAGAGAACCTGGAGAGATGGAAAAGTTGTGGATGTAAGTGAATTATAATAAAAATACATGAAATTTCTAATTATCTTTTCATAAGTTAGCAAATGCCGATATATCCTGTATTTTAAGGATCATCGGCATTTGCTTTTTGGAAGAGTCCCTGCATAAGCTGGCATTTTACCAGTTAATCAGCTCATTTCTTTTCTTCCAAAGTATTTAATAGAAACACATATTGCAAAGACCGATATAATTACAGCACATGGTATAAACGGAAATAATGATAGTGTACTTCCTGTGTCTGTCGCTGTTACTGTATGTAATGCGTTTGACACAACATAACCACTATAACAATAAGGATATACTATCCATAAAGGTGTATTAGCAACCAAAACCCCCGGAATTATCAGAAGTAAGTTTAATCCCATAGATAGCATCGGTTTTTCAAACAGTATTGTAATTGCCCACATACACGAAATAGCTGGAATCATAGTCGTAAATAATTTTAATGTCCACGTTAATAAATAAAGGACAGGAATAGATTCTGTTACATTCATTATTTTAGTAGCAATAAAGCCTGCAATGACGAATGAGAGAGAAAAGATAAGTAACTGGATTGCTAAAAAGCTCAATAAAACAAAGAATTTTGTTAAGGCAAGTTTTTCTTTACTGATGGGTAAAGCAAGCATTTTTAATATACCATTATTCTTTGTTTCTCTGTTAGCAATCATAACGCATACAACTACCATTGAAAACGGAAGTAAATAATAACCAAAAAGCAATGCACTTTGAATAAACATTGCCGACCAAGCATTTGTATATTCTGGTGTCATATACATACTGATACTGAAAACACCAGAAACCACAACTAAAATAGGTGGGATTAAAAGCAAAGGTAAAATCATAGACCTTTTCACTTTCATAAATTCTATTTTTAACAATTCAATAATTGACATACGATTGTCTCCTTTATTCATAATGCTTTATTTTGCCTAAATACCAGCCAACCATGAAGAATATGATTGTTTCAACAAAGCCTAAAATTAAAACTTTCATATCAATACTAGCAGTAGAAGCTACCGCTGGTTTCATCATTAGTACAAATGGGTTAATAAGAAATATAGCTATATCTGAAAGCGACATTGCCATACCGCTAAAAAATCCTGCTACGCCAATACCTAATGTAAACCATATATTTTCACATCGTGATGATAACAAGAGCATAAATGCTAATACTGGTAAAGTTGAAACAAAGCAATATCCTGTATATTTAACAAGTGTTAATAAATCAAAAGTTCCACTGGGCAAAAATATATTTCCAATAATACACAAAGCTCCGTTCTGCAAGACGATACAAACAGCGAGCAAAACAAACAATATATAAAATTTATTTTTGAAAATAGATGATGTCTTGAAAGGAAGCATATACATCTTTTTAATTGCACTTCCTTGAAATTCGATATTATATGTTAAAGTTGTCGCTACGATAATGCCAAACATATTAAGAACCATAATCATTCCGTAAAGCTGTGTCAGCAAAACATCCATAGGTGGAAGCGGTAAGTTTAACAAAACATCTTTGCGAACTGTAAAATTTGCAAAAGCGTATAATGCACCAAGAAGTCCAAGAATTGGTAAAACTTCTAATATTCCGGTGTGTTTACATTTTTTCAATTCTATGGTTAAATTTCTCATAATTTTAACCTCTGCTTTCTGTTTTTGTTATCCTCATCAATCATGGATAAAAACATTTCTTCTAAATTATCATTTTCAAATCCAGATTCATGTGCTGTAAATTTCAAATCTTCAAGACTTCCCTCAAATAGTAATCTTCCATGATTCAAAATACCAATATCATCAGCTAACAGTTCAATTTCTGACAGCATGTGTGATGAGATCAGAATTGTACAATCATACCTTTTCGGTAGTGATTTAACGAGATTGCGAATTTCGTGAATACCTGCTGGGTCTAATCCATTTGTTGGTTCATCTAAAATTAAAATGGGTGGTTCTCCAAGCAAAGCGGAAGCAAGCCCTAAACGTTGTTTCATTCCTAAAGAATATTTTTTCGCCAAGCGATTACCAAATTCAGATAATCCTACTAATTCTAACGCTTCATCAACACTTGACGCAGGAAGATCTAAAATTCTACGAATAATATCAAGATTTTCTTTACCTGTTAAGTTTTGATAAAATGACGGGGATTCAATAAAAGAACCGATTTTTTTCAAAATTTGAACACGATCATTCGGAAAAGTCAAGTTATCTATTTGGAACTCTCCATCGGTAGGTGCAGTTAATCCCAAAAGCATTTTCATAGTTGTAGATTTTCCAGCACCATTTGGACCGAGAAATCCGTAAATACTACCTTTCTTAATGTGCAAAGATACATGGTCTACGGCGGTAAACGCTTTGTATGTTTTTGTTAAATTTTTAGTTTCAATCATGTTTTTCATAATTTTTGCTCCTTTCTTCATACTCACAATATAAAACATCTACATTACAGCCACATTCTCTCTACCTTACATTTACCTTACAAATGAGAAAATGACTGTTTAACTTTTTTTTAAATGTTATAATGGGATAAATAAACTGCAAAAAGGGCGTGACAAATAAATGAATGATACATACTTAAAATCAAAAAAAATATTGATCGTTGATGATGAAGAATGTTTAAGAAGTATGCTTATAACCATATTAGAAGATGAAAATTTTTTAAATATTATTACCGCTGATTGTGTAAAAACAACTTTGGAAATCTGTCAACAGGAAAAACCAGATATAGCTATATTAGATGTCATGCTTCCAGATGGAAACGGTTTTGAACTTATGGAAACACTAAGAAGTTTCACTAATATTCCAGTGATATTTTTGACCGCAAAAGATGATATACAGGATAAATATTCTGGATTTGGGTTGGGAGCTGACGATTATATAACAAAACCCTTTATGCCAAAAGAACTTATATTTCGTCTAAATGCTGTATTACGCAGATGTTATAAGGAAGATAGCCCACTTATAGAATTACATGATTGTAAAATTGATTTAGCTAATGCACAGGTTATATGGGAAGATAAGATTTTACCTCTTACTGCAAAAGAACATGATATTTTAGAAGCGCTTGTACGAAATGCTAACCATATCGTAACAATAGACGCTCTTTGTGAAGCTGTATGGGGCGACAATCCATTTGGATATGGAAATTCGCTACTTGCTCATATTCGACGCATAAGAGAAAAAATTGAAATTACCCCCTCAAAACCAAAATCACTAATAACTGTTAAAGGATTGGGATATAAAATAAATGTGGAGAGCAGGTTATAATCATGCGGAATTTTGGGAAATTTATTAGTAAACATTTATTCATATACTTGTCAGTAATAATCCTTATAGTGGGTTTTGATTTACTGCTTTTCTTCCTAACTTTTAATGGTACTGTCAACAGTATAAGCGAAAATAATCCTGTCCAAACATTAGAAAAAGTATCTAATAATCTTACTATCCAAGATGGAAAATATATATTAAATAATAGGTGTCAAAAAGATTTAATTACAAACAACATCTGGGGAATTGTAATAGATAATAGCGGTAATGTAATCTGGCAATACAATCTACCAGAAGAAATACCACTTAAATATTCATTACAAGACGTTGCCACCTTTTCTAAGGGGTATATCAAAAATTATCCCGTGTTCATATGGAAACAAGAAAATGATTTATTGGTATTAGGTTATCCAAAGAACAGTTATTCAAAATTTATGACTAACTATCTTCCTTTATCAGCAATGCAGAAAACTCCCTTTATTCTTTTTATTATGCTAGTATCAAATCTAACTATTCTATTTTTTGTATATTATTTATCAAAACGAAATGTAATGCTGAAAGTTGCTCCTATTCTCAATGGATTAGATAAGCTATCTCATGGCGAAACGGTTGTCCTTAATATAAATGGGGAATTGGAAGATGTTGGAAAACGTATTAACGAAACATCATTGCAATTAGACAAACAAAATAAAGCGAGAGCAAACTGGATAAGTGGCGTTTCACATGATATACGAACACCTCTTTCCATGATTATGGGGTATGCAGATAGAATAACTTCTTCATTAGATGTTGGGGAAAACACCAGAAAACAAGCAAATATTATCAAAATCCAAAGTGTTAAAATTAAAAATTTGGTTCAGGATTTGAACCTTGTGAGTCAATTAAATTATAATGTTCAGCCAGTTAAACAAACGCCTGTTCATTTATGTAAAATGATACGAAAAATTGTCGTTGAGTATCTAAATAACAATCTAAATAATAAATTTGATTTTGAATTAAATTTAGACTGTAATACAGAACAAATCTCTATTATAGGAGATGAAAGATTGTTATATCGAGCAATACAAAATATTATTTCTAACAGTATCAATCATAATGAAAATGGTTGTACAATCTCAGTTAGTTTAGCTGTAAATGGAAACAATTTAATATTGGTAATCAGTGATAACGGAAAAGGAATATCAGAAGAAAAATTACAAAAAATACAGTCAACACCTCATTATCTGCAAAGTACAGATGAAAGATTAGATTTACGACATGGTTTAGGACTTCTGCTTGTGAAAGAAATCATTTCTATTCATAATGGAACAGTATCTATTTCAAGTGCATTAAATAACGGATTTTCCACGACTATTTCCTTACCCATAAAAAAACAATAATAAAGCCCTGGCTTGTAACATAAAAATAAATGATAAATTTTTGTATATATCAATACAAGCAAAAGGATGAAAATCAGCTGACTGGTTGTCTGTAAAACAACCGGTCAGCTGATTTTCATTTTCTGTTAAAATTATAGAAAACGGAATACACCAAACACTTTTCCTAAAATCGAACATTCTTTTACAATGATCGGATCCATCGTATCATTCTCAGGCTGCAGGCGGTAATAACCATCTTCTTTGTAAAAAGTCTTAACCGTTGCGGAATCATCCACCAATGCCACTACAATATCGCCATTCTCGGCGTTTGGCTGTTTCTTGACAAGAACATTATCGCCGTTGAAAATACCGGCGTTGATCATACTTTCTCCTTTTACTTTTAACATAAAAGTCTCTTCATTCGGCATATATTCAACCGGGATTGGAAAGTAATTCTCAATATTCTCCGTTGCAAGGATCGGCTCTCCGGCTGCGACATGTCCGATAATAGGTACGTTCACAACCTCACGTCTGGTAAGGTTAAAATCGTCATCCAAAATCTCAATCGCTCTTGGCTTGGTCGGGTCTCTCCGGATATAACCATTCTTCTCCAACGTTTCAAGATGGGAGTGAACAGAAGAAGTAGACTTTAAATCTACCGCTTCACAGATCTCACGGACTGCAGGCGGATAACCTTTGCTTAAAATCTCGCCCTTGATATATTCTAAAATTTCTTTTTGCTTTGCACTAATCTTACCTGGCATAAACTGTCTCCTTATATATGGGATTTCTGTAATGAGCCAGCAGCTTCTTAACCACTGCTTCTTTATCTATTAATCATGATAACATACCATATATCGAAATGCAAACATATATTCCGAAAATTTGTTCGATTTTTCTATTGACAAACAGATGTTCGAATAGTAAGATACAGTTATACAAACAAATGTTCGCAACAAGTGTTCGGGGTATTTATAACACAGATTTACAATTGATGATCCAGGGAGGTACCGTTATGAGAAATGAGAGCAATACAATCATAGGCAGAACCTGTCAGATAACTGGCAATACATCCAGCCGGATACATTCTGGTGATGTATCCAGAAACAGACGTATCGTTGTCCGCAGGCAGAAGATAGCTTTAGTTTCGGTTGCATTCGTTGCATTGGCAATTGTCATCTGTACATTTTTATCTGGTGCGGTCCGTACTCAGGCAGCACCATCTGAGATTTCCTGCAAATATTATACAAGTATTGAAGTACAGAGCGGTGATACTTTATGGTCGATCGCATCCGATCATATTACAGAGGAATACCGTGATATGAATGCCTATATTGACGAAGTCTGCTCTATCAATAAAATTTCTCAGAATGAGATCCATGCGGGACAATATCTTACCATCCCATATTACAGCAGTATTGCCATTGCAGGGAAATAAAATAGGGCTGCGAATTATTACTGGAACAAGGTGTGAGTGAAAAGCAATGTTTTTTCTTCCTGTGACGGCAAGTTGTCAATTCGCCTGAAATAAGGTATAATAGTCATTGTTTCAACTATAAAGCATGTTCCATTCATGCTATAGGATGAAACAGTAATTATTTTGGGAGAGATTTAGTTCTATGTTACGATTTATATATGTTATTTTACTGAACCTGTTCCGTGCCCCTTACATGATTCCAAAGATGCGGAGGGAAGCTGACCATCCAGAAAAGTATTCAGCAGAAGAACGCTATGAGCTGGCAAGACATTGCATCCGTCTGATGAAAGTTACCGGTGGAATCCATACGAAAGCATATGGACAGGAGAATCTTCCGAAAGAGGGCGGTTACATGATGTACCCGAATCATCAGGGCAAGTATGATGCGCTTGGAATTGTTTACACACACCGTAAACCTTGTTCCATCGTTATGGATAAGGCAAAATCCAATACCATTCTTGTAAAAGAGTTTATTGATCTGTTGGAAGGAAAGCGACTGGATAAAAAAGATGTACGTCAGGCGCTGACCATTATCAATGAAGTATCGGAAGATGTTAAGAATGGAAAATGTTATATCCTGTTCCCGGAGGGTGGGTATGATTTTAATAACCGCAATCATGTCTGTGACTTTAAAGCCGGCAGTTTTAAAATTGCATTGAAAACCAAAGCGCCGATTATCCCGGTAGCTCTGATCGATTCCTACCGTGTATTTAACAGTTTCTGGCTTGGACCGGTTACAACACAGGTACATTACTTAAAGCCTATTTTATTCGAGGAATATGGCTCTTTAAAGACACAGGAGATAGCAGCATTAGTCAGAGACCGGATCAATGAAAAGATCAATGATGTATTAAAAATCACTGAAAAACAGGAAAAATAAGTTTTACCTATCTTTTACAAAAAATTTAAATATTGTTGATAGAAAGCAAATATCATCAGGCAGATAATAATACTAAAGAAAACAAAAAAATGTTTTAAAATTTAAAGAATGTCTGGTGATTAGTTTATGATGAGATTATGGAAGTATGTAGATGCAAAAAAATTAGATAACAAAAGCAAAGCAAATATTTTTTTGATCATGAATATTATATTGTGGTCAGGTATCGCTTTTCTGCTCAGCTTTGTCGCAGGTGTATTCTGTGGATACAGTGCTGAATGGGTGGAGTGGACAGTGATCATTACAGGCTATGCAGGAATCGGAATCGGATTCTTTGGAGGAGTTATTTATTATATGCGTCAGGCATAAGGATATTTGTCCGGTTACACAAGAATGCCCAGTCAGGTTTGCAATACAAAATCAGTATTGACAAATCAGGCTGGGCATATTAATTCATTTATCTACGGTTCACGAAGCTTCACATATTTCGCAGCACTTCTGCGGCGGTCATCATCAATAGCAGCATAGTGCTTTCGTGTGGTATTTACATCTTTATGGCCTAGCACATCAGCAACAAGATAAATATCGCCTGTTTCGCGGTATAGCGATGTGCCATAGGTACTGCGCAATTTATGCGGGGTAATATGTTTTAGGCTTGTTACGAGTTTTGAATACTTATTTACCATTTTCTCAACAGAGCGCACGCTGATCCGCTTGTTTTGCAAAGACAGGAAAAGTGCATTTACACTGCCATCTGCGGCAGTGATTTTCTGTCGTTCGACCATATATTCCATCAGGGCAGATCTTACTTCTTCACCAAAGTAAACAACAACTTCTGCGCCTCCTTTACGGTGAATTTTGATTCCATTATTTTTAAAATCAACATCATCCATATCAAGACCGACACATTCTGAAACACGGATTCCGGTTCCAAGCAGTAATGTCATCATGGCAAGATCTCTTGTCTTTGTTTTTTCGTGGAATTTCTGCTGTTTTTCTGTGAGACTTTCCCCTGATTCCACCTCATCCAGCAGGTTTGCAACTTCATCGATATCTAACCGCGTGATCGTTTTTTCATGGATCTTTGGCATATCTACCTTCACTGCCGGATCCTGTCCGATCATCTCATTTTTATATAAATACCGGTAAAAGGAGCGGAGAGAAGCAAGCTTCCGTTTTAGTCCGCGCTCATCATTTGTATGTTCCACACCATCTTTTTCATAATATTTCAGATAGGAGAGATATTCTTCAATATCCATGGGCGCTAAATTGCCCAAAACAGACAGAGGTATTTCAGTGATATCCTTTTTTGTGCATAATGGATTATTTTCATGCAGATAGTCAAAAAAACAATTCAGATCATATGCATACGCAATCCGGGTACGGGAAGAAGTAGTAGGTTCAATACCAATAAAAAATTGTTTACAATACGGCGGCATTTTCTGGAGCAGATTGCGAAGCAATGTCTCATTTTTCACATTTACTTTTTCATAATAGGCCTTTTCTTTCATTGATGTCCCTTTCTTTCGTGTTCTGTTTTTTTTGGCCAGCCGGGAATATTTCCATCCAAAATGGCGGTAAACATTCTCTTTTTAGCACCCGGGTGATCCAGATTGATCTGTCGTACCAGATCTTTTGCATATTGACGTTTTGTGACTCCATCGACAGGACATGGATTTTCTACTACCGGAAGATTGTATTTATTACGAAAACCTTTGACCTCAGCCTCCGATACATACATCATTGGCCGGATCACAGTCAATTCCATACGGTCTAAAAAAGTGACCGGGGAAAAAGAGTAAAATCTGCCCTCAAAAATCATGGATAAAACCATCGTCTCGATCATGTCATCCATATGATGCGCATAGGCAACCTTATTGCATCCCAATTCCTTAATTTTCTGGTTCAGTGCACCTTTGCGGAGTTTTGCACAGAGAGAGCAGGGTGACGCCTCATTTTTATTACTGAAAATGATTTTTGCGATTTCAGTGGAAACGACATGATATTCAACCTGTAAATGTTCGCATAATAGTTTTACCGGTGTCAGATCAAAGCCTTCATAGCCCAGGTCTACCGTAATTGCGATCAGGGAAAATTTTTTCGGATAAAACCGCCTCAAATTTGCCATTGCATACAAAAGAGTGAGAGAGTCTTTTCCACCGGAAATCCCCACTGCAATTTTATCGCCTTCCTGGATCATCTGATAATCGTCCACGGCTTTTCTTGTTAAACTCAGTAATCTTTGTAATTCCATTTCTAATTGCCTTCCCAAATAAAAGACTGTATTTCAACACTGAAATCTATTATAATAAATTTGTATGTAAATTACAAATGAATCGCTCATTTGACTTATAAAATTTGTATGATTGAATACTTCATATTTTATGAGTAAATAAATTGCATACAATTTATCATCAAAGGAGATTAACACACATGAAATTTGTAATACAGCGTGTTACAAACGCATCCTGCACCGTAGAAGGTAACATTACCGGAAGCATTCAAAAGGGTTTTCTTGTCCTTATCGGAATATCAGATCAGGATACCATACAGATTGCCGATAAAATGATCAAAAAGCTGCTAGGAATGCGTATTTTCGAAGATTCTGATGGAAAAACAAATCTGTCTCTGAATGATGTAAATGGAGAATTGCTTTTAATTTCCCAATTTACGTTATATGCAGATTGCAGGAAAGGAAACCGTCCATCCTTTACAAACGCAGGAAAACCTGATATGGCAAAGCAAATGTACGAATATATCATTGATCAGTGTAAAAAAGAAATTCCGGTTGTTGAACAGGGAATCTTTGGCGCTGATATGAAAATTTCGCTTTTAAACGATGGACCATTTACAATCATATTAGATTCCGCTGAAATATGTTAACCCCTTGAAAACAGGACGATGCAAAGCATTTTGTGATATTTATTTTATCACCTGTTGGTGGCAGTATTGAGGCTTTATGAATCTATTTATTCGCAAAACACAAGTTTAACGAATAGTTGGCTTATTTCAATGAGTTTCCCGGGATTACATTCCCAGATTCAGACAACGTTCCGCAACGGCTTTTTATCAAAAATCCCTCATGGAAAACTCCATGAGGGATTACACATTTCAATTCAGATTATAAACTTCATGATTCATTTTATTTCATTGCATCCATCAATTCTCTGAACTTCAGGATCATTTCCACGCAGTTATCAGTGCCAAGCTTACCAGCATCAAGAGAAAGATTATAACTCTTAGAATCTCCCCATTTCTTGCTTGTATAATAGTTATAGTAGCTTGCACGCTGTTTATCCGTCTTATTGATGATATCTCTGGCTTTATTCTCTGTAATATTCAGGTTCCTGCTGACATTTTTGATACGTACATCCAAGTCTGCATGAATAAAAATATTGATACAATCAGGGTTATCAGATAATGCATAATCTGCACAGCGTCCGACAATCACGCAGGATTCCTTTTCTGCAATTTTCTTGATCGTTTCAAACTGCGCCAGAAAAACTTTGTGATTTAATGGCATATCCAAAAACGGTGCTGCAGAATAACCACTGACAGAATATGTATCCATAACTAAAGAATATAAAAAACTGTTTGTCGGTTTTTCGTCATGGTTCTCAAAGATCTCTTCACAAAATCCGCTGTCTTTTGCAGCCTGCTGTAAAAGTTCTTTATCGTAAAGCTTAATACCAAGCTTTGCAGCAAGTTTTTCACCTACTTCTCTTCCGCCGCTGCCAAATTCTCTACCGATCGTATATATTTTATTTGCCATATCAATCCCACCTTTACGCAAGTTTTTTATTTATCTTTATTATAGCGTATTTATCAAAAATTGGAAAGATTTATTTTGAATTTTCTAACATTTTTCCATAATATTGTAACTGTAAAAACTTCTTGTCCATTTATATCAAGATAATGCGTAGTATTTTAACGTAAGTCACGTAGTATTTTTTCAAAATATTCCGGCAATGGTGCAGAGATTTCCATGTATTCTCTGGTTCTTGGATGAATAAATCCAATGGTCATGGCGTGTAATGTCTGTCCCTGCAATTTATAGGGACTTTTTCCATTGGAATAAAGCGTATCTCCTAATAATGGGTGCCTAATACTTGCCATGTGAACACGGATCTGGTGCGTTCTTCCGGTTTCTAACTTAAATTCCATGTAAGTATATTTATCAAAACGCTCTAAGACTTTATAGTGTGTGATTGCATCTTTTCCATTTTTTTCATTGATGGCCATTTTCTTGCGGTCAACCGGATGTCTTCCAATCGGAGCATGGATCGTTCCCTCATCATCCCTGACAACGCCATAGACGATTCCCCGGTATCTGCGGTTTACACTGTGTTCTTTGATCTGTTCTGCAATAAAAACATGACTCTCATCATTTTTGCAGACAATCAGAGAGCCTGTGGTATCCATATCAATACGGTGTACGATTCCCGGACGTATTTCTCCGTTGATACCGGAAAGACTATCCTTGCAGTGATACATAATCGCATTGACCAGTGTGCCACTGTAATGACCTGCTGATGGGTGCACGACCATTCCCTTCGGTTTATTGACCACTAAAAGATCATCATCCTCGTAAAGAATGTCCAGTGGGATATCTTCCGGAAGAATCTGTGTCTCTACAGCATCCGGGATTTCTACCGTCACCAGATCTTCGGTTTTTAGCCGGTAATTTGCCTTCTGAACCTTGTCATTGACAGAGACATTTCCATCTTTAATTAATTTCTGAAAAAAGGAGCGCGATTGCTCTGGAAAAAGGATACTTACATACTTATCCAGACGCTCGCCCTCATATTCGTATTCTACTTCAAATGTTTCTTTTTGCATATCACTGATCCTTATTTTTCAGCAGGTCTGCATATTTGCTGTGCAGAACGTTAATCATGAAAAATTTTATTATAGTCCTCCTCTTTATAATAAAACAATCCGAGAATGATCATTGCAAACGCTGCGACTGTCACATATATATCCGCTACATTAAAAACCGGAAAATCGATCAGTTTAAAATAAAAGAAATCGACCACGTAATTGCGGAAAACACGGTCAATAAAGTTTCCCAATGCTCCGGCAAAAAACAGGATACAGATACCGTCCATCGGACGGAACTTTTTATCGTCTGGAATACGTTTCAGGTAAAGATACGCGATCAGACAGAGTACGATCAGCGTAAAAAACACAAAAAAGATCTTCTTTCCCTGTAAGATTCCAAATGCAGCTCCACGGTTTTCCAGATAATGTAACTCAAAAACTCCATCCCAGATCACGAATGGCTGTTGATTCATTAATCCATGGATTGCCATTAATTTTGTGACCTGATCGATCACGATCAGAATGACCGACAGGATGATTCCTGTCAGTGCTTTTTTTAAAGTATTAGTTTTCTTTTCCATAAATATAAAATATTCCTTCCAAAATCTGTTCATCGGTCAGATTTTTTTCAATATAGGCATCTCCCGGTGTCTTTAACAGGATAAACTTAATCTGGTTTCCAACCATTTTTTTATCCAGCTTCGTTGTTCTTAATACATCATCCGGATTCTGTCCGGATACACGGACCAGCAATCCAAAATGCTTTAATGTCTCCTCGATAAAAGAAAGCTGCTCTTTCGTGAGATTTCCCTGTTGACAGGAAATATAAGAGGCTGCAACCATGCCTAGTCCTACACAGACACCATGTGACAATCCAAAATCCGAAAGCTTCTCCACAGCATGTCCGATGGTATGCCCGAAATTAAGCAGCGCACGTTCCCCCTTTTCCTTTGGATCACGTTCAACCACATCCCGTTTGATCAGGCAGCTCTGATAGACCATTTCCTCGAGAGTGTTATAATCTAATGCAAGAATTTCTTTCTCATGTTCATTCATCCACAGAAAATAATCGTGGTTTCTGATCAGACCATGTTTTAAAATCTCTCCAAAACCAGAGATAAGCTGGTCTTTTGGCAATGTTTTTAATACATTTAAGTTCATATATACAAGTTTCGGCTGATAGAAGGCCCCGACCATATTCTTATACTGCATAAAATCAACACCGGTCTTGCCGCCAATGCTGCTGTCAACCTGGGAAAGAAGTGAAGTCGGTACCTGGATAAAATCAATGCCGCGCAGGTAGGTTGCTGCTGTAAATCCGGTGAGATCACCTACAACGCCTCCGCCTAATGCAATCATAAGATCATGCCGGTCAAAATGATTCTGTATTAAAAATTCATAAACACCATTGACGGTATCTGTATTTTTGCTCGCTTCCCCCGCCTGAAATTCATAACAGAAAATCTGTGGAAAGCTTTTTGTTAAGATATTTTTCACAGTCTCTGCATAAAGTTTTGCAACATTCGAATCTGAAATAATACAGATTTTCTGGTCAGCCTGATATCCAAGCTGCTTTAACTCCTCTGCCAGCCCCTGAAAGGAATCTGTCAGTTTGATGTGATAGATCACTTTTCCATCTAAAGTTACCGGTAAATCTTTTGCCATAACGATAGCCCTCACTTATCCATATAATTTATAGCGAACTTTCATTCTTCCTTTGTTTGTTTCGCCCATCTCCCGCTCAAAAACAAAACGTCCATAACCACGCACCGAGATAATATCTGCTTCCTTACAGCGATAGGATGGATTCTGAACACATTTGCCATTCACAAATACTTTTTCCGCCTTGAAAAATTCCAATGCCTGGCTTCTGGAAAATTTGTAGACACATGCGATCATGCTGTCTAAACGGTTCGAAGTGATGATTCCATCTTTTTCTTCAAATTTCTGCTGCTGTCCTAACGCATCTGCTGACACAGGAGATAGCTTTACAACTGTATGACGTATTTTATCAAGATTCTCCATAAAATAAGGCGCCATGCTCTCCTCACAGATTAAAAAATATTTGTCCTCACAGATTACAATATCGCCTAATTTTGAGCGGTCAACACCAAGATTCATCATAGAACCTAAAATATCCCTGTGTCCTAATTTTTCTGCAAACTTTGGATAAGATGGAACAATCTCAAGATATGCAATTGGAAACTGCCACTCATAATAAAGAGCATCAGGTATAAATGCAACTATCTGACGCTCTGCAAAAGGAACACCTCCAGAAGCTTCTGTCTTTGTCTCAAAAAACTTTTCGTTCTGGTGGTAAATATTCAGTTCATTTAAATTAAGGAAATCGCTGAATAAAACGATTCCCTTTCTATTTGCCTGTCTGGATAAATCTATTAACTTCTTTTTGCAAAGTTCCTGCTCATTCATAATGTCGTTCTCTACAGTCCTCTGGTCGTATCAAAAGAGTCTACAATATTCAGGAAATCACCTGAAATATCAACCGCTGCCGGAGTGATAATGAAAATGTAATTCGAAATCTTCTGAAGATTTCCGCTGATTGCAAAACAGGATCCGGAAGTAAAGTCAATGATACGCTGCGCAATCTCTACATCTAATCCCTCCACATTCAAAACAACTGTGCGGTTGTTTAACAATGTCTCCGTGATTTCTCTTGCATCCTCAACAGATGTCGGTTTGATCACACATACTTCCATACCAGCGAGATTCTGCTGTTTTTTGGACGGACGGATCGGTGTGACTTTTGGAGTGGTCTTTACCGGTTTTTCTTTGTAATCATCGGTAAAAGTATCCTCTTTTTCACGTTTCTTAAAAGAAGATTTTGGTTTTACTTCTTCCTCTTCGTCATCATAATCATAGTCTTCATTGTAAAAATCGTCATCGTCATCCGGATTCAAACGCATTACATTTAAAAATTTATCAAGAAAACTCATTTTTTGCTGCTCCTATTAAACTGATTTTAAATTCTGCTTCTTTCTCTTACTGGTATCCGGTGCATTATTGTTTGTTGTAATTGCGTGCTCCAAAAATTCCAGTTCCGACACGAACCATGGTAGCTCCCTCTTCGATTGCCACCTCGTAATCGCCTGTCATACCCATAGACAGAATTTCCATAGATACATTATCTATGTTTTTCGCAGCGATGTCAACAGATAAATCTTTTATTTTACGGAAATACAACCGGTTATCCTCTGCATTTTCCACGTATGGCGCGATGGTCATAAGTCCTTTAATGCGGACATTTTCCAGTTCTGCGATCTCTTCCACTAACTGGATCGCATCTTCCTCGGAGATACCGAACTTGGATTCCTCATGCGCAATATTTACCTCCACAAGGATCGGAACAATGATATTTTTCTTCTTTGCCTGAATATTGATCTCCTCTGCCAGACGGTAGGAATCAACAGAATGGATCAGTGCAACCTGTCCGACAATGTATTTTACTTTGTTTCTCTGCAGATGTCCGATCATATGCCATTTGATATCCTTTGGCATTTTCTCGATTTTATCGCAGAGCTCCTGCACTTTATTTTCGCCGAAATCCCTGATATTTTCATCATAAATTTCCTGAAGCATCTCAATTGGTTTTGTTTTACTGACAGCGATCAGCGTCACTTCTTCTCTCTTTCTTCCTGCGCGGTCACACGCTTCCTGTACACGTTCTTCTACATTTTTTAAATTATCTTTTAACATTTGATTTTATCTCCTTCGCCGTTGTCTTTATTTGATCAGCTGATTTTCATCAATCTTTGTCCCATCTAACGCAATATGGTCGTATAATGCGATGCCATAAGTTGTACCTGTCTTTACGATCGTATATTCCTCGTTCTGATATAAAACATCAATCTGCTTGAATACAGCATAACCCTTGTTAATGTTGTAAACACCCTGTAACGATGCAGTGTCTGTACCAACACGATACGTCTCACTAGAATCCGGTTTCTGCAGGATATCCCCGGAGGACACATACTCACTGTCGATATAATAGGTATCGTCTGTCTCATAATAAATGGTTGGTGTCACAAATTCCGTGGTACTTTTTCCGTCCTTGTCCGTGCGTTCCACCAGAATTCCCTCATCGCTGGAATCCCCGCCTTTTAAGAAAAAATCGATTGGAACGGTGTAAAACTCTTTCTCGGTGATCGCGGAATTTGGAATTTTAAGACCGGTTTCTTCGGACAGTAAAAGTTCAATCTCCACATAGCGCTCTGACGCATATCTAACCATAGCACTTTTCAGTGAGAGAATCAAATACTGCTGTCCATCACGCCCGACAATGGAATAAGTCGCGTAGGCTTCTTTTGCATCTTTTAAAAAGCGGATCTTAATTGTATCGTCATCTTTTAATGATTCCGCTGTTGCATCCGGCACTGGAACAATAATATTCCAATATTCGCTGTCGATCAGCTTGTACTCAGGTGAACCGGCCTGGATAGCCGGGTTTGTTTTCAAATCGTTTTTGGAATAATTGGATTCGTCAAACATTGCGGCCGTAAAATTATCAACCGTAACATTTTCAAATCCGTCCGTATAATAAGTTACGATTCCTGGCACATCTGTGATCACTTTATGAAATGTATTATTGTTCTCCGCAGAAGCAACATAATCCGAGATATCATTTAAGGCGTTTACACTCAATGCCTCACTCAGAGATGCATTGACATTGTCCTTAAAGCTGTATACCTGATAATAGTTTTTTCCATCATAGGCATATAAAAAGTCATTGATGGTTTTCTCAATTTCTGCAAGGTTCTCACTGTCGATGGTACTTCCATCCTGGCTGGCCTCGTTGATCATGTTCGAAACGTCTCCATTCTCATCAACGGAGCAGACCAAATCGCCGTAGGCTACTTTGGAACCCTCTTTTACATAATAATTCACTGCACCGGAATAATCTGAATTGATGATTTTTTCATCGCGCAGGATCAGACCATTGTATACATTATTGACCGCAATGGTTCCCTGCTCCACCTCATAAACAGAAATATGTGTCTCTGTCAGATAACTGAACACATTAAATACCAGATAAATAAAGATGATGACAAATATAATGACACCAATATTAAAATTCATTGGTTTTCTATATTTCACAACATTTTTGTTTTTCTTCAATTGCATAACCTGCCTTGTTTTTCTCACTTCCGCTCATTATAGCATTTTTTACAGGGCAAAACAATGCGATTCATGTATAAAAAACGGTTTCACAGGAAAAAATAAACAAAAAGATGATATCAAAGGAGATATACTCATGAAAACAAATTGGTTGGATTATACTTTACTGACATTGGTGATCATTGGTGCCATTAACTGGGGACTAATCGGATTCTTCCGCTTTGACCTTGTTGCATTTCTGTTTGGAAATCTTTCATGGCTTTCCCGCATTGTCTATGCGCTGGTAGGTATCGGTGGACTTTACACGATCAGTCTTTATGGAAGAATTAAGAGTGGGGACGAAGCTTAGAAAAAACTGGGTTTATCTGTATGCAAAAAAGGTTGCTGCACTAAAACAAGTTAGCGCAGCAACCTTTTAACAGCAAAGTAATTATAGGGAAATGACAATCTTTGCTTTTGCACACTCAGGTAATCTGGACTCATCTCTCGAAACACTTAAGATAAACTTCACATTGTATTTCTCACTGATGATGTCAAGTTTTTCAATTGCATGCTGGATCTCGTCATCCGTCTCGGTAAATGCAATTGTAAGGAAACTATCAAGATACATCTCTTCGAGATCGTGATCCTGTGAAACAATTCCGCATAAGAATCCAAGGAACTCATCACAATTATCGATTGGATAATCCATCACGTTGATGAGCCGAACCTTGTTGTTCAGTTCATACATATGCTTCTGGCTTTTGTCCAGATAAACAATATTTCCGGATGCGGCTGTAACAGAATGATTTACTTTGGCTAATAATTCTTTGGTCTTACCCTTTCCCTTTTCGCCTGCAATAATTTCTATCATTGTCATTTCCTCCTTATATTCCCTGTTTTATGTATTTTGAATAAAAACAGTAGGTTTTATAAAACAATTATAGTACATATGCACATAAAATACAACTGTTAATTCGCAAAACCACTGAGCATTTCATTCATGAGAAGATAAAGGTTTGACTTTCCGTCTGCTTTTAAAACAATGGAGACGATCGGCTGTCCGGAAGCATTATAAGAATACAGTACCAGACAGTATCCGGCAGCTCCTGTTGTTCCGGTCTTTCCACCTACGACAGTGATCCCCTCCGGCGCTTTTTCCTTACCGGTGAGGTACTGATTTGTATTCTCCCATGTTTTCTCTACGCCCGCACCATTCACATCTGTGTATACAACATCATAACTCATCGTACTGATGATATCGAGAAACGTCTGATCCTGCACTGCATTCTGGAAAATAAGGTAGAGATCATAAACGGAGGTATAGTGGTTTTCATCCGGAAGTCCGTTTGGATTGACAAAATGGGATCTTGTAGCACCCATTGCAAGTGCCTCCTGATTCATCATATCTGCAAAACCTTCCACGCTTCCGCCGATATGCTCTGCAATCGCAATTGCAGCATCGTTTCCACTCTTTAACATCATGCCATATAACAGATCCTTAAGCTGCACCACATCACCTGCTTTTAAACCGCAGACAGAAGAATCGGACGCCTGGTCTGCCGCATTTTCACTGACAGTCACATAATCTTCCAGATTTCCGTATTTTAAGGCGATATATGCGGTCAGAATCTTTGTTGTACTGGCAGGATATAATTTTTCATAAATATTCTGTGCATAAGTTACGGTATTGGTTGCAAGATTGAAGGTTCCTGCTCCTTCTGCCACCTGCGAATCAGTCGTATCATTTCCAATGTTCACATTATCTGCCACACACAGATTCTGTGAAAAATAAGTTTTTTCTGATCCGGCTCCCTCAGATGCCAATCCATAATCTGCCGAGGTGCTGTAGATATCATAAGGATTATCATAACTTACTGCCGTCTGTCCGCACCCGGACATAAAAACAGCTGCTATGCCACACAGACACAGCAGTCTCATTTTATTTATACATTTCACGCCACTCTAAATCTCCTCTGTCTAATGCTCGAATCAAAAGTTCGGCAGTGGCAAGGTTCGTTGCCAAAGGAATATTATGTGTATCACATAATTTCACAACATTATTTACATCCGGTTCATGAGATTTCGGAGTAAGTGGATCTCTTAAGAAAATGACAAGATCGATCTCGTTATGTTCAATCTGTGCACCAAGCTGCTGGGAACCACCCAGATGTCCTGCCAGATACTTATGAACATTGAGATTGGTCACCTCCTCGATCAGTCTTCCGGTTGTTCCGGTTGCATAAAGTTCATTCTTCGAAAGAATCCCTCTATATGCAATGCAGAAGTTCTGCATTAATTTCTTTTTTGAATCATGCGCAATAAGTCCAATGTTCATTATGCGGTTACCTCCCATCAATATTTTTTCGGCTGTAGTCCAACATTCAACACAAGCCCCACCCCTATATATAACGATAAAAGCGACGTAAGACCATAGCTGACAAATGGAAGCGGCAAACCGGTATTCGGAAGCACCCCACTTGCAACCCCAATGTTAACCAGGCTCTGAAAGCCCACCAGTGCAGCATATCCACAGCAGATCATTTTTCCTGCGGTATCTTTTGCTTTTCTAGCAATTAATATACACTCAATCGTGATGAAAAGCAATAAAATTATAATGATAACCGTACCGATAAATCCAAGTTCTTCCCCCGCTACCGCAAAGATAAAATCTGTCTGGGGTTCCGGGATAAAGTTACCGTTTTTTACCGAAGTGGCATCTGTATTATTCAGCCCTTTTCCCCACAGCTGACCGGAACCGATTGCCATGATGGAATTCTGCTGCTGGTAAGCATCTGCCGGGTAATCATCCGGGTAAAGCCATGCCATAACACGTGTCACCTGATAACTTTTGATAAACGGAAGTTTGTCCTGGATCAGCAAAGTAAACAGTATCACTGCTGATGGAATGCTGACAGCCAAAACACCTACTACTATTTTATAACTTAATCCCGCAACAAACAAGAGGGCAGCAAAAATTAATGCGGTAACAATTGTCGTTGAAAGATCCGGCTGTTTTAAAATGAGCGCAAGCGGTATTCCCGCGAGTATAAATGACGTGATCAGTACTTTCGGTGTATTGATTTTCTCTTCATGCTTCATAAAAAAGTAGGCGAAAAACAGGATAATTAAAATTTTTGCCAATTCAGAAGGCTGGAAACGGAATGAGCCGATCTCAAACCAGCGCTGTGCGCCACCGGCATCATCACCGGCAAACATAACGAGCAAAAGCACACCGATCATGAAAAAGTAGATCAGCCAGGAAAACTTCAAAATAAAGTTATAGTCGATCAGGGAGAGCATCACCATGATCGTAAGCCCGGCGATCATACCCAAAATCTGCTTGCTCTGCACCGATGGCTTGGCACTTCCGATCAGAAGGATTCCGATCACATTTAAGATCATCACATACATGACCAATATGAACTTATAATTTCTCAGTTTGTACTGTTTAAACATTGCAATTCTCTCTTTTTGTATTCTTTTAAAATGACTTTTATCTCAATATTCTCAGGTTCTACATCCACATACTTCGTGATCACATTTCCGATGTCGCGCCGTATGTATCCCATCGTTTCTTCGTCTAAAATGTTGTTTTCATAATGGATCATACATTTTAAACGTTCTTTTGCGGCAGTTACAGATTGTTCTCTCATTTTTTCTCCATTTCTGCTATGCACAAAAGTCAGCTATGAATTGATGGTCTGCTTTGCAGGCTTGTTCCAGAAGAATCCGCGGAAACGGTGTTTTTCCTGAAGAAAATCCGGGATTGGAACCGCTTCCCCCACAAGGCGTCTGCAGATGTTCTCATAACAGGTCCGGGAAGTGCTTCTCTTTTCCATCATGCTCTCGCCATGGTTCTGCGAGATAATAATATGTTCATCTTCTAATACCACGCCCAGAAGTTCCGTGTTCAAAAGTTCGCAGATATCGGAGATCTGAAGCATGTTTCCCTCTTTTACCAGCTGTTTTCGAAATGAATTGACCAGCAGATAAGTGGAGATATCTTTTCGTCTCCTGAGAAGGCGCAGGACACAGTCCGCATCATGAACGGCTGCCACCTGCGGTGTTGTCACAACGACTGCTTTATCTGCCGCGCAGACGGCAAGATCAAATCCGCTGTCAATGCCTGCCGGGCTGTCCACAAGGATATAATCATACGACTCTTTTAACTCCTCCATGAGCGTCTGCATCGCCTCTGTCGTGATTGGTGGATGCTCTCTGACACATGCAGATGGAATGACCGAAAGATTCGGGTATCTGCGGTCTCTTATGACAGCCTGCTTCACTCTGCATTTTCCTGTCAGGACATCGACCAGATTGTATACGATCCGGTTTTCGAGTCCCATCACAACATCGAGATTGCGAAGCCCGATGTCCGTGTCGATCAAAATTACTTTTTTCGCTAATAGTGAAAGTCCAACTCCGACGTTCGCTGTGGTAGTTGTTTTGCCAACGCCGCCTTTTCCTGACGTGAAAGTGATCACTTCACTCATGAAGTAAGACCTCCTTTTTACTTAGTCATTAAAGCTGTTTGATGACTCACCTACATTTTCTGCCTGACCGTTTAACAGTTCCTCAGCATCCTGAACATCAAAATAATAAGAAAATACATTTTTGGCATATTCCGCAGCATTATGTGATGTATAACCGAATGCGATACGTGTTGCGATCGATATCTCAGGATCACTGTACGGCGCATATCCGACGAACAACGCATGGTTTGGACGGTTTGGACTCTGCTGTGCGGTACCGGTCTTACCTGCAACCTCAATCGGAAAATCATCAAATGTAGACAGATTTTCCACTACCATGCGCATTCCGGTATGAATGGCATTCCATTGTGTGGTGTCTAATACATCCACCGTATTTCTTACCTTTGGCTCAAAGGTTTCTAACGTATTGCCATCGGAATCGCATACCTTATTCAACAATGTGTATTCATATACATTTCCGTCATTTGCAATGGCAGATACATATCTTCCAAGCTGGATGGTCGCATAGTTATTATTACTCTGTCCAATCGCTGCCATGACCGGGTATTCATCTGCAATCTGCGGATCGTTTTCCTCAATCTCCACGCCCGTTGTCTCATCTAATCCAAGAAGCGATGCGTATTCCTGAATTTTGGAAATACCAGCCGCATCATCGTAGGATGTAGAAAAATTATTCGTTGCAAGACGATAGCCGACATCATAAAAGAAATAGTTACAGGAATCTCTTAATGCCTCAGATACATTGATCAGTCCATGCGTGTAACCGTGATTTAATGCCCAGCATCGCGGATGGTTGCTGATATTTTCATACACACCCTTGTCCATGATCTGTGTCGTTAGTGTGATCACACCAGTGGCAAGACCGGCAACGGAAGACACCATTTTGAAGGTTGATCCGGGTGCAGTACGTTCCTGCGTTGCATAGTTATAAAGCGGCTTGGACAAATCCGTATTGAGACCTGCGAAATAATCTGCATCAACCGTATTTGCAAGACGGTTGTTATCATATCCCGGATAGCTTACCAGTGCCAGTAACTCTCCTGTTTTTACATCCGTGATCACACAGGAACCGGAGCATGGATCTAACGCAAGCTGTGCCGGCGTGATCTCAATGTTTTTGATCTTTTCTTTCAGGAAGCTGACCGGGCTGACTGCATTTGACTCCAGCGAACTGATCTCCTCCGCGTCGTAGGCAAGTACTCCCTGATCATATAAGATCATACACAGCTGTCTGCCGGAAACAGCTCCTGCCTTAATGAGATACTCATAAATAATTTTGGAAAATCCGGTATCTGTGGTAATGTCATCCATAATATAATCGCACAAAGCATCGTAAATTTCTGTCGAATCCGAGTACTTCTCATCAATTGTAAACTGTGTGATGTCAATCCAGTTCTGCGCGATCGCATGGTTTAGGTATTCCTGGGCACTGATCGTACCACTCTGCCACTCCTGATATACCTCATCCGTTTTATCAATTGATTTCTGCAGAAGGATTTTTTTCTCCTTCAACTGGTTGATAATATAAGTAAAATAATCCTGATCTTCCTCTCCGAGTGAACCAAATGCTGCCGGGGATGCCCCCTTCAACTCGCTGGTCACAGACGAGAGGACGGTCTGCTGTCTGCCGGAGAAAATATGCATGACAGCTTTTTCATTTTCGGTTGCTTTTTCATCTGAAAAATGTTCAATATCGATTACATTATTATTTACCAGTGCGAAATAAACGTCAGTGATCGGGATATTCATCTCAGAACCGGAACTTTCAATATTGGAATATACAATACCTGCGATCTCCTGCTCTAACAGATCATATGCAGCAATCTGTAAGTTCTTATCGATCGACAGATATACATCATTTCCGGCAGAAGGCTCCTCACGTTCCAAAACCTCCACCGCTTTTCCAAGATAATCGACATAAAGCTTTTCATAGCCTTTTGTTCCCTGCAGGGACGCATCCATCACCTGTTCAATACCGGCTTTTCCGACCACGTCGTTTAAAGTATAGTTATCGTTATCTGCAGATAAACTCTCGTACTCTTCGGTAGAAATTTTTCCAGTGTAGCCGATGATCGATGCAAAATATTCAGCATCATTGTATTTACGGATCGTATCGTCAATGACTTCCACACCCTGAAGCTTTGATGTATTCTCACTCACGTAGGCAACAGACTCCTCAGAGACATCGCTTGCGATCGTGGTAGCAATATATTTCTGATAGCTGTTTTCAGACATTGCATAGCGCACCACAGTGATTTTATATGCCATATCTTCAGCATAATCTTCACTGATTCCAAAACGTGTCACTTTCAGATAATCCATAACCTGGTCAGCAGTCGCTTCCGCCTGATTGTAACCAAGTTTTTTGTCATACTTCAGATCAGAATAAGATGCCTGACCGAAAACATCTGCAAGAAAACGTTTCAATGAACTTCCGCTCACAGTGAATTCGTAATTTCCATTATCGTTCACTGTAATTTTAAAATTATTGATAATGTCATCCCCATTTTTTTCCAGGGCAGTAATGATATCAGCAATTTCTGCATTTAAAAGTTTATTTTTTTCTTTGGTAGAATCATAGGAACCATTATCCTCGATCGTAATGGAATATGCGAGTTCATTGTAGGCAAGCACTTCACCATTGCGGTCTAAAATATTTCCTCTGGTACTGTTTAACGTACGTTCCCGGACAATCTTTAACGTGTAATTGTCCTGGTATTCTGCGCCCTTTATGATCTGAAGCTGGAACATCCGGAAAATCAGCACAGAAAACAAAAGAACCATCACGGTTGCTGCGACAAGCAGTCTCGATCTGAAGATCGTACGGAAAAACTCTTTGATATTATCAAACAAATTTTACAGCGCTCCTTTTTTCTATTGTTTCAAGTTTCTGGTTAATTTTTAAAATTATAAAATATAAGAAAATGGTCACAACCATTGTATATACAAGTTCCGGTATCATGATATTTAACAGATAGTATAAAATATCAAACTTTCCACGGAATAAAAATAACAGGAAATAAATGATCAGACTGCATGAAAAATCGCTGACTGCGATCAGAAGCATCGGCAGTTTGATATCTTCCGGGTAAAACATTTTCCGGAAAAATCCGTTGAAATAGCCCACATACATATAAAGCAATGCGTAGAATCCCAGAATACTTCCTGTAAAAACATCTAAAAGAAGTCCTGTGAAAAAGCCAATCCACAGTCCTTCTTTTTTTCCTCTCATAAAACCAAATGCAGAGACAACAACAATCATCAGATTTGGAGAGATTGATGCAAAAGAAAGTGCCTGAAATACGGTACTCTGCAAAAGGTAACAAACTGCTATGATTAAAAATACAGTTATTTTTCTTCGCATGTCATCCTCCCTGATTTAATTTTCCACCGTCTGTTTCTTGTTCAAAATGACAAGTACTTCTTCGATATGCTCAAAATCAACCGCCGGTGTAATAGTTCCTGATTTAGTCAGATTGTTGGAATCTGTCTCGATCGAGCTGATATATCCGATTAAGATTCCCTGCTGATAATTGTAAGAAACCGCGGAAGTGACCACCGGATCATTGATGGAAACTTCATTGTCTTTGTCATTTAAATTATTGAATTCAATCACCATATCTTCGTTCATTTTCTGCAGACTTCCGGACACGATCAGGTTATCCGAAGTAGTCGTAACCATTCCGCTGACTTTGCTGGTGTCATTGATGATCGATGTCACCTTGGCATAATTTGGTCCGACATCTGTGACAATTCCAACAAGTCCGCTTCCTGCCATAACATTCATATCCACTTCAATTCCATCATTACTACCCTTATCGATTGTAAAAGTATTAAACCAGTTTCCACTGTTTTTTCCGATTACATTCGCTGCAACTTTCTCATAACTCGGGTATTTCTGATCGAGATTGTAAAGTTCCCTTAAGTTGTCTAACTCGTACTGCTCCAGTTTAATTGTATTCAGTTCTGTTGTCAGTTCATCTACCTGATTCTGCAGATCCTCATTCTCTGCCATGACATCACTTAAGTTTTTCAGATTTACCGCCTTGTCGGAGATCCAGGTGCCAACTTTATTGATTCCCTCCTGCATTGGCACAAAAACATAACCGGCTGCCGCATTCAGCGGACCACCGGATATATTTAAAGTAAAACTTAATAACATGATGATAATACATACCCCTGACATGATCAGAAGAAGGTATCTTGCAGGAAGAAAAAATTTTGATTTTCGTCTCATTCCATTCCTCAATTTCTAACAACGTATGCAGGTGTATCCTGCATTACATTCTATTTTAAGATTTTATTTTTCATGCTGAACGCCAGATGTTTGTACTTCTGGTCACTTACAATCTTCACCAGTCCACGGACAACGCACTCTTCCGGCTCCTCACAGGTGTTGATCTCAATGCCTGTGATATCTTTGAACAACTGGCTCAGATTATGTATCTGGGAGCTTCCACCGGTAATGTAAATACCGGAATGGATAATATCTTTTGCAAGCTCCGGTGGAGTTTTCTCTAAGATCATCTTGATGGAATTACAGATGCTGTTTAAGTTATCCTTGATCGCCTCGTAGACAACTTCCCCTGTGATCTCCATCTCAATCGGAAGTCCACTTACCACATCACGTCCTACAATGACCATGGTTTCTGTATTTCCAGGAATACCGGAACCAAGCTTCTCTTTTAATGCCTGTGCGGTCTTCTGACCAATCACAAGATTATAGGTTCTCTTCACATAAGTAATGATCGATTCATCAATCCGGTTGCCTCCGAAATGCAACAGATCACTCAATACCAGTCCGCCGAGGGAGATGACAGAAATTTCTGTTGTATCTGCACCGATGTCCACAACCATGATACCGGTCGGCTCATTGACATCCAGTCCAAGGCCAACGGCATCCGCAATTGGTTTTTCACATAAAAGGACACTCTTTGGTTTTAATTTACTCTTGTAGAACATCTCAAAGAACGCTCTCTTTTCTACATCTGTAATATCAGTTGGAACCGCAACGATAAATTCAGCGCCCCGGATTTTTCCCTTCATATGCTCTTCTAAGTACATCTGGAGCATGGTCTGAAGATTATTAAAATCAGCGATTACTCCACTGATCACCGGGAATGTGACATTGATCGTCTCCGGTGCTTTTTCATACATTGCATAAGCAGCATCACCATAAGCATAAATCTGGTCTTTTTTTACCAGAGCTATGGTATTCTTCTCATTTAATATTTTATTGGAAGTCTTGCAGTAAATCTTCATATTGCAGGTTCCAAGATCAATTCCATATACGTTGCTGTTCATTTTCTTCTCCCTTGTGTTGTTTTCCATAATCAAAGAATCCGTTGTAGTTTCACGGAGTATTTCATAACGGTAACTTCCCATTATGTGAGATACCCGGCTTCCCGGTAACTGAAGTAAGTACGGTCACCTATAATAATATGATCTGACAGCGCAATGCCTAATAATTTTCCGGCTTCTGCGATCCTTGCAGTCACTGTATTATCCTCTCCGGAGGGAACTGCCCTGCCGCTTGGATGATTGTGTACCATCACAATGTGTACTGCCTTTTTCTCCAATGCACAGATAAAAATCTCTCTCGGCGGAACAATCGAGGAACTGACACTTCCTGTTGTGACAACAGAGTCTCCCAGCCATTTACATTTGCTGTCAAACATGCAGACGATCAGCTTCTCCTGCTGCTCGTGCCTTAGCTGTTCCATATAATACTCTGCAACCGTTGCTGCGCTCCTCATCTGAATACCCTCAAAATGTCTGGTATTGGCAATCCGCGTGGAAAGTTCCGCAATGCATTTTAACTGCATCGCGATCACATCTCCGATTCCGTGGATCTTTTTCATTTCATCGTAAGACATCTCATAAAGATTCATGAGGTTTCTGTCTTTCTGTGATAAAAAACTTCTTGCCACATCCACGGCAGTCATTTTACTGCTTCCTGATTTGATCACGATCGCTAAAAGTTCTGCATCGCTTAACGCTGTTGCACCGTATTTCCAGAACTTCTCATATGGTCTTTCGGATTCCGGTAATTCTTTTGTTGTGAATGAGTGATTCATAAATTCCTTTCACTCTCCCTGAAAGTGTTTTATGTCAACTCAAAAAACTCTTTTTTCATTTTAGCATAACAAATCTGTATTAACAAGATTCCGTTCCTTAAGTTTTTGTAAAGACATCAAAATTCCAAGCTTTGCATGATACCAGGTCAGGCCACCCTGAAAATAAACGGCGTATGGAGGCTTGATCGGTCCATCTGCACTGAGTTCAATGGAAGATCCCTGCACAAAAGCTCCGGCAGCCATGATGACATCACTGTCATATCCCGGCATTGCCCAAGGCTCCGGTGTTACATAACTGTCTACCGGTGCAGCTGCCTGGATTCCCTCACAGAATGCAATCATCGCATCCGGGTTGTTGAAGGTAACTGCCTGAATGATATCGTGGCGGCTCTCTGTACCGTTTGGAATGACGGAAAAACCTAATTTTTCATATATATTAGCAGCAAAAACAGCTCCTTTTAACGCACCGCTCACCACAGTCGGTGCCATGAAAAATCCCTGATAAAAAGACTGGATCACACCGAGAGATGCTCCAACTTCTTTTCCAAGTCCCGGAGAAGTCAGACGATATGCTGCATTTTCCACGCACTCTTTTTTGCCGACGATATAGCCGCCGATCGGTGCAAGTCCGCCGCCCGGATTTTTGATGAGGGAACCAACGATCATATCCGCGCCGACCTCTAACGGCTCTTTTTCTTCCACAAATTCGCCGTAGCAGTTATCTACCATGCAGATTACATCCGGTTTGATATTTTTGATAAAGGAGATCAGCTCACCGATTCTTGTTACGGATAACGTAGGTCTTGTGGCATATCCTTTGGAACGTTGGATTGTCACCAGTTTCGTGCGGTCATTGATTGCTTTTTTGATATTCTCATAATCAAAACTTCCGTCCGGCAATAAATCAACCTGGCTGTAAGTGACACCATATTCTGCCAGAGAGCCCTTGGATGGACGGATTCCGATCACTTCCTCTAAGGTGTCGTATGGTTTTCCAACCGGAGACATAAGCTCATCCCCCGGTCTTAAGTTCGACATTAAAGCGAGTGCAAGCGCGTGGGTTCCACAGGTAATCTGTGGTCTGACCAGTGCATCCTCTCCCTTAAAACAGGAAGCGTACACTTTTTCCAGCGTATCCCTTCCAAGATCATTATATCCATATCCCGAACTCATATTAAAACATTCTGCGCTGACGCGGTTCTCCTGCATCGCTTTTATGACTTTCATCTGGTTGTATTCTGCTCTTGCATCGATCTCTGCAAAACGCTCCTTTAAAGATTCCTCGATTTTTTCTCCAAATTCGTATACTTCCCTCGAGATTCCAAGATTTTTGTATTGTTCTTCTAAAAACTGGTTCATTGCTATCTATTTATCCTCTCTTCGTTATTGAGCGAAACTCTTTTTTTTGCTGTTATAAGTTGCTCAAAATTATAATTGCTAATTTATGATAGTCTTTTCTTTTAAAATAGTTATCATATCCTCTAAAATTTTTGCATCCTGATAGTCATAGGCCTGTTTATCAAGCCAGATGACGTCACGCTCACGGCGGAACCAGGTGAGTTGTCGTTTGGCAAAATGTCTGGTCTCACGCTTGATGATGTAGATGGCTTCTTCTAAAGTGGTTTTTCCATCCAGATAATCTAAGATTTCCTTGTAGCCAAGTCCCTGCATGGAAACCATATCACGGTGAAAGCCCATATTTTTTAATTTCTGCACTTCATCCACAAGTCCCTGTTCTATCATAAGATCGACCCGTTTGTCAATATTCGCATAAAGATGTGATCTCTCATCAGTGAGCACAAAATATGCAAAATGGTAAGGGGATTTTTTCTCCCTCTCTTTTTCGTTGTGTTCTGAAATCCGCTTACCGGAAAGATGATAAAATTCCAATGCACGGATCACGCGCTTGATATTATTGGCATGAATGGCATCTGCGGACGCCGGATCGACTTCACGCAGCATGTTGTGCAGATAGTCTGCACCTTTTTCTGCCGCAAGCTGTTCTAATTCTGCCCGGTATGCCTCATCACACTCCTGCTCTGTAAAGTCAATATCATAGAGAAGTGCCTGAATATAAAATCCTGTGCCGCCTGCAATGATCGGGATTTTTTCCTCTGCATAGATTTCCTCCAAATGCTCTTTCGCACGCTCCACGAATTTTACCACATGAAACTCTTCATCCGGTTCAAATTCATCGATCAGGTAATGTTTGACACCATTCATCTCCTCCGGCATCACCTTTGCAGAGCCGATATCCATATGCCGGTATACCTGCATGGAGTCTGCGGAGATGATCGATCCGTTGATTTTTTTTGCAAGCTCGATGGACAAGGCTGTTTTTCCAACGGCTGTCGGTCCGGTCAAAATGACCATCGGTCTTTTTTCTGTCATAATTTTTATACGATTCTCCTGAATTTCTTTTCGATTTCATATTTTGTCATGGAAATGATCGTTGGTCTTCCATGAGGACAATTGTATGGATTATCCAACTCTAAAAGCTCATCAATCAGCGCTTCAATCTCCGGTCTGGAAAGATGATTGTTTCCTTTGACTGCAGCTTTACAGGACATAGACGCCACTTTTTCCATAATCAGATTCGGTGCGTCTTTGCCGGAAATATTGGCAAAATCATCCAGCATTTCAATAAACATGGTTTTCATGTCGATATCTGTAAAATCTGCCGGAATTGCAGTAATTGCATATTCTTTCCCACCAAAAGGTTCAATTTCATATCCAAACATCGAGAGCTGCGCTTCATAAGTTTCCAGTGCCTGCACCTCATCCTGATTCAATGTCAGGATGATTGGCGGACTGATTGTCTGCGATGTAAATGTTTTCTCTGAAATCTTTTTCATCGTGCGCTCGTAAAGTACTTTTTCATGTGCGGCATGCTGGTCGATGATAAAGAGTTTATCCTCGTATTCAATCAGCCAGTAGGTATCGAATAACTGACCGATGATTTTATGTTTTTTTCTTGCATCTTTCGTCAGAAAATGAGAGTCAAGCTGTTCTAAATTCTGCTGCTCATAGATTGGAGCGGTTTCCTGCGGTGTAGATTCTATGTCATGTATTTCTGATACGATTTCTTTAAAATTATTTTCTAATGTAGGTTGTTCAGAATTTATCTCTGCTATTGGCTCTTTGGAAGTATTTGTTTCCGCTTCTGCTGCAAGCGGCTTTGCAAATAAATTTTCTTCCTGCACAGTCAATGGACTTGCACTGGTCTGTTTCATTTTTTCAAAGAAAGCATCCTGACCGCGCCGCCTGATCTCAAAAGGCTCCGGTGTATGTTTTGGAACTGGTGGAATCATTTCTTTCTTTTCTTCTGTCACCGGAACTTCCGGGATAAAATCCCGATGAGAGATTGTATTTCGGATAATCTCAAATAAAGAACGATAAATTTCCTCATTCTGACTGAACCGCAATTCCATCTTAGTCGGATGTACATTGACATCTAAAAGTTCCGAGTTCATCTCAAAGTAAAGCACACAGAACGGATACTGGTGCTGCATCATAAAACCTTTGTATGCCTCCTCAATGGATTTGGCGATCAGTGCACTTTTGATGTAGCGGCCGTTGATAAAATAATTCTCATAGTTACGGTTTCCTCTGGAAATTATTGGTTTTCCAATAAAACCACGAAGCTTAAACAGTTCGGTCTCATGTTCTACTTTCAGAACCGCGGCCGTAATATCTCTTCCATAAATATGGTAAATGAGGTCTTTTTCATTTCCATTTCCTGATGTGTGTAGTTTTGTCTGACCATTGTTAATAAATTTAAATGAGACATCCGGGTGGGACAAGGCCATGCGTTCCATCAGGTCACTGATATATCCAGCCTCTGTCTGGGCGGTCTTTAGGAATTTTCTTCTGGCAGGAACATTGTAAAAAAGGTTCCTTACGATAAAAGTCGTTCCTTCCGGCGCCCCGATCTCCTCGTTTTCAACTTCTTTGGAACCTTCGATCACATATCTGGTTCCTGTCAGTTCCTCGTAAGTCTTTGTGATCAGCTCGACCTGCGCAACTGCTGCTATACTTGAAAGTGCCTCACCGCGGAAGCCAAGGGAATGAATACTGAGCAGATCTTCCACACTTCGGATTTTACTGGTAGAATGGCGCAGAAAAGCAATCGGAACCTGCTTCTTCTCGATGCCGCACCCATTGTCTGTAATACGGATAAAAGAGATACCGCCTTCTTTGATTTCGACGGTCACTGCAGTCGCTTTCGCGTCAATCGCATTTTCAACTAATTCCTTTACAACAGAAGAAGGACGCTCTACCACTTCGCCCGCTGCGATTTTATCGATTGTCTCCTGATTCAGTAACATGATTTCCGGCATTTTCAGACACTCCCTTTCTTTCCATCAAAAAACTGCTCTTTACCAGCGGTTTTTGATCTTATTCTGCAATTCGTATAATTTATTCAAAGCATCGATTGGCGTCATATTGCTCAGATCGACATTCTTCAATTCCTCTAAAATATCATCATCTTTTACCGTGTCAAATAAGGACATCTGTGCGAGATCGACCTCGTCTAATTTTTCTTTTTTCTTTTTCGTTCCGGTCTCGACGGCCAGATTTTTTGTGACAGCGGTGATGTCATTCGCACTTAATTCTTCCACGATCTGTTTTGCACGCTCAATGACGGAATCCGGCACACCTGCCAGTTTTGCCACCTGGATACCATAACTCTTGTCGGCGCCGCCCCGGACGATTTTGCGTAAGAACACGATATCATCGCCCTTTTCTTTGACCGCGATACAGTAATTGTTCACATTGTGAAGCTTGCCCTCTAACTCGGTCAGTTCATGATAATGTGTCGCAAACAGTGTCTTGGCTCCGAGCAGCTTCGGATTGCTGATGTGCTCAACTACCGCCCATGCGATGCTCAGGCCATCAAATGTGCTTGTGCCCCGTCCGATCTCATCTAAGACGAGCAGCGAGTTGCTGGTGGCGTTTCGCAGGATGTTTGCAACTTCATTCATCTCTACCATAAACGTACTCTGTCCGCTTGCAAGATCATCTGACGCTCCAACCCTTGTAAAAATACGGTCAACAATTCCGATTTTTGCAGAAGATGCCGGAACAAAGCTTCCAATCTGTGCCATCAGCACTATGATCGCTGTCTGACGCATGTAAGTGGACTTACCTGCCATGTTCGGTCCTGTGATGATGGAAATGCGGTTGTTGCCGTTGTCTAAATATGTATCATTTGCGATAAACATATCGTTGTTCATCATCTTTTCAACAACCGGATGTCTGCCGTCTTTGATGTCGATCACACCATTTTCGTTAATTTTCGGGCGGCAGTAATTATTCTGGTCTGCCACCACGGCAAGAGAAACGAAAGTATCAAGCTTTGCTACCGCTTTTGCTGTTTTCTGGATGCGGACCACTTCCGCTGCGATCCTGTTGCGCACTTCACAGAACAGATCGTATTCCAAATTGATCAGCTTGTCCTCTGCTCCTAAGATCATATCCTCGAGCTCTTTTAACTCCGGTGTGATATAACGTTCTGCATTCGCGAGTGTCTGCTTTCTCGTAAAGTAATCCGGCACAAGATCCCGATAGGAATTTGTCACTTCCAGATAATATCCAAATACTTTGTTAAACTTAATTTTGAGGTTTTTAATCCCGGTCTTTTCACGCTCTTTTGCCTCTAACTCTGCAAGCCATGTTTTTCCTTCGGTCTTTGCGTGACGGTACTTGTCTACATTTTCGTTATAACCGTCTTTGATAAGACCTCCCTCGCGCACGGAGATCGGCGGTTCTTCCAGAATTGATGCATCGATCAACCGGTAAAGTTCTTCTAACGGATCCATATCTGTCTGAAGTTCTTTTAAAAGTTCCGTATCAAAATCTTCCAGCAATGTTTTGATCGGCGGGAGCATTCCAATGGAATTCTTAAATGCGATCAGGTCCCTCGGATTTGCAGACATATAAGTCACACGGGTGATGAGACGTTCAAGATCGTAGATTGGGTTTAAGTACTCACGCAGTTCCTCCCTGGTGATCATATGTCTGTTGATGTCTGCGATCGCATCCTGTCTTTTTTCTATCTCTGCCTTATCGATCAACGGCTGTTCGACATAAGAACGCAGCAGTCTTGCACCCATGGCAGTTTTGGTCTTGTCCAATACCCAGAGCAGTGAACCCCGTTTCTGTTTTTCACGCATTGTCTCTACCAGTTCCAGATTTCGTCTTGTGGAACTGTCTATGATCATAAATTTGCCGGTAGAATATGGATGGATGGCAGAAATATGATCCAGATCGTTTTTCTGTGTCTCATAGAGATATTTTAACAATGCCCCTGCTGCGATCGTTCCATAGGCATAATCGTTTAAGCCAAGCCCCTCCAGACTGTTGACATGAAAATGTCCTTTTAAGGTTGTCTCCGCCGTCTCGTCGCTGAAGTACCATGCATCCAGAGAATAAATGGTAATTCCGAGACGATGACGCATGTCTTCCAGATCCACGCCACTCATATAAAAGCTCTCATTGCAGACAATCTCGGAAGGTGCGAATTTATTGATCTCATCGATCAGCTTCCGCTCGGAGTCCACTTCCGTGACATAATAGTCGCCGGTGGAAACATCCGCAAGGGAAATCCCATATTTATCTGCCAGATAGACAATACACATAATGTAATTGTTTTTGGATTCATCCAGAGCCTGGATATCCATATTCGTTCCAGGCGTTACAACACGGATGACCTCTCTTTTTACAATTCCTTTTGCAAGCTTTGGATCTTCCACCTGCTCACAGATCGCCACTTTATGTCCATTGGCTACCAGACGGTTTAAATATCCTTCCACTGCATGATATGGGATACCGCACATCGGCGCACGTTCCTCCATACCGCAGCTTTTTCCGGTTAATGTCAGCTCTAACTCTTTTGACACTAACACGGCATCATCAAAAAACATCTCATAAAAATCACCGAGACGGTAAAATAAAATACAATCTTTATATTCTTCTTTGGTCTGCAGATAATGCTGCATCATTGGTGTAAATTCTGCCACTTATGTTACTTCCTTCCATTGCGCCTGTTTATCATGCGCAATTATCTGATTCTTCTGACTGCGATTTCCTTATTTGAAAGGCTGATATTTTCGAATGACCGCCTCCGCCACTTTCATGCCGTCCATTGCCGCAGAAGTGATTCCTCCTGCATATCCGGCTCCCTCTCCGCATGGATAAATGCCTCTGATATTTGCCTCAAACACCTCATCCCTGCGGATGCGTACCGGTGAGGACGTCCGGCTCTCCACACCGGAGATGATTGCATCTTTCCGGTCAAAGTCCGGGATGTGTTTTGCAAAGGAATGCATTCCCTCGATAAAAGACTGCTCCATCTCATCTGAAAACAGGCCTCTTAAATTTGCAAAAGCAGTTTCGCCTCTTGTCTCCGAAGAAAAGGTTCCATATGCTGTACTTTTTTTATTTTCACAGTAATCGCCAAAAAGCTGCTGCGGGATTTTCCCGTTTCCAAGTGCAAACGCTTTTTCTTCGAGTCTGCGCTGGAATTCTACACCGGAAAGTGCGTCCGTTCCGTCAAAATCGTCCGGTGTCACAGAGACGATGATCGCGCTGTTTGCATTCTTGCTTCCACGGTCGGAATAACTCATTCCGTTGACCGCAAGACGTTTTTCCTCCGAGGAGGCATTCACAACATAGCCACCCGGACACATACAGAAGGAGTAAACCCCCCTTCCATTTGCAAGGTTTGCGGTCACTTTATAAGGTGCTGCCTCAAGCAGTTCTGCATATTTTTCTCCATACTGGCTGCGGTTGATGTCCCTCTGTGGGTGCTCCACACGAAAACCGATTGCAAAGGCCTTTGGCTCCATAAAAAGCCCGGTCTTATGAAGCATCTCAAACGTATCGCGCGCACTATGCCCAAGTGCGAGCACACAGACTTCCGTTTCCATCCAGGCATTGTGGTTGATCTCAACAGCTTTGATCTTCTGGTCCGCCACCCGAATATCTGTCACACAGTTCTCAAATTCGAATGTGCCACCCAGCTGAAGGATCTCTTCGCGCATTGCTGCGATAACGTCCGATAAAATATCCGTTCCAATATGCGGCTTGCTCTCATATGTGATTTTCTCCGGCGCTCCAAAGGATACAAACGTATCTAATACGAACCGGTTGCGCCCAAGAGGATCTTTCACCAGAGTATTCAATTTTCCGTCTGAAAACGTTCCTGCACCGCCTTCGCCAAACTGCACGTTAGACGTCGGATCCAGTACGCCTGTTTTCCAGAAGTGTAAAACATCTTCTGTCCGCTCCCCGACTTTTTTTCCGCGTTCGAATACGAGAGGTCTGTATCCTTCCCTTGCAAGCAGATACGCGCAGAAAAGTCCTGCCGGACCGGCTCCGATCACCACCGGCCGGTGGTTGAAACGCTCTGTGCCATGTTCCGGCACTTTATATTTTTTCTCTTTGACGCAGACTGCATTCTTATTTCCAGAGTGTTTTAAAATCTTCTCTTCCTTATCCACCCATACATCTACGGAATAGACAATGGAAACCTCCGGTTTCTTCCTTGCGTCGATTGATTTTTTTACAATCTGTAACTTTTTGATCTGATCTCTTTTTATTTTTAAACTTTTTTCAATTTTCTGATAGAACTGCTCCTCACTATGTTCTACGGGCAGTTTTAACTGACTAACTCGTATCATTCTTTTTTCCTGATTTTCCTGCATTTTTGTAATTTCATTCCCCGGTCATTTTTCCGTGCACCTGACACAGAAATGTGTTCTGTATGATCCTGCCGCATGTATGCCTGCCACATAGCCGCTCGACCATGCCCACTGTAAATTGTAGCCGCCACACATACCGTCAATGTCAACCACTTCTCCCGCAAAGTAAATGTTTGGAACAAGTCTCGACTCCATTGTCTTTGGATCGATCTCATCCGTATGTACACCGCCCGCGCAGACCTGTGCCTGTTCAAAAGACTTACTTCCTGTCACGCACACTTCCATGTGCTTACACTGTTTTACAAGCTGCAGCAATTCCTTTTTCGTGATCTCCTCTGCCGGCTTTTTCAGCGAAATGTGCGCTTCCTTTAATAGCACACCGCTCAATTTATGATTCAGCAGCCCGACCATTGCCTCGTCTGCGATCTTGCCATGCGCATATTCCCGGAAACGCTGTTCGAACAGTTGTTCTGTTTCCTGTTCATTCAGCCTTGGGAGAAAATCGATCTGTGCTGTAACCGCCTGCTTTTTCTTTAACGCTTTTGTTGCAAAACGACTGACCTGAAAAACCGGAATGCCGGAAATTCCATAATCCGTCAATTGAAGTTCGCCACGCTCGGAAATGATGTTCTCTCCAGCTATAAAAAGAGAAACTTCTGCCTCTGTGCGGATTCCCGCAAGCTGTCTGAAAAAAGATTCCCTGCACTGTAATGCAGTTAACGCCGGAACAATATCTGAAAAACGATGCCCAAACGCCTTGATCAGAGGAATTGCGCTTCCATCACTCCCGGTTTTGGGTGCAGCCAGAAGACCCGTGGCAAAAATAATTTTTTGTGCAGAAAATCTTCCTTTTCCTGTCTCTAACAGAAAACCGTTTTTTTTCTCTGAAATATTGCGAAGTTCACACTCAGTTACCACAGCGACGTGACGGAATGTCAATTCCATCCGGAGCACATCTGATACAGATGCCGCCTGCTCGCTTGCCGGATAATAGTAACCATTCCTGTTTTTTGGATATATCCCAAGTTTTTCAAAAAAGGAAACTGTCTCTTCAAAACCAAATTGTTCCATGACCGGTAGCACAAATGCAGGGTCATCTCCGCGATAATACGTGACACCCTGCAATTCGTTCGTATAATTACATTTTCCGTTTCCGGTGGATAAGATCTTCTTCCCCACACGGTCTTTATGCTCTAAGATCATCGTGTCCGCCCCGTTGGACGCGGCTGTGATGGCAGCCATCATTCCTGCAGCTCCACCGCCGATCACAATGACATCAAAGCTTTTTTTCTCATTTATATTCATGATTCCTCACATTGTATTTATCCGGGTAATTGCTAACCTTTAACGATTCTGGTCCCCATGGTCCAGAGTTATTGAAAACCTTTTTTATATTACCATAAGTAAAAGTAACAATCAAATAATTACGAGGAATAATTCTCAAGAAATTCATATAATTCCTCATCCGAATAAAGTGCAATCCCCTCTTCTAAACTGCTTTGAAGTTCCTCCGGGAGATGTTCCACCCGGATAGAAGTCTCACAGTAAACCGTCTCATGATCCGCCTGACAGATGACCACATAGCCTTCCTGGGCATGGACATAATATTTTGTATAAGAGAGATGTGACATGCTCTCTGTCATTTTTTCCGTATCAGCAGCCATTTCTTCTGCCACCTCTTCCGGCTTTGTTTTCTCAGAAGAACGCATTGTCTGGTCTATCCATAAAGAACCGGCCAAAAGCAATACAAATAAAAGGCAAACACTTATCATTTTTTTCAATTTCATCACCCCTGATAAGTATTTGCCATTTTTTACATTCTTAAACGAAAAATTTCGATGCCTGTAAATTTGTTTTTGCAATTTATCGCAGCAGATGCATTTTTCTTGCAAGCCTTACAAGTGCAGCACCTTTCGGAAATTTTAAAATCTCCTCTTCAGTCAGACCTTTCAGCAGCAAAAGAACCACTGCATAGACGATCACACCGATCAAAATACTGAATACGGTTGCAATCGCATTCACACGAAGGAGATATAATGCAAGCTGATACGACAGATAAACTGCAACACCCATAATGAGCGCAGAAATGCCCGGTATCACGAAAGTACGTCTGATCTCCTGCCGGTAGCCGCTGTATTTTTTCACGGAGTGTGCATTTAATACACACATTAACAAACCAAAAAATGCATTTGCGTAAACAACTGCGTAAATATTTAATTTAAAGACATACATGAGTACAACGAGTAATCCGATATGAAGCACCAGCGCGATCAATGCATTTTTTACAGGTTCCCGCATACGGTTAATTCCCTGTAACAAACCATTTGAGAGCGTCGACAGCGAGAAAAATACAATAGAAACAGCACCAAGCTGCAACATACTCGCTGCAAGTTCCGAGGAATCACGGAACAAAAGCTGTAAAATCGGAGATGCAAGAACACCCATTCCCACTGCACAAGGGAACGCAACCACCATGATAAAACGGATTGCTGTGTTGATCTGTGAGCGGACTGCCTCTTTCTTACCATTTGTGTAAGCCGCGGTCAACGCAGGCACGGAAGATGCTGCCAGGGCAGATGCGATCGAGATTGGCACATTGATCAATGTCTTATATTTACCGGTATAAATACCATTCCACTCACTGATATCATTTGCAGAGTATCCCTGTAAGTTTGCAATGTTTTTAAAAATTGCCTGGTCTAAAATTGCATTACAATTGTAGATTGTAGTACTCATCAGAACCGGTATGATGGTGATAAATAAAATTTTAAAAATATACGAATAGCTGTCAACCTTTGCCCGGCGTTCCCGCTTCATCTGACGCTTAAACACACTTAAATATGCGAGCAGAACAAAGGCTGCGAACAGAAGTCCTACCACAGCCCCGGTTCCCGTACCAAGCGTTCCTCCTGCAGCACCGTAGGCAGCGGCATAGTTTTCTGCATTTCCAAGCACCGCACCCACTTTGGTTCCGTAGTTATAAAGCACATAGGCTGCCCACACACTCACGATCGCATTTGCGATCTGCTCTAAGATCTGCGAGACTGCGCTTGGCATCATCGTTCCGAGTCCCTGAAAAAATCCTCTCATAACGCCGAGTACTGCAACTACGATCAGTGTTGGCACAAGCACCTTCACTGCAAAAATACTGTAAGGCGTCTTCATGATCGTTCCTGTGATAAACTCAGCCCCAAAGAATAGGATCAATGCGGCGATCGTACCGGACACCAGTCCGAAGATCAGCGCACATTTCAAAATACGGTATACATTCTTCTTTCTTCCAAGCGACATATCTGCGGACACAAGCTTTGATACTGCAAGCGGCAGACTGTAGGAAGAAATGATCAGCAATATATTATAAATCTCAAAGGCACAGCCATAATAGTCATTTCCTTTATTTCCGATGATAGCAGTCAGCGGTATACGGTATACCAGACCGATGATCCTGCTGATGATCGATGCCATTGCAAGAATGGAACCCTGCACTAAAAAACTGGTGCTACTCTTTTTATTACTCATATTATTCCTCAAAATTTCTTTATCTTGTGATGTTCATCTCATCAAGAATCTGTTTTTGTTTTGCTTCCATCACGGCAGCTTCCTCCGGTGTCATGTGGTCATAGCCAAACAGGTGTAACATGCTATGTACGATCAGAAATGCATACTCTCTTTTTGTGGTATGCCCGTAACTCTCTGCCTGTTCTAAAACCTTGTCCACCGAGATTACAATATCTCCAAGCATAATTTCTCCGGTATCCGGGTTAAAATTATCATCATAATCATCTTCCAGTTTTGAAAAATCTCCTGCATTTTCATAGGAAAGCATTGGAAATGATAAAACATCCGTAGGACGGTCAATCTCACGAAATTCTTTGTTAATGGCATGGATCCCCTCATTGTCTACTAATGTGAGATTTACCTCAGGTTCATATGGGAAATCTTCGTGTTCCAAAGTAAAGTTGATCACTTCCCCTGCTAAAGCTTCCACATCAAAATCAAATGGTACGTTTACTTCCGCTTCAAAGTTCAATGTCATAACAGTAAAGCCTCCTCTTTTACCAGATATTCTCTGATTTTTAAAAACATATTCATACTAAGTCCAGACTGGTCGTAAAGTCCCTGGGCAGAGAACTCATTCAAGGTCTGATAGATCACCATTTCCTTGTTCCAGCCACCGGCGATTTTGCTTGTCTTCTCAAGTGCTTCTAACTTCTTGATCATCCCGTCTACAATCTGTACGATCGCAGATTCAATGGTGGACGGCATCTTTTCGATTCCATAATACTCAGAGAGGATTTCCGTCACTTTTTCCGGAAAGCAATGATTCTGCGCTCTTGCAACCCCGTTTTCCACCATAGGATCGCCATCTAAAATCCCAATACGATAATAAAGACCAGCCGCTTTACAGACAGCAGCATCTGCCCCTACAATATATGCACATTTTTCGGCGATTCCCGACACACGAAGGGCATGTCTGTATTCCTGCCTCGAAAACTTCTTCAGTTCACGCAAAAGACCGTAATCCTCTTCTGTGATATCTGTTAAGAAATTATCAATCTCAGCCTCTTTCTGCTTTGTGAGAAACGGATAAACAAACGCAGCTGCAAGATCCGTCACAGCAGCCCCAATTGCGGCTTTGCCCAGAATATCATAGTGCGGTTCCTGATAAAAAAAGTACGAAAAAAGCACCGGAGCCAAAACAGCCACTGCAAATATAAGAATCAGATACCACACTTTATTTTTGGTATCCTCCAACATATGTGCAATCACGAATCCAAACAGAAGCAACATCGTGCAGCACAGGATCTCATAGGACTGACAGCCCTTTGCCATCTCCAATACGGTACAAAAGAAAAAGGAACTGCACACAGCAAGCTCATACGTTCCGACCGCCGACATTAAGATTGGCAGGATCATGACCGGACTTGTAAACTCTGGCAGGAAAAGAAAGATCACTGCAAGAATTGCAGTCAGCAAAAATCCCTTAAAAATCTTACCATAATCCGTTTCGCGATTATGCGATATTCTTTTCCGGTTTCTCTCATAAATCAAAAGAAACGCAAACAAAACCATAAACAGAACCGTCAATGCTCCAATTCCAAGAAGCTGGTCTAAATACATCCCGCTCATCCTGCCGGCAATGACAGAAAACCCAATTGCAACAAGAAAAATCAATCCTATATTCACGATCCTCTTTGCCACAAACTGTTCCTTCATCTATCGTTTCTCCCACTTTTTCTTCTGCTCTGCCGGTTTCTTTTTATTGCGATTTTCATAATCTTCGTATGCTTTTACAATTTTCTGTACGACCGGGTGGCGCACAACGTCCTGGCTGGTCAGTTCACAGATACCAATCTCATCTACCTTTTTTAACACTTTCAGTGCAACATCCAGACCTGAAGTTGTTCCGGGTGAGAGATCTTTCTGCGTTGCATCACCTGTGATGACTGCTTTAGAACCAAATCCGATGCGGGTTAAAAACATCTTCATCTGGGCAGGTGTTGTGTTCTGTGCCTCGTCTAAAATAATAAACGCATTATCTAAAGTCCGGCCTCTCATGTAGGCAAGAGGGGCAACCTCGATCAATCCTTTTTCCATATTCTTCTGGAAACTCTCAGCTCCCATGATCTGATAAAGCGCATCATATAACGGGCGCAGATACGGATCGACCTTGCTCTGTAAGTCTCCCGGCAGAAATCCAAGTTTCTCGCCTGCCTCGATCGCCGGTCTGGTCAGAATGATCCTTCCGACCTCCTCATTTTTGAACGCTGTGATCGCCATTGCCATTGCAAGGTATGTTTTACCGGTACCTGCCGGTCCCATTCCGAAGACGATCATCTTCTGGCGGATGGCATCCACATAATTCTTCTGTCCAAGCGTCTTTGGCTTGACCGGTTTTCCGTTGATTGTATGACAGATACAGTCATTATCGATCTCGACGATCGCAGATTCTTTCGCCTCCGCCGCTAAAGACAATGCATAATTCACATTCTGCTCCGTGATGACATTTCCCCTTTTGGACAACTCCAAAAGCTGCATAAACACATTAGAAGCACTCTTGATCTGACGTTCATTTCCAATCAGTTTCATGGAATCTCCACGAACGACTACCGTCACATTAAGAGTGCGCTCAATTTTCTTTATATAGGCATCAAACTGTCCAAAGACATTTGCCACATGTTCGGTTGGTATATTTAAAGATATTTCAGTCAGACTCATTCGGTTGCTGCCTCTCTTCACTCGTTATTTCCAGAATCTCTGTCGGCTGATATGAAACGATGGATTCATAGGCATCCACCGTCCCTGTTACCACATATTTCTGATCTGCTTTTTCTATCATAACATTTTTTTCCAGAATTTGAATACCTTTTTCCTCTAAATTTGCAAGATATTGCTCAAAACGGCTCTGTGCAATTGCTGCTGCCTCTGTTTTACTATACGTCTTTTCCTCTGTCTGACATTCTTCATACAAATAGGTTTCAAAATAAACCGGAAGATAAAAATTGTCGGTAAAATGCAGCTGGCTGGCATGCTCCGTCAGATCAAACTGCTCATAGTCCTGCCGGAAAAATGGATTTTTCAGGTGATAATCAAAGAACCTGATTCCATAATCTTTTTTTGCCCTGCCTGTTTTTATTTTATCCTGATACGAAATATTTATTTCATCCTCATAATAAAAATTTACTTCTGCAATAATATCTGCGTCCGCTCCCGGATAAATATATTCCGCCACTTCACCGTCGTCATTCAAGATTTCTGCCCTGCCGCTGACAAGGATATCTCCCTTTTTCACTTCCATATCTGCGGTCACAAGCGGTGTTCCTGTCCTCGTCACCATGAAAGCAATGACACCGTCTTTTTTTGCAACGATATCTTCCAGCGTGTCATCCTTTGCCTCGTATTCCTCCTCCGGCAGCAGATTTTCCTGAAGTTCCACCGTCATTTTCGTGCCGTAGACTTTTACCGAAGTCCAGATGACTTCACTGTATGCAGAACGCAGTTTTTCTTCCAGTTCTTCGCAGTTGATATTTCTTTTTGGCACACCGAAGCCTGCATTTTCGTTCTGCAAAAACGTGAGGATTGTCTCCTCTGACAGATAAGAATTGCCTTTTACTTCAATATTCCAGACAAAACCGGAACAGTAAAAGAGCAAAACAGCGGAAACGGCGATTCCTGCCGCAAATACTTTATGTTTCCGGTAGCGGAACAGTTGAAACGGCACACCGTATTTTTTTAAAATGCGCGCCTTTGTCTTTGTTTTTTTTAAGATTGGCTTTAAACTGCGGTAACCATCCACGCTGATATAAAAATAGTACCCATCTTCCGTTGGTTTTAAATTCCAGATTAAAATGTTGCGGCTGCCACATAAATTCAGGAAACGCTCTGTGGCATATCCGGTAAGATGCACATACACATATCCACGAAAAAATTTGATCCATGATAAGACAAACATTAATACTCGTAAGAAACGGAGTCGATCAGACCGACAATTTTCATTTCCTCATTCGTGTAATACTCCACCGTCAGATGAGCTCCTAAAATCTGAAGTCTGCAGTTCTTTGTCTGAATTTTCACAAGTGAATCCTCCAGTTCAATGATTCCTTTATAATTCTCGACCAGAACCTCTTTCCGCCCGGTAATTGTGACAATTGCCGCTCCAAGCATAAGGTCTTTGGGGAGTTCTAACTGACTTATCATTTTTTCATGGATTGGTTTTTTACTGTTTTTACTCATATATAAGCTTATGAAAAAAGCTTATCTGATATGCGCAATAAATCCTCTCTCGTATCAATATCCAAAAACTGTGTTTCTTTTTCTGTGCGAAAACAAAACACATCCTCTGCGTGCTGTTTCATCACAGCTTTTCCGCCTTTGTCCGCCGAAAGCTGTAATAATTCCGGACGATAGCATGCATCAAATACGTTTGGACTGCGCCAGATATTTTTACATTCCATCGTACCGATTTTTTTGTTCTGCGATGCATATTGGTTCAAAAACATCCATACCTCATTTTCGTCAAGTCCAGGCTGGTCTGCTGTAAAGAAAACATCTGCCTTTCGACTGCCCTCCACGGCACACTCCTGTGTCTCCAGATATTTCACCGCTTTTTGAATAGAGGACGCAATTCCGGTATTATCTGTTCCGTCATTTTTTATCACGGTAACGCTCTGTTTTCTGCAATATGCTTCAATCTCCGGGTAAGATGTCACGACAAGAATGGTCGTATCTCCAAGTTTTTCCGAGAGCTTTCTTATTTTATCCAGTGAAAAGCGATAAAGCGGTGTTCCATTTATCTCTGCCAACAGCTTTCTGTCTCCAAAACGTCTGGAATATCCGGCTGCCAGCAGAATCAGATTCCATCTCAAATCACATGCATTCCTTTTAAAATCTTCTCCGGGGTGATTGGCAATTCATTCACCCATACACCCGTTGCATTGTATACTGCCTGTGCGATTGCAGGAGCCGGCGTGTTGATTACAATCTCACCGATTGATTTTGCACCGAAAGGTCCGGTCGGCTCGTAACTGCTCTCAAATTCCACGCGGATTTTATCAAAGTCAAGACGGGTCGGAATCTTGTACTGCATAAGGGAGTTTGAGAGATTCACACCCTTCTCGTTGTACCAGACATCCTCATACAGTGTCATACCGATTCCCTGCAGTAAGCCGCCCTCTGTCTGTACTCTTGCAAGATTCGTATTCACAACCGTTCCACAGTCCACACATGCCGTGTAATCCAAAAGTTCGATGGCTCCGGTTTCCGGATCGACTTCCACTTCTGCACAGGCAGCCATAAACGGTGGCGGCGAAACCGGGGAACTGTGACTGTAGGTAACTTCCAATGCAATCTCATTGTTGATCATGGATGCAGTTGCAAGATCAAACAGCGATACTTCTTTTCCGGTTTCTTCACAAAATACACGTTTGCCGTCAAACTCCAGTTTTGTGATATCTTCCTCCAGAATTTTTGCCGCAAGCTGCAGCAGTTTTTCACGCATCTGTTCTGCCGCTTTCACTGCAGCCATACCGGTCAGATACGTGGTACTCGAAGCGTAGGAACCGGAATCGTAAGGTGAGGTATCAGTATCTACTCCAAATACTGCAATGTTGTCAATGTCCGTGTCCAGACTGTCTGCCACAAACTGCGCAATGATCGTGTCACAGCCGGTTCCCATATCAGTACATCCGACGATCACATTGTAAAATCCCTCATCACTCAGTTTGATCGTGACAGAGCCGACATCACAGTTTGAAATTGCAGAACCCTGCATTGCCATTGCCGTTCCAAGTCCACGGATCTTTCCATCCGGCATAACCTGACGCAGCGGTTTTTTCTCCCATCCGATCATATCCGCCGCTTTTCTCAGACAGTCTTCAAGCTTGCAGCTATTTGCGGTCTCTCCGTAATAAGCCGGCATGACATCACCTTCATGTGTCATGTTTTTATAACGGATTTCCAATGGATCCATGCCAAGTTTGTCTGCCAGCCGGTTTACCATGGATTCCACTGCAAAAATTCCCTGTGTTGCCCCATAACCGCGGTAAGCGCCTGCTGACATATGATTCGTGTATACAACATCATACTGAAAACGAAATGCCTTCGTCTGATACATCGGGATGGATTTGTGACCACTCAGACCTACAGTTGTCGGTCCATGCTCTCCGAAAGCACCTGTATTCGACAGAGTATACAAGTCTAATGCGCGGATCGTACCATCTTTCATTGCGCCCAGTTTCACGGTCACTTCCATCTCATGCCGCGGAGACGATGCAATTAGGGATTCTTCTCTGGTATAAATGATTTTGGCAGGTTTTCCGGTTTTCATCGTCACAATTGCCGGATATACCTCGGCTACCACGGTCTGTTTTGCTCCAAAACCTCCTCCGATTCTAGGCTTTATGACGCGGACTTTTGATTTTGGAATGTCCAGGGCATTCGCAAGGATTCTTCTCACATGAAATGGGATCTGTGTAGAAGATAAAATGTTGATTCTTCCATAAGTATCCAGATAAGTCGCTGTGCGGAAGGTTTCCATCATACTCTGCTGCATTGCCTTTACATGATAGGTTCCTTCCATGACAATGTCACAGTCTTTCATGACACCATCCACATCTCCGTCACTGTCCATGCCTGACGCACAAAGGTTCCGTTTATTGTCTGCACCAACCGGACAGAGTGCCTTCCAGTCCTCCTCCGGATGGACAAGAACCGGGTTATCTTTCGCTGTATGATAGTCAAGCACCGGTTCTAACACCTGATACTTCACTTTGATAAGCTTTAATGCACGGTCAACTGCCGCCTCATCCTCCCCGGCGACAATCGCAACCGCATCTCCGACAAAACGGACACGCTGGTCTAAGATATAACGGTCGTAAGGACTCGGTTCCGGAAAGGTCTGTCCTGCCATCGTAAATCGACGGTGTGGAACATCTTTATAAGTTAAAATGCATTCAATTCCTTTTTGTTTTAATGCATTGGTGATATTGATCTCTTCGATCAGGGCATGTGCATGAGGACTTCTGAGTACTTTTACGATCAGACAGTCTTTCGGTGCCACATCGTCCATATACACTGGTTTTCCCGTCACAAGCGCCATGGCATCTTTTTTCATCACGGGAGCATTTACATATTTCATATCGTTTCTCCTTGCATTTATTCTACTCTATCAGATAATTGCGAAACTCCTCAGGTGCCTCTTTTAATTGTTCAAAATTAACAAAATTTTCGAAAACACGCTCTCGCTACGTGTCGCTGGTAACGGTACTAAGAAGCCAGTCACGATTAACATCGCACCTGCCTTCTAAGAACCGACCGCTCCCCAGTGTTTTCTCAAGCTTTTGTTAATTTTTCACAATTCAATTTACGTTCTCATGAGTTTCGCAATTATCTAATTCTACTCTATATCCCGGTTACGGTTCAGGTAATTTTTGATTGCACGCAGCTGGCTCTCATAGCCGCTGCAGCGGCAGAGATTTCCGGAAAGATATGCCTTGATCTCCTCCTCGGTCGGATCGTCCAGTTCATCCTCCATCGCCAGAACGTTCATGATAAATCCCGGATTACAGAAGCCACACTGCTCACCGCCCTGGTTTGCAAGATAAGTTCCAAATTCTGCCGCGCGTTCCTGCACACCCTCTAAAGTTACAATCTCTTTTCCATCTGCCCTTGCTGCGAGTACCGAACAGGAAAGAACCGGTTTTTTGTTCATCCACACGGTACAAAGTCCACAGTTCGATGTCTCACAGCCACGTTTTACGCTGTAACATCCCTTTGTTCTGACATATTCCAATAAAGGCATATCCGGTGAGATTTCATCAGAGATTTCTTTGCCGTTCAGCCATAAATGTATCTTCATTTTCTATCCTCCTGCTGTTCATTTGCCGCACAGGCTCTCTTTACAAGAACTCCTGCAATATGGCGTCTGTAATCTGCACTGCCGCGCCGGTTGCTTCCAAACGAAAACTGTTCCTGCACTTTTTTTACCAGATGTTCCATATCTGCTTTTTCTGAAAGGTCAAGTGTCAGTGTCTCTGCCCTTACCGGTCTTGCACCAATGCTGACATGCAGTTTTTCGTTATATTCTGAAACAGCAACTGCAATTACCGGAAAATCCGTTGCTGTGTTTCTCTGTGAAAGATAAGTGATCTTCACAGGTGTTTTTACAATATGTACTGCCACAAGAATATCATTATCATAATTCATATGGATAAATTCCTGAATTGGAACATTTCCACCCTTATATAATTCCACATAGCAATCCAGTGCCGCAAATAAAGTCAGTACATCTGAAAAGCCAAATCTTCCATAAATACTTCCACCAACGGTCGCACAGTTGCGGAACTGCACTCCGACAATATGACAGACACTCTGTTTTACCGCGCCATCTGTGTATGCATTCAGTCCCGGATGCACTTCTAAATCGCGGAGTGTTGCCATGCAGCCGATCACAAACTCTTCCTCTGTCTCACTGATCTGATCTAATCCAAGACCACTTAAATCTATGGCAGTCATAAGATTCCGATCTCCTATTTTCATCCAGAGTCCGCCACCTATGATACGGTTCGTTTTCTTCTGATTGAGTTCGTAGGCTTCCTCTAAGCTTTCCACCCTGCGATACTCTCTGATTCGTAACATAAAATACAATTCCTCCTCTATGTTTGTTATGATTATAATTTTTTGTTTTTATCGTCTACTTATGATATGGCTCATGATTGATAATGCGGTAACTGCGGTAAATCTGCTCTGATAAGATGACACGCATAAGCTGATGCGGAAATGTCATCTTTGAGAAACTGAGCTTATAGTCTGCCCGTTTTAATATGCGTTCCGCAAGTCCCAGCGAACCACCTATCACAAAAATAATATGGCTTATGCCGGATGTTCCCAAAGTATCGATTTTTTGTGACAGTTCCACAGAATCTAACTGTTTTCCCTCAATTGCAAGGGCAATCACATAGGCACCTTCCTTCAGATACTTCTCCATGCGCTCCGCTTCTTTCTCCTTGATGAGAAGCTCCATATTTTCGCTGGCATGATCCGGTGTCTTCTCATCCGCCACCTCAATCACTTCAAATCTGCAATAGCGGCTCAGACGTTTTTCATATTCAGCGACCGCATCCCTGTAAAATTTTTCTTTTATTTTTCCTACACATAAAATTGTTATTTTCATACAGAAAAATTATATCATATAACCGTTGCCCCGGTCTAGTAAATCAAATATAATTATAACAAAGTAAAAAACGAAAGTGAGAATCATTATGAAAGTTTATGTTTCAAAGGAATCAAAAAAAGAAGAGACAAAATCCACTGCCTATTCATTCCTGTTGGTGAGTGTTTTCGGTTTTATTGCACTTATTTTATTTGCCACCGGAGTACTTCCTGTTCATGTCGCTGATTATATGAAGATTATGCTCTGTATCGTTATGGGTGTCATGCTCCTCATCTTCTTCGTGATCGGCATTGTGTCGTTGCGGCAGTTGAAAACACTTGGCACGCAGGCAGAAAAAGAAAATGATTTATCTTCTGAAATCATTTCATGGTTTACTTCCACTTACAGCGCAAAAGATATTGATGAGAGCATGGACGAGGAAGTTTTTGATCAGGATCTTTACTTTAAACGCTATGAGATCATGACCCGTTTCCTCTCAAAACAGTACCCGGATTTAGAGGAAACCTTTCTGGATCATCTGGTGGAAGAACTTTACGGGAATTTATTCGAAGAAAACACGAAATAGTCTTTTTTTCACACTGTAATTGTGCTACAATATGCAAAATAAAGAACGAACAGAAAGATCCGGAATCTATATTTTATCGTTCTAAAAATATAACAATACATATTTATGAGGTGACATAGTGAAAGAACTTGAAGAAAAAATCTTAAAAGAAGGTCATGCTTTATCTGAGAATATTCTCAAGGTAGATAGCTTTATCAATCATCAGGTAGATCCTGTTTTAATGCAGCAGATTGGCGATGCATTTGCAGGACATTTCGGAAATAAGGGGATTACCAAAGTTGTTACCATCGAAAGCTCCGGGATTGCTCCGGCACTAATGACGGCTATCTCTTTGAACGTTCCAATGATCATTTTAAAGAAACAGCCTTCTAAGGTTTTAAATGATAATCTGCTTCAGACCGTTGTGACTTCCTTCACAAAAGGCACAAGCTATGAACTGACATTATCCCATCAGTTCATCGAAGAAAATGATAACGTTCTGATCATTGATGACTTCCTTGCAAACGGAGAAGCTGCAAGTGGTGCCATCCGCTTACTGACTGAGGCCGGTGCTTCCATCGCAGGTGTTGGTATTCTGATCGAGAAATCCTTCCAGCCGGGACGTGACAAGTTAATTGCGCAGGGTGTGGATGTATACTCATTAGCGCGTGTATCCAGGCTTGCCAAGGGTGTGATCGAGTTCATTCCGGAGGAATGTTAAATATATCATTGATCATGTTTCATTTATAAAAATGAATCTCGCTTGCGAGATTCTCCGCCTGCGGCGGGTCGCAATATGCGACATACTTCTTATCCGCCGCAGTGCGATCCTTGCGGAGCTTTTTTATGTAATGGAAACGAAGTTTCCTATTACATAAAAAATGCCATTGAGTTTTAAATTCAATGGCATTTTCTTTATTCACTTCGTACATAATAAAAGTTACAACGTTCCGCTACTCTTCAATCTCAACTCCAGGCTGGGCATGATAGATAAAGTTTGTCCGGTAGATCTCACTTGTAAGTTTTGTCTTATCATTCACGACAATAATAGATAAGATATTGTTACCTTCCGGTACTTCGATTGGTTCTGTGTAACGTGCAGATGTATCTGTAGGATCTGTTCCATCCCACGTGTAATAAATACTGCATCCCTCATCTGCAGTAATCACTACAAACGTAATATCATCCATGGTACCGCCATCCGGTGTTACTTCCGGATAATCCGGGGCTTTCGCTTCGGTCTTATATTTACAGGTGACGACATCACTGTAAATTCCCTTATCGTTTTTGCAGACTGCCTTGATAGTATACTTTCCAACATCGTCTAATTCAATTCCGGCATCGGTATAAAGAATACCATTTTTTTTCGGATCTGATTCATCTAATGTATAATAGATATCACATTCTTCAATGGAAAAAATGGTAACTTCCGTATACACATCATATGTTCCCTCATCCGGATAAAAGACCGGTTCAGCGACAATATACCCGGAAAACAGTTCTAATAAATCTGTATCTGTCACAGTAGACGCCAGCTCTGTAATTTTATCGTACTGACCTTTTGCCTCATAAATCGTGATCAATCCCTGATAAGCCTCTTTGTTCTTTTTATCGAGGTTGATGATCTCCATCTCAAGCACTAATGCAGAATCATATTCTTTTCTTGCAAGATAGATTTCCGCCATGGCAGCCCTGGCATTGATGTCATTTGGTGATAATGTCAGCGCATTTTTATAGTAAGAAAGCGCCTTCTCATAGTTTAAATCCACCAGTTCCTTTTCTGCCATCTCAATCTGGTAATCGTACGAATTGTTATTCTGATAGCGCACGTAAGCAATTGCTCCGATTGCAATGACGACAACCACTGCAGCAACGCAGCCTAAAACAATCCACGGAGTCTGTTTTTTCTTTTTATGGTGTCCCTCTGCTTTTTTGTTCTGGTTTTCTGTTTCTTCTGACGATGTATCTTTGGATGCTTCATCTGTCAAAAGAGCTTTCAGATAATCTTCCTCCAAAACAGAATAACCATTTACCATTTGTGCTTCATGGCCGCATACCGAACAATATAAACAGCCTTCTTTTAACTCAGCTCCACACTTTGCACATTTCATATGAAACCCTTTCTATCTCTACCAATCTTATTCTCTGTTCAGACTTTCCACGCAATTGCTCATAAGCATGGCAATTGTCATTGGACCTACTCCACCCGGAACCGGTGTGATCGCAGAAGCTTTTTCTGCAACTTCCTCATATCGTACATCTCCGCAGAGTTTATTATTTTCATCTCTGTGGATTCCAACATCAATCACAACAGCTCCCTCTTTCACATAATCTGCTGTAATAAATTGTGGTTTTCCAATGGCAACGATCAAAATATCTGCTGTCTGGCATAATTCTTTCAGATTTTTTGTTTTTGAATGGGCGATCGTGACCGTAGCATTCTCACGAAGCATCAGAAGCGCCATTGGCTTTCCGACAATATTGCTTCTGCCAACTACAACACAGTTTTTTCCGGAAATCTCAATTCCAGAACGTTTCAGAAGCTGAATGACTCCGGCCGGAGTACAAGATACAAAGCCCTCTTCACCGATCACTAATTTTCCAACATTCTGTGGATGAAAGCCGTCTACGTCCTTTTCCGGCGAGATCGTGCGGATAATCTTATCCGGATCAATATGCTTTGGAACCGGAAGCTGAACTAAAATACCGTTTACAGTTTCATCTTTGTTCAGTTTTTCAATCAGCTCGATCAATGCATCTTCGGTTGTCTCCTCCGGGAGTTCATAGGATAAGGACCGGATACCAATATACTCGCAAGCCTTCTTTTTGTTTCTTACATAGACAGAGGATGCCGGGTCATTTCCGACCTGGATCACTGCAAGTGCAACCTCCGTTCCTGTATCTTTTAATGCTGTCACTTTCTCTTTCAATTCATCTTTGATGTCCTGTGAAATTTTCTTTCCGTCAATAATCTGTGCCATAATTCCTCTCACTCTGTTCTTTCTACTGCATTTCTTTTTTAGAATAAACCGGTGATCACACCTTCGTCATTTACGTCAATTCCATATGCAGCAGGTTTTTTTGGCAGACCAGGCATTGTCATGATTGCACCTGTTACAGCAACCACAAAGCCTGCTCCTGCTGATACATATACTTCTCTTACGTTAATGGTAAATCCCTCCGGACGGCCAAGTTTTGTCTGGTCATCGGAAAGAGAATACTGTGTTTTTGCCATGCAGACAGGGAAATTGGAAAGCCCCATATCTGTAATTCTCTTTAATTCTTTCTTTGCTGCCGGTGCGTAAGTCACGCCGTCTGCACCATAAATCTCTTTTGCGATAGTCTCAATCTTTTCTTCCAGAGAAAGATCATTCTCATATAATACCTTGAAATGGCTTTCTTTTTTCTCTAAGGTCTCAAGCACTTTGTTTGCAAGTGCAATACCACCTTCGCCACCTTTTTCCCAGACTTCGGAAAGTGCGAACTCGCAGTCTCTCTCATGGCAGAACTGCTCTACATAGTCTGTCTCTGCCTTGGTATCTGTCACAAAGGAGTTTAAAGTAACAACCACCGGTACTCCGTATTTCTGAAGATTTTCGATATGTTTCTCCAGATTTACAATGCCCTTTTTCAAAGCTTCCAGGTTTTCCTCTGCAAGATCAGCTTTCGCAACTCCTCCATTATATTTCAAAGCGCGGATTGTTGCAACTAAAACCACTGCATCCGGTTTCAGATCTGCCTTTCTGCACTTGATATCAAAGAACTTCTCTGCGCCGAGGTCTGCACCAAATCCTGCCTCTGTGATCACATAATCTGCAAGTTTTAATGCTGTCTTTGTAGCACGGACAGAGTTGCATCCATGTGCAATGTTGGCAAACGGACCACCATGTACAATTGCCGGTGTGTGCTCTAAGGTCTGGATGAGGTTTGGTTTCAACGCATCTTTTAATAATGCAGCCATTGCTCCGGTTGCCTGAAGATCATCTGCTGTCACTGGCTTTCCATCATAAGTATAGGCAACAATAATGCGTCCTAATCTTCTTTTTAAATCGTGCATATCAGTTGCAAGGCAGAGAATTGCCATAATCTCGGAGGCAACGGTAATGACAAAGTGATCTTCTCTCACAACACCATCCATTTTGCTTCCAAGTCCAACGACAGTATTACGGAGCACACGATCGTTCATATCAAGACAGCGTTTCCATACAATCTGTCTTGTATCAATGCCAAGTTCATTTCCCTGCTGAATATGGTTATCAAGCAAAGCAGCCAGCAGATTATTTGCAGAAGTAATTGCATGGAAATCTCCTGTAAAATGAAGATTTAAGTCTTCCATCGGAACGACCTGGGCATAACCGCCTCCTGCGGCGCCTCCCTTGATACCAAAACATGGTCCTAAAGATGGTTCACGCAATGCGATCACTGCCTTTTTCCCCAAACGGCCAAATGCCTGTCCAAGTCCGACACTTGTCGTTGTTTTTCCCTCTCCAGCCGGAGTTGGATTGATTGCTGTCACAAGAATCAGCTTTCCATCCGGCTGATTTTTTACCCGCTCGATCAGTTCATCGGATAATTTAGCTTTGTATTTTCCGTATAATTCGAGGTCATCCTCTCCGATTCCAAGCTTTTCTGCTACTTCTTTGATTGGGAGCATTTCTGCTTCCTGTGCAATCTGAATATCACTTTTCATTCCAAAACTCCATTCCTGCGATTCTCTTTCGCATATTGTATTTGTCCATACAGGACTTATAAGTTGATATTATAATACAAGTCTTATTGATAAGCAAATATCAATTACAGATATTCCTCTTCATATTGCTCAAATTGTTCCGGCGACATCAGTACTTTTCTTGGCTTTGTACCTTCCTCCGGTCCGACAATTCCGGCTTCCTCCAACTGATCCATGATCCTTGCTGCGCGGTTAAAGCCGACCTTAAAATACCGTTGCAGCATTCCGATCGAACCCTTTTCTTTGTCGATCAGAAGTTTTGCTGCATCTGCAAAATAAGGATCTCTTCCGTCCCCGGTCTGTCCTGAGTCAATGCTTACTGTCGTATTCCCGGATTCGATGCTGTTCATCTGCTCTTCCACAGATGAATTGTAACTCACCTGTCCGTTTTCTTCTTTTATGTAAGCAACGACATCCGATACTTCTTTATCCGATACAAATGCACCCTGAACACGCAGTGGTTTCGGTACGCCCTGAGGATTAAATAACATGTCACCTTTTCCGAGCAGTTTTTCTGCACCATTCATATCGAGAATGGTTCTCGAATCAATTCCGGATGTCACCGCGAAGGCGATTCGGCTTGGCATATTCGCCTTGATCAGTCCGGTAATGACATTGACGGACGGACGCTGTGTTGCGATGATCAGATGGATTCCACAGGCTCTTGCAAGCTGTGCCAGACGACAGATGGATTCCTCCACATCACTCGCCGCAACCATCATTAAATCCGCCAACTCGTCTACAATGATCACGATCTGCGGTAGTTTTTCCGGCTTGTCCTCTCCGTCCGGAAGCTCATCAATTTTGGCGTTGTAGCCTCTTAAGTCACGGACATTTGCCTCTGCAAACTTCTGATAACGGTCCGTCATCTCTGCGACTGCCCAGTGAAGCGCACCTGCCGCTTTTTTCGGATCTGTCACAACCGGAATCAGTAAGTGTGGAATTCCGTTATAAATACTAAGTTCGACCACCTTTGGATCGACCATGATCAGTTTTACATCTTTCGGATCTGCTTTGTATAAAATACTCATAATAATCGTGTTGATACAGACAGATTTACCGGAACCTGTTGCACCGGCAATCAGTAAATGAGGCATTTTTGCAATATCTGCAACCGTTACATTTCCTCCAATATCTTTTCCGACGCAGAAAGAAATGTTGGATGGATGATTTTTAAATTCCGGCGAATCCACAAGTTCACGGAAAGAAACCATCAGTGTCTCTTTGTTCGGAACTTCGATTCCAACTGCTGCCTTTCCCGGGATTGGTGCCTCGATTCGGATGTCAGCAGCTGCGAGATTCAGTTTGATATCATCTGCCAGATTCACGATTTTACTTACTTTAACACCCATTTCCGGCTGAATCTCATAACGTGTGACCGATGGTCCACAACTGATATTCGTGATCGTAACGTTTACGCCGAAGTTCTTTAATGTCTGCTGTAATTTCTGCGCGGTCTCCTGAAGATGCTGTTTGGAATCACCCTGCTTATTGCCTGGCGGTTTTAACAATGATACTGGTGGGAACACATACTTTCTTTCCTTCTGTGCCTCCAGATGAATCTCTTCCTCGATGGATGAGACATCATTTTGAATATCTTCCTCCGTAGCCTTAACATTTTTCTTCGGTTTTTCGGTTCTTTCTGATGAATGAAGCTCTACTTTTTCTGCTCTCACATGCGGCTCTTCCGGTTTTTCTGCGGCATCATGCGGAATAGATTCTTCTACTGGATGATGTTCTTCATAAGCCGGCTCTGTATGGATACTCTCCTGATATGCCGGCTCTGAGTGAAAGATTGATGCATCCTCTTCCAGCTCTTTTGCCTCAAACGCTTCCTCAGAAAATGCGGACGGAGCAACATACGGTTCCGTCTCCGGTTCCATAGCAGGAAGTTTTTGATATTCTGCGCCTCCGGCTGTGAGTGTCACATGCTTCTCCTCCTTGATTTCCGGCAGATTGGTGTTCGACTGCTCCAAAAGTTTGTCAATATTAATTTCACTGACTTCATCCGAACCCATAGGCTCTGCCTTCCTGTCCGGAAGAACTCTTGTGTCGACTGCCACGCCTTCCACCTTGCGGTCCATGCGGCGCAGCTCACGTTCCTCACGTCGCTGTTCTGCAAGTTCACGATGACGTTCATTGCTCTCTTTTGCCGTTTCATAAACTTTACGGCTGCCTTTCTGCACACCCTTCAATGCGGAACGTTCTGTGATCAGCACCAGACAGATAATCATTGCCACAACATCGATCACATAAGAACCGAGGAGTCCAAAATTTGGACAAAAAATCCCGGCAAGAAGACCACCTAAAAATCCTCCGCCAATTTTATGTACCGAACAATACTGATAGGCACCTGCCGCTCCGGCAACTTCCGCGCCACAGCGCACGATCTCGATAAACATACATAAAAACAGAACAAAAAATACGGCTGCAACAATTTTTACCGTTGCGATCCGATTGCCTTTATTGGATGCTGCAAAAAAAGTACCAATCACCAAAACAATTGGAAAAATATATGCAATTAAACCAAATACGCCAAAAAAGAAACTGCTGACAGCATTTCCAATTGCCCCGCCGATTCCAAAATTACTGATAAAAAGTAAAATGGAGATTGCAAGGATCACCCACAGAATCACCTCTTCTGTAAAATTCTCCTGCTGTATATCTTTCTTCTTACGTCCTGAATTCGTTTTTCTGCCAGAAGTTTTTCCGCCAGAGGAACTCTTTCTTTTCCCTGTTGCCAAAGTATTACCTCCAAAAAATATCTCCTATAATGTATAGAAAAATCCGCCGATTGAGATCAGTCCGACAATCAGACAATAAATTGCAAAAATACGGAATTTTCGATTACGCACAATGACAAGCATTGTTTTAATACAGATATATCCGATCACTGCAGCAATCACCATACCAACAATATAGCAGGTGATATCCATGCCGCTCATAGACAGGTCTGCAAAATCTTTTAACTCTAACACCATGGCACCTAAAATCGCCGGTATCGACATAATAAACGAATATTTCACTGCAAACTTGCGGTTAAATCCGCTGAGCAGACATGCTGTGATCGTTGTTCCGCTGCGGGATAGTCCCGGCAAAGTTGCCACGCCCTGAGCAATACCAACGACAAACGCATTGGTGTATGTAATGTCCTTCGGAAGCTTGTCTCCGCCCTTGCAGCGGTCTGCGATAAAGAGCAGAATTGCGGTTGCGATCAGACAGATGCCCGGCACGATCAGAAGTTCTGATGCCTGCTCTACCACGTCTTTTCCAACAAAACCAATGATTCCGGTCGGAATGGTTGATACCAGGATCAGCACCACAAACTTGCGGTAACTACTGTTTACAATTCTGCGGTACGGACTGTAATCAACATGATCTTTTCCTCTGTCACGGATCGATAGAAAAAGGTTTTTTATAAGTGCTGCAAAATTGATCAGCACATCTCTCACGATACAGATTCCCTCCACAAAAAGCCTGACGATATCTTTATAATAAACTGCACAGATCGCGATCAGAGTTCCAACATGCAGCAAAACATCAAATAACATTCCTGTATCCGTCTCAACATGGAATAGGATTTTAAAAAGTGCAAGATGTCCGGAACTGCTGACCGGAAGGAACTCTGTCAATCCCTGTATGATCCCCATCAAGACCGCCTGTAATAAAGTCATAAGCTTTTTCCTCCGCTGTATCGTATCTCATATTTTCTAAAAAATATCAGTTTTTTCCATAAGTCACCGATTTTCATACTTTTTAAGTATACCATATTTCGTTTTGATTGTCATTAAAAGCTTTTTTTGCCACAAGATTTTGCCTCATGTATGAGCTGATGCAATTTTGCAAATGCCTCATGGATCCCTCCGATAGAATCAATGAGTCCTTCCTCGACTGCCTGTCTTCCAACCAGAATCGTTCCAAGGTCTTTTGTGAGGATTCCCATATTCATCATAAGCTCCTCCAATCGCTTCTGCTCTGCCTTAGAATGCTGTGCAATAAATTTTAAAATGCGATCCTGCATCTGTTTAAAATAATCATACGTTGGCTGCGCACCGATCACGGTTCCATTCATCCGTACCGGGTGGATCACCATCGTGCCGGATGGCACAATAAAAGAATAGTCCGTAGAGACTGCCAGCGGAACACCAATGGAATGACTGCCACCAAGCACCAGTGAAACCGTCGGTTTATCAATGGATGCCACCATCTCTGCAATGGCTAGTCCACTCTCCACATCCCCGCCTACCGTGTTTAACAAAAGCAGTAATCCATCCACATTTTTATTTTCCTCCACCTCCGCGAGTTTTGGAAGCACATGCTCATACTTTGTCGTCTTTGTCGCCGCCGGAAGGCACTCATGCCCCTCAATCTCTCCTATGATCGTCAACATGGAGATCCTGTCTTCCCCATGCTCTAACTCCACCTGACCAAAATCCCTGATCTGCTCATTCACAGCCTTCTCTTTCTCATTTTTTTCTGCCATACAATCTCCCTTCCCTCATAAGACTGAAAAAACAGGATAGATTTTTCTACCCTGTTCTTTAGTATTGGAGATTCTTTTTATTTTATACAGTATATCCAAGCAGATAATTATAAAGCCCTTCGTATTTTCCTTTGGAAGACTTCCATGAATAATCGTTTGCCATGCCCCGTTCAACAATCTGATTCCACTGTTTTTTCTTATCAAAATAAATATGCTTTGCATAATTGACAACACCGAGCATCTCTTCCCCATTATAATTTGCAAAAGAGAATCCATCACCGGTATTTTCGTATTCGTTATATGGTCTGACTGTATCCTTAAGTCCTCCGGTCTCACGGACGATCGGAACCGTACCGTAACGGAAAGAGATCAGCTGCGTCAGTCCACATGGTTCAAAGCGGGATGGCATTAAAAATGCATCCGCAGCGGCGTAAAGTTTGTGAGCCAGGTCATCAGAATAACAGATATTGGCAGAAACTCTGTCTCCGTATTTCCATGCATAATGGCGGAACATGTTCTCATACTGTGGATCGCCGGTTCCAATCACAACAATCTGTGTGAAATCATCCACTAGGCGGTCAATCACATAATTGATCAGATCCAGACCTTTCTGATCGGTGAGTCTTGAGATCAGTCCGATCATGAACTTCTTCTTATCGACAGTCAGATCCAGTTCCTCCTGTAATTTTAATTTATTATTGACCTTCTTCTTACGGAAGTTTGATGCGTTATAGTTGGTATAAATTTTCGGGTCTGTCTCCGGATCATATGTTTTGTAATCAATACCGTTTACAATGCCCTGCATATCAAAATGTCTGGCGGCAAGCAGTCCATCCAGCCCCTCGCCATAGTAATCAGTCTGGATCTCCTGTGCATAAGAATCACTTACAGTTGTAATATAATCTGCATATACCAAACCACCCTTTAACATGTTGGCATCCTTATGAAATTCCAGTTTATCCGGTGCAAACAGATCTGCTGAAAATCCTGTCAGCCCCTTCATCGTCTTCACATCCCATACACCCTGGAACTTCAAATTATGTATGGTAATGATTGATTTCATCCCCCAGTAAAAAGAGTCTGCCTGAAATTCATTTTTCAGATATACCGGGATCAGACCTGTCTCCCAGTCATGACAGTGGATCAGATCCGGACGGAAATCGATCTGTTTTAACATGGATAAAACCGCTTTATCGAAGAAAACAAACTTCTCAATGTCATAACGGATATCCCCATATGGTGTATCACAGGTAAAATATTCCTGATTATCAATAAAATAGTAGGTAACCCCATCCAGTTCATATTTTAAAATTCCAACATATTTATTCTGGATATAATTTCCTGCACACATATAAAAATGTGTCACATACTGGAACTGGCTTCTGTACTTTTCCGGAATACAGCTATAATTTGGGATCACTACCCTGACATCCCATTCCTCTTTTGAAAATTCCTTAGGTAATGCACCACACACGTCCGCAAGTCCCCCAGTTTTTATAAACGGAACGCACTCTGACGCTGCAAAAAGAATCCTCTTCATGAATTATACCTCCTCATCATCCTTGTACTATTTATGATATAACATTTTCCCCCGGATTTCTACCACTTTATTGTAAAAAAGTGTCCATATGAAAAAACTCTGTTCTTGGATTGCGCCAAAAACAGAGTCTGTCTCATATTATTTATTCATCCCAGTTGTGGTAAACCTGCTGAACATCATCATCCTCCTCCAAAAGATCTAAGATACGGTTGATGTTTGTGATATCTTCGTCTGCAGATAACTCTACATAGTTCTGAGGGATCATGGTTACTTCTGCTTCTGCCATTGGAATGTTCTCAGCTTCCAATGCGCTTCTTACAGCTTCAAAATCATCTGGAGATGTCAATACTTCAAAGCAGTCCTCCTCCTCATTAAAATCTTCTGCGCCTGCATCTAAAGCGATCATCATAAGATCGTCTGCATCCATCTCACAGTCTTCTTTTGCGATGATGATCTGTCCTTTTTCATCGAACATGTAAGATACACAACCCTGTGTACCGATGCTTCCATGACCTTTTGTGAATGCATTTCTGACATTTGCAGCAGTACGGTTTTTGTTATCTGTTAAACATTTTACAATGATAGCTGTTCCGCTTGGTCCATATCCTTCATATGTACAGAATTCGTAGTTGACGGAGTTTCCATCACCGGCAGCTTTCTTAATACCACGCTCAATCGTATCGTTTGGCATATTGTTGCTCTTTGCCTTTACAATCACCTGTGCAAGTTTGAAGTTATTGGATGGATCCGGGCCACCCTCTTTTACTGCAACTGCGATCTCTCTACCGATAATCGTAAAGATTTTACCTTTTGCAGCATCATTTTTTTCTTTCTTATGTTTAATATTGGCAAACTTTGAATGTCCTGACATAACTTTATCCTCTCTTTTTCTTGTATTTTCGTCTGTCAAACTTTTTATATGTTTTGTGTGTTTCTCACACAATTACAAAATCTCTCAGAAATATTATTCTAGCACCGTTTCTTCTTTCTGACAAGAGTTCTCTTCCTTATCTGTGGAAACGCCCTCGGCAAGTTTTGTGATCTTCACTTTTTTGATCATCTTATTTTCCACCTGTAAAACTTCGAAATGATACCCGAAAGCATCTGTCTCAAACTTCTCATCATCATTTGGAATACGGTCTAACAGAGAGATCAGTATACCATTTAACGTTTCAAATTCATCTTCCTCCGGAATATGAATTTTCAAAATTTCAAGTGCCTCCTCAGCAGAAGTCATACCATCCATCAGATAACTGCCATCTGGCAGTTTCTCAATCATCTTTTCTTCCTGGTCGTGTTCATCCTCGATGTTTCCTACGATCTCCTCAAGGATATCTTCCATTGCAACAATCCCGGAAGTCTGTCCATACTCATCCACCACGATGACCATATGCGTCTTAGCATTCTGCATCATCGTAAATAAGGTATTAATATTTCTCGTTTCCGGAATAAAATCAACCTCACGGATCAATCCCTTAATATCTTTGATCGCCGTGTGATAAATCTCCTGTTTCTGGCACAGTGCAAGTACCTCCTTAATATGAAGCACTCCGATTATATTATCAATATCATCTATGTATACTGGATATCGCGAATAGTTATTTTCAATCGTGAAATCCAGCATTTCAAGGAACGTCATCGTTCCATCAATGGCAATGATATTCTTGCGGTGCACCATAATATCCTTTGCATCTTTGTCTCCAAATTCAAAAATATTATGGATCATCTCCGCTTCATTCGCCTGCAGGACACCCTGCTCATGTCCTTCATTTACCATTGAGATAATCTCTTCTTCTGTCACATCATCGGTGTCTACTCCGAACAGCTTCATAAGCCTGTTACTCAACTTTTTCATCCCGGTAGTGGGACTGCCACCATCGTCCATAAATCCTCCTAATTTATATCGAAATTGTATTAAAACATTTGAAATAATACCATTTTGCTCCAGAATAGTCAAGTTATGTAAGAAGCTCTAAGCTTATTTCCAATGCCTTATCAATTTTGATCAGTATCTGATTGTCAAGATGACATACTTTATCTTTCAGCCGCGTCTTGTCGATTGTGCGCAACTGTTCCAGTAAAACAACGGAATCCTTCACCAGTGCATACTTGGTGCAGTCTAACTCCACATGGGTTGGAAGTTTTGCCTTGTTCATCTGGGAAGTGATTGCTGCACAAATGACCGTAGGACTGTGTCTGTTTCCAACATCATTCTGTATAATAAGAACCGGGCGGACTCCACCCTGCTCAGAACCGACCACTGGTCTTAAATCTGCATAAAAAATATCTCCACGCCGAATTAACATATGCTTTACACTCCATAATCTTACTCAGTATTCTCTCTACTGTTGTTTCTTACGGATAGTATTTCCATATTTAACGGTCGTATTCTGTTTTCAAAAATATTTTTCCAGCCTATTCCTCGTCAAAATATTCCTGGCTTGCAATTCTTTTTCCATCCCGATAAAAAACACGCGGAATGCGTTTTCCAAGCACGCAGACAAATTCATAATTAAATCTGCCGGAAAGGCTGCCGACTTCTTCCATGGTGATCACTTCATCCCCATCCCTGCCGATCAGTGTCACTTCATCCCCGATCTTCACATTCGGAATATCCGTCACATCTACCATGAACTGATCCATACAGACTCTTCCGCAGATTGGTGCGCGTTTTCCGTGGATCAGGACACTTCCTGTATTGGAAAGTCCCCTGCAATATCCATCTGCATAACCAACCGGGATCGTTGCGATGCGGCTGTCGCGCTTTGTGATGAAAGTTCCACCGTAACTGATCGCTCTTCCGGCCTCTAAATCCTTAACGTAAGCCACATGTGTTTTCAATTCCATCACCGGTTTTAAATCAAGGGAATTCTGGTCGACTTCTTCCGATGGCCATAATCCATACAACGTGATTCCCGCTCTTACCATATCCATATTTGCCTCGCGGATTTCTGCGATTCCTGCGCTGTTGGAACAGTGCTTGACGGGAATCGAAACACCTCTGTCTTCCATCATTGCAATCATTTTTTTGAATTTTTGAATCTGTTCCTTTGTGAAAGTTTTATCATACTCATCTGCTTTTGCAAAATGCGTAAAGATTCCCTCCACTATCATATGCGGAAGCTTTGCAATCTGCGCCATCTCATCTGCGGCTTCTTCTGTCACCTGATACCCGATACGGCTCATTCCGGTATCCACTGCAAAATGCATCCGGCAGTCTTTTCCAACTTTTTCGGCAGCAGCAGAAAGCTCTTTTGCCATCTCAAGTGTAAAAACACTTGGACAGATTTCTGCCTGGATTACTTCCTCATACTGATCCGGGAAGATATAGCCAAGAATCAAAATCGGTTTTTGGATTCCATTATTTCGAAGGATCATCCCTTCCTCAACCGTTGCAGCTGCATACCCATAAACATAATCTAAATGTTCAATCTCCTTTGCAATTGGAACAGCCCCATGACCATAACCATCTGCTTTGATCACCGCCATAATTTTCGTGTCCGGATCGATGTTCTGATGCATGGCTTCCATATTGTGCATGACCGCACTCAAATCTATATTTGCACACACTCTGCTGTGTTTATTCATGTTATATCCATACCTTTCTATCGTAATGAATCTTTTTTATAATTGATTTTCTGCCAGAAAATTTCTCAAACCATTTACAATGTCGCCTGCCATCATACCACGAAAACCACATTTTTTCAATGCGGTATCTCCGGAAAGTCCGTGAAGGTAAACGCCAAGCGCTGCCGCAGTCTCTGTATCTGCCCTCTGTGCCAGAAGGGATCCTATGATCCCGGTCAGCACGTCTCCGCTTCCCGCCGTTGCCATTCCATGATTTCCGGAAAGGTTCAGATAAGTCTTTCCATGTGGAGTGGCAACGACCGTGTGTTCATCTTTCAGAACACAGGTGACATGAAATTTTCCTGCAAACTTATCCGCAGTATCAATCAGCCGTGTCTGGATAAAGGCAATGGAATCCCCGGTCAGACGGCTCATCTCACCAAGATGCGGCGTGATCACAAGTTCTGTGTGCGCCAAAAGTAAAACACTTGTGTCCTCTGCAATGATATTTAATGCATCTGCATCAAGGACGACCGGAACAGATGCTTTTTGCAGCACTGTTTTAACAATCTGATGTGCTGCATCCCCGATTCCGATTCCCGGTCCACACACAATCACATCTGCCCATTTCATTGCTTCTGAAAGTTTTGAAGCATCTAATTTTTCAGGGTGATAAGTAGTCAGAACTGCCTCTGGAATACTTGTCTGCAATGGAATGCGGTTTTCCTCAGGCGTAAACACACGCACCAGACCACAGCCTGCCGTATACGCTGCCTTTGCACTTAAAACAGCTGCGCCAGCCATATCCACACTTCCAGCGATCAGCAGTAATTTACCGAAGCTTCCCTTATTAGAATGTGAAGCTCTCTTTGGAAGGAATCTCAGATCTTCCATCTCGAACGCCATAACACCGGGCATTTGTGTCAGAAAACTCTCATCCGTGATTCCAATCTGCTTTGTCACGATCTCCCCGACATATTCATTTCCCGGGAAAAGATGCATGCCGATTTTTTCATAGGCAAATGTGATCGTGCAGTCTGCACGAAACGCACATTTTAAAACAGCCCCTGTGTCCGATGAAATTCCGGATGGCATATCAAGTGCGATCTTTTTTCCTGGTATTTCGTTCATTTTCCGAATTGTATCAGCAAAAATGCCTTCAACATTTCTCGAAAGCCCGACTCCAAAAATGGCATCCACTATTACATCATATGCGGTGTTCTCCGGAATGACTTCCAATACCGGACATCCATAGGCAAAAAGGATCTCCAGCTGCTTTTTGCACTGGTCTGTCTCCTTCTTCCGGTCACCGATCAACACCGTATGCACCTCTGCTCCGTCCAAAAGTAACAGCCGGGTGAGTGCAAAACCATCTGCGCCATTGTTTCCCGTTCCGCAAACGATCAGAAATTTTTTGCTGCATGGGTACTGCCTTTTGATTTCATCAAAAACTGCAAGTGCGGCCCGCTCCATCAAAAGCAGGGATGGCACTTTAAAATGTTCTGTCGTGTTCGTATCATATTGTTTCATCTCTCTGCTGTTTACCAGATACTTCATAACCTTCTCATCCCCTCAGGCATATGGATAAGATAGAGCTGTCGTGCATTAAAAAATGCATGCGGCAGCTCTATCGATTTCATCCATTATTTATTCTGCTTATTTTTTACGATATTATAGGACAACTGCATCAGGCTGTCAGAAAGATGTACATTCTCAACAACCACATCTTTGTCGATCAGATCAAGGTCCACATGGGCAAAATTCCAGATTGCCTGAATTCCAAGATTGACCAGACGGTTTGCAATGGCATCAGCCTTCTCCTTCGGCATGGTAAGGGCTGCAATATCAACAACGTGATCCTTGCAGTAATCTTCCAGTTCATCTAACATGTGGATCTTAATTCCGCGGACTGTCACACCCTCTAACGCCGGATTGACATCAAAAAGTGCTGTGATCACAAAACCAAGTTTTTCAAACTTCACATAATTTGCCAGTGCCTGACCTAAATTACCGGCACCGATGACAATAATATTATGTTTCTGGTTTAATCCTAAAATCTTACCAATCTCTTCATATAAAAACTTTACATTATATCCATATCCCTGCTGTCCGAAACCGCCAAAGTTATTCAGATCCTGACGGATCTGCGAAGCAGTGACATTCATTCTTTTGCTTAGATCATTGGATGAAATACGTTCCACTCCATCCTCCAGCAATTCACCTAAATACCGGTAATATCTCGGCATACGACGGATTACTGCCTGGGAAATTTCTTTTTCCTGCATTTTTTGCCCCTCCCGAAGTATCTCTCTTTCACGGCTCTTTTCTTCTTATGCCGCGATGCATCATTTTTATTATAGTAATTTCAACTGTATCTGTCAATCTGTTAAACTTTTAACAGAGTAAATTTATCTGCCGTATCACCACATTTTCCAGATTTTTACGCGTCCAGCTCCATGGAAAGTTCTTCCCACACTTCATACTGCTTTTCTAATTCTTCCTGATACTCACTCTGCTGTTTCGTCAGTTCTCCTAACTTTGCAGAGTTCACAGCCACTTCCGGCTTTGCACATTCCGCATCGATCGAAGCAATTTTCTCTTCCAGCTCCGCAATCTTTTCCTCTGCCCTTTTCAGGGCATTCTCTATCTTGCGGATCCGTGCCTGTTCTGCCTTCTGTGTCTGCCAGTCCACCTTCTGGGCAGTCTCTTTCACAGAAGCCTCTGTCTGTGCCTCATCCTCCGGCTTTTTGACATATAACGCAACCATCTGGTCATGTTTTTCCAGATAATAATCATAGTTGCCGATATAATTCACAACCGTCTCTCCGGTCAGTTCCAGAATACGTGTTGCAGTCTGATTAATAAAATAACGGTCATGCGATACGAAAAATACTGTTCCAGTATAACTTTTTAGTGCTTCCTCTAAAATTTCTTTTGAGGTGATGTCCAGATGGTTGGTCGGCTCATCGAGGATCAGAAAATTCGCATCGGAAAGCATTAATTTTGCCAGTGCAACACGTCCTCTCTCACCACCGCTCAAATCCTCAATCCGCTTATAGACATCATCATCTGTAAATAAAAAAGCTGCCAGAACGTTGCGCACTTTCGTGTTATTCAGATTTGGATAATCATCCGCAATCTCATCAAAAATGGTTTTCTCCATGTGAAGCTGCTGATGTTCCTGGTCATAGTAACCAATATGTACATTGCTTCCAAGTGTTACCGTTCCTGCGTCCGGAGGGATCAGCTCGTTGATAATCTTAAGGATCGTTGTTTTACCGGTTCCGTTATTTCCAATTAATGCTACACGCTCCCCGCGTTTCACTTCGAAATTAATTCCCGAAAAAAGCTGTAATGGCGGGAATGCCTTGGCAAGCCCTTCCACTTTTAAAACATCATTTCCACTGACCACATTCGGCTCTAACACGATCCGGATATCTGTGTTATCCTCGGTCGGCTTCTCAATGCGTTCGATCTTATCCAGCAGTTTTTCACGGCTCTCTGCCCGCTTAATTGACTTCTCGCGGTTAAAAGATTTCAGTTTTGCGATCACTTCTTCCTGATGCCTGATCTCACGCTGCTGATTATAGTACTGCTTGATCATGGCTGCACGGATTGCTGCCTTTTTCTTTGCATAATCCGAATAGTTCCCCTGATAAACATAACCCTTGTGCTGAAAAATCTCCACCACTTTACTCACGACGCGGTCTAAGAAATACCGGTCATGCGATACGATTAAAACAGCTCCCTTGTAATTCATCAGAAAAGTTTCCAGCCATCGGATTGACTCGATATCCAGATGGTTGGTCGGCTCGTCTAAAAGCAGGATGTCCGGCTTTGTCACAAGCAGTTTTCCAAGAGATACACGGGTTTTCTGTCCGCCGGAGAGTTCGCTCATTTTCTTGTCGAACTCCTCCTCAGTAAATCCAAGCCCCTTTAAAATACCGGTCACTTCACTGCGGTATGCATATCCGTTCACCTGTTCAAATTCATGGCTTAATTTATGGTAAGTATCTAAAAGCTGCTCTAATGCTTCCCCGGAGAGTGTGTTCATCTGCGTTTCCATATCACGCAGCCGTTCCTCCATCTCGATAATGTCGCGTTTAGAATCTAATACTTCCTCATAGATCGTATGGTGGCCGGAAACATCCTGATATTGGGCAAGATAACCGATCGTTTTATCTTTTGCGAGCGTCACTTCCCCCTCGTCCGGATTTTCCTGTTTCATAATTATTTTAAGCAGCGTAGATTTGCCGGCACCATTGATGCCGACAACCGCTGCTTTTTCATTTTCTTCAATATGAAAACTTACATTTTTTAAAATTTCGTCAGTCCCGAATGACTTTGAGATATTCTGACAAGATAAAATCATAATGATAACATTCCTTCTAATGTGGTTCGGATTGCCTTGATGAAATCCTCACTGTTTAACACAGTCGGATGCTCTAATGTTGTAATGAGCGCAAGGTCTTTTGTCATTTTACCACTCTCAATGGTAGATATACAAGCTTTTTCTAATTTATCTGCAAAATCCTGCAATTCTTTGATGCCATCGATCTCGCCACGTTTTCTCAAGGCTCCTGTCCATGCAAAAATCGTTGCGACAGAGTTTGTGGATGTCTCCTCACCCTTTAAATGTTTGTAATAATGGCGCTGTACGGTTCCATGTGCAGCCTCATACTCATAATATCCCTGTGGAGAGACAAGCACGGAAGTCATCATTGCAAGGGAACCAAATGCACTCGATACCATATCGCTCATGACATCCCCGTCATAGTTTTTACAAGCCCAGATATAGCCGCCCTCCGATTTCATGACACGTGCAACCGCATCATCGATCAATGTATAGAAATAGGTGATTCCAGCCTCTTCAAATTTTTCTTTGTATTCCGCATCAAAAATTTCCTGAAAAATGTCTTTGAACGTATGGTCATATTTTTTTGAAATGGTGTCTTTGGTTGCAAACCACAGATCCTGTTTTGTATCCAAAGCATAGTTGAAGCAGCTTTTTGCAAAACTTTCAATGGAATTGCACAGATTGTGCTGTCCCTGTACCACACCCGCTCCTGTGAAATTATGGATCAGTTCTCTCGTCTCTGTTCCATCCTCAGCAGTGAATACAAGCTCACATTTGCCAGGTCCCGGGATTTTCATCTCAGATGCTTTGTAAACATCACCATAAGCATGACGTGCGATTGTGATCGGTTTCTTCCAGTTTTTCACACACGGTTCAATTCCTTTTACAACGATTGGTGCACGGAAAACTGTTCCATCTAAGATTGCACGGATCGTTCCGTTCGGACTCTTCCACATTTCTTTTAAATTATACTCTTTGACACGTGCTGCATTTGGAGTGATCGTTGCACATTTTACGGCAACACCGTATTTCTTTGTTGCATTTGCGGAATCGATTGTAACCTGATCGTCTGTCTCGTTACGATACTCTAATCCCAGATCATAATAATCGGTTTTAAGGTCGATAAAAGGGGTTAATAATTCATCTTTGATCATCTTCCAGAGAATTCTGGTCATCTCATCTCCGTCCATCTCTACTAATGGGGTTGTCATTTTAATTTTTTCCATCGCTTATTTTTCCTTTCTGCCTTGTTTTCATGAATCTCACAAATGTTACTTTTTTAACAAATTATCCCAGCCATAGTGATCCATATTCTCAATGGTCTTCATAATATGCTGGTTTGCAAGCTTTTCTGCCAGTTGTGCATCATGCTGTTTTAATGCCTCCACAATCCTGCGGTGTTCATTATTCGAATCCACTGCCCTGTTCTTATCGGAAAGAGTGATCTTTCTGACGCGCTGGGCATAGTGATGAAAATCGGAAAGCACATGCCGTAATTCCCGACTGCCACTTGCGGTATATAAAATCTCGTGGAACTTATTGTCCAGCTCAACCATCTGTTCTGCGTTTCCTTTTGTTGCATGAAAGTCCGACAAAAAAATATTTTCCTCCAACTCATCCAACTGTTCTTTCGTGATATTCTCCGCAGCCCACTTAGCACACAATCCTTCCAGACGGCTTCTGATCTCATAAATATCTTTGATATCTTTCTGGGATATGCCAACCACATAAGCGCCTTTATTGGGAATGATCGTGACCAGACCTTCGAGTTCCAGCTGACGCAGTGCCTCCCTCACAGGGGTTCTGCTGACGCCGAGTTCCTCACCGATTGATTTCTCCTTCAGTTCCTCATCTCTCTCATATTTGCCGGAAAGAATGTTCTCCCTTATCATATGAAAGACTCTCGAACCCAAGGAGTAATTGTCTTCTCCCATAATTATCTCTCCAAAGTATCTATCTTTAATTTCTTACAGCACTTACCGATCTCTTCTACCAACTCATTGTCTGTCAAAACGGTCACACGGCCTTCCTCATACTGCTTGTCTACCCATACTTTTACCATCTTGACAAGTTCTGAATTCTTATCGACGCCTTTTTCCTTTGGCAGATGATAATAAGAATTGATCCATAATGCAATTCCTGCCAGACCGGATGTATTGGATACGGATACAAGTGGTGGTCTGTTTAAAAATTTTCCCGTATCAAAAATGTTGTAAATTTCCTCATTTTTCAACAGACCGTCTGCATGGATACCGGCTCTTGTGACATTAAAGTTTCTTCCGACAAACGGTGTGCGGCTTGGCTGCACATAGCCTAATTCTTTTTCAAAATACTCTGCCAGCTCTGTGATCACAGTTGTGTCCATGCCGTCTAAGGTTCCCTTTAACTGTGCATACTCAAATACCATTGCTTCCAGAGGTGTATTTCCGGTTCTCTCTCCGATACCAAACAGAGAGCAGTTGACACCGCTTGCACCGTAAAGCCATGCCGTAGTCGAGTTGTTGACCGCCTTGTAAAAGTCATTGTGTCCATGCCATTCGATCAATTCGGATGGGACACCTGCATGTGTGGTAAGGCCATAAATGATTCCCGGTACGCTCCGCGGAATCACTGCGCCAGGGAAATTGACACCATACCCCATCGTATCACAGGCACGGATCTTGATCGGTATCTTATATTCATCCATCAGTTTCATCAGCTCGACACAGAATGGAATCACAAATCCATAAATATCGGATCTTGTGATGTCTTCGAGATGACATCTTGGACTGATGCCTGTCTCTAAACATTCACGGATTACACTTAAGTAGAGGTTCATAACCTCACGCCTTGTCATTTTCATTTTATAGAAAATATGATAATCGGAACAGCTTACCAGAATACCTGTCTCACGAAGTCCGATATCTTTGACTAACTGGAAATCCTGTTTGCTCGCACGGATCCAGCTTGTAACTTCCGGAAATTTATAACCGCGTTCCAGACATTTGTATACGGCATCGCGGTCTTTTTTACTGTATAAGAAAAATTCGCTCTGGCGGATCAGACCTTTTGGTCCGCCTAATTTATGTAAATAATCGTAAATGGTCACGATCTGTTCCGTTGTATAAGGAGCCCTTGACTGCTGTCCATCACGGAATGTCGTATCTGTGATCCAGATATTTTCCGGCATATTATGCGGCACGATACGGTCATTAAACGCAATCTTTGGAATTTCATCATAAGGAAACAGATTATGGAATACATTTGGTTCTTCCACATCCACTAACTGGTAGAAATGTTCTTCTAACTGCAATAGATTTGTCTTTTGATTCATTACAACTTCTCTCATAACATCCTCCTTATAGTAAACGAATATATATGCAAAATATTTGACTATTTTTACATGCATAATTGTATACAATTATACTTTCTTTATTTTAGACACTCTTGCTGCTATTTGTCAATGCATAATATATTATATTTATTATAACGTTTAGTTATGGTCTGTTCTATGGTCATGAATCCGCCTCATGATGACTGCGCTCAATCGCGCAGTTTAAGATATATCTGTTTTCTTTTTCCAGAGAAACGGTACGATATACGATACTGTCCGTAATTTTTTCTGTCAGATCCATAATATCTTTGTGACATTCCTGATTCTCTCCGGTGTAAATGATCTGTCCATTTTTATCGAGATTCTGCGAATAGTCACAACTGAAACGTACCACAAAAAACTTTTCAGATGCCGTCTCCATGGTAACCGAAACAGCATATTTACCCAGAATCTGCCTGCATGCTTTTGTGAGTATCATCAGGAGAAAAAGAATCTTCCGGAAAATCTCCGGTGGGATCTCACAGTCTTCTTTCTTTATCATATGGAAACTCTGTCCGGCATCCTCATGATGAAATTCATTTTTTAACCGGTTATACCCCATCAGATAATTACCATTTTCATGGATCATTGTCTCCAGATAATATCCGAGCAGATCCCTCAGATAATGTTCCATCATGTATTCTCCCACGGAATCCATCTGCCCTATCGTCAAATGCTGCTTCAGCATCGTCATGACAACCTCTGCTGCCTGCTTATAGAGCATGACATTCTCCTTTTGTCTCTCTTCAATTCTCTCAAAATCCTTCTCCGAGAAAAAGAGATTCATATTTGCCTGCTCAAGATCTGATTCTGCCTGTTTTTTCAGACGGTGATACTCCAATGCCGCATTCACCGGTTCGATAAAATCAGCAAATGACGCACACGGTTTCATGATCAATTTGTAGATATCACATTCATTCAGAAAAGAGAGGATGTCTTTTACATGCTCTGCACTCGTCATTGCCACACGGACCGTATCCGGCGAGATCATTTTTGCCATGGTAAAAAATTCTCTTCCACTGAGTACGGAAAGACTCGTCTCACATACTAAAACATCTGTTTTCTGATGTTCTAATATATCCAGTGCCTCCTCCGGTCTCCCTGTAATCTGATAAGAAAAAGAAGGCTTTTCTGTCTGGAAAACTGCCTCAAGTCTTTTTCTCCCCACCTCATCCGGCTCTACGATCATTACAAATTCCATCCTCATCCTCCTGTGTACGTTGTGATTCTATATCATTATTTTATACTTTTATTGTTATGATTAACTTAACTATAGCAAACCCATTTTTATATCTCAATAGCAAAAAAAATTTATTTTTCAAAAACTGTAACACATTCTCCTCTGTTACATAAGATACAGTGTAAGAAAAATTTGGAGGATTTAACATGAGTGATTTAGCTGCAACAAACTGTGGTGGATGTGGATGTAATGAAGGAGGATGCAACTCTATTCTCTGGATCATCATTTTATTGAGCTGCTGCTGTGGTAATAACGGCGGATTCTGTGGCAACAACGGATGTGGCGGTGGAAATGACTGCTTATGGATCATCTTACTTCTTCTCTGCTGTGGCGGATGTGGTAACGGAAACGGCTTCTGCTAATCGCAGGCAGACATCAATGGGGAATCTAAAGTTCCCCTGACCGGTAAACCACCCAGACTTCACGGTCTGGGTGGTTTTTTGTCGTTTACTTTGGTTTTTCCGTTTTCTCTTTGTTCTTTGCCACTTCCCGCTCTCTGACAATCTTCTTGTATACCTCACATTCCTCTGGCACACTTCTTCTTTTGAGACACTCTTCATCTATCTCATAAACACTGTTATTTTCCACCACTAACATGACATTTTTCCTCCTCGCTCTATCCTATGCTTTGAAAATTCGTTTGCGACATATCTGGCATATTGTTTCTTTTCGCACATAAAATAAAAGAAAAAGGCAATTCTTATGGACGAAGCTACACCACTTACCCCTTTCGATACTATGACACAGACAAGAGAGATCCAGATGTTAAAAACCGTAATTCCATACATGAAAAGTTCACAAAAAAAACAATTTGCCATATTAATAAAGTATATGGAACTTCAAAATACGCTTCATATTTTTTCACAGGAAGAACAGGTCTTATCCATGTGCTCCCTGCCGGAAGAGGAAAACAACCCACAGTCACTTTTAAACAGCCTCCGCCCTTTCTGTACCCCAAAAGAGCTTGAGACGATCGATATGCTGACCAATATGTTTTCCATGCTTGAAACCTATGAAACAATTTTTGCAGGATAACACCATCAGCCTTTATTTGTTGTAAAAAAAATCAGAGAGGATTTTCTATGGAAAATGATGTTTTTAAAACCAATCCGGTATTTCAGAATCTGTCACCGGAAAAGCTTTCTTTTTTAATGAATTTTGCAAACAGTAAAAAACCTACCGAAATGAAAGACATGATGCCATTTCTGCTCGGCACGCTCTCCTCTGCCAAAAAGCAGAATATCCAGTTCACAAAGCCTGAAACAGAACTTATGATTTCGATATTAAAACAGAGCATGTCACCGGAGGAAGCAGAAAAAGCAGATAAAATCATCCGGCTCATGAAAGAAAGAAGCGGACAGTCTCAATAGAGGCCGCCCGCTTCTTTCTCATACACTTTATGATGCATGTTTCCATCTGGCAATTTCTTACCAGATAGTTGCAACATTCACTTTTAGTACTTTATCAATTGGTGCTACACTGGTTCCCTTGCCATCTGTACCTTCAAAATACTTTGAGCTTGCAGACTCAAACAAAACATAAAGGTTATTGTCCACAATTGCGATTTCCTCGGAGCACGGAGGCATCTCCACCTTAACCGATGGTGTTGACGGGCTCTGGTTCAATGCAATCAGAGAAGAATATACTTTCAGGTAAGAAGAATTGCTTCTTCCAAGCGATGTACTTAAGTATACGGCACCCTGTGAATCAAATGCAATTCCCTGCACTTTGCATGGAATATTGTAATTACTCAATGCAACCAATTTGTCTAACTGTGTGTCATAGGTGTATGCATACATTTTGGAGCGGAACATCTTATTGTAAGTTGCGACCCAGATACGGCCACCATAACAGGTAATGCAGGAAGGTGTATTTCTCAGATAATATTCGTCTGAAATTGCAGATGCATCAATACAATAACCAGGTGCATCTTCCGCGATCAGCCTGATATATTCATAGGAGATACGCTCTAGTGTATTGGAATTAGAGTGACATACCCATAAATTTTCTCCGTCAAAAGCAACACCACCAAGGTGACTGTCTTTTTTCATTCCAAGTGTCACAAGATAATCTCCGGTTTCCCGGTCAAATACCATCAGGGCTCCCGGTTCATTTTTATCCTCAGTGTATGCTGTCATGATCACGTAATCCGGTGTAAAACAAAGTCCCTGCATGCACATATCTGCTGTGTTGATATAGTTGTTTACATAATCTTTTTCTCTGGTGGAAGGCATTCCCGGAATGGATAATTCATCCATAAAATTATAACTGCACTGTCTTAATTCTTTCTGGTTCATCGCAAGCAGATTTCCGGTGTGATAAGAATACATCTCAACGTTCAGATAACTGTCGATTGTCTTTGTCCATTTTGCAAAAAGAACAAGTTCAGAAGGACTTTTCTTTGTGATCTCTGTCACCTTCTTTGTATAACTGCTGTCTGTATACCATCCGGCAAAATTATAACCTTCCTTCACCGGGACATCCAGTGTCACCGGAAGTTCCTTTTCGTGATAGACCTCACGGTTGGAAATGCTGTTCTCTCCTCCATTCAGAATATAGGTAATATGATATGCCTTCTGACCGGTTTCTTCATACGGATCAACATAAACAGGTTTGTTTTCAATGATACCCGCCTGAGAGATTCCGATTCCTTCGATCGTATGGGCACGTGCGACCTGTGGATCGTTGATCACAAGAAGTATTGCATATAAAATTATGAAAATATTTCTTGTGATCTTCATAAATCCACATCTCCTCCTTTACTCGTCGAGTTTCTCTACTTTGCTTGCTCTTGCAGCAATCTCTTTCTCCTGTATATCAGACGGAGCCTGCTCATATCTTGAAAACTCATAAGAATATGTACCGCTTCCACCTGTCATGGAACGAAGATCCGTGTTATAGCCAAATAATTCCATATACGGAATATCTGCAACGATCTCCTGATAACCATGATCTGTCGGGTTCATTCCAAGCACACGTCCACGCCGCTTGTTCAGATCTCCCATAATATCTCCGGTATACTTATCCGGCACGACCACTTTCAATGATGCGATCGGTTCTAAGAGAACCGGGGAAGCCTCTAAGAAGCCTTTCTTAAATGCCTGCTTTGCAGCGGTTTTAAATGCCATCTCTGAGGAATCTACCGGATGATAAGAACCATCGTATAAAACTGCCTTCACACCGACAACCGGATATGCAGCGACAGGACCTTTCAGACAGGATTCCTGAATTCCCTTTTCTACTGCCGGGAAATAGTTCTTTGGAACTGCTCCGCCAACAACCGTCTGTTCAAATACATATGGTTGTTCCAGATCGCCGGATGGTTCAAATGTCATCTTGACGTGTCCATATTGTCCGTGACCGCCGGACTGCTTTTTATACTTGTACTCCACATCTGCTTTCTTGCGGATCGTTTCCCGGAATGCAATCTTAGGCTTCTTCAGTTCGACTTCCACTTTGTAGCGGTTTAAAAGTTTGCTGACTGCAACTTCCAAATGCTGGTCTCCCATTCCATAGAGGAGTGTCTGGCCATTCTCACTGTCATTGACTGCTTTCAGTGTAAGGTCTTCCATCATGAGTTTCTGGAGAGCCTGTGAGATTTTATCCTCATCGCCCTTATTCACTGCCTTATATCTCATGTAAGTATATGGTGTGGAGATTGAGGTCCGAATATACAAAATCGGATTTGCTTTTGTGGAAAGGGAATCCGTGGTTGCCGGGCTTGCTAATTTTGCCAAAGCACCGATATCACCTGCATGAAGTTCTTTTACTTCCTCCGGTTTGTTTCCACAGAGCACATACAGTTTTCCGATTTTTTCTTCCACATCTTTGTGATGGTTATATAACACATCATCCGTTTTCAAAACGCCTGAATTCACTTTGATCAGGGAGTATTTTCCAATAAATGGATCTACGATCGTCTTCCATACATAAGCTGACTTTGGTTTTGCAAAATCATAATCTGCACTGTACACTTCATTCGTCTTTGCATTGATACCGGTACAGGAACGTTTTTCCGGACTTGGCAGATACTTCACAATATCGACCAGCAATGTATACATTCCTCTTGCCAGTGTGTTGGAACCCATCAGAACCGGAACAATGCTGCCGTCTGCCACATTCACGCGGAGTGCCTGACGGATCTCATCCTCCGAGAACTCTTCGCCGTTAAAATAGCGTTCCATAAACTCTTCACTCGTCTCAGCGACAGCTTCCATCAATGCTTCCCTGCAGATATTTAAGTTGTCTTTGGAGTAATCCGGAACATCAGACTTTTCTACGGTTCCATCTTCTTTCCATCTCTTGGCTCTCTGCTGCAGCACATTGACATATCCTACAAACTGTCCATTCTCTCTGACCGGGAGATGGAACGGTGCGATGCGCTTGCCGTACATCTGCTGAAGATCTTCCACAACCTGCCGGTAGCTTGCCTCGTCAATATCCATATCCGTTACAAATACCATTCTCGGAAGTTTGTATTTCTCGCACATCTCCCATGCTTTCTTCGTTCCGACCTCGATCCCTGCCTTACCGGAAACTACAATGATCGCCGCATCTGCCACGCTCACTGCCTCTTCTGCTTCCCCTACAAAATCAAAATATCCGGGTGTATCAAGGATGTTGATCTTCGTATCGCCCCAGACAACCGGGATCACGGAAGTGTTGATGGAGAAAAGACGTTTTGTCTCTTCCTTGTCGTAATCACTGATCGTGTTGCCGTCTGCAACTTTTCCCATACGGGTTGTCATTCCTGCAAGATAAGCCATTGCCTCGACAAGACTTGTCTTGCCGGATCCCCCATGGCCTAAGAGAACCACATTGCGAATTTTGTCAGTTGTGTAAACGTTCATAGCAAATCCTCCCATACATTTTTCATTGATGATTTTGTTTCGTCATCACCGAATGTTGTTAATGGTTATATTTTACTAAATTTTCCACTTTTTTACAATATATTTATTCATATTTACTAACTATTATTATATTATCATTGGATTGTTTATATATTATGTATGTATTTTGAACATTTTTAGCAATTTTTATTTGATTGTTTACACAATATTCACAATTTGTACATATTCGTAGAAAATGTTCTGTTTTCCTTTTTCATGAAATAACTAATCGCTTTTATGCTTTAACCAATCACTTTTATACTTTAACGTGTTGACTTTTTCATAAAATGTGGATATGATGTATAAGACTTTCTAAATATACAAAAATGACTTATGGGGGAACATGATTTGTTTCAGAAAATAGGATTTATCGGACTTGGTTTGATCGGAGGGTCCATTGCAAAAAAAATTCATACACTTTACCCTGATGTAACCATTATCGCAACTGCCGGTCATCAGGAAACCATTACAGAAGCTTACGGAGAACATCTGATCTCCAATCAGAATTTATGTGAGATCAAAGATTTTTATGACTGCGATTATATTTTTCTGTGCACACCGGTAAAAAGAAATATCGAATACCTGCGCCAGTTAAAAGGAAATATCAAAAACGGATGTATCATCACAGATGTCGGAAGTGTCAAAACAGATATTCACGAAGAAGTGACTGCCCTCGCAATGGAGGACTGCTTTATCGGCGGGCATCCGATGGCCGGCTCTGAAAAAACAGGCTTAAAAAATGCAAATGAATATTTGCTGGAAAATGCATATTATATTCTGACACCCACAACGAAGACATCACCGGAACGCCTAGAAGAATTTCGTTCCCTGGTGACCCAGTTAGGTGCTGTCGCCCTGGTATTAGACTATCATTTACACGATTATGCCACAGCTGCCATCAGTCATCTGCCGCACATCATCGCATACAGTCTCGTCAACCTTGTCAAAAAATCCGACGACGCAGACGAGACGATGAAGACGATCGCTGCCGGGGGATTTAAAGATCTGACCAGAATCGCTTCCTCCTCTCCTGTTATGTGGCAGAATATCTGCCAGTCCAACAGTGAACAGATCGTGCGGCTGATCGATGCCTATGAGGAAATGTTAGAGAAAACCAAACATGATATTTTATCTTCTGATGCAGATGCACTGCTTCAGGATTTTCAGTCCGCCAAAGATTACAGGGATTCGATTGCGATCACGAACAAAGGTCCGATCCGTGAAATTTATGAGTTATATCTTGATCTTCTTGATGAGGCTGGTGGTATTGCGACAGTTGCTACAATACTTGCAAGTAATCATCTGAGTATTAAAAATATCGGCATCATTCACAACCGTGAGTTTGAAGATGGAGTATTACGTTTGGAAATGTATGACAGAATATCATTAGATGCAGCAGTACAGTTGCTTAGAAAACATCATTATACAATATATGAGCGGTAATCTGCCGCTCATATATTGTATACACAGTATTATCAATTGAAACAGGATAACAATTTCTCAACCTCTTCCCGTTCCGGCATTACGCGGAGTGCGCCTTTGCGTGTAGTGATAATGGATGCCGCTGCATTTGCAAAAGTCAGCATCTCTTTCAGGTCATTCTCTGTAAGATCGGTAAGTCCATGCTCTAAAATATAATGGAGAACACATGCACAGAAGGTATCTCCGGCTCCGGTTGTCTCAATTGTATTCTTCTGTATAAAAGGTTTCACTTCTACAATAAGATCTTTATAATAAGCACGGCTTCCTTCCCTGCCCATGGATACAAGGATCAATGGAATATGATATCTCTCAAGGATCCAATGTACACCCTTTGTGAAATCTTCTTCTCCGGTCAGCCACTGGATCTCGTTATCAGAAATCTTTAAAATGTCACACTGTCCTAATCCGTAAAGCACCTGTTCTTTTGCTTCATCTAAGGAGTTCCAGAGCGGCTCGCGCAGATTCGGATCAAAGGAAATGACAGCACCAGCTTCTTTTGCAGCACGAAGTGCTTTTTTTGTTGCATTTCGTACACCTTCGTGTGTCATGGACAGTGTGCCAAAATGAAAGATTCGTGTTCCCTTTATCAACTCTTCCGGGACTTCCTCTTCTGTCAGCATCATATCTGCACCAGGATTTCTGTAAAACGAAAAATCCCTGTCTCCATCCGGATAAGTATGTACCAGTGCTAACGTCGTATGTACGTCATCATCTTTCTGTAAGCCTGATGCATCAATCCCGACTTCCATAATCGTCTGTTCCAGCTGTTTTCCGAAAAAATCATTTCCTACTTTTCCGATAAAAGCTGTCTTATGTCCGAGCTTTGTTAACATTGCCAGTACATTGCATGGTGCACCACCCGGATTTGCCTCAAATAATGGATTTCCCTGACTACTGATCCCATTCTCGGTAAAATCAATGAGTAATTCGCCTAAAGCTACAACATCCATACTTTTTCCTCCGTGTCTGATAGTAGTTTTTGTTTTATAATTTTACTATATCGTGATTTCATCACTCAATAATTTCGTCGTTCGCCGAATGCATAAATGCATTCTTCTCACTTGCACTCATTATATCATACTTTTCAACATTAATATGTATTTTTTTGTCACTGTAAAAATGGATTTCCTGCGCTTCCAACGGCGTACAGATGGCTGTTGTCGCAACCTGCTCCCCATCGTTCAGGAATAGTTCGATCGACTGACGATCCAAAATAAATCTCATTTTCTTAAGCCCTTCCGAATTTGAAATCTTCAGTTTCCGCACGCAGACAACATCTTTTGTCACACCGCAATAAGTGCGATCGATCTCAAGCATATTTTCAGCCTTATGATAAGTAAAGCTTGTTTCATATTCCTTATTTGCGGCAAGTTTCATGGAAAATGTTTGAAATTCATCCTCTTCCAGTAAAACGGTAAGGTCGATCGTCCGGCCTTCAATTCCACACAGTGTTGTTTCCTGATTTATTTCTGCATGATCATATCGACATGGATTTTTATGATACTTTTCAATTTCACGCACCGGTGTCTGCCAGATTTTACCATCTTTTAATTCCAGTTCCCTCGGCAGTGTCATCATTCCCTGCCAATCCTGTGAATTTGGAATCACACATGCATCCCAGGATTTCATCCATGCAATCATAATACGTCTGCCGTCCGGCAGTTCAGTTGTCTGCGGTGCATAAAAATCCATTCCATAATCAAGTGCATGCGGCAATTCTTTTACAAATGTATGTGTTTTTTCATCATAGTCCCCAAGAAAATAAACACTGTTATGTCCATTATGAAACTCATATTTCTGCGCTTTCATATCCTGCGGTGAACAGATCAGCACTCTTTTACTGCCCAGCTGAAAGAAGTCCGGACATTCCCACATTGTACCAATTTTTCCGCTTTCGTTTGAAGCAAGAATTGTTTCAAATTTCCAGTCAGTCAGATTTTTGCTTGAACATAACACAACCTGTCCGATCTGATTTTCATTTTTATTGCCAACGATCATATAATAGGTATCATTTTCTTTCCAGATCTTCGGATCACGGAAATCTACCCTGTTGCATCCATCTGGAAGCATTTCTCCGGTCATGACAGGATTTTTGTCATATTTCTGATAATCTTTTCCATCACCAAATGCAATACACTGATTCTGACGATCCTGCTCACTTCCGTCAGGCTGTTTTATTCTGGTTACTCCTGTATATACAAGTACATGTTTACCATCTGCTTCGATCGCACTTCCTGAAAAGCATCCGGCTTTATCATATTCTTCATCCGGAGCAAGTGCCGCTGGAAGCTGTTCCCAGTGGATCATATCGCACGTAACGCTATGCCCCCAGTGCATTGGTCCCCATTCCCTGTTATATGGATGATATTGATAAAACAGATGTATCTGTCCATCGTAAAACGAAAATCCATTTGGATCGTTGATCCATCCGGTTGGAGCAGAAACATGAAATAAAGGTTTTGTCTGCGGATCTGTAGCAGCAATTTTTTCTGTCTCGTATTTTCTGGCTTTTTCTAACATATTGCTCATATTATTTCTCTCCTAATTATTCTGATAATGATTTCTGATAGTTGTCAAAGTATTTCTGCTTAATGGAAAGATAATCTGATAATCCATATTTTTCCATTTTTTCAAGATAGGAATCCCATTCCTTTTCTATGCCGCCATTTAAAATCCAGTCGGCTTTTTTCTGTTCGGCATATTTTTTAATATCTGTGTCATATTGCGACACCTTATTCGTGTCTTCTATACTCATAAATACATTCGGATAAACGTATTTACTGTTCATATCTGCCAAATATGTCTCATGCATATTGTCAAGCCGCCATTTTGCATCTTCCGGCTGTGTTACATACTCACCATAATATTCATTTAAGATGGCAAGCGGACCATTGACTGACTGTGCCTCGCGGACTTCTACCGGAGACTGGTCGCCTAAATCCATATGCTTTAACATCGGGTCACCTTTTTCGTTTGTAGATAATTCAAAAATATTAAAGGAATCTGTCTCTCCATAACTGCCCCAATTGTTCTGTGGAGACTGTAATGGTGCATACATCTGATCGATCCATGCTGCTGCCAGTGCAGTATTTCTGCAACTGGTCGTAAGTACACAGCGTCCTCTGTCAAAACCACTGGTCTCACTATTGTTCTGTCTTGTAATATTCCGCACACCCGTCGGACCTGTAAGTGCAGGGAGCATTACATAATCAACATTGTTATCAATATTTGCAATATCCCAGGAGAAGCAAAGACCATATCGGTGGTTTTTACCTTTTGCAACATAGGTAGACCATTCCTGCGTGAACGCTTCCGGATCTATAAGATCTTCTGTTACTAATTTATGCAGCCATTCAATGCCTTCTTTATACCCTTCCTGAACAGCTGTGTAAATGACCTTTCCTTCATCCGTCACTGCAAAATGATCCCCGGTATCACCATAGCCTTCTCCAAATCCATTGATCAGAATGGCGGGATCCTGATCTCCATTGTTGATAATAAAGGACATCGGTATCACATCACCTTCAATATCAAATTCTTCCTGCAATTCATCCGCATGATCCCGGAATGCAATTAATACCTGTTCCAGTTCGTCCGTTGTTGTTGGTATTTCCAATCCGAGATAATCCAGCCATTTTTTATTGATATATGCGATATCTCCGATGGCCTGTATGGCTTCTTTACCGGCACCAAGCTGTTCGATCCATGGAAATGAATATATATGTCCATCCGGTGCGGTACACATTGTGCGGTATTCCGGATATTTTTCAAATACAGCCTGAAGATTTGGCATATATTTATCGATCAGATTTTCAAGGGGAATAATAATCCCCTGCTTTGCATAACGAAGCAGATCGTAATCACTCATTCCGGCATTAAACAAGCCATCCGGCAGATTGCCAAATTGTGCTAATGCAAGATTTTTTTTATCAGAAAACTGATCCGATACAAAACACGTCCATTTAATATGCACATTCGTCTGTTCCTCAAGTCTTTGAAAAATGATCCTTTCATTCGGATCCTGCGTTGAGGTTGCCGGTGCACTGGTAATAAAGGATAATTCCTCAGTTTCTTTTAACGGAAACTGTACTTCGGAAACCGGAGTGTCCGGATCTATCTCTGCCTGTGGCTGTGCATTGCTTCCGCAGCCGGCTATACTAAACATCATGATCAGTGCAAGCCCGAATGACAACATTCTATTTATTTTTCTACGCATATAGGAAGTCCCCCTTCTTTAACCTTTTACAGATCCAACCATAATTCCTTTATCGAAATATTTCTGGAAAAATGGATACATAATTAATAATGGTAAGCTTGACACAACAATAGTCGCATATTTTAACTGTTCCGCTACTTTTGCCATCTCAGCCGTACTCTGGATATCAGCGATCATTCCAGGCTGTGGTGTATTCTGTACAAGAATGGAACGAAGCACAAGCTGTAATGGCTGCAGATCTGCATCATTCAAATAAATCAGTGCATCAAAATAGCTGTTCCACATTCCAACAAAAGACCAGAGTGCCAGTACTGCGATGATTGGTTTACACACCGGAATCATAATTTTGAAAAAATGCTGGATTTCATTTGCACCATCAATAGATGACGCCTCTCTGAGTTCCTTTGGTATTGACTGGTAATAAGTTCTTGCAAGAATCATATTCCATACATTGAATGCTCCGGGTATTAAAATAGCCCATACAGTATTCACCATATGTAAACGGTTGATTAATATAAATGTCGGAATCATTCCACCACCAAAAAACATAGTGATCAGAAAAATTACATTAAAAAAATTTCTGCCGACAAACTCTTTTTTTGACATCGGATAAGCTGCAAGAAGTGTTATAAAAACAGAAATTGCAGTAAACGCCAGCGAGTAGAAAAATGAATTAAAAAATCCTCTCCATATCATTTCATTCTCTAAAACACGCCGGTACGCATCTAATGTCCAGTCTTTTATCCGAAAACTCAGTCCCTGATTATTTAAAACAGTCGGATCCATAAAAGATGCCAGAACTACATATATCAAAGGTATAACAATCGAAAGAACAAACAAACCGAGAAGCACATATGCTATACCTAAAATCAGACGGTCAATTCCCGAATATTTTATTTTTCTTGATGTTTCCATCTTTTCATCCTCCTATAATCCTTCTCCATCGTTTATTTTCTTTACTACAAAATTTACGAAAATCAATAAAATAACATTAATGACAGAGTTGAACAATCCGACAGCCGTTGAGTAGCCATAATCTCCGTTCAGAAGTCCGATCCGATACACATAAGTTGATAAAATCTCAGATGCCGGAAGGTTCATATCCGTCTGTAATGCATATGCTTTTTCAAATCCGATACTCATAATGTTTCCGGCCTGTAAAATAAACTGAATTACAATAATATCTTTAATGGCTGGCAACTCGACATACCAGATTTGCTGCAGCAGATTTGCACCATCCATAACAGCCGCTTCTTCTAATTCTTTGCTGGCATTGGCCAAAGCTGCCGTGTACATGATGGATGCCCAACCTGCTCCCTGCCAGATTCCGCTTGCAATATAAATTGTCCTGAAGGCAGTCGGCATTGTCATCCAATTTGTAGTGATACCGAGAATACGGTTCATCGGACCAACCGGTGATAAAAACATACGTACCATACCGCAGAGTACGATAACGGAAATAAAGTTAGGTGCATAGATTAAAAGCTATATTTTCTTTTTTATACCTTGCTTACGGATCCGGTTCAGTAATAATGCCAGGATAATTGGAATCGGAAAACCCCAAAGCAGTCCATAAATGCTGAGTTTTAATGTGTTTAACAGATAACTCATAAAATCCGGTGAGGATAAAAACCGTTTGAAGTATTCCAGCCCTACCCAGGGACTTCCAAAAACACCTTTAATCACATTATAATCTTCGAATGCGATGAGCAGCCCACCCATCGGAAGATACTTAAATATAATTGTTAACACCAATGCCGGCATCAGGAAAAACACATACAGCTGCCAGTTCCTTTTGACATAGGAAACTTTACTTACAAGCGTTTGTCTGCCTGTAGACTTTTTTTGTTTCAACCCTCTTTTCATACACTATTCCTCCATTTAGTCTTGTTGTATAATCGGTAAAGTAACCGGTTACTTTATAATTGGATAATAACCTATTTTCCAATAGATGTCAACACTTTTTTAAGTTAAAGTAACCAGTTACGTAACCAGTTATTTTTTTATTGATATTCAAGAACTTAATTGCTATACTATGTGTAATATGAAACTGTAACGAAACGATTCATATTTTAACATACTGATAAATACAATAGACAATGCGTAAAGGAGACAGATACTTATGGCGAAAAAACAGGTGACATTTGCTGACATTGCAGAATACACGCATTTTTCCAAAACTACAATTTCAAGATATTTTAATCATCCGGATTCACTGACACTTGAAAATCAGGAAAAAATATCTCAGGCTCTTGAGGATTTAGGATATAAAAAGAACAAACTCGCAAAGGTGCTCGCAAATGGGAAAAGTGAATTTATCGGGATTATCGTACCAAATCTTTACCTTCACTACTACTCAGAAATGTTAACCCAGCTTCTTTCCAGCTACCGTGATTATCATTATAAATTTCTTGTTTTTGTCAGTGATAACGGACCGGATGAGGAGGAGCAGTATATTGAAGAATTGATGTCTTATCAGATCGAAGGCCTGATCGTATTAAGCCATACGCTTTCTTCCGAAAAGCTTGCTTCTTATCAGATTCCTGTCATAGCAATTGAACGTGAGGCAGAACATATCTGCAGTGTCACAACTGATAATTATATGGGAGCTCTGCAGGCTGCATCACTTTTGATCCGTGACCATTGTGATGTGCTGATTCATATTAATGCAGATGTGTCAAAGATTATTCCTGCCTACAACAGAATTCGTGCATTTGAAGACATCTGTAAAGAACATCATGTGCCTTATGAATTAAATCTTAATGTGTGTGGAGATTCTTATCAGGAGCTCTTTTCACAAATGAAAATCATCTTTGCTGATATCGATGAAAAATATCCCGGACAAAAAAAAGGTGTCTTTCTTGCGAACGACACCTATGCGAATATGTTCCTGAATCTTATCTTTCAAAAATATGGATGTCTCCCTGACACATATGAACTGGTAGGGTTTGACAACTCTCCGATTGCCAGTGAAGCTATTTTGCCGATCACAACCATTGGACAGCAAATCGATGTGATTGCACACACCTCCATGGAATTATTAGTGCAGCAGATGGAAGAGCGTAAAAAGAGAAAACCAGTTCCGCTGGCAGAACCGATCCATAAACAAATTACGCCTATCCTTATCCGCCGGGAGACAACAAATTAAAAATATTCCCTTGACCGGTCAACATCAGACAGATCACCGGTTCACAAAGCCCAGTATCAGCACCAGAATGAGCATGTGGACCGGATAGAATGCATAACAGAAATACTGGAATGGTTTGCTGTGATATCCCTGTCGTCCTCTGTAAAGCCAGATTGGCACTAATGCAAGCAATGCAAGCCCCTGCTGGCAGAGTTCAAACTCCATACCGAACAAACGGACCGGATACATTAATCCGCCAAGCAATTCCACATTTACCCAATAAAGAGCAGCAATTTGACCAAGCAGACACCACCATTTGCGTCCGCGGAAAAAGTAAAAAATAAAAACAGTCAGTACACCGATTCCATAATAATCCACCATTGTCAGTGTTCCGAGTAAACCTCCGGCAATCGTAACCAGTATGGCTGTCAGTACAAAAACAGGTGTTTTCTTTTTCTTTCGCACTGTTTCCATTATATGGATTCCTAAAAGACCAAGGATAAACGTCCAGATCACATTCTGGTGAACCGGATAAAACCATGTTCCGCCATACATCAGATCGAACGGTATCTCTGAGATCACTGCAAAAACCAGCATTCGCAATAAGTACTTTTTGAAATTATGGGTATGAAAATAACCTTCTACCGACATAAATGCAAAAATCGGAAATGCGATCCTGCCAACACAGGTCAGCCATTCCTGCGCCGGAAGAAGTGTTGCCCAAAGGTGATCCATCAGCATGAACAGCATTGCAATGATATGCAATGCTGCTGTGCTGATATCAAAACACCGTGATGTAGATGATTTTATTTTTTGAAACGACATAGCGATATACTCCTGCATTGTAGTATCGGATCCCCGGTTCTTTTACAGATCATTAAATATCTGGTAAATATCTATCTTGAGTGCGTCAGTATCCGTCATCCCAATAAACCTGCATCCATATTTATAACCGCCCTCCGGCAAAGCATCTCTCCGGACGATTTCAATAACAGCATCCACAACTTCTTTCGTCCAGATCTGAATCCTTGTATCGTAATAGCTCCCAATCTCAAGATCTGCCTTCGACTTAAATCCGAGACCGCTTCTTGAAATATCTGTCACCTCGACATGGACATATTTCAAAGTGGTCACGCTTTCTTCATCTAATCGTTCTAATTCAACCATGACTTCCAGATCAAGTCTCTTATGCTTTCTCCGCTCCTCCATACCTCACTTCTCCTTCATGAAATATTTAAGATAATTGTATAACAAGTTCTTTGCGATTACAAGTAGTTTTAAGACTCCCGGTCTACAATAAACATTGCATCGCCAAAACTGAAGAAACGATATTTTTCTTCTACTGCGGTCTCATAGGCTGCCAGTACATGTTCTCTTCCGGCAAGTGCGGATACAAGCATTACCAGTGTAGATTCCGGCAGATGGAAATTCGTGATCAGTGCGTCGATCACCTTGAACTGATATCCCGGATAAATAAAAATTTCAGTCCATCCGCTTTTTTCTGTGAGGAAACCATTCTCGTCCGCAGCGGACTCTAAGGTTCTGGTGCTTGTTGTTCCCACTGCGATGACACGGTGGCCTTCTTTTTTCGCTTTATTGATCTTATCCGCTTCTGACTGTTCGATTTTATAAAATTCAGAATGCATATGATGCTTTAACACATCTGTTTCTTTGACCGGACGGAACGTTCCGAGTCCGACATGCAGTGTTACTTCCGCAATTTCTACCCCCATGTCACGCACCTGCTGCAACAGCTCCGGTGTGAAATGAAGTCCTGCTGTCGGAGCGGCAGCGGATCCGTCATATTTGGCATAAACTGTCTGGTAACGGTTCTTATCCTGAAGCTGATGTGTAATGTACGGTGGCAGCGGCATCTGTCCAAGACGATCTAATATTTCCTCGAAAATCCCCTCATAATGGAACTGGATGAGCCGGTTGCCTTCCTCGACAATATCGACAACTTCACCGGTCAAAATTCCTTCGCCGAAAACAATTTTCGTTCCGATCTTGCATTTCTTTCCCGGTTTTACAAGTGTTTCCCAGATATCGTTTTCTTTTCTTTTTAAGAGAAGAATCTCGATTTTCGCCTCGGTACCTTCCTTTACGCCATAAAGACGTGCAGGAATTACCTTTGTGTTATTAATGACAAGGCAGTCACCCGGTCTTAAATACTCTGTAATATCCTTAAAATGTCTGTGTTCCACTTCTCCTGTGATCTTATCTAAAACCATCAGTCTGGAACTGGAACGATCCTCCAATGGATCCTGTGCAATGAGTTCCTGTGGAAGATCATAATAAAAATCTTTTACATCCATGATTATTCTCCATCCATTATTATTTTCTGAACATGACAAAGAGCCGCTGCTGCGACTCTTTGCCATGTTTCTATCATATTATGCACGAAGCTTGATATCAAGTGTTTTCTCTAAGTTCTTTAAGATTTTCTTGACAAATCCTTCTACCATCTCAGTTGTGAACTCTTCCTCATCCGGAGTAAATACAACAGAGAATGCCATGCTCTTCTTATCTGCTCCGAGCTGGATTCCCTCATAGACATCGAATAATGTTACATCTGTCACATAATCGCAGGCTTCTTTGATACCATTTTCAATCTGTGCACAGGTGATGTTTTTGTCTACCACAAATGCGAAATCACGTTTTTCTTCTGCATATTTTGGCAACGGAGTGAAAATCTGCTCTTTTCCATACCATTTTTTCAGAGCTGCAAGGTCAATTTCCATGACATAAGCCGGTACACGCATGTCAAGTTCATCCATGATCTCATAGGAAACTTTTCCAAGATATCCGACTTTCTCGCCCTCACAGAAAATCTCTGCTGTCTGATACGGATGAAGGAATGTATTCTCGGCTGCCTCGTATGTGAATGCAATATTCAGTGAATCTGCAACCGTCTCTGCAAATCCTTTTAATGTGTAGAAAGATTCCTTCTCGCCAAATAATCCAACGCACAGTGTCTCTCTCTCATCCGGATACTCCGTAAGTGGGAGATCTTTTGGAATAAATACATTTCCAAGTTCAAAAATTCTTCCCTCTAAAATTGCTTTTTTCTGGTTTCTTGCCATCGCATGGATCATCTGCGGTGCAAGTGTAGTTCTCATCAGTGAAAGATCAATATTAATTGGATTGATCAGACGGATTGCATGTCTCTCTTTTGCATCTTCCGGCAGTCTTAACAGATCCAGATCAGACGGTGAGAAGAAGGAGTAATGAATTCCCTCATAAGCTCCTGCTGCACAGAGTGCACGTTTGATTTTAAGTTCTGTCTTCTGTTTTAAGTTTAATCCACCTAATGTCACTTTCGCAGTCGGCATAAAGGTTGGGATTACATGCTCATAGCCATACATACGGATCACTTCCTCCGCCACATCCGGGTAAGAATCCATATCTTCACGGTAAGCAGGAATCTGCAATGTCAGCTCATCACCGTTGATGACCGGTGCAAAATTTAAAGCAGTAAGAATACGAACGATGTCAGCATCTGGGACTTCGATTCCAAGAACCCCATTGACACGTTTTACACTTACTTTCATCTCTTTTGGCTCGATGGAGTTTCCGGTAGACACTTCAATGTGTGTGGAAGAAACTTTACCACAGCCTAACTCCTCTACTAAATGAAGGGCACGTTTCATTGCCATAACAGTTGTGTATTCGTAAACACCCTTTGCATACATTGCGCTGGAATCAGAGGACTGTCCCAGTGCCCTGGAGCTTTTACGGATGTTGTCGCGGGCAAATTTTGCAGCCTCGAACATCACTTCTTTTGTGGTGTCCTGAATCTCAGAATTTAAGCCACCCATAATACCTGCCAGTGCAACCGGTTTTTTACCGTCACAGATGACAAGATTTGAATTATTTAATTCAAATTCTTTTTCGTCTAATGTTGTGATCTTCTCGCCATCATCTGCACGTCTGACATTAATCTCGTCACCCTCTAAATATGCATAGTCGAATGCATGCATCGGCTGACCTAATTCTTTTAACACATAGTTTGTGATATCTACGATATTGGAGATACCACCGATTCCGACTAATGCCAGTCTTCTTCTCATCCATGCAGGAGATTCCTTGATCTCAACATCATGAACATAGTGTGCGATATATCTCGGGCAGAGATCTTTCGCAGAAACAGTTACATGGAAATCCTTCTTTACATCTGTCTCTGTGAAATCAAGTGCAGGCTCTTTGCATTCTTTTCCGAGAACGGCTGCTACTTCTCTTGCGATACCGTAAATGCTCTGGCAGTCCGGGCGGTTTGCGGTGATCGCAATGTCAAAAATCCAGTCATCCATTCCAAGGATCGGTTTTACGTCTGCTCCAACTCTGGCATCTTCCGGTAACACAAGTAATCCGTTGTATCCTGCGCCCGGATATAAATCTTCGTTTAATCCAAGCTCTGTTCCGGAGCAAAGCATACCAAAGGATTCATATCCACGGAGTTTGCCTTTTTTAATTGTCATCACACCTTCGATCGTGACATGGTCTTTTGCAGTTGCGTAAACAGTCGCTCCTACCAATGCAAGAGGATATTTTCCACCTGCATGAACATTGTCCGCTCCACAGCAGATCTGGAATGTTCCATGCTCTCCCGCATTGACCTGACATAAGCTTAAATGTGTCTCTGGAATTGGTTCGCAGGATTCTACAAGACCAACGACAACGCCACTGATATCTTTTCCAACTTCAATCAGTTCCTCAACTTCAAATCCACAGGAAAAAAGTTTTTCCTCTAACTCCTTTGGAGTAACATCTATATCTACATAATCTTTTAACCAGCTTAATGGTGCTAACATGATAAGTCTCCTTTTCTTTTATCTCTATCTGTTTGTCTTAGTCATCGATCTGTTTTAATACACGCATATCGGACTCAAACAGTAATTTGATGTTGTTGATACCATATTTTAACATTGCGATACGCTCAATACCGATACCGAATGCAAAGCCACTGTACTCATTGGTATCAATTCCACAACCCTCTAAAACTTTATTGTTAACAACACCTGCTCCTAATACTTCGATCCATCCTGTACCTTTGCAGAGTTTGCATCCGCATCCGCCACACTGGAAACAGCTTACATCAACTTCTACGGAAGGCTCTGTGAATGGGAAGTAGGATGGACGAAGACGTGTGGTCGTCTCTTTTCCGAAAATCTTCTTTACAAGTTCATCTAACATTCCCTTTAAGTCGCAGAGTGTAATTCCCTTATCTACCACAAGACCTTCCATCTGTGTAAACATTGGGGAATGTGTTGCATCATCATCGGAACGGAATACCTTACCAGGGGAAATAATCTTGATTGGTGGTTTCTTTGCTTCCATAACATGTATCTGTCCTGCAGATGTCTGGGTACGGAGCAGGAATTCCGGTGAGAGGTAGAAAGTATCCTGCATGTCTCTTGCCGGATGATCCTGAGGTGTATTCAAAGCTGTGAAGTTATAGTAATCTGTCTCAATCTCTGTTCCCTCATAAACTTCAAATCCCATAGAGGCAAAAATATCAATGAGCTGGTTACGGACCTGTGTCACCGGGTGCAGATTTCCTTTTTCATGCTTCACTGCCGGCATCGTAACATCGATTTTCTCTGCTTCATATCTTTTCTTTAAGGCATCTGCCTCTAATTTTTTCATTTTCTCTTCGAGAATTGTCTCGATTGCAGAACGTGTATCGTTTACCCACTGTCCTACTTTTGGTCTGTCTTCAGGTGCTACATCTTTCATTCCTTTTAATACTGCTGTAAGTTCACCTTTTTTGCCAAGCACTGCCTGTCTGACTTCGTTCAGACGCTCTAATCCGTCAGATCCCTCGATCTCTGCAATTGCTTTCTCTCTGATCTGCTGCAATTTGTCTTTCATTTTCATTTCTCCTTTTTCATAAACAACTTCTAGGCGTTTGCGAAACTTTCCTAATCTTCTCTCAATTGTGAAAAATCAATAAAATTTTCGAAAACACGCTTTCGCTACGTGTCGCTGGTAACGGTACTAAGAAGCCAGCCACGACTAAAGTCGTATCTGCCTTCTAAGTGCCGACCGCTCCCCAGTGTTTTCTCAAGCTTTTATTAATTTTTCACAATTAACTTTACATTATCTGAGTTTCGCAATTGTCTATAAACATCTTTCAGGACATAAAAAAGGAACCATTCTCCCTCACTTAGGGACGAATGATTCCGCGGTACCACCCTGATTCTTCTCTTCTTTATCCGAAGAAAAGCACTTTGTAGATACGTAACGTGTATCAGGCGTCATCTGCTATTTACAAGATCTCCTGCGTTCACAAATGCGGCTCCTGTGGGAAATTCGATTCCTATCTTACCTTAAGCAGGCTTTCAGCCGGTGACCTGCTCTCTCTTTAAAAAGTATAGTGCTCTACTGACACATTCACAGCCTTTTCCTATTTCTGATGCCCATGATCAGCATCAAATTCAATTGCTATTCTATCACAGGGTTTTCTAAAACTCAACCCCTTTTTTTCTTTGTCCGGTCACGCTTAAGCCATTTGCGGAAACTTTCATTGAAGATCACGTTCACTTCTGCACTCATCATCATAATATACATGCAAAAATAAAGCCAGAGCATGATCAATGCGATGGTTGTCAGACTGCCATACATAGAAAATCCATTAAAGTAATCCACATAAATGGACAAAGCAAACGAAAACACATACCACGCCACCGCGCAGATCGCTGCACCCGGAATCTGGCTTTTAAACGTCAGTTTTTTGTTTGGCAGCATGGTAAAAATAATATCAAAAAATACAAATAAAATTCCAAAAAGCACAAAGCCACGAAGTCTTACGATCAGATCCGTCAGACTCTGCAATAGCGGAATATACTCTACCGCAAGATCATGCAGCGTATTTCCAAAGACCAGGACAACCAGTGTAAATACAACCGCAAACAAAAATACGATCGTATAGACGATTGCCCAGAGTCTTAACACAAACCAGTTGCGGTTTTCCTCCAGGTCATTGACCGAATTCAGTCCATCTGTCATATACTGGATTCCCTTGGCGGCAGACCAGATTGCCACGATCGCCGTAATGGAGATGATCCCAACTGAACGGTTATATACTTCATCTGTAATTGAGATCAGAAATGCTGAAACGTAATCCGGCAATGCCGTCTGATACAATTTTAACAAAGTCCCCTCTGTGATCGGTGTGTATTGAAGAAGGGAAGAAAACACCATCAAAAATGGGATTGTCGATAATATAATAAAAAATGCCGACTGGGCAGAATATGCATTGATCTTATCCCGCTTACATTTATCAAAAAAAGATTTTCCGTTTCCGATAATCTTCCAGATCAATTTTCTTTCCTCCATTGTTACTGTAATTTATAATAAGTAAATTTGTGTTTGCTCCGCACTTCATCTTCCTGATACGCAGATCATTTTTCTGCCAGACTGGTGATTGAGATATCCTTATAGAAGAAATTCAAAATATCTTTATAAGTCATCCCGGTTTTCGCCAGACCATTGGCACCATTCTGGCTCATGCCAAGTCCGTGACCATAACCTCCGCCATACAGAGTGTAAACATTATCTGCCTCTTTTACGAGACTGACCGCTGCACCTGGCAGGATCGTCCCTCCGGTACTCTCACTTCCATCCTGATACGTGATATTTGTCACACCAAGTCCTATGACTTTACGGATATTATACTCGGAAAAAACTTTTACCATTCCATGTTCATAGGAAAGCCGTAACGTCAGGATGGAACCCGATGTACTCCGTTTCTCCACTTCGATACCTTCGAGCATTCCAAAATCTGCCATGGAATCCGTCTCGTTTTTACCATCAGATTCATAATATATCACGTTCCTCGGAGAAATGGAATGTCTGTTTTCCAAAATCTGCCGGATTTCGTCTTCTTTTCCATGGAAGTCAGCCTGTGCTGTCCATCGATAATACTTGATCTCACTGTCAAATCCTGTCTGCGGTGTCCGGATATAATCTAAAAATGTTTTCTCATCTGACAGATCAATATCTGTCTCCGGCGTATTTAAGCATACTTTTTTCAGGTACCCATAGTTTTCCATCTCTTCCGGATTCCATACCTCTGCGGTGTCCGTGTAACCCATAGACGTCGAGAAATAATATGCTTCGATCACTTCGTCCGCATAAGTCATTACCTCATGTTTTGTCTCCTCCACCGCCTGTCTGGATGCCTCGCCCGCCTCTACTTTATTATAAACCTGATAGGACGTACTGTCGTTGATATGCGCTCCGAAAGCCGCCAGATCTGCCCTCATAAGCTGAATATAGGCATAGCTTCTCGCACAGACTGCCTGCGCCTTTAATGCCTCTTTTTCATAGGTAGATGGCATCTCACTTGGAACCACTGCGGTAAGATAAGTTTCAAACGGAACACTGTTCACAACGGTGTAGCCCTCCTCGTAACGGCGCACCTCCACACTGCCGGAATATCCGTTTGAGATGGTATTTCCCGCTTCATCACACAGAAAAATCTTTCCATTTTCCGTTGCAGGCTGAATGGAAAATGTATCATCACGTTCTGTAAACCATGTACTTACATCAAGCAGCGTTCCCGCCGCATAGTCCGACACAGTTTCACCAAACTTAATACTTGCATCCACATCTGCTTTCAGATAAACTGCGGAGCGGAATTTTCCACCATCGTCTGCCAGTAACAGAACCCGGATATTTTCGATTACTGCCGGTGTCCTGATCAAAATTGCACAGACTTCTTCTTCCCCGATCACATAGGATACTTCCATGTTTCCGAGAACCACTTTCGAAATCGAACTCTCCGTGACATCTTCCCCTTCTAAAAGTTCATAAACCGGGATCTTCCCGGTATGGGAGATTCTTCCATAGCCTTCAATCTCTATCGTATTTTCATCATAGGACAATAATTTTCCACCGATCTCCTGTTCTTTTTTTCGCACGATCTGGAGCTTTCCATTTGAAAAAACAAGATCCGCCACGCCTTCTGTCACATCTTTTTCCGATGCATCCATTGTAATCTCATATTCTGCACCACCGGATAAAAAAGTAAGTGTTCCATCTTCGACAGCCTTGATATAAGTATTATATACCTCTGCTTCCTCTTCACTGATTCCCTCAATTCCAACACATTTACCATCTAGCAAATACAATCGGTAATTATCCCATGCTGTGAGAAAATGTTGTCCAAACTTTGATGGATAATCCCCCTCATTTGTGACCAGAATGCATCCGCTGTCCGATTCAATCACATCCATCAGCAACAGATCCTGTGTTGTAACTGTTTTTTCATCATCGAGATAAGCAAGGATTTCTGTATAAACAGCGTTCCACTCTCCGCGGTCTAGCGCAGCGTTCTCACTTTTCTCTGGAAGTTGTATGTAATCCTTTAATCCAAGAAACTCTAAAATTTCGCTGGCAGCCTTTTTTGTCAGATACTCCTGTTTCTGTAACAATATCTGCTCCCAGTCCATCTCCTTATATATAGAAAAAGACAGTTCATCCTGCACCTCTTCTACCGGAACATAATGCTCTGAATAAACGTCTTTATGATACCCTTTTTTCGTTCCTGCCAATAGCATGCCGCACAATATGAGTAACAAAATGACAAGCAGTCCGATTTTTCTTTTCAAACGCACTTTCCCCCTCACGCACTACCTAAAAAGAAGCTGCTTTCTAAGAAAGCAGCTTCTCGCTTTTGTATCTTCTGTTTTATTCTCGTGTGTATCTTCTATCTTCATTGGTACTTTTATGATTCTTTTGTGTCTCAAAAATGCTTTTGTACTTTCGGAATCTTTTGTACCTCACTATAAATCTTCTGTGTCTTGTGAACGCTTTTGTGTCTTCAAAACTTCTTCTGTACTTTATAAATTCTTTCGTACATTCTATCTTTTGTAATACCCAAAATGCCGTTTCCTACAATTTTGACTCCTAGCCAACGCTAGGTGGGTAACCTCAATCAAGCTTTTGCCTTCCCCCGCCGCCGTAGCGAATTACTGAGGCCTGGCATCCAATTGAAAATGTTGGAATCCCGTTTAAAGTAAATGTAGGTTCAAAATAGTAGGGTGTCGCACATCCCAGGCTGTTTTTTGATAGTCTTATTATACTTTAATGTTCCCTGATTCACAAGCAAAAATTAATGCCGGAACGTAAAAAATACTACCAAAATTACTACTATTTTCTTGTAGTTTTATCCATTGACAAAATGGCAAAAACATGTTCCACCTAGTAAACTCTGGCTTTTTCTATATCGTCCTTTGTGAATGCACCCGGAAACAATTCCCCAAGCGTATACTCCCGATATTCTCCATTCTTTTTGGAAACAAAAATTCGAAACGTATCCGGCTCGCAGAATTCTGCCATGACCTGTCTGCACACACCGCACGGATACAGATAATCGTCTCCATCTCCATTGATCGCAATTGCTGCAAACTCACGCTCTCCCTCATAGACTGCCTTAAAAAATGCTGTACGCTCCGCACAGTTTGTCGGAGAATATCCTGCGTTTTCAATATTGCATCCCTGATAAACCTTACCGCTTTTTGTTAGAAGTGCCGCTCCAACCCGAAAATGGGAATATGGGACATACGCATGCTCCTTTGCCTCCATAGCTGCTTTTATTAACTCTTCCGCTTCCATCCTGTCAAACTCCTGTTTTTCCATTTTTATACTGTTTTTTCCAACAAACGACATATTATTTACATTTTTTATTGTAATCTAATATCTCCTGAAAGTATAGGAATAATTAAGAAGTTTCATGTTTATATGTAAACTTTTTCTAAAAATTTTTTAAATTTTTTTAAATTTGGAACAATTTTCTTGTATTAATTTTAGTACATATGCTATTATAAGTTAACGTGATAAATTGAAGGAGGGCTTTAAATGACAAAAAATAATCCATTTTGTGAGATAACACCGGAGTTAGAGCATCTGTCTGAGTTAAGTGCCAAATGTTCTGTCATTGATCCGGAATTATATAACAAATACGATGTAAAACGCGGGCTGCGAGACATAAACGGTAAAGGTGTGCTTGTCGGACTGACCGAGATTTCTGATGTATGTTCGACCAGGATCGTAGACGGGGTATCCCAGCCGGCAGACGGCGAACTCTATTACCGTGGCTATAATGTAAAAGATATTATTGCCGGAATTGATGAGAACAGCCATTTCGGATTTGAGGAATGTACCTATCTTCTTCTGTTTGGCAGTCTTCCAACGAAAGACGAACTAAAAGAATTCACTAAAATGCTGAGCAAATACCGCTCACTGCCTACCAGTTTTGTACGTGACATCATCATGAAAGCGCCAAGCAGGGATATGATGAACACCCTTGCACGAAGTGTATTGACACTTTACTCCTACGATGACAGGGCGGATGATATTTCTCTTCCAAATGTATTGAGACAATGTCTTCAGTTGATCAGTTTATTCCCATTGCTTTCTGTTTACGGTTATCAGGCATATAAGCATTATCACGATGGTGCCAGCTTATTTATCCATCCTCCAAAAGAAGAATATTCTACTGCAGAAAATATTTTACATATTCTCCGCGCTGACAGTAAATTTACACCACTGGAAGCGAAATTGTTAGATACCGCCCTGATCTTGCATATGGAGCACGGTGGTGGTAACAACTCCACATTCACCACGCATCTGGTATCTTCCTCCGGAACCGATACCTATTCCGCGATTGCAGCCTCTTTAGGTTCCTTAAAAGGACCGAAACACGGTGGTGCCAATATCAAAGTTGTAAAAATGTTTGATGATATGAAAAAACAGGTGAAAGACTGGTCAAACGAAGATGAGATTGCAGATTATCTGACAAAATTGTTGCATAAAGAAGCGTTCGACCACGCTGGTCTGATTTATGGTATGGGACATGCGGTTTACTCACTTTCCGATCCACGAGCTGTTATTTTCCGCTCTTTCGTAGAAAAACTCTCCGAAGAAAAGGGCTATGAAAAAGAATTCAATCTCTATGCAACGGTTGAGCGGCTTGCCCCTGAGATCATTGCAAAAGAACGCAAGATCTACAAGGGTGTCAGTCCAAACGTTGACTTTTACAGTGGATTTGCCTACAGTATGTTAGGACTCCCGGTAGAACTTTACACACCGATTTTTGCCATTGCACGAATCTCCGGCTGGAGTGCACACCGTCTTGAGGAAGTGGCACACAGTGGCAAGATCATGCGTCCTGCATACAAGAATGTTGGCGAACGAAAAGCTTATGTTCCTATGGAGGAACGTTAAAATAAGAAAACAGTTGCCACTGGGAACACACCGGATATTACCGGTTCCGGTCTGTTTCCATGACAACTGTTTTTTATGTAACTCATATTATAAATGTAAAAACTTTTCTCTCGCTTTCGCCAATGAATTCTGAAACCAGATGAAAGCTGCAAGGAAAATGATCACTTCCAGGATACTTGCTTTTCCAATCGGCATAACGGTCTCATTTAAGACTCCAAGAAAACCAACGATCAATACCAGCGCACCAAACAACATCTCCCGCCAATACAAAAATTCAATGAATCCCTTTGTATCTTTCACTTTTTTTAACTCTTCCTGTGCCAGCACCATGGAATTGATCCTGCCACTCTTCTTCATATGAAGCGCTGACCCTATCATATAGGCACCAAACAATGCAACCACAGCATCAAATACAAGCATTACATCCATCTTATTTTACCCTTTCCATTTCTGATCTTACATAATTTTACAAAGATGTACTCATTATAATCTCTCCAACCTTAAGTTTCAAGGACAAAATCTATTCCTATTTTGCATTTTTTCGGAAAAAAACAACACGAATTTTGTATATTACAATTGCATGCCCATTTTTTTTAGTGTAAAATAGGTTCTATAAACAAATTAGGAAAAGGGGATTTACTATGAGACTAGACAATGCAAAAATTCTTATTAGTGATGATTCCATACTTGCACGAAAGCAGTTAAAAGATTTTATTTCAAAATATGGTACACCAACTTTTTTCGAGGCATCCAACGGACAGGATGCAATTGATATCTATAAAAAGGAAAAGCCTGATTTATCGTTTCTTGATATCGTTATGCCAGTAAAAGATGGCAATGCAGCAATCCGTGAAATTATTGATTTCGACAAAGACGCAGAGATCATTATCGTTTCTTCTGTCGGAACACAGTCACAGCTGCGTTCCGCCATCGAAGCCGGTGCAAAGGATTTTATCCAGAAGCCTTTAAATCCAGAGCAGCTGCACAGCATCCTTACCTCAAGATTTGAAGGGAGATAAAATATGTACGCACAGTTTTTTGGAACATTTTTATTATCTCACAATATAGTGACAAAAGATCAGCTGCTCAGTGCCCTTGGCAAAAAATCCTCCCAGCATATGAAGCTTGGCACTCTCGCCATTATGAAGGGATATATGACTGCAAATGAAGTAGATAATGTCATCATTTCACAGACACATAACGATTGTCGGTTTGGCGATCTGGCTGTCCGCGAGGGATATCTGACGCAGGAACAGGTCGATGAGCTTGTCAAAACACAGTATCCGGACTTTCTGTTATTAGGACAGACACTTGTAGAGGAAGGTTATATTAACAATGCGCAGCTGGAAACACTGATCACGGATTATGAATCAGAAAACGAAATAACGGATTTAGATTACAGCAACGAAAAACAGGATGATCTTGACCGGATTCTTGCAAATTTCTTCCATACAACTGATGTAGCTGCAGACGAATACAATGCTTCCTATATGCGATTGCTGTTCAATGATCTGACGCGTTTTATCGGGGATGATTTCACTCCGCTGTGTTTTAACCCATGCAAAGAGTATCCTGTAAATTACTGTGTTTCGCAGACGATCCATGGCGATTTATCCGCTAAAGTTTATCTGGATATGCCTGAGACAACCTGTATCAGCTTTGCATCCAGATACGTAAATGAGGAATTTACAGAGTTTGATGAATATGTTCAGGCTTCTCTGGAAGATTTCTTAAATCTTCATAACGGATTATATAATGTGAATATTTCAAATACACTCGGAAAAGAATTAACATTAGAGGCTCCTGAAGTTGTTTCTGACGAATTGATTGAATTGTCCAGTTCATCTTATTTACTTCAGGTCATGTATCCGTTTGGTGTTATTAATTTCATTTTTGAATTGAAGAAATAATAATGGAATTGTATCAATAGAAAATCAATTTTCAGGTCACAAAAATAAGGCTGCTGATAGTTTTATCAGACAGCCTTATTTTTTCTATTATCGTTTTAATAAGATACAAATGCTAAAAATCTGCACGATCATTTCACGTTCAAAAATTCTTTTACAACCTTTGGCATCTCATCCACTTCACATACGGTCTTATGTCTTACCTCTGCGGTACGGATCTCTTCGATGGCATTTGGAATCTTAACATTTCCAATTTTGCTCAGTTCGTCAACAAGTTCAAAATCTGTCATTGCATCATACTTCTTATCAATCGCATCCATCACGCTTCTTGTAAACTTGAACGGACTTGCAGTAGATGCGATCACGGTCTTGGTGTCCGTATCCTTTGTATCTTTTAAATACTTATGATATACACCTGTCGCAACTGCTGTATGGGTATCAATAATATAACCTGTCTTCTCGTATAAGTTCCGGATCTCTTCTGCTGTTTCTTCCTCACTTGTATAATTTCCATAGAAATCTGCAAGCTGTTCTTTCATTGCAGGCGTAATCTCATACTTTCCGTTTGTATTTAATGCTTTCATGAAATCTGCATTCTTTGCAGCATCATTTCCGGCAATACGGTAAATCAAACGCTCTAAGTTACTGGAAATCAGAATATCCATGGATGGAGAGCTTGTCAGCATAAATTCTCTGTTCTTATCATAAGTTCCGGTTGTGAAAAAGTCGTAAAGGACCTTATTCTCATTGGATGCACAGATCAATTTCGCAATTGGGATTCCCATATTCTTCGCATAAAATGCTGCCAGAATATTACCAAAGTTACCGGTTGGAACTACGACATTGATTCTCTCATCTTTTCCAATAACACCATTTGCATATAATTTTGCATATGCATATACATAATAGACAATCTGTGGCACCAGACGTCCAATATTGATGGAATTCGCGGAGGAGAACTGATAACCTGCAGCTGCTAATTCCGCTGCCATTTCTTTATCACCAAAAATCTTCTTCACACCAGTCTGTGCCTGGTCAAAGTTACCATGGATACCTACAACAAATGTATTATCGCCCTTCTGTGTCACCATCTGTTTTTCCTGAATTGGGCTGACACCGTTCTTTGGATAAAATACAATGATCTTTGTTCCCTTTACATCTGCGAATCCGGCTAATGCTGCTTTTCCGGTATCCCCGGAAGTAGCTGTCAGGATTACAATATCATTTTTCACCTGATTCTTTCTCGCTGATGTGATCATTAAATGTGGCAGGATGGATAATGCCATATCTTTAAAAGCAATCGTTGAGCCATGGAACAACTCCAGATAATACGCTCCGTCCGCCTGAACCAATGGTGCGATCTCTTCTGTATCAAACTTGCTGTCATAAGCTGCATTGATACAATTCTTTAATTCTTCCTCCGTGAAGTCTGTCAAAAACTTCTTCATAACTTCATAAGCTGTTTCCTGATAAGTCATTCCTGCAAGTTCATCTACCGTCTTATCCAATGTCGGAAGCTGTTCCGGAACAAATAATCCTCCGTCCTCTGCAAGTCCTTTTAAAATAGCCTGTGAAGCTGTCACTTTTTCATTTGCATTTCTGGTGCTTGTGTACATCAATTCCATTTTCACAATCCTCTTATCCTTTTTCTCTCTTTCGCTCATTATAGATAAAACGTTCTCTCATGTCAATGCATTAAAGCATTAAATTGTCCGAAATCCCCTGAAAACGATCTGATTCTGCTTTCAACTGGTCACTGATCTGCTGGTTTGTCTCCATTTTCTTCTTGACCTTTTCCATGTTTTCTACAAGGATATCGGTATTTTCCGCAGCATTTGCGATTCCTTTCGCACTCTCCTCAATCGCCGTGGAAATATCCTCTACTGACTGTTTCATCACAAGGACAACCTCTTTCAGACTGTTTGCACGCTCCTCGAAGTGATCCATGGTACTATTGACATAAGTTGCATCGGTCCGGTACTGCTCGCCTGTTTTTACGAAGCTGTCATAATCCGGCATGATCGTATCATCAATATAGGTAACAAGCTGGTTTGCGCTGTCAGAAAGCTTTTCCACCGCATCTGTGACCTGTGCGTTGATACTCTGGATATTATTCGCTGTCTCTCTTGTGGAATCTGCAAGTTTCCGGATCTCATCTGCCACAACTGCAAATCCTTTTCCTGCCTCTCCCGCTCTTGCCGCCTCAATAGAAGCATTTAACGCGAGAAGGTTTGTCTGGCTGGATACGCTTAAGATTTCTTCCGTCAGTTCATTGACATGTCTGACACTGGTACTCTCCTCGATTGCTGACTTCAGCGACTCGATGATGCCGGCGATCATCCGGCTTGTATTTTCCTGATTGTTTACTGCCTTCTGTTTTAACTCTTCGGCACGTTCCTGCATAGTGGATGCATAATCATTCATTGCCTTCGAATCATCCGCAATGCTGATCACTTCATCATTTACATTTGAAATATTATCGGTCACGGTTGTAGCGGAAGAAGAAACCTCCTCCATCGTTGCAGAAAGTTCTTCCATAACAGCAGATACATCATAGGCATTCGTATTGGCTGTCTCCACACTCCTTCCGACATTCTGGACGACATCTCCGATCGCATTGGAGTTTGTTGCGATTTTTCCGAGAACTTCCTGTAAGGTGTCAAGGAACACATTCATACCGGATGCAAGTTCTGCGATCTCATCATTTCCCTTTACGGTCACACGCTTTGTCAGATCTGCATGACCGGACTGCATATCTTTGACGATCACTTTCAGTTCCTTTGACGTCTTCCTGATCGGACGAACTACTTTAAAGATCGTTATATACAACGATGCGATCAGACTCACAACAATAAGTCCGATAACGATCAGATTTGCATAATTTCCACTGTCATATACCGTACTCTGGTTTGCAACCACCCGGTCTACATCTGCATTGTAAAATTCAATATAAGACGCAAGTTCATCACTCAATTTATTTGCCGCTTTAAAAAGTTCAAGATTACAGTATTCCTGTGCCTGTGTCTTATTACCGTTCTCAATACTGTCCGTCACCTTCTGGTATGCATCCGTAAAGCCCTGATAATAAGCGGTGATATTCTGCACCCTGCTCTTCTCATCCTCTGTCACTGCCATCTGATCTAACTGTTCCAGCAGACCATTGATCTCTTCCTTGGTTGCTGCGCTCTGTTCGAGCATACTGGCACGGTCATTTGTCGACTTTGTCACACACATACTGTAAGCAAGGATCTCCATTTCCTTAAATTTGTCTGAGATCTCATTCAACTGTGCTGTTTTTGTCATATAAACACTTGTGATCTCATTGCTCGCCTGATACATGGACTTTAAATTCCGATGTCCGATCACAGCAGATATAATTGCAATGATCACAAGACAGATAACAGGAATCAGGACTTTTCGGCTCATCCGGCTCTGTAAGTTTACGCCTCCTGCTTTTCCGTTTTTCTTTTGTTTTCCGTTCGTTCTTTCGCTCATGTTAGTTTTCCCCTTTTCAAATTCCAATTACAATTTTGATCAGAAAATCACTTTGTAATATTATACCAAATTCTTACTTACGAAACAATATTTTATAGCATATCAAATTTATATTTTTACCATATTCTGAATCACTTTCTTACACAGCAAAACAGCAAGTGTTTTTCTGCTGAGCGAACAGTCACCATAATTTTCTTGTTCTTCCTGTTCTGTCATGTTAAAATAGCATATATCATCTCATAAGTGTAAAGTAATCATTTTATGGAAGGAAAACTATAACATGCAAACTGGAGTTTATTCTGCCCAAAAAAAGGACGGAACCGTCTATTATCGCGCGAACATTACATACCAGACAAAACACATCAGTCTCGGCAGTTTTTCATCGGAAGAAGATGCACACTCTGCCTATTTAGAAGCCTGTAACCTTTTGGAAAATGAAGCAGTCACACTTTTTAACATCCACAGTCAGATTCGCCATCTGTCCTTTGACAAAGCAGTGTGTCTTTTAAACTTCCGGGATAATCATCTGTATTTTCATAACCCTATTTATCTGCGCAAAGGCTACTTCAGTTATTTTCTTTCCGATGATATGGAACTGAAATTTGACATTGATGATCTGTTTTATTATGCCGGTCATCGCATCCAGAAACGCCAGGGACATTTATTTGTAAGCGATTATGGCATGCAGTACTCCATTTTGTCCCGCTACGGGATCAAACCCTATGCAGTTACCGGCAGAGACTATCTGTTTTTTAACGGTGATACGCATGATTTCCGTTATTCCAACATTCTGAACATCAACCGTTATCATGGTGTTTTCAGCTATGAGAAAAACGGTGCTACGCATTATAAAGTTTTTATCCATATTAACGGCAATTACAAAATCGGAAACTATGCCAGCGAAGCCAGTGCTGCCGTTGCTTATAATAAAGCTGCCGATCTTGCAAAAACATTCGGTGTGACAAAGCAGTTCCCGGAGAACTATGTAGACACGCTGAATCCAAGAGAATATGCCGAACTCTACACCCACGTAAAAATCTCAAAAAAATATATCGATTATCTGAAAACATTCGCTTAACCGCAATGCCTGAAATATCTTTACAGCCACCTCGCAACATACAAAAAGACCGTCACACAAACCTGATCGTTTATGCAACAGTCCTCCTGCTTCTGATTGTATTTTGAAATTATTTCTGATTGATATAGTTGACCAGACCTTCGCAGTCGATAATCTTCTGCATGAATGGCGGGAATGCCTGCCCCTGATAAGAAGTTCCTTTTGTCTTGTCGGTGATGACACCTGTATCAAAGTTCACTTCCACCTCATCACCTGCTTCAATCTCTTTTGCCGCATCCGGGCACTCGATGATCGGCAATCCGATGTTGATCGCATTCCGGTAAAAAATTCTCGCAAATGTCTCTGCAATGACACAGCTTACGCCTGCCGCTTTAATTGAAATCGGCGCATGTTCTCTGGAAGATCCACAGCCAAAATTTTTGTTGGCTACAATAATGTCTCCCTCTTTTACATTTTTCACAAAGTCCTTGTCAATGTCTTCCATACAGTGTGTTGCAAGTTCCTTCGGGTCTGAAGAATTCAAGTATCTTGCCGGAATAATAACATCTGTGTCGACATTGTCTCCATATTTAAATACATGACCACATGCTGCTTTCATAATATCCTCCTTGTTTTGCGAAGCAAAATGCGAACCCTCTGGTGAGCAGAGGATTTAGCCTCCCTTGTTTTGCGAAGCAAAATCCGAGCCTCTTTAGGCGAGGAGAGGATTTAGCCTCCTTTTGTCTCCCTTGTTTTACATAACCTCTTCCGGGCTGGAAATCTTACCTGTGATTGCACTTGCCGCTGCAACTGCCGGGCTCGCAAGATATACTTCCGAATCCACATGTCCCATACGACCTACAAAGTTCCGGTTTGTTGTGGACACACACCGTTCGCCTGCCGCAAGGATTCCCATATATCCTCCAAGACATGGTCCACAGGTTGGTGTGCTGACAACCGCTCCTGCCTCGATAAAGGTTCTTAACAGTCCCTCTTCCATTGCCTGCAGATAAATCTTTTGTGTTGCCGGAATCACGATTACGCGAAGTCCTTTTTTCACTTTCTTGCCTTTTAACACGGAAGCTGCAATCCTAAGATCATCCATACGGCCATTGGTACAGGAACCGATCACAACCTGATCAATTTTCACATCTCCGACTTCATCGATCGTTCTTGTATTTTCAGGTAAATGCGGAAATGAAACGGTTGGTTTTAAGGTGCTTAAATCAATCGTATATTCCGCATCATATTCCGCATCCTCATCTGCTTCATAAACAACGTAAGGACGTTTGGAATGTTCTTCCATGTACTGTTTTGCAAGGTCATCCACAGGGAAAATACCGTTCTTTCCACCTGCTTCGATCGCCATATTTGCAATTGTAAAACGATCATCCATCGTCAGATACCGGATTCCATCACCCACAAATTCCATCGATTTGTAAAGTGCACCATCCACACCGATCATTCCGATAATATGTAAAATAATGTCTTTTCCGCTGATCCACGCAGCCGGTTTTCCGGTCAGATTAAACTTCATTGCAGACGGAACTTTAAACCATGCCTTTCCGGTTGCCATTCCTGCCGCCATATCCGTACTTCCGACACCGGTAGAGAATGCTCCAAGTGCTCCGTAAGTACAGGTATGGGAGTCTGCACCAATGATTACATCTCCTGCCACGGTAAGTCCTTTTTCCGGGAGCAGCGCATGTTCAATTCCCATCTCCCCTACATCAAAATAGTTGGTAATGTCATGTCTGCACGCAAATTCCCGCACGCATTTACAGTGCTCTGCTGATTTAATATCCTTGTTTGGAACAAAATGATCCAAAACCAGTGCTACTTTATCTTTATCAAACACACCGTCCACTTTCATCTTATCCATCTCATGGATAGCCACCGGTGATGTAATGTCATTTCCAAGAACTAAATCCAATTCTGCCTCGATCAACTGTCCTGCACTTACAGATGGAAGCCCTGCATGTGCCGCCAGGATTTTCTGCGTCATTGTCATTCCCATGATAAAATCCTCCTTCACGTAATTATTCCGATTCCCTGCTGTTATCATAAATCATCAAAACAATTACTCTGTTTATATTCCCGTGATATTCTCATTTCTCACGGTTCCTTTTACTTGTATTCATTGTAGCATAGGTAATATTATAATACAAATACATAATAAACATATTTACCATAACTATGTTTTATGATATACTATATCCATCAGATAACAAAAAGGAGTTTTTATGAATCAGAATTTATCCTCTTACCGTATTTTTTATACAGTTGCAAACACCGGAAATATCTCAAAAGCTGCAAAGGAGCTTTATATCAGCCAGCCTGCGATCAGTAAATCCATCCAGAAGCTGGAGGAAAGCGTTGGCTGCAAACTTTTTTCCAGAAGTTCCCGCGGTGTTGTTCTGACCGATGAGGGAAAACTGCTCTATGAGCATGTCAGTGAGGCGTTTGAGACCCTGACTATGGGCGAAGAAAAATTAAAACGTTCCATCGAGCTCGGTGTCGGACACTTAAAAATCGGTGTCAGCTCCACGCTCTGCAAATATCTGCTTCTGCCTTACCTGAAAGAATTTATCCGGCAGAACCCGCATATTTCCATTTCCATCTCCTGCCAGTCCACCAATGATACCTTAAAACTGCTGGAAGATAACAAAATTGATATCGGTCTGATCGGGAAACCGGAAAATCTGAAAAATATTCATTTTGACTTTTTGGAGGAAATTGAAGACATTTTCGTTGCAGCCAAAGATTATCTGCGAAACCTGAAAGCAAGAGGGATTCAGAAAGATCATATTTTACAGAGTTCCACGCTCATGCTGCTTGATAAAAACAATATGACAAGACAGTACATTGATGATTATTTACAGGAAAATCAGATTATCATCAAAGATTCCATCGATATTTCTGACATGGATCTTCTGATCGATTTTGCCCGCATCGGTGTCGGTGTTGCATGTGTCATCAAGAACTTTGTCCGGGAAGATTTGGAAAACGGAACTCTCATGGAAATTCCACTTGGCTTTCCAATCCACAAACGTGAAGTCGGTTTTGCATACAAGACAACAACCAAGCCTTCTAAATCACTTGCGGAATTTATTCATTTTTACAAGACTTACCGGTAGGACGCTGATGCGCGCAAGCTTTAGCTTGCATAATTCTTCTGCGCATCAGTCGCATCCTTGTGGAGCATTTTTCTTGCATAGGAAGCAATTTCCTATGCAAGAAAAAACGCCGTGGCAGCTGCCACGGCATTTTTTCTTATCTCATAACAATATTCACGATACGTCCCGGTACATAAATCTCTTTTACGATATTTCCCGTGAGTTTATCTGCAATCGCTTCTTTTGCTTTTGCAATGACATCCTCTTTTGCATCGTCTTTTCCAATGGAAAGTGTTCCCTTGGTCTTACCATTGATCTGGACTGCGATTTCCACAGAACTCTCAACGGTCTTAGCCTCGTCAAATTCAGGCCAGGCTGTCTGATAAACTTTTCCTTCGAAACCTGCAATCTGCCATAACTCCTCAGTGATATGTGGAGCAACTGGGTTCAATAAAGTAATTAATGTTTTAAATTCTCCCCTTGTAATCGCATTTTTCTTATAAAAGTCATTGATAAGTGCCATCATTGCTGCAATTGCAGTATTATATTTCAGATTTTCAAAATCACTGCTTACCTTCTTGATCGTCTGATGCATCTTTGTCTCCATATCAGCGGAGTAACCTTCTTCGTCAGTCATAAGATCCTGTAATTTCCATACACGCTCCAAGAAACGACGGCAGCCTTTGACGCCATCTTCCGACCAGGAAGCGCTTAAATCGAAAGCTCCGATGAACATCTCGTAAGTTCTCAATGTATCTGCACCGTATTCTCTTACAATATCATCCGGATTTACGACATTTCCTCTGGATTTTGACATCTTCTCACCGTTCTCACCGAGGATCATACCGTGGGAAGTTCTCTTCTGATATGGTTCCGGGCAAGGAACAACACCCTCATCATAGAGGAATTTATGCCAGAATCTGGAGTACAGTAAATGTAAGGTTGTATGCTCCATACCACCGTTATACCAGTCAACCGGCATCCAGTATTTTAATGCTTCCGGGCTTGCAAGTGCTTCATCGTTGTGTGGATCGGTATATCTTAAGAAATACCAGGAGGATCCTGCCCACTGAGGCATGGTATCGGTCTCTCTCTTAGCCGGTCCGCCACAGCAAGGACAGGTTGTATTTACCCAGTCTGTCATAGCTGCCAGTGGTGACTCGCCGTTATCTGTCGGCATGTAGCTGTCAACTTCCGGTAACATTAATGGAAGTTCACTCTCATCGATCGGAACATATCCGCATTTATCACAATGTACGATTGGGATCGGTTCACCCCAGTATCTCTGGCGTGAGAATACCCAGTCTCTTAATTTGTAATTTGTCTTGGCAGTTCCGATGCCTTTTTCCTCTAAGAACTCGATCATTTTTGCTTTGGCATCTTTTACTTCCAGTCCGTTTAAGAAATCAGAGTTAATGAGAACACCTGTTGCGACATCTGTAAATGCCGCCTCATTGATGTCTACTTCCTCTCCGTTCTTTGCAACCACCTGGATCATCGGCAGATTGAATTTCTTTGCAAATTCCCAGTCACGCTCATCGTGTGCCGGTACTGCCATGATCGCACCTGTACCATAGGACATTAATACATAGTCAGAGATCCAGACCGGAATCTCTTTTCCGTTTACAGGGTTTACTGCTGTCAGACCGTCAATGCATACACCGGTCTTGTCTTTTGCAAGTTCTGCACGTTCAAAATCAGATTTCTTTGCAGCTTCCTCGCGGTATGCCACGATCTCATCCCAGTTTTTGATCTCACTCTGGTACTTATCAATAATCGGATGCTCCGGGGATACAACCATGTAAGTAACACCGAATAATGTATCGCAGCGGGTTGTGTATACACGAAGTTTATCTTCTTTTCCTTTAATAGAGAAATCAACTTCAGCACCCATGGATTTACCGATCCAGTTCTTCTGGGAAACTTTTACACGCTCGATATAATCCACATGATCTAATCCTTCAATTAGTTTCTCTGCGTAATCCGTGATTTTTAACATCCACTCACTTTTTACTTTGCGGACAACCGGAGCTCCACAACGCTCGCAGACACCGTTTACAACCTCCTCGTTTGCAAGACCTACTTTACAGGAAGTACACCAATTGATCGGCATTTCTTTCTTGTAAGCCAAACCTGCTTTAAAAAGTTTTAAGAAAATCCACTGTGTCCATTTATAATAATTTGGATCTGTGGTGTTGATCTCTCTGTCCCAGTCAAAAGAATAACCGAGCGAATGAAGCTGATCTTTGAATCTTGCCACGTTCTTCTCTGTTACGATCTTCGGGTGAATCTTGTTCTTGATCGCATAGTTTTCAGTTGGAAGTCCGAATGCATCCCATCCCATTGGATAGAGTACGTTGTATCCCTGCATTCTTCTCTTTCTAGCTACAATATCAAGTGCTGTGTAAGGTCTCGGATGACCTACGTGAAGTCCCTGTCCTGATGGGTACGGGAACTCAACTAATGCATAATATTTTGGTTTGGTAAAGTCATTGGTTGCTGCGAAAGCTTTCTCATCATCCCAGACTTTCTGCCATTTTTTTTCGACTACCTTATGGTTATAAAGTTCTGCCATGGTATTCCTCCTTCTTTTTTATCAAGCATGATTCATGATTTTGTGGATTTTGTGGTAATAGAACAAAGTTTCCTGTTACATAAAAAATCTCCGTCTCCAAAAAGAGACGAAGATATCTGTTCACTCCGTGGTACCACTCTCATTCGCAGGATGAACGGTTCATCCAAATACGCACTCACATTCTTAACGCGAATCACACGTTCTGACCTACTTATTTTTTCATTTCAATCAGAAAACTCAGAGGCGAGTTGGGAACTTCCAAATACTGTCTTGCACCATCCGACAGCTCTCTGACACTTTTTCGTTCTTAATACTCCTCGTCAACGTCATATTTTATGCTTTTAACATGATTTATTTTAACATATGAAATTCATTTGTCAATATTTTCAGAGCATATCCCACTTTGAAAAATCTTCGTGATTGTCTTTTGCAAAAATAGCAATTGCAGTCATCAGTAAAATTTTAAAATCCAGAAACAGGGAATAGTTTTCAATATACATCAGATCCCATTTCAGTTTGTCCAGAAAACTTGTGCTATAATTTCCCATCACCTGTGCATATCCGGTCAGTCCGGCTTTTACCTTCGTGCGGAGTACAAACTCCGGGATGTCCTCAACGGCTTTTACAATAAATTCCGGTCGTTCCGGTCTTGGACCTACAAAACTCATATCACCTTTTAAAATATTTACAAGCTGTGGCAGTTCATCTAACTTCGTATTCCGAAGAAAACGTCCTACCCGTGTCAGCCGTTTGTCGTGCTTTGTGGCAAGCTGCGGTCCCCTGTTTTTCTCCGCATCCGTGATCATGCTGCGGAACTTGTAAATTTCAAATTTTTTCATGTCTCTGGTACAGCGGACCTGCCGGTAAATCACACTGCCGCCGTCCTCGCACTTAATGCAGATTGCAATAATCAAGAACAATGGAGAAAGAATCACCAGAAACAACACCGAAAAGACTAGATCAAAGCATCTTTTCACCGCACGCTTGGAAATTTCCATTCCAAAATGGTTACAGAAAAAGACCGGTGAATCGTGATACTGTGTCAATCCTGAACCGCGTATCATAATATCCGATAATTTTGTGTTGCAGTAAACCTGCCTGTCCATATAGTAACAGAACTTGAGCAGTTCATTCCGCTCGTCAGACGGCAGATCTTCCAGAAAAACAGAGTCATGCACCCTTATTTTCTCTTTTGCCGCCTCTAAAGTATCAGCTCTGGTGATCACGCACGCAGTCGTGATCTGAAAATGCTCCATGATTTTCTTATAAATCTGAAAAATACCTGCAAATGTAATACACTGGATCGTACTGAGCAGGATCAGCTTCCACAGAACCAAAAGAATGCCTGCAAAATGCACTGTTTTTGCTCCCACAAACAGATACCAGACTACATTTACAGCGGTCAGCCTTCCCCACAGTTCCATATAAATCTCATAGCGCCTGTTATTATTATTTCCAAGTTTCCGGACCACACACAGATAAAGTAAAAAGAGGTACGCAACAAATACCCAGAGATCAAACCGCATCTGAAACTGATGTTTCAGGAACCAAATATATTCACATATCCAGCCACCCCACAAAACGGTCTGCATCAGGATATAATTAATCTGTCGTTTCATAATACATTTGCCTCAAATTCAAATTTCTTCTTCAGTGCTTTCAAATAAGCTTTCTTGTTTCCGCTGGCTGCCAGAATCGGTGCATAGGCATCCCTTCCGCTCACACAGAACAGATATGGATACCCGGAAAAATGTTTCTGGTAATCACGCACAAAATCCAGAATACCACTCTGGATCTCTTTCATTCCCTCCGGATTTGCATCCACCTTTCCGAATAAATACGAAACCTCCCCGCTCGCTTCATCCAGTTCAAATCCAAGGAACTGCGGTGTCGGCGAGGCGAGCAGCAGTTCAAAAAAGATATTGTCATCCGTGTTTGGATCATGTTTTTTCCATAAGTCTCGATTGAACGACTGCGCATACAGATATGCTGCGAGTTTTCCATTCTGCAAAAAAATTTCGCTCGCATCGACTTCAAAATTATGCACGGAATTGGTGCCTGCGACTGCCCCTGTAATGCTGCACGGCAGCTTCCACACGTTCTGTACCAGATAGTCCAGCGCTATCGCCCCACTCCCTGCCCAGCCGATATCCACTGCCAGAGCATTCCGGCTGTCGCCTAGTACTTTTTTATAGTATAATTCCGCAGCTTTGGATTCCCTGTCATAAACGGCTGTCACCTCCTGCCAGTTTGCTTCCAGAAAACGTTTTACCTGTCTGACGTTCCCACTTGTCAGATATGTTTCATGGGGCAATCGCTGTAACAGACGATCCAGCAGAAATTCCAGCCGCATGGATTTTAAAATCTGCTCTAAGGTATAAGTTCCATCCGCTTTATGATACAGATACCGTCTGAAAAAATCATAGCGGTTATAACGCGCCATCAATTTTGTTGCCGCAGCTCTCGACCAGTAAACATACTCTGTTTTCTCCTCCGGGAACAGCACAGCATATGCCTGTCTTAAAATATCCCCATCTCTGGACAAAAACAGTAATTTATCAATCCCATGCTCTCTGGCATATGTATGAATAAAATTGCAGTACCCAAGCACAAACAATCCGCCATAAATATAGCCGTACTCATACTCCATCGGCAGCTGCTCCGTGCCATTGTATAGCTTATTATTTACAATTCCGCGATACGCACCGCCGACAACTGCCGACATATCATATGCCCGGTACAAAAGTGCATTGCGGTTCACATTCGGATAATAAAACACCTCAAATCCGTGTTTCTTCGCATTTTTCACATCGCTCACCGGATTGTCGCCCACATGGATCATAGAATCCGTGTCCGGGTATGCCCTTTTTACAACTTCATATAACGATCCATCTGCCTTACTCTTTTCATATTCACAGGAAACATATAGTTCCTCATATCCTTCATATCCGTTTTTTTGCAGCAGCTCCGATAAAAATGCTTTTGATAAATACATGTCCGAAGTGATCACGATCCGCTTCCCATGTTCCCGCAGCTGTGTAAACACTTGCTGCATAAATGGATTGGCATAACAGAACTCCATTTCCAATGCCTGCTCCATCTGCATTCCCTGCTCTTTTATGACACCGATTTCATTCTGTAACCTGCTCCATATGTCAGAAAGCTTGATTTCATAATGCTTCTCTTCTTTATACTTTTGTGTTCTTGCCTCTGCTTCTGCCTGCATACGTAGTCTCTTAAAATCAAGGATTTCCAGTTTTTCACCAAGAAAGAAAAATAAATCTGTCGGCTCCGAAAACGGTCTGAAAATGAGCGTATCAAAAATATCAAACGATATAACTTCATACTGCATCAAAAATGAAACCGTTTCCGATACACTCCTACGGTCACGGTTTGCCAGCACGGACTCACTCTCTGCGCACGGCGGTTTCTTTTCCTCGTAAACTGGAAACTCTGTCTGTTCTCCAAGAAATCTGCAAAACAGTACATAATAACAGAAATTCAGCCACAGCAGATAAAACCATGAAACCACCTTCTTCATCCCTGTCGTTCCATCATGAAATCTGTGGTAACGCTGCCTGATCCCCGGTTTTCTGTTCACTAAAAAATGATATATCTTTGCTCTCAATGTCTTCTCCATGGTTTGTTTAAATAGTATTTTCTGTATACGTTTTAAACATGACTTTTGAGTTACATTGTAGCGCATAGAGGGGGAGATGTCAATTTGTGGAAACTTGCATGTAAAAAGTCAAAATATGCGCTTCAACTTTACCAGCTTCCAACTCTTAAATTTGTATAAACAAACTTCTGTATCTCTTGTTTTTTCTTATCATATATTGTAAATTTAATCCACGCATATCGCTCTCCCGGTATATTACCGATTTTCCTCACATATAACTAATATTTATTTATTCAATTTCTCCATTACACATAGGTCATCTCACAACTCCAGTATTTGACAAGTTTTTTTTATTATTTTTATGTATCCAATTGAAAAAATCGCATATATGTAATATTATAAGGAGTGAACATGAATACAGAAGACATGCTGAAAGAATTAGCTTCTTTATTAAATTCTTTTTTTATCCATCCAAAATTTTTAGAAGAATTAAGAACACTATTAAAAACAGATTTAAAAGGAAAAGAATCTATATTTTTTAAAATTTTAACTACACAATTAAGCAATATAAAAAATTTTGGTTCAAAGATATATACGATAGACAGCAATGAAATACTTCAAGGTGCAGATGGACATTACTATTCCATTCATCTACAGAAATCTCAATTTAATGTTCGTCTGATTGTATATATAAATGATGAGAATATACCTTACTTTTTATGTGCTTTCAATGAACGTTCTGGAAAAAATCGTACTAATTACTCAACCTATACTACTGTTATGAAAGAACGTATTAACTACTTTTTAGGAGATGATAATTATGAATAAAAAAAAGACACCCAATAATATTGAAGATTTACTCTCTCTGTTTTCAGAAACATTAACACCCGCAGATGTCCTCTCTGCAAAGTTAATGGCTCAATTTTCTAATGCCATTACTTCCGAAAGACTAAATCTTAATATGTCTCAAAAAGATTTTGCGAAACATATAAATGCAACCCAATCATTGATTTCCCGTTGGGAATGTGGAGACTACAATTTTTCAATTAATAAAATTGCTGAAATTGCAGCCAAACTAGATTTGAATGTAGATTTTAAAATAAATAAATGCCATTCATCTACAGATACTTCTAGAAATGACAATATGGTTACTACCGAAGTTCCATGTAAGATTATTCAATTTCCAAATCCATATGTGAAAGTTGACGAAGAATTGGAGGAAATGTAATGTTAAATATGATTAGTATAAATTTGGACTCGATTACAACTCAGGAAGCATTTATTATTAATAAAGCTCCGATAGATGGAAAAGAAATGAAACTTACACTTTCACGAAAGTGTACTCCAACAAATGATGCTCCAAATAAATATATCGGCTATTGCTCTGCTGAAATGAGATTTGCAGATGAACTTGATGTTGATATGCTAGATACCTCTTTCCTTGTAAAAGTAGTATTATCTGCCGAGTTTAGTTCTCCAGATTGCTCTACAAAGTTTTCAACGGATGAATTAACCGAATATGCTCTATTACAAATGTTTCCGCATGTTCGTGCCACTCTTGCTTCCATCATGGCGTCCGCCGGACTTACACCTTATTTGATTCCTACAAATGGCATAATTCAATGATAAAATATTACAACACATAAGCAAGCCCTGCTTGAAACATCCAGCAGGGCTGAGTTATCATTCCATTCTTATCTGCCTTTCTCTTTATTCCTCACTGATATCAAATCCGAGTTCTTTAAACGTAGTTCGAAAATCCTCTTTATAGTGTGCTATTTGATTTTCAGATACAAAGACTGTCAGCGTCTTTTTTGCTCTGGAGCATCCAACATAAAATAACTTATATGCCAATAGAATATTCTGTATTTTACTTGTTTTCGAAAATTCCTGCATATATTTTAACACGGCTCCCTTTTTTTCTATTACCTTATAACTATCCTGATATATATATTTATAATAATCATTATCCTGCAATTGATTATTTATTTCATCTATATGTGGTTTTATTTTAGGAAAACATTCTTTGTAAACTTGTGCACTTTCTAAAAAATTCTTTCCGACCACGCAATACAGGTTTTCAATTTTTTTCTTATAATCATAGTAAAAATCCTGAAAAGATTGAAATTCCACAGGAATCTTCGTTAGCATTTCAAAAAAGCCATACATATCTACATTCAAATAAGAATTATCCTCTGCTATGAAAAATACATTATTATGTCCCTCTCCCTTAACTCCATGCTGCGTCGAAATTATTTTCGCATCTATTGCTCTGAATAAATTTAAAAATTCTAAAACATCCACACTTACTATATCTTGATACATATCCTCCGAGAAAAGCATCGGATCAATAATTCTTTTTACGCGCAAAAAATTTAATAAATCTAATACTGATTTTTTCTGATTACCCGTGTAAATTTCATTTATATTTTCTAATGTTTCCTTAAGTTTTTTCTTATCTTCATGAATTTTGATATCCAACGCTGAAGTTTTAAAAAATTTATCTTTGCCACCATCCCTATTACGCAATATCTGTATAACAGCACCGTAATTTTTCTGTTCATAACACTGTAAAATTTTATCTAAGATCCACATAAATCGAAATAAAGCTTCAGGATTCTCCTCTTCACTTGCAGTCATGACATCTACAACGGAATACTTCCTTCTCATTGTATATAATTTATTTCCATCCTCGTCTGTTAAATTTTCTACCTTCCGGAACAGATCTTCAGCATTAATTTTTTTAAAGCGCTCTCGGTTAGTGATATATAACTTTAATACTTCCCCAGCTATTTTTGCTTCTTCTCTTTCAACACATTCATCCATATGTTCCGTAATAATCAATCTTGGTTTTTCATTTTCAGATACCACTTTCTCTTTATCTGGTATCTGTCTATATTCCGGATTATTATAAATATTATTTAATAAATCAATGATTGCGGGTGTTGACCTATAATTTATCCTTAATTTCTCTGAACTGTCAAATTCACCAAATTCTTTTTCAAATGATCCGTCATATTTATTATAAATCTGCTGCATTCTATCTCCAAATAAATATAATCTGGTATCACTATCTTTTACATAGCTATAGAAAAATTTTAAAACATCCGCTGAAGTATCTTGATATTCATCAATAAAAATATGTTTATAACACTCTGTCAATTTTGTTCCGACAATTGGATATGTTTTTATTACCTGTAATGCAAAATACAATAATCCGTCATGTCCAAGTCCCCCATAATAATATCCGTTAAACTCCCGTTCATTATAATAAATTCTTTCTATATTTTTTTCGACTGTTTCATAAACGAGCAATCCATATTTTTCAATAAATTTATTCCAATTTTTACTTTCTTCTCTCTTTTTATTATCTTTCAAAATTTGATTTTCTATTTCATTTTTATATATTTTCAAATATAATTGTACAATCTTTGGATTACCAAAATACGGTTTCATAAATTCTGCTAAAAAGGCATGTATAGTCATAATTTTAACAGAATACCCCTCTAATTTTCTTTGCAATTCCTCCACTGCTCTTCTGGTATATGTAATGCATAAAACAGATGTACAATTTTCATCTCTTACTAACGTTTCAATCCGCTTAAAAATTGTTGTTGTCTTACCACTTCCTGCCGGAGCATTAATCAAAAACAAATTATTTTCTATTCCGTCAGCCATTCTAATCCCTCCTTGATGTAGTATGGTAACATCTCTTCCTCTTTTTGATTTAAAATAACCGAATACATAAAATCCGTTTTATGATTACTTGTTGCCTTTAAAATTTCACGTACTCCTATTTCAACCTCTTGTTCATCTGCTAATTCTGTATCCACTGCATCATTACCGATATCTAAACTTTCTTTTTTATCACATTTCGGAATACTAAACGCTAGTTTTTGTTCCTTTTTCTTCTCCTTCCATTGTTCTATCGTCATTTGGGTCTCAACTGTTATCCCTAATAATTTTGCAATCATAGCCTCTTCAAGCGTTCTGGCATATCCATCCTGTTCCCCTTGAAAACTTAACATTATATAATCATTAATAATATTCTCTCTACTTGCTTGCCAGCTATATAAATCTTTGATTAATAATTTTTCAGATTTATCAGATACAATTTTCTTCTGCTCATAATAATAATCTTTGATTCCACCATTACTTGTATAGCTTTCTTTAATAATTTCGATATTATTATGTTCTTTCTCATAATCAATATCTGTTAAGATTAACGTTTTTATTTCAAGGAACTCAATAAGCTGACGATACCAATGCGTATACGCACCACCTACTTGAACAAATGCTATATACTGTTGTTGCAGTTTCGTATAAATTTCTTTCTGTAACAGACTCCTTAAATACATACGTTCCGTATCGCCTTCAAACATAATAACCTTATCTACAAAAATAAGATCCGCAAAATTTATTTTAAACAAAATATTATATTCCTGTTCTATATTGTCTGCCAGATCCTTTTTTTCAGATTTCAAATTTTCCAGAAACGCATGCATATCACATATTCTTTTTTCAAATGGTTCACTTCCTCTTCTCACAACTCGTACTCTTTTCATACCTGCCACACGTACTACCTCACTTGAATGTGTAGTGATCATTCCTTGCATTCCCTGATTTTCATACAAATCAATCAGATAACTCACAAATGCTTTCTGCATCTGTGGATGCATATGTGCTTCCGGTTCCTCAATTATGAAAAAATTCACCTTTTTATTCATTTCCTCATCTTTTAATTCATTCATGTACTTCTGAAGCTGCAAATGCATATATATCATATTAGAATAACCTAATCCCTGCGTTTCTTCGTCAAATTTATATTCCCCAATTTGATATTTTGCATTAGATACATTTTGAAGTAATTCTTTTATTGCATCATATGTAACATCTGTATCAACAACCAATTGTTCCTTACGTCCGCCATTCGTGGCACTTATGCTCTGAATAACTGTGCTAAGCTGTTGTAACGAACTCTCAGTGATTTTTTTGACAATGTCATCCTCATCTATCTCATTCAGTAACATATCGGGCCATTTTTCAAATATATTTTCCCATTCATTATTGCCTATAAAATCAATCATTGCCGAACTGATTGTTTTTTTCTTTTTGTCCCCTTTTTCATCTGGCATATCTCTGCTTGCCCAGATATGTTTATAATGAAATAATTTTTGAAATTCTTTTTCATCTTCAATCTTCTGTAAAACTGAATACTCTTTGTCGGCATAGTAATACCCATGCTGATAACTCTGCTGCAATATACTATCAAGAAATACCAGAATTTTCTTCTCTGCAATTTGCTGTTCTCTGTCTTCTGTAGCAGTTTGCAAATGATCTAATATCTCTTTGCATTTATTAAACTGTTTCTTTAGTAAATTTATAAATTTATTCTTTATAAACTTATATTCATATACAAAATAAAAGCTATACGTTTTATTATCAAGATCCATTAAATATGGTGAAAACAATTCTATTATTTCCCCATCTTTATAACTGACCTCAATTCTGACTTTTAAACTCTTCTTTTCTACTTCTTCATCAAAATTTTCATCAAATTTTTTCTCTAATTCTTCTATAAAGGATTTTTCATCGCCAATGATTTCATAACACTCTTTAATTATATTTAGTAATTGTTTTAACCAATCATGATATTCGATCACTGGCAGATCATTTGCTGATATTTTGGTTTTTGACTCACCCAATATTCGATTAAATAATTCAATAATAGATGTTTTCCCACTATTATTAGCACCTGCTATAAAAGTAAGATTCTCTTCCAAATAAATTGATTGACCATTAAATTGTCTATAATTGTAGATATCTACCTTCTTTATTTTCATACTGTGACCAACCTCCGACCTTTTCTTTTTATTGTACTCTCGGTCAAATATTTTAACCATTCGATTCTACGTAATTTTCAGAAATTGCGTCAGATAATCCATATATATTTTTTCAACTCTTAAAATTCTGTAAACAAACAGCCCCATCTCTTGTTTTTCCTTATCATATATTGTAAATTTAATCCATGCATATCGCTCTCCCGGTATATTACCGGTTTTCCTCCGAATAATACAAACTCTGTGTAACTTTCCCATTACACAAGAACGGGAGGATTTAAAAACGACTACTTACAATAACTTAAAACCAGATACCATTCTAAAAAACTTCTGGAAAAACAATGAACACTTTGCGGACCTGTTCAATGCCGCTCTTTTCAACGGCTCACAGGTCATCAAACCGGAAGATTTATCGGAAGCAGATACCGATGTTTCTTCTTTGTTAAAGTTTAACAATCATGCTGAAACCATCCAGAGAATCTGGGATGTTGTGAAAAAGACAGCTTATGGTGTTGATTTCGTTATCTGGGGATTGGAGAATCAATGTAAAATTCATTATGCAATGCCGCTTCGCACTATGCTTGGCGATGCATTCTCTTATCTTAAAGAATATAATGAAATTACTGCCAGAAACAAACACGAAAAAGATTTTTCATCTTCAGATGAATTTCTTTCAGGTCTTAAAAAGACAGACCGTTTACACCCTGTCATCAGTCTCTGTGTTTACTATGGCGAAGACGAATGGGATGGGCCTCTTTCCCTGACTGATATGCTATGCATTCCAGCACATCTCACACCTCTGGTATCAGATTATAAAATGAATCTCATCCAGATCCGAAACAGTGATTCCCTGATTTTTCATAACAACGAAGTTCACACTGTATTCGATCTCAGCAGATTGATTTATAACAAAGAATTTGATAAAATCCAAAGTACATACATGAATCAGAAGTTTGACACAGAACTTAGTCTGGTAATTGGTACGATCACAAATACCAAGTCATTTATTAACCATGCGTTACAATCCGATTCGGAAGGAGGTTCGATCAATATGTGCAGAGCATTTGAAGAATGGCAGGAAGAATGCATTCAGAAAGGCGTCCAGCAGGGCATTCAAACTGGAATTACACAGGGTGAAATTATAGGTACCCTTAAAACCTACAAAAAATGTTCTTTTTCAAAAGAGGACACTCTCAAAAATATCATAACCGATTTTTCTTTATCCGAGGAAGATGCACGGAATTATATGGAAAAATATTGGTAAAATGACAGATCAGCCCTGCTAAGCTAATGCTCGCAGGGCTGATAACTATTTATTCTCTCTTCTATATGCATTTTGAATTTTCTTATAACAAACCATCAAACGTACATAAATAACCTTAAGACACCACCATGCTTTCTGTCGATTGGTTCTGCTGATTCGAGTTTTTAATCGATTATGATGTTTTTCTATATCTTCTCTATAAAAACGCCGTGCACCCATTACAAAATCATACAATCCCAAAATCGTAGCAAAATAATACTCCAGATTTCCCTGTTCCAAATAATCTGTTAATTTCTGTGTCCATAGCGTCCATAAATCTCTTCTTCCAATCGAGCAGCCACATATTGCGTTCGTTATAAGGCTATTACGAACATCATAATATGCAATTACCGGACTCTGGCGATACTCATAAGTTTCATGCCACACCTGAATGCCATTCAATGCCATAGGAACCGTTCCGAGCCGAAGACCATATTCCACATCATCGCAATGAAGGAAAAACGGCAGCGGCTTTTCCTTTTGCACAAATTCCATAGGAAAACATGCAAACCACCATCCCGAATACTCTCCTTCCTGCAAATTCATCCAAAGCAGACATTCCACCTTACGCATGTCCTGCATCCATCCTGTATGCAATATCTCGCTCCGATTCCAGATTTCCGTTTTCGTGTATTGAATGTATTTCTTGTCTGCACGAAACATTCGTCCTGCTATTACCCTATTCTGCATCTCATTTTTTCTCAAAGCTAATAATGCATACATTCGATAAAACGATTCCATATAAAAATCCACATCATCATCCATCAGCAAAACATTGGTAATACCATACTCCTTATGCTGCCTTATATATTCCATTCCCTTCGAAAAGCCACCTGAACCGCCCGTGTTTGAATTATGACAGATTACCAGCGATTTCTCGTTTTGTTCCGGCAAAGAAGATGCATTGTCAATCACGCACAAATTTAATTTGCCAAAATACTCTGTTCCTTCTTTGAAAAAGAGAGACGCTTTCACTTTTTCTAAATTTTGAAGAAGCTGTTTTTCCCTGTGAAAAGTACATATCACAGTGCCAATGCATACTTCTCTTTTCGATAAAGCTTCTGTAGAAAAAATGGCTCTTTTTAACCTAAAATCGTCTTTTGCTTCTATCTGTAAATAGTACAATGCATTTCCTTTTTCTTCAAAAAAAATGTAATCACTTACGTCTTCACGATCACAGATTTCTTTGAACGAAACCAATGTTCGTGTCCCCTCATAAAAACGATACAAAGAAATTCTTCCATTTCCACATGCCTCGAAAGAAATCTTCCAATTTGTAATGCCTGTATATTCTCTCCAGATCCCGGCGTCAAACACATTCATATAAGTGTCAAAAACAATTCTTTCTCCTGCCTGCAAATGTAAGATACCATTTTTATCTGTCAATGCATTTCCCCGGAAAAATAATTCTTTTTCTTCTTCAGAAATTTCCGGATAGATTATATTCTGAACGATCATAATTACAATTCTTTCTCAGCCATATTTAACGCTGCTGCAATCACCTGATCCATGTCATAATATTTGTACTCACCCAGACGTCCACCAAAAATCACTTTATTTTCCGTTTCTGCCAGACATTTATATTGTTCATAAAGCTTTCCGTTTTTCTCGTCATTTACCGGATAATATGGTTCATCACCCGGTTTCCATTCAGAAGAAAATTCTTTGGAAATTACTGTCTTTGGCAAATCCTGTCCATCTGCATCCTTACCAAACTCAAACCATTTGTGTTCAATAATTCTTGTCCACGGTGTCTTTTCATCTGTATAATTTACCGCAGCGTTCCCTTGAAAATTTGGAACATCTAACAATTCGGTTTCGAATCGAACAGAACGATACTCTAACGTTCCAAGCTTATAATCATAAAATGCATCAATGGCTCCTGTATAAATAATTTTATCCGCTATCGTATCATAGGATTCCTTATTTTTCAGATAATCGGCATTTAGCTGAACTTCAATGCCTTCCAGCATATTTGCAACCATCTTCGTATATCCGCCAATTGGGATTCCCTGAAATAGTGCATTAAAATAATTATTATCAAATGTCAAACGTACTGGCAATCTCTTGATAATAAAAGCCGGAAGCTCCTTACATGGACGTCCCCACTGTTTTTCTGTGTAACCCTTGATCAGTTTTTCATAAATATCACGACCAACAAGTGATATTGCCTGTTCTTCCAGATTTTTTGGTTCTACAATTCCTGCTTCTTTTTTCTGTTCTTCGATCTTTGCTGCTGCCTCTTCCGGAGTTACAACACCCCACATTTTATTAAAAGTATACATATTAAAAGGAAGTGAATATAATTCACCGTTATAATTTGCAATCGGAGAATTTGTAAAACGATTAAATTCTGCAAACTGATTTACATACTCACATACCTTTCTATTATTTGTATGAAAAATATGAGCTCCATACTTATGTACCTGAATACCTTCCACTGCCTCCGTATAAACATTTCCTGCAATATTCGGTCTCTTATCAATTACCAAAACTGACTTTCCTGCCTTCTTTGCTTCATGTGCAAAAACTGCTCCATAAAGTCCTGCGCCTACTACTAAATAATCGTATTTCATATTTATCTGCTCTCCTTTAAAATTTGTAATAGAATGCAAGAAAATCTCTTGCATATTTATTCCTGCTACATTATACTAGTTGTGTGATATATTATTATTTTTTCTATCTGCATATCGTTTTTTCAACCTTGTAACTTATCATTTATTTCGTGTATTTCCCCTCTGCACGTTTCCATCATTAGTGAGGTATTCAATGAACACAATAAAACCAACTACATCTTTATCTTATTTAAATGCAACCGGTCAGATTCCCTATGGAATGACAAACGATTACATGTTCCGAATCATCCTTGAAAAAAATAATTATGTTCTGAAAGGACTTATCTGTTCTCTTCTTTCTCTTAAACCAGAAGAAGTTGTTTCGGTTGAAATCCAGAATCCTATTTTACTCAATGAAGCTGTCGACGACAAAGAATTTATCTTAGACATAAAAGTTCTCCTGAATAATTCTGCTGTCATAAATCTCGAAATGCAAATGGCATATCAGCTCAATTGGAAAGAGCGCTCTTTAAGCTATCTCTGCCGGGTTTTTGACCAATTATCACATGGACATCTCTATGGTGATATCAAACCTGCCATCCACATTGGATTTTTGAATTTTGATCCTGTTTCCAGCGAGTATCCCGAATTTTACTCAAGTTACAGGTTATTAAATGAAAAAACTTACACCCCTTATAGTGACAAATTTATTCTCCGTGTGGTAAACTTAAGGCAGATAGATTTTGCAACCGATGAAGACCGTGCCAACCGAATTGATTATTGGGCACGTCTCTTTACCGCAACTACATGGGAGGAAATCAAAATGCTTGCCAAAAACAATGAATTTATTGCTTCCGCTTCACAATCCCTTTATGAATCAAATGCGGACGAGATTACAAGAGAAAAATGCCGTGCCCGTGAAAACTATATATGCCTTGAACGTACTCTGGCAGAACAGGAAAACAGATTAGCTGAGCAGGAAGCTGCATTAGCTACTAAAGATGCTGCGCTTGCTGATAAAGATAAAATTATCGAAAATCTTAAGAAGCAGCTTGCTGAAATTCAGTCTGCTAATAATTAATATTGTGGGTTCAAATCCCACCACCTTGAAAGTGGTGGGATTTTGTTTGGTCTTATATTATAATCGCAATTGAGAACCAAGCAACCTATTGGATGATGTGATTATGAATAGTTCCAGACCAAATAGTTGAAACCTCCGCAACCTCGGACAGCAAATCGAAAACTATTAATTTATAATTCGACCTATATCAATGTTTTCCTCACACATATCAAGTGCAGACGCAATAACAGCATCCATATCATAATACTTATATTCTCCAAGACGCCACCAAAAATAATATTCTTTTCATTATCAGCAAGCTTCTTGTACTCAGCATACAATTTACCATTTTTATCATCATTTACAGGATAATAAGGCTCATCCTCTGGTATAATTCTGCTTTGGTAACATAAGCTTGTATTGGCTTCATTTGTCAAGCTCTTGCCGCGTAAATGGTGCAATGCTTTGCAAATGGAGACAATGCAAGCAGGATGCCACCAGAAGCAAAATTATGTCGTGTCAAATTTTCCTATGACCGGACAGTCAGTGAAATATCCACCGGAATATTCATTTCACCTATTCTATTTTGTATTTTTATTAAACACAATATAATTTTTGATTCTTTCACAAGTAATCATTTTACTTTCTTATCATCCGATAAATGATAACAAGGAATACCTGTAGCATGTGTATCAAATACAACACTATCTATCACCTTAAAATTCTGTGTATCAAATACAACAATATTTAAGCCTCGTCTGTTTACTGCATAGTCTACTCCATCTATCATGATACGAGCTGTATTTTCATGCTTGAATATACTACTAAATACTTCTACACAATGTAATCCTATATTCTGTTTATATTCTATACTTTCTCCATCATCATTCATTTTTTCATATAACAGGACACCATTCACAGAAAGCATAACATAACTTCTCCAATGTTTACCAACAAGATTATAGGTATTTCCAATTTTCTTCATATATGTATCAATTGAATTATTATATAGAAGACCACTAGTATCTTTTACCGAAATGACTATTCCTACCCTCTCTTTTATATTATTTAGTACATTTAAGTACGAATAAATATCAGTAACATAATTAAGTATATTATCTGTTCTAGCTACATTACATACATTTTGCAATTTCATTTCGAGCTCATCTATCTTTTTACTTTGTAAAGATAAAATTCTTCTTAAATAGTCCCTATCCGTTATTTTATCTAGGGTTTTTCTATTAAGTTGTTCAAGAAGCCATTTTTTGCTAAAATCAACCTCATCTCTTATTCTATTTGTAACCTTTGTATAGTCCATTTCTTTTAATTGTACATATCGTTGCTTAACATCGTCAAACGATTCAACTATTCTATCCATAACATTAAGCTTATGTCCTATGGAGTAAAATCTACTCGCTCCACGCGCAGTATTAACTATAGATATAAACGGTTTACCCATAATTAATGCAAAACATGTACCATGAAATGAATCTGTTACAAAAAAATCACATTCCATTATGCTTTTTAATCTTTCTTCAATTTTAAGTTGAACTACATTTAACCCTTCAAGAGGTGCAATATATTCATCTGAATATCCAAGTTCCGAATAAACTTCTGCCTTTAATCCCCTTTTTTCCTCGACAAATTTTATAATATCACGTTTTTCTCTTGTAGGATCAAGTATATATGATGCAATATATGGCTCACTGTGTTCTCTCTTAACATTACTAGCCAAATCTTCATACACTTTTTTATCACATAGAAATACAGGATCCATTACCCAGGCAACATCAATTCCAAAGTTCTGCTTGCAAATATCAATTGCATCTTCCTCTCTTACTGAAAAGGAATCGAACCTACTTATCCCATATTTCATATTCTTCAGCACATCACGATCAATGTATAACTTCTTATGCCCAAACGAAGCTGCGTATGCTATTTTTTTCTTATTATCATCAACCCAATCCAACGAAGTAAATTCGCCTAATAACCTAAACAACTCGGCCTGAAATAACTGATCTGATCCAACGACAAAAGTATTACAAACATCATTAAGCTCTGACATCTGCCACTTTGTACCATAGGTTTTACATATGTCCTTTTTAGGATATGGATTTTTTAAATATATTTTTTCCAATGTTTTCGTTATTGGTTTACTTGGCGATTCCTCAGGATGTTCTATCATAAGCACAGTATTTCCATTTTCTCTAAGAAAATTATATAGTGCCAATTGAGTCAATGAACCTCCAAAATTACCAGCATAAAAATTACTAACTAACCCCACATCATATTTGATTTTCTGTTCTTTTTCTTTTGAATCATTTACACTCAATACTTTATTCACAGATGCACAATAGCTTTCTGACTTTGCAAACTCACGCATAAATCTATCTCTATTTGGATTTTCTTTGTATAAAGCCTTAAACCTATTTGGTAACAATAATGGTTCCACATCTTCCTCTTTAAAGCTTAAACATTTTTTCTTTAATATTTCGACAAGTTCCTTTCCCTTCTCGCTATTTGATACAATAATAGAAGTTCCTTTTCCATCATTCTCTCCCATGTCAACTGTATCAATTCCCCAAAAATCTCCAATCGAAATATCACCTTGCCTAGGAAAATCAGAGAAGGAACAATTATGACAACATTTTCTTAATATGACATTTTTCAAAAAGCCCTTCACGTACTCATCACTGTGAACATTTTCTACATAAGATGTTCCATCATCAAATACTATTTTTATGTAATCAGCTCTCCATCCAAATTCTTTATCCCTAAATTGGATATCTATGGTATTCTTTCCGCTTGATTTTTCTTTAATATATCTTTTTAGCATCTTCTGAGATGGTACTCCATGACACAGAATATCAACTGTTATTAACCTTGATGTATCTATATTTTTCAAAAAAAGATTCAATGCTGCAACCTGGCAAGGAGTTCCAACAAATAGAACCCATTCATTTTCTTTTATCTTATTCCTGACAGCTTTATAAATATCACACATATTGCTTTGAACATACTTAGAACCCCGCATTTTCTCTAATGTGTGTTCATCATAAGCAATGCCATGCTTCAATGTCATATCTTCATCAAAATATGCCCCAAATACACATCCGCCTTTTTCAAATATTATTTCAGCAAGTAATGAAAAAACTCCTCCAGATGAACTATTCCTTCTTACATTATCGTTTGCTCTGGCAGCATATATTTTGGGTTTTGTACTGTTCTCTTTAATTCTATTAATCACTGGACAAATATCCACGCATTTTCCACAATTAACACACTTATCTGTGATAATATGTGGTCTTAAGAATCCTACTTCATCTTCACACATTTCTATCGCATTAACAGAGCAGATATCATGACACGCAGAACATCCTGTACATCTATCCTTTTCGATGATATTTACCACCGTATCTTTTTCCATCTCTTGTTCTCCATTTTCTCTATATGTTTTATAATTTTCTCATTTTCCTACTTCCAGTTACTATTTATATTTAAATATTTCTCCCAGAATTTAATTCCATTTAAAAGTTCTTTAGCATTCATATACTTTTCTTTTACAGAATCATATTTTTTATTAACATTCTTTTTTAACTTAAAATAGGCTTTTAATAATTCAATTTCTTCTTTTTTATTAAAATATGTTTCAAATCCTTTTCCGCTCACTGCATCATAATTCACTGCCCCATAAGCTTTATAGAAGTATGCAATATGAGGATTTTGCACTGGAACACATACTGCCTTATCATGTTTTCCAAAAAGACCATTCAGAGTCAACTTTCTCTTCTTCTGTTCCTTAGGTTCTTCAACAAAATTCAGCATCTGCTCATATTGAGGATATTCAAATGGAATTGTCAGCTCATTTAAATCAGAAAACTTATATCCCGCTTGCATAACAGACATATTAAGTTCTTCTCCGTCCTGTTCCATTAACCACTCTGGTCCTTTAAGAAAGTCAAGTACACCATTTAAAAGAAGCTGTGCATTTTTATATCTTAATGTAAATATTTCTCTAAAGTACTGTTCCCTAAAATCTGCGAGGAACTGTTCTTTAGAATATTCAATTCCACGTACAGCATTATCAATCAAACGATTTCTAAAAATATAATAGTACATAGACGAGCTATATTTATTTTCAAATGGTTCATGCCATACACAAATTCCATTCATAAGAATAAGATGTTTCATATTTCTTAAACCAAATTCAACATCATCTCCCCTAATAAATATTGGCATCGGGAGGTTATCCTCTCTCACTACACTAATTGGCATTGTACAATACCACCATGCATTAAAATCACATTTTTCTTCTACTTCGTTGTATAAACAAGCATCAAGAACCCTCAAATCCAAGCCCTGTTTATGACTTACTAACTGACCGGCATTCCATGTTCCTCCTGCTTCTGTCTGGAACCATTGGAGATCAGTTCTAATCATTGCTCCACCTACAAATGAATCTTTGTATTCATCCTTCAATAGCGACAAAATCCTATATGTCCTATAAATTGATTCCGGCTGCATTACAACATCATCATCCATCAGAAGAACATGTGTTAGATTACAACTATCCTGCATTTTTTTACTCTCAATCAGACATCTTGTGAATCCACCGGCACCACCAAGATTCTTATTTTCATACACTCTTATATAATCACTTTCAAACTGACTTGTATCAATTGTTTTTGCATTATCAGAAATATTTACATACAGTCTGCCATTTAACTCAGAATCTTTATTCAGTAGGAATTCATCCTCAAGCATTTTCATATTTTTATATACATACTTTTCTCTCTTAAAGGTACATATATTAATTGCTAAACCGATATCTTCTGGCTGGCAATCCTCTGCATAATAATACCCACCATAAAACTTTGTATCATCACATATAGACAAAATACTTACGCAATACATACCTTTTGTAAACTCTGTTTTATACTCTTCTTCAAAGAATTCTCCGTCTATCTCTGAATCAAAATATGTTTCACATATGCATTTTTCTAATATTCCAGAAGGAGTTTTTTCTTTGTAAAGTAAAGTTATCCTTACCTTTCCTTCGATTTCAAGATGCACTTTTACATTATTAATTTTCGTATATTTAAGCCATTTACTAGCTGACAATCCATTAAAATATGTATCGAAATTAACTATGGCATCATTCCTTAACTTTATGTAAGAATCTGCAAGTGAGTATTCTACCCTTCCCACTCTTCTGAAATATAAGCTCTCCTCTGTACAGTTTTTCTCTTCAGGCATTAAGAAATGCTGTAATATGCATCTTTCCTTATCTATTGTCTTCGCTTTCTTTTTGCTAAAATAATATCCATACCATGCTGACTGCTTTAATGAATTAATTTTTTCATGCCATACACATAATCCATTAAATTTTATCATTGGGATTCTTTTTATATTTTCTACATCTGATTTTTTTAATCCTTTTTGCATAACCTCATATGGAACAATCGCACACCACCATGCATCAAATTTCAAGACACTAGTACTTATGTTCTCAAGACACTGCTCCAAACATCTCATATCATCTATCAAACAATTATCAGCACCATTAAATACCTTCCACTGCAAGTCACGTCTAAAGACATCACCTTCAACAATGATATTTTTATTTTCATCCTTCAAAAGGCTTAAGAATACACAAATATTATCAATCGCATTTTCCTGAACTATCACATCGTCATCAAGCAACAATGCATATTCATTCCCAGATTTGCCTTTTAGTAAAGATTCAAGCCACTTATCATTTTTTTCACTTACATCTATAACCGAAACATTCTGTGATTTAAAGTGTCCCTCATCCAATGTCTCTCCATCATTTAAAACAAATACTTTATAATTCTTCCCTAATCGCTCCACATTCTTGTATATATAGTTATTATGGTTATTTGCCTTAATCCACAAATTAACCTTTGAATCGCTAGCATAAATATTATCATCTGTATAGTAAAATCCAGAAATAAATTCAGCTCTTCCATTAACGCACAAAATTCGCACTGAATACATTCCAATCACAAGTGTATCAAAAGCGGCGTCAAAATAGTCTCCATCAACTTCTGAGTTGTAATATGATTCGTATACACATTTCTCATTTATCCCATCTGCAGTCTTTTCATGAAGGAACAGTGCAACTCTTACTTCACCTTTGATTTGTAATCTAACCCGAACATTTTTGACATTTGTATAACAAAACCAGCTATCAGCAAAAAAAGCATTGAAATATGTATCAAAGCCCAATATTCCATTTTTCTTTATTGTTATGCAGTCATCTGCCAATGAATACTTTACCTTATCGTTCTTCCTAAAATACATTCTCTCCTCTGTACAATCTTTTGTTGAAGGCAATATTATACTCTGCAATTTAATCATGTGATTTACTTCCTTTCATCCCTTATTCATTCATTTTCCTATACTCTTTACAAATCAATCTCGACTCACCAATCATCTTCAATTTTCCCTTTTCAATCCATACAACTTTTGAACAATTTTCAATGATAGTGTTCATGTCATGTGAAACTATTAATACTGTTGCTCCTCCGTGGATCATCTCTTTCACGCGCTTCAAACTCTTCTTGCGGAAAAATTCATCCCCGACCGAAAGCACCTCATCTAAAATGAGGATCTCTGCGGTTTCGCCAATCGTTGCGATCGCAAAGCCGAGACGGCTGACCATACCGGAGGAAAAGTTTTTTACTTTCTCTTCCATAAAGCCTTCAAGTTCTGCGAACCTGACGATCTCGTCATATTTGGAATCGATAAATTCTTTGGAATAACCGATGATAGCACCATTTAAGTACACATTTTCCTTGGCGGTCAGTTCCACATCAAAACCGGTTCCAAGCGTCAGCAGCTGCACTTTCCGGCGGTCGCACTGCACTTCGCCGCTGCTCGGTTTTAAAGCTCCGGACACAATTTTAAGAAGTGTACTTTTACCGGAGCCATTCGTTCCGATGATTCCTACCACTTCGCCCTTATATACATTGAACGACACATGATCTAACGCAAGCAGTTCCCGGTAACTGATCTGTTTTTTCAAAAGCTGAATCACATACTCTTTGATACCGGAGACATTGTTCATCGCAATCCGGAACTGCATCGTGACATCCTTCACAGCAATGACAGGCGCTTCTCCTGCTTGTTCCTCCGGCACAGCCGTATTGGAATACTTTTCAGCAGCATTTTGTCCATCAGAATTCTTTTTATCGGATGAATTATCATCTCCGGCAGACTGTTCCAGTTCCGCCCGCCATGCGCGGATCTCCTCCTCAGAGATATCCAATGCCAGATCTTCTATCTCAAAATCATCTGCCGCATTTGTGTCAGAGGAAGTTTCGGATTCCCCTTGTTTTAATTTGTTTTTTCTGGATTTAATCCGATTGTTTGTTTTCCCGGATACAGATGTACCATCCTGCCTCTGTTTATTTTTATCCATATGGATAACCAGAAGAATTGCAAGAAACATGATCACTAATGTCACAGCCAGAATGATGATCAATATTTTCATCTGATTCTGAAAGTTCTCCTGCCCTTCATTCGGATTCCAGGTTTCCAGCTTATTTCCGGTCGTGATCTTATAAAATCCGGTCTGACCTTCCATATCTATCGCATAGACGATGGATTCGCTCTGGATGATGTCAAGTGTCAGTTCCTGTGGCCACTCACTGCACACATACGGAGACATGAAGTAATATTTTTCTCCGTTGACTGTGATGGAATTGCAGGGATACAGTTTATCTTTTTCACTGCTGTAAGCGTACAGGTAAAGGTTTTTTTGACTGTCCGCCAGATACACAAAACTGATATCTCCATTTGCTGACAGATATGCAGCTACTTCTGTTCCCTGATAGGTGATGGTTCCGGTATCATACTGGAAATCAATGTTCTCCGGCGTGTACTGGGAGAGATCCACCAGATAGTAGGTTTGCTCTTCCACTGACACTTCCATCACTGTCGGAATATCCGAAACCGGATTCTCTTCTTCAGTTTCCGTCTCCTGACTTTCCTCCTGCGGAGCGTCCCCAACCGTATCTTCACCGGAAATCGTGACATAGGTGGATGCCAGAGTTGCCACATCAAACTCTTCTTCATTCTCTCCTGCTGTGTGGATCACTGCACTCTCTATTTTTATATCTGCCGTTCCACCGCTTCGTGTCTGGAACTTTAACATGTATTTGACCTGCGCATTGACTCCGGTTCCACTTAACGTGATAACTCCGTTTTCCTCGGAATCACCACCCCCGGTGTACTCCAGACGCCTGTTATCGTAGGATATTTTAACCTCATAGGTTCCGATCTTCGAATCCCCATTCAGGTATACGCCGATTGGAAATGTCTCATTGTCGGTTGCCGTATAGTAATTCGATCCGAACGTGACAGTTGCATTTTCCGCACGGATTTCCCACGGTATTCCTATTGCCAACACAAAGAATGTGCCCAGGAGTATTATCCTTTTCCATTTTTCCCAGATTCTTAATCTCACTTTTGTATCTTCACTCCAATCTCTGCTTTTTCCTTGTACTGTTCCTTCACGGATTTTTTTTTCTGTATATAACCATTATATTTTCTGCATCACATTATTTTCTTTTTTCGAGAACACGTAGTAACCGATCAGAAAACTTACAATGCCCCACAAGATCATTTTGATCCATAGATCCGTCTCCGGCCATTTCTGATACATGACGCAGTCCCTCGCAAATGCAATGTAGACAAACACCGGATTGTTTCCGATGACTTTCTGCATCATCAGCGTTGTACTCTCATACGGATAAAAGATCGCTGACATGTACATCCAGAGTGTCAGGACAATCGAATACAGGTATTTGATATCCGCAAAAAACACGTATAAAATCGAGAGCACATACCCGATTCCCATGGAGAACAGCAGGCAGAAAAATACATCGATTGGAAACAGTAACAGCGTCGGACTGATTTTGATCTGAAACACCACGAGCATGAGCACATAGGCAATACAGGTGTAGCCAAAGTTTGTCAACGCGGTATAGATCCTTGCTAGAACAAATGTTTGTTTTGGCAATTTTACTTTCAACAGCAGCGTCCGGTTATCGACGAGCGCCGTCATTGCAGAGTTCGTTGCACCGGAAAAGAGCTGCCAGAAAATCGTTCCGGTCAGATAGTAGATTGGATAGTTTTCAATCGTACGTTTAAAAATCGTGCTGAAAATCATGGACATAACTGCCATGGTCATCAACGGATTTAACACACTCCAGATGACTCCGAGAAAAGACCTCGCATATTTTCTTTTGATCTCTCTGTCCACAAGCTGCTTGATGACAAAGTAATATTGTTTCAGTTCTTCCTTATTCTTTCTCACAATGGTAATTTCCTGTCTTTTTTTATCTATACTTTGTGGTAAATTTCTTCTGCAATTTGATAATCTGATTCAGGTTGTAATTTACTTGCCATGAATCATATTTTGTTTTATCCATTTGCGCATATAAATGATATATTTATAAAAAACGGCATGCAAACGGTTTCTCGCCCTGCCTTTTTCATCAAGTGTTTTGCACGATGCGATGCTGCCCTCGATCCACGCACTCTCATGGAGTACCTTTTTCCGAATGCCTGTCATGATGAGCAGACGGTTGAGCAAATGATGGTTTTTGATCTCCTGCTCTGAAAAATCTGCGGACACTTTCTGATTGTCATCCTCTCTCACATCATCCGAGAAAAGCAGGCTTCCGTATGCCTCTGCCTCAAACTGTGTCGGGTTTCCCATAAAGGGTGATAGAAGTTCCTCCACATACCCGCTGTCTGCCTGCGGCAATGATTGCTTTTTCTCCTGCAGAAACTCTTCCAGCCAGCAGATATACCGGCTGATCCGTTCCCGGTTCAGGTTCTCCCTGCTGTCTGTCACCGGAACATAGATGATTTTATCCTTCCCGCTCTCTGTCCTGTAGGATAATGTCATGCCCTCCGGTGCAGAAAATACTGCTTCAAACAGGCTGTTACTGAAATGTACTTTTCTTTTGATCTCGCCCCACGGCGTGAAGTAAAAACTGTGATAGTTTTCCCTTTCCTCCCCTTCCGGGATCTCATACAGACCAAAATAGTATCCTTCGAGCTTTCTGTCCGGCTGTTTCTGACGGAGCAGATGTTCAATGCTCTGCTGGATCGTACCGATCCAACCACTGTCCACCAGTGCATAAGGAACCGGTTCCAGCAGCCCCTCCTGCGTGAGATAGCCGATTGCTGTCCCATAAGCTTCTTTGGAATGTCTGTCTATATAATGAAATAAAAGTGGTATCTTTTTTAAGCGGTCTTTTAACTGCATGACCTCGTGATAATTGATGACTTTTCTGTAATTCTCCGTGTACCCGGCAAGTGCTGCGATCTCCTCTGCCTCTTTGTCTGTCAGTGCTGCACGCTGCATGATTTTTTCAAAGGTCACATCGATTCCTCCGACACAAATGCGTTCCAGACAGCGTTCCCCGAGAAGATGATATTCCGGCACACGCACCGCATATCTTGACACTTTGAGATATCTGCACTCGATGTCCAAATCATATTGTTTGCAGAGCTGTTGTGCGGCAAGATACATCTGATAGCCATCCCTTGCCAGAAAGTAAAGCCGCTTTTTTCCGCTTTGCAGAGTCTCCTGCAAAACCCACAGCACATACTCATAAAGTGTCGGCGCAAGCACACGCTCATAGATTTCTTTCTCGGATTGGGCTTTTTTATAAGATTGTAGTCTCTGTTCTCTGCGGTCGGTCGGATTCATAACTGCTATACTCCAATCTGGCATTTTCGGGCATCTGTTCTTTTTTGGATTTCCACCATGTCTCACCGCGTTTTAATAACGCAACGATTCCAGGCGGAATCAGACCGCCCACAACCGGACGGATTACATAGAGCCAGCCCAAGGGAAACAGCAGATGCATGGCTTTAAAATTCCGGTAGCGGAGTTTTGCCTCGTTGATCCGGAAGTGAAATCTGCGTTTCTGAAAAGACTGCTTGTCCTCCCGGTACGCAAACAGGTATTGCTGAATGTTGTACCCCTGATAACCAAGCTGATGCAGACGCATGAATATCTCATAATCTTCACAGCGCAATGTTTCCGGGGAAACATGATAACCTTCGTTTTTTTCAAATAGTTTTCTGCGGTACATGACCGTCGGATGTATGAAGGGAGAAAACGGCAGATAGTCTTTATCGGACGGAAGTTCCGGCATTTTGCGTTCTCCCCAGACACCGTTTTCATCAAATAATCTCGTATTGCAGCCACACCACGCATACTCTTTGTGCTGCTCCATAAAATCATACTGCACCTGCAGACGCTCCGGCAGTGCGATATCGTCTGCATCCATGCGGGCAATGTATTTCCCTTTTGCAGCGCCAATACACATATTTAAGGAAAAAGCCAGACCGTGATTCTCCTCTTTTCCAATCAGGACAATCCTCTCGTCAAGCTTTTCTAATTCTCTGATATAACCTGCCACCTCCGGATCAGAACCGTCATCGTAAATGATGAACTCGAAATCCGTGAGTGTCTGGTTCAATATGGACTTTACTGCCTTTTGCAGTGCCTCTCTGTTCCACTGGTTGTAAACTCCCATGATCACAGAGACTTGTTTTTCAAACTCTGCCCCCATACGCTTTTATCGCTTTCTTTCCTGCGTCACGCTGATCTCCTGATAGACACGGCGCATTATTTTATCTGTTGCCTCTATGCTGAATCTTTCTGCTGTCCTTCTCCCATGCTCTCCCATTTCCCTGCGTAGCTGCCTGGACTGTCTCATACGGCAGATCGCATGCATGAAATCTGCCACTTTATCTGCCTGACAGACAATGCCATTTTCCGTATGGCACATGTACTCCCTGCTTCCGCGGTTATCTGATGCGATCACCGGGACTTCACATGCCAGCGCCTCGATGGCTGCAATCCCAAGTCCCTCTCTCTTAGATGGAAATGCAAAGCAGTCTGCACTCTGCAGAACATCCTGCACATCATTGCGGTAGCCTAACAGTCTGACCTGTTTTTCCAGATGATATTTCTGGATCAGATGTTCTAATGTTTCCCTGTAAGGGCCTTTGCCACAGATACTGTAATAAATATTTTCGTCGTGTAACCGGGCAACTGCCTCGATCACGACTGCATGATTTTTATTTTCCACAAGTTCTCCCACCGAAACGATGTGAAATCCATCTGGCGGGATATCCAGTTCTTTTCTTTTTAATTCTCTCAATTCCGGTTTTTTCCGGAACTTCTCTATATTCACACCGACGCCCGGAATCTGTTCCACACATCCATGCTCTTTTAAACGAAAGCGGTTTGCTCTCTCATAATCTTCTCTGTTGATTGTAATGATCCGATCGGTAAATGCTGCCAGAAACCTCTCTGCCGTATAGTAGAGCAGCCAGTTTTTCTTCGGTGCCCCCTCATAAAAATGAAACCCATGTGCCGTGTATACAACATATGGTTCTCTTCCGGAAGCTTTTGCGGCAAGCCTTCCCACCACGCCACCCATTGGATTGTGGCAGTGTACCAGACTGATCTGTTCTGTTCTGATGATCTGTTTTAACTGTAAAAATGCTTTTGTATTTTTTGTGATCTGAAACGGACTTTTTCTGATATCGATATGATGTAAAATCAGTCCGTCTCTTTTCAACTGGGTTTGATCGATATTGTAAATCGGATTTTCAAAATCGGATGCATAATGAACCGTATAACCATTCTCCTGTAAGATTCTCACATCATTCATTTCAAATTGCGGTACGAATCCGCTGATGGTTGTGATTATTAATGCATGCTTCATTCTACTTCATCCTGTCAGTTCTTTTTCCGGCGGTCTGCATAACACAGACCGCCTGTTATTCCTGCTTTTGCAGGAACTACCACATGTTCATTCTTTTCTTTTTATAAATCTTAAGATTCATAAAATTAGTTGTTAAATTTAACTTTTGCTCCGCATACTGCGATACCTGCTACACAGATAAGCACAATAATTGGTAAAACAGGTGTTGTTTCTCCTGTCTGAGCTGATGCATTGTATGCAACAAATGCGATTGGAGAAAGAGATGTAAATGTAGCTGTTACAGTTCCGTTTCCAACTGAATCCGGGTTGATAACTTCCCAGCTTCCGTCATGTTTCTGATGTAAAACAGCGATTTTCTGTCCTGCTGTCACACCGTTAACAGAGAATGTCAACTGTGCTTTCTCGAAAGAAACAGGAAGAGTTACATCGATCATCTGTAAAACTTTAGCTGTAGGAGCTACGCTTGCAACTGCCTGTGTCTGAGCTGCTTCAACCTGAGCTGTTGTAACAGCTTTTACAGTTGGAGCTGCTGTAGAAGCCACGCCATCGATCACGATGCCGTCTGCTGCTACTGTAACGTTAGCATAAGCAGTAGCCTCTGTTGTAGTTGTCTCAGATGTTTTGGTTGTTGGACTTGTTGCAGCGAAAGCTGTTGTTCCCATAGCCATAACCATTAATGCTGTAAGTACGACTGCGATTTTTTTCTTCATAACTTGTTTTCCTCCTTTCCTCACGTATTCCATGTGGTTTCTATATTAAATAAGGAATTTTCCTTACTTAATATCCTCTGATTCTACCGGTTCGTAGAACACGTCAATGATGAGCTGATACAGCGCATCGTCATCGACATAAAATTCCTCATATTTATCTCCCATCAGTGTCTCACCCTGCATGGTGTACAAATGGTCGATATCAAAGTTGTATCCCAAAGCCTCAGAAGCGAGGTAAGTAAATTTTGTAATATCAATGTCTGTCACCATATATTTGGATATGGTGTTGTATAAATCCACTGCAATGGACGGATTTGTGATCGCCTTGTTTTTTGCCTGTGCAATAAACGTGGTCAGGAACTGTTTCTGGCGCTCTAAACGCAGGGAAGAACTGTTAAACACATTTTCATTTCTTCCGCGCACATACCAGTAAGCTTGATGTCCGGTCAGTGTCACTTCATCTCCCTGATGGAGATCCATATCGTATTCCGGGTATATGACATCATCTAAAACTGTCACCTGCACACCGCCAACCGCGTCGTTTAAAGCCGGGATAGCTCCCATGTTGATTGCCGCGTAACCGCTGATCGGAAGATTGTAAAAAAGTCTCGACACTGCCGCCACACTCCGCTCACAGCTTAACTCCATGCCGTCGCCGTAACCGTGCTGTAAAGTGATCTGCTTCGTATACTGTCCCATGTAAACACCGTCCTCATCGTAGACATCCACGAGTGCCATCGCATTGCGGTTGACCGCAATAATGGAAACGGATTTATCGTGCGGATTCATCACTGCCAGAAACATTGCGTCAGCCTGTCCGCCGCTCAGACCGTCTTTTGCCTTTTTTACAACATCGTCATTGTCAACACCCATGACGAGAAATGTCATGATATCTTCGTTGTAGGCATAGATCTGACCATTATAGCGGATCCATCCGTCCTGCCAGCCCTCTTCGGTTGATTCCGTGGATTCGAGTACCGGTGCTTCGCCGGAAATATTTTTTCTGATTCCACTTTTTCCAAGTGCTCTTAACACTCCAAATGCGATAACTGCAAAAAGAATCAGGCATAACAGTACAATTCCCACGATTTTTAAAATTTTCACCCATGTTTTCTGTTGTTTTTTTGTCTGTTCTGTACTTTTTTGTTTATTCATTCAGTAAAACTCCCTGTACAAGATAACGCATGTTTTTCTCACCGGAAACGCAGGTCGACAATGTGACAATGCGGTTGTCTGCATTGACCGTAACATCCCGTCTGATGTTCGCACTCATATCACGTACCTCAAAAATCTGGTCGAGGTAATTCTGAAAAATCTCCGGATTAGCAAGATCAAAGTTGTAGATCAGATGAATCGCATTGTATTTGTAAGCGGCAAAAATTTCATACACATAGGTTTTGTCTTCCGTATAGATATAGAAGTAAGGGTTTTCCTCAAACACCTGCTGGTCCTCAAAATTATGTAAAGATGCAAACATGCTTCCGTTTTTCATGTTGTGACCGTATAAAACAGTGTTCGGATCCGTAAAATCTTTCGTGTTCACGCTTTCCGTGTAAATGCAGCCTGGAAGCCCTTTTGAGCCGTCCATATTGTGTTCCAGATAATAGGCATCATCCGTCGGGTGCTGTAACACCGGGTAATCAACATTAGTTCCCGGCACATAAATCCAGGCATACACATCGCTGTTCTCTTCTTTTAATGCTGCGAAATCAATGTCTTTTTCCGGGATTTCAATTCCAAGGCTTTTTAAAACATCCGGTGCTTCTTCCGTTTCCGGCTCTGGCACCTCCTCAGTCGCCTGCGGTTGACTGCCTGCATTTTCCAGTAAAGCTTCGTAATACTCCTGCTGCTTTTTCTGCTGATATTTTTGGATTCCAATGATTATGAGACATATGATAAGAACGATACTGAAAATGATAAGCAGTATCTTCCATATGATATTTTTCTGATTTCTTTTGTTTTTCATAACTTTGCCCTTATGCGTTATAAACATATTTTGTTTTCGTGTTTTAAACACTATTTATAATACACATGTCAGTTGATTATGTCAACAGAAGAAACTTACAGTTTTCTGACATATCTTACTTGTTTTTTTGTTCAATATCACATTTAAAACGTATCTCGCACATACCTTTTAAACTCACTATTAAATTACGTTTCCATTGTGTTTTATTTCTACGTTTTTTTCGCAAGAATATGATACAGAGAATCACACACAATAAGAAACAAATGAGAAAGGGGAGTTTTTATGAACCGAAAAAGAGAAGCGTATGACCGTTTAGCCGTTGGCGACCGCATTCGAAAAAAAAGAGTCCAGTTAGGATTTTCACAGGACGAGGTTGCAGAGAGAATAGACCGTGCACCGAAATACTGTTCAGACATCGAGCGTGGCACCTGTGGAATGTCCACAGAAACAATGCTTGCGATTTCTGAGTGTCTCGACATGAGCCTTGATTATATGATGTTCGGGGAACAGACAGACGAAGAGGCAAGACGGCAGGAAAACGATGAACTTGCAGTGATCCATATTCTCTCAGGCTGTTCAAAGCAACAGCGTGATTATGCGATCCGCCTTTTGAAATTGTATATTGCCTCTATGCAGATTTCGTAGAATCCGTTATAATGAACCATGCGCCTGGTAATTCCGGGCAGATTTTTTTAGAATAAGAGGTGCACAAAATGGCTCTTGATGGATTTGTGATTTCCAATATCGTATATGAATTAAACCAGACAATTTTAAATGCAAAGATCAGCAAGATCGCGCAACCGGAAAACGACGAACTGCTCTTCACCTGTAAAGGAAGCAACGGGCAGTTCCGTCTTGCCATGTCCGCAAGCGCATCTCTGCCTTTTCTATATCTGACGGACCAGAATAAACCAAGCCCTATGACCGCACCAAACTTCTGTATGGTGCTGCGCAAGCATATTGCAAATGGAAGGATCATAAAGATTTACCAGCCGCATATGGAACGTATCATTCACTTCGATATTGAACATCTGGATGAAATGGGCGATCTCTGCCAGAAAACGCTGATTGTAGAGCTGATGGGAAAACACAGCAATATCATTTTCTGTAACAGTGATGGAAAAATTATTGACAGTATCAAACATATCTCATCGATGATGAGTTCCCTGCGTGAAGTGCTTCCGGGGCGCGACTACTGCATTCCTGCCACACAGGATGACCGTTTAAACCCGCTCGAAGTTACGGAAGAAGCCTTTATGGATATGGTTATGAAGAAACCGGTCTCCATTGCAAAGGCTCTCTACTCTTCTTTTACAGGCTTAAGTCCCCTGCTTGCCTCCGAAATATGCCACCGCAGTTCCATTGACGGAGATATGCCGGTCGACTCGCTGGATGATGATGGCAAAAAGCATTTATTTAACAATCTCACATGGATTGCAGATGATGTAAAAAATCATACCTACAAACCGAACATTATTTTTAAGGGAAAAGAACCGATTGATTTTTCCTGCGTTGAACTCACACAGTTTTCGGATTACGAAGCAAAGAATTTCGATTCCATCTCACAGGTTTTGGAGGAATATTATGCTTCCAAAAATGTGTATACAAGAATCCGGCAGAAATCCGTTGATTTGAGAAAGATCGTTTCCACTGCCCTAGACCGCAACCGCAAGAAATACCAGTTGCAGGAAAAGCAGTTGAAAGACACAGAAAAACGGGATAAATATAAAGTATACGGTGAGCTGATCCACACCTACGGCTATGGTTTAGAGGAAGGTGCAAAGAAGTTAGAGGCACTGAACTATTACACCAACGAGATGATCACCATTCCGCTCGACTCTCAGTTAGACGCCAAGGGAAACGCGCAGAAATATTTTGACAGATACAACAAATTAAAGCGTACTTATGAGGCACTCACCAAGCTGACGGAGGAGACAAAAACAGAGATTGAACATCTCGAAAGTATCTCCACGGCTTTAGACATTGCCCTGACGGAAGACGATCTCGTACAGATCAAAGAGGAGCTGATCGAGTTTGGCTATATTAAGCGCAAAAAGACCGATAAAAAAGCCAGAATCAAGAGCAAGCCGTTCCACTACCGCTCCTCCGATGGCTATGATATTTATGTTGGGAAAAATAATTACCAGAACGATGAACTCACTTTCAAGTTTGCAACCGGAAACGACTGGTGGTTCCATGCAAAAGGAATGCCTGGTTCCCACGTCATCGTAAAATCCAACAATGAAGAATTGCCGGACCGCGTTTTCGAGGAAGCCGGAATGCTTGCCGGATATTACTCCAAAGGACGCGAAGATGAGAAAGTGGAGATTGATTATCTACAGAAAAAAAATGTCAAGAAACCAAACGGGGCCGCGCCGGGATTTGTCGTGTACTACACAAACTACTCCCTGACTATCCATCCGGATATTTCAGGGCTGACGCTGGTTTCGGATTAAAAAATCGCAGGGGTACAACCCCCTACGATTTTTTTATTTCCAGAATACCTTTCCTCCGAAATCTTCTGCCATTTTGATACATCCTTTATAAGATGCCAGATCATGATACTCATTCGGATCATGCGCGTCTACACCTACAATAAATTCATTTCCGTTTTCCACACCAAGTTTCACAAACCTGCGATCTGGATAATTGCACAACTCCCGGAAACCATTCACATTAATTTCAATTGGAATCTGCTCGTCTTTTAATCTGTCTGCAAGCTTTTTCATGTACTTTGTATACAATGCTTCATCTCCGGTGAAGTTTACGATATCCGGGTGTGCCACCATATTAAAATATCCGGTATCCAGTGCATTTGTCAGCAGATCTACATAGCTTTTCAGATGCATTTCATCCGTCCAGTTTTTCCTTACACTGATAAAACTTTCATTTTCATAGAAAAAATGCTGTGCCAAAAGCAGATAATCCATTGGATACTGTCTGATTTCTTCAATTGTCGGCTCAAAAATCCCCGGAAAATATTCCATTTCCAGTGCGAGGAAAATCGTGATATCCTCCCGATATTCTTTTTTCAAGGCCTCAATGGTTTTTACGTAGTCCTCCAACTGGTACATTGTCATGCGGATTCTTGAGACATATCCATTTTTGAATAAATAAGGGGAATGGTCGGAAAAGCCGATCACCTCAAAGCCTTCCTTAATTGCCTCCTCGACATATTCCCGCTCTTCTCCCACTGCATGCTGACAGCGCACTGTGTGCGAATGAAAATTGCATTTTCTGTCTTTATAATCATTCATGTCAAAATCAAAATAACGTTTCATTCTACTCTACTTCCTTCATACTGATTTGTCGAATGAGCAGTTTTGCAGTGACAGTGTTCAAAATGGCGTGCTATTTTTTCAGGCGAAGCATCTCTGTATAGGCAAGCAAAAATGGTCCGACACCTTTGGCATCGTCCTTGACAACCGGCTCCGACATATAATAATCATAAGTACCCGGCCGTCTGTTTGCGCCCCCTAAGCCTGCCACGAGACAGATTCCATCCAAATGAAGGTTTCCGTTTTCATCCGTGGAAAGATATTGGTCACAGATTCCATGAAAAGCCTTCTCTCCATATGCACGATAGCTTTCTGGCAAAAATCCAAGACGGACACCTTTTAAAAGTGCATATGCCATAATAGAGCTTCCACTTGTTTCGAGATAGTTTTTGTCCATGCCGCCGAAATTCACGACCTGATACCACATACCGCTCTCATCCTGATATTTTAACATAGCATCCATGAGTTCGACAAATATTTGTTTTAATTTTTCGTAAGATTCTCCTGCAGCCGATGCGTCTGCTTTGTCTAGTGTATCAAGCAGTGCCATGGAAAACCAGCCCAGTGCGCGCAGCCAGAAGTTCTGGCTCAACCCGGTGACTTTATCGCACCAGAACATTGCTCTGGATGAATCATACGCATGATAGTATAATCCGGTCTTTGGATCTCTCATATTTTTTTCAACATTAAAAAATTGCTGGAAAATATCGTCATAATTTTTTTTATCATGAAAACGGGTCTCATATTCCATATAAAACGGCTGACACATATACAGCCCGTCCAGCCAGACCTGATCCGGATAGATATTTTTGTGCCAGAAGTTCCCCTCTTTCGTGCGCGGCATCTGTGCAACCTGACTGTAAACAAGATCAATTGCTTTTCTGTATTTTTCTTTTCCTGTCAGGTCAAAAAGCTCAAACAGTGTTTTTCCCGCATTCACATTATCAATATTTAATTCATTGACATCATACCCCTCAATTGTCCCATCTGCATTCACTTTGCAGTCAATAAAATCATCTGCAAATTTCAAGTATTTATCCTCTTTCGTGATCGCATGCATTTCCAAAATCGCTTTGATCATACATCCATCAATGTAATTCCATGTGGATTTTAACCCCTGCATGATTTTTTCGATGTTCCAGATGGGACGATCCGGTGTACTTTTTTCCATTAGTTCCTCAATATACTTTTCGATTTGATCCATAGTTCTTCTCCTTTTTTAACCTTCTATATCTAGGCGTTTGCGAAACTCATCTACTCTTCTTTCAATTGTTCAATTTAGATTTTCATGAGTTTCGCAATTGTCTACCTTCTATATCCATCATAATCAATGTTCTCCTGTTTGTAAATATATTTTTGTAAGCGCTTACATATTTTAAAGAAATAATTGGCACTATTGCAAAAAACTGCATGTGTATTACATATAAAAAATCACATACTATCACTGAACAAACAAAAAGAAATTTTTGAATGTTCTTAAAATAAACCAGAGCAGAAAAAAGACCTAAAAAACAAAGGAGGACTTACTATGTCAAATCGTTCATCTAACAGAGCAGCCGTTCCAGAAGCAAAGAGTGCCTTAGACCGTTTCAAATATGAGGTAGCAGGCGAAATCGGTGTACCATTAAAAGATGGTTACAATGGTGACTTAACTTCCAGACAGAATGGTTCCGTCGGCGGCTATATGGTTAAGAAAATGATTGAAGCACAGGAACAGCAGATGTCAGGAAAATAAAATTTCCCTGAACAAGAAAAGAACCTTGGATTGATATGATCCAGGGTTCTTTCTACGTGTTTTATGAAGTTTTTACTGCTTCATTCGTTATAAATTTAATTTATTTCTCTGGTCTGCCAAAAACAGTTCCAGATAGTCTTTCAGGTTTTTATGATCCTCGCTGGAAAGTTCCGGGTCTTTTCCTAAAATATCCGCAACTTCCTCGCTTGCGCGCTGCATAATATAGGCATCCTGATAGATATCCGCAAGCGCAAACTGCATTTCACCGGACTGCCGGATGCCAAAGAAATCCCCGGGTCCGCGTAGTTTCAGATCCTCACTTGCAATTTTAAAGCCATCGTTGGATTGATTCAAAATATCCAAACGTTTCTGTGACTCCTTGGAGTTGCTGCAATTGACCATAATGCAGTATGACTGCGCATCCCCTCGTCCGACACGCCCGCGAAGCTGGTGAAGCTGTGCAAGGCCAAAATGTTCCGCATTTTCGATCATCATAACCGTTGCATTCGGAACATTCACTCCAACTTCTACAACTGTAGTTGATACGAGCACCTGTATCTCATTTGCTGCAAACCGTTCCATAACGTCATTTTTCTGCGCAGGTTTCATCTGCCCATGTAAAAGCCCGATTTCAATCGTATCCGGCAGTTCCTCTTTCAGACGCTTCGCATAGTCTGTGACATTCTCTGCCTCCATGTTCTCGCTTTCTTCCACCAACGGACAGATCACATACGCCTGATGACCGGCAGCCACCTCTTTTTCGATAAACCGATACGCTTTCGGACGGTATCTGGTGTCCACCACACAGTTTTTGATTGGCAGACGTTTTGCCGGCACCTCATCTACTACGGAAATGTCCAGATCACCGTATAAAATAATGGCAAGCGTCCGTGGAATCGGAGTTGCACTCATGACAAGAATATGCGGCTTTGTTCCTTTTTCTGAAAATGTTTCCCGCTGTTTTACGCCAAACCGGTGCTGCTCGTCTGTGATCACAAGCGCAAGGTTCTGATAAATCACCTTTTCCTGTATCAGCGCATGTGTTCCGATGATCAGTGCATCCGGGTGATCTAAAATCTCCTGATATGCCAGCTTTTTCTGTTTTGCAGTCATGGAACCCGTGATAAGAATCACTGGAAAATCCAGTCCAAATATCTCACACATGCTCTGAAATGATTCGTAATGCTGTCTTGCAAGCACCTCTGTCGGTGCCATAATCGCAGACTGATAGCCATTGTGTGCAGTGTCTGCCATCGCTAAAAACGCAATGATCGTCTTTCCGGAACCGACATCTCCCTGAATCAGACGCTGCATGACGTAGTCACTCCGCATGTCCGCCCGGACCTCTGACAATGCCCGCAATTGGGCATTTGTGAGTTTATAAGGCAGTTTTTCGATCAGTTGCTCCACAAAATCATCCGACTGGAAAGAAAACGGATTTTTCTCTTTTTCCTTCTTTTCCTTCTGATATTGCAGGTTTAAGATAAATAAAAAGAGTTCGTCAAACACAAGCCGTTTTCTTGCCTCGATCAACGTCTCCATATCGTCCGGGAAATGAATCTGTTTGATTGCATAATTATACTCGCAGAGCTGATGTTTTTCCCGCAGTTCTGTCGGCAGATAATCCCGGAATAAATGTTCCTCCTCCAAAATGGACCGTTCTGCTTTCAGCACAAGCTGATTTGATAATCCTTTCGGCAGGGTGTAAACCGGAAGCAGCAAATGCTCCATCGCCTCATATTTTTCCGGCGTATAAATTGCCGGCTGCTCCATGACAAACCTTCCGTTTTTGTGTTGTACCTTGCCGTAAAACACATAATTTTCGCCCGGATGAAGGCTGTTTTTGATGTATGGAAGCCGAAACCACACCAGTTCCAGGCGTTTTCCCATGCCGGCAATCGAAGTCACCGTGATCTGCATGCTGCGCACTCTCTTCACAACCGGAGTCTGCCGGATCTGCCCTATGACTGCCGCAGTCTCCCCCTCCACCACTTCGTCAGGACGTTTGATCTCCGGGAACTGCACATAAGTTCTTGGAAAATAGGAAATCAGATCCCGGATTGTCTCAATATTTATTTTAAGAAAAAGACCGGCTGTTTTATCGCCGATCCCTTTCACTTCTTTTATGGATGAATTTAATCTCATACTTTTATTCTACGGAAATTACATAATAGTAAATTGGCTGTCCACCGTAATGCACTTCCACTTCTACATCCGGATATTCCTCTTCCACTTTTTCTGCGATCTCGTTGGCAGAATCTTCGTTCATTTCCTCGCCATAGTAGATGCTTAAAATTGCAGAATCCTCATCGATCATTTCACCGATCATCTCAAGAACTGTTTTCTCCATATCTGTGCCAACAGAAAGGATTCCCTTGTCACCGATTCCCATGTAGTCATCCTGTTTGATCTCTTTGTCATCGATCACAGTATCACGGACTGCGTAAGTCACCTGACCGGTCTTAACAAGCTGAATCTCCTCACCCATACGCTCCGCATTGTCTTCCGGTGTGCTATCCGGAATATAATTGACAAGTGCTGTAATGCCCTGTGGAATCGTCTTGGTAGGAATTACAATAATGTTCTTATCCTCTGTCAGGGAAGCTGCCTGATTTGCTGCCATAATAATATTTTTATTATTCGGAAGAATGAAAATATTCTTCGCATTCACTTTCTCGATTGCATTGAGCATATCTTCCGTACTTGGGTTCATGGTCTGTCCGCCTTCGATGATATAGTCCACGCCCAGTCCACGGAAAATCTCATTGATACCCTCTCCGATGCTTACCGAAATGAATCCCATTTCTTTTTCCTCTGCTGGAACTTCCTGCTCATTTTCCTCTGCTGCCCTGATCTCGTTCTCTGCATTTGCAGTGTTCTGCATCTCTTTTTCTTTCATTGCAGAAATCTTCTCATCACGCTCTAAACGCATGTTCTCAATAATAATAGTTGTAAGGCTTCCGTAAGTAAGACCTCTCTGCATTGCCATACCCGGATCATTGGTATGTACATGTACTTTCACGATCTCATCATCTGCAACTACAACGATAGAATCACCGATGGACTCTAAATAGCTCTTAAACTCTGTCTCCTGATTCTCCGTGAACGGATGCTCTAACATGATCAAAAACTGTGTGCAGTAAGTAAAGGTGATCTCCTGCTCTGCCTGTACGTCAATATAAGGATTAGAAGCTGTGCCCTGACTGCTGCTTCCTGTAGAAACTGTCTCAACCTTGTAATCCACTTCTTTGCCCATAAGAGCATCAAATGCACCTTTTAATACCTGCATTAAGCCCTGTCCGCCGGAATCCACAACGCCTGCCTGTTTTAAAACCGGAAGCATATCCGGTGTCTTGCTCAGAACATGGTCACCCTCTTTGATGATCTCCTCACAGAAATATGCGAGGTCGTCTGTCTCCTCTCCTAACTCGGCAGCTTTATCAGACATTCCTTTGGCAACCGTAAGTATTGTTCCCTCTTTCGGTTTCATAACTGCCTTATATGCAGTCTCGGTTCCCTTCTGAAATGCATCTGAAAGAATCTGTACGGTCAGTTCATCATATTCTGCGATCACCTTTGTAAAACCACGGAATAACTGGGATAAAATAACACCAGAGTTACCTCTTGCCCCACGTAATGATCCGGAAGAAATTGCTTTTGCCAATGAAGCCATGGTTGGATTCTCAATCGCTGCAACTTCCTTTGCTGCTGACATAATTGTCATTGACATATTCGTTCCGGTATCTCCATCCGGAACAGGGAATACATTCAGCTCATTGATCCATTCCTTCTTAGCCTCTAAGTTGTTAGCTCCTGCCAGAAACATTCTGGCAAAAAGTTCAGCATTTATTGTAGTGACTTCCACTTTTAAAATCCTCCTTAATCAATGACACGTACGCCTTCAACGTAAATGTTAATCTTCTCAATTTCCATTCCAGTGAACTCCTCCACTTTGTATCTGACTGTCTCGATCAGATTATCGGTCACTGTACTGATGCTCACACCATAAGAAACGATCACATGAAAATCGATTGTAATTTTATTATCTTCATTCACAGACACGTTAATACCATGTGTCAGGTAATCTTTCTTCAATAATTTTACCAGTCCGTCTTTCATATTGACAGCAGCCATGCCTACGATTCCGAAACACTCTACCGCAACAGAACCTGCATATAATGCAATTACTTCAGGGTCTATCGTAACCTTACCTAATTTGGTCTCCATCTGTCCATTCATACTCATTAACCATGCCTTTCTTTATATTTGTAAGAAAGCCACTGACTGACCAGTTTTCTCTCTCACACATAATAACGCTAGTTTAGTGTCTATTATAACCGCTTTTTTCCAAAATTCATAGTCATAAATTACATTTTTTATATTTTTTTTAATTTTCACTTGCAATATCTTTTTTTTTCTGATAGAATAAATCATGTTGTGAGCCTGTTTATACATATAGGCTTAGAAAGATGCGAGGAGGTGCAAAGCAAATGGCAAATTGTGCAGTTTGTGGAAAAGGCAATCATTACGGAATTAAAGTAAGCCATTCACATAGAAGATCAAATAGAGTTTGGAAATCAAACATCAAACGTGTTAGCTGCAAAGTTAACGGAACACCTAGAAAATTATATGTATGTGCTTCCTGTTTGAGATCCGGAAAAGTTGAGAGAGCTTAGTCTTGAAACGTAGAGAACTGCATTGCAGTTCTCTTTTTTTAATCGGAAACCTGCAACGTAACTTTCCGATTTTTAAAAATGCTCCGCAAGGATACGAATTTCAAATTATTTCATCCCATAACCGTCACTGTACACTGCTCTGTTCATGTACGGAAATCCAACGATACCGCACACTAGTACACCGAATAATAAGTTTCTGATACATTGACGCCGGATGAATTTATTATTCGGTGTACTAGCAACCACAAAAAAGATAATATCCAAGCAGGATACAGCCGATCATAATTAAAATCCCACAGAAATCGCCCGGGATCAGAAACATCGCAAGCATTCCAAGCCCAAAAAAGAATAACGCAAAGCCTATGATACGTTTCATACGGACACCAAAAAAGACATATATCACTATTAATATATGCCTTTTTGTATACTCATATCCTACTACTTTTGTATTAATTTTTTATTTTCAATATATATTACACTGTCTGCCGCCTCATCCAATTCATCACTATGCATGACAACCAATATTGTTTTTTCTCCTTTCAATTTCCGAATGTATGCCACCACATTCTCCTGTGTTTTCTTATCCAGATTTGACAAAGGTTCATCTAAAAAAAGAATCGGGCTATTCAAGCCAAAAACTCGTAACAGCGCAAGTTTTTGCTGCTGTCCGTAACTTAAATTCACAGGATTGCTTAAAATTTCCTTATCCGAAAAATCTACCTGTAATAAATGCATAAGTTCTTTATCAATAGGAATCTCATACATGTTTTTCATAAAATCTCCATCAACTGTAAAGATTGGATAGGTTAAAAATGCTGCCTCATCCATTTCATCGGTAAGTATGAACCCACCTCGTGAAAAAGATAATTTAACGTTTCCAAACAGTAAATTCAAAAACATACTTTTTCCGCTTCCATTTTCTCCCTTTATTACATATAACCCACCCTTTTTTATTTTGAGTTTATCAATATGAAACAGAAAATCTGTTTTTTCCTTTCCTTTATAGAAATCATACTTTTCTGTGAAAAAAAGATTTTCTGTATTTGTCATATATTTTTTTGTTTCTTTCGGAATCTTTGCATCATCTGATAATTTATCAATACGTGCCACATGTACCATATTTGCCCTGTATCTCATCAAAATAGCACATGCTGTAGTAATTGGATCAGAGAAATACGCCATATATTGATACATCATCAGAAATTCTCCAATCGAAATCTGTTGATTCAAAACTAAATTTCCTCCTATAAACAAAAACACCACTAAACACACCTGATCCAATATATTGGGAGCCTGTCGGCATAAACATTCTAAAAAACGATACCTTAAAACATGTTTTTCATACGGAACAATATTTTGTTTATATTCATCTGCAAAGAATTTTTCTCTATGTAACGCATTGATTCCAATTTTATTTTCGATAATATTTCGAATACCATTTAAATATCTATCCTGCTTTACCATAACATTTTTTTGCATATCAAATAGCGGTTTCGAAATATTAAGGGAAACAATTATTAAAACGATTCCATATACGATAAAAAAAATGCCCAGATAAATATTGGTCATAAAAACTACTGCAAGGATTCCACACACGTAAATAAAACAACTAATTAAATTCAGATGTATTTCTTCATATAAATCTCCATAAGCAGCACAACTGTTTGAACACACATTATAATAATATCCTTTGTCCTCATCTGCATATACAGACTGATTCATATTTAATATGTCTTTTGCCGCCTTTATCTGCAATCTAAATGTATTTTTTATTCCAATCTTAATCGGGTTGTATGTAATAAAGTAAAACTTCATTATCATCAGCAGACTTGTAACTCCGAACGTAATCATAAACCATGGCAGTATCTTTTCTTTATTATTCGCCATTAGAATATCATCTATAAGGTAACTCAGCAATTTTGGAATTAACAATGTCAAAAAAGATGTCAGTGTCATCATCAGAATTTGCAGCGGATATTTTTCTAATTCTTTTGTTTTCATTTTTCACAGGCTCCTTAAGCTTTCTGGATTTATTTAAGAAATATGTTTAATATAAGAAATCAAAATATTCTTTAATTCATATTTTTCATATGTACATGCCCCAGCTCTCAAATTGTATTGTATTATGCACCCACCCAAACATAATGGTAATATATTGCATTTTTTGCATTCTTTGCGAACAGAAAACATTTTTTTATTTTCAATATCGACATCAAAAAAATATTTTTTCTCTTGATCCATAGAGCCACTGCAAAAAGTACAGTAACCTTCTGGACTAATTGCATATGCATTTCCATATGGAAATTTGCATGGTGTACTTCTAGGAACTGGCAGTTCGAATTTTCCTTTTTGTTCAGACCATAATAATTTTATTTGATATGCCACTTCTGCATACTCTTGTACAGAAAGCATTTCAAATGAATCATCTTGATGATATTTAATTGTACGATTTGGATTAATTTCAATTCTTTCATTACCAAACTTCTCAAATATATATTTATGTAATGCTATGATTTCATCTTTATTTTCTTTGCAAATATTAGTCCGAAGCAAAACTTTTGCTTGTGAGAAATTCATTATATTCTCAATAAGTTCAATCTCCTCTTTAAAATGGAAATGGTCGGACACTCTAAGTCTATCATGTGTTTTTTCAAGTCCGTCAAACGTAAGCTGTATTGACGAAAACTTTACTTTTTGTAATAATTCTTTACTTAACATTGAACCATTAGTAGTTAAAAATGCCTTATACACAATTCCAATTTTATCTGTAATCTTTTTAATATTTTCATCCAAATAAATTAAAACAGGTATATTTAACAACGGTTCTCCACCAAAATAATGAATATTAATCCCCTCAAATATGTTATCATTTAAAATTCTGTCAATCTTTTCTATAATCATGTTTGCAACTTCTGTAGTCATCAATTTTTCATTTTTATTCTGATAACAATATACACATGAGAAATTACAATAATTAGTTAGTGCAATTGTAAGTTCTAACTCTTTCTGTCTCTTTTGAATATTATGATTTATTTCTCTTTCAAGCAATGCAATCTCATCTTCATTATCATCAACCCAAAATCGGTTTACTCTTAAATATTCTCTTTCTTCTTCCGTAAATATGTCATTGTTTATTTGTATTAAACCGTTGTTATTAGTATTAAAAATGTATTTTTGATTTTCATATTCAAATCTATAATTAAAAAGAGATTCTTTCATTTTTTTATTGCTCCCAAAATTTTTAAGGGATTCCAATATATTAGAATCCCTTCTTTTTTATTAAAACTGTACACCATTGCAACACAAATCTATATGTTTTGAATCAGGTTTTTCTTTGATGACCTCATTTAAAATCTTCATTCTGCTACCTCCTTTTTTATTTGTTAAGCTTAACATGTGATTATTATATCTATGTATATATCAAAAAAACACGTCAGAATTGGAAAAATATATTTTCCAATTCTGACGTAGTTTTTTTTAATTATCAGCGTTAATATTAGTAAAAAATTTAATACACAAAGGAGAACATGTTAAATGAAAAAATTTCAAAAATTAATATTTACACTTTGTCTTACACTATTTTCACTTAATATCTTGTTATCATTTTCTTCAAAAAAATATGAAGATATTCCCTGTCCAACTCGTATCGAAAATGATGTTGATATAAATGAAATAGCCTAAACAATCTCAATATCAGACTGATAAAACCTCTGATATCCATTTTTCAGTTTTTCTGCCAAGATGTTATCCTTGCGTGCCAACGCAAGATAATACGCCTGGCGATACTGCTGTTTTCCAATATTATAATATTCTTCTTGTAATTCATTTTCATATAAATTTCTATAAATCCAGCTCATATCATTAATTGCGATACATAATTTATACCCATAATCATATTTTAAGGACAATTTTTTTACACATTCAGTCATTTTAATTGCAGCATGATACTTTTCTTTTCTTCCTAATGCATATGCCAGATTACGTAAAATTGTAATTTTTAATTGAATACATTTTTCACCACTGATATAACCATTCTGAAAACACTTCAACAGCATATTATAAATTTGGATCTCGCCCTCCGGATTGCCTGTTCTGGCATTACATGCCGCAATATTCATAAGAATAATTATTTCATGCTCTGTATAGGGATATACTTCAGCACAACTTTTATGTAAAAAAATTTTATAATCCGGTACTGTCAGCATCAATGCATGCTCCAGATATAATTTTTCTGTCTCAGCGCTTATTTTTCCATTCCCATGATCAATAATCGCTTTTATGCCCTCTACATACTGTTTATTTTCCGGTGTATCTCCAATGTTCTCCCTCACATTCCCCAAAATCGAATCAGCAAGCTGATAATCAAACTTTGCAATCGCATTTTCAATTGCAGCCACATCATCCAGCAGATCAACATCTTCCCCACTACACACTGCATAGAACTTGTCTGTGTTTCGTTCCAGACGCTCCATAATTTTTTTATAAGTGTCACCCTTTATCTTCGTTTTTCCTCTTTCAATTCTAGAAAAAGTTTCCACTGAGCAGATGCCCTCACTTATAGCTTCCTGCGAAAGTCCCACTGCTTTTCTTGTCAATCTGATAACATCATTTGCTCTGTAATTTGCCAATTTAATTTCTCCAAACAGTATTTGTAGATTTCTTCTTTTTCTTCTTTCTTCCCCATAACGCCAAAAACAACATATGCCATAAAACATTCTCTTTTACATTCATCTTGCCATTCACGATTCTTATCTATACTATTCTGGACACAACTCAACACCTGTGCTTTTAAGAAATGCAATTCGCCAACATATTGCATACTCCGACCCACTGAAATAATGTCCAATGCTCTTTCTATTGATGCTAATGCCCTATTATATTTTTCTAATGCAATCTCATATTTTACACAATCTACCAGAAGTGGAATTTCTATTTTTTCCTGTTGTTTTAAACTATAAAACTCTGTCACAAAATCCATAATTAAAAATAATTCCACTTCATTACATTCGCATTTTCGGTCATTATATGTTATATGCATACGAATCAATTCTATTTCAACAGGACTATACAACCTTCTGCTGACACAATTTTCCAATAAATAGTCTGGTATCGTATAACGTATCGCCCGCAATAGCAATGCTGAAAGTTTCTCTGTTATTTCATTTTGAGCAATTAATATCCGGCACTCCATATAACAGCAAAATTGTTCATGTACTTTTCCCTCTGCTGGCATATGTTGTCTGTATAAATTAATTTTTTCTTTTGCCTTTATATAATTTTTTTCTTCAATATTCTCATTAATTTCAATTCGCAATTGATTCAGATAATAATCTTCCGCATTTAAAATCAATTCAAAGCGTGTAACTTCACGTCCGATTCTGCCAAGCAGCATTTCACTTGTAAGCGAATCTAATTCCCTGCTTCCCTGTTCAACGCGCGACAAAGTCGACTGCGAACAAATCCCCGAGCACACATCCAATAAACTTAAGTGTTTTTTCTCTCGTGTACGATATAACAAAACACCTAATGTTTGAAAATCCATTAAAATTATTCCTCTTTATTGACAGAATCACTTAAAATCTGCTCCATCTCTTTTGCTGCTGTTTTCTTTGCAACTGAATCATCTTCTGATTCTTCCACAACATTCTCTTTCTCACCTTTTGATGTGAATTTGTTCACAAAGTCCGGCACCATATCCAGCACTTTCGTAAGTCCATCCTGATTTTTGATGTTGACAAGCTTGGTTGTTCCATTCTGGATCACTAACACAGCGCTCGGTGTGATCTTTCCGCCCATACCACCGGCACCATTGTTTTTCTTCTCCTGGCTGAACGCTCCGGCTGCCACGCCAAAGGAAACATCCACCAATGGTAAAATAATGGTATCACCGATATGGATTGCATCACCAACCACCGTTTTTGTTGTAATAAAACTGTCCATTCCCTTGAATAAAGATTCTACTGTTGTATGAAAACTATTGTCTCCCATTGTTACTGCCACCTTTCTATTTTTGTTCTATTTGTAATGATAAAATATTATGTTTTTGTCTGTCCGGTATCTTCACCGTTACTGATCTCTGCATAAACGTTTCGTTCTTCCGAAACTGTTTATCTCTTATCCAGTATTTTTTTCAAAAAACACCTCAGATCCTTATCTGCCACAATTCGAATAAACGTGATCAGCAGGAAGATCAATTGGATTCTGCCCTTCATATCATAACTGCCCCTGATATAATATGATTCAGACTCAAAATCAGGGAATATATGAAAGTCATACTGATACAAAAAAGGCATCATGCACAAAATACCTAACACCTGTCCGGTAAGCGCCGGATCAGCCAGCGCAAACGTCAGTTCTGTATGGATTTTCCGAAAGCCAAAATGTTTGAGCAGATACAATAATTCTTCCCACAATCGCCTCACAGCATACTGGTTTTTCGTGTCCGTCACAATCTCTTTGACTTTTACTACGAACTCTTTGAAACCGGTGAGTTTCTTTCGTATACTCATGAAAAATTTTTTTATATTTTTCATGAAGCTTTTTATTTTATCCCACATCCGCATGAAAATATTTTTTCTGGGTGGTCGGGAATTTTTATCGGATAATTTTCTGTTCTGCTTACGCTTATGAGAATCTACCTCTTGATCCAGCTCTGGCTTAATCGGATTTTTCTCCGATTTATCTTCTTCCCCGGCAGACGAAACAAGATCAGAAACAACCTCTTCCACCCCGTCTTTTACTTCAGGAACAGCTTCCTCCTCCAGCTCTTCTTCCGATACTCTCTCTTTTTTCTTCGGACGAAAGCCAAATATCCGGACTTCGCCGTTCAATTCCTGCTCCTGAAAAGTAAAATCATATCGGAATATCGAACATAACCAGCTTATTTTGCCCTCTGCGGTGATATTGTTATCGACTGTTCCTTTCACGGAATAACGTACCGGTACAAACAATAAGACTGCCAGCAGAAAAAGCATGATTCCAAGAATCACCAGCAGCACAATCCCAATGATTTTTAAGATTGTGAGTAACACGGCGGTCATTCTGCTCTTCTCCTCCTTTTTTCCCTGAGATATGAAGCTACCTCGAATGCCCCGGTCTGGCGGTAAACTTCATCGATCACAGACGCAGCGACTTCCACTGCCTCATCATATCCTTTTGCCAATCCAATGACATATAACTGCTTCTTCGGGTAGCCCTTTTGCAACAGTTCATGTGAAGGAATGATATCTAATAAATTCTTCTCACTTGATGCCAGAGTGATCACGTAAATATTGATCTGCCCTGCATTATGACGAATTTTCCATTTGATCTTATTTGTCTTATGTACGATGCTCTCGCCTACGTATAAATCGTCATACCATTTCATGCGAATCCTCACATTAAAAGTACTTGTGGCTGCCCCACAAATTGTTTTTCTTCAACTCCAGATATTCATTATAAGCTTTCTCTAAAATCTGCTTCTCATTCGCAAATTTAAGCAGATGATAAGCCTCATGATATTTGTAATATCCGGAATCAACAAAATATTCCTCACGCTGTGGTTTGCTGTAATAACTGTCTGCCATCATCAGATACCAGTGTACTTCCTTTTCCACAGTATCCTCCGGCACGGTAAACGTATACTGGCTCTTTCCAATATACTTAATGATACTTGCCGCCGCTCCTGTCTCCTCTAACACTTCCCGAGTCGCAGTATCCTTGAATTCTTCCCCTTCTTCCACAGTTCCTTTCGGAAGAACCCAGCCCTCATATTTATTCTTATAATTCTTATATAAGAGAAGTATCTTACCCCGGAATATTACCACACCGCCACAACTTGTTGCCTCGATCATTGCAATACCTCCTGATGTGGTTTTTTGTTATAAGTATAATACTTTTCGTTTTTTCATGCAACCAATACTGAAATATCTTTCCTGTCCCATTTACTGATAATATGCATCAAAAATCTTTTTTGCGATTGGAACCGCATACTCACTGCCTGATCCGGAATCTTCCACGATAACCGCAACCGCAATATCTTCCTTGTCCTCACGGTGGGCATAACCCACAAACCATGCATGGGAAGCCTTTGAGGACGTTGAAAACTCTGCCGTTCCTGTTTTTCCCGCGGCAGTATAACTCTGCCCCGAGAGACGTTCTCCGGTTCCATCCTCTACAACTTCTCTCATGAAGGTCTGCATTAAAGATGCATCCTCCGTTGACAAAAGTGTTCCATATTCTGTCGGTTCATATGCATCAACCACGATACCATTATAATTTTCCGTGTGATCGATCAGATAAGGGTTCATGAGTACTCCGTCATTGGCGATCGCTGACACAACAAGCGCCATATGCATCGGTGTCACCAGCGTTTTTCCCTGCCCGATGGACGTCTCTAACACCGTAGACACATCTGCATCCGCATCCAGCGAGAAACTGCTCTTTGAGGATTCAAACCTGAGTGGAAGGCTCGTATTAAAGAGCATGCTGTCGCACAGCTCTGTAAAAGAATCCGGATTCAGAGTAAGACCTAACGATGCAAACGAAGAATTACAGGAATCGGCAAATGAGCCGATCAGATCTTCCTGTCCGTGTCGCTTGTTTTTGTAACAGTGAATGACAGAATCCCCCTCTGTGAATTTACCATTGCAGTCAAAGGAGTAATCTTCATAATCACTGTTTTCATGTACATATTCCAATGTCGTAAAAATTTTAAACACAGACCCCGGCGGATAAAGTCCCTGCGTCGCACGATTTAGCAGCACAGAGCTCTCACTGTCTTCTGCTGTCAGTTCATCCCAGTCTTCTGCGATATTATTTGGATCGTAATCCGGTTTTGACACCATGGCAAGTATTTTTCCGGTCGATGGCTCCATCACGACAATGGCTCCATCATATTTTCCTAATGCCTCGTATGCCGTATCCTGCAGATCATAATTTAACGTTGTCACCACATTGTCACCAATGTTCTTCTCTCCCTGAAGTTCATTGACCACTTTCTCCAAAGTCATCGTGTGGGAGCGCAGCAGGTTAAAATTGGCAATCGATTCCAGTCCGGACTTTCCGTTGGTAGAGAAACCAACGACATGCGCAAACATATTGGCATACGGATAATATCTTGTCTCTGTCCCATCCGTATCTGTGATCGTTTCTGCGAGTATGTGGCCATCGGCAGAAATAATTTCGCCTCGCGTCACCTTCCTTGCAAACAGATCCTGTCTTTTATTATAAGGACTATTGATAAAATCTTCACTTTTTACAAACTGGAAATATGCAAAATATCCCATCATGCAGACAAAAAGTACAAGAACTGCATAGGTAATGACCGTAAATTCCCGGTTGTTTTTACGAGAGTTTTTCGATGTCTGCGTTTTCGAATCCGGTTGTCTTTTTTCTGTTTTGTCTGTTTTTCCTGCTTTTAGACGCATTTATCTCTCCTTCATCCTGTCTCAAAATATACAAACCCTGGATCACTGCAAAAATGATCATAGAACTCAACAGGGAACTTCCTCCGTAACTCACAAGCGGGAGCGTCACTCCGGTAGACGGAATAAACTTTGTAACGCCTCCGATTGTCAGGAATACCTGAAATGCATAAATCGTTCCAAGTCCGAGTGCCACAAGTTTATAAAACTGATCTTTCATCTGCATCGCAATATTTAAAAACATCAGAAAGCAGCTAAAACATACCATGATCAGGCACAGTGCAAAAATACCGCCAAGTTCCTCTGAGACTGCTGAAAAAATAAAATCCTGTTTTACGACCGGTATTTTATCCGGTAGACCCTGATATAATCCCATTCCAAACCATCCGCCTGTTCCAATGGCAAACAGTGACTGCGAGATCTGGTATCCCTCCTTATCGATATATGCCAGCGGATTCTGCCACGCTCTCACCCTCACACGGATATGGGAAAAAAGATGGTAAGCCACCACAGAAGCTGCGCTTCCGGCGGCAAGTCCGCCCGCAAAATAAAGCACTTTTTTCGTTGCAACATAAAGCATGACCACATAAGTCACGAAAAACAACAGTGCTGCACCGAGGTCGCGGGATGCCACAAGGATCAGCACATGGATCGCAGCGATCACCGTTGTCACACACACACGTTGAAAAGAAGTATCCTGATATAACATGCCCGCCACAAAAAATACAAATAAAATTTTTACGAACTCACTCGGCTGGATCGAAATCCCTGCAATGGAGAGCGAAATTTTAGCTCCATAACTTGTATTTCCGGCGATCGTCACAACCAAAAGCGCCAGGATCCCAACGATTGCAAATAACCAGTATAATTTCCGCACAAATCCAACCCGGTTGATCAATACCGGGATGATGAGCGAAAATATCATCGACACCAGCGCTATAAAATATTGTTTTCTGGCGCTGTCAAAAGAAAGCCTTGTCAGCATGATAAACCCGATCGTCAAAAGCATGCACAGATTGTTCGTCAAAAGTCTCGACGATCTGCTGTAAAACAGCTGATAACAGGTCTGTATCATCGCCAGAAGCACTGCCTGCGCCGCATAAAAGACCAGTATACTGATATCCTCCGTCACCAGATAGATCACCGCAAAGGCATCAAAGTGGATCAGAAAGATTGCTGCGCACTGTCTGCTTAAAATATGTTCTCTTTGTTCCGGTTTGATTTTCTGACGAAATGCCGCAAAGCACTCGTACGTATAAAAAGCAAACATAAAAATCATGAAATATTTTGATATTTCTATGATAAGATTCGTCATGTTTTACTCTACTCCTCTTTTATAATGACCATTGGTATACTCCCCCTGGTACACATCTGCGAGGTTTTTTCTTCCCTCATAAAATACAGTCTCATAAATCGCAAGGATCTGCCGCACTTCCTCCTCACTCTCCACCGTAAAGTTCAGTCTGAAGTTGGAAAAATCTGCTTTTTGCAGCTCCTTCCCATAGCCAAACAACATCAATGGCGTCGTATTATAAATGGTATTATAACATTCCATACAGTTATTTTTGACCGGGAAAAATTTTCCATAACGGTCTTTTAAATATGTTACTACGGGTGTCGTATGACATTTCCCGGTATTGGCATGCACACACTGCGCCGATGTCATCAATGGGAGATATCCGTAAAGTACCATCTCACTGTCTGCATTATCCCGCTTTTTCAATTCACCACGGTTCAATTCATAAGGTGCCGTCATACGGACCGGATGAAATTCACGGAACATTTCCTGTGCTCTGTGATTATAAGTATAAAGCCCCTGATCAAAGATTATTGGCATCTGCGGCAGATACTTATGTACAAACCAGACTGCATCCAGACTCTTTACCACCACTCCATCCACAGAACAGCTGTCCAGTTGTTTCAGGGATCCCAGATAAAAATCCGAGGTATTTTTCCGAAAAACAGATGGAAACACATAATATGCCTTTTTCCCCGCCGCATGAATTTTTGCAATATCCGCTTTTAATTCTTCCCACAAATCCTTTCTGCGGTAGCAGGCCTGATCCAGATAAATATCAGAAACCAGTCCATTCTCCAAAAGCGGCTGTAACTGACATCTCTGCTCTGTCAGAGCAGACAAATATTTCTCTGGTGTACCGGCTGTACTCTCCTGCGCCTTCATTCCGGCACGATCTGCCTGTTCCACCTCCCTGCGGAACTGTTCCACGCAAAGCTTTTCCAGTCCTTCTAACGCATCTCTTCTGAGCTGGTTTAAGGATTTCATCGGAAGGAAAATGGCATCCTTCATCGCAATGGTAAGATTCTCAAACTCAAACGGCGTGTTTCCTGTTTTCTCCATATTCTCGCGTACCTTTTCCATGGATAAAGGCTGCTTTAATGCAGGCTGTACCACATCACCGCCTGCTATATAATGAAGATCTCCCAATGTCACATCCAGTATAGCAGGGGAATCTTGGGATAATATTAAATTTCCATTGATTTTTTCTTTTATTTCACCACGGCAGAAATCTTCCCTGACTTTCTCCTGAAGTGCTTCATTCCCTTTTGCATGGTTTGGTTTCTGGAACGTGATCATATCTTTTCCATTATGTTTCTCATAATACCCCTTCGTAAAACCGCTCCGGTTTCCAAAGTCATAAAGCTTTTGCATATCCTCTTTGGATACATGATAGTCTTTCGCACCATATTCGAAATATCGATCCATATATTTGCGATAGACAGACACAACACCGGCAGCATATTCTGCCTGTTTCATTCTGCCTTCGATTTTAAACGAGAAAATACCGCTCTCTGCAAGCTTTGGGATATCCTCGATCGTGCAGAGATCTTTCGGGCTTAACACAAATGGCTCACAGGCAATTTTTTTCCGCTTCGCATCATAAACTTCATAGGGAAGCCTGCATGGCTGCGCACATCTGCCGCGGTTTCCGCTCCTGCCTCCAAGCATACTGCTGAGCAGACACTGTCCGGAATAACAGTAACACAATGCTCCATGCACAAAACTTTCGATCTCGATATCCACATGATCGGCAATATCCTTAATCTCCGCAAACGACATCTCACGCGCTGTCACGACTCTTGTTGCGCCAAGCTCTTTCATCATTTCTGCGCCATAGCGGTTACAGATAGTCATCTGGGTACTTGTGTGAATATCCATTTTCGGAAAATACTCACGGATAAACTGAAAAGCCCCCATATCCTGCACGATCACGGCATCTAATCCCTGCTCATAATATGGGCGCAGATAGTCATATAACTGAGCTTCTAACTCTTCTTCTTTCAACAGCGTATTTACGGTAAGATAGAGTTGTTTTCCATGAATATGCGCTTCGTTAATTGCACGGAGCAGTTCTTCCTCGGAAAAATTATTGGCATATGCCCTGGCGCCGAACTGTCCGCCACCCACGTACACAGCGTCTGCCCCTGCATTTAGTACCGCCCTGAAAATATCATACGAACCGGCCGGTGCTAATAATTCTAACTGATTTTTTTTCATCTTTTCACCTGTTTATTTTCAAACCTGAACATTGTCTATAAGGAAAAAGGGACGATAAAATCGTCCCCGTATCTATTCTTCTTTTTTTGCGTTCTTTTCTTCTCCGTGCTTCTTTGCACCAGGAACTTTTCCAAGCAGGGCATCCTCTAAAGAAGCCTCCAGTTTTGTTTTGTTTAACAGAAGTTCTTTGTTCGCAGCCTCTAATTTTGCTTTGCTCAACAGAAGTTCTTTATTCTCAGCCTGCAATTCTGTCAGAGTCTTCTCATCGCTCTCAGTTTTAATCTGGTTTGAGATCAGATCATGCTTCAGATTATAAATCTCACGATCCTTCATCTCAATATCCTGTTCTAACTTCTCCACCTGTGCTTTTGCCTTAAAATAATCATCCGCAATATTCAACTGTAACAGAGTTGCCTTCATATCCGTTGGAAATCTCCGATAGTCTTCCATGGAATCAAACTCATTGATTTTATTGTTGATATACGCTGCTACCTTCTGCAGATATTCTTCTCCTTCATAGCCACTTAAAGTATAAACTTTACCGCCAATGATCACTTCAGCACTGGACTTCTCAGACATAACGATCTCCTCCCGGCAGGCTTTTGCCTTTCCCAATATACGTACAAGCTATAGTATATGTTATATATTATATAAGCAAGATATTGTAAAAGCAATAACAACTTGCACTATTTTTCAATTCCAAAATGCTGATAGGCAAGATCTGTTACCATTCTGCCCTTTGGTGTCCGGATCACAAAACCGTTCTGGACAAGATACGGCTCGTAGACATCTTCGATCGTTCCGGAATCCTCCCCGATGGAAGCTGCCAGTGTATCCAGTCCCACCGGTCCTCCCTGAAACTTTTCAATAATTGTCATCAGGATATTCCTGTCATTCTGATCAAGACCAAACTTGTCGACTTCCAAAAGATCTAACGCAAAAGAAGCAACATCTTTTGTGATCTTTCCGTCATATTTCACTTCCGCAAAATCTCTGACGCGTTTTAACAGCCGATTTGCAAGACGAGGTGTTCCTCTTGATCTTCTCGCAAGCTCGTAGGCTCCATCCTCGTCAATCTCAACACCTAACTTCTCTGCCGAATGGATAATAATGGTTTTCAATTCATCCACCGTGTAAAATTCAAGATGATGGATCACACCAAACCTGTCCCGGAGCGGTGCAGACAAAAGACCTGCCCTTGTCGTTGCCCCTACCAGTGTAAACTTCGGAAGTTCAAGACGGATGGAACGTGCGGTAGCCCCTTTTCCGATCATAATATCAATCACGTAATCCTCCATAGCCGGATAGAGCACCTCTTCCACCTGACGGTTCAGGCGATGAATCTCATCCACGAACAGAATATCCCCCTCCTGCAAATTACTTAAGATTGCCGCCATCTCACCCGGCTTTCCAATTGCAGGTCCCGAAGTGATCTTCATGTGAGTTCCCATCTCATTTGCAATAATGCCCGCCAACGTTGTCTTGCCAAGTCCCGGAGGTCCAAAAAACAGGACATGATCTAAAGACTCTCCACGCTGTTTTGCCGCTTCGATATAAACCTTTAAATTCTTCTTGGCTTTCTGCTGTCCAATGTAATCATCTAACGTCTGCGGTCTTAGATTTTTTTCAATTTTAATATCCTCATCCTGAACCTGAGTGGAAATTACTCTCTTTTCCATGTTACCTGTCCTTTTTTACATAAAAGCCATATTTTTCAATGCAGCCTTTAAGATGTCTTCCACATCGGTATCATCTGTAATCTCAATACCGTTTAATGCTTTTAATGCCTCTGAGGAGGAATAACCCAGCGCAACCAGTGCCTCGATAGCCTCATTCTTGGCTCCTTTGGCTTTGTTTTGAACCGGGTTGTCATTCTTCGCTAACTTCTGCTCAAACGCATCCTCGAGACTCAATTTATCTTTTAATTCCAGAATCAGACGCTGTGCCGTCTTTGCCCCAACACCCGGTGCTTTTGCGATTGCCTTTGCATCATCTCCAAGCACAGCAAACCGGAGGTCATCTGTCGTCATGACAGAGAGGATCGCAAGTGCGCCCTTCGGTCCAATCCCGCTCACTCCAAGCAGGAGTCTGAACACAAACAGATCATCCTTGGTGAGAAAACCAAATAAGATCATCGCATCCTCCCGCACATGCAGATAAGTATAAACTTTTACCTCTTCCCCTATGAACGGAAGATACTGAAAGGTCTGACCGGTCGTAAAGATCTGATACCCGATCCCGCCAGCCTCGACCACGATATAATCTTCGCCTGTCTCTTCTAATGTTCCTTTTATATATGCATACATCCTTTTTTATCCTGCTTTCACGAATCATTAAGCAAGTCTGCCAATGTAATAGAATCCTTTACATTCCTCAAGCACAACATTCTGAATCGTTCCAATCATGTCCGCCGTTCCCGGGAAATGTACCGTTGAATTATTAGTCAGTTTTCCGGTGACAAGAGATGTATCCTGTCCGTTCACTTCCTCAACTAATACCGGAAGTGTCTGACCTGTAAGTTTTCCCGCTTTCTCAGCAGAAATTGTCTGAACCTCATGCAGCAGACGGTCAAATCGTTCCTTGATCACCTCTTCCGGAATCTGGTCATCCATTGTCGCTGCCGGTGTCCCGGTTCTCTTGGAATATATAAACGTAAACGCACTGTCATAGCGGACTCTGCGCACAACATCCATCGTCTCCTCAAAATCTTCCTCGGTCTCTCCCGGGAAACCTACGATAATATCGGTTGTAAGTGCAATATCCGGCACTGCCGCCCTGATCTTATCCACTAATTCCAGATAATGTTCCTTGTCATAATGACGGTTCATGATTTTTAAAATGCGGCTGCTTCCAGACTGCAATGGCAAATGAAGGTGATTGCAGATTTTTTGGGAATTCTTCATCACTTCGATCAGTTCATCCGATAAATCCTTCGGATGGGAAGTCATAAACCGGATACGCTCCAGTCCCTCGATCTTTTCAATCTCCTGCAAAAGCTGTGCAAACGTCATCGGATGTTCCAGATTCCTGCCATAAGAATTGACATTCTGTCCCAGCAGCATCACTTCCACAACGCCGTCCTGCACTAAATGTTCGATCTCACGCACGATTTCTTTCGGCTCACGGCTTCGCTCACGTCCACGCACGTAAGGAACGATACAGTAGCTACAGAAATTATTGCAGCCAAACATGATATTCACACCGGATTTAAAGGAATACTTCCGCTCTACCGGAAGGTCTTCCACGATCTTGTCAGTATCTTTCCAGATATCAATGGTCATGGAATCAGACTCCAGTGCTGTCACGATCAGTTCTGCAAATTTATAAATATTATGTGTTCCAAAAATCAGATCCACAAACCGGTAACTGTTCTGTATCTTTTCAACAACGGTCGGCTCCTGCATCATACATCCACAGAGCCCGATCATCATATATGGGTTCTTTTTCTTAAAGCCTTGTAAATAGCCAAGTCTGCCATAAACTTTGTTGTTGGCATTCTCACGAACGGTACAGGTATTATAAATGACAAAATCAGCCTTTTCATCCGGTGCTTCCACATAACCGATCTGTTCCAGGATACCAACTAATTTCTCGGAATCCCTGGCATTCATCTGGCACCCGAACGTCGTCACGCAGAATGTGAGCGGCGCTCCCTTCTGCTCTGCTAATTCTGCAACATATTTTTTTGCAATATCCATGAAATAATACTGTCTTGCCGGCTCCTCGGAAGGAATCTGCTTTTTATCAATAATGGTAATGTTTCTCTTTTCTTTCATTGTATTATCCTATCTTTTCTTAAATTATAGCATACTTTTATCGCTTCTGCAAACATATGTTCTGTTTTTTTATAGAACATACCGCAAGTCAGTATTTTATCATTTATTTCCGGATCTGTCCATTCCCGTAAATAATATATTTTGTGCTGGTCAGGGCGATCAGTCCCATCGGTCCTCTCGCATGGAGCTTCTGTGTGGAAATTCCAATCTCCGCACCAAATCCGAACTCAAATCCGTCCGTAAAACGTGTCGAGGCATTCACATAAACACATGCTGCATCAATCTCATTTAAGAACTTCTCCGCATTGGAATAATTGTTTGTGATGATTGCCTCGGAATGGCCTGTGTTGTATTGATTGATATGGGCAATGGCCTCATCAATGGAGGAAACTGTCTTCGCAGAAAGTTTGTAATCCAAATACTCTCTCCCCCAGTCTTCCTCAGTTGCAGGAACAAGCAATTCCCTTTTCATGCAGCCTTCACCTGCAATCTGCATCACTTTTTCGTCTCCATGGACTTCCACGTTCTTCTCTGCGAGGCGCTTCATTAATTCCGGCAGAAATGTATCTGCAATTTTTTCATGGATGACAAGCGATTCACATGCATTGCACACACCAATCCTCTGTGTCTTGGCATTTAATATAATATCCATTGCCATATCAAAATCCGCAGTCTCATCCACAAAAATATGACAATTTCCGGTTCCTGTTTCAATGACCGGGATTGTTGCCTGATTTACAACAGCTTTGATCAGCCCTGCTCCGCCTCTTGGAATCAGTACATCCACATATTCATTCATTTTCATAAAGGCTGCGGCTATCTCTCTCGACGTATCCTCGATCAAGGCAATTGCCTGCTCCGGAAGGTTCTCATTTACAAGTGCTTTGCGGATTGCCGCCACGATTGCAATATTGGAATGAATCGCATCACTGCCACCCTTTAAAATCACAACATTTCCAGTCTTAAAGCAGAGGGCAAATGCATCTGCCGTCACATTAGGTCTTGCCTCATAAATAATTCCGACAACGCCGAGCGGTACACGTTTCTGACCGATCATAAGTCCGTTTGGTCTTTTTTTCATTCCCAGGACTTCCCCGATCGGATCATCCAAAGCTGCAACCTGCCGAAGCCCTTCCGCCATCTGCGCAATCCTCGTTTCTGTCAGGAGCAGACGGTCAAGCAGCCCTTCCGGCATATGATTCTTCTTTCCATTTTCAATATCAATTTTGTTGGCATCCAAAATGGAATTTTGTTCTTTCACCAAAAAATCTGCTACTGCAAGAAGTGCCTGATTTTTCGTGTTTGTATCAAGTATTCCAATTTTTGGTGCAATTGCTTTTGCCTGTTTACAAATTTCCAATAATTCCATTCTATACTCCCTTTCTGATCACTTCTGTCTCGGTATATATTTCATGCATTTCGACATCATAAATATCGGTTACCAAAGATTCTTCTAACTGGTTTGCATAACAGACCGCATATCGTTTCAGCTTCGGATTTTTTGCAAAAAAGCGGTCATAATAACCCTTTCCATATCCATAACGGCTGCCGTCCCTGCCAAACACGCTTCCCGGAACAATGACCGGCTGTTTGTTCGGAACTGCCCTGACACAGTTTTCCATTGGTTCCATCACATGAAATGCGCCCTCTTTCAACTGCATAAAATCATCTATATAGTAAAAATCCATCTGATTTTCTTCCCTTGTTCTCGGAAGTGCAATCTTTTTCCCATCTGACCATGCCTGTAAAAACAATGCACGGCAGTCCACCTCATTTTTCAACGGATAATAAGCAAAAATTTCCTGCGCATTTTGATACCAGCCGGTTTGAAGCAGCCTCTTTACAATAACACCGCTTTTTTCCGCTACCTCTTTCTCTGACATTGCATTTCGGATTGCAAGATGTTCCTTACGAAAGCTTTTTGGATTTGTTTCCATATTTTTCACCAAGGTTTTCTATGGTTCCATCCTCATTTTGGATATCAATATTATTCAACTGTGCCGTGAGATTCTTCTTCACATCCGCCACAAATTGTTTGCGCAGAAGCGCCTGTTCCTTTTTTTCCGCCTCGGTCAGTCCCTCGGCTTTTGATTTTCTGTATAACTCATTAATTCTGTCGATTTTTGATTGTTCCATTATCCTATTGTCTCCATTATAAAATCTGCGATATGAAAGCTTTCGCTCTTATCGGCTTTAAAAATTGTTCCTGTAAAATCATCATCAATAATATGATGTAAAATGCAGACATCCACGCCATTGGCAATGACCATATCTGCACCGGAAAGCGTTGCAATCTTTGCCGCGGTGAGTTTTGTCGCCATGCCGCCGGTTCCGACATCACTTCCAGTAGAACCTTTCGCCATGCCAAGCAGTTTCGTGTCTATCTTATCTACTACTTTAATTAATTTTGCGTCTGGATTTTTATGCGGATCATCCGTAAACAAACCATCGATATCCGACAAAAGGATCAAAAGGTCTGCTCCTACCAGAGAAGAAACGATTGCTGACAATGTATCATTGTCACCAAACTGCATTTCATAAGTAGAAACTGTATCATTTTCATTTACAATCGGGATTACCCCAAGCCGAAATAGCTCCTCAAATGTATTCTGGGCGTTTTCTCTCGACACTGGGTTTACCATTGTATTTTTTGTCATCAGGATCTGTCCTGCGATCTGGTTGTACTCTGCAAACATTCTCTGATATGTCATCATGAGTCTTGCCTGTCCAACCGCCGCACATGCCTGCTTTGTGGAAATATCCTTTGGCCGCTCATTCAGACCGATTGTCTGCCGCCCCACTGCAATTGCACCGGAACTTACCAGACATACATCCATTCCGCGGTTTCTCATATCACAGAGTTCACGCACCAGATGTTCCAGTTTCGTAAAATTCAGATTTCCGGTTTCTCCTCTGTTCAAAGAAGAGGAACCGATTTTTACAACTACTCTTTTTTTCTTAGTAAAATCAAATTCTTTCTCGCTCATGCTGCCCCTCTTTATGCTACCGTCTATAGGCAATTGCGAAACTCATCTTAATCTTCTTAAATTGTGAGAAATTAACAAAAACATTCAAGTTAGTTTTTTATGAGTTTCGCAATTGTCTATGTAACTTCCATTTTTTCCGGTGAAGTTTGAATACACAATGCTTTCAAAATTATATAGGTTTTTCAAACTTCACGTTAAATATAACTTTAACATATCTTGTTCCAAATATCAAAATACTTTTTCCATTTACCACAGCAAAGTACATATTTTAATCCGACTAAAATAATTCATATGTCATAATAAGCTTAAAAAGGTTGCTATATTAAGTCTGACCTAACATAGCAACCTTTCCCAAGTTCTTTGAAATCTAATATTTGTGCTCTGTCTTATTATCCTAGAGAATGATCTTCTTCGGACACTTCTCAGCACAGAGACCACATTTTGTACATTTTTCCTGATCAATGTATGCAACATTATCCACTACGTGAACTGCATCAGATGGGCAGTTTTTCTCACATAAGTGACAGGCAATACATCCAACAGAACATGCCTTCATAACATCTTTACCTTTGTCTTTGGAGCTGCACTGTACGATATGTTTTGCGCTCACTGGTAAAAGCTCGATCAGATGTTTTGGACATGCAGCAACACATTTGCCACATGCTTTACATGCATCCTTGTCAACAACTGCAACACCATCTACGACATGGATCGCATCGAATGGACATGCTTTCACACAGTTACCAAATCCAAGACATCCGTAGTTACAGGATTTTGGTCCACCATTTGGAACAAATGCCATTGCGGCACAATCCTGAACTCCTGTGTACTCATAGTCCTGATTTGCTTTTTCACAGGTTCCGGCACATTTTACAAATGCTGCTTTGCGCTCGCCTTCCTCTGCCTTTACTCCCATGATCTCACCGATCTTGGCTGCAACAGGTGCTCCACCAACCGGACACTGATTGACTGGAGCTTCCCCTTTTACGATAGCGGCTGCAAGTCCGGAACATCCGGCATATCCACAACCACCACAGTTATTTCCAGGAAGAGCCTCTGTAACGGCTACTTCTCTCTCATCTACTTCTACTTTGAATTTTTCTCCGGAAACACCAAGGAAAAATCCAATTAAAATACCAACACCGCCGACTACAACGGCTGCAAAAATAATTGCTGTAACGTTCATCGTCTTTTTCCTCCTAAATCATTCCTGAGAATCCCATGAATGCGATTGACATCAGACATGCTGTGATCAGTACAATTGCAGTTCCCTGGAAAGGCTTTGGAATATCATTGTATTCAATCTTCTCACGAAGTCCAGCCATAATTACGATTGCGATCAGGAAACCAAATGCAGTTGCAAAACCATTTACAACCCCCTGAAGAATGTTATATTCTTTGGTAACGTTTGTAAGTGCAACACCTAATACGGCACAGTTTGTTGTGATCAGTGGTAAATACACACCCAAGCTCTTGTATAAAGCTGGCATGGATTTCTTTAAGAACATCTCTACAAACTGTACTAATGCTGCGATAACAAGAATGAATACGATCGTCTGTAAATAAGTAAGGTCAATACCTTTGCTTAACAAATATTCATTTGCAAGAATATATTTATAAATCAATCCGGTTACAAAAGATGAAATTGTAATAACGAATACAACTGCGCCACCCATTCCGGCTGCGGTCTCAGTTTTCTTGGATACACCTAAGAATGGACAGATACCAAGGAACTGGCTTAATACAACGTTATTTACAATCGCAGATCCGACTGCAATTAAAATTAATTCTTTCATCTGTATCTATCCTCCTACTCTGTTTTCTCAGCAGCTGCTGATTCCGGTTTTTTACCGGTACATGTTGCAGACATTCCACATCCTGCACAATCACCAGTGATACATCCGGATGGTTTTGCAAGTGGTTTGCCTTTTGCTTCCATCTTAGCTCTCACGATATTCATAATCGCCACAAGGCAGGCAAGTACAAGGAATGCACCAGGTGCCATAACGAAGATTGTGATTGGTGTGAACCAGCTTAAAGAAAGAACCTGTGCGCCAAAAATCTGTCCTGCACCGAGTAATTCACGGAACAGACCGATCAGTGTCAGACCAAGTGTAAATCCAAGCCCCATACCAAGTCCATCGAAGATAGAAGGAACAACCGGATTCTTGGAGGCATAGCTTTCCGCACGTCCTAAGATGATACAGTTTACAACGATCAGAGGAATATACACACCCAGAGAGTCAGAAAGACTTGGTGTATAAGCCTGCATCATAAACTGTACAACTGTAACGAGTGAAGCAACAATTACAATGTAAGCCGGCATACGCACACCGTTTGGAATGACCTTACGGAACGCTGAGATCAATAAGTTGGACAATACCAATACTACAGTTGTAGAAAGTCCCATACCAAGTCCGTTGATAGCAGATGATGTAACCGCCAAAGTAGGACACATTCCAAGCATCAGAACGAAGGTCGGGTTTTCTTTGATAATACCGTTATATAAACGTTCTACATTTTTGTTCATTAGTTTGTACCTCCTAATACATTCTGGAAGTATGCGATGCAGGCATTCACACCGTTTGCCATAGCTTTGGATGTGATCGTTGCACCTGAGATAGATTCGATCTCACTGTCAGAAGAAGGTGCTGCTTTTACAACAGTGAAAGAATCAACGTTCTTTCCTTCGAACTGGCTATAGAAAGCTTCTTCCTGTGCTTTCATACCAAGTCCAGGTGTTTCTGCGATATTTGTAATAGAATAGCCATTTACAGTGCCATCATTCTGGATACCAACAGAGAAGGTAATGCTTGCCTGGCTGGCGTCTTTTGCTGTAACGGTCAAAACATAACCGATCACATTGCCGCTTGCATCAAGTGCAGTATTCACACTGTCGATCTGATCAGAAAAACCTTTTTCTGTCATGAGTGCTGCTGCTGCGTCCGCATCAAAATCACTGTATTCTTCGAAGGATGCTGCATCTTCAAATACCTGTTTGTAGGCAGCCTGTGTTTTTTCGTAATTTACCTGATCAATGGAAGGTTTGGTAATTCCATAGACAACTCCGAGGATCAAACCAAGAACGACTGTAAATGCGAATAAAACCAAAGCGTCATGTACGATCTTTTTATTCATAATTTACTTTGCCTCCTTTTCAGGTTTTGTTTTCACAACACCAAAAGCGTTTGGTACTGTGTATTTCTCGATCATAGGAACTAAGAGGTTGCTTAAGATAATTGCAAAGGAAACTCCTTCTGCATTGGCTCCGAAGCAACGGAACAGTCCTGTGAAAATACCACAGCAGATACCAAAAATGATCTGTCCTCTTGGTGTGATTGGAGATGTAACATAGTCTGTCGCCATGAAGAATGCACCAAGCATTAATCCACCGCCGCAGAGCTGTGCTGTCACATAGTTCATGTCAAATCCATGTCCACCAAACAGCAGAATGAATACAACAAATGTAATAATATAGGAAGCCGGGATTCTAAGGTCGATAACGCCCATTAAAATCAGGAAAATAGCTCCAATTAAAATTGCGATTGCAGATGTCTCACCGATCGTACCTGCTGTCTTACCGATCAGCATGCTCATGGTGTTCACTGCTTCCCCATTTCTCATCTGTGCAAGTGGTGTTGCTCCTGAGTATGCGCCTACAGTGAAGTTTGTCATATCCGCTGCAAATGCGATCAGTAAGAAACATCTTGCTCCGAGAGCCGGGTTCATGAAGTTCTGTCCAAGTCCACCGAACATCATCTTAACAATGACGATTGCGAACACACCGCCGATGACTGCTTCCCACCAAGGAAGGGATGCCGGAAGGTTTAATGCAAGAAGTAAACCTGTTACAACGGCACTTAAATCATTGATGCTGTTCTTTTTATGTACGATCTTGTTGAAGATCCATTCGGAAGCTACACAGCTTGCGATAGTTACTAAAATTAAAATTAACGCTCTGATACCAAAGTTATAAATACCAAACAAACTGGTTGGCAGTAATGCCATGATCACATAAAGCATAATTTTGCTTGTTGTGTCTTTCGAGCGTACGTGTGGTGATGATGAAACATGATATAAATCACTCACGGGATCCACCTCTTTCTTCGTATTTTTTTCACAATAAAATCTTATAAAACTCTCTTTATTGTCTGTTTATTTTTTTCTCTTTGCTGCAAGAACCTGTTTTTTCATGGTCTTGATGGACTGTGCCAACTGACGTTTTGCAGGACATGCGAAACTACAGCTTCCGCACTCGATACATTCCAGTCCATGCCATTTTTCAAACTCATCTGCTACACCATGATCTGCCATCTTTGCAAGTCTGGATGGGACCAACTGTTCCGGACACGCTTCCACGCAACGTCCACAGTTAATACATGGAGATGGTTCTGCTTTTGCAACTTCATCCTCTGCCAAACACAACAGGGAAGAAGATGTCTTGGTTGTCGGGATATCTAAGGAGAACATAGAGAATCCCATCATAGGTCCACCGGAGATAATCTTCTCTGGCTGTACTTTGAATCCACCGGCAGCTTCTACTAATTCTGCATAGTTGGTTCCAATGTAATATAAGAAGTTTCCAGGATTTGCAACCGCATCACCTGTGATTGTTGATACACGGTTCATAACTGGTTTTCCTAATTTTACTGCATTGTAGATTGCAATGATTGTCTCTACGTTATCTACGATACATCCTGCATCAGCAGGTAACATTTTGGAGTTGATTGCTCTTCCTGTAACAGCGTAGATCAACTGACGCTCACCACCCTGTGGGTACTTTGTCTGTAATGGACAGACTTCCATACGTGGTTCGTCTTTGGTTAACTCCTGTAATTTTGCGATACAGTCCGGTTTATTATTTTCAACACCGAACACACCTTTTGCTTTATCAAAGATCTGTAAAATAATCTTCATTCCGGCAACTAACTCTTCCGGATTTTCAAGCATTCTGCGATAGTCAGCCGTCAGATATGGCTCACACTCTGCGCAGTTTGCGATAATGTACTCAATCTTCTCCGGCTCCTTTGGAGAGAGTTTTACATGAGTTGGGAAACCGGCACCACCCATTCCGACAACGCCTGCTTCTTTTACTTTGTTAATGATTTCTTCCTTGGAAAGAGCTGTCACATCCTCACATGGAGTGAACTCAGCTTCCTTATACTCTCCATCATTCTCAATGACAATGGAATTCACCATATCTCCAACCGCTACACGGCGTGGTTCAATGGCTTTTACGGTACCGGATACAGATGCGTAGATTGGAGAAGAAACAAAACCTCCTGCTTCTGCAATCTTCTGACCTCTTAATACGGTATCACCTTTCGCTACAATTGGATTTGCTGGTGCGCCGATATGCTGGGATACCGGATAAACCAGATCGCCCTTAGGTAAAACTTCCTTGATTGGCTGATCTTTTGCCAGTTCCTTTCCTTCATAAGGATGGACGCCACCTTTAAATGTCTTTAAACCCATTTTTGTGCCCCGCTTTCTCTTATTTAGTATTATATTTTGCGCTAGAATCACAAAATATCATCAGCATGATTATAACACAGCTCTCTCAGATGAAATATGTTTTTTTTGTATTTTTTTTAGAACCTTTTGACAAGTTTTTAACAATAATATACATATTTTTTAGAATATATAAATAATTTTTACATAATAAAATCTATGTATTCTTTTCGCCGGATATGGTAAACTGTGGTGGAAAACACGATAAAGGAAACGATATACCTATGAAAATCTGGAACAAAACACACCATCTTACCGATACAAATTTAATTTTAAATGAAACATTCACAGAAGACGCATTTTTCTTTGATATTGAAACGACCGGTTTCTCTCCCGCCTATACTTTCCTCTACCTGATAGGCTGTGCGCACCGTGTGGGTGACAATTTTATCATCACACAGTATTTCGCCGAGACAAAAGAGGAGGAAGGCGCGATTCTCTCTGCCTTTCTGCAGGAACTCTGCCACTATCAGACCGTCATCTCCTTCAACGGACTTGGATTTGATATTCCTTATTTAAAAAAGAAATTTGAAAAATATGGTCTTACACACCCTTTTGACGAAAAAGACTATATTGATATTTATAAAGAAGTTTCTGGCTTAAAATTTTTGCTCAAACTGCCAGACTACAAACAGAAAACCATAGAACGTTTCCTCGGTCTCTCCAGAAATGATACTTTTTCCGGAGGTGAACTGATCGAAGTTTACCAGAATTATTTAAAAACTCCCGATGAGCAGGCAATGTTCTTTCTGAAACAGCACAATTACGAAGATGTGCTTGGCATGACCGGACTGATTACCATCCGCAGTTACAGAAAGCTTTTTGACGGGGCTTTTACTGTGAATTCGACAGAAACAAATATTTACAAAGACCGCAATGGCATCCCTCAGAAGGAGCTGATCCTCACGCTGCAAAACCAATACCCGATCCCACAGCGTGTCTCCTGCCAGACGGATGCATTTTATCTGATCTGTGATGGCATGCAGTCCAAATTGCGGATTCATCTGTTTGAGGGCACATTGAAGTTTTTCTTCGATCACCCGGAAGATTACTACTATCTTCCGGCAGAAGATATGGCAATCCACAAAAGTGTCGCCACCTATGTAGACAAAGATTTCCGTAAAAAAGCAACTGCCGACAACTGTTACACAAAAAAAGACGCTATCTTTGTTCCACAATACGAAACATTGATCACGCCTTTTTTCAAAGAATCAAACAAGGACAAGCTCACTTATTTTGAACTGACCCGGGAGTTTCTGGATTCTGATTCTCTTCTGCGCCAGTATACCAGTCATGTTTTCCGCCATTTTCTTGCCGCAAAACATTAGCTTTGCTCTGCAATACAGAAAAAGGCGGAAAAACCTTTTGTGATGTTTTTCCGCCTTTTATATTTTATTATTCTTTTTCAAAGAAAAAAGATTTATCCCGGACAAATCCAAGTTCCTTGTAATTCATAATCTGTTCTGTACTTCCGATAAAGAGAACTCCTCCCTTTGTCATGCACTGATTGAACTTTTTATAAATCTCATCCTTGGCTTCCTCGGTAAAGTAGATCACAACATTTCTACATACGATCAGATTACAGCCAGTCGGATATGGATCTTTCAGCAGATTGTGTTCTTTGAATTCCACCCTGCGTTTGATCTCATCTGAGATCTGATAGGATGTTCCAATTTTCTTAAAGTACTTATCCTTTAGATCCTTTGGAACATTCGCAATACTCTTCTCATTGTAGAGTCCCATTCTTGCTTTATCCAAAACCTGCTTGTCAATATCTGTAGCAATTACTTTGATATTAGCAAGTGGTATCTGTCTCGACAACGCCATAACTAGAGAATATGGTTCGTCTCCGGTAGAACATGCTGCACTCCAGACTTTCAGATTCTTTCCATAGGTTTTGATCAGTTTTGGGAATACCTCACCCTCTAAGATCTTCCACTGCTCCGGATTACGATAAAATTCAGAGACATTGATGGTCAAAAAGTTGACGAACTGTTCGAATTTTTCCTTATCCTTTTTGATCAGGTCCACATATGCATCATAGGAAGTGATCCCATTCTTATTAATAAGCGTATCTATTCTACGACGCATCTGTTTTTCCTTATAACAGTTCAGATCGATCTTAGTTAACGCATATACATCTTTTTTGAATTTTTCATAATTATCAAGCATATTATTCCTCTGTATGAACTTCAGCAGCTTCTACAGCATCCTCTTCCGGTGCCTCTAAGGCTTTGATTGATAAGCTGATCTTCTTGTCATCTTCATTGAAATCTACCACTTTTGCTTCGATTTCCTGTCCGATCTTTAATACATCAGCCGGTTTTTCTACATGATCCTTGGAGATCTGGGAAACATGAAGTAATGCATCAACACCTGGAGCAAGCTCAACGAATGCACCAAAATCTGTCATTCTTGCAACTTTTCCTTTTACAATATTGCCAACTGCAAACTTCTCTGCTGCTCCGTTCCATGGATTCTCAGAAGGGAATTTCATGCTGAGTGCGATCTTTGTATCGTTGATATCTTTGATGAATACTTTTACAGTATCTCCAACATTAAATACTTTCTTAGGACTTTCTACTCTGCCCCAGGACATCTCAGAAATATGAAGTAATCCGTCTGCTCCACCTAAATCAATGAATGCACCGAAGTCTGTTACATTCTTAACAGTTCCTTCCATGACATCACCGACTTTGATCTTTGCAAACAGTTCTTTCTGCTGCTCTAATTTCTTCTCAACTAATAACTGTTTTCTGTCACCGATGATTCTTCTGCGTTTTGGATTGAACTCGCTGATCACAAACTGGATCTCCTGATCTTTGTATTTGGAAAGATCTTTCTCATAAGAATCAGATACAAGGCTTGCCGGGATGAATACTCTTGTCTCATCAACAACAACACATAAACCGCCATCTAATACCTGAGAAACTTTTGCTGTTAAAACTTCTTTGTTCTCGAAAGCTTCCTCTAATCTCTTGCTTCCTTTTTCAGCAGCGAGACGTTTGTAAGTTAAGAGAACCTGTCCCTCGCCATCGTTTACTTTTAATACTTTTGCTTCCATTGTATCACCAACAGAAACCATAGTTGTAAGATCTGCGTTAGACTCGTTTGTATACTCATTGCGAGTGATGATTCCGTCTGATTTGTATCCGATATTTAAAACGATCTCATCAGGTTTCACATCGATAACGGTACCTTCAACTACCTCTCCATTTCTTATTGTTTTAAATGATTCCTCCAACATTTGTTCAAAACTCATTTCTGACATTCTTTTGAACCTCCTCAATAATATTGTTTGGGGTAGATGCCCCTGCGGTAATACCTACGTTATCGGTGGATTTTAATCTGGTCAAATCAAGATCCTTTATTGTTTGTATATAGTAAGTATTTTCACATTCTTTTTTACAGATTTCAAATAACTTCTGCGTATTAGAACTAGCCCTGCCGCCAATGACGATCATGGCATCGACTTCTTTTGCAATACGTTCTGCTTCAGTCTGTCTTTCCTCTGTAGCATTGCAGATAGTATTTAAAACAATAATATCATAACCTTTTTCGTTCACAATTTCAACTAATTCTTGAAATTTATTGTAATTAAATGTCGTTTGTGATACAATACACACTTTTTTTTCGGATGAAAGCGTAAATTTTTCCGCCTCCTCACATGTTCCGATCACGGTTGTCTCCGCTGGATCAGACCATCCTTTAATGCCTTCCACTTCCGGATGTGTCTCATTTCCAATAATAATAATATGATATCCTTCTCTGCTGTACTGTTCCACAAGACGGTGAATTTTCAACACAAACGGACAGGTTGCATCTACGATCTCAAATCCCAGTGCCTTGATCTCATCATAGATTTTTCTCTCCACACCATGTGATCTTATGATCACGGTTCCCTTTGGCCTGCCCTTTAATTCATCGGTCGAATGGATGACCTGCACACCTTTTTTTTCAAGATCTGCAACAACCTCTTCATTATGGATGATCGGTCCAAAGGTATAGATCGGTGTCTGATTTTTTTCTGCCTCTTTGTATACCGTTTCCACGGCTCGTTTTACGCCAAAACAAAAACCGGCACTTTTTGCTAAAATAATGTTCATAAATCATTCCTTATCTATTCGTTTTCTGATTCCTGCTTCTCTCAGCCGTTTTCCTGTTAACAGCCTTTTTTCTCTTCATAAATAGAGCGGATTGCCTCCACCACCTGATCGATATTCATCTCAGAAGAATCTACCAAAACCGCATCCTCTGCCTGTTTCAACGGAGAAGTCTCACGGTGCATATCCCGGTAATCACGGTCGATGATATCCTTCTCGATCTCATCAAAGTCACAGAAAACACCTTTTGCAGTCAATTCATCGTATCTTCTCTGCGCTCTTGTCTTAGAACTTGCGGTCAGATAAATCTTCACCTGCGCATTTGGAAGCACGCATGTTCCGATATCTCTCCCGTCCATGATAACGTCCGTGCTCTCTGCAAGCTTTCTCTGCAGTTCCACTAATTTGGTACGGACAACCGGATATACGCTTGTCGCAGAAGCCATATTACCGACTTCCTCCGTACGGATAAATCCGTTTACATTTTTACCATTTAAAATAACCTGCTGTTCATTATTTTCATAGGCAATGGTCACATCCACATTCGGACATGCTTCCGCAATTTTTGTTTCATCCGAAGAGGCGATTCCGTTTGTCAGGAAATAATATGCCATGGCACGGTACATCGCACCGGTATCTACATAGATAAAACCAAGCTCCTTTGCCAGTTTTTTTGCGATTGTACTTTTTCCAGCTCCGGCTGGCCCGTCGATTGCAATATTCATACTCATAATATATCCATTCCTCTCATTTTTATCTGTTTTTCATTACTGTTCACTCGTTCCAGTAACGATTTTTCTATTCCACACACATCCCGGCGAGATGTCCGGTAGACCATGCGATCTGGAGATTGAAACCACCTGTCACAGCATCTAAATCCAACACCTCTCCACAGAAATATAAATGTCTGACAAGTTTTGACTCCATCGTCGATGGATTCACCTCACTGACTTTGACACCGCCTTTTGTGATAATTGCCTCATTAAAATCACGCAGTCCATTTAACGTTAACGGAAAAGCCTTGATGAGCCGCACAAATTTCAGTCGCTCCTCTTTTGTGATCTCGTTTACTTTTTTATCCGGATCGATCCCGGATAATTCAATCATGACCGGGATCATTTTTGCCGGGAAAAGCTTTCCAATGGAATTTTTGAACTGTTTGTTCTTTGCTTCCTCAAAATCTTTCAACACACGCTTGTCTAACTGTTCTTCCGTCAATGCCGGCTTTAAGTCGATCTCCATTGCAAGAGGCTCTTTTGCGATATCCGGCCTGATCATCGCACTTGCAGTCAGAATCAATGGTCCGCTGACGCCAAAATGCGTAAATAGCATTTCTCCGAATTCATCGTAAAGTACCTTCTTTCCACGGTAAATACGGACATTGACATTTTTTAAAGAAAGTCCCTGCATCTCCCTGACATAGTCTTCTTTTGCGTTAAACGGCACAAGGGAAGGTCTTATCTCCGTCACAGTATGTCCTGCCTCTTTTGCAAAGCGGTAGCCATCCCCGGTCGATCCTGTTGTCTGGTAGGAAAAGCCTCCGGTGGCAACGATCACGTCATCCGCCTGGATTTTCTCTCCGTCAGAAAGCCGCACACCACATACCTTTTTTTGTTCCTCTTCCCCGGAATCTTCATATAATAATGTGTCCACTTCACTGTGAAGTCTGATCTCCACCTGATCTTTTTTTAATACACGCTGCAGTGCTGCGATCACGTCCGAAGAATGATCTGAAACCGGGAAAATGCGGTTTCCGCGTTCATTTTTTACCGGCAGCCCAGCCTGTTCAAAAAAATCAATGACCATCTGGTTATCATATGCGTAAAATGCACTGTATAAAAACTTCCGATTGGTCATGACACTGTTAAAAAGTACATCCATATCACTGGAATTGGTAATATTACACCGGCCTTTTCCTGTGATAAAAAGCTTCTTTCCCAGTTTCTCATTTTTTTCCAATAATGTTACATGATGACCATTTTCTGCTGCAGCGATTGCCGCAGACATTCCGGCAGGTCCTCCGCCGATCACAACTACTCTACTCATTAAATTCGGTATCTCCTATTTTTCCATATCGCATTTTAATGGAGTCATCAATATAATTGATCTCATCACTCTCATATACCTGATATTCATCCCAGATATCTTCCAGCATCTCCAGTGTTTTTGCAACTTTTTTGCGGTTCTTCATGCAAAGTGCAACGATCAGCGCATTGATGACACTGAGCGGTGCTACCAGAGAATCCACGATCGAAGCCATATCACTGTCCGCAATCAGATTGCAGGAGGAATACAGATTCATCGGGGAATGTACACTGTCTGTCAATGTGATTACTTTTGCATTGCGGTTATTTGCAAATTCCATTGCCTTTAAAGTCCGCATGGAATAGCGTGGGAAACTGATCCCGATAATCACATCATCCTTTCCAATCCGGACCATCTGTTCAAAAATCTCACTGGAGCTGCTGGTCTGAAGTAAATGCACATTATCAAACATCAGGTTAAAATAGAATGCCATAAAGGATGCTAACGGCGCACAGCTCCGGATTCCAATAATATAAATGTGCTTTGCGTTTAAAATGGTATTCACTGCGATCTCAAATGCTTCCTGATCGATTTTCTCCAACGTGGTATTGATCTTGTCCGCATCCGAGTGCAGGACCGATTCCAATATTTTCGACTGGCTGATCCTTCCATAGGTCACTTCCATACGCTGGATCGAATTCAGCTTGTTTCTCACAAGTTCTTCCAATGCATTCTGGAATTCCGGATACCCTTTGTATCCCAAATGTGTTGCAAAACGCACAACGGTTGATTCACTGACGCCAACTACTTCACCTAATCTGGCGGCTGTCAGAAAAACTGCCTTATCATAATTATCTGTGATATATGTAGCTAATAACTTTTGTCCCTTGCTTAATCTGCTGTAAGATTCATTAATACGATTACTCAGATCACGCGTATTACCCATAGTTCCCCATCCTGTTATCCAATTTCTGTCCGGCAGCTTTTACATAGAATCTGCTGCTTTCGGAACATTTTCAAAATTCCAACATTTTAATTATAGCAAATAGGAACTTTTTTGCAAGAAAAAAGAGGCTGAAAACCAGCCTCTTTTCTGTCCTGTCTTATACCGGATATGCTCCGTTCTTTGTATCTGCTACTGTGGCATCTACTTTTTTCTGCTGAGCTTCTCTGTATTTAAAGAAGTCTGTGGCAACCTGTGGGAATAAAGCGTAGGTTAATACGTCTTCATCCTGCTGTTTCCACTGTTTCATCTCAGCTTCGATCTTGTCTAATTCAGGTTCAAGCAAGTCTGCATATCTGCATGTGATTGCATTCTTCTTATCCTCGCCAAGAACCTTGTCAACAACCTCTGGATTGAAAGGTTTTACAGTCTGACCATATTTTCCAAGTAAAACGTCTTTTGTCTCTTTTGTAGCAACTTTGTAACGTTCACCCATCAATACGTTAAATACTGCCTGCGTACCAACGATCTGGGAAGAAGGAGTTACAAGAGGTGGCTCACCGAGGTCTTTACGAACTCTTGGGATCTCCTTTAATACTTCTTCGTATTTATCCTCTGCATGCTGCTCTTTTAACTGGGAAACCATGTTGGATAACATACCACCTGGTACCTGGTATAATAAAGTCTTAATGTTAACGCCAAGTACTTTTGTATTCATCAAACCGCTCTCTAATGCTTCTTCTCTCATTGGTCTGAAGTAATCAGCGATCTCTGCAAGTAAGTTCTGGTCTAAACCGGTATCAAATTCTGTTCCCTTGAATGCCTCCACCATAACTTCTGTTGCAGGCTGGCTTGTTCCCATAGAGAAAGGAGAGATTGCAGTATCAATGATATCGCATCCTGCCTCTACTGCTTTCATGTATGTCATGGAAGCAACACCGGAAGTATAGTGTGTATGAAGTTCGATTGGTAAAGATGTAGAATCTTTCAAAGCCTGAACTAACTCTGTTGCTTTGGAAGGGACTAACAGTCCAGCCATATCTTTGATACATAAAGAATTAGCTCCCATATCTTCTACTCTCTTAGCCATATCCATCCAGTATTCCAGTGTATATGCATCACCTAATGTATAAGATAATGCAACCTGCGCATGTCCGTTCTCTTTATTGCAGGCTGTAACTGCTGTCTGAAGATTACGGATATCGTTTAAACAGTCAAAAATACGGATAATATCAATACCGTTTGCGATAGATTTCTGTACAAAATACTCTACAACATCATCTGCGTAAGGACGGTATCCCAAGATATTCTGTCCACGGAATAACATCTGTAATTTTGTATTTTTGAATCCATCTCTTAATTTACGAAGACGCTCCCATGGATCTTCTTTTAAGAAACGAAGGGATGCATCGAATGTAGCACCACCCCAGCACTCAACAGCGTTGTATCCGACTTTATCCATTTTATCAACGATCGGAAGCATCTGTTCTGTTGTCATACGTGTTGCGATCAGGGACTGATGCGCATCACGCAGAACGGTTTCTGTTATTTTTAAAGGTTTTTTAACAACTTCTGCCATGATTTTCTATTCCTCCTAAATTCCAAAGATTGCCATGAATACACCGGCTGCTACTGCAGTACCGATAACACCGGCAACGTTTGGTCCCATTGCATGCATAAGTAAAAAGTTTGTCGGGTCTTCTTCTGCTCCGACTTTCTGTGACACACGGGCTGCCATTGGAACGGCAGAAACACCTGCAGAACCAATCAGTGGATTGATCTTGCCCCTTGTGATCCAGCATAATAATTTACCAAATAATACACCGGCCGCAGTACCGAACATGAATGCTACAAGACCAAGGATAACGATTTTGATCGTTGTCCAGTTTAAGAATGCCTCTGCACTCGTGGAAGCACCAACTGATGTACCGAGTAAAATTACTACGATATACATTAACGCATTGGATGCTGTCTCTGATAACTGACGGACAACTCCGGATTCGCGGAATAAGTTACCAAGCATTAACATACCAACCAGTGGAGCTGTTGTAGGAAGGATCAGACACACCACAATTGTTACCACGATAGGGAATAAAATCCTCTCCAGCTTTGATACCGGACGCAGGTTCTCCATCTTGATTGCACGCTCTTTTTTGGTTGTAAATAATTTCATGATCGGAGGCTGGATAATTGGAACTAACGCCATGTAGGAATACGCTGCCACTGCGATTGGTCCCATTAGGCCTGACTGTCCTAATTTTCCTGCAAGGAAAATAGAAGTAGGTCCGTCTGCGCCACCGATGATAGAAACAGCCGCTGCTGCTTTATCATTAAAACCTAATAAAATTGCAAGGAAGTATGCACCAAAGATACCAAACTGTGCCGCTGCTCCAAGCAGGAAGCTGATCGGGTTTGCGATCAATGGTCCAAAGTCTGTCATCGCACCTACACCGAGGAAGATCAGTGAAGGCAGGATCGACCATTCATCTAACGTGTAAAAATAATGGAACAAACCACCGACACCATTGCTCATCATTTCCGGTTCTGCAAAAATATCCGGGTAGATATTTACAAGCAGCATACCAAATGCGATCGGAACCAGAAGCAATGGTTCAAATCCTTTGGCGATTGCAAGGTAAAGGAATACACAGGCAACAAGGATCATGATGAAATTTCCGACTGTCAGGTTAAAGAAGGCAGTCTGGTGAAGGAGATTGTCCATTGTCTCCATAAAATAACTCATAGTTATCCTCCTAAAATACTAGTTTAATGTAGCAAGTAAAGCGCCTGCTTCTACCATATCACCAACATTTACATTGATACTTGCAACAGTACCATCCTGTGGTGCAACAACTGGTGTTTCCATTTTCATGATCTCTAATACGAGAACAGCATCACCTTTTTTCACTGCCTGGCCTACAGAAGCTTCGATCTTAAATACTTTTCCTGCTGCTCCTGCCTCAATCTTAACGCTTCCTGCGCCACCTGCCGGTGCTGCTGCCTTTGGAGCTGCTGCCGGAGCGGCTGGTGCTGCTGCACGTCTTGGTGCTGCTGCCGGAGCACTTACGCTTCCGTTCTCTTCTACTGTAACATCATAAACATTTCCATTTACGGTAATTGTATAGCTTTTCATTTAATAAATCCTCCTGATCATAAAGGTAATCAATATCTTTTATTTCATATTGTGACTGGTTCTTTTATCTTCTGTGGATAGAACGAACGACAAAAGAATCTGTGGATGTTCCTTCGCTTGCTGCGATCGCTGCAGAAATAACAGCTACAAGTTCAAGGTCATCTGTAAGGTTTTCATTTACTGTCTCAACTGCCGGTGCTTTTGTTGCTTCTGTTTTTGCAGTTTCTTTCTTCGGAGCACCAACTTTTGAAATAAACTTAAAGCAGTAAATGATCAGACTGATAAGTATTAATACACAGAATACAGTTCCCATTCCCATCAAAGTATTGAGAGCTGCCTTTTCTAACTTCTCGCCTAATGTATACACGATATCTGCTGTTGCATCAGTCATCTCAATCTCTTCTGTCAGATAATTGTATTCATAGACGAATGTTACGTCCACATCTCTCTCAGAAAAATTTACGATCTGGTCAACGGTAACAGTATCGCTTGTCTTATCAATAGAGAACTCACCCAGACCAACAAATGTACCCACATCAGATGTCGTGTCCAGCCATGACTGTAAAAGACTGATCACTGCTTCTGCCTCTGTGTATTCTCTTCCATACTGTTTTGCATACTGCTTTGCATACTGCTCATTTGTCTCAATTGCCGCAGATAACTCCTCCTCAGAAAATGCTGCAATTGAAGTTACCAAGTTCTGTGCGCTGCTCTGTAGATCAGAGTAACTCATTCCGCCGTAGTCAACATCCTGCGGATCAGCGGATCCACAAGCTGCGAGTGTCAGCACCATGATGCAAAGACAAAGCATTAAAGATAATTTTTTCTTCATAACTTCACCTTTCTATTTTGTTCCATGTTTCTTATCCGGTGTGCATACACATTTTGTGTAAAGCATCTCAAATGCTGCAACAAGATATTTTCTTGTATCTGCAGGCTCAATGATCAGATCAACATAGCCTCTTCTTGCGGCAGTCACTACATTTGACTGTAATTTTTCATATTCTTTTGCTTTCTCAGCAAGAACATCTGCGGAAGCGTCTGCATACATAATTTTAGCTGCAAGTTCTGCATCCATCATACCGATCTTGGTCTCCGGCCATGCATATACTAAATCTGCTCCGATCGATTTGGAGTTCATGGTCACATAAGCACTTCCAAAAGCATCGCCTGCGATCAGGTTTACTTTTGGACAGGTTGCAGAAGCAAATGCAGAAGTCATGTGGGCAAGTGCCTTTGCAAGACCTTTTTCTGCACACATGCATGCCTTGAATCCTGTCACATTTGTGATAGATAAAACAGGGATCTCGAAAGCATCACAGAAACGGATGAACTCAGATGCTTTCTCGCATCCTTTTACGGTAAGCGCTGCCTCAAAAGTCTCTGCTGTCTTTCCCTCTTCATCATGGATCTCTGTACAGTTTGCAACTGCACCGACCGTCATACCATTTAATTTGATAAATCCTGTCACCATGTTCTTTGCGTAATCAGCTTTTGTCTCAAAGAAGGCATGTCCGTCTGAAATCTCGCTTAAGAGATATCTTGCATCACCCTTCATAACATCCATGCTTGCACATGCGCGGTTTAAATCATCCTCACATTCCTCTGTGTAAACATCTCCCTCATTATTTAAAGGAAGCATGGATACTAACTCACGGATCTGTGCGAGGATCTCATCCTCTGTGCCGGCATAGTCAACACAGCCTGTCTCTTCGCTCTGGAATTTTGCTGCGGATGTATCGCATTTTTCAATTCTGTTGCCCTCGATCGCATTTGGGGAATTGATGAACATCTTAGCCTTGGTTGCTTCCATAAAAGCGAAATCAGATAAAGCTGGAACAACTGCAAGACCGCCGCCACAATTTCCAAATACGGCACTGATCTGTGGAATCACACCGGATGCCTCGATCTCTTTGGCATAAATCCTGCCAAATCCGTCTAATGCATCGACAGACTCCTGTAATCTCATACCTGCACAGTCAATAAAACCGATGACCGGTGCGCCCATTTTCATTGCCATGTCATATACATTGGCAATTTTCTTTGCATGCATCTCACCGATTGTTCCGTTTAATACGGATGCATCCTGGCTGTAAACATATACCAGATTGCCATCGATCAGACCATACCCTGTGATAACACCGTCGGATGGTGTGTCTGTGTCTGCAAGATTAAAGTCTGTATTTCTTGCTGTTACAAGAGAACCGATTTCCATAAAACTGTTCTCATCGACTAACTTGGTAATACGCTGCATTGCCAAGCTATCATTACTACTACTCATTCTTTAGCCCTCCATCTATAAAAAATTAACAAATTTCGCTATGATAATATTACCTCTTTTCCAAACAATTTTCAAGTGCATTGTTAATTTTTTGACAGAATTTTTTCCAGATCTTTACCACATATTGTCAGACAGCGAGTTTTAACACCTGTCTTAAGCACCACTCAAAATCCAGTTTCTCCATATCTTCTGTGGTCTCCACCTGATATTCCCGCAATACCATGCCGCCCAGTTTATAATAGATGACTCCGGCACAGCTTCCCTTTTTTACCGGTGCACTCAGTTTTTGTGCGATCCGATACTCCACTGTCACCTGTTCCCCCTCTCTGAGCAGTACGTGGGAGAGATCTTTTTTCAGGACGGCATGCAGTTTCATGTACACCTGTTCTCCGATTCTGCCGCCCTGTGCATGTTCAACGGGAACCGGTGCAAATCTGCTCCCGTCCAGTGCGATATCGTCCAGATCGCAGCGCTCATAAGCGGCAAGCCCATACTCCATAAGTTTTCTCGTATCCGACCATTTATAAGTTCTATTGTTCGGCCAGCCGCATGCAAGCAGTGCCACAATATATGTTTTTCCATTTTGCTCCAGCGCACCCACATAACAGTATCCGGCGTTTCCCGTAAATCCTGTTTTCCCGGAAACTGCCCCGTCCATCATCTTTAAAAATGCATTATGGTTGTAGCAATGGTAGGCATATTTTCCACTCACATCTGTAAACGTATACTCTGCCTCCCCGGTGATTTTCAAAAACTGGTCTGCCTTTGGAGATTCCTTAATGCAGTAGCGCATGATCCGCGCAAGGTCTTCCGCAGTCGTGTGGTGAAACTGACTGTCCTTCTGTGCGTCCAGACCATTGGGTGTTATAAAAAAAGTGTCCTTACACCCGATTTTTTTTGCATAGTCATTCATCAGCTTTGAAAAATGCTCCGTTGTACCGGCAACCTGCTCTGCGATAACGACTGCACAGTCATTAAAGGACTCTAGCATCATCGCGTAAATGAGATCTTTCATCCGGAATTTCTGTCCTGCGGGTGCACCCAGATGCACTTTTGGCGCCTTCGCTGCCTGCACAGACACCTCGGCGATCTGCTCTAAATCACAGTTTTCCAGTGCAATAATGCAGGTTAATATTTTGGTGGTACTCGCATTGGCAAGTGCTTCTGATCCGTTTTTACTATATAAAACGCGCCCGGAACCGCCATCCATTAAAACTGCCGCCTTTGCAAAAAGTTCCGTTTCTTTCGGCGGCTCCTGCGCTGCCAATATTTTTGCCGGATATGTAAACAAAATGACCAGACATATAATAATCGCAATTACTTTTTTCAAACCAAAAACCTATTTTTTCTCTTCACCCATCTATATGCAGAAATGAAATACGGTATGCTTTTGGATGATCCGTCCTGCAAAAATAAAAACGTTTTTCCACAAACAAAAATAGCGCAAAAAGTTACTCATGACTCTTTGCGCTCTGTTCTCCTTATATATCCAGTTTTACTTTCATCTCTTCTTCTGCTTCCTGCTTGAACTCCTCGATCTGAACCTGATCTAACATTGGCAGTTCATCCAGGGACTGCACACCAAAGCTTCTTAAGAACTCCTCCGTTGTGCCAAACAAAAGCGGACGTCCCGGTGCATCTAATCTGCCGAGTTCCTTCACCAGATTGTACTCGACTAACTTGTTGACCGCATGGTCGCAGGAAACACCGCGGATCTTCTCAATCTCCACCTTTGTGATTGGCTGCTTGTACGCAATAATGGAGAGTGTCTCTAAAAGTACATCTGTGAGCACATGTTTTTTCGGCTGCTTAGCAATCCGTATCAGGTACTCATACATTTCGCTTTTCGTGCACATCTGATAGGCTCCGTCCAGCTCGATGATCTTCATGCCAATGCTCGGCTTCTCATATTCTTTCATGAGATGCTCAATAATTTTCTTTGTCTCTTTTTTATCTAATTCCAATGCAGCGGCAATTTTTTCCAGTTCCACGGATTCTCCCATGGTAAAAAGGATTGCCTCCACAATCGCTTCATAATTCTTTTCTTCCATTCATCTATTCCCTATGCCGTCAAGACCTGTTAAGCGGCCATTTTCGATTCTATCTTAATATCATCAAAAGTGTGTTCCTGTGAGATAAAAATCTTTCCCACCTTCATCAGCTCTAATATTGCCAAAAAAGTAACAATCACTTCCACCTTGCTCGCCTGCGCTTCCAGAAGGTTGCGGAAGCTGAAATTTCTGTGTGTTTTGCAGAAGTCCTCCACATACAGCATCTTATCCGAAAGTGAAACTTCTTCCTTCTCGATCTTACCAAACTTCGAACGCACCGGGTCAATCTTGTCCACCTGTTTTTTCATAATGGACTTAAAAATCTGATCGAGCTTTGCCAGATTCATATCCCCGACTAATTCTGCAAGATCTACCGGTTCCTCATACTCTGCAACCTCCGGTGGGATCGTAGGTTCCTTAAAAAACACCTGCTCCGCATCCATCTGTCTGTCCCTGAGTTCATAAGCCATGCACTTGTACATCTTGTACTCCAGCAGCTGCTGTACAAGTTCTGCCCTCGGGTCTTCCTCCTCTTCCTCCTCGGATTCTTTCTTCGGAAGCAGCATCCTGGACTTAATATCGATCAACGTGGCAGCCATGACCAGAAATTCACTCATGACATTTAAGTCATTCCGCTTCATCTCCGCGATATATTCCATGTACTGATTCGTGATCTCTACAATCGGGATATCATAAATATTCACTTTATTTTTTTCCAACAGATGTAAAAGCAGATCCAGTGGACCTTCAAACACCTGAAGTTTTACCGTCAGCTCCATATATGATAACTTCCTTGCAATGTTTCGTCCGGTCTGCCATGACACAAACCATAAGAATTTAATTTGTAAATCGCAACGTATCAATTTTATATGGAAACCGAAAAAAAAGCAAGCATAATGTACAGGTTCTCCGGCTAAAATGAAGTAGAAACGTCGCAGGCTGCGCCTTTTTGCAGATATGTGACACTGAAACCCAAAATTTTCGGAGGTATCCCAAATGCGCCTGTTATGCTCTGCCCTTCTTTCTGCAAACCTGCTCCTTGGAAGCAGTTTTTCCCTCCTGTCACCGTACTATTTTTTGTGTCAGGACAATATTCTCCCAAAAAACATTTTTTCCTTTGAGAGAACCTTTGTTCTTTCCGAGACACCGGCGGAATCCACTCCGGCGGCTGATTCGTCTGACGTTCTCAATCTGTCTGCCCCGAGCGTTCTTCTCATGGAAGCATCTACCGGAACGATTCTGTATGAAAAAAATTCCCATACAGTCCTCCGCCCTGCAAGTATCACGAAAATCATGACGCTAATTCTCATTTTTGACGCGATCGAATCCGGTCAGATTTCTTTAGAAGATACTGTCACCGTGTCAGAATACGCTGCCAGCATGGGTGGCTCGCAGGTCTTTTTGGAACCGAATGAAACGCAGACCGTCGACACCATGATCAAATGTATCAGCATCGCAAGTGCCAATGACGCATGCGTTGCCATGGCTGAATTTATCTGCGGCAGTGAAGCCGCTTTCGTAGAAAAAATGAATGAGCGTGCCAAAGGACTTGGCATGAACGACACTACATTTGTAAATTGTTGTGGTCTTGACGTTGACGGACATATGACAAGCGCCTATGATGTTGCCCTGATGTCCCGCGAGCTGACCACGAAATACCCACAGATCCATAATTATTCTACCATCTGGATGGATACGATCACGCACGTCACAAGACGCGGTTCGGAGGAATTTGGTCTGGCAAACACCAACAAGCTGATCCGGCAATATCAGTATGCAACCGGGCTTAAGACCGGCTCGACGAGCCTTGCAAAGTACTGTGTCTCCGCCACCGCAGTAAAGGACGGCATGGAACTGATTGCAGTCGTCATGGCCGCTCCGGATTTTAAGATCCGGTTTGCCGATGCAGCCACACTTTTAAATTACGGTTTTTCCAAATGTCGGATTTATTCGGATGAGAACACCGACACACTCGCCGCACTCCCATTAAAAAAAGGAATTTCCGATGAAGTCTCTCTCTGCTACCGCTCCCCATTTCAGTATGTGGTTACAGACGGTTCCGATCTCTCCGGTATCACAAAAGAACTGGAACTGCCGGAATCTGTGGAAGCCCCGGTTGCATCCGGTGATGTCATCGGGCGCGCTGTCTATAAACTGGGCGACAGGGAACTTGGAACGGTCGACATTTTATGCAGCGAGGATATTGCCGCCGCTGTCTACAAAGATTATTTTATGGAATCACTGCAAATGTACCTGCCATAAATCTGCGAATTATTACCGGAACAAAGTGTAAATAAACTGTATCAAAAAGCAAAGGGCAGAGAAACCTCTCACCGGCTCTCCACCCTTTGTTACCATTTTACAGCAACGGTGCAAACAGACGCATCATGCCCTGGAAAATACGAATGAACACATTCTGACCTCTGCAGAATTCCAATGTCATTTCCTCGGAAGCCGCAAAAGTATCCATACAGTCCTCTTTCAACTGCATCAAGGCTTTCGTTTTATACATAAACACACCACACTCAAAATGCAGGAACAGACTGCGGTAATCCAGATTGATACTTCCCACAGTTCCAATCTTATCATCACAGAGAAAACTCTTGGCATGAATAAAACCAGGTGTATACTGATAAATTTTTACACCACATTTGAGCAGCGGTTCATAATGGGACTGCGTCAAAAGGAAAATCATTTTCTTATCCGGGATTCCCGGTGTCACAATCCGCACATCCACACCACGCTTTGCAGCGTTGCACAAACTCACCAGCATCTCATTGTCAATGATCAGATACGGCGTGAAAATATATACATACCGCTCTGCATGGTTGATAATGTTCAGATAAATATTCTCTCCTACTGTCTCATGATCTAACGGTGTATCACCATAAGGCTGTACAAAGCCGTCTCCCTCAAAAGGTTCTTTCTGGTATACCTGTGGCATGAACTGTTTGTAATCCTCAGAGGAATGGTTGATGTAATTCCACATTTCCAGAAACATCACAGTCATACTCCACACAGCTTCGCCCTCTAAACGGATTCCGGTATCTTTCCAGTAGCCAAACCGTGACGCCACATTGATATATTCGTCCGCAAGATTGATTCCTCCGGTAAATCCAACTTTTCCATCAACCACAAAAATCTTCCGGTGATCCCGGTTATTCATAACAACGGACATGATCGGGCGGAATGGGTTAAATGCGGCACACTTAATGCCTTTTGCCTGCAATACCTTATAATATTTTGGCGGCAGTGTATTGATGCAGCCGATATCGTCATAAATCAGCCGGACATCCACACCCTCTTTGCTTTTTTGCTCAAGTACCTCCACGATGCGGTCAAACATCACTCCCTGATCTACGATAAAATATTCCAGAAAAATAAAATGTTCTGCCTTTTCCAGATCTGCAAGCATATCCGGGAACATCTCTTCTCCACAGCTGTAATATTTTGTGGACGTATTATGATAAAGCGGAAATCCTGCCCAGTCATTGATATATCTGGACTGACGATAAACAGAAAGATCCTCTCTCTCTAACTGTTCTTTGATCTCCGGTGTCTGATAAAGGCATGCACTCACCTCCCGGTTCACGGAATCCATACGTTCCTGTGTTTTCTTCGTAAGACTTGATCTGCCAAAAATCATATATAATAAGAGTCCAAGCACAGGGGACAACAGGATAATAAATGTCCACGAAAGTTTATTTGCCGGATTCGTCCAACGGTTTACGATCACCAGCACCACAATAATTGCGATTGTCCTGATCGCAAGATTTGCATATGTGAACTGATAACTGAACTGATACATGACCATTACAAGCCATAAAAACTGGAGAATAATGGAAACTGCAACGATTGAAAATCTTCCTAATAATAAATGTGCTATTTTTTTCATCTGTATTCTTCGCCCCTTTCCGATTATTCTAATATCAGAAAATGAAAATGTCAAACTACAAGATTGTTCACATGTAGCATTCCCCAGCATTTTCTGCCAATCTGCTCCCCTCTCGGATATACACTTTCATAGAGTTTAAGTTTCATCTCTGTCGGCGTATAATCCGGGTATTTCTGATATGCAAGTGCGATCGCTCCGGAAACTACCGGTGCAGCCATTGAGGTTCCGCTTTTCACAATATATCCCTTTGCATCTTTACTGCAGCTTTTCACATTTGTTCCAGGTGCAAGGACTTCCGGTTTCACGATACAGCATTCCGTCGGCCCGAATCCGCTGTAATTTTTTGTCAGTCTCCCACTGTTTCCTGTTTCTGTCACATTATCATCCCAGCTTCCGACCGTCAGCACTTTTCTGGAAATTCCCGGAATTGTGACAGAGTTTTCCTTTGGGCCATTATTTCCCGCCGCTGTCACCACCATGATTCCCTGATTCCACGCCTCGTCCACAGCGTGAAGCAGCTGCTCCTGCTCATTTTTTCCTGCACTTGCCATCATCCCGACTGAAATATTTAAAATTTTCACCTGATATTTCTCCCTGTTTTGTAAAAGCCAGTCCATTCCCTCTAACACATGGCTGGTAACTCCGTTCCCCTTCCGGTCCAATACTTTTAGTACCACAAAACGAACCCTTGGCGCCACCCCGCTTAACAGCCGCACGCCACGCTTATCCTTAGACATCAGTCCACTGCCGCCAATGATTCCTGCGACATGCGTTCCATGCCCATTATCATCATACGCCGCAAGTTTCTTCTGGCAGAAATCCTCAAAATGTAAAATTCTCTGGTCAAAGTCCAGATGTGGGGCAATCCCGGTATCCATGACTGCCACAGTGATATTTTTGCCGTTCAAGCCCATTTTATATGCACGGTCACAATGAATGACACGTTTCACTCGATCCATAAATGTTATCCTTTTTTCTATCAGTATATGAAAATCAGAAACTTCCAGTGACAAAGCCAAAACAATAGCATGCACGCTCCGCGAACATTCTATTGTCAAACAAAATGAGGTATTCCCCGAAAGTAACACTTTTGGAAAACACCTCACATATTATTTTTTCTATTTTATTCGTTTATTAGTTGTTCTCTGGAACATCTTTCATGGAGAAGCTGATTCTTCCCATCTTGTCTTTTCCAAGGCAGACAACTGTTACTTTATCACCTAATGTAAGAACATCTTCTACACGATTGATTCTCTCTTTGGAAATCTTGGAAATGTGTACCATTCCTTCTTTTCCAGGAGCGAACTCGATAAATGCACCAAACTCTTTGATGCTTACAACTGTTCCGGTGAAGATCTGGCCTTCCTCAAAATCAGTTGTGATCGTCTTGATCATGTCGATTGCTTCCGCCATCTTCTCTTTGTCTGTTCCACATACAGATACTGCACCCTCATCTGTAATGTCGATCTTGACATCTGTGCGGGCAATGATCTCGTTGATGGTCTTACCTTTCTGACCAACCACATCACCGATCTTATTTGGATCGATCTGAATCTGGATGATCTTAGGAGCGTATGCACCAACTTCTTTACGAGGTTTTGAAATTGCTTTGGACATTACTTCATCCATAATGTAAAGTCTTGCCTCACGTGTTCTTGCAATTGCCTCCTCTACGATTGGTCTTGTCAGACCATGGATCTTAATATCCATCTGGATTGCTGTGATACCTTTATGGGTACCGGTTACTTTAAAGTCCATGTCTCCGAAGAAGTCCTCAAGTCCCTGAATATCCGTAAGTACGATATAATCATCATCTGTATCACCTGTTACAAGACCACAGGAGATACCTGCTACCATGGATTTGATTGGTACACCTGCAGCCATAAGTGCCATACAGGATGCACAGGTAGATGCCATGGAAGTAGAACCGTTAGACTCAAATGTCTCGGATACCGCACGGATTGCATATGGGAATTCCTCCTCAGAAGGAAGTACTGCAACAAGTGCTTTCTCAGCAAGTGCTCCGTGTCCAATCTCACGACGTCCCGGGCCGCGGGATACTTTTGTCTCACCTACAGAGTATGCAGGGAAATTATACTGATGAATATATCTCTTTGTTGTAATATTTGCATCAAGTCCATCAATCTTCTGTACTTCAGATAATGGAGCCAATGTAACAACATCACAGATCTGTGTCTGTCCACGGGTAAACATTGCAGAACCATGTACTCTAGGAATCAGATCAACTTCTGCTGCCAATGGACGGATCTGGTTGATTGCACGGCCATCTGGACGTTTGTGATCTTTTAAGATCATCTTACGTACTGTCTTTTTCTGGTACTGGTAAACGGCCTCACCTAAAACAGCAAGCCATTCTTCCTTATCGGCAAATACCTCTGCCAGTTTATCTGTGATCTCACGGATGTTCTCTTCACGTTTCTGTTTTTCATCTGTAAAAACTGCGTTCTCCATATCTTCCGGAGTTACGATCTCTTTCATTGCTGCAAACATCTCATCCGGGATTGCACAGCTTGTGTATTCATGTTTTGGTTTGCCACATTCCGCAACGATCTTATCCATAAACTGGATAATTGTCTGGTTTACATCATGGCATTTGTAGATTGCTTCGATCATTTTCTCTTCCGGGATTTCATTTGCTCCGGCTTCGATCATGATAACTTTTGTTCTGGTAGAAGCGACTGTTAACTGTAAATCGCCTTCATCCCATACTTTCTGGGATGGGTTTACGATGAACTCACCGTCTACCATACCCATCTGAGTCATGGCACATGGTCCATCGAATGGGATATCTGACATGGTTGTTACAAGTGCAGAACCGATCATACCAACCACCTCAGGGCGGCACTCCGGATCTACGGACATTACCATGTTATTCAAAGTAACATCGTTACGATAATCCTTAGGGAATAATGGTCTCATTGGACGGTCGATAACGCGGGAAGTAAGGATCGCATTCTCAGATGCTTTTCCCTCTCTCTTATTGAAACCGCCTGGAATCTTTCCTACTGCGTACATTTTCTCCTCGAACTCTACGCTTAATGGGAAGAAATCTACTCCATCTCTTGGCTTGTCTGATGCTACTACAGTAGATAATACAGTTGTCTCACCATATTTGATCAATGCAGCGCCGTTTGCCTGTGCACACACTCTTCCGATATCTACCGTAAGAGTTCTGCCGGCAAGTTCCATTGAAAAACTTTTATACATGTTTTCTCTCCTTTAAATTTTGTATACGCCACAGCATACTGTGTGACTAAAACAGAAGTACCGAAACTACTGAACCATACATGCCTGTCCGCCATGTACCCTTCAGTGGTCTCGGGTATTTAGACTTCTGCCTCGTTTTATTGTACTAGAAATATTCGGAATATACAAGCAAAAAAATAGAGCGGTGAAAACTCCGCTCTATTCTGCTTATACCTACTATTACTTTCTTAAGCCTAAGCTGTCGATCAATGCACGGTATCTCTCGATATCGATTTTCTTTAAGTAAGCAAGTAAACCACGTCTCTGACCTACCATTTTCAGAAGACCTCTTCTGGAATGATGATCATTTGGGTTCTCTTTTAAGTGATCTGTTAACTCTGTGATACGGGCTGTTAAAAGAGCTACCTGTACCTCTGGAGATCCAGTATCATTTGCTGTTCTACCGTATTTAGCGATAATTTCCTGTTTCTTTTCTTTTGCGATCATGTTATGATCCTCCTTCTTATTCTTAATCGCCCAATAAAACATGATACTCAGCGAAAGGTCGGAGTGTCCATTCACCGAATATGGGCTAAACTCATGCTTGCATAGTATAACACAGTCTTTCTGTATTTGTAAACAAAAATTTTGTAATTAAGCCAGATTAATCCTGCAATACACGGACTACTTTTACCGGATTACGGTAGCATGCACCGGAGATTTTGATTCCGGTACGAGGGGAACTTGCATGTACCACCTGTCCGTTTCCAATATAGATCGCCACATGATTGATCCTGCTTCCATTACCATAGAAGAACAAATCTCCCGGCTGTGCTTCCGATGCAGAGATGCTTGTTCCGCAGCCTGCCTGCGAACCAGAAGAATGTGGCAGTGAAACACCATAGTTTGCAAATACACTCATGACAAAACCGGAACAGTCAGCGCCTCTTGTCAGGCTTGTACCACCCCACACATAAGGATTTCCTACGAACTGGCATGCATAAGATACCAGATCCACACGGACATCCGAGACTCCCTGTCCATATCTTACTTCCGTCATAGTCATAGCTGTCGGAAGTTCCGTATTGATCTCGATATAGTCTGCGGATACATATCCCTCATCACTGTCGATACTTACTTTTACCCAGCCATCTAACTGCTCTACAACCTCTAACTCCTCACCCATTGGCATAGAAGTCACGATACTGCAGTCTGTATTGGGCTCTTCCCTCACGTAAAGAGTTGTCGTTGTTACTTTGGCAACCGTCTCTTTTACCTGCTCTGCCAGAGCGGCCGCCTCATTTCCGGTTACCAGATACTCAGTCTTTACATATCCGGTGACTTCCCCGGACTGGATCTGTGTCCATTCCCCATCCACACCTAACACTTCGCAGGCTGCATGGTTTGGCATCTTACCGACAAGTGTTGCATCGGTTCCCGGTGTCTCACGGACATTTAAGTTACCGGAATCTACCACTGCAATTCCAAGATTCGTATATCCATATACGGATGTCACTTCCTCCTGTGCTGCTGCTGTAAGTTCTGTATCTGTATCAGAAACAGTTGCCACGTCTTCATCACTGGCAAGTGCCTGTGCTGTCACGCTTGCAATACCGGCTGTCACACCTGCGTCGACCGTCTCTGCACTTTCTTCTATTACAGAAGCTGTGGCAACTGCCTTAGCTGTCACATCTTCACTCTGTTTATGATTGTTGATCGCTGCAGTGGAAATAACTAGTAATCCTGCTGCTCCAAGACATATTGCCCTGATATATTTGGATTTCATAATGCCTCCTGAACATCTGTATGTCTTTCTGTTTCTTTTTCATCTTACAAAATATATTTTTCAAACTTTTTACAGTATAACAGTCATTTATTACAATGTCAATCACATTTGTAACATTTTTGTAATATTTATAGAGTCAGATTTTACAAAGTGGTATTTACCTGTCCATTCATCCTATTTCATTTTTGTGAAAAAAGCTCTTGTAAATGCAATGTCATTCATCATCTGTTCCTGTAGTTTTTCGATGCTATCAAACCTGCGCTCTTCCCGGATCATTGTCAGAAATTCAACCGTTACCACTTTCTCATACACATCTTCCCTGAAATCCAGAAGATGTGTCTCCACCCCGACCGGATTATTTCCTTTTATCGTAGGTTTACACCCTACATTTGTGACACCGTAATACCTTTTATCATCGATAAACACTTCTGTCACATAGACGCCAAAAGGCGGCAGAAGTTTTTCCTCCGGTGGGATCAGATTGATCGTCGGGATCCCGATCGTCCTTCCGATCTGATTCCCGTGTTTTACCATTCCGGTCACAAAATAGCGGTAGCCTAAGAGATGATTGGCTTTTTCAATGTTTCCAGCCATGATCTCTTCGCGGACAAAAGTACTGCTGATATCCCGCTCATCCTCTTTCATTTTCGAGAGAATAAGTGCCTCATAACCATAGACCGGTGCATATCTTTTCAACATCTGATAATCACCGCGTCTGTTGTGTCCAAAATGAAAATCTTCCCCTGCCACGATACATTTTACATTTAATTTTTCTACGAGCATACGGATAAAATCTTCCGGTTCCATGCACATCACTTCTCTCGTAAAGGGACATTCGATGAGATAGTCTATCCCGATCCCTTCAAAAATATGCATTTTCTCCTCGTTCGTGGTAAGCACCTTTGCCTCGATATGCTCCACATTTTTTTTCGGTGGAATATCAAAGGTAAAAATAGCTGCCTTTAATCCTTCCTCCTTTTTCTGCGCAAGTTTTTCCATTAAAAGTTCATGTCCGCGATGGATACCATCAAACTTTCCAAGGGAAATGACAGTAGGTTCTCCGACATGAAAATCCAGTGTATTTTTTATATATTTCATTCTTCCATAAACACTTTCACAGGTTTGAAGTTTCCCCTCTCCTGCTGGAATTCATAGATTCCGATAAAGTGATCCTTTTCATCATAAATTCTGATCGGTTTTTGCTGCATAGATGCCTCAAACGAGCGGATCATCTCCGGCTCGATCCGGTTTCCATTATACAGTACTTTAGAAAACTGCTCCGGCACGACTCCCTTCTGATACTGTAAAAAAACAGAATCCACAGATCGCACAAACGGAAAGTGCGCTCTGCTCCATGCTTCCGGCGGAAGTTCCTTTGTGCACTCCTTCACAAGTTGCTCGATCTCCCCGATTTTTAAGGCATCCTTTAACAAGAACTCAGACACCTGCGTGCGGAGCAGCGATTCCATACAACCGCCGCAGCCAAGTTTTTCTCCGATATCCTGACATAAAGTGCGGATATACGTTCCTTTGGAACAGTGTACACGCATGCGCACCCTCGGAAGCGTAACATCCAGAATGTCAATCGTTAAAATCTTCACAGGTCTTGCCTGACGCTCTACGGTTTTGCCCTCCCTTGCGAGATCACAGAGTTTTTTTCCATTGACTTTCAGCGCAGAGTACATCGGTGGGATCTGCATATAGTCCCCCACAAAAGAAAGGACTGTCTCCCTCACGGCTTCCTCTGTCACCTTCACATCTTTCTCCTCCAGCACTGTACCGGTGATATCCTGGGTATCTGTCACCTTTCCCAATAAGAGCACTGCCTCATATTCTTTGCTTTTATCAGTGAGCAGATCACAGACTTTTGTGGCTTTACCAAGACACACAGGCAACACCCCTTCCGCATCCGGATCGAGTGTCCCTGTGTGTCCGATTTTTTTCTGTTTAAAGATACCACGGAGTTTTGCCACTACATCAAAAGATGTATACCCTTTTTCTTTATATACATTAATGATTCCGTTGACCATAGTGTATCCTTTTTCTTCATTATTTTCTAAAGCTGTTTTTTTACTTCTTCCAAAATAGCTTCGATAATCTGCTCCGGTTCTCCCTTCATGGAAAAACCTGCAGCTCTCACATGACCGCCGCCGTCAAACTTCACTGCGATCTCTGACAGGTCAACAAGTTCTTTTGATCTTGTGCTGACCTTAAATTCTCCATCCTCTAACTCATACAAAAAGATGGCAACTTCCACATCCTTTGTCACCCTAAGCTGGCTGACGATCCCATCTAAGTGCTTTGGAAGCACATCATACTCTTGCATCTCCTGCTTCGTGATGACACTGGAAATGCACTTTCCGTCCAGATGCAGAACACTTTTCATCAGGGCAAGTCCCATAATACGGTTCTGGTTATACGTTTTTGTAAAGAATGTCTCGTCGACTATCTTTGGGAAGTTAATTCCTTTTTCGATAAGCTTTCCTGCGATCTCCATCGTTTTTCTGGAAGTGCAGGAATACTGGAAAACACCGGTATCATGCACCATTCCGGTGTAGATACATTCTGCGATCTCCCGGTCAATGCGCTCGTCTGGAAGCAGTTCAAAGATCAGTTCACAGGTGGAGCTTGCATCTGGAAAAATATAGTTATGTTCTGCAAAGTTCTGATTGCTCACATGATGATCCACACAGATCGTATGTTCTGCCGATTCAAAATACTTTGCAGCATTGCCAAGACGCTTTGCATCACCGCAGTCCTGTGCGATAAACAGATCATATTTCCTGTCATCCGGCCACTCACTCAAAATCTCTTCCGAACGCTTCATAAACTTGAAAATATTCGGGATCGGCTCTAAGTAAAGATCGACCTTCACATGTGGAAAATAGTTTTTAATATAATTGTATGTAGCGAGGCAGGAGCCTGCGCAGTCGCCATCCGGTCTGACATGACCTGCAATGGCAACTGTTTTTGCATCTGCCAGATAAACATCAAAATTTGTCATCTCTATTCCTCTGTCTTATCTGCGATATCTTTTGTTACATCATCGATCATTTTTGACATTTTGACACCATATTCAATGGACTGGTCTAAGATAAAGGTGATCTGTGGTGTGTTTCTCAGGTTAATGCTCTTTGCAAGCATGGTTCTGATATAACCCTCTGCACTCTTTAAGCCTTTGATCGTATCCTGCTGGGATTTTTCATCTCCTAAGACACTGATATATGCCTTACAGGTTTTCAGATCCGGAGCCACCTCCACGGCAACTACACTTGTCAGTGGATTAATGCGTGGGTCTTTGATCTCACCACGGATAATGTTACTTAATTCTTTCTGAACCTCTCCATTGATCCTGGTATTTTTAATACTGTTTTTTCTCATATTTTATGCCTCTTTTTTATCTAGGAACCTCTACCATGGTATATGCTTCCACAATATCAAGCTCAGCAATATCATTAAATCCTTCAAATACAAGACCGCACTCGTATCCGGCTTTTACCTCTTTTACGTCGTCTTTGAATCTCTTTAAGGAAGCAAGATTTCCTTCAAAGATCTGTGTTCCTTCACGTGAAATACGGACTTTGCAGCCTCGCTGGAACACACCGTCAAGCACATAGGAACCTGCGATGTTACCAACACCGGATGCTTTGAAGATCTGTCTCACTTCTGCATGACCAAGTACTTTCTCCTCATATACAGGATCTAACATACCCTTCATAGCTGCTTCCACATCTTCAATTGCATTGTAAATGACTTTGTAGAGACGTACGTCAACGTTCTCTCTGTCTGCTGTCACTTTTGCAGTTGGATCCGGACGAACGTTAAATCCAATGATAATTGCATTGGAAGCGGATGCTAAGATGATATCTGACTCATTGATTGCACCTACACCGCCATGGATGACTTTTACAACTACTTCTTCGTTGGACAGTTTTACAAGACTCTGTTTTACTGCTTCTACAGAACCCTGTACGTCTGCTTTAACAATAATATTCAATTCTTTTACATTTCCAGACTGGATCTGTGAGAACAGATCGTCTAAGGACATCTTTGCCTTCGTATCTTCGATCAGCTTATTCTTGCTCTCGGAAATATAAGTGTCAGCAAATGCTCTTGCCTCTTTCTCAGAATCAGTAGAAACGAATGTCTCACCTGCTTCCGGGACAGCGGACAGACCAAGAATCTCAACCGGAGTAGATGGACCTGCCTCTTTTACTCTTCTTCCCTGATCGTCGATCATCGCACGGACTTTACCAAAGCAGCTTCCGCAGGCGATTGGATCACCGACTCTTAACGTACCTTTCTGTACTAATACAGTGGCAACTGCTCCGCGGCCTTTATCAAGCTGTGCCTCGATGACAAGACCTCTTGCTTTACGGTTTGGATTTGCTTTTAACTCAAGCACTTCTGCTGTTAAAAGGATCATCTCCAGCAAGTTGTCAATACCTTCTTTTGTATGAGCAGATACCGGACAGAAAATAGTACTTCCACCCCAGTCTTCCGGGATCAGTTCATACTCGGACAACTCCTGTTTTACTCTCTCGATGTTTGCACTTGGTTTATCAATCTTGTTGATTGCAACAATAATTTCAACTCCGGCTGCTTTTGCATGGTTGATTGCCTCTACCGTCTGTGGCATAACACCGTCATCAGCCGCAACTACAAGGATTGCGATATCTGTAGAATTTGCACCACGCATACGCATTGCTGTGAAGGCTTCATGTCCAGGTGTATCAAGGAATGTGATCTTCTGTCCGTTGATGGATACCACAGAAGCACCAATATGCTGTGTGATACCGCCTGCCTCTCTGTCTGTCACACGGGTAGAACGGATTGCATCCAGAAGGGATGTTTTACCGTGGTCAACGTGACCCATAACACATACAACCGGTGGACGTGCAACTAATGTCTCTTCTGCATCATCTTCCTCTTTTAAGAGTTCTGCGATTACATCAACCTTCTCTTCCGGCTCACAGATGCAGTTAAACTCTAAAGCAATCTCCTCGGCCTGATCGTAATCGATCTCCTGATTGACTGTTACCATCGTTCCTTTTAAGAATAATTTCTTTACGATCACTGACGGCTGTACTTTCATCTTGTCAGCAAGATCTTTGATGGTAAGTTTCTCCGGAAGAACCAGTGTCTTGATTGTCTCTTCTTCCTGTTTTGGCTGTGGCTGCTGCTGTGGTTTCTTTTTACCGCCGTTCTTCTCTAAGTTTACGAAACGCTCCTGCTTCCTGCTTCCTAAAACATCGTAATCGCCGCGCTGTTTTCCGTTGCGGTTCTTGTTGTCACGTTCTCTCTCCCGTGTCTCTTTTCCGCGCATCTCCTCTGCCAATGGTGCAGAATCCTTATTGAACTTGTCGATCTCACGGTCTAATCTTCCACCGTTATCTCTTCCGCGGAAGTTATTATTGCGTCCTCCGCTGCGGTCTCCCTGATTGAATCCCTGTCCCGGTCTTCCGTTGTTGAACGGTCTCTGGTTTCCGCCGTTTGGTCTCTGGCCTCTGTTATCTCCCTGACGGGCTGGTCTGTCACCATTGTTACGGTTATTATATCCACCTTCGCCATTATTATTTCTGTATGGACGGTCTCCCTGCGGACGGGCTGGTCTGTCGCCGTTTGCGCGGTTATTGTATCCGCCATTCTGTCCGTTTCTTGCCGGGCGGTCTCCCTGTGGGCGTCTGTTGTCCTGATTTGGTCTGGAGGTCTTCTCCTGCTGACGCATCTGCTCATAAACATTCTCAGTTGGTTTTTTGAAAACTCTCTCCTGTGCTGCCGGTGCAGTCTGTGCAGTTTCAGTCTTAACTTCCTCTGCTTTTGGAGCTTTGTTTTCTGTCTCTTTTCCTGCATTTGGATTGATCAGACTGTCAAAATATTTTCTCATATCATTGCCGGACATCGCTGGTTTTGCCTGACCGGCCGGTCTGTCACCACGGTCATTTGCCGGGCGTCTGCCATCCTGTGGTCTTCCGCCTTTTGCTCCCTGGTTCGGTCTTCTGTTATTTCCATGTCCTGCGCCCTGTTTGCTGTACTGTGCGTTAAACACGGCTGTGATGCTGGACTTTTTCTTTGGTCTGTCATGCTCAGCATCTGCTGGTTTCTTCTCCTCTGGTCTCGCTTTCTCCTCTGCCTTTGGTGCAGCTGGTTTTTCTGCTTTCTCTGCGGCAGGTTTTTCTTCTGCCTTTGGTGCGGATTTTTTGTACTTTTTACGGATGATCTCCTGCGCAGCATCATCAATGTTGTTGCTTGCGGACTTGATCTCGTACTCTGTACCGCTTAAACTATCTATAATTTCCTGTGATTTTATCTCTAACTCTTTTGCAAGTTCATGAACTCTCATTTTTGCCATATATTCTGACTCCTCCATTATTCAGTTGTTATTGTCTGTTTCAATTTGTCTTCCACGGAATGGGCAAGCCCTTCATTTACAATTGCAAGTGATGCACGAAATTCTTTTCCAATACAGTGTCCCAATGTCTCTTTGTCAGAATAAATATACATTGGAACCTCATAAAAATCGGTCATATTGGAAAACATCTTTTTCGTGTTATCGGAGGAATCTCCTGCCACGATCACAAGATAAGCCCTGCCTTCCTTGACTGCTTTCTCCGTTGAAAACTCACCACTTACGACACTACCGGATTTTGCTGCAATTCCAAACATGGATAAAACTTTATCTGGTCTCAAATTCTTCCATCTCCTTTGTCAGCATTTCGTATACATCTTTTGGAATCGGCATTTTAAATGAGCGTTCTAATCCCTTACACTTAATTGCTTTCTGCAGACATTCGCTTTCCGGGCAAATGTATGCACCTCTGCCATTTTTCCGACCGGTTGTATCTAATATTATCTCATCTTCCGCTGTCTTAATGACTCTTATCATTTCTTTCTTAGGCTTCATCTCTCCACAGCCTATGCATTGACGCATCGGAATCTTTTTATTTGCCATAATCTGCTATCCTCGATCAATTCTCCTCGGAATACTCTGTGTCATCCTGATAGTCTGCATCATTGTAGCCACCATCTTCGTCATAGTATTCATCATCTTCGTACTCGTTCTCATAATCAAAGAAATCGCCGGCTTCTCTCGCCTGTGTCTCACTCTTGATATCGATCTTAAATCCTGTCAGTCTTGCTGCCAGTCTTGCATTCTGTCCTTCTTTGCCGATCGCAAGGGATAACTGATAATCAGGAACGACTACTTTTGCTGCTTTCTCTTCTGCATCTGCGATAACAGAAATAACTTTTGCAGGACTTAATGCATTTTCGATGAGCATTGCAGGATTTTCATTCCAGGTGATGATATCGATCTTCTCACCACGGAGTTCATTGACGATGGCATTGACACGCGCGCCGTTCATACCGACACATGCTCCAACCGGATCTACATCCGGATCATTAGACCATACTGCGATCTTTGTTCTGCTTCCTGCCTCACGTGCGATTGCCTTGATCTCAACTGTTCCGTCTTTTACTTCGGCAACTTCAGATTCGAACAGGCGTTTTACCAGTTCCGGATGTGTTCTGGAAACAAGCACTCTCGGTCCTTTGGAGGTAGATTTTACTTCCAGGATATAAACTTTGATTCGCTCTGTTGGCTGGAATACCTCGCCTTTTACCTGCTCATTCTCTGTGAGGATGGCATCCACTTTACCGAGGTTGATGCTCACATTCTTTCCAACATAACGCTGAACGATACCTGTTACGATATCTTTCTCTTTGCTGTAGTACTCATCAAAAAGAACTTTTCTCTCTTCCTCACGGATTTTCTGTAAGATCACGTTCTTGGCATTCTGTGTTGCGATACGTCCGAACTCTTTGGATTTCACTTCTACATTTACAATGTCATCCAGTTCGTATTTGGAGTCGATCATCTTCGCATTGACAAGGCTGATTTCCTCAACCGGATCTTCCACTTTCTCTACAACTTTTTTCTCCTGAAATACATGATATTCACATGTTTCCGGATCAATGTTAACTTTTACGTTTTCAGACTTTCCAAAATGGTTCTTGCATGCAGTGATCAGTGAGTTCTCGATTGCCTCAAGTAAAGTCTCTTTGCTGATATTTTTTTCCTGTTCTAATATATTTAACGCTTCTAACAATTCATTATTCTTAGCCATTATTTTATCCTCCATTATTTTTTCTGTTATTTTACGCTAAAAATCAAAAGCCAGGCGGATCAGTGCGATATTGGATTTTTCAAATACCATCTCTTTTCCGTCTTCCTGCTCAATTGTCACTGTATCGGCATCGTATGCTTTTAAAATGCCGTAAAATTCTTTTTCCCGGTCAATCGCACGGTAGGTTCTGATCTCCAGTTCCTTCCCCATGCTTCTTATATAGTCTTTTTCTTTTTTCAGTGGTCTTCCAAGACCCGGAGAGCTCACTTCAAAGGTATAGGAACCTTCTACATAATCCTCTCTGTCAAGAATCTCATTCATTTCCCTGGATACATCTGCGCAATCGTCGGAAGTGATTCCGCCTTCTTTGTCAATGTAAACCCGTAAATACCAGGTACTACCCTCTTTGACATATTCCACATCCACAAGTTCAAAGTTTCTTCGGTCTAAAATCGGGGTGATGAGTTCTTCGGTGCGTGCTTCATACATCTCTTTTTTCGACATGTGTACACCTCTTCCTTCCATATTCAGTTTTTTCGTGTTCCGTCACGTTGCTGTCTCCTAAACATAAATTGAGAGAGGGTTTTGCCCTCTCTCAATCAAGTCAACGTGTTAACATAAATAAAGTAACACTCTTTCTTCTATTTTGCAAGCTTTTTATTGAAAAAAGCATTTAAAAATGCCAGAAACAATGTTTCTGGCATTCCGGGTTGGGCTGTTATAAAAATAACAGAGCAGTTCGTAGGGGAATCGAACCCCTGATTCCGCCGTGAGAGGGCGGCGTCTTAACCGCTTGACCAACGAACCATGCTTGCATAATATAACATAGCAAAAACAAAAATGCAAGCATTATTTTATATTTTTTTACATTTTTCTACTTTGACCGGCTTACACTGTAAACTGATCCATGATCTCATTCAGTTTTGTCACAACATTGTGCAGGCTTTCGATCGCAGTATGGATATTTTCCATCTCCACGCTCTGCTGGTCAACTTTTCCTAAAATATCCTGACTGGATGCAGCCAGTTCTTCTGTCTCGGAAGAAATATCTGAAAACCGGTCCACTACTTTTGCTTTATTTGAATTCAAAAGTCCTACTGCACCTTCCAGTCCCTGAACATCTGCGCCAACATCATCGATCTCCTGATTGATCTGTTCAAATACGGCACGGGTATCACCCATAACTCCCATGCACTTTTCTGTCTCATCCTTCATGGAGAACATCTGACTGCTTACCACTTCAATTTCTTTCTGGATCTCCAGGATAATAGCAGTGATGTTGGTAGTGGCATCACTGGTCGCACGTGCAAGCTTACCGATTTCTTCTGCAACAACAGCAAATCCCTTTCCGGCTTCTCCGGCTCTTGCAGCCTCAATACTTGCATTCAGTGCCAATAAGGACGTCTGCTCTGCAATACTGTTGATTGTCTGCGAAATATCATCGATCGTGCGCGAGCGTTCTTCCAGATCGGCCACCGTGCTGTATGCTTCATCCTGAAGCTTTCTCGTCTTTTCAAACTGCTCTCCCAGCAGTTCGATTGCCTTGACACCTGTCTCGCTCTGTGCCATTGTCCTCGTCGCACTTTTATTCAGATTGGCTGTGTGCAATGTGATCTCGTCGATCTCTTTCGCAAAATCATTCAACGACATATTGGCTGTCTGGATCTGGTCTGCCTCCTCACCGACTGCTGACAGCACCTCATCGATCAGGTTCTTGACATAAACATTATTATCCAGCAGAGTAGAAACGGAAGAATTCACAATATCATACTGCTCTGATAAATTCGTGGAGGAGTCGCCCATCTGCTGTATAATATGTCCGAGTGTCTTCTGCAGTTCCAGCACATCATGGTTCATTCTTCCAAGCTCATCCTTCTGCCTGTTTTCCTTGATGTCAATTTCCTTTAAATTCAGTTCCTGCAAATGATTGATCTGCTTCTGGATTTTCAAAATCGGTTTTGTTATGCTTCCGGCATACAAGATCACAAGTACTGCTGCAATTACCGATGACAGGACAGTAACCACAACGAGAACCATAAGCATTTCGTTCGCTGCACTGTTATAAGCGGCAACAGGTGTGACCAAAGCCGCTTTCCATCCGCTTCCTGCAACTGTGGCAGCCTTCAGGTATTTGGCTTTGCCGTCATAGTCCGTAAATGCTCTCTGGGACGTCATTGCCTTCTCGTATGCTCCGCCGATCAGATCGCTTACATTCACTACATTCTCACCAGTTGATATAAACTCACTGTTCGGATGCATTAAAATGGCGCCATTCTCATTATAAATAAAACTGTAACTGCCATCCGAAGTATCGGTGATCTCGTTCATCATATCAAACAATGTGCTCAGCTTCAGATCCATATTGACTACGCCTTCCATGCCGGAGCCTGTATGGAACATCTTAGACACACTGATGATCAATTCTCCAGTGACTGCATCCACATAAGGATTGCCAAAATACTTTTCTCCGCCTGCCGCTTTTGCATCCGTATACCACGGTCTTCCCGTACAGTCCCATCCAGCTTCCGGTTTCCAGCCAGTACCGTCAATAAACAGCTTATTTTCAAAACCTACATTGACATTGATCGCATTCACGTTTTTATTTGTGTACTGTTCCATAACCGGGCGGATCGTCACCTCATCGATCAGGCTCTTTGCCTCCAAAAAGGTACATGCTGCATCCACATCACCTGTATTTTCCTGAAGCCAGCTGTCGATCATAGACGCATAATACTCTGCCTGCTGCTCATGCAGCCTGTCGTTTGTGTCTGTCAAAGCAGACCTGCTGAAAATGGAAGACACTGCCATTGCAATTGCCAGACATCCCACACATATCAGCAGAAAAAATAATGTTAATCTTGTTCTGATACTTTTCAAACCCCATGTTCTCCTTTGTTCTTCCCCAGTTTTCACAAAACTCTTTCAAAACTGCTTATTTTCTCTAGTATAGCACCCTTCCACCGATTTGCAAAGTACAAATCGCCTTTTTGTACATCAAAAAAGGAAGCATATAAATATGCTTCCTTTCATGACAATAGCAGTTCGTAGGGGAATCGAACCCCTGATTCCGCCGTGAGAGGGCGGCGTCTTAACCGCTTGACCAACGAACCAAGTACTCATTTAATATAACACATGGATATGAATATTGCAACCTTTTTTTACTATTTTTCAAATTTTTTATAAAAAATATTAAATTAAAACAAATCGTACAATTCAAGAGCCCGCAGCAACTGCTGCGAGCCCTGTAAAATCAACATTATTCACGATGCATAGAAAAACTGTCCATATCATAATTCTTTAAGTTTTCGTGGATTCCGCGTCCATCCGCATTGCTGATCAATGCATCCCTGTTCTTCTTGGAAGAGATCTGATCATTGAATGCACTTGGTCCGCCGACACATCCGCCTTCACATACCATACCTTCGATGAAGTCTTCCGGCAATCTTCCGGCTTTCATTAATAACAGCGCTTTCTTACACTCTGCAGCACCATTACACTTGCATACCTTTGCATCAATCTCATCTTCAGATTCTTTTAAGCTCTGAAGAACTGCTGCTGTCACACCGCCTGCATTGGCAAATCTCTTACCGTATACAGAAGATTCCTGATAGCTGTTCTCATCCGGTTCTAATGCCACACTCTTCGCTTTCATGATGGCACGGATCTCAGAATAAGTTAATACATAATCTGCATTGCCTTCGATCTTCTGGTCTACCACCTCGGATTTCTTAGCGATACATGGTCCGATAAATACGGTAACTGCCTCCGGATCTTTTGCTTTGATCAGGCGGGATACTGCTGCCATCGGGGAAATCGTGGTAGAAATATTGTCTGCAAGCTCCGGAAAATGATGTCTTACCATATTGACAAATGCAGGACAACAGGAAGTTACTTTCTTCTTGCCTTCTTTGTAAGCTTCTGCCCACTCTTCTGCCTCATAAGCAGCTGTCATATCTCCGCCGAGACCGACTTCAAAGAAACCATCAAAACCAACTGCCTCCATTGCTTTCTTCCAGCTGTTCATCGTGATATCATCACCGAACTGTCCCTCTGTTGCAGGAGCTGCCATTGCATAAACTTTTTTATTAGATTTTAATGCTTCAATTACATTTACAATATAGGTCTTAGATCCGATCGCACCGAATGGACAGCTGTGGATACATTTTCCGCAGCGGATACATTTCTTCTCGTCAATAACAGAGATTCCGTACTCGTCATATGTAATCGCATTGACCGGACAGCTGAATTTACATGGTCTCTTTAAATGTGCGATCGCATTGTACGGACAGGCCTGAGCACATTTGCCACACTCTTTACATTTCTGTGGATCAATGTGGGAACGAAGTCTTCCCGGCTCGATCGCACCAAATTTACATGCATTGATACATGCCTTTCCAAGACAGTTCTGGCAGTTTTCTGTCACTGTATAACTGGAAATCGGACAATCTTCACAGGCAGAACTGATCACCTGGATCACATTACCGTCATCTACTGGTCCAGGAGCTTTTCCTTCTGCCAGTCTGACTCTCTGTCTGATAATCTCTCGCTCTTTATAGATGCAGCAGCGGAACTGTGCTGCTGGTCCTGGGATTAATTGGTTTGCAATGTAGTCTTTCTTCTCCTCAAGCTCACCTGCAAATGCAAGTTTTGCCACTTCATAAAGTACATCGTGTTTAATTTTGATCACATTTTCATCAGCGTACATTGTAAATACCTCACTCGTTTTTGTTCGTTAATTTTTTAACCATCTAAGACATTATATCGAAAATGTATGGAATTACAAGTACCTCTGATGTTTTTATTGTAATACATAAGCTTTTTGTGCAAAGTAACAATTTCACTTATACTTTTTTGTGCAATTATTCCGTGACCGCCTGAAACAGTCCGTCCCCTATTTTCGTCTGTAATAAACATCGCGGTCAACCGCCTTATTCCACGAGGCAACGATCGTCGTGCAGACAGCGTCTCCTGTGATGTTGACTGCGGTACGTGTCATATCAAGGATTCGGTCGATACCCATGATCAGTGCGATTCCCTCGATTGGAAGTCCAACGGAATTAAATACCATCGTCAGTGTGATCAGTCCCACACTCGGCACTCCGGCGGTTCCGATGGAGGCAAGTGTTGCGGTTCCAATGACGGTGAGGTAATCCATCATGTCAAGCGGGATTCCAAACGCCTGCGCGGTGAACACAACCGCCACACCCTGCATAATCGATGTTCCATCCATGTTAATGGTCGCTCCGAGCGGGATCGTGAAAGATGAAATTTTTTTCGAAACACCCATTTTTTCCGCAAGCGTATCAATATTCATTGGAATGGTTGCATTCGAAGTTGAGGTTGAGAATGCAAACGCCATAACCGGGAAGAAATTCTTGATGAAAATAAACGGGTTGAGCCCTGAAAATATTTTCAGCAATCCGAGGTACACCACAAAACACTGCACTGCGAGTGCAAGCAGAACGCAGAACATATATTTTAACAATGGGATGAACACCTCAAAACCGATCTCTGCAAATGTTTTTGCGATCAGGCAGAACACTCCGATCGGTGCAAGCTTCATGACAGCCATCGTCATTTCCATCATAATATCATTGAACTGTCCAAAGAAGTTCTTCACAATGTCAACACGGTCTCCCATGTTTGCGAGAATCACACCGAGGATCAATGCAAACACAATGATCTGCAGCATATTTCCCTCGCTTAAGGAATTAAAAATATTGACCGGGATAATGTCTAACAGTGTTTCTGTCATGCTCATGGACTGTGTTGTCTCACTCACGGTGGAAGTCACCTGGATCTGTGACATATCAAGTCCTTTTCCCGGATTAAAAATATTGGCGATCGACAGCGCAACGGTAATCGCAAGCGCTGTCGTACACAGATAAAAAATTAGTGTCTTCACACCGACGCTTCCAAGCTTTTTCGTATCTCCCACTGCCATGCTTCCGCAGACGATGGAGCAGAATACAAGCGGAACGACGAGCATACGCATCAGACGGATAAATCCCTGTCCGACAATATAAAAGACACCCTGCACAATGATATCATCCACCACGTAGTTCGATGGAATCAGATAGTTGATGATCACACCGGCCAAAGCTCCTGCAAGAAGCGCAATAAAGATCATCGTGGTAAGGCTTATCTTTTTCTTCTTTTGAACTCTATTCTGCATGATATAATCCCCTCTCCTCCAGATATTCTCTCAGGGAATCCTGCCAGTCTGGGAAATCATAAATCGGAACCATGCTCATAATAAAATTATCGAGCACCGCATACGCCGGTCTCACCTTGGAAAAATCCGACATGACAGTTGGAACCGGCTGCATGGAAGCCGTCTTTCCTGTCATTTTCAAAATCTCCTGTGCAAACGCATAACGGCTGCACACGCCCTTGTTCGTCGCATGGTAAGTTCCGTACTCGCTTGTATGCACAAGATGTAATAAAAATCTTGCCAGTTCGTTTGCGCTCGTCGGTGATCCAAACTGGTCGGAGGCAATCGATAACTGCTCGCCTGCGTCCACTTTTTTTAAGAAACCATTGATAAAATTCTGTCCCTTTCCATACACCCAGGTGCTCCGCACGATAAAATGTTTTGTTGTGAATTCTTTCACATAGTTTTCCCCCGCAAGCTTGGACTTTCCATAAACCGTTCCCGGATTTGTAATGTCAAATTCTGTGTAAGGCTCTGTGCTTTTGCCGTCAAACACATCATCCGTGGAAAGCTGTACCATTTTTGCCTGCATTTTTGCTGCAACGATCGCCAGATTTCTGGCTCCCAGTGCATTTACTTTAAACGCCTGCGAAGGATTTTCCTCACAGGAACTGATATCCGTCATACCGGAACAATTGATGATGATGTCCGGGCGGTTCATCTCGCCAAAACGAAGTACTTCATCTGTATCCGTCACATCAAGGTCATCCACATCTGTATCTAACATTTCAAATTCCAATTTATCCACAACATCATTCACTGCCTGGCCAATCTGACCGCGGGCACCACATACCCAGATTTTCTGCATCACTGTTCCTCCATTTTCTCTTCTAGTATTTCTCAAAGCATAGAAAAAGATGTGAGTTTATGATTCACATTACATCTCACATCTTTTTACCGTTCTTTATTATATTGATCCACGCATTTGATGTCAAATATTTTTTCCATGCAGGACAGATGATTTTTTATACAAAACATGCGACCACTACGCCATGTCATGATATTTTCCAAGGAACTCCCTCGTTCTCTGATTTGTCGAAGTAAATAATAACTCCGGTGTCGTCTCCTCCACGATCACACCTTTATCCATAAAGATCATACGGTTTGACACATCTTTTGCAAAGTTCATCTCATGCGTGACAATGACCATCGTCATTTTTTCCTCCGCAAGCTCCCGGATGACTTTTAGGATCTCAAGCGTCAGTTCCGGGTCGAGCGCGGAAGTCGGTTCATCAAAGAATAATATTTCCGGCCGCATGGCAAGTGCCCGCGCAATGGATACCCTCTGCTGCTGTCCGCCGGAAAGCTGACATGGATAGGCATCTTCCCTGCCGCTTAATCCCATCTTCTCCAGTAATACCTTTGCTTCTGCAACAACCTCTTCTTTTTTCCGCTTCTGAACACTGACCGGGGCATCAATGATATTTTTTAAGACAGAATAATGTGGAAACAGGTTAAAATTCTGGAATACCAGTCCAAAATGTCTCTGTATCTTTTTCAAATCTGCCGGTTTCGCATAAACCGTTTTTCCATTGATACTCTCTGCCGCCTTTTCCCCCATATACGTTAAGCTTCCGTCATCCATCTGCTCTAACAGTGTCGCACATCGCAGCAGGGTGGATTTTCCGGAACCAGAAGGTCCGATGATGGAGACAACCTCGCCCTCTGCAACGCTTAAACTGATATCTTTTAAAACTTCGTTTTCGCCGAAGCCCTTTTTTACATGCTGCATTTCCAGTAAATTCATATCATTTCCTCTTTGCCTTAATTTTACTACGATTGTATCTCTAATGATAATAACTCATCTTTTTCTCAAAAAATTCCATGATAAATGCCACCACATAGTTAAAGACATAATAGAATATCGCGGCTGCCACAAACGGGATCATGCTCTTCTGTGAAGCTGCCAGTGCCTTTGCCTGTGAAAACATCTCTGCATAAGCAATGGAAAACGCAAGCGACGTGTCTTTTACCAGCGTGATCACCTCATTGGTCACGGACGGAAGAATACGCTTGATCACCTGTGGAAGGATGATCTTTACAAATGTCTGTGTTTTTCCATAGCCTAATACTTTTGCCGCCTCATACTGTCCAACCGGCATGGACTCAATACCACCACGGTATATCTCTGCAAAATATGCAGCATAGTTGATTGCAAATGCGATCACAACCGCATATGCGCGGTAGCTTGACGAAATATTCACGCCGAAAATATAGTATGGTCCAAAATATACCACCAAAAGCTGTAGCATTAAGGGTGTTCCACGCATAATGGAAATATATATTTTGGTGATCGTTCTTATCACAACATTTTTTGACATTCTTCCGAAGGCTACCAGAAGTCCAAGCGGCAGTGAAAAAATAAGTGTTAATAAGAAAATCTGAATTGTTGTCATCATCCCGGAACCAAGCTGGGAAATCATTACCTGAAAGCTCATATAAAAAGAACCCCTATCTTTTTCTACTGTAAAACCAATGCGCTGTTATTTGCCGAGCGTGCAGACATCATAACCGAAATATTGGTTGGATATTTCTGCGAATGTGCCGTCCTCTACCATCTCTAATAAAGTGCTCTGCACCTCATCGCGAAGTGCTGTGTTCCCAAGGAAAAATCCAACCGCATACTGTTCTGAGGAAATCGTCTCATCTAAAATCTGATACTGATCTTCTTTTCCCTCAATCTGGAACTGTGCGACACCGATATCTATCGCAACAGCATCGACTGCGCCAGACTCAAGATCCATAAATGCGGTGTTGTATTCGCCTACCGATAAGAGCTGTGCAAAGGAAGCCATCAGATCTGCATGTTCTTCATCGTTTAATGCGGTCTCTGCGGCAGACTCTTTCTGTACCTCCACCACTTTTCCTGCAAGATCCGCAAGTGTGTTAATTCCGGAATCTTTCTTTACCACAACCACCTGGCTGTTGTCCATATATGGATCTGTCCATGTATACTGATCTTCACGTCCATTCATCGTAAATCCATTCCAGATACAGTCGATCGTACCGGCTTCTAACTCCATATCCTTTGCATCCCAGTCGATCGGCTGTAACACAATCTTTTTGCCCATACGCGCTGCACACTCCGTCGCCATCTCAATGTCAAACCCTGTAAATTCGCCATCATCCCCCACATAACCAAACGGCGGAAAATCCTGGTCAAATCCAACAGTAAATGTATCTTTTCCGTCTGCTTGATCCGTTTTTGCTGTATCAGTGGAACCTCCACACGCTGTCAGCGACAATGTCATCCCTGCAACAAGTAATAATGCCATAAATTTCTTCATAAAATCTCCATCCTTTATTTTCAGTTTATTACCACGCTACCACATTAAAGTGTCTGCTTATAACCTATCACAGAAACGGATTCGTTGTCAAGCACAGCTTCTCTCTTTTCAAACATTTCCTATTGCATAAAAAGCAGGAACACGCAATGTGCTCCTGCCCTTTCTTACAGAATATATTTTTCCATTGTCTGATACAACAGTTCTCTCTGTACCGGCTTTGTGATTCTTTCATTCATGCCTGCCTCATGCACTTTCACGATATCCTTTGCCATCGCATTTGCAGTGACTGCCAGAATCGGGATATCCGATGCGTCCGGCTTTTTGCTGCCTCGGATACTCTTTGCTGCCTCATACCCATCCATGATTGGCATATTCAGATCCATAAAAATCATGTCATAATAGTAATCCGGCATATTCTGATAGCGTGAAAGTGCCGCTTCCCCATTGTCGGCACATTCTACTTCTGCGTTGACAGCCTTCAGAAATCCCTGAAAGACCTCTGCGTTGACTGCATTATCCTCTGCCAGCAGTGCACGCTTTCCGGAAAAATCATAGTCCTCCGTTTTATTTTTCTCTGTCTCCGGCACACTGCAGATCTCTGAGATCAGACTGTATACCTGAGACTGCAGCACCGGTTTTTTCAGGATATAATCTACACCCGCCCCGCGCATCTCTTCCTCATAATCCTCTGTATCATAGGAAGATGTAACGATTTTTAATGTATCACGGTCAAAGATCTCCCGCATTTCCCTGACCAGTTTTTTGCCATATCCCCCCGGCATCTGCCAGTTGACAAAACAGATGTCGTAGCCTTCCCCTCGTTCATACGCTTCTTTGAGTATCCGGATGATCTCCTTCCCGTCTGTCGAACTGTCATACCGGATCCCGAGTCTCGTCAGCGTCGACATCATATAATGCAGTGCGATCTCATCATTGTTTACCAGAAAAACTTTTAATGATCTGAACTTACGTTTCTCCCGCACAATACTTTTTCCAATTTCAAATGGAATGTCCACGATGAATTTTGAACCCACATTATATTCGGATGCCACATCGATCGTTCCGTGCATCTGTTCGACAATGCTCTTTATGATTGGAAGTCCCAGACCGCTGCCACCGTAATATTTTCCGTTTTCATGCTGTTCCTGCTCAAACGGTTCCCAGATTTTTTCCAAAGCTTTATCCGAAATCCCACATCCGGTATCACGCACTGTAATATGTAAAACCGTCCTGCTGTCATCCACATCCAGCTCAGACATGCACACCTCAATGGTTCCGCCCTTCTCGGTAAACTTAAACGAATTTGAGAGCAGATTCACAAGCACCTGCTTGACACGGATTGCATCTCCGATCAGATATTCATGTGTCACATTGTCAACCCTGAAATAAAAATAGATCCTTTTCATCCTGCACTGGGAATAAAAAAGACCAGAGACCTCCGACACGACCTCATTGAGTGAAAACGCCACATGACGGATCGTCATTTTTCCATTGTCAATGGCTGCCATATCCAGCACATCATTGACCAGTTCCCACAGATACTCCGCCTGGTAACGGATCTTCTTAAAATCCTCCCGGACTTCTGCATCTTTATAATGGGCAAGCTGTGAAATGCCCAGAATTCCATTGATCGGTGTGCGGAGTTCATGGGACATCCTTGCAAGAAACAGTTCTTTTGCCCTGCCCATCTCCTGCTCTTTCTCTAACTGTGCCCTGATCTTCTCCCGTTCCAGAATATATTTTTCCACAAGATTATGAACTCTTTTTTTCACGATGGCCGGATCACACGGAGAAAAAATATACTCATCCGCTCCCGCTTCTAACGCTTTAACCTCTGTTTTCTCATCAATTGCAGTTTTTGCGACGATCGGGATATCCGCATACTTATCCTGCTGTTTCATCTCCCGGATCACTTCAAATCCATCCATCACCGGCATGCAAAGATCAAGAAGAACAATATGTACCTTTTGTTGTTCCAGTTGTTCCATCGCCTGTTTCCCGTTTTCCGCCTCCAGAATCTGATATTCGTCTTTAAAGATTTCTGCAAACGAAATGCGTTCCACTTCCATGTCATCTACAATGAGCATTGTCAGTTGTCTGTTCATATCTGATTCGTACCTTCCTGATTCGATAATGTATCATCTCTTTAGCTATTATACATAATTTTTACATAAAAAAGCGTTTTTTTTGTTTTTTTTCACAAAAATATGCATTATCTGGCATCTTCTAAACATGATACAACATTTTTCGACAAAGAATCTGCCCTATGGGCAAAGCAGTGGACTGACTGCCAGAAGAAAAATTCCCACATAATAAGTGGTAAGGTTAAACAGGTGGACTTTCCGGCTCTTATTTTTATAAAAATAAAGAAACAGAATGGAAATATCTGAGATCATAAACAGAAAACTTCCCACCGCACAGACGATGTGCCGCATGTCAGGGATACTCACTGCAATATGCATGCTTTTTGCAAACAGGTATGCAATAAAAAAAGTGTAGACTAAAATGCATGGCCGGAGTCTTCCGGTATGAAAGCTGCCCATTCCTGTCACTGCAAAAATCCCGATCACCGCTATGACCGGAAACACCATATCTGCAACTGCCGGCGGCTGCATCCGGTCCAGCCACCGGATAAAGAACAGATGCCCCATTAAAAATGTGACAAGTCCCAACAAAAAAAGTCTCTTTTTTTTGATCTTATTATAAAAAGCAAGTATTACATCTCCTGCAAAGCAGCAGACAAACGCCGGAAGCATCAGCCAGAAATCCAGAATATCCCGACTGACAACTGCTGCTGCCAGAAACACAGACACAAACGCTGCACTCTGCAGTGTCTTTACAAGCACATAATTTTTCTTATAATCCGGCTTTTTCACCTGATTTAAAAACCATAGAAACAGCACTCCATAAAAGACTGCCATTCCCAGAAACCATATCCAACGCTCCATAGAAAGCTCCTATTTTTGTTTTCCAAATAATACCGGGTTTCCTGCTGCCGTCACGATCAGTGGGATCACCATGCAGATCCATATGACCGGTTCTGTCCAGATGACTGCCCAATAACCAAACCTATGCACAAAAACCAGCGTGAACACCACTTTTCCCGCCAGCTCTATAAAACTTGAAAAGACGGGCGTCCTCTGATCTCCGATTCCCTGCAGCGAATTGCGCAGGATCACAATAAACACACAGACCACCTGAAAAGACATATCGTACACCAGATACTGTGTGCCCCAGTAAATGACCTCCTTATTCTTTGAACTTGCAATAAAAGAGATCAGATACGGTGATATCGTATGCGATAAAATAAAAATAATCACACTGAACACACAGCCGATTCCAAGCACTGCCTTTAAGCCCTGCCGGATCCTGTCATACTTTCCGGCTCCGTAATTCTGTCCACAGTAAGTTGCCATGGAGGCGCCAAAAACGCTGACCGGAAGACTGAATATCTCAAACACTTTGCGCGCCGCTGTATGTGCCACGATAATGTTCGTTCCAAGTTTATTGATTCCCGTCTGCAAGATCAAAGTACCGCAGTTTACCAGAGATGACATGAGTGCCATCGCCAGTCCGTTCTGATATAGAAGTCTCATGCGTTCTCTGTCCCACTCCAGATCATTCTTCGAGATGTGAAGGATTGGAAAACCGGACCTGATACGCAGAAAGCATAATACTGCTGAAATCAGTTGTGACAGCACCGTCGCACAGGCAGCTCCTGACACGCCCATGGAAAAGCTGCCGATAAAGAGATAGTCAAGCACAATATTTGTGACCGCCGCAATGACCAGAAAAATCAGTGGTGTCACGGAATCTCCGATCGCCCGGAGCATATCCGCACACAGATTGTATGCCAGTGTAACAAACATGCCCCACACTAAAATCCTGATATAATCATGTGCCATGCAAAACTGTTCTTTCGGAACATTCATGGCATGAAGGATCGGATTTAAGAAAAGCAGTACCGCAAAAATGATCACAACCGCCGTCATCATTCCCAGCATTATGGAAGACGCCACATTTTTCTTCAAAAGTTTCTCATTCCCACTTCCATAATTCTGTGCGGTCACAATGGAAAATCCCAATGTAAAACCGCTGAAAATTCCGGTCAGAAGATTATAAAGGATCGACACGGAGCCAACTGCCGCCAATGCCTCTTCCCCTAAAATACTTCCGACGATCTTGGTATCGATCAGACTGTACATCATCTGGAACAGTCTTCCCAAAAAGACAGGAATTGCAAATAATAAAATCAGTTTTAACGGATTACCCTCTGTTAAATTTAAAGTTTTTCCTGTTTTCCCTTCAGCCATTTTTTCGAAGTCCCTTCGGGTAATGATTTTTTAAAATACCACCGGCTAACTTGCCCCAGCCAATGCTGTAACCATCCACAGCCACTAAATACCAGCCCTTTTCTCCGTCCATATTCAGGGTCTGTCCATTTAAGTATGCTTTGACCTGTGGGTCGTCACTCTCTAAATTGCACACATGCTTTACCTGATCCGGTCTTAACGCTAACGCCAGTGCATGGGACGGCTCGAAACGGTTCTTTTTTAAGGTTCCCAGATGCAGTCCCGGGCGGAGCACTTTCAGATTCCGGATGGACGGCATTCCCTCCGGCATCCGATAAAGCTGGTCGCCGAATTTCAGGAAACTGCCTGTTATATTTTTCACAAGGTTTTCCTCTGCAAATGCAAAAAATTCCCTGCACTCTTTCTCATTGATTCCCTTCTCCACACCGTTTCTGCAATAGCCCTGACAGGTTCTGGATAAAACACCCGCTTTCTGTAAGACAGCGAGGTAATGCCCTTCACCTTTTAAATGGTGCGGCCACAGACGGATGGTGTGTTCTAAACCATCCGCCGGATGCTCTGTCCACGCCGGCACACCCGGCATCATACCGTCTTTTTTCTCCACCGGTAATATTGAAAATTCCGGGTGACGCTCTAAAAAACGGCTGATACTGCCTTCATTCTCCGCCGGGGCAAATGTGCAGGTCGAATACACAAGCCGTCCGCCCGGCTTTAACATCTCCGCTGCGCAGTCTAAGATCTCCGCCTGTCTTGCGGCACAGTTTTCTACATTTTCCGGACTCCACTCATCACAGGCATCCTCGTTCTTGCGGAACATTCCCTCACCGGAACACGGTGCATCCACTAAAATACGGTCAAAATATTCGCGGAAATTATCCGAAAGTTTCTGTGGTGTCTCATTTGTCACAAGCGCATTGCACACGCCCATGCGCTCGATGTTCTCAGACAGGATCTTTGCTCTCGCCGGATGGATTTCATTGCAGACGATCAGTCCTTCCCCCTGCATGGAACATGCAATCTGCGTGCTCTTACCTCCAGGTGCGGCGCACAGATCCAAAATGCGCTCTCCCGGTTCCGCCATCAGATACTCCGCCGGAGCCATCGCACTCGGCTCCTGGATATAGTAAACACCCGCCTCATGATACGGATGTCTGCCGGGATGATCATTCCCACTGTAATAATAGCCATTCGTTGTCCACGGCACTCTGTTTAAAGAAAACGGCGCCTGCTGCAAAAAAGTATCCCGCTCTGTTTTCAGTGGATTGATTCTGAGTGCCTGATATTTCGGCAGATCATAGCTTGCATAGAATGCTGCGTACTCCTCCCCGAGCATTTCTTTCATACGCACACAAAATTGTTCTGGTAACATAATTTCTCTCCGTCCTGTTTTTCCTGTGATTGATTCATTTTCATAATTCCGTTTTTATGAATTTTACAATTGTATTTTCTCATCGGTTAATTGTTTCAGTGCATCTCCCAGAATGTGATTGGATGATTTTTCCCTCATTCCGTCGATTGCTTCCCGAAGCGTCTGGTTTGCTGCCTCTACCTCACGCTCAAACTCTCTTGCAGAGAGCAGATGACAGCCCTGCCCGGTGATGATGATCTGCTCAAGACCATCCGAAGTCGCCACTGTCACATGGTATTTTCTTCCGTTTTCATGTGCAAACTTTTCAATATAAGCATCGGCAGTCTCTGCTTCTTTTGTATACACGACATGGATATTATGGTGATCGAGCATTTCCGTCTGGTGTCCTTTTACGCGGTACGCATCAAACACCACGATCAGATTGCATTTTTTTATGCCCTGATAATTGCACAAAATGTCTAAAAGCTTTCCTCTTGCTCCGTCGATATTGACTGCCGCAAGCTCTTTTAAGCTCTCCCATGCAAAAATGATATTATATCCGTCCACCAGCAGATATTCCTCTTTGGAAACTGCCTTTACAGGTGCATAGCGTGGCGCATTGTCTCCCGAGATCACTTTTTTCGTGGTCCGCCACTGCTTTGTCGCTCCCTTCTCATGTTTATTTGCATGATAGGTACGTGCTAAGATCGCATCGATCTCCTCAATGTCGATCCAGTGATCCGGATCATAGGTTTTTGTCTTTTTACCGGAAGGTGCTTCCTCCTGCTGTTCTTTCTTTTTTAACAGCCTGCCCTCCACATGCATGTGATCCGGCACTTCATTCCATGGAACGATAAATCCTGCTCCGTGCGCACAGAAAACAGAATCCGCCGGGTGCGAAAGATCCCGCTCCGGATCATAACCGGTCTGTGCGACCACCTCTTCCGTGTTGTGACATGGGTAATATCCCGCAAACCGGAACGTTACTTTTCCAAGTCCTTTCGTGTAGGCAGTCACTTCCTTCTGGTAATTTGCCATGCACGCCACCGGAGCAATGCCGCGCAGAACCTGTGCATCGCCCTCCTGATAAGGACCTTCAAACTTTCCATGCATTTTTTCAATATCCGTCATAGCACGTCCTACCATATTCTGCGGAACAGCTATGTGAAATTCATAATACGGCTCCAGCAGCACAGACTGCGCCTGTTTTAAGCCCTGGCGCACTGCCCGGTAAGTCGCCTGTCTGAAATCGCCGCCCTCCGTGTGTTTCGTGTGTGCCCTTCCACCGATCACTGTGATTTTCATATCTGTGATCACCGAACCGGTCAACACTCCGATATGCTCCCGCTCTTTTAAATGTGTCACGATCAGCCGCTGCCAGTTTTTATCCAGCACATCCTCACTGCAGTCTGTGTCGATCACAATACCGCTTCCCGGTTCCAGCGGCTCTAACAAAAGATGTACTTCCGCATAATGTCTGAGCGGTTCAAAATGTCCCACGCCCTCCACCGTATCTGCGATTGTTTCCTTGTATACAATCTTACCCGGACCAAATGACACCTCCACGCCAAAACGCTCTGCGATCATGCTTTTTAAAATTTCAGTCTGGACCTCGCCCATGATCTGGATCTGGATCTCCTGAAGCTTTTCGTTCCATACAATATGTAATTCCGGCTCTTCCTCCTCGATCTGGCGCAATTTTGGCAGCATGACTGCCGGCTCCACTCCCTCCGGGAGGATCAGACGGAAATGCAGTACCGGCTCTAATACCGGTGTTTCTCCCTGCGCTTCTATTCCAAATCCCTGTCCCGGATATGTGTGGTCTAATCCGGTCACAGCACACACCATTCCGGCATCCGCTTCATTGATCAGCTCATATTTGGTTCCGGAATAAATGCGGATCTGGTTCACTTTCTGTTCCCACACTTCCTCACCAAACCGCACATGATCTGCATTCGAAAGCGGTGATTTCACTTTTAACGTTCCTCCGGTCACTTTCAGATACGTCAGCCGGTTATTTGCCTCATCTCTAGCAATCTTAAAAACTTTCATGCCAAATTCATCCGGGTATTCCGGTGCCAGTGTATATCGGTCAAACCCCTGTAAAAATGTGTCCACGCCGGCATTCCGAAGCGCAGAACCAAAAAAGCACGGAAATATCTTTCGCTGCACGATCATTTCCCTGATTTGTTCACCGGCAATCCTTCCGGTCTCTAAAAAACTTTCCATCGCAGTCTCATCTTCCATGGCAATTTCTTCCATAATAGTACTGCTTTTCTCGTTTTCCTGTGCTTCTTCTTCTGTTCCTGCGCCAAGTTCCGTGAAATCAATGCATCCGTCCGACAACTGTTTTTTTAACTCCAAAAGAATTGCCGCTCTGTCGGTTCCCGGCTGATCCATTTTATTGATAAAAAGAAATACCGGGATCTCATACCGTTTTAAAAGCCGCCAGAGTGTCTGTGTATGAGCCTGCACTCCGTCAGATGCGCTGATGACAAGCACGGCGTAATCAAGCACCATCAGCGTCCGCTCCATCTCTGCCGAAAAATCCACATGTCCCGGTGTGTCCAAAAGTGTCATTTTCGTGTCACCAAATTGTAATTCTGCCTGCTTTGAAAAAATCGTGATGCCACGTTTCTTCTCCATCGCATCCGTGTCTAAAAATGTATCGCCGTTGTCGACGCGCCCTATTTTTTTAATGCTTCCACTGCTATATAAAAGTGCTTCTGACAATGTGGTCTTGCCGGCGTCCACATGTGCCAGGATTCCTGCTATAATTTGTTTCATGATTATTTTTTCCTTAGATTTTGAAGATTGCTGCAAAACTCGAATTCAGGCTGTGAAGATTTTGAAGCATCAACAAGATCAACGAAGACACACTTGCGTTACGTGTCGCTCGCAACGGTACTAAGAAGTCAGATCCTGCATTTCATTTCTGATAACTCAGAATGAAATACAGAATCTGACTTCTAAGGACCGGCGGCTCCCCAGTGTCTTCTTTTGCTCTTGTCGATGTTTCAAAATTTATTCCACACTTTCTACGAGTTTTGCAACAATCAATTTATTTTACTGAAAAAATGATTCATGGGTTTTCTGCCCTTTTTGAATCATTTACGATTCCTATTTTAGCATATTTTCTGAAAACAGAAAAGGGACAGTCGCACGAATTACTTCGCATGCTCTGTCCCTTCTCTGTTTTGCTTCATTATTCTGTTTCTTCTATAATTAGTAACAAAAATAATGACAGCAGATTTTTACATCAAGATTCGATGTGAGCGGATAAGTTGAAAAATTCATTGTATCATTTCTTAATAGGTCTGTATTTCCATTTAATACATTATAAATAGACTGGTACTCTGTCTCTGTCGGATGCGCTTTATCCCGTCTTTTCCAGGAAACAAACTGAACCGGATTGTTCTGGCTCAGCACATCATATAATGTATCTGGATACAAATCGGATGCCATGCGGTTTAACACCACCTCGACAACCGCTTCCTGCCCCTCGACAGGTTCGCCGTTTGCTTCCAGCCACACGATTTTGGCCAGCAAATCGATCTCTTCATCGGTCAGGCTGATGTTCCAACGATTGTTGTATGCCGGAGCCTGCGAAGTTTCAGAAACTTCCTCCACCTGACCACTCTCACTTACTTCTGTATTTGTTTCAACTGATCCGTCTGTCTCTTCTTCTAAATTACTTTCTGAATCATTTGAAGTTGTCACTAAAACAACATCTTTCTTTTCAACACCTGTTTTTTCATCTGATTCTGTGGTAAATGAATTTGCGGAAATTGCAGCTGCCACACCGGCGGAAAATTGCATTTCTTCCGGCTCTGCCTCCTGATTCTGAAGCGGTACTGCCTCATTCTCAAGCTCTGCAACATAAGCTGCCTCTTCCTGAATGTTGGACGTAACAATCAAGCACAATGCGAAAGCAAAAAGTAATGCTGCGTCCAATATTTTTTTTCTCATTTTTCTCCTTTCCTCAAGAATGATACATAACATAGTAAAACGACAGATAAACCAAAAATTTATCTGCCGCTTCATTACAAAACCCTATCATACTCAATTATTCCCAAAAGTCAAATTTCTCATTCAGGAACTGTGCTGAGAAAATTTCTTCGAATTTTACCATATATTTTTTCCATTTGTGTAAATAATCTACTAACGAGTCAGTTATAACTTTTTCGCGTTAAAGCAGAAACAGTCAGATATTACAATTATTGTGAGCTTTTCTGCTTATTTTTATGCAACTTCCATTAATTTTTCCCCAAAAAATCTGGAAACAGTCTTAATCTCTTGCGATCTCAGACAGAATTTCTGCGCGTTTTGTGCCGATCAGGAGCTGATTTTTATATGTTTCATAACGCTCTATGCGATGCTCACTTAAGAAGACCGCGATCTCCGGTGTGATCGTAAGTTCTGTCACAAAAACTACCATTTCCTGTCCATCCGAAAATGCCTGCTCCATAAATGTAAATGCATGTTCTAAGGTTTCAATCCCTTGATTTTCAAGGCTTTGCAGTTTTTCACACTGTGCGTCAAACGGCTCTTTTGCGAGCGCAAATAAAGCAGTTTCTTCTATATTAATTGTTTCCTCGGCTGCAATCTTTTTCGCACATTCCTTCAATTTTTCGTTCAGGCTGCGTGCACGGTCACTCTGTGCTTTTGAGACAAACTGCTGTTTCTCGTTCTGCTCATCTGACGCTGTTTTTTCTGCAAGAATCGTTTCAAAAATTCCTTTTGCCTGCAAAGAATTTTTTAATTTTTGACGGTATTCCTTCAAAAAATCATACCATGCATCCGTGATCTCACGCTCTCTCTGTATCTGATAAAAGACATTTGAGACACCATCCAGCAGCAGATTGACCACCGAAAGCCTCTCATCAAACGCTGCCTGATCGATACGCGCATAGACGGAAGGCTTTACTTTTCCCTCCAAAATCTCTGCAATGCCATAATCGTCCTGATATTTTTTATACAGATCAAAGTAGGCAGACACATCCTCCGCCACATCTTCATGCCGCAGAAACTCATGAATGATCTCCTCGTCCACCGGAATCCCAAGTTCCTCGTAGACATCCATGAGATTGCTTAAATCCTCCCAGCCTCTGGCGGTCACAAACTGTAATCCGTCCACGTCCGCCTCCACGCGGTAAAAATTCTTCGGACGAAGTTCCAGATAGCTTAAAATTGCGCTGTTTAAACGTTTTTCTCTTGCATATTCCTTCCACACGCCAAGATCTGCCTCGATATTCATGCAGCGCACACGGTCTAACGTTACCATATCAAAATCTCTTACCGACTTGTTGTACTCCGGCGGATTTCCGGCTGCAGCAATGATCCATCCCTCCGGGACTGCCTGGTTGCCAAACGTTTTACACTGCAAAAATTGCAGCATGGTCGGCGCTAGCGTCTCAGAAACGCAGTTGATCTCGTCAATAAAAAGGATTCCCTCTTTCCTGCCGCCCTCCTCGATTTTGCGGTAGACACTCGCAATAATCTCGCTCATGGTGTACTCCGTCACAGAATATGTTTTTCCGTCGTACTGCTCCTCCTTAATAAACGGAAGTCCTACTGCGCTCTGCCTTGTGTGGTGGGTGATGGTATACGCCACAAGCCCGATCTCACACTCTCTGGCAATCTGCTCCATGATCTGTGTCTTTCCGATTCCCGGTGGTCCAATCAACAGAACCGGACGCTGTCTGACCGCCGGGATTTTATATTCGCCAAATGCATCTTTGCTCAGATATGCCTGCACGGTATGTTTGATTTCTTCTTTTGCCTGTTTAATGTTCATGGTTTCTCCTTGTCTCCTCTGCCAAAATATCCTCCTGTTCCACCCGGAGTCTCATTGCCCACGGTGGAACGGCACTCTCATCATAATCATCCAGAAACAGAAATGCGGTCTTATATTCCGGCCGTTTCTTCGGATAAATGCCCTTGCCATCCGTAAAATATAACAGCCCGCCAAGATTTTTCAACACGCCCTGCTCTAATAATTCGTTCACATAAGCAAAAGCCGGTCTGAAATCTGTTCCGCCGCCTCCTATAACGGTAAAACGATTTAAAAGCTGTTCGAGTTCGCGGCTGTTTTTTACCTCCTCATCCATGCGCACCTGATCGTCACACTGAATGATGCGTATTCTGCTTTTTGCAAAAAAACTGTTCTGTTCGGTCAGGATCGTATAGGTCTCTTTCAAAAAATTGTGGATGAGTTCTCCGCTGGTTGAATAACTCGTATCGACCACAATGACAAACTCCTGGATTTTTTTGACCTCCCGGCTCTCCACCGGCTCAATGAGCGGCATATTTCCGTAAAGCCGCAATCCATAAGTATAATAATTCAGGTCAAACTCATCGGGATCCGCATGCAGTTCCTCCCGCAGAACGGAAAATTTACGCAGAAAATCTGCATAACTTTGTCTGCTCTTCTCTGCCTTCAGCTGTACAGCAAGAATTTCTTCTCCATCCTCTGTCTCATCCCCTCTGGATTCCTTTTCCATGCGCGTCTGCCTTGCAATTTTATCCCATTGTTTTCTGGCGTCCTCATTTGCGGCATTTTTCTGTTCCTCCTTCGGCCAGTAACGATGGTCGTCCGTGTAAAATTCCTTTTGCAGTGCGATCAGTTCTGCCGGCTTTCTGCCACTTAGATAACGATAAATAACCGCCGCGGAGATCCCGCTCTTTAGCTGTTTTAGCTCTTCATAAACCGTTTGTCTCTGCCAGCTTAAGATCCGCCTCGTACTCGGTTTGTCCATCTGGTCGATCGTGTATTCCACCGCAATATCGCAGGCAAGATTCCATTTTTCCCGGTCTCTCTTTCCACCGATCCAGAGATGGAAAAAGATACAGTGCAGCACGCTGTGCAGGTATGCCCGGTCGAGATATTTTGGGTTGCCCTGAAACACCCTTAACACCTGCTCCGTGGAAAAATAAAGATATGTGCCGTCAGTCGCAAAGCTTCTGATATTCTCATCCGCCCGGTAAACAAGCGTGCCGAGTGCAATATCTAAAAAGCGCAGATCCATATATAGTTCACTTCGCACAAACTCCAGAACTTTCTTCGACATCTCTGCCTCCCACTCGCTCTGTGTCTGCTTATGTTTACTCCTAAACTGCTCCATGTCAGCTCCTTTATTATTAAAATTCCTCAAATGAATAGCGGCTCTTCACATCCGCCGTTTTCTCTGGTTCTGCAAATAACTGCCGCTTCCATGCGATGAGGCTTGCCACACCCTCCATCCATTCCTCATGCGATGCGATTGCAACGGCATCCTCTATCTGTTCTTTCCTGCCGTATCCTTTCTCAAAGAAGAAATGTAACGGTTTTAACTCTCTTTTCTTTAAAAGAATGGCTAAAACCTTCCCGGACTGTTCCCTCACATATTCCTCATAATCTGCCCTTGCCTCCGGTGACAGCCCACATGCAGCATATAAGCGGTTCCACGCCATCGGAATGAGCACCTCTGCGGACTCCTCCACGCACGCCTGTGGGAAAATCTCATCATAGGCATTCAGCAAAATGACACCCTCCTTAAAGCACTGTCTTGCGCGGAAACCCTCTCCAGTAAGATTCAGTTCAAAAATATGCGCCGGTCCGATCTCATCATAACTCTCATAATATTCCGGATACAAAAGAACTGCCTCTCTCTCTCCGTCCTCCTGTTCAAACGATACTTCCACCTGCCATTTGATCTGCGCGAGAAGCTGTTTTAGTCCGGTCGGCTCCTCTACCCCTGCACACATCCGTAAGCTTCGCAGATTCAGGCAATTCATAAACGCATCGCTTCCCACTTCCACAAGTTTTGGATAAACACTGATCCTTTCCATTTTCGTACAGTTATAAAACGCACAGCTTCCTATTTTCACAATGTCTGCCGGAAGTTGTACCTCTTTGATATATTTTTCCGATAATTCGTGCAGTTTTCCATCCCGTTCTATTGTTTCCAAAGAAATAATATTTTCTTCCTGTTCTGAGGAAATACGATCCTTTTTCTCTTTGTCTTTCAACACAGACAGACCGCTCTCCCACATACCTCCGCAGTACCTTGAATACCGGATCTCATTCTCCGGAAGCTTTCTTCTTGAAAAGCAATAATCGCCCAGTTCCCGCACGCATCTTCCATCGATAAATCCCGGCACTGTCACGACCGGCTGTTCTCCGAATACCCGAAGCAGACGGATTTCTCCTTCTGAAATTTTTTCCCATAAAAAAAACAATTGTTCTGCCCTGTTCTCTTCCATCATTTTTCCCTGTCATTCATGTCCAATATCCTGTATATCCGTCTTAGATCACAGCATTCTCTCCGCGCTTCAGACGCCCATAACTGCGCACTAAAAGAGGCCCTTCCGTAATCAGCATGGCAATCCATCCTGCCAGACACGCAAACGGGAATGTCTCTACCTTCATTGCAAAGCCAAACACAAATACAAATGCTGCGAGCACACGCACTCCCATATTCACCATACTACTGATCAAAGTGATCTTCAGATCTCCGATTCCCCGGAAATATCCCTGTATGCCATTCGTAACTGCCGGGAGCAGATACATAAATGAGATCAGTTTCAGATAAGTGACGCCCTCTTTTACAACATCTGTGTCTCTGACGAACAAACGCACAACCGGCTCTGCAAAAAAGAAGCACACCAGAAAAATGACCATTCCATAAACCAGTTCGATCTTCATACCGCCCCAGAATCCCTTTCGCACACGTTCTTTTTTTCCTGCTCCGCTGTTCTGAGCCATAAAAGACGTCATAGAGTGCGCAATATTCTGTTCCGGAAGGCACGCAAAATCATCAATGCGGTTCACGATCGTATACGCCGCCATCACGGAAACTCCCATTGTGTTGGCAATTGCCTGCACACCGATTTTTCCAAGCTGCACGGTTCCCTGCTGCATCGCACTCGTCCATCCATAGAGGATCGTCTGTTTCAGCAGCGTTCCATCGAATACAAACCATGCTTTTCCAAGATTTAACTCCGGCACCTTTCTCTTAATGTAAATGATGCAAAGCATACAACACACCGCCTCGCTGACGACCGTTGCGACCGCGCAGCCCATGCTGCCCCATCTGAGCACTGCCACGAAAAACAAATCCCCGATGATATTGAGCACCGAGCTTGCCACAAGAAAATAGAGCGGTGTCGTGCTGTCTCCCAGCGCCCGCAGTGTGCATGCAAAAAAATTATAGATAAATGTAAAAATAAATCCCAAAAACACGATTCTCAGATAAGGAACTGCAAGCGGAAGCACTTCCTCCTGCACCCGAATCAGTAATAATAACGGTCTGGCAAAAAGAATGCAAAACAACGTGACCGTAATGGAGAACACAATTCCTGCGATCATCGTCGTGCTGATCTGCCGCTTTAAAACATCCATTTTCTTTGCGCCGTACTGGGTTCCCATCAAAATAGAAGCCCCGATACACATACCGTTCACAAACAAAATTGCAAGTGTCATTAATGGATTGCTTGTGCCGACCGCCGCCAATGCCTCTTTTCCCACAAGCTGACCGACGATAATGCTGTCCACTGAGTTATACATCAACTGAAAAATGTTTCCAAATAAAAGTGGTATCGTAAATTTTACAAGTAATGGAGTAATTTTCCCCTGTGTCAGATCTTTTGTCATATTCTTACGCCTTTGCCAGAATCTTTTTTATATTACATAAAAACAGTGTGGAAGCCACTGCAACCGAAATAAAGTCCGAAACAGGCTCTGCTAAAAACACTGCAAACACTTTGTTCTCAATGAACATCGGCATCAGATAGATCAGTGGGAGCAACAAGATGATTTTTCTTAAACATGCAATGAATAAGGAAAGTTTTGCCTGTCCAAGCGACATAAACGTCTGCTGGATTGCCATCTGGATTCCAAAGATACCGGTCATGCCCATATAAATCCGGGCAGCCCACGTCGTCATCTCATACAATTCCGGGGAACTGCTGTTGAACAGCTGTACAAAAACCCCCGGGAAACACTCTACAAACAGCCAGAATGCCATCGTGTAAATGAGACTTACCACGATCAAAATGCGAATCGTCTTTTTCACACGGTCAACCTTTGCCGCGCCATAGTTATAGCTGATAAGCGGTTGTGCGCCCTGTCCAAGCCCCTGCACCGGCATGAACTGTAACTGCATAATACTTGCAAGGATCGTCATCGCTCCCACTGCCACATCTCCGCCGTATTTCGACAGGGACGCATTAAATGCAATGTTTATAAGGCTCTCCGTAATATTCATGACAAATGATGCCAGACCAAGTCCCATGACCGGAAGAATGATCTGCGGCTGTACTTTTAAATATTCTTTTCGGATACGAAGTTTTGTCTGTTTTCCATTCAAAAAAGAAAACACCCACACGGCGGAAACTGCCTGTGAGAGAATCGTTGCAACGGCCGCGCCCTTTACGCCCATATGAAATGCAAAAATAAATAAAGGATCAAGAATGATATTGCAAATTGCTCCGATCAGAACTGTCTTCATACTGATCTTTGCAAATCCCTGTGTTGTGATAAACATATTCAATCCCAGCGTCATCATGACAAAAATACTCCCCGCCACATAGATCCGCATATATCCCAATGCAAATGGCAAGGTTTTCTCACTCGCGCCAAACATCCACAGAATCGGCTCCGCGACTGCTTCCAGAAAGATGGTCAGCACAACCGAGATTACGATTAGGCTTGTCACACTGTTTCCAAGAATACGCTCCGCTGTCTCATTGTCCCCTTTTCCCATATAAATTGCGGCTCTCGGTGCGCCACCGGAACCGATGAGCATTGCAAATGCCGTAACCATCATAAGTACCGGAAAACATAACCCGAGTCCGGTCAGTGCAATATCCCCCACCTCGCGGATATGTCCGATATAAATACGGTCAACCAAATTATATAGAAGGTTTACAAGCTGTGCGATAATTGTAGGCACCGCCAGTTTTATCATTAAACCGGGAATGCTGCCACTCCCAAGATTCTGTTTTTCTGTCTCTTTTTCCATAAAAATCTCCTCTTGTACTGTCAAATAAAACTTCCGCCTTATCTCTTTTGTGCAAAATCTGCCATCAGACACACGCAGAATAAGGCTGACACACTTTTCACAGTGCAACAACCTTATTCTAGCACACTCTATGTTCGAATACAAATGGCAGACTTCAATCAGCCAAGTATTTTTTTCAGATCTTCCTCCGGGGTGCTGATCGGAGAAATCTGATAATTTTCTACCAGATAATTCAAAATATTCGGTGAAAGAAACGCCGGCAGAGTTGGTCCAAGATAAATATTTTTAATATCAAGGTGTAACAACGTCAGTAAAATGCAGACTGCTTTCTGCTCATACCAGGACAATACCATGGAAAGTGGAAGTTCGTTCACGTTGCAGTCAAACGCTTCTGCGAGCGCAATTGCAACCTTGATTGCACTATAAGCATCGTTACACTGTCCCATATCCATAATTCTTGGAAGTCCGCCGATGGTTCCAAGATCAAGGTCATTAAAACGGTATTTTCCACAGGCAAGCGTGAGAATGACAGAATCCTCTGGTGTCTGTTTTACAAATTCCGTATAGTAGTTTCTTCCAACTCTTGCTCCATCACAGCCACCCACTAAGAAAAAGTGGCTGATTGCTCCGGATTTCACAGCATCGATTACCTGATCTGCAACTCCTAACACGGTTCCATGTCCAAAACCGGTCATGACCGTCTTACCGCCATTGATCCCTGTCATCTCACGGTCAGCTTCATAGCCGCCAAGTTCTAATGCTTTCTCAATGACCGGGGTAAAGTCTTTTTCTTCCCCTATGTGAACCATCTCAGGATAAGAAACCACCTCTGTCGTAAATGCACGGTCTGCATAGCTTGGTTTTACCGGCATCAGACAGTTTGTTGTATAAAGGATTGGTGCCGGAAGATGATCAAATTCCTTCTGCTGGTTCTGCCATGCAGTTCCAAAATTTCCTTTTAAATGCGGATATTTCTTCAATTCCGGATAAGCATGTGCCGGGAGCATCTCTCCGTGGGTGTAAATATTGATTCCTTTATCCTTTGTCTGCTCTAATAACAGTTTCAGGTCATAAAGATCATGTCCAGTGATCACAATAAATGGGCCTTTTTCTACGGACAATGGAACTGTGGTTGGTGTCGGTGTCCCAAATGTCTCCGTGTTTGCCTTATCTAAAAGTTCCATACAGATCAGATTTTTCTCTCCCACTTCGAGTACGACCGGAAGCAGAAGATCCATATCCATGTCATAACCGATCACGGATAATGCGCGGTAAAAGAAGCTGTTCACTTCGTCCGAAGTGTAGCCCAACACCATCGCATGGTAAGCGTAAGCTGCCATACCACGGATTCCAAATAAAATCAGTGATTTTAAAGAGCGGATATCCTCATTGTCATTCCACAGATTGTTCATGTCATAATCGTCTGTGTTGCCACATGGATTCTGACAGGCACTGCAATCCGGTACAATTTTATTTTTCTCTGCTTTGACTTTTGCGATCATCTCTTTTAAAGTCTCATCATTGAAATTCACATTCGTGATCGTTGTAAATAAACCTTCGATGATAATACGGTCGGTATTTTCTGTTTTGGGATTATTTCCACAGGATTTTGCAAGACCGATCAATGCTCCGGTCAGTTCATCCTGTAATTTTGCTGTATTTGCAGATTTGCCACACACACCTGCATTTCCTGTACATCCACTGCATCCCGCAGTCTGTTCACACTGAAAACAAAACATTTTCTGTTCCATATTGTGTAATCTCCTTTTTATGAAATGTTGTAATGTAAAACGCTGATATACAGGGGGCTACCCCTGCACACCAGCGCTTGTTACGAGGTATGTACAGATTGTAATAAAAACATCGTTATTTTTCTGTTGTATTTACAACGCAATATTCATTTTATGCATTATTTGATTGGTAATATTTTCTTTCTGTCCTCTGTCTCATGCACATAACCGATCAGCTTATCAGATACTCCAACCACACGTTCTGTAGCTGCATTGCACTTGCTGACTGTGCTGTCTAACTCATTCATATGCTCGATCGTGATCTGTGCACTCTCCGCATTCTGAGCTGCAAATTCTTTCAGGGAAACCGTCTCCGTCTCAATGTTATCACTGTGATTCTTTAATTCTTCCACCTCAGAGCTGATGCCTTCGATCGCACTTCCGACCTGACCGATCTCACCGTTCAATATTGTAAAGATCTCCTTTGTCTGATCGATCTTCTCATTCTGGAGGCTGACTGCCTCGGATACCTTCTCAGTGATCTCCACGCTCACATTTGCCTTATCCATAAGGTCTGCTACAAGCTGGTTAATACGCTCCGTAGATTCTCTGGACTGATCTGCCAAAGTACGGATCTGCTCTGCAACCACCGCAAACCCTCTTCCGTGTTCTCCGGCTCTGGCTGCCTCAATACTTGCATTTAATGCAAGCAGATTCGTCTGATTTGAAATATCCGCAATAATATCGGTAACTGTCTGGATCTGCTGGGCAGAATCATTGGTAAGCTTAGACTGCTCTCTTACATTCTCAATCGCTTCCCCATTCTTCTTACTGATGTCGATCAGTTCTCCCATAATATTTTCAGCAGACTCATTACATTCCTGCATCTTATCTGCACTTGCATTCAAGGCATCGACATTCTCGGAAATCATAGCGATCAGATCGCCGATCGCATCGATCTTCTCTTTCATATCTGCCGTCTGTGCTGCCTGCGTCACAGTGTTATCTGCGATCGTATGCGTTGAATCCTGTGTGATCTTCAAGGAATCTTCCATATCATGAAAGATATTATTAAAATCATCGGATACAGATTTTAATTCTTCTGTTGCTGTTTTGATACCGGAAATCACAGTTGCAAATGAACTGATGGAATCATGTACGGAACGCATCATCAATCCGATGTCGTCCTCACGCTCCATCAGCTTTTTCGCTTTTTCTCCGATCTTCGTCTGCTCCTGTTCATCTTCTGTTTTTCCCTGGGCTATTGTAAGAAACTGGTTCAGCAGTGATTTCACAACCCAGAATACGATCCCAAAAATCACAACACTGACCGCACTTACCAGCACAACTGCAATCAACGTGCTGATGATTCCATTCTTTAACATTTCCAATACAAGCACCTGCCATAAAACAATGACAAGCAACAATGCAAATATCGGTTTTAAGGCTTTCCCCCAGGCCACTTTACTGTTATCCTGCTCCATAATTATCCGAAACCTCCGTGTTCATCAAAGTTATACATATTTTACCATATTTTTCATGCTTATGGTATCCGAATTTACTGATTTTTCATATTTTCTTTGACTATTTCCAAGAAATACTATACAATGCAATCGTTTGAAATACGATGGAAAAGGAGAATCCCAAATGAAAAAAATAGCTTTTTTTGATATAGACGGAACTTTAACTTCCGAAATCGACGGTTCTATACCACAGAGTGCCATCACTGCGATACGAAAAGCCAGAGCAAACGGAAACCTGATGTTTTTAAATACCGGAAGATGTATCCAGAACGTGGAGCCACGCTTTCAGGAAGTCGGCTTTGACGGATTTGTCTGCGGATGCGGCACTGATATTTACTGCGGCGGAAAGAATCTTTTACATGTCACACAGTCCCATGAAATTACAATGGAACTGTTAAAAGCAGCAAGAGACACCAATGTGGACATTGTTTTCGAATCATCCACTGCGGTTGCTTATGATCCGGTCCGTCCGGTCATTCATCCGGATGCCGTGGCACAATATGACGCTTTCGTGAAACGCGGTTATACAATGCCAACGGATCTGGAGTCACCGGATTTTACCTGTGATAAATTTGTTATCTGGTTTCAGGACAAAGAGCAGCTGCAGGCTTTCCGAAAGATCAGCGACGTACATTTCAACTGCATTGACCGGGGCGGCACATTCCGGGAATTTGTCCCTCACGGCTACAGCAAAGCAACCGGAATCCAGTTTGTCCTTGATCATTACAATCTGTCAAAAGAGGATGCCTATGCATTCGGAGACAGCAACAATGATCTTCCGATGCTCTCCTATCTCCCGAACAGTGTTGCGATGGGAAATGCATACCCGGCTTCTCTTTTTGACCGGGTGTCCTTTGTCACAAAAAAAGCGAGCGAAGACGGTATCGCCTTCGCTCTGGAACATTTTTCCTTTCTTTAGGGCTGCATCCTGCAGCTCTTTTCTTATAAATACTTTTTCAGATCATCTGCCGTTGCACGCATCTTATCTACTGCCTGCTGTACCTGCTCTGCAAACTGGAGATTCTGTTCACTCATGCCATGTACCTGTTCTGCACTTGCGGTCACTTCCTCTGTTGCAGCAGACAACTGGGATATATTTTCCACGATCTTATTATTAGACTCAGAAAGTCCATCCACCTGCCGGTTTACTTCCTCGATATGATCGATCAGATCTGTCATATTACGGTTCAATATCTCAAATGTCTCAGATGCTGCAACGATCTTCTGATTCTGGCTCTCAACGGCCTCTACAGATTCTTCCACAGAAGAAACTACTTCATTGGCATTCTCATTCAGCTCATTGACGATCCTCGTGATCTGCTCCGTAGAATTCTTTGTCTGCTCTGCAAGCTGTCTGATCTGTTCTGCCACGACAGCAAATCCGCGGCCTGCCTCACCGGCTCTTGCACTTTCGATCGATGCATTCAGTGCAAGAAGATTCGTCTGGCTGGAAATATTTAAGATCATTCCTGCAATCTCTTCCACTTCTTTTGTTTTGTTCTGAAGCTTTGTCATTGCGGTCGTCACTTCGTGGTTTGTATTCGTGATCAGTTCTGACTGTGTCCTTAATTCTTCCATTACACGGATATTTTCCTGAATACTCTCGTTGGAATTCATTGCAATATCCACCATCTGCTTTGAACTCTCTCCGGTTACACCAATTGCATCCTGAATGGAATTGGTCATTGTACTCTGTTCTTCAATGCTGCCTGCGGTTGTATTGGCAGAAGCTGAAATCTCCTGCATGCTGTTTGTTACAGATTCTGTCACGCCAACCAGCTTTTCGATCAGTTCACCGCTCTTTACAGATTCTGTCTGGATAGATTGTGAAATGCCAAGCACCCCTTCCAGTACCCGTTTTTCCTTCTCATGTTCTTCTGCGATAGAGCCAAGTGCATCATCATTAAACATAATCGTGATATCACCGATTTTTGCGATGATAAAGAGAATTCCAAGCACACCCCAAATACCACAGATGGTATCCACATCTATCACATTAATTCCCTTGACAGACTGTACAACAGTCACAAGGATATATAAAATTCCAAGTCCAATTGAGGTTCTCCTTAATCCCTTTTTATCATAATAAGGAATCTGTAATGCAAGAGAAACAATCAGTATATAGGTAATAAAATGCGCATCTGTCTGCATACCAATCAGCAAATACTCAATTCCCATCTCCATGGTTACCGCCACTTTTAACTTGCTTGTTGCCTTATTCCTGCAATAAATAACCGCGTTCACCACGGTAAATGCAAGTAAAAGAACCGTATTTCCATAGACGGTCACCGTCTTGATGTTATGATTCATCTGTTTCATCCACAGATACAACAAAATCAGTGCCGCCATAAAGATCGTGGCTCCCATATATATTCTATTCATTCTCCGCAATCGTTCCGAAATGTCATTATAACGATATTTATTTTCTTCCATTGTTTTTCGTTAACTCCTCTCTTGTTATCATGTAAGCCTTTTCACAATATAGCATATTATACCTTATTTTTCCAAAAAATTCCATAGTATTTTCTGCATAATATGCATATTTTTTTCAGATACGCCACCTGCTTCAATAAACGATCTTATCGCGTCCGGTCTCTTTTCCCTGATATAACTTCTCATCTGCCCTGCGGATCGCCATTTCCATACCATCGTTCTTATCGTACTCTTCCAGTCCAAACGTCATGGTAATGCGGATCTCCTCATTTTCATACGACACCGTCAGCCTGTGGATCTCGTCATAAATCTCCTGCAGCACATCATATGCCGCATCGCCGTTTCTGCCATAAAATACAAACAGGAACTCCTCGCCTCCCCAGCGGCACACCCTTCCATATGTTTTCATTTTGTCCATGAAAAGTTCAGCCACTGCCTTTAACACTTCATCACCTGCATCATGCCCATAGGTATCATTGATCCTTTTAAAGAAATCAATATCTGCAATGGCGATCGATACAAAGCCTGCATTTCCGACCTCATAATCATACTCCACTGCACGGATATATTCCCACATGCTCCGGCGGTTCCAAAGACCGGTAAGTGCGTCAACAGAAGCTAACTTTTGCAGTTTTGTATTATACCGTACAAGCTTCTGTTCCATTTTCTGGGCATCCTTCGTAAATATGATCATGACAGCGGTGATCTGCGCAAAAATAAAAATGGTATTTAAAATCTGTATCAGAACACTTATGCCGGGATCCAGTGGGCTGTACGGTTTGAAATTCCGGGCGTAGGCATACAAAGCCAGACGGAGTGCACATGCTCCGACCGCAGTCAGCACTTTTCTCCGCTCTCCTGCAGTACTCACCGTAAAGTTCAGCGCAAGAAATGCAAACAGATAATGCTGTACTCCGCAATCCCAGCCAAACATCACAATAAACAGGATGATCCACACGATCATAAGTATCTGTGAGATCCACGCTGACTCTCTCGTATGATCCAAGTACGTCGTGTAAAAAGATAACACATAGCATACTCCGCACACCAGACAGCCACCCACATTCATCCAGTCGCCCATGCTACAGAAAACTGCCATAAGGCAGAGAAAATATCCAATGAAGATCAGCGCACTGATACGCAGTGTCACCGCTGTTTTCTTTGTTTCATTCTCATTCTTTACATCTTCAAAAATCAAATCAAGGATCTTGTTCATTTTCCCTTTCTCCGTTGCTATTTTAGGACTGTCTCATTTATGTCATCCTTTCTCCTACAAAAATAGTACTTTTTTACAGATATAAAGTCAACTTATTTCTGACAATTTTTGACTGAGAATCCGAATTTTTATTTTGACTACTATGAATATTTCTTTTTACTTTTCATTTAAAGTACGCATGGAATTTAAGATTGCGATGACAGAAACTCCTACATCCGCAAATACGGCCTCCCACATATTCGCCATACCAAGTGCGCCGAGGATCAGAACAAGTGCTTTTATTGCAAGTGCAAACACAATGTTCTGTTTTACAATGCGGAGTGTCTTTCTTGCAATCTTAACAACCGATGCAATCTTTGTCACATCATCATCCATCAGGACAATATCCGCTGCTTCGATCGCCGCATCGGAACCCATGCTTCCCATTGCGATTCCGATGTCCGCTCTGGTGAGTACCGGAGCATCATTGATTCCATCTCCAACAAATGCAAGACGCTCTTTTTCTTTTTCAGCTTTTAAGAGTGCTTCCACCTGCTCTACTTTACCACCCGGTAACAGTTCTGCATGTACCTCATCAATACCAAGTGTCTGTGCCACTGTCTCTGCTGCCTCTCTGCGGTCTCCGGTCAGCATGACTGTATGTCTGACACCTACCTGTTTCATATCGCGGATCGCCTCTTTTGCTCCGTCTTTAATGGTGTCGGAGATGACAACCGCTCCTTCAAACACACCATTGCATGCCACATAAACAACGGTTCCCATGCTCTTGCAAGATGTATAGAAAATACTCTCTGACTTCATAAGTTTTTCGTTTCCGAGTAATACGGTCTTTCCGTCGATCACAGCTTTGATTCCGTGTCCTGCGATCTCCTCTGTGTTTGTCACACGGTTTAAATCCAGCTCTTTTCCGTAAGCTTCGCGGATGGAATTTGCAATCGGATGATTGGAATAACCCTCTCCCAATGCAGCAAGTTCGATCAGTTCCTCTTTGGAACCGTTTTCGGTGATGACATCTGTCACTTTAAACTCGCCTTTGGTCAGTGTTCCGGTCTTATCAAAAACAATTGTGGTCATCTCTGCCACTGCCTCTAAATAGTTGCTTCCTTTTACAAGGACACCGATCTTAGACGCTGCACCGATTCCTCCGAAGAATCCTAAAGGAACGGAGATTACCAACGCACATGGGCAGGAAATAACAAGGAAAATACATGCTCTCTGAATCCATTCTGCCCATCCGCCGCCAATGATCAGTGGTGGCAAAATTGCGAGGATCACTGCACCGATCGTGACAACCGGAGTATAGTATTTTGCAAAACGTGTGATGAAATTCTCAACTTTTGCTTTTTTGCTGCTTGCATTCTCCACAAGTTCCAGAATCTTTGCAACCGTGGAATCGTCAAACTCTTTTGTTGTTTTTACTTTTAATGTTCCGCTTCCGTTCACACAACCACTGATGATCTCATCCCCGGCTTTTGCGCTTCTTGGTACCGACTCGCCGGTCAGTGCTGCGGTATCGATCAGGGATTCACCCTCCACAACAATACCGTCCAAAGGAATACGCTCCCCCGGTTTCACTACGATAATGCTTCCAACTTCCACATCATCCGGATCAACCTGTTTTAAAACTCCGTCTTCCTCGATATTGGCATATTCCGGACAAATGTCCATCATATCAGAAATGGACTGGCGGGATTTTCCAACCGCATAGCCCTGGAACAGTTCGCCTACCTGATAAAACAGCATAACAGCGACAGCCTCGGAATATTCACCTACGCCAAACGCTCCGAATGTGGCGATCATCATAAGGAAATTCTCATCAAACACCTGTCCGTGGCTGATGTTTCGTGCCGCCTTGTATACAATATCATAACCAATGACCAGATACGGAACCAGATAAATCACAAATAACACAATTTTGTTCCATCCGTCCATCCGTCCCGTATGTTCACAGACCATCAGGACTGCAAACAGCAGAAATGTGACAATGATGCGGTAAAGCATCTTTTTCTGTTTCTTTGTCATATTATTTACCATGCCTTTCTGTAACCTGCAGACTTTATGCCGCAGGCACAAATTACTCTCCTTGGGATAGAAATGGCTGCCGCATCACGCAGCAGCCATTGATTCATTAAAATAAAATTTTGCAGTCCGGCTCAACCTTTGCACAAACAGCAACGACTTCTTTCATAATCTCGTCGAATTTTGCATCCTCTGCATCAATGCTCATTTTCTGTGTCATAAAGCTTACGCTTGCATCGTTGACACCCGGGATTTTTTTGATCGCATCTTCCATTTTTGCTGCGCAGTTTGCACAGTCAAGGTCTTCTAATTTAAATTTTTTCTTCATGATCCATTCCTCCATTTTCTTATTCTTCAATATGTTCTCTTCCCTGATCGATGATCGTGCGCACATGTTCATCTGCCAGCGAATAAATCACGGATTTGCCTTCTCTTCTGCCGGTTACAAGCTTCGCCTGCTTTAATATTTTAAGCTGATGGGAAATCGCTGACTGGTTCATATGAAGCATTTCCGCAAGATCACAGACACACACCTCTGACTCAAACAACACATACAAAATCCGGATTCTGGTTGAATCACCGAATATTTTAAACAGTTCTGCCAGATCGTACAGTTCATCTTCGTCCGGCATGTGCTCACTCACCTGTTTGATCTTATCCTCGTGGATCTCGCACGTTTCACAGTGTTCTACATCATTAATTGCCAATCATTTCACCTCCGTGTTATATGAATATCTGTTCATATGTTTATATTATCAGTCATTTATATATCTGTCAATAGAATTCTTGTATCTTTTTCATTTTGGGGGCGAAACTCTTCTCATGCTATGTCAAATTGTGAAAAATCAACAAAATTTTCGAAAACACGCTTTCGCTACGTGTCGCTGGTAACGGTACTAAGAAGCCAGTCACGACTATTGTCGCACCTGCCTTCTAAGAACCGACCGCTCTCCAGTGTTTTCTCAAGCTTTTGTCGATTTTTCACAATTTAATTTACATTTTATGAGTTTCGCAATAAATGAGAAAAGAAACCTGTTCATTATCAAAATAAATAATAAATAGGTTTCTCTTATATATTCACGTATTTTAGTGGCTATCTTGCCTGAAATATTTTTCTCTGCTTGTAAATGTAATAGATGCTCATCGCAAGCGCACCTGCCGCCCATGTGATCGGATAGCAGATGATGACCTGCTCTAAGGTTCCGTGAGCTGCCACAAGTGTCACCCAGATCATACGGAGCACACAGATGCCAACCATCGTGATCAGCGTGGAAACTACCACTGCTCCCTGTGCACGCAGTGCCCCGGAAAACACTTCGATAAAGGCAAATAATAAGTACGCCGGTGCGATCACATTCATCATGCGGATACCGATCTCTACCACGCCCGCATCATTGACAAAGATTCCAAACAGAAATCTTTCTGCAGACATTAAGATGATACTCACAGAAACCGCCGATATCAGTGCCATGCCAAGACAGATTTTTGTACCTCTCCGGATGCGGTCCCATTTTCCTGCTCCATAGTTTTGTCCTACAAATGTCATAACAGAGATTCCGAATGCGCTGTTGATCATCCAGAAAATAAAATCAATTTTGGAATAAGCCGTCCATGCCGCCATCGTGTCCACGCCAAAATTATTGATGGACACCTGCACGATAATATTCGAAATACTGTACATGATTGCCTCAAATCCCGCTGGAAGACCTATTTTTAAAATACTCTGCAGCATTCTTTTGTACATGCGGATCTGTGAGAGACACAGTTTCATGCCCTCCGTGCGGTACATCAGTGTAACTGTCACCAAAACAGCACTGACCGCCTGAGCGATCAGGGTGGCAATGGCCGCACCTAAAACGCCTAATGGGATGACCAGAATGAGTAAAAGATCCAATATAATATTTACCACACTGCAGACGATCAGATAATATAATGGTCTTTTCGAATCCCCAACTGCCCTTAAAATCGCAGCACCCATATTGTAAATGAAAATAAAAATCAGTCCTGAAAAATACACCCGCACGTACAGTACCGATTCTGCGATCAGTTCCTCCGGTGTGTTCATCCAGAGCAGCATCTGTGGTGCAAAAACGATCCCGGCAATTCCGAGCACAAGTCCTCCCACAAGTGCAAATGCGTAAGCGGTGTGAAGAGACTCTTCTATCTCCTCTTTTTTTCCGGCACCAAAATACTGTGAGATAATAACGGTAGCTCCCGTGGACACGCCTGTGAAAAACCCTACCACAAGGCTTATGATCTGCCCGGCAGAGCCGCCGACACTCGACAGTGCTTCTTTTCCGACAAACTGTCCCACAATGACAGAATCCACCGTATTATATAACTGCTGAAAAAAACTTCCCACCAGAATCGGAAAGAAGAAAATCAACAGCTGTTTCCAGATCACTCCCTCTGTGATCCCGTTCTTTTCCTGTGTTGTCATGACATCTTCTCCTGTGCAGCTTCCATCCGGTCACGGATAGCTTCCATTCTCTGATCCAGGGATGCACTGATGCCGGCACACTCCACCAGTTCTTTTGCCAGATACTCTGCCTCGCTTTCCGGAATGTTCTTCTTATAACGTAATTTATGCTCCAGACTTGCCCAGAAATCCATTGCGATCGTCCGAAGCTGGACTTCCACCTTCATCGGACGTTTTTCTTTTTCAAGGAAAATCGGCACTTCGATGATCAGATGCAGACTGCGGTATCCACCCGGCTTCGGGTTTTTAATATAATCTTTCCGCTCGATCAGTCTGACATCGTCCTGCTGCAGCAGACAATCCGCCAGCATATAAATATCTTCCTGAAATGAACAGATCACGCGGACCCCTGCGATATCGTTGATATTTTCCTCTATGGATTCCAGTGAAAACGGAATCTGTTTCCGCTTCACTTTCTTTAAAATACTGTCAAACGATTTCACTCTCGCCTTAATGGACTCGATCGGATTTCTGTCATATTGCAGGGAAAACTGCTCATTCAAAACATTGAACTTTGTCTCCACTTCCATGATCGCACACCGGTAGTATGCCATCAGACTCTCGATCGGTGCAAAATTGTCCTGCACTTTATCCATAAACTCATCGGATAACACGGTATCCATGATAATCTCTTCTTTTGCCTGTTTTAAAAATTTCTCGATCAGCATATGTAAAACCTTCTTCTCTCACGTATTCCGTGGATATACCACAGCCTACTTATTATAGATGGTTTTCTCCATTTTTACAAGCCATTGGGAAGCGTAGATATTCAAGTTTTTGGCAAAAAGAAAAGTCACACAGACAACTGTGATGTTCCTGCTCGCAGAGCTCACAAAGGAAATCACTGTTGTCTGTGCGACTTTTCTTTCTACAATTTACTTTTTTATTATCTACGCTTCTTCTTTAGCTTCTTCTTTGGCTTCTTCCTTCACATCTTTCCTGACACGTCCGTACATTTGCATGTATTTATAAAGGTGTTTTGTAAGTTTGTTGTCAATCTGGTCTGCGGTTGCTCTCCACTCCCAGTTGCCGCCTAAGGTGGATGGCGTATTCATACGTCCCTCAGAACCGACACCAATGATATCCTGCATCGGAACGATTGCGAGATCACCGACGGAAGCCCATGCACCGCGCATCATGCCCCAGTTATAACCTTCCTCTTTTGTGAGGTTTAAGTACTCTTTTGCAAATTTTACACTTGCCTTCGGTGCTGTATTCATCCAGCCAAGGATCGTATCATTGTCGTGTGTTCCTGTGTATACAACACAGTGTGTCGGGTAGTTATGTGGCAAATAATCGCTTCCCTCTCTGGAATCAAATGCAAACTGTACCACTTTCATACCCGGAAAACCGGAATCTTTTACAAGCTTTAATACAGAAGGTGTCAGGAATCCAAGATCCTCCACAATGATATTTAACTTACCAAGCTTCTTCTCCAATGCATGAAACAGATCCATTCCAGGGCCCTCTCTCCACTCACCATTACGTGCCGTGTCGTCTGTTCCAGGAATCGCATAGTAAGAATCAAATCCACGGAAATGATCGATACGTACAATATCATATAATTTTGACATTGCTTTGATCCGTTTTGTCCACCAGCTATAACCGTCTTTTTTCATCTCATCCCAGCGGAACAGCGGATTTCCCCAAAGCTGTCCATCTGCGGAGAATGCATCCGGCGGACATCCTGCAACATCGATTGGATCTAAGTTCTCATCCAAGTAGAACTGAGCCGGATTAGCCCATACATCCGCAGAATCTCCTGCAACATAAATTGGAACATCTCCGATGATCTCAATGCCTTTTTCATTTACATATTCCTTCAACGCCCACCACTGTTTAAAGAACAGATACTGGAGCATTTTGTAAAACAGAATGTCATCTGCATAAGTTTCTTTTGCTTCTGACAATGCTTTCTGTTCTCTTGTCTTTAATTCTTTTTCCCATTCAAACCATGCAATTCCGCCATGGGCATCTTTTAATGCCATAAACAGTGCATAATCCTCGAGCCATTCTGCTTCTTTCTCACAGAAAGATGCAAAATCCTCCGGCTGTTTTTTCATGAAACGTACATAGGCTTTTTTCAGTAATGCATAGCGGGAATTGTACATAACCCCATAGTCTACATAATGAGGATTGCTGCCCCATGGAAAAGATTCACACTCTGCTTTTTTTAACAGTTTTTCTCTGCATAAAATCTCAAGATCGATAAAATAAGGATTTCCTGCAAAACTGGAAAATGACTGATATGGTGAATCACCATAGCTGGTCGGACAGATTGGAAGGATCTGCCAGTATTTCTGACCTGATTTATCAAGAAAATCTACGAACTTTCTTGCCTCTTTTCCCATTGTACCAATTCCATAAGGGGATGGCAGGGATGAAATGTGCATTAAAACACCGCTGCTTCTCATAACAATAATTCCTCCTATTTGAGTTCAAAAACTCCTATTTCAAATTCTTTATACTCTCCCCACTTGCGAACTCAAACGGAACCACCTCATAAATCGGCTCTTTCTTCAGTTCGATCTGCCCAAACAGTATCTCCACACTTCTCACTGCAAGTGTCTGATACTGCTGTCTGATCGTGGCGAGTTTCGGATTATAATATTCTGCTAATACGGTGCCATCAAAACCAATCACAGAAATATCTTCCGGTACACGATAATCCATATCGCGCAGCGCACGGATCGCGCCGATAGCCATCACATCTGACATTGCAAATACTGCTGTCAGATCAGGATACTTTTCCACCAGACGTTTCATCGCCCGGTAAGCACTGTCAAATGAGAATCTTGCTTTCTCATAGCAGACTTCAAGATCCATTTCCTTACCATGTTCTGCAAAGCTTTCCTTACATCCTAAATATCTCTGGTGGCTGGTGTATGATTTTACCGGATCACCACCGATAATACCAATCTTGTCATGTCCTGCTTCAAGCAAAGCATCCACAGCACACTTTCCTGCGGCAATATCATCTGTTGCAACACTGGAAAGGTTCTCAAATGGAAGATTATTTGCCCGGTTTGTCACAAGCACACTCGGCACATCCACCTTTGCAAATCCCTGTTTAAAAAATTCCGGGTTACCACCTAAAAACAGAAGTCCTAACGGCTTTCGCTCCCTGCAGAGCTGTAATGCCTGTTCCACCTCATTTTCGTCCTCGTCAATGTAGGAAACAACCAGTGTATAGTCGGTTCTTCCGATCATCTGCTGAATCTCCTCCACAATGTTGGAGAACAGCATATTGGAAATACCTTTGACTAATACAACAATTGTTTTCGTATTGCTCTGCTTCAAATGCTTCGCATTATTATTCGGAACAAAATGAAATTTTTCAACTACTTCTTCGATTTTTTTCTTTGCATCGGGACTGACATCATTTCTATGATTCAGGACTCTGGAAACCGTGCTGATGGAATATCCTGATTCCCTGGCTATATCCTTTATCGTAACCATATTTTTCTTTCCTGTCTACTGTTTTTTCGTTTTTTTTCGTAAAACATGTATTTTTTACAATCTTCTACTGTAATATCAGCCTTTGACCGCTCCTGCAACTACTCCTTCAATAATATATTTCTGACAAGCCACATAGAAAACTACAATTGGAACGATCGCAAGTACAAGCATTGCCATCATCGTACCCCAGTCTACTGCTCCATAACCACCTTTTAAGTACTGAATGACGATTGGAATCGTCTTGTATTTTTTGATATCCAATACCAGATAAGGAAGTAAATAATCGTTCCAGATCCACATTGCCTGTAAAATTGCAACGGTGATCGCCGTTGGTTTCATAATTGGAAATACCACCTGAAAGAATGTCTGGATCGGAGTACATCCATCGATCATCGCCGCCTCTTCTATCTCGATCGGAATACTTTTTACAAAGCCGCAGAACATAAACACCGCAAGTCCTGCACCGAATCCAAGGTATACTAAAATGATACCGACCGGGTTGCTCAGATGCATCATATTTGCCAGTTTTGACAAGGTGAACATTACCATCTGGAATGGTACGATCATGGAAAACAGACATAACATATAAATGGTTGCATTCACTTTATTATGTACTCTTGTAATATACCATGCACACATGGAGGTGCATAAGATGATCACTGCAACAGAGCCAACGGTGATGAGCACCGAGTAGCCAAACGCCTGAAAAAAGTTTGTTTTTTCAATACCCCGGATGAAATTTGACAATCCGGTAAAGGATCTCTCATCCGGCAGTGCAAATGCATTTTTTGTGATAAATCCTTTTTTCTTGAAGGAATTGATCAGCACCAGAAAAATCGGATACAGATAAAAAACGGTCAGCAGACTGAAAAATACGGTCAGCACTCCTCCGTGTTTTGATCTTCTTACAGCACTTACCTCATTATTTTCTTTTACTTTCTTTGCCATTACTGCTGTACCTCCTTTGTTCTGGTCAGTCTGTTCTGTGCCAGTGCGATAACTGCTACTATAATAAAGAAGATAACTGCTTTCGCCTGACCGACACCTTCCCAACCGGTTCTTCCATAGAATGTCTCAAAGATGTTAAGCGCAAGCATCTGCGAATTATTGGACGGCTCTCCTGCTGTCAATGCCAGGTTCTGATCGAACAGTTTGAAAGAGTTCGTCAGTGTTAAGAATGTACAGATCGTGATGGATGGCATTACCAATGGAATCGTAACACTCTTCAATAACTGCCAGTTGGACGCCCCGTCCATTTTTGCCGCCTCGATCAACTCGCCCGGAATATTCTGGATGCCGGCGATATAAATGATCATCATATAACCGACCTGCTGCCAGTTCATTAAAATGATCAATCCCCAGAATCCATAGGAAGAAGAATAAGTAAGTGTTCTTCCAAAATGACCTAAGATTCCATTCAGCAGGATCTGCCAGATATAACCTAAAACGATACCACCAATAAGGTTTGGCATAAAAAATACTGTACGGAAGAAGTTCGTACCTTTAATTCCCTTTGTTAAAAGCATCGCAATTACAAATGCAAAAACATTGATCGTCAGCACTGATACAATGGTGAATAATGCAGTGAACCATAATGCATGCATAAATGTCGGATCACTGAACACGCGCAGATAATTTTTTAATCCTACAAATTTTGCATCTGTAACGGTTGTAAATTCACAGAATGATAAGTAGATACCCATAATAAAAGGAACTATAAAACCTATTGTAAATGCCACTAATGTAGGGAGTGCAAAAACAGGAAAATATTTTTTGATTGCTTTCTCCATAATTTCCATCCTCTCATAAAACCTTAATAATCTGAAAGGGTGAGTGGCAGGCCACACACCCTTTCCATGTTACTTCATCATTACTTTTTATTTGTTTGCAGCTGCTGCATACTCAGTAGCCCATCCGTCAACGAATGCACTGACAACGCCGTCCCAGTCACCTGTTCCCTGTGCGTACTCTAATAATGCAGAACCTACACCGTCTTTCCATGTCTCAGATGGAATAGTAGAGAAGTTCCATGTTACAGAATATTTTCCATCAGCGATGTACTGGTTAGAAGCCTGGATAAATACATTATCTGCTTCATATTCGCCTGTGAATGTATCAAATGGTGTTGTAAATCCCATTTCATGAGCTATGGATTCACGTCCTGCGTCAGATGTGATAACCCAGTTCAGGAAATCAAGTGTTGCCTGCTGATCTTCTGCAGAAGCTTTGCTGTTTACACACCAGTAGTTCTCAGAACCTGTGCAGAGTCCCTGATTCTCTTCTCCCTCAACACCAATATAGATTGGCATCATACTCATATCATCAGCGGTTACAAGATAACCATTCTCTTCATTTGTGAGGTTACCATACTCCCATGTACCATTCTGGTAGAATACTGCCTCTTCCATACCGAATTCAGATTCTGCTTCATCACCTGTCTTAGATGAGAGCATTCCCGGATCACAGGTGGAATCTGTAATGTATAAATCCCAGATCTGTTTGTAATTGTCAAGGTATGTTCCTTCTATTGCATCTGTAGAATTAATTCCTTTGTCTTTGTATTCATAGTAAATTGGAAGATTTGCCAAATGAGTTTTAAATCTCCAGTCAGATGATCCATCCATACCTGCGGAAGTAAATGCTCCCTGAAGATCGTATCCAAACTTCTCATTAATCTCATCTAATCTGGACTGGATATCATCTGCAACTGCTTTTAATGTCGCAAAGTTGTTGATCTCATCAACAGAAGAAATCACTGCGTTGTCCATTGTGCAGTAGTCATTTAAGATTGTCTTATTGTAAATGATACCGTAAGTCTCGATAACATAAGCGATACCCTGTACTGCGTTTCCATCTTTTAATACAAAATCATCACTTGTCAGATGTGAATATAACTCACTGCCTGAAAGATCCATGCAATAATCTTTCCAGTTTGCAAGTCCTACAGGTCCGTTTACCTGGAATAAGGTTGGTGCTTCTGATTTTGCCATCTCTGATTTTAATGTCTGCTCATATGTACCATCTGCAGCCGTGATAACTGTAACCTCTGTTCCGGTCTCTGCTGTGTATTTTGCTGCCAGATCCTGCCACTGCTGATCCTGTTCCGGTTTAAAGTTCAGATAATAAACGGAACCACTTCCGGATGCTGCTGCATCTGTTTTCGCATCTCCTGCTTCTGTTGTACTTGCTGTTGCATCTGCACTGTTTGCACTGTCTGCATTGGAAGCATCACTGCCGCATCCTGCAAATAAAGTTGCTGTCATTGCTGTAGCAAGCATTACTGATAAAACTTTTCTCTTCATGTCGTTTCCTCCCGTATACTTTCTGCACATCTGTATTGTGCAATGATTGTTCTGGCACTCTGCCACTTCGCTGAAATGTTCCCGGTAACATTTTCGGTATTGTTTTCGGTAACGTTTTCAGTTGATAATTGTATTATATTCTTTTTTCATAAAAAAGCAATACTGAATCGTTATCTTCTCTATATTTCATAATTTTTGTTTTTGTTTTTTGTGTAAATTGTATATCAGCAAGATACTTTTTTCTTATTTTTCATTTTTCTGGTGGAAATTTGCTCAAAGTATTACTTTCTGCCCTGCCGCTTTTATTTCATGAAATTAGAATGCAATGATGTTTTACATTGAAAAAGATTTTTTGAAATGCTACTATAATATTATGGAAATGAAATCCGGGCACTGCCGTTTCATTCTGATCAAAAGGGAAAGTGGAAAGAACATATGAAAGAACTGATCCGTCATAAATTACAACATGATTTCAAACGAATAAAAACCTCTGCCAAATGGGTGCTTTTCTCCATCGTCTCCGGACTGCTTGTCGGGGGTGTTGGCACACTCTTCTATTTCGGCATGTATGTGGTCACACTGACCAGAACCAAAAACCCGTGGCTTATTTTTCTGCTCCCGGTGAGTGGTATCCTGATCGTCGGATGTTACCGCCTGCTTCATGATGAAAAAGATACCGGAACCAACCTTGTATTATCTGCGATACATTCCGATGAAGATCTGCCGCTTCGCATGGCTCCGCTGATTTTTATCTCCACACTCATCACCCACCTGTTTGGTGGTTCTGCCGGACGTGAAGGTGCTGCGTTACAGCTCGGTGGAAGTATCGGAAACGGTCTTGGAAAACTGTTCCGCTTTGATGAAAAAGACAAACACATTATGATCATGTGCGGCATGAGCGCCGCATTCTCTGCATTGTTTGGCACACCGATGGCTGCGGCTGTCTTTTCCATGGAAGTTGTCAGTGTCGGCGTTATGTATTATGCGGCGTTAGTCCCGTGCGTGATCTCCTCACTGGTCGCACATGCTGTTGCAGAATTCTTTGGTGTCTCACAGGAAATGTTCCTGATCGGCCAGATTCCTGCTTTTAAGATCACAAGTGCTGTAAAAATCTCTGTCCTTGCGATTCTATGTGCCGGTGTCAGCATTATTTTCTGTGTCATGCTGCATCAGTCAGAACACCTTTATAAGAAGTTTTTCAAAAATCCTTATGTGCGCATTTTCGCCGGTGGATGTTTCGTACTCATTTTAACGCTGCTTGTGGGCAACCAGAATTATAACGGTACGGGAATCAATATCATTGAACAGTGTATTGACGGTACGGTCCGCCCGGAAGCCTTTTTTATGAAAATGCTCTTTACTGCTTTAACATTAGGTGCCGGATTTAAAGGTGGCGAGATTGTTCCATCGTTTTTTACCGGAGCGGCATTTGGCTGTCTGTTTGGAAACCTGTCAGGCTTTTCACCGACCCTCTGTACGGCAGTCGGCATGGCTGCAGTTTTCTGTGGTGTGACAAACTGCCCGATCACTGCCCTGCTCATCAGCTTTGAGTTGTTCGGCTATGACGGCATGCCTTACTTTTTGCTTGCCGTTGCATTCAGCTACATGCTTTCCGGATACTATGGACTCTACAGCAGCCAGAAAATTATTTACTCCAAATATAAGACCAATTATATCAACCGCAAAACACATTAAAAAACTTCCCACATATCCGGTTTTCCTGCGATATGTGGGAAGTTTTTTAATGTTCTTCCCTTGCGGCTTTCAGAAGATCAAGCAGTCCTTTTTCCTTGATCAGCGCAATGCCCTGCCCCTCATCACCAAGCACAATGAGATTATCTCCGGGCTTGATATCGAATATCTTTCTGGCTTTTGCCGGGATCACGATCTGACCTTTCTCACCTACTTTTACCATGCCGAAAATGTGTTTTCCCTTCGGTGGAACTTCTAAGCCAAAAGAATCCTTTTTTTCATAATTGATCAGGTCATCCACCGTCACGCCAAAGATATCTGCGAGCCTTTTGCACCTTTCGATATCCGGCAGGGATTCCCCTGTCTCATATTTCGAGAGTGTCTGTCTCGACACACCGATCTGATCTGCCAGTTCATCCTGCGACATTTGATTTAGTTTTCGAAGCTGAATGAGATTTTCTGCAAACATTATTTTTTCTTTCCTCCAATTCCACAGACGATCCACCGGAGCACCGGAATACGGCGGATGATCTCATAAGCCAGATATGCACCGGCAAATCCCGCTGCTGCCACAAAAAGATAAAGAAGCACTGCCGGCAATTTTGTATACATGGTCAGGTAGTATGCTGTCATCGCAATAAAGAGGTAATGAAATAAATAAAGTCCCCAGGATTTCGCTGCCATCCATCTTGTCAATGTGTTGGAAATATTCCCCCATTTTTTCATGAAAGCCAAAATTGCAATGGTCGCAATCCATGCAAACAGGCTGCATAGCGGTGTGTCTAAAACTGAATGCTCGGCGTATGGTCTGCCCCAGTACATTACCGTAAATACAACCGCTAAAATTACGGCACACACCGTGAGCGGCAGCCAGCATTTTTCCAGGCGTTCCATCACTTCATCTTGTGAGAAAATGAAATATCCCACAAAGAATCCAACCCCATAGATACCAAAGCGATATACCACAATCATTGGTGTGTTTAAAATCTGAGCTGCGCCCCAGATCACAATTGCAAACAGCACAAGAAATGGAACGTCCGCTTTCTCTCCCAGCTTCCATAATCTGTCTTTTTCCACTCTGCGGATCCATACGAGCAATACCGAAAAAATCCATAACATCTGGATATACCATAGCGGTCCTATGCCGCTGACTGCCATGATGATAAATAAAACCGGTTTTGGAACTGCTGCCATCTCCTCTAATCCACCGCTGATCAGCAGATTGTAGTATCCTAAAATCCACCAGAACACTAAAAGCCCAAGGGTGGATGGAACCAATAATTTTCCCGTCCTTTTTTTATAAATTCTTTTTCTGAGCGATGTTCCAGCTCATACCTTGCGCTCATTCCTGATATTACAAACAACAACAGCATAAACCATGGGTATACGATATACTGAAATGCATCCTGATATTGCACATCCGAAAATGGTCCGATCACTCCAAATGTTTCAATTCCATTGAACATATAAATAACATGATACAAAACCACAAGCACAACTGTGATCCATCTGATATTGTCTATGTATAACTTTCTCATATTTTTACCACCTTTGCAATTATTTTTAACATTATTATAAATTGCAGAAAATGGAAAATCCACCAGGTATCCTTAACAATACCGGATGGATTTTGTTAAAAACGAGGGCAGTTTTTGTTATCTTATAATTTTTTCATCATCCAGTCTGCAGACGCATAATGTCCGTCTGCATATTTCATGTTATCTGGAAATGTGCCATATTTCTGGAATCCCAGTTTTTCATACAATGTAATTGCATTTTGATTATCCGAGATCACTTCAAGCTCCGCCTGTTCAAATCCAATCTCTTTTGCTGCTTTCAGCACCGTTTCCAACATGACTTTTCCGATACCGCATCCACAGAATTCCTGATACAAAGCAATTGCCACTTCACATCTGTGCAGATATCTCCTGTAGTTTCCAACCGGACTGAAAGAACAGTTTCCGATATGTTTTCCATCCAACGTTGCAATTAACATTAAGGATCTGTCCGAATTCAGGCAATTATTAATAAACGCTGTCTCCTGCTCCCGTGTCATGACAACTTCTTCCGGTTCCCGGATCAGATATGGTGTTTCCGCAGTGGTGACTTTTAAGTACGTGATTAAATCTTCTGCATCGTCCGGCGTTGCATTTCTCAGTACGATCGTCCGATTGTTTTTATCCTTGATTTCAATCGGTTCAAATTTCATATCCAAACCACCTTTCCAAAGTATCCTTTGCACCATTATGATACCAACGATCATAAGATGCAAATCTTTCCCCCAAAATTTTCACTAATTATAATTTTATTATTTTACTCTACAAAAAAGTTGAAGTAAACAGCCAATTTTTCTTGCTTCCCATATAATTTCTGTGTTACAATAACTAAAAGCATATTTTACAAAATCTTCATGACATTTTTGTCATCTATATTCTAAGAACGACAGATTCGTTTTTTTTAGAATCTGTGTACTTCATTCGTATCTATGCTTTTTGTTACCCATCAACAATTGAAAAGCAGGAGACGAAATGAACTTGGAATCATAAACAGTTGTTATTCTCCTGCAAGCAGAGAACCGTTTTAAACATAGGCTGTTCTGCCACATATCAGGAGGAAACAATTTTGGCAAAATGTAAAAGAAACCGTAACAGAGCAAAGCGAAACTTCACCGTTAAAACACCGACAGCAAACAGGAACTACAAGGACACCGTTTTTCGTATGTTATTTTCTGACCGGAAGAATCTGCTCTCACTTTACAATGCGGTCAATCAAAGTGATTATAAAAACCCGGAAGAGTTGGAAATTGTGACATTAGAAAATGCTATTTATATGGGGATGAAAAACGATCTGGCATTTATTATGGATACCAATTTATATCTGTATGAGCATCAGTCAACATACAATCCCAATATGCCTCTTCGTGATCTGTTTTATATTTGCAGTGAATATCAGAAACTTGTGGATAAGAAATCTCTGTACTCTTCCACCTTACAGAAAATTCCTGCACCAAATTTTATCGAGTTTTACAATGGTTCGACGGCAATTGCTGACTGTACAGAGCTTCGGCTTTCCTCAGCATTTGAACATCTGTCAGGTGAACCAAAGCTCGAATTAATTGTTACTGTTTTGAATGTCAATGAAGGACACAATGCAGAGTTGATGCAGCATTGCAGTATGTTAAAAGAATATGCACAGTATGTTGCCAGAGTGCGCCACTATGCGTCAGACATGCCTTTAAATCAGGCTGTAAAACGTGCTGTGGACGAATGCATCCGGGAAGGGATTCTGGCGGAATTTCTTGCCCGAAACCGAAATGAGGTTATCAGTATGAGTATTTTTGAGTATGATAAAGAATTGGAAGAAAAGAAGTTACGGAAAGCTGAATATGAATACGGTTTTGCAGAGGGTGAAAAACATGCGGCAATTGAAATCGCCAAACGTATGTTGAAAACTAACAACTTTTCCCTGGAAGAAATTGCTGCTTTCTCTGGTGTATCTTTGGATGATGTAAAAATTCTCAAAGCCAATCAATAGTATAGCCTACAGGGGGCACGCAGATTCATGCCGCCCCTCTCTCTTCCCTCTGGGCTGTCCGGGAGATGATACTTCTGTCAGCACTTCCTGTTTTTCCCGAAAATGACATCATAATTTACATTTTTATAAAAGATATCTTCCAGATCACCGCTAAGTGCTTCCCGGTTGCCTAACATCCACATCACCTTTGCGATGACAGATTCCAGAGTCATATCATAAGATTCCAGAAAACGGCAATATTTTTTCATATCGTGTCCCACTTCATAGACCGTCATATCGCTGCCCTCGTGTGCGACCTGTGTAGACATTACCACAAGACGGTTCGGGAACTCCTGACAAAGCTTATAAAAATCATCGGCGATCGATTGCGGGATACCACCCACCCCAAAGCTTTCTACAATAATACAGTCGTAATTCTCAAAGACACTGCGCAGAATTCTCGGCTTGATTCCCGGGATCATCTTGATCAGATACACATTTTCATCCAGTTCCTCATAAAACTGTACTTCCTCTTCATACGGAACCGGTGGAATGTAACGCATGATATTGCCATCCTGGATCATGGCGAGGCACGGAAAATCAATACTGGAAAATGCATTGTAGCTTTTCGACCGGACTTTCTTCGCCCTTGTTCCTGCAATGACTTTTCCATCAAAAACGATCTGCACGCCTTGGGACTTATCATCAGAAGCATATAAAAAGCTGTCGAGCAGATTTGATTTTGCATCGGTGATCTCAAGGTCGATCGGTTTCTGCGCTCCGGTGATCACGATCGGTTTTTTTGAATTCTGTATCATATAGGAAAGTGCCGCTGCTGTGTATGCCATTGTGTCCGTACCGTGGGCGATGACAAATCCATCGTATTTTTCATAGTTTTCACGGATGGTATGCACCATCATTTTCCAGTGTTTCGGCTCCATATTCGAGCTGTCCAGATTTATAAGCTGGACAGCATGAAAATCACAGATATCTTTCACCTGCGGGATATACTGCATCAGCTCTTCCGGTGAGATCTGTGGTTTTAATCCGTTGTCTGATTTTTTTGATGCGATCGTTCCGCCTGTTGCGATGAGTAAAATGTTTTTTCTGTCTGACATGCTGCATTTCTCCCATTTTCACTGATCTGCATATTCATTTTCATTTAAATTTTCTGAATAAATCAGTCTTTTTTTAGTATACTCCTTCAATCAGGCAAGTAGCTCACGAATATCTGCAAGCAGCATATCCACATTTTCCTCTTTCGTTGCCCAGCAGGTACAAAAACGGACTGCACTGTGTGTCTCATCCATACGCTCCTGATAAGCAAAACTATATTTCTTTTTCAGTTCCGCAAGCACAGCATCCGGCAGAATTGGAAACTGCTGATTAGTCGGAGAATCAATATAGAATTTCACTCCCATTTTTGTTAATTCGTCTTTTAACTTTTCCGCTAATCGTGCTGCATGTGCGGAAATATCAAAATACCGGTTTTCCTCAAACAAGGTCAGAAACTGGATTCCAAGCAGTCTGCCTTTCGCCAGCATACCGCCACGCTGCTTGATATTGTAACGGAAGTCTTTTTTCAGTTCCTCATTGCGGATCACAACTGCCTCTCCAAAAAGTGCTCCCACTTTTGTTCCGCCGATATAGAATACATCTGTGTTGGCTGTGATATCAGAAAGTGTCAGATCATTTTCCTTGCACATCAGTCCATAGCCAAGTCTCGCCCCATCCATGAAAAGATAGAGCCCACGCTTTTTGCACACCTGATAAATTGCTTCCAGTTCCGCCTTTTTATAAATCGTTCCGATCTCTGTCGGATTGGAAATGTACACCATTTTCGGCTGTACCATATGTTCAAAACTCTCGTCTGCAAAATGTGCATCTGTGTACGCTGCGATCTGCCTAGCCGTCAGCTTTCCATCCGGTGTTTCAATACACAGACATTTATGGCCGCATGCCTCCAAAGCGCCCGTCTCATGAATATTGATATGCCCTGTTTTTGCCGTGATCACTCCCTGATAATGCTTTAATGCTGCTGAGATCACAGTAACATTCGTCTGTGTACCTCCCACCAGGAAATGCACATCCACACGCTCATCCCCACATGCCTTCCGGATCAGCTCTCTCGCCTGTCCGCAATACTCATCTTCTCCATAGCCTGCTGTCTGCTCCATATTGGTTTCAACTAACTTCTCTAAAATTGCCGTATGGCATCCTTCTGTGTAGTCACTGTTAAATCGAATCATTGTTTGTCCCTCTCTTTATCTTTCTTTTCAGCTGTCAGACACAGCTTAATATCTTTTCCTGTTACTTTCGAAATTTTCATCCATGGATATTGTTTCTGAATTGGAATCGCGTATCCCTGCTCTGCAAGTGTCTTGAGATCCGCCGCTGTCACAATCTTGTCGGCATCACATTTTAAAAGTTCTTTTGCATAGTCGACTCTGTGGCACACTTCCCGCAGTGGTTTTCCAATCGCATGTGCCCCCATGACAATGACAACTTCATCCATGTAGGGAAACAGAACCGGCTCATGCTCCGCCGGAGCTTTGACCGGCATATGTGCGGAACCGTCCGCCTCGATCAGAATCTCATCTGCCAGATATAGCAGATCCTCCATCAGCTTTTCCGGCAGCATTCCAAACTTTTCCGTGCCGGGGATCAGGCTCCCTGCGACACAGCAGCCGTATGTGTCAAGGACAGACTGTACCCGCTCTTTCAGTTGCTTTTCTGCTGCCCTGCGCTCCTGCCAGACGGACGCTGTAGCTGATATTACGCTCTCCTGCCCGGTCTGCTCATACGCTATAAATATCTCCTGCTCCTGTGGCACCATCATTTTAGTTGTCGTAAGGATCAAAACTCTTTTTCCCTCTGCGCGCAATGTCTCGGCACGCTTTCGGATACTTGACGTCTTTCCTCCGGCTCCGACATATGCCGTCACTTTTCCACGGTTTTCCGCTGCAATATCCTGCATCGCCCTGACTGCTTTCTCCACCTCTTCTGTCGTATTAAAACAGGAGAAACTAAATCGTACCATGCCCTGTTTTTCTGTGCCAAAATGAGTGTGTATCTGAGGTGCGCAATGCGCCCCCGCCCTTGTCGCAATCCCATAATTTTCTGCAAGACAGTCACTGACATAAGTGGAATCAAGATCCGCCAGATTACACGATACGATCGCTGCCACCCGTTTTTCTCCTCCGTAGATGTGAATGCCCGGAATTGTTTCAATTCCTCGCTGAAACTGTTCAGCTAACGCCATTTCTTTCTCATGGATAGCTGCGATCCCGGTCTTTTTGATCCAGTCCAGAGCAGCATGGAGTCCTGCGATCCCATGTCCGTTCAGCGTTCCTGCCTCCAGCGCAGCCGGCAGCTCCATGGGATGTTTTCTCTCAAATGAATGTACGCCGCTTCCACCGGATAAAAGCGGTTTCACACACACTCCATCTGCCAGTGCGATCCCACCGGTTCCCTGCGGACCAAACAGTCCTTTATGCCCGGTAAAACAGATTGCAGAAATATGATTCTGTTCCATGTCAATCTCGATTGTTCCTGCTGTCTGAGAGGCATCTAAAATAAAATATAGATTATATTTTTTACATAAAGTTCCAATTTGTGCGATATCATTTCCATCACCTGTCACATTGGAAGCATGCGTACACACGATTGCTTTTGTTTTTTTACCGATTGCCTGCTTTATTTTTTCGCAGGAAATTGTTCCATTTTTCTCACAATCAACGATTGTGACACTGACGCCCTTCTCCTCAAGCTCATAAAGCGGACGCAGAACACTGTTGTGTTCCATCTCAGTAGTGATCACATGGTCGCCCGGATGCAATAATCCTTTCAGCACAATATTTAAGCTCTCGGTCGCATTCATGGTAAACACCACACGCTCTGCCGCAGAAGACTGTTCCCCATCTTCCATATGAAACAGCTCTGCGATCTGTTTCCGCGTCTGAAAAATCAGTCTGGATGTAAACAGCGAAGCCTCATTTGCTCCTCTTCCCGCGTTGCCTATATAAGAAAATGATTCTTTTACCGCCTGCGCAACCTCCTCTGGTTTCTGCAAAGTGGTTGCGGCATTGTCAAAGTATATCATTGCAACCGTTCCTGCCTTTCCCTCTGTCAGCTTCTCTGAATACCTGCGTTATTTCCATCACTCTGGAAGGATTCCCGCATGAAGCAGTGCTTCTAACACACCTCCTGCAATGCATCTTGCCTTATCCGAGATTGTAAAACAGTTTTCATACTCGGATTCTCTCGGATCAATGTCTGCAATTTTAAATCCTTTTGTCACCGGATAACCGTCCCGGATGAGTCCACGGAGAATCCCGGAAATGGTGGCTCTCACAGCAAATGCACCGTCTTTTTTCTCCTGCCCGGAAGCATCCTTCCCCTGCGTATCCGGATAAATGAAGGCGATCACTTCGTCTTTTTGCACGTAATCGGAAATCTTTTTTTCTCCATATAAAATACCTGCGCACTCCGCATGAATCACGCGCTCTTTCGCAACACCTGCGATAGCACCCGGAATCCCGGTATTCGGAATCGCATTTCCCTCATAAATAATTCTGCCAAGCTTATGTCCGCGCATTGTCTCAACAACCGCATGCACGTCCACCCCCGCCGTAAATCCGGGACCTAATGCAACCGTAAACGGTGCCATATCCATTGCAGTCCCAAGATTTTTCTTTGCAAGGATTCCGTCGACCACTGCCGCCGGTTTCACCTCCCGGATCACCGCTCCGTCCGGATCGATCATCAACGCAACTTTCCTCTGCTTCAGGAGTTCATATGCCCGTGTCAAATTCTCTGCAAAATAACATGTAACGCCTTCCACAGTGTAACTTTTCTCATAGACCGCCTCCGAAAATGCAACCTGACGCCGGATTGCAGACGGATTTGCAATTTCGGTCACCAGAACCGGATAACCGCTCTGGTGCAGTTTATAAATTGTGCCCGTGGCGATATCCCCGCCGCCGCGGACGATAATGATATTTTTTTTCATTTTCCTTATCCTTTATGGTTTTACAATGTGATCTGCCTCCATCATTGTCTGCGCGATCACATACATATTGGTCACAGAACCAACCGCCAGTTTTTCGGTCAATCCGTAATGGTTCAGACATGTTCCACAGGTCATGACCTCCACGCCCTGCGCCTCCATGCTCTTTAAATCTTCGACGGAGTCGGAACCTTCACAGCTTAAATATGCACCGGAATTAAAAAGTAAAATCGTCTGTGGCAGTTCCTCCAGCTGCGTCAGCGCATAGACAAATCCTTTCATCAGCATTTTTCCTAGCTTATCATCCCCCTCGCCCATGTGGTCTGCACCGAGCACAACGACTGTTTTTTTCTTTCGGATGTCCGGAATACAATTTTCCCCAGTGACCGGTGTGGATGAAACATTCCCATCCTTTATATTATTTTTCACAAACTCTTCTGTCACTTCCATCCATACCGTGTATTCCTGATCGGATTTTTTCTCGCTCTTTGCTTTTAACCCTTTGTGGTCTGCCATTTTGGTGAGATTTTGTACTGCGATCTCATTGTCCACAGTCACTTCCACGATTCCTGCCTCAGTCATGCCGGAAATTGCATTTTTTGCCTCGATCACCGGCAATGGGCACTGTTTTCCTTTTGCGTCAATCTGAATATTCATTTTTCATGCCTCCACCTGTTTATTTACATTTTTTCAATCGGCAGCTAATGCTGTATTTTCTTTATTTCAGGACATAGATTTTCTTTTCCTTTTTCTCTGTCACTCTTCCTATTATTCCACAGTCCAGCCCAAGTGCTTCGATCTCCTTCAGCGCCTTTTTGGCCTCATTTTCCGGGATTGCCACAAGAAGTCCCCCGGAAGTCTGCGGATCAAATAAAATCTCTTCCATCGCAAAACTGCAATTTTCAAATGCCACCTGTGCACCGATATGGTTGCGGTTGCGCTGTCCTGCGGCTGTGATGTAAAATTCTTCCACATAATCCTCGCACGCCCTGATATAAGGAATCTGTGAAGTCCACACCTCTGCGGAAAAGTTTTCGCCCAGCATTTCACCAAGATGTACCAGCAATCCAAATCCGGTAATGTCCGTGCAGGCATGTATCCCGTACTTTTTAAAAATCTCTGCCGCATATTTATTCAAAGTAGTCATCGATTCCACCGCCTGGTCAAAGGCTTCTTCAGACACTGCTTTCATGCGGGATGCCGTCATGACGATCCCTACTCCTAACGGCTTGGTCAAAAGCAGCAGATCTCCTTCCTTGCAGTGATTGTTTTCCAGAATACGTTTCGGGTGAATCGTTCCCATCACGGACAGTCCATACTTCACATCCACATCATTGATGGAATGACCACCTGCCAACACGCCGCCTGCCTCCGTCACTTTCTCATTTCCACCAAGTAAAATCTGTCCTAAAATGTTGGCGTCCATGCTCTTCGGAAAGCACACAATGTTTAATGCTGTTTTAACTTCTCCTCCCATCGCATAAATATCGCTCAATGCGTTGGTGGCTGCGATTTTTCCAAAGAGATAAGGATCTTCCACCATCGGCGGAAAGAAATCAAGCGTCTGCACCACTGCAAGCTCGTCCGTAAGCTGATACACTGCCGCATCATCGGAATGGTCAAAACCGACCAAAAGCTTCGGATCAGCTTTTTTCGGTATCATTTTTAATACCTTGTCCAAAATTCCCGGTCCAAGCTTCGCCGTGCAGCCTCCGCCCTTGCAAAATTCGTTCATCATCTTCTGGTTCTCCTGTCAGAATCGTATTTATGTCTTTTATATTGTACATTAAATTTTTATAAAAATCATCCATTTTATATGGTTAATTTTTTGCGTTCATATTATAATGAATAGACAATTACAAATAAAAACAGGAGCATTTTTATGGAGCAGACCAAAACAGATCCGGGCAGAAAAAAGAAAAAACCTCTTCGCAGATGTGGCATATTTTTTGCATGTCTGCTTTTTCTGTTTCTCTGCAGTTTTGTTTATATTTCTAAGAATCCACGTGCCAGAATGCTTTTGTCTGTCATTTATTTTATGCAGGATACCCTGAAAGATCCGGCTTATATTGCCTACCACATTGACATTATGGAATTATGCCAGGATTACTTCAATGGGGATATCTCATTTGAGGGAAAAGCCTACCTGAACGATATCAAAAATTTTAAATACTCCTCCTCCATGGACATTTCCGGGGAGCGCTCTTTTGCGCAGAAGAAACTTTCCATAATCTCCGATATGGATGTTCTGACGCTGAATGTAGGCGAGATGGATTTTTATATGAATCCTAATACCGTTTATTTCATGGTTCCAATGTTAGACAATCTTTCTTATGCCATGACCACCAGCAATACTTATTTCAAAAAAGCACCGGAGCTGACACATGATATTGATCAGGAATGGTTTCACGACAACTTCTCCAATATTATCGAACTGACCAGACAGATTCAGATTGAGGAAACCGGAAAAACAAGAACAGATTCCGATGATGTAAAAAGCCACGAATACCTCGTCACGATCCCGGAGGGTTCCGGTGGTTTTATCTGGGAGCTTTTAGGCATGGATACGCCGGACTATGACATCCGCGTTTCCCTGTATCTGACCGACCTGTGCCGGATGAGCCGTATGGAGGTCGATTTGTCCGATATCACAGAAGGTGCTTCCATGATCATTGACGGAACAGATGTCGGAACCTGTATTTTAAGTTATGAAATGCCAAATGGAGAACGCTTGACACTCACCTATGTCCGCAATCCGTCTGTCACCCATGTGAATTTTATCTATATGGACTGTCTCTATGAGACAAATCAGGGCGACAATTTTACAGCGAGCGGCTATATCACCACCCAGCCAGACGACAACGGTTGCGAAATAAATGTCAAAAACCTTTCCGTCATGCAGGGCGATGAACTGCTTGGCACTTTTTCCTTTATCGGAACGATCACAAAAGAAAAAAATCTGCCGGATGTCTTCCGTGGCGCCGACCTCGATTCGCCAGACATGGAACACATTGACTGGCAGACCGTCCGCGACGACACAGAAGGCTTCATCCAGGATGTGATCGACGAAGCGAAAAAACGATTGACCGAATGAAAAATTTGGAGGTGCGTTTCTTCCATGGCTTCTGTGTGTTGATAGAAATGAAATGACAAGAGGTGCTCTGTGAAAATATTGTGAGGATTGTGTAAATTTATCCATGGTTCGTTTTAGACTTTAAGTTTATGTACATTCATAAATGGACGTCTGGCTCTCTGTGTCCGTCTACGGAAAATTCTCTGCAACTTTATTTAGCGCAAGTAAATGTCAGAATCAGCATCGTTTATTGTAGGGCAAAAATTAAAAAATACCCGGATAATTTTTGCCCTACTTCTCTGCTGATTTTCTGACATGTAACTTGCGCACAATAAAGTTGCAAAGAGAGTTTTTCGTAGACGGACACAGAGAGCCAGACGTCCATTTTTTGAATGAACATAAACAATCGAAGAAGTCTAAAACGAACCATGGATAAATAAACAATCCGAGCTATTTTCACAGAGCACCTCTTGCCATTTCATTTTTTATTGTACGTTAAAAGCCATGGAAGAAACGCACCTCTAAATTTTTCACTCCGTCAATCGTTCATCTGCTCCATAAAGTACATCCTGGATGCAAAGTCTGGGAAATGCCTTATCTGTTCATTGTAGCCGGTGCCTCCAAATGCCTGCTTTAATTTTACTCCGGCATACATGAGTGCATCGCCATATGCACAGAAATCTTCTGCCTCACCATCCATTTTCACAAACTTTGCGATCAGATTATGTGCGACAGAATCCTGCCTGATATGCACCGGAGCCACGGTGTTTACAAGATCGCCGAACTCTTTTACATTATATTTTAAACTACGATTGTAAAAATGATATCTGGCTTCCGGATTTAACCCATTCGGACGATAATATTCAAACTGCGTGTTCGGCGACACAAGTTTCTGCATCAGAAAGCCAACCGCTTTTTCCCGGTCTTCTGATACACACGTCCACTCCTGGATATTTCCAGCCGATGAACCTAACACGCTGCCCTGATCCGAAAAATTTCTTCCCCGGTAAAAAGAACCGGTCTGCAGCACTTTGCGCCACTCTTTATAAAGTGCGATCTGCGCTTTTACCGCATCGAAATCCTCCTTTTTCATGTCGCAGAAATTACATTCATATCCGCAGATTCCAAACGCTGCCACCTGAAATCTTGTCTCAAGCGGTGTCATTCGGAGCGTCTGGTGATTCGGGCAGGATGAGACATGTGCGCTCACCACGGACATCGGATAACCATAACTGTATCCGGTCTGAATCTCCGCACGGCACAGTGCGTCTGTGTCATCACTCGCCCAGATCTGTGGGAAATACGATAAGATTCCAAGATCAAACCGGTTGCCGCCTGCTGCACATCCCTCAAATAAAATTTCCGGGAATCGCTCTGTCAACTCCTTCATACACCGGTAGAGTCCAAGCACATAACGGTGTGCCACCTCCCCCTGCCGCTCCGGTGGAAGTATCTTTGAATAATAATCGGTCACGATCCGGTTCATATCCCATTTCACATAGGCGATATTGGCAGATGAGAACAGGTCACTCATCTGCCCAATGATATAGTCCTGCACCTCTGCCCGGCTCAGGTCGAGCAGCCGCTGGTTTCTTCCCTCAGAATGATTTTTGCCCGGAATATCCATCGCCCAGTCCGGGTGCGCCTTATAAAGTTCACTGTCCACGTTCACCATCTCCGGCTCTACCCAGATGCCAAAATCCATACCAAGATCGTTGATTTTTTTGCAGAGACCAGCCAACCCGTTCGGAAGCTTTTTCGTATTCACCTTCCAGTCTCCTAGCGATGACCGGTCATTGTCCCTGTGGCCAAACCATCCATCGTCCATCACAAACAGTTCAATCCCTGCTTCCTTTCCGGCTTTTGCGAGCTGGAGCAGTTTTTTCTCATTGATATCAAAATACGCGGCTTCCCAGCTGTTCAGCAATACCGGGCGCACTTTTTTCTTCCACGCACCACGCACAATATGTTCCCGTACAAAGCGGTGCATACACTGGCTCATCCCATTGTAGCCGGCTTTGGAATAAGCCATCACTGCCTCCGGTGCCTCAAAGCTTTCCCCTGCCGGAAGCTGCCAGCAAAAATTCTGCGGATTGATTCCAGAGACAAACCTTGTTTTTCCATAGCTGTTCACTTCGACCGCCTCATAATGGTTTCCGCTGTATACAAGATTGAATCCATAGCAGTCCCCAGTATCCTCCGTGGTCTCTCTCCCACTTAACATCACAAACGGATTCGCTCTGCTTGAGGAAGTTCCGGTATAAGAAGCATTTACGTATTTCCCTGCTGCCACCGGGACATCCCATCTTCGCATCTCCCTCGCCCACGCGCCATGAAAGGAGGTAAACACATGATCCGATGTCGGAAAATCGACCTGACAGCTCATCAGCCGCCGGATCTGCACTGCATTTTCACCGTCATTGATGAGTTTTGCACTTCTTGTGATCACATCACAATCCTCATAAATATAATAATGAAGTTCTAATTTCAAAGCAGAATTGTTGTCTTTTAACGTCACACACAGATGTTCCACCTGATTTTTTTCATCATAGGAAGCTGGCAATGCATCCTCTGCATCTCTCGCCTCTCTTCCCTCAAACCGGACAGACGATTCATACACAAAATCCGAGGAAAAACTTCCATCTTCATAGATAAGTTCCACAAACGGCTCCCTGATATCTCCCTTTCCATAAGCGGACATTTCCAGACACAGATCCTCTAACGTATAGGCGTCATGTTCCCTGTCGTAGACACAGCTGTTGCCCGGCTGAAAGGTATGTTTTTCGATCAAAGGTGCGACTGCATTTTCATCCAGAGGCTCACACACATGGATTTTTCTTCCATAATATAAATGCTCCAACTGCCCTGTCGGCAATTTGCGGAACGCATAAGTCGTATGTGCTGTATGTAACACAAAAATATCATTAGCTGTCTGAATCATGATTTTCTCCTCTTTTAATTCTGATGTTTTTTCTCTAATTCTTTGGAAATCTCCGCTAACTTCCGGTCTGTCAGAATATAACGTTTCTTAAATACGATAAATCCGATCACCAGCACAACGATCGGAATGATCGTCATGGATAAACGCAGTCCCATGCGGGAGGATGCTGCGATCGGTTCCGTTACTACCGCTTCTTTGTTTGAACTGATATGGAACACAAATAAAACCATCGAAGATATAAATCCTGCGATTCCTGAGGCTAGCTTTACAACAAACGTCTGCATGGAAAAAATGACGGATTCGTCTCTCCGGTTATTTTTAAATTCACCATAATCTACCGTATTTGCTAAAAAGATGGTAATAATTACATTCAACACACCGACTGCCGCCATGATCAGTGCCGCCGGAATAAACAACCATACGACAGAACTTGTTCCGGTTGCGGAAATAATAATGATCAAAATATATCCGGTCACTGCCATTCCAAAACAGGTATAGAAAATTTTAATCGTGTCCATGAATCTGCGGAGCACCGGAAACAGGATCATCATCGCCAAAATCTGACATCCGCCGCCGACCATATTAAACAGCGTAAAATCTCCCTGATAAGTACTTGGGCTGAAATCATATTTTAAAAAAAAGTAAACCAGCTGCTGGGTGATATATAAGGCCGTATTGATCATTACGATTGCAACTACAACTGTCATTGCCTGATCATTCTGGATCAGCGCCCGAAACATCTCACCGATGGAAGCGTTCTTCATATCGACCGTTGATTTCTCTTTGATGCACAGACAGGTGATCAGAATGAAAATCACAAATAACACTGCAATGATCAGTGCAAATTTACTGTATCCGATACGGTTGATCTCATTGTCTGTCGTTCCGCCGAATGCTTTTCCAAGTGCGGCAACACTCATGACTGTGACGATCGATACCAGTGCGGAGCCGACACCTGCGCAGGAACGTGCAAATGCAGACAATCCCTCTCTTTCTTTTCCAGCCTCGGTAAATGCCGGAATCATACTCCAGAATGGAATATCCATCATCGTGTAAGTCATGCCCCACAAAATGTAAGTAACAGACGCATATGCCACTAACCCTGCACCGTTGAATTCCGGTGGGATTGTGAACATCAGGTAAAGTACAACTGCGTTTGTGACCGTACCGACAAGCAGCCACGGACGAAATTTTCCCCATCTCGTTTTTGTCTTTGCGACCAGCACACCCATGATCGGATCGTTAAATGCATCAAACACGCGGGCTGCCATCAAAAGAACTGCGATCGCTGCTGCGCTGATTCCCATAACATCCAGAAAATAAATGGAAATGTAGCTGGCGGAAAGCATGTAGACCATATCCTTTCCCACTGCCCCGATTCCATAGGCAAATTTCTCTCTGCCGCTCAAACTTCTCTTTGCTTCCATCGTAAAAATCTCCTTTTTCTCCATTAAAAATTCATCATTTCTGTTTATTTTTTAATCCCATTGCAAGTTCCACAACTTTGTAAGCACCGTCATAAAGACCTGCCTTTTTATTCGTTACAATGTTCCGACACATATCTGAAAGAAAAGTATCGTCCTGTAAAAATAATTCCAGCATCTGGATCGTGTGCGGAATATCCCGGCACTCTAACGTTCCATCTCCCACCTCCGCAGAATGGATCGCACCCCACATCTCATGTTTTCCCACGCGGCGGATAAACAGTTTCGGCACCGGATAAAATGCGAGTTCGCTCGGTTTTGTCACTAAGACATCACAGCTTCTCATGAGAAGATTCGTGCAGTATACCGCCTCGAAAATATTTTTGTGCCAGAATCCGTGAATCCCTTCGATTTTCTCCTTTCCATCCAATGCTTTTTGTGCAAATGCTTCTGTATCTGCCCAACGATCAAAATGCTCCGTTGCATAGTTTTTCATCTCAGGAATTTCTGCCAGCAGCGCTTCCCAGACATTTCTGTAATCGCCCACATTGACGTATAACGCTGCCTGTTTCTTCTCAATATACGGAAGCAGGAATTTGATGATCGCTGCAAAAATCTCCTTCTGCGTACCAGCCCCGCCGATCGTTAAAAGGAAACGCATCGGCTCGCCATTCTCTTTTCTTTTGATACGCGCCGCACAGTCCGCTTCGATGCCCTGCACAAGTTCATGGTCAATGTAATGTCCTGTGTATACAAGGCTGTCGGATGGCATTGGTTTATTTACTTTATCTTTATTCATGCCGTTTAAAATGCGGTATCCCATATAGGAATTATGACACTGGATCGTATGCACGCTTCCCTCTGACAAGTGTAGTGCCATCGGCCAGTTATCCGGGATCGCGTTCACCACGTATTTCATTCCGGCATGTACGGCTGCCTGCGCCGGCCAGACATGTGTTCCGATCACCGGAATATCCTTCGGCACATTGCGGTACACCGGAGCCATCAGCTCCGCATTTTTCTGGTCTGCCGCATTGTAGGACAATGCCCGGAATCCCTCATAATTCATTGGCTCCCAGACCAGTTTGTTGAAGATTGGATTTTTCGAGAGCCTTGAGCCGAGTGAATACAGATCATTCTGTGCACCGATCACTTTTGTGCAGGTCGTCTCCCCATAGGAATTTAAGTCCATCCAGTAAGACGTATAGCCCATCGCCTTCGCCGCAGACGCCATCGCCATGGAAATGCGGTAGTGTCCAAATCCCATACGGATATTTCCGACAATGATCCCTTTTTCTGTGTCAAATGTACCTTTTTCCGCATGCGCATTGACATCATAATGTGCATTCTCTGCCAGATTTCCCACCAGAATATTGTAAACTCCCAGGGAATCTCCGATATAACGGTTCTTCTCGACCGCCACCTCATAATTTTTCCGGGAGTCATCTCCAAATTTTTTCATATATTTCTTTTTGGACTTCACTGCCTTTTTGTAAACCTTGTCTGGCATTTTATTTCCAAAAATCACGCTTGATCTGTCTGTCATGTTTTCATTCTCTCCAAACTTTAAAAATTTCTCTCACTTTGAACCGTAAAACCGATTTTTATCTCCATGTCACAATCCCGTATGATAAGTGCCGCATTCTGCTTTTCTCCTGGCTGAAGCCTTTTGCTCTTCACATAAGCGCCGCCCATTCCTCCCTGCAAAGCCACCGTCTTTGGTCCAATGATCTCAATCGGTCCCTCTGTTTCAATAGTAAGTGGTTCATTGTAAAACGGAAGGATATTTCCATGTTCATCCTGTGCCTGAATCCGAACCTCAGCCACATCATAACTCTCTGCATCGATCAGATTCTCATGATCCGCTACAGCTGAGATCTTCCGCTCTGTCATCGGTTCTTTGATGATCGTTTTCACCACCCGCTCCTGTCTTGTGGAAGCATCCACCATCACCGCCTCAAAACGATACGTTGTGGAGGTGCCACCCCAGTCGCCAATATATTGGTTATATAACCGGACTGCCTCTTCCATATTCATATGATAGCGAAGAATCAGCCATATTCCCGTCGCATAAATGGACTTTGGAAGCTTTGCGAACCCAAACCTGGTAAACGCATTCAAAGCTTTTTTCACACCGGCTTCCTGTCCCGGTTTCATATGTTCTTCCTGCAGGGCATCTCCGATAAAATCATCGATAAGAATCGGACCGTGTTTCAGATGTGTGTACGGAGAATCTGCGGCACTGTACTCCTTAATGAACCGGTCATTTTTATACATCCGCACCTTATCCGCATTCGTAAAAATATAGGTTTCCCCGCGGTTACATCCCGGATGTTCCCCAATATCCATGGAAGAACTTAATTCCAGCACCGGCTCTTTCTCCTGCTGACAAGCATAGACCGCCGCTGCCAGTTTCGGATTGCGGAACATATCCATGACTCCGTGATAACAGATGTGATCACCACTTCCGAAATCCTTGTGAGTGTTGTAATCAAACATGCACCAGCCAAAGCATCCTGCAATGTCCTCCTCGGCTGCCACCGCATCCAAAACATTTGCATGGCGGAGCGCATGCTCTGCCCGGTGTTCTTCCCAGTCAAAAGTCTTCGTCGGATACATATGCCCATTGTATTCACTGATGAGGTATGGTTTTTCCATATCCGATGTCACATTCTTTTTCGGCTCACATCCCTTTGCTTTTCCATCATGCACAAAATCATTGTAGGTATACACATCTTCCAGCAGACTGCTTTTTCTGTTTGCACGCACACCACCTGTCGGTCTCGAATCATCGAATTCATGCGCCGCCTCATTTGTTCTTCTGTAAAATGCATCATCATCCTGCGATTCATTAATACGCACGCCCCAGAGAATGATCGAAGTGTGATTCCGGTACTGTTTCACCATATCCCTGACATTTTCCACTGCCTGATCTTTCCATGCAGCATCACCGATATGCTGCCATCCCGGAATTTCTGTAAAAACAAGAAGTCCTATTTCGTCACACCGCTCTATAAAATAATGGGACTGTGGATAGTGGGAGGTGCGCACTGCATTCACCCCCAGCTCCCTCTTTAAAATATCCGCATCCAACCGCTGCATGGATTTTGGCATTGCATATCCAACATACGGGTAACTCTGGTGACGGTTTAAACCTCTCAGTTTTATTTTTTTGCCGTTCAGATAGAATCCGTCTTTTTTGAATTCTGCCCTTCGGAATCCGATTCGGTCTATCCTCTCATCCATTAACTTTCCATCACAGATTAATTCTGTCTTAACTTCATAAAGTTCCGGATGTTCCAGATCCCACAGGATCACATTTTCTACCGGATAGGAAAGCTGCATGGAAGTGCCGGAGATTTCACTCTCCCCCAATGGCCGATACTCTCCTGTCTTTTTATTTTTAAGACTCTGTTTTAAAAACAATCCCTCCTGCGTTCTTTGCACCGTCACCTCAGAGATGAGTTCTGCATTCTGGCCGTCCATTTGTCCAATGTCTGTCCTGATAAAAATATCTTCGATGTAGTCTTTATTTTTAATATCCAGATAGACATCCCGGTAAATGCCGCCGTATGTCATATAGTCGATCACATAACCAAACGGTGGAATATTCAAGTCCTCCCTGCTGTCTACTTTCACGACAAGGATATTTTTTTCTCCATAGCGGAGTGCTCCGCTGATATCCATCGTAAAAGCTGTATATCCACAGTGATGTTCTCCCACTTTCTCCCCATTTAAAAATACTTCGCTGTCATGGGCGGCACCATCGATTGTCAGTAATATCTTTTTTCCTTCCCACGCTTTCTCTGCCTCGATGACTCTTCGATAACCACTGATCATCTGATAGCAGTGTTCATCAAAATAGTGAAGCGGCGTTTCCTTACAGGTATGTGGAAGCCTGACATTCTGCATTGTACTGTCATCATAAGCTGCCTCTGTCATAGAAGCTTCAAACTGTTCTGCAAACTTCCAGTCATTATTCAAATAAATACGTTCTGACATCATCCTCACCCTCTCTGTTCTCCTGTGTAACGAACTCCATGCTATCTTTTACCTTGTAATTCCATCCACCAGTATATTGACTACTTCCTCTAACGCCTCGTTGTAGGAAATCTGATTTGTGATCAGAATATCTCTCTGGAAAAACTGCTCAAGCGTTGCCTCCATCATGGTTTTCAAAATTGGAATCTGAATCGGCCGGACCGTGCCCTCATGAATTCCCTGCTGGATCAACGCGATCGTTGTCTCCCAGCCTGTCTCTAACCGCTGCTCCACTTTTTTATAAATTTTTGGATATTTATCTTTCAATAAATATAGCTGCCGAAAATCAATGTCTTTATAACCCTCCGGGAGCACTCCTAAAATTGCCCGAATCTTCCCAACCGTATCAAGCGAAGTATCCGAGAGTACTTTCTGCTCGCTCTCTTTGATGGAATCAAAACAGTAATCCACCATCTCTGACACCAGTGTATTCTTATCCTGAAATACGGTATAAATCGTTTTCTTACTGATTCCAAGCAGGGCGGCGATATCATCCATCGTAAACTTCAATCCCTTTTTATTAAATGCCTGAATCGTCCCCTCTAAAATGGTCTCCCGTAACTCCATGTCCTCTCCCCTTTTCGCCTGTATTCTGTTTCTTACTTTTGCTCTTTCATTTGTCTGCATCATTTTATCCATGTTCTCTGTTTGGAAACTATTTTTCACATTTCCGTTTCCATTATTGTAACATATTCCAGTTTTTCTCACAAGAAACTACTTTCACAAAAATAGTTTCCACTTTTTGTAGAAATGTACCAACAGGAATCCCTGCTTGCATACTGTGAAAATGTCGATTAAAATAAAATAAGTCAGGCATATTCCGTTACCTCTTTTTACATAACATGTAACAGAATTCTGACCTTTGTTTTTACTATCAGAAAGGAATTTTATCTATGAAAACATTATATTTTGAATGTAAGATGGGTGCTGCCGGAGACATGCTCATGGCTGCCCTTTATGAAATATGCGACCAGAAAGAATTATTTTTGCAGACGATGAATCAGGCTTTCTCGGAATATGGGATTCAGATTTCTGCGGAAGAATCAAAAAAGTGCGGCATTTCCGGCACACATATGCATGTTATGATAAACGGAGAAGAGGAAGGCGTGCATGTACATGAACATGTACATACACATACCCATGATCACACAGAAGCAGAACATGTACACACGAACAAGCATGAGGCAGCTGAACATCATCATGATGAATCTTCCCATGCGCACACGCATCACAGTTATCAGTCCATCCTCGCACAGATCGAACACTTACAGCTTCCTGCCCAGGTAAAAGCAGATGCCGCTGCTATCTATCGCCTGATCGGAGAAGCAGAATCTGCCGTACACAACACCACATTAGAACAGATCCATTTTCATGAGGTTGGAACTTTGGATGCGCTGGCTGATGTCTGTGGCTGTGCTCTTCTCATGTATCTGATTACACCGGAAAAAGTATTCGCTTCCCCGCTTCATGTCGGAAGTGGATTTGTAAAATGTGCCCACGGCATCCTCCCGGTTCCGGCTCCTGCGACTGTGGAGCTTTTAAAAGGAATCCCTTTTTATACCGGTTCCATAAAGGGCGAACTTCTGACGCCAACCGGTGCCGCTATCCTTCGTCATTATGTGGAAGGTTTTGAAGAAATGCCTGTTATGACTTTAGAACATATCGGCTACGGCATGGGACAAAAAGACTTTGAAACCGCCAACTGTGTCCGGACATTTCTCGGTGATGTTCAGGCGAACGGTTATGATGATAAAATTTTAAGTATCTCCTGCAATCTGGATGATATGACAGGCGAAGATATAAGCTTTGCTGCGGAAACCCTTTTAAATGCCGGCGCACTCGATGTATATACGATCCCGATCCAGATGAAAAAAGGCAGACCAGGGATTATCCTGACCTGCCTCTGTCCGCTGTCTGAAAAAGAAAAGTTCACAAACCTTTTCTTTCAGCACACAACCACCCGCGGCATCCGTTATGCTGTTTACGAACGTGCAAAACTTGTCTCCACGTTTGAGACAAAAGAAACTCCTTACGGAAAAATCCGCATAAAAAAAAGTTCCGGTTATCATGTAAACCATGAAAAACCGGAATTTGAAGATTTAAAAGCAATTGCTTTCAAACAGGGCTGTTCCCTGGAAGATGTACGAAATATGCTCGACTGATATGCAAATAAATCCCAATAGGATTTTATCCTGAACACTCTATCTATTATTATGTTATGTGTATATCTGCAGACTACACGGTACCTATTTATACATTTGCAGTCTGATTCATATGTGCATACATCTGTGTCGTGGAAATATCGGAATGTCCTAATATCTCCTGCACGCTCTTTAAGTCTGCCCCGCTGCACACAAGATGTGCAGCAAAAGAATGTCGCAGCATATGCGGAGTGATCTCGGACTCTATTCCTGCCCGCTTTCCATAGGCCTTGATCAGCTTCCAGAATCCCTGACGGCTCATCGCATCCCCGGAACAATTTGTAAACAACCAGATGGAATTCTCATCCTTCACCAACTGTGGACGTCCATCCTTGATATATCTGACAAGTGCGTCCTTTGCCACCGGAGTCATTGGAATCATACGCTCCTTGTGTGAATCTACACATGTAATATACCCGGTATCAAAATTCACATCTGTTAATTTCAAAGAGATCAATTCAGAAACACGGATTCCTGTTGCATACAACAATTCAAGCATTGCTTTATCACGCAGACCTTTCGCCGAATTATCCTTCGGCTGGGCTAACAGGCGGTTTGTTTGCTCTGTTGTCAGAATAGTTGGGGCTTTCTTCTCCACCTTTGGAGCTTTCAGTTCAAAAGCTGGATCTGCGCTTGTCCTTTGTTCTAACTCTTCATAGTGAAAGAATGCTTTCATGGACGCAACACTTCTGGATACTGTTGCAGGCTTTAATCCTGACTGTTCTAACTCTATCACATAAGAATTCAGAACTTCTGGGGTAACAGCGTCAATTCTATCCACTCCATGTGCTGTTAAATACAGAGTCATCTTCTTTAAGTCTCGCTCATAAGATACTTCTGTATTCTCTGAAGTTTGTTTTTCCTGATGAAGATATTGGATAAAATTATGTATATCCTGATTCATGCTCATTACCTGCCCCAATTCTTTTCTCTCAATGTAAACTCTTTCAAGCCGAAAAAATACCTCATTTTCGAGGTATATTCCCTATTATAATGATTCAGAAATCAAATTGCAATCAGTATTTTTGCCTGTTTTTTGTTTCTTTTTGTCCATATACAACATGTCGTTTTTTGTAATTTCTGTCTTACCATATGTTGTAATTATTCATTACAATTTTTTTACATACATATTACATAATCTGCCCCATTTTCGCTGTCATAGTACTTTTTTCAGGAAAAACGGTGAAATATACCCCTCTGCAAGACACCCCAGCACAACGAGCAAAACACAGACAACTATTATCTTTCTTTCTCTTCCTCTCTCATACACAGTGAACGCCAGTAAATAAAAAATCCACTGCGGAAGCATTGCCAGTAAAACTGCTGCGATTCCTGACAGCCCCCGTTCTATCACTGACATTGTGATAAATGTTCCTGTCAGGAACAGAAACAGTGCCAGAAAAACCCTTGTCACGACCCTCCTGCCAAATACTGTGCCAAGCAGCAGGATCAGAATCAGCCCTTTCGTCCGCAGGAAAAAAATATACCAGAAATACTGGTCATAGGACATGCTCCAGAAAGTGACCGCTGACTGATCCCAGAAGGAAGTCACACCATAGGTGTTCAGTAAACCGTTTCCCATAAGATTGACAAGCAATATTCCGGCAAGGAAACATAGTGCATAGATAATCCTATTTTTTTGAATCACAATTTTCTACCAAAAATCTATCTTACTAATAATCTATGCTTTTCCAGAATCCTTATTCAACAAATTCTTATAGGCAAGGATTGCGGAAACCGTCTTGGAATCCTGTATTTTACCTGCATAGATCATTTCACACAATTCGTCTACATCATGTGCTTCCACGTCTATCGCTTCTCCCTCGTCCAGATGCTGTGTACTCTTCACTAAATCTCTTGCAAGGTACACATCGATAAATTCATCACAAAATGCAACCGTCGTTCGAAGTGAAAGCAAAAATGACAGATTCTCACTCCGGTATCCGGTCTCCTCTTCGAGTTCCCTTGCAGCACACACTTTGGTATCTTCTGTCACACTGTCTCTCGCTCCGGCAGGAATCTCTAACGTCATACGCTCTAAAGCATTCCGGTACTGTCTCACCATTAGCAGTTTTCCATCCTCACGCACTGCAACAACTGCCGCAGCTCCCTTTCTATGTGAGACAAAATCCCATTCTTCTGTTTTGCCATTTGGAAGTTCCATTGTATCTTTGTACACATCAAGAATAGTGCCTTTCATCACCAATTCCCGTTTAATTCTTATTGCATGTTCACTCATCTTTCTTTCCTCCTGCCTCTTCTGGTTCTAGGATTATTCTATAACAATCGAACGCTTTTTCATATAAAAAAGAAGATTCGAAACAGGATCCATCCTCTTCAAATCTTCTTTTATGCTCTCTTTGTCAAGCTATTTCGCAAAATCCGTTACACGTGACTCGCGAATCACATTTACTTTAATCTGTCCAGGGTATTCCAATTCAGACTCAATCTGTTTTGCAATATTGCGTGCCAATAATACCATGTCAGCATCGCTGATCTGTTCTGGAACTACCATAATTCGAATCTCTCTACCTGCCTGAATAGCAAATGATTTTTCTACTCCCTTAAATCCGTTTGAAATATCTTCTAATTGTTTTAATCTGTTGGTATAAGTATCAAGTGTCTCTCTTCTTGCACCAGGTCTTGCCGCACTGATCGTATCAGCAGCCTGTACGATACAAGCAATCAGGGACTCAGGTTCTACATCACCATGATGAGCCTCAACTGCATTGATGATAATTGGTGATTCTTTGTATTTTCTACATAAATCAACACCAATCTGAATATGAGATCCTTCCATATCATGATCCACAGATTTACCAATATCATGTAAAAGACCTGCACGTTTCGCAGTTCTTACGTCTACACCAATTTCCGCTGCCAATAATCCGGAAAGCTGTGCTACTTCAATAGAATGCTTTAATGCATTCTGTCCGTAACTTGTCCTGAACTTCATTCTGCCGAGTAAGCGAACGAGTTCCGGATGAATTCCGTGAACACCAACTTCTAATGTTGCTGCTTCACCTTCCTCACGGATCATTGTTTCAACTTCTTTTTGTGCCTTTTCTACCATTTCTTCGATTCTAGCCGGATGAATACGTCCATCTACAATCAATTTTTCCAAAGCAATGCGGGCAACTTCTCTTCTGATTGGATCAAATCCAGACAAAATAACTGCTTCCGGTGTATCATCAATAATTAAATCCACACCTGTCATCGTCTCTAACGTACGAATATTACGTCCCTCTCGTCCGATGATTCTACCTTTCATCTCGTCATTCGGAAGCTGTACAACAGAAATTGTTGTCTCTGCCACATGGTCTGCTGCACATTTCTGAATGGCAGTTACCACATAATCTTTGGCCTTCTTATCAGCTTCTTCCTTTGCCTTGTTTTCCATTTCTTTGATTAATTTTGCGGTATCAAGTTTAACATCTTCTTCAACGGTTTTTAAGAGATATTCCTTTGCTTGTTCGGAGGTTAATCCAGAGATTCTTTCCAGTTCCTGTAAACGCTCTTCATTGAGCTTTGCAATCTGAGCTTTCTGCTTGTTGATTTCTTCTTCTTTTGCAGCAAAACCGGCTTCGCGTCTCTCGATGGATTCCAACTTCTTGTCTAAGTTTTCTTCCTTCTGTACGACTCTGCGTTCACTACGTTGAATCTCTGCTCTGCGCTCTTTTACTTCTTTGTCCAGATCATTTTTGACTCTGATGGACTCTTCCTTTGCTTCGAGCATTGCTTCACGTTTTTTGGTTTCTGCTGTCTTTACCGCTTCATCGATAATCTCACGTGCTCTATCTTCCGCATTACCAATCTTAGCATTTGCTACGTTCTTGTGGTAAGCAGTTGTGATAAAGTATGTCAGAACCGCAGTAACGATAAGTGTTATAACAACAGCGATCACTATCTGCAGCACAGGAGCACCTCCTTTATGAAATTTTCATTGTACATATAACATATAATTAGATTAATTTTCTGTCATAATTAACAACAGGTTAATTTTATTCTATTTTCATACTTATGTCAAGTCAATTACTGTTCAATATGCATAATATTGAATGACTCAAAAATAAGAATACAACATATTGTACAAATTTGTCAGATTTTCTCTGAAACAAAATTTTTCTCTCCGGCCTGCTCCTACTGCCGTTCCTGCTTCATGACATGAAGGATATCACTGCTTTTGAATCCCCTGCGGAGTAAAAACTGATAATTCTTCCGCTGTTCGCTGACATCTGCATCCTCAAAAGAATAATGCCGCTTCTGCAGTAACTCTGCAATCTTCTTCTGATCATCCGAAACATACTCTTCTTCTAATGCTGCATCAACCAGATCTCTTCCAATCCCTTTTGCCATCAGTTCCATCTTAAGTTTTTGTCTACTTTTCATCTCCTGATGATAACGGATGTAGGTAGAAGCATAACGAAAATCGTCGATATAATGATAACTTTTTACATAGGCAATTGCGGATTCAATACAACTTTCCGGATATCCGTTCTGTTTCAGTTTGTCATAAAGCTGACGCTCTGTCCGGTCCTGCTTTTCCAACAGATGCATTGCCCTCTTGATTGCACGCTTTCCAAGGATTTCATTCAGAATCTTATCATAGACAACCTCTGTGACAACACAGCCCTCCTCTATCCCAAGCTTTCGAATCTCTCCTTTATAAAGAACAACTTCTGTCCCATCATCAAACCGGATTCTTGCTTTTCCCTTCTCAAGAGGTACGACCGACATGACCTGAAGACTCATTTTTATTCCTCATCCTCTAATACTTCTGGCTCTCCCTCAGCATCCGTCTCTTCTGCAGTACCATCTAACTGGAATTTTTCTCTGACTTTTGCCTCAACCTCTTCACATACGAGTGGATTCTCTCTCAGATAAGTTTTCGCATTCTCACGTCCCTGACCAATCTTATCTCCGTTATAGGCATACCATGCACCGGACTTCACAATAATGCCACAGTCTGCAGCAAGGTCTAAAATATCTCCCTCTTTGGAAATTCCCTTACCAAACATAATATCAAACTCAGCCTCTTTGAATGGAGGTGCCACTTTATTCTTTACGATCTTCACACGGGTACGGTTACCGACAACCTCTCCTGCCTGTTTCAGAGATTCAATTCTACGGACATCCATACGCACAGATGAGTAGAATTTCAATGCACGTCCACCGGTTGTTGTTTCTGGATTACCGAACATCACACCAACTTTTTCACGCAGCTGGTTAATAAAAATAACAATACAGTTCGACTTGCTGATGACTGCAGTTAATTTACGGAGAGCCTGGCTCATAAGTCTTGCCTGAAGTCCCACATGGGAATCTCCCATATCTCCATCAATCTCTGCTTTCGGAACAAGTGCTGCAACAGAGTCAACAATCACGATATCCACTGCTCCGGAGCGAACCATCGTCTCTGTGATCTCAAGCGCCTGCTCTCCACAGTCCGGCTGTGAAATATACAACTCATCAATATTCACACCGATATTCTTGGCATAAGCCGGATCAAGTGCATGCTCCGCATCAATAAATCCTGCGATTCCGCCCCTTTTCTGTACCTCGGCAACCGCATGCAGGGCAACCGTTGTCTTACCACTGGATTCCGGACCATAGATCTCAATAATTCTTCCCTTTGGAAGTCCTCCAAGACCAAGTGCAATATCAAGACTCAAAGATCCAGTTGGAATTGTCTCAACATTCATATGTGCTGAATTATCACCCAGCTTCATAATAGATCCCTTACCATACTGTTTCTCAATCTGTGAAATTGCAGCATCTAACGCTTTCAATTTATCTTCTCTTGCCATTTTCTTTCCTCCAATACGAACTTATGTTCGTTTTCTTGTTCTTATAGTATTATACTTTGCCCTAAATGTCAACTACGAACATGAAACAATTCTGTCCCTGTTCATCCTTTTAAGACAGTTTTCCCCCTATTTAAACCATCACTTTCTATTTTTTGCCGGGATTTCATGCCGATCTGGCTGAAATAATTACTCTTGTAACATTTTATTTGATAAAAAAAGATTCTGCTATCTGCAAGATTGACTGTAACTGATAGATAGAAATTTGTCAAGGTGTTTTACAAAACACCCTGAAGCATTTCACGGATCGCATCTTTGCCCTGCACGCCGATTGCTTTTCCCTGAAACAGACCATAATGCATCACAACCAATGTCGGGATACTCATGATCTGATAATTCAGTGCCAGAGAAGCCTCTTCGTCCACATTCACCTTACCGAATTTTACTTTTCCATCCAACTCTGCGGCAAGCTCTTCTATAACCGTAGACTGCATTTTACATGGTTCACACCATTCTGCCCAGAAGTCAAGCACAACCGGGATCTTACATCCCAATACTTCTGCCTCAAAATTATCCTTTGTAATCGTTACAACTGCCATCTTTCTCTCCTTGTTTTTGATAGTTATCAGACAATTCGAAACTCATAAAAACCTAAATTGAATTGTGAAAAATTGACAAAAGACATGAAAGACACTGGGTGAGCCAAAATCGAACAAGTTCGATTGGTACTTAGAAGGCTGGTACAACGGTAAGTTGTGCCTGGCTTCTTAGTACCGCTGCGAGCGACACGTAGCGAGAGCGTGTCTTGAATGTTTTTGTTAATTTTGAACAATTTAAAGAAGATTATGAAGAGTTTCGTAGCTATCTGATAACAGTGAATTTATTCGCGTCCGAACTCTGACAATACAAGTCCTTCATTTCGGTCAAGTACCATGCCGACACTCCATGAATTGACAAACAGTAATAATGGACGTCCTTTGAGATCCTGGATCTTCTTCATATCGGAAGTTCCAACGATCTTATCCATATTGATATCCTCATTTTCAATCCAACGGATATGCTCATACGGAAGGTTGTCCATACGGATCTCAACGTTATATTCATTCTCCAGACGATATTTTAAAACGTCAAACTGAAGCACACCGACAACGCCGACGATGACTTCCTCCATACCCATGTTATATTCCTGGAAAATCTGGATTGCACCTTCCTGTGCGATCTGCTGCATTCCCTTCATGAACTGCTTACGCTTCATGGTATCCACCTGACGCACACGCGCAAAATGCTCCGGCGCAAAAGTCGGGATTCCCTCAAACTTAAAAGGTTTTGCTGTTGTCAGGGTATCACCGATGGAGAAAATACCCGGATCGAACACACCGATAATATCTCCGGCATAAGCCTCATCCACAATGTGACGCTCCTGCGCCATCATCTGCTGTGGCTGGGAAAGCTTGATCTTTTTATTGCCACCCTGTACGTGGGTAACTTCCATGCCCGCCTCAAATTTTCCGGAACAGATACGCATAAATGCGATACGGTCACGGTGTGCTTTGTTCATATTTGCCTGGATCTTAAACACAAATGCAGAAAAATCCTTCTGGAACGGATCGATCTCCCCGATATCTGCTTTTCTCGGAAGCGGAGAGTACGTCATTTTCAAAAAGTGCTGTAAAAATGTCTCCACACCAAAGTTTGTTAACGCGGAACCAAAAAATACAGGGGACAACTCACCTTTTGACACCAGATCCATATCAAACTCTGCACTTGCTCCGTCAAGCAGCTCGATTTCCTCTAACAGCTTTTCTTTTGCTGCCTCACCGATTTCATCTACAAGCGCCGGATCATCAATGTGAATGTGTCTCTCCGTTCCCTCTTTTGTTCCTTTTAACGTATCAGAGAACGTCATAACCTCTTTTGTATTGCGGTCATAAACACCTTTAAATCCTTTTCCGGAACCGATTGGCCAGTTGACCGGACAGGTTGCGATCCCAAGTTCTTTCTCGATCTCATCCAACAGATCAAACGTGTCGTTCGCATCACGATCCATCTTATTGATAAATGTAAAAATAGGAATATGGCGCATGACACAGACCTTAAACAGTTTTCTTGTCTGTGCCTCAACACCCTTTGATCCGTCGATGACCATGACGGCGGAATCAGCTGCCATCAGAGTACGGTACGTATCCTCCGAGAAGTCCTGATGTCCCGGCGTATCCAGAATGTTGATACAGTAACCGCCATAATTAAACTGTAATACAGAAGAAGTGACAGAGATACCTCTCTCCTTCTCGATCTCCATCCAGTCAGAAACAGCGTGACGGGCAGTTGCCTTTCCCTTTACAGATCCGGCAAGATTGATCGCTCCACCGTAAAGCAGGAACTTCTCTGTCAATGTTGTCTTACCGGCATCCGGATGGGAAATGATCGCAAAGGTACGTCTTTTTTCTATTTCTTTTCTTAAATCAGCCAAAATATATCCTCCAAATATAAAAGCACAGCGGTTCCAAAGAACCGGTAACGTCTAAATAAAGCCCCAGGAGACCGCTGTCATGTCTCATTGTAACACCACAGCCCGCTTTGCAGACTGCCGCCTTATAAGGATATAACGATAGCCGGAGAAAATCAAGGAAAAATTGCAGGAACACCTGATATTATTCCGTGTCCACCTCGCCCGCTACGATCGGCGTAATAATCACATTTTCCGCAGAGACATTGGTTTTCCGCTTCACAATATCCTCCACCTGCGCGCGCTTTGCATCCGTCACTTCTCCCATATTTAAGACAACATCACAACTGTCCTCGGTGATGCTTACCACCACATCTGTGAATCCTTTTGCCTCCAAAAGCATTTCTGCCGCATTTTCGCGCTCTGCGATATCCGTCATTGCGATCATTTTATTGATCGCATCCTGTTTTAATTCATCGGAAATCGCATTATTATTTACGATCTCCAACAATGTCTCCTTGTTTTTTGAGCGGATCTGTTCTCGGTTTAATTTCATTTCAGAAGCATAGTCGATATTGGCGACAGCCGTACTTGTCAGCACCGCCTCTCCCGGATTGACAACTTCCTCTGCCCCTGCTGTTCCATCCGCCACTGTCTGCCCTGTTCCTTCCGCTGCAGGTTCTCCCTCCGTGCCCGCCGCTGTCTCTGCGCTTCCATCCGTTACTGCCGCTGTCTCCGTCCCGTCCGGTTCCTCCGCCGTAAAAATCTCATTCTGCAAAACATCTTCATCCGAAATGTCGTAATCCTCTTCCAGTTCCCCTGCACTCACCTCTGCGTTTGCCGCCTCCGCCGCTGTCTGAAGTTTTCCGTCATCCATATTGTTATTCATGTAACTGAAATACCCTGCAACAGCGATCATAAGCGCCAGTGCCGTGATCACCAGCTGATTTTTTCGAAATATTTTCTTCATGTGATTCCTCCTTATTTACCCTCTGGAACTACTCATCTTCACTACTTTTATTTTATGTGCTTCCACCCGGAATAATGCCATTACTGTATCGGAAATATCAGAAATCACCCTGGGATCATCCCCGCCCTCTGCCACCACCAGAACGCCCTCTACTTTGGGAAGCACTTCTTTTGTCACATAAGGCTGCTTTTCACTGCCGTTTTCCACATACACCGTTGTCTCCTCCGTCTCCTGATCCGTCGTTGTCCGGGTTCCTCCACCGGCATCACTTTCCCCGATACGGTTCGTCTGTTCTTTCTGATCTTTTTCCACGATTGTTTCACCGGAGTCCGACAGCGTGATCATCACCTCCGCCTCTCCTACCCCCTCCATCTGCCCAAGCACATGCTTCAGCCTCTTTTCCATCGCAGCCGCATATACATTCTGGCTGTCCTGCGTGCTCCCGGAATCCAGAACCGCTGCAGCTGTCTCCTGCTCCGCCGTACTCTCACTATCTGACTGCTTTGGTGATAACGGCATTGCAATGATCAGGATCAGCACACCTGTAAGTGCAATTGCGATCCAGTCACTTTTTTTGAGCTGCCGCAGTCTATTCATACAGGATATCCAACTGTTCTTCCGATAATTGATAATAACTCACCAGCTTTTCTTTTAATTTTTTATATGCGCTATCCTCAGAAGCCTGTTTTTTCTGTCCATCCTCCAGCACAACTTTTCCGATCACAATCCCTTCCTTTACCGGATTAGTCAACGTCATGCGGATACATTTGATCTCATAATTTTCTGTCATCTCCACTGCGATCTCCTTCACTGCAAAATTTTCATCCTGTGCCATCTGTGTAACATCAAGCGCAATGGCATCCTCGTACTTTTTCACATAGTGATCATTGTCCAGATAAGTGATTTTTTCTGCATCTGACTGTACCTCCTCCATCTTCTGTAAAAAAGACTGATATTCAATTTTTTCCAGAAAAGCGTCACTCTCTCCCATCCAGCCCAAAACCGGATAGAGCAGTCCAAAGACCAGGATCATCTGCGAAAAAAAACGGATATACTTCTGCATGCCCGCCTTCGGAACCATCTCAAGCAGTATCGTGAGCACAAGAAAAAGAATGACATAGCTTTTCAGATAACTAAAAATCCCGTTCATCGGCTCCTTCCCATTATCCTCAATAAATAAATCCCGACGCTGCCGCCGTCAGTGCGATCGTCACAAAAAACAACAGCACACTGTATCCCAGCAGTTTTACATAGAGCATACCTCCGTTTGCCAGACCTTTTAAGCAGCCGGAGATCCGCTTATCCGACACGGGCTCAGTCACTGCCGCTGCCAGTTTGTAAAAGAATGCAAGGCACAGCGCCTTGAGCAGGGGAACAAGACTGATCAGGACAAGCACCACAAGTCCCGCTGTCCCCACACAGCTTTTCATGACGATCCCTGCGCCAAGGAGCAGCTCGGTCACGCTGCCCACCGCATTTCCAAGCCCCGGGATCACAGAAGCCGTTTTTGCAAAAATCCCATGCCCCATCCGGTCTTTTGCCGGGCCAATCAGGTTCTGTACTACATTCAGCCCCAATACGAGCACTCCTGCGATTTTTATCCCCCAGTTGATCACCTCAGAAAACAGTTCCGTCAGATTTGAAAAGCGCTCCTCCGGCACAAAATGACCGAACATTTCCAACAGCACATAAATATGGATCAGAGGCATCAGCAGATTTAAAAACAGCCACTCCACCAGATAGATCACCAGAAATGCGGTCTGGTAAAATCCCGCAGCACTGCTCACATTTGAGGCAAACATCATGCTGAGACAAAACGTCGGCACCATGACTTTCATAAATTCCACACAGCTTTCCAGTGACTTTGACACGACCTCCTGAAAGAGAAGAAATGTCTGCAAAAGCATGACTGCCATGACACAATACACCAGCAGAAAACATAGCTCCGAGATATACGACGCATGAAATGCACCCGCAAAGTTTTTCAGAACCGAAAAGCAGAACGCCAGCAGTACAATTTCCAAAAGCATCTTCCGGTTAGCTGCTATCTCCCCAACGAGCGATGTTTTTATCGCAGAAAACACATGTTCTCCCCACGCTGCGCTCACCCCATCCTGCATCAGTTCTTCCACCAGACCGGAAAAAGAAACCTGCTCCATGCCATAGTCTTTTAAAAATGTATCCAATTTTCCATAGTCCATCTCATCCGAAAGCCCATCCAGATAACTATCTGTCTCTTCTGCATGGACCTTCACCGGGCAAAAGAGCCCTGCGAGCATCAGAAACAGAATAACTCTCCACCGCCATCCCACTTTTCTCATAAAAGGCTTCCTACCGTATCAATAAATGCCATCAGTACCGGGAGACTCACCACAAGGATCGACATTTTTGCAAAATTTTCAATCTGCCCTGCAATTGCACCATAACCGGAGTCTCTGCACACATTTACTGCAAATTCTGCTGCGTAGGTAATGCCCACCATTTTGATCACCAGACCAATATAAGCACTGTCAATGGCGATCATCCCCTCTAACTTCTCCACAAATTCCAGCACGATCTGAACCTTTGTGATAATATAAATAAAAATGCAGATACAGACTGCCATGCTTAAAAACATACTGTATTCCTGCTTCTCTTTGCGCAGCGGAATTGCCATCAAAACCGCTGCGACACCTAAAATCCCCACTTTTATGATATCCATGTCTTTTTCACTCCCTGCCAGATTGTAACTGCTATATGATCTATAACGTAAAAAGCGACTGCATCGTCTCAAACAGTTCATAAATATAAGGCACGATCCAGAACAGCACGATGATAAGTCCTGCCAGACTGGTCAAAAAAGCATGTTCTTCCCGTCCACTGTGTTTTAACACCTGACTCAGCACGGTCACTAAAATCCCAACCGCAGCAATTTTAAAAATCAAATTTACACTCATAAAGTTCCTGCCTTTCCACAGCTTTCGGAGCTTTTACAAAAACAGAAGAATGACGATCAGCCCACACATCACACTGACGGTCTGATACACTTTCTGTTTTTCCTTTTGTTCTCCCCTCACCTGATCGATCACATAATCCAGACGTTTCAGATAATGTTCCAGGCTTTTTTCATTTTCTCCCATGCTTTTTCCGAAAAAGGCGCATCCTGCCCCTGCAAAAATTTCTTTCTCCTCCGAAGTGAGACCTAACGTTTTCTGCCACGCTTCAATCCGCTCCTGCCAGAGTTCCTGTCCACATCCTCTTTCCTTCTTCTGTAATCCCTCTCCCATCTCCCGGCAGATCTCATTTAGATATGGATTTCTGCTATGTATCGAATGTTCCAGCACAACCTCCATGGAATCCATCGTATACGCTGTTTCATTTGCAATGTCAAAGAGCAGTTTTCGTATGTCATAAAGCAGCCGCAAATGATTTTTCAGATCCATTTGAATCTGAAATCCAAAACCAACGCTTGCCAGAAGAATCAACATGCTTCCAAGCACTTTTAACATGTGATCCGCTCCATATGCTCGTCATAAACCTGCATTTTTCTCCTCCCGTTGGCCTCTTTTTCCAGAAAAATGAACCGCTGAAAAAGTCTTCGCTCCATCCACCGTTTCAGATACGGTTTTTCCGACAGTTCTTTCATATTCCCTGCATGGATCGTGCCAAGCACTCTGCTCCCACAGTTTAATGCCTGCTCTACCGCATAAAAATCTGACTCGGCTCCAAGTTCATCCACCGCAATGATCTGCGGTGACATGGAACGGATCAGAAGCTGCATTCCCTCTGCCTTTCCACAGCCGTCCATCACATCGGTTCTCGGTCCCATGTCATTCTGTGGCACACCGTGAAAACTTGCCGCAATCTCCGAGCGTTCATCCACCACACACACCTTCAGCCTGATCCCATATGCCTCCCCATTCGACAACGCACGGATGGAATCCCGCAAAAGTGTTGTTTTTCCGGCTCCCGGCATCGACAGGATCAACGTGTTATAAATGCTGTCTCTCTGCCGGATCAGCGGCAATATTTTTCTGGCGCATCCACACTTTTCGTGGGCAATCCGGATATTTAAGAACGTGATCGGACTGATCCCTGCAATTTTTCCATCTACCAGAACGGTCTGCCCTGCCACGCCAACCCGGTGTCCTCCCTCGATCGTGATATACCCCTGCTTAATCTCCTCTTTGTAGGCATACAGCGAATAATTGCTGATATAATTTAACATTTCCCGCAAATCAGCCTCGCTCGCATGGTACAGATCTTTTTCCCATCTTCTGTAGTCCTTTTCGCTACAGAACATTTGTTCTTTTTCTTTGCCGGTCAGATAACAGTTGTCGCTTCCATAGCAAAACTCGATTGGTTGTCCGACTCTCACCCGGATCTCCTCCAACCCGCTCTGCCATGTATCGTCCTGAAAAAATGTTCTCATATGTACCGGAAACAACAATCTTATTTCACACAAGGCGGCACCTCACTTTCTGTTCCATCCTCACGGAATTCTTTTTTTAAAGAAAAAAAGCCATGGGAGTTTGTTTTCTCCCATGACTAATTCTATGACTTGTCTTTCTTTTTATGACTGTTATTCTATTCTTTTCTTACATTCTCTCCGGTGCAGAAAATCCTAATACATCGATACAAGTCTCAAGAACGGACTTTGTAAGCTCTAACAGACGGATGTACGATTTCTGGACTGTCTCATTCTCCTCGGACATGATCTTGGTTCCATGATAGAAACTGTTGAATGCATTGGCGAGGTCATAAATATAGGAACAGATCTTATGAGGTGCTGTCTCCTCAAAAGCGCTCTCCATCACTGCATTGAACTTGGAGAGCTCTAACATTAAATCTTTCTCGCTTTTAGAGTGCGCCGCCCCGATGACTGCACCGCTCTCATCTTTTCCAAGACCGTGATATTTGTTTAAGATCGATTTGATACGGACGATCGTATACAGGATATATGGACCTGTATTTCCTTCAAAAGAAGTAAAGCGGTCAATATCAAAGATGTAATCTTTGCTTGCCTGATTGCTCAGATCACCGTATTTGATCGCTGCAAGTGCGACCATTTTTGCAGTGTTCTCTGCTTCCTCTGTGCTGATTCCAAGGTTCTCCTTTGTCTTCTGGTTCTCCTGGATCTTTGCAAGCATCTCCTCATTAATACCGGAGATCAGATGCTCTAAACGCATCACACCGCCATCACGGGTCTTAAATGGTCTTCCGTCCTTGCCATTCATCGTACCAAAACCTAAAAACTTCAGTTCTGTTTCCGGTTTTACGATACCTGTTTTTCTTGCGCAGCGGAATACCTGTGTGAAATATAACTCCTGACGCTTGTCTACCACGTAAATAATCTCGTCCGGGTTATAGTCTTTCATTCTCCATACCATAGTTGCAAGGTCTGTTGTATTGTAAAGGGAAGCTCCGTCTGATTTTAAGATCATACATGGAGGAATCTCTTTCGTGTCGGTATCCTCTTTGACATCCACGACAAGAGCGCCGTCGCTGATGTATGCAAAGCCATCGTCCTTCATCTTCTGAACCATATCCGGAATATATGGCTGTGCATCAGACTCGCCCTTCCACAGTTCAAAGGAAACATTTAAGTTTGCATAGTTTCTCTTTAAGTCTGTCACGGACACATTTAAAATATGTTTTAAAAGTGCCTGATAACCGCGTTTTCCGTGCTGCAGTTCAAAAGTCGCCTGCATGGCGGCTTCCTTATACGCCTCATCCTCTTTGGATTTCTTGCTGGCAGTCGGATAAATCTCCTCTAACTCAGAGATTGTAAATGGTGCTTCTTCTGGATACTCTCCGGTGTAAGCATCATCAAAATAAACGAGTTCCGGTCTTCTTAACTTTAACTCTGTGATGATCAGTCCCATCTGAAGTCCCCAGTCGCCCAGATGCACGTCACCGATCACATTGTGTCCCATAAATTTGCCGATACGCTTCACACTCTCACCAATGATCGCAGAACGCAGATGTCCTACATGGAGTGGTTTTGCAACGTTTGGTCCGCCATAGTCGATCATAATGGTCTTTGGTGCTTCTGTCTTTTCACATCCAAAACGTCCCTCATCTTCCTGCATTTTTGCAACATAATCTGCAAGGTATGCCTCATCAATTTTCAGATTGAGGAAGCCCGGTTTTACAGATTCTGCCATCGCAAAAATCGGGTTTGCAGCAAGTTTTTCCACCACTTCGTCTGCGATCATAAATGGGGCTTTTTTGTATTCCTTGGCGGCTGCCATGGCGCCGTTACACTGGTATTCACAAAGATCAGGTCTGTTTGATAAAGTAACCTTTGCATATTTTGCATCATATCCGCATTCTGTAAATGCTTTTGTCACTTCATCTGTGATCAAATCCAAGATTTTCTTCATAACTTTTTCCTTTCGTTCTCTCTTATAGATACTGCTAACTATATAGTTTACTTGCGTTTTCAGAAATCGTCAATATTTTCTTAAAAATTATTAAAATGCCATGAGAAAGAGAGTTTTATCTCTTTGACATGGCATTTTTATAACCTTCACATTTATTCATTCTTAAAAATAACATTTCTCATTTTTGCCAATGCATTCAATAAGATAGAGCCAAGAATACAGCAGCAGATCACTTCTCCCGCGCCGACGGTCAGCATGTAAAAAGGAATTGCGACATCATGTCCACCAACTTCCATCGCAAGTCCGTATCCATAGCGCAATACAAATGGAATGATCACCATATTTGCGATCACCGGAGGAAGCGTGCACAAAAACTTATGTTTCCGCAGTAAATATGTTCCGACTGCACCGAGTAATGTTGCAAGGCTTCCGAACACGACATCATAAACCGCTGCCCCTGTCAGCAGATTGCTCAACAGACACCCGATCGCCAGTCCCGGAATCGCTGCCGGTGTAAAAAATGGTAAAATGGTAAGTGCTTCGGAAATTCGTACCTGAATGGCACCGGAAGCTAAGTTAAATGCACTGATAAAAATAGTCAGCACAACGTAGATCGCTGCGATCACTGCAGCCTGGGTAAGAAATAATACCTTTTTGTTTCTCATATGTTTTTCTCCTTTAGTTTTGTTTTTCGTCAGGAAGGTTCCGAACTGACGTTTGTTTTTGCAGAATTGTACCTCTGCATGAAAAAATCGTTGTGTTATTCACACAACGATTTATAAACTATCATATTCTGCCTGCAATTGCAAGACTTTTTTATGATGGTTCCCATATGCCCTGCTGTGCAGTATTCACAACACCAAGAAATTTTCCAATTTAAGCAAAAAAATTTTCCGCCAGCGTAATACTTCCGATATAAACCACAGGTCCTGTCATAAACACGCGGTCGTCCTCTGCAAATTCCACAAGCAGATCTCCGCCCTGCATATGAACCTGCACACGGTTTCCCACCAGTCCGAGTTTATGTGCTGCAGATGCCGCCGCACAGGCTCCCGTGCCTGACGCATATGTGTACCCGGCTCCCCGCTCATAGATTTCAATCTGAATATTTTCCCGGTCAACTACGTGACAGAGCTGCATATTGATCCGGTTTGGAAAATATTTTGAATTTTCCACATATGGTCCTAAATGCAACGCTTTATTCTTGCTGATTTCTTCCATCATCACGACACAGTTTGGGTTTCCCATAGACACACAGGTGATATTGTAAAAATTATCACAGAAGAAAACGGATTCATTGATCATATCTCCCTCAAATCCTACCGCATGGATACTGTCTGCCCCAAACGCGGCGTATCCCATATCGACTTTCATATGCGATGCATCCTCGTCTAAAAACTCCACCTGTACCGGTCCTGCCTTTGTCCAGAGCTCATAACACTTCTCTTTCACATATCCGGCATCTTTCAGATACTTTGAAAAAATCCGGATGCCGTTGCCGCTTCTCTCAGCTTCACTTCCATCCGGATTAAAAATACGTACTTTTATTTTTTCATTTTCAAACACAGGCCCAGATAAAATACCGTCTGCTCCCACTCCGGTATTGCGCCTGCACAACAGCTGTATCTGCCGTTCCTGTAATAATTCACGGTTCTGATTCGGATCATAGATCAGATAATCATTCCCAAGACCGTGATACTTTTTTAATGTAACCAAAACGATCCCACCATCGCCTGTTCTTACTATTACATTATGTGGCAGACTACAAAATGTGCATCTGCCCGCAACCCTGCCAAAACAGCTTCAGGATTCCTATCCCTCATGCTGCTCATGTTCGATCAGGTTCTGTAATCTGTCATCTTTCTCATGCAGGATCTGTTGGATTTTTGTCTGTGACACTTCATCGATTGCCTCGATCTCTGCCTGTTTTAACTCTGACTCTTCGTCATAGACATGATTTTCCTGTGGATATATGCCGACGGCATGTTCCCGCTCTTTTTCTTCCTCTTCGCCGCCAATTGCTTCCGGGGAACCATAGGAAACATTCCAGTATTTTATGATACTTCTTTTCATTTTTTCCTGTCTGTTCTTCTCATCGATCAAATCTTTCATATATGCACCAGCCTCTTGTTGTATTCTTCGTATCCCATTTGATTCTGCTTTTTTTAAACAATCCGTCTCTACTGAAACGATTTTCTTACCGTGTATAGTATAGCATTTTTTTCCAATAAAAAAAAGTTTCTTTCTGTATAATTTTTTCTTAAATGCCACATCCTCATTAATAGCATCCGACATCGACAGACCTCGGAGCTGATCCTGATTTTAGAAAAGACCGGAGGATAGCAACATGCCTGCATATAAAGTAGAAATCTGTGGCGTCAATACCGCCAAACTCCCAATTTTAAAAGAAACCGAAAAAGAAGCCCTGTTTGCACGGATCCGGCAGGGCGATCAGGAAGCAAGAGAGATGTATATCAAAGGCAACCTGCGCCTTGTGTTAAGTGTGATCAAGCGTTTCTCCGGCAGCCATGAAAATCTTGATGACCTGTTCCAGATCGGCTGTATCGGACTGATCAAATCCATTGACAACTTTAATCCAGATCTGCAGGTAAAATTTTCCACTTATGCGGTACCTATGATCATCGGGGAGATCCGCAGATATCTGCGTGACAACAACAGTATCCGTGTGAGCCGCTCCCTCCGCGACACTGCCTACAAAGCGATCCATGCCAAGGAAGTTCTGTCCAGAAATTCATTTAAGGAACCTACACTGCAGGAAATCGCAGAGGAATCCGGGGTTGCCGCAGAAGACATTTTATACGCACTGGATGCGATCCAGAGTCCGGTAAGCCTCTATGATCCGGTCTACACCGATGGGGGCGATACCCTCTATGTCATGGATCAGATCAGTGATAAGAAAAATAAAGAAGAAAACTGGGTGGAAAAGCTCTCTCTAAGTGATGCCATGAACCACCTGTCAGAACGCGAAAACTTCATTATCAACCTCCGCTTTTTTGAAGGAAAAACACAGATGGAAGTGGCGGATGAGATCCATATTTCCCAGGCACAGGTCAGCCGTCTGGAAAAGTCTGCATTGAAAACCATCCGCCAATATCTTACCCTATAATATTATCTCGACCATTTATCACATAATGCATTAATCTGATCTGCAAATTTTGCAAGTTCCTTGTTCGGCAGACCCTCGCACTTATTAATAACCTCAAGCAGCCTCTGTCCTGCCGCAAGAAGTCTTGCAAATACGTTGCTGGAAGCTTTTGATGATCCATTTTTCTTCTTCTCAATCATCTCTCTGCTTCCGTCCGCAATCTGCTCTCCTGTCACAAGATCAAACGTATCGCCGCTATATGGTGCATACGTGTCATACCCATATACTTCATGCACATGCGCCGCAAAATTCTCCGTCACTTTGTCGTCCCCATGTACAATAAACACTTTTTTCGGTGGTGTCTCAAATGCCCCAATCCACTTTGTCAGATTATTCCGGTCTGCGTGACCGCTGATTCCCGGAAGATTCTCAATCTTCGCATGTACCTCGATGGTCTCACCAAAAAGCTTTACCTGCTTTGCCCCATTTAAAAGAGAATTTCCAAGTGTTCCGGGAACCTGATAACCAACAAATAAAATCGTGGAATCCTTTCGCCAGAGGTTGTGTTTTAAATGGTGGCGGATACGTCCTGCCTCACACATACCGGATGCGGAAATAATAACTTTCGGCTGCTCGTCGAAATTGATCATCTTGGATTCATCACTCGTGATTGCCATGCGCAGTCCCGGAAAACCGATTGGGTTAATTCCCTGATGCACAAGATCCAACGCTTCCTCGCTGAAACAGTCCTCCACGTTCTTATTAAAGATCGTAGTTGCCTCCACTGCCAGCGGACTATCGACAAACACCGGGAAATTCTCAAACTCCGGCAGCAGATGTTCCGTCTTGATCCTTCGGATAAAGTAAAGCATCTCCTGCGTTCTTCCTACGGAAAATGCAGGGATCACAAGATTTCCACCTCTTGTAAAGGTATCCTTCAATACCCCTGCAAGTGCGACTGCATAGTCCGGCGGTGTCTCATGCTCTTTGTCACCGTACGTGGACTCCATTACAACATAATCCGCGTCTTTGATATACTGTGGATCTTTGATCAGTGGACGATTGCCGTTTCCGATATCCCCCGAAAATACAACTTTGACTTCTTCATCGTCCTCTCTGATCCACATCTCAATGCTGGACGAGCCAAGCAGATGTCCTGCGTCCACAAACCGTACCTTTAATCCGTCACAGATCTCCACAATGCTGTTATATTCACACGGCACAAAGTGTGTCAGCACCCCCATTGCGTCATTCATATCGTACATTGGTACCACTTCCGGTTTTCCGGCCCGTTTTGCTTTCCGGTTTCTCCATTCTGCCTCAAACATCTGGATATGTGCGCTGTCTTTTAACATGATATTACAGAGTTGCGTTGTTGCCTCTGTCGCAAAAATCTGTCCCCGGAATCCATGATTATACAATAGCGGCAGCAGACCGGAATGATCAATGTGTGCGTGTGTCACGAACACATAATCCACCGCTGCTGCATTCACCGGAATCTCCTGATTCACATACAGATCCGGTCCCTGCTCCATACCACAATCCACCAGTACATGTTTATCCCCGAATGTTACATAATGACAGCTTCCTGTCACCTCATGCGCTGCACCCAAAAATTCTATCTGCATCTGTCCTTCCCCCTGTCTGTAAATTCCAGTCCGTTTTCATCTGATCCCCATGCAGCCATCTGCTGCATGTTGTCTCATCTGTCCACTGTCTGTTCCCATTGTCAAATAGTTCGACTTCTCCTTTAATTTATAACACAATTATACTCCTGTTATTCAAATCGTACAATTTCTTTTTTCAATCTTCCCATAATTTTTTTCTCAAGTCTTGAGATATAGGACTGGGAGATTCCAAGCATATCTGCCACCTCTTTCTGTGTCTTCTCCTCCCCGTCAGAAGTATTCAGTCCGAACCTCAGTTCGATGATCATCCGTTCCCTTCCGGACAGCTTTTCGATCGCAGTCTTTAACAGTTTCCGCTCTACATCCGTTTCCATGTCTTTCCCCACGACATCCTCATCCGTCCCCAGAATATCCGATAAGAGCAGTTCATTTCCATCCCAGTCCACATTTAACGGTTCATCGATGGACACCTCCAGTTTTGTCTTGCTGTTTCTCCTCAGATACATTAAAATCTCATTTTCAATGCAGCGCGATGCGTAAGTGGCCAATTTAATATTTTTGTCCGGATTAAAGGTATTGATCCCTTTGATGAGACCGATCGTTCCTATGGAGATAAGATCCTCCACTCCGACCCCTGTGTTATCAAACTTTTTTGCTATGTATACAACCAGCCGCAGGTTGTGTTCGATCAGCTCCTTTCTCGCCCGCTCTGCATGCACACCATCGAGCATCCGGATACAGTATGCTTCCCGCTCTCCCTCCAACGGTGGCGGCAAAATCTCTGCGCCTCCAATATAGTGCACCTCATCTTCCTTTCGCAAAAAAAGGCTGCAAATCCCGGACAGAAAATGAACCTTTTCATATCTTGGCAGTACAAGTCTCATGATCATGTTTTGTTCCTCTTTCCTGACACTCCAGCATAGATGCATGAAGAATCATATCATATTCTTTTCCTTCCAATAATCCTTCATTTGCAATTCCAACCGTTGCCGGTCTTATCTCGACTTCGTGCCTTCCATTCTGAATTTTTATGCATGTGATCTCTGTCACCGGCAGAAGCCCCTCCTTCTGTCCCAGGGAACAATAAGGGATAAAATGCACCCTGTCCTTTTTCGGATTTAAGATCTTTGCAGCCATATGTCGGCTTAAGATGCACACCGGCCTGTGATCGTACGGATCACGCAGCTGATTCCCACTGTCCCAGTACCCCATAATCTCCATCGCATGCCCCCGATGCACTAATGTCACCAGAAAAAGCTGGTTTCCAAACTGTTTTCTGCGTCCGAGATACCATGTGACGACCGACAGAATAAGCGCCGCAATGACCGCCTGGATCCAGAAAAATGTCATTCCTGCTGCGCTGTTTTTCAATAATTCCATAACCCCGCCAAGAAAAAGGACCATCAGATAAATGACTGCCCAGTTTTCCAAAAACGTACGCCACGGACTTCTTCCAAAACACAGGACGACCATTCCTGTATTGAGCAGGAAGTGAATCAGGATCGCCCTGCAGAAAGGCTCTGTGACAGTCAGTGTAATGATCAGACTTCCCACAGATGACAGAAATGCGATAAACCACAGTCTTCTTCCCTTTACCTTGCGCCGCAAAAGGCAATTTGCGCCTGCGAGCGCAATAAAATCCATCCACAGATTCTGTAACAGATAAACATCTGCATAAAAAATATATATTTGGAACCACTCCCTCCTTTTCCTTCTCCATAGTCACATTATATTTTTTTAGAACCATCTTTTTTGTCAAAACACTTCCTCTACTTTCAGAAGTTCATCCAGTTTTTCTGACAAAAAAAGACCGTTACATGAAAACCTTATGATCTTCATGTAACGATCCTGTCATATTCTTATGTAATTATCTTCTGGAATTCTTAAGGAAATCCGGAATCTTGATATCCATCTGCTGTACAGAACTTTCTGGCTGGCGTGGTTTCTGGATACCAGAGAAAGCTGGCGCAGGATTTGGCTGTACCGGAGCTGTATAACCAGCCTGTGCTGCTGGTCTTGGTGTTACAGGCGCTGTTGGTCTTGGAACAGTTCCCATGTTCTGATACTGCATCTTAGGAACGATCTTGCCTGCTGCGTTTGCACCTGCAGTCTCAAGTCCTGTTGCAATAACAGTAATGGTAGCCTCATCTGTCATAGACTCATCAAACTTCGCACCGAAGATAATATTGGCATCATCTCCTGCAAGATCCTGTACATAGCTTGCTGCATCATTTGCATCCATTAAGGAGATATCTCCGGAAATATTAATAATAACGTGTGTTGCACCGTTAATGGTTGTCTCAAGCAATGGGCTGGCAACTGCAAGTTTTACAGCTTCGATCGCCTTGTCGTCTCCCTTTGCAGAACCGATACCGATATGTGCAAGTCCCTTGTCCTTCATAACAGTGGAAACATCTGCAAAGTCAAGGTTAATGAGTGCAGGTAAATTGATAAGGTCTGTAATTCCCTGAACTGCCTGCTGTAACACTTCATCTGCTTTCTTCAATGCATCCGGCATTGTAGTACGTCTGTCTACGATCTCTAATAATTTATCATTTGGAATGACGATCAGTGTATCTACGCTCTCTTTTAAACGTTCAATACCACCGGTTGCATTCAACATACGCTGTTTAGCTTCGAATTTGAAAGGTTTTGTAACAACACCTACGGTTAAGATTCCCTGCTCTTTTGCGATCTTGGCAACGACAGGTGCTGCACCTGTACCGGTTCCGCCACCCATACCACAGGTAACGAAAACCATGTCTGCACCTTTCACTGCAGCCGATAATTCCTCTGCACTCTCTTCCGCTGCTTTCTGTCCAACCTCAGGCTGTGCTCCTGCACCAAGCCCTTTGGTAAGCTTCTCGCCGATCTGGATCAATGTCGGTGCCTTACATAACTGTAATGCCTGCTTATCTGTGTTGATACCAACAAACTCAACACCACCAATATTTTCATCGATCATTCTATTTACAGCATTATTGCCAGCTCCTCCAACTCCGATCACGATAATTTTTGCACTGGCATCTGCTTCTGTTGTTCTAATTTCCAGCAAGGTAGTTCCTCCTTCATATCTCCCTATATTTATGTCAAATTTGATAACCAGACAAACTTATTTCTACTTTGTTTAGTTATCTACTCTCAAAATCATACTATATTTTGCGTTTTTTAACTCTTATAATCTATAATATAATTTTTCACACAACAAATCAACCGCTTTTTCAAAAAAAATCAAGTTTTTTTACGGTTTTTATTGTTCCACTGGCGGCATATCCTCCGCCGGTGCATTTTCGGCTGGCTGCTGCTCTTCGGCCGGTGTATTCTCTGCCGGCACATCCTGTGCAGGTTGTTCTTCCGCTGGCGTGTCCTCCGCCGGCTGTTCTTCCGATGGTGTATCCGCAGAAGGCGCTTCTGTTGTCTCCTCTGTCGTCTCTTCTGTCGCCTCTTCTGTCGCCTCCTCTTCCGTATCTGGTTGTTCTTCTGCCCTGTCCCAGATAATGTCGGTCGTCTCCGGTGTCCATGTCTCTAAATGGAGTGTGCCGCTAAGTCCGTCAAGCTGTGGCAAAATAATGGATAACCTCACAACTTTCTGCGACAGGTTGTCCTCAGAACCAATTTTCACCTGGATCGTTCCATAGTAAAGCACCGGCTCCATGTTACTGTCATACTGGATCTCATCCGGGAGCAGATTATATTTTTTCAAAGTCTGTGTCAGGTTCAGTAAATCCCGCAAAATATCACTGTTCTCTAATTGCAGTTTCTCATAAAGTACCACTTCCTCACAGGAGATTCCTGTGATCTTTGGCACACCGTCAATCACTTCCGTAGATGTCTCGACTACAAATCCATCTTTGTCAAAATAAGCATTCTGACCAATGGAATTAATATAAAGATAGCCGAGCATTCCTTTTTCGTAAACTTTAATATGTACAGTATGGGGATTGTCCAGTGAAACCTCCATCGTATCTACAAACGGAACTTCCCCGATATCCACAAATCTGTATTTCAGATCTACATACAGGGAATTCCAGGAATATTCATCATTCAGCACCATGTTTTCAATCTGTGTGGAGCTGTACAGTTCATTTCCCTCCACGACAACGTTTTCCACGGTAAAAACATTCATGACAATGAAAACGCCCGCTGCGATAAGCAGAATCAATATCAACAGGATGTACAATCCTATCTTTCTGCGCTTTTTTCTTCTTCTCTCTTCTTTTATCATATTTAATTAACCTCAAATTTAATTCCCTTTGCCACGGAAAGCGCAAGCCCCATCTCTGCAAGCAGGAATAAAACCGAAGTACCTCCATAACTGATAAACGGCAGTGAAATACCGGTATTCGGGATCGTATTGGTCACAACCGCAATATTTAAAATAACCTGGATGGACAAATGCGCCATAATACCAACCACGACCAGCGCCCCATAAAGGTCTGACGCATTATTGGCAATGATCATAAATCTCCAGATCATCAGCAGAAACAATAAGATCACGCACACCGCGCCAAAAAGTCCAAGTTCCTCACAGATAACAGAGAAAATCATATCATTCTGCGCCTCAGGAATAAATCCCAGCTTCTGCATACTCTCGCCAAGCCCTTTTCCAAATAAACCGCCGGAACCGATCGCATACAGTCCCTGTAAGGTCTGATAACCCTTCTCGTAGGCTTCCGGATTCAGCCAGATCTTGATACGATCCATCCGGTATGCCTCAAAACTGATGAAAACAACACCTACCACACCGACTGCCGCTGCCATCAACACAAAGTGGGAATACTTCGGACTGGCAACAAACAACATACAGACTGCAATTCCAAGTATAATGATCGCTGTACTTAAGTTATTGTAGGCGACCACCGCAACGATTGGAAGCACAATTGCCATTATCTTGACAAGGCTCATGAATTCACCCATTTTCTGTGGTGTCTTATAAATAACCGTTGCCAGAAAAATAATAACCGCAAACTTGGCAAACTCTGACGGCTGGAAAGATAACGGCCCGATTTTTAACCATCTCGCCTGACCGTTTGCCTCTGTACCAATAAAAATAACGGCGGTACAGAGCACGATAGCTGCCAGATACGCCATGGAACTCACCTTCATCCAGAACCGATATGGGATCTTAGATACGATATACATACCCACGATCCCCAGTCCTGTTGCAAACAACTGTTTTTTTACAAAATAGGAAGCATCCCCAAACTTATTGGAACCTGCATAGGAACTGGTACTGTACAACATGACCAATCCAAAACACAAAAGAAAAATGATCAGAAACAAAAGACTGTAATCGAAATATTTAATTGGCTTTTTTTTCTTTTCCGTCTGCTGACCTCTTGCCATTCCAATTCCTCATTTCTTATTTACTGCACGTCATGCCATTATGCCTGACATTTTTTATTCTGCCAGATTGCGCACGTATTCCTTAAAAATGCGTCCGCGCTCCTCATAGTTTGCGAACATGCCCCAGCTTGCACATGCAGGGGAAAGCAATACCGCATCCCCGCTCACTGCGTTTGCATAACAGGTGTCAATTGCCTCCTCAAATGTATCACAGAGTATGACATCCTCAAAGCCATGTTTCTTCGCACATTCCGCAATCTTTTCCTTCGTCTGACCGATCAGCACGAGTTTTTTCACCTTGCCGTCAAAACTCTCAATCCACTCATCATATTCAGACTGTTTGTCATAACCTCCACCGATCAACAGTGTCGGACGGTTCATCGCGCGGATTCCCTGGATTGCCGCATCCGGGTTTGTTCCCTTGGAATCATTGTAAAACTTCACGCCGCGTTTTTCTGTCACATACTCAATTCTATGCTCGACTGCCTGGAAACGTTTCAGCACTTCCACAATTTTATCCATCGGTACGCCAAAGCTTACCGACATTCCGACTGCCGCCATGACATTCTCATAATTGTGTTTTCCTAAAATATTCAGCTCATTTACATTGATCACTTTTGTGTCCGTTGTGCCGTCTGCATAAAAAATATCTTCTCCGTCCAGATAAAGTCCCTTTTCCAGTCTGCGCTTGCTGCTGAAAAATACAACTTTTGTCTGAAGTGTCTCGCCAAACCTGCGCAGCACTTCATCCTCATAATTCAACACACAGGTATCCCCGGCGGTCTGATTCTTTGTAATGCTCTCTTTTGTCTCGATATAACATTCCATCGTATGATGACGGTTCAGATGATCCGGTGTGATATTTAAAATAGCTGTCACTTCCGGCGCAAACTCATGTGTTGTCTCTAACTGGAAGCTGCTGATCTCTGCGACTGTCACAGTATCCTCTGTCGTGTCTGCCGCTACCGATGTGTATGGGATTCCAATATTGCCGACCACTTTCACATCATCGAAATAATTCGCCATGATCTCACCCACAAGCGAAGTTGTCGTAGTTTTTCCGTTTGTTCCGGTAATTGCAATAATTCTTCCTTTTGCAAAATGATAGGCAAGTTCAATTTCGCCCCAGATTGGAATCTGTCTGTTTCGAAGTTCATTGACCATCGGAAGGTCTGTCGGCACGCCCGGACTTAACACAACAAGATCAATGCGCGCCATATCTTCCGGTGCAAGTTCTCCCAAAAGAATCTCTGCTCCGGCAAATACCGGATTTTTCTCGATCAATGCTGTCACATCTAAATCTTTATTTCCATCAAAAAGTACAAATGTGATTCCTTTTTTTCTGAGCAGTTCTGCGGCTGCAACTCCGCTTTTTCCAGAACCTACTACTAACACTCTTTTTCCTTCTAAATTCATCGTCTTATCCTTCCAATCTCCTGTCCGAATCCGGCAGGTCATTTTGCAATTTTCCAATGCGATTTATAAGCCTAATAATGCAAGCATGCAAAGCAGTGCTGTCACGATTGCAAACACTGCGACAACTCTCGTCTCTGACCATCCACCAAGCTCAAAATGATGATGGAGCGGAGCCATTCTGAAAATCCGCTTTCCAACACCTGTTTTTTTCTTAGTGTATTTAAAATAAGTAACCTGAACCATAACAGATATGACTTCTGCCAGATAAATCAGTCCAACGATCAGGATATATAATGGCATCTGGAGCATATAGGCAGTTGCCACAACAAAGCCGCCCAGTGCCAGGGAACCGGTATCTCCCATGAAAACACTTGCCGGATACACATTAAATAATAAGAATCCAAGCAGGGCTCCTGCTACTGCACAGGTGATTGGTGCAATCCCTGCATTCGTTCCGATTGCCACAACGGAGAAAAAGGTTGCAACCATAATGGTAACACTTGACACAAGGCCATCCACACCATCGGTAAAATTCACACCGTTTACGGTTCCGATCACTGCAAAATAAAGTAATGGAATTGCAAGCCATCCGATATTCAAGTACTTTCCACCGGAAAACGGGATCAGCATAGTAAGTTCAATTCCGGAATAACGCACCATGTAAACTGCAAATACTGTTGTCACAATAAACTGTAAGATCATCTTCTGCCACGGGAGCAGTCCGTCTGATCTGCGAAGCACTACCTTCAGATAATCATCCAGAAAACCGATCACACCGAATCCTACGGTCATAAAAAGGATTGGGATAATTCTCGGATAATCTTTGACATAAAACAGGGAGGTAATGATAATACTTGCCAGTATCATAAGTCCACCCATAGTCGGGGTTCCATTTTTCTTCAAATGGGATTCCAACTCTTTACGCTCCGTCTGCCCCACCTTTAACCGTTTCAAAAAGGGTATCACGATCGGTCCTAAAATTGCACTGATTGCAAAAGAAATCAAAACTGGTATCACTATTTCATAATCCATGACTAAACACCTCTTGTATTTTTTCTAACGTTCAATTCGCCTAACTAGTATACGTTATTTCATCTCATTTATCAAGGTAAGGCAAAATGTTTTCGAATATTTCCTTCGCCACAGGAGCAGCGATCGTTCCGCCGTAATAAATCCCCTGCGGATTGTTAATGACAACAAGCACAAGCACCTGCGGATTGTCAGCGGGCGCAAATCCGAGAAACGATGAAATGTATTTATGGTCGCTTCTTGGAAGTGTCTGTGAGGTTGCTGTCTTTCCGCCGATGGAAAAGCCCTCAATTTTGGCATTTTTTCCGGTTCCCTCTGACACCACTTTCTCCAACAGATAGCGCATCGTTTCCGAAGTTTCTGCTGTGCAGATATTCTCATGCGTTTCATAGGAAAATGTTTTTACCGTATTTCCATCCGCATCCTGCACGCTTACGCCAAAATGTGGTGTCACGCGCGTTCCCCCATTAATAATAGAAGATACCGTCGTGACAAGCTGGATGGGGGTAATCTGAAACGACTGCCCAAATGAGATTGTCGCAAGTTCCACCGGTCCAATATTTTCCGTCTTATGCATGATTGTTCCCGCTTCCCCCGGAAGATCAATATTCGTTTTGGATAACAGCCCGAACTGTTTGAAGTAACCGACAAAGTTCTCCGCGCCTAACCGCTCGCCAAGTTCCATAAAAACCGGGTTGCAGGAGTTCATGATCCCTGTCTCAAATGTTTCCGCACCGTGCCCTGTCGTTCTCGCGCACCGGATTCTTCTGTCCTCCACTATTTTATAACCCGGGCAGAAAAATGCATCGTCCAGTTTTACCACTCCCTCTTCTAACGCTGCCGCTGCCGTAATAATCTTAAATGTAGAACCCGGCTCATAGGTATCACTGATGCACTGGTTTCGCCACATTTTATTCAACAGATTCTGTTTTTCTTCCGCTGACACAGCTTCCCCGGTGTCCCCAGCCAGAGTAAACGGATTGTTCAGGTCAAACTCCGGATAATTCACCATCGCCATAAGTTCGCCGTTCTGCGGGTTCATCACGATCACGGAAACACTGTCCGCTGACTTTTTTGTGCAGACTTTTTTTGCCGCCTGCTCACAGTACATCTGAATATTGTAATCTAATGATAAGCAAAGGTCATAACCGTTCACGGGTTCTAATCTGCTCTCCCCGGCATTCTCGATCTCAATTCCCCTCGCATCGGTTAACGTGAGGATTTTTCCGTTGGTTCCCTGAAGGTATTCATCATACTTTACTTCAAGTCCCAAAATGCCCTGATTGTCGGCCCCGGTAAATCCAAGTACTTTGGAAGCAAGCGTCCCATAAGGGTAATATCGTTTATAATCCTCATCCACTTTCACTCCGGAGAGTCCATAGGCTCTGATTGCATCCCCGGTCTCCTTTGCGACATTTGTTTTCACTCGCTCGATGGAACTGACTTTCTCCACACGCTTTCTAGCAGTCTCTTCCGAAATGCCAAGTTCTTTCACAAGCATAGCAATGACTTTTTCAGGTTCTTCCATCTGATTATGGATCACAGAGATCGTGCACACAGATTTGTTTGTAGCAAGCACTGTGCCGTTTGCATCTAAAAGTTTTCCCCGTGCCGCCTTAATATCTCGCTCCCTCTCATGAAGATTCTCCGCTTTATTTCCATAATATTCGGAGCAGAATATCATCAGATAGACCAGTCTTCCAATCAGAAACATCATAATAAAAAAAACTGCCACGAATACGATCATTACCTTTTTGCGATTAAAGGTCTTATTCCGATACATAAAACAAAAACCTCATAAAAGTCTTCCTTGCATTTTATTCCAACTTTTATGAGGTTATGTTTCTATTCACTGTTATCGGATGTTGTTCCTGCTTCTTCTGCATTTACACCATCATTTTCGGCGTTTTCTTCGTTGTTTTCCTCGGCTCCCGGAATATCTTCCATGGTATCCGGCACATCATCTGTTCCTTCCGGTTCTTCCTCCGGAATATTTTCCATATTTCCTGTCACACGGTCTGTCACAGCGGCTGCGCCTGTATCTGTTCCGGTAATATCCCACCCAGAATGTAAGCCTGTCGTCTCCTCATCCGGATAAATATTCATATAAGGAAGTACTTCTTCTAAAATCTCCCTCACAATATTCTGTGCAAATGTGCTGTGTGGCTGATCCTGCGAGTTCGGCTCATCCACAAAACAGTAGATCATTAACTGAGGATCGTCCACCGGTGCAAAACCGATAAAAGAAACCAGATAGTTCACACCATCACGCGGCACTTTCTGTGCCGTTCCGGTTTTACCTCCCATGGAGTAACCGTCTACTTTTGCCGTATTTCCGGTACCGGATGTCACGGTTGAGTACATGTATTGTTTTAATGTATCACTTGTTGTCTTAGATACAGTTTCACGCAGCAACGTCGGAGAAATATCCTGAATCGTATTTCCATTCTGATCCGTGATCTTGCTTACCACTCTCGGCTGATATAACTTACCGCCATTGACCAGAGAACAGAAAGCAGTTCCAAGCTGGATCATCGTGGTATTAAAGTTCTGTCCGAAAGCATTGGTTGCAAGACTCAGCTGTGATGTTGTATCCAATGTGTAAATCAGGGAATCTGTTCTCGATTCTCCCGGAAGATCAATGTTCGTTTTCTGTCCAAATCCAAAAATCTGCTGGTACTCCGTGAAATTCTCTGCCCCGATCCGGTAGGACATCTGCATCAGGGCATCATTACAGGAATTCATCAATGTCTGTTCCAAAGTCTGCATTCCGTGTCCACCTTTTCTATAGGCAACACATTTTACGGTAAATCCGCTGAGCTGTTCGGCTCCATCACAGAAAAAGGTATCATTGGTCGACAGTGTTCCTGTCTCAAGCCCGGCTGCAACCGTAAATGGTTTTGCCGTTGATCCCGGCTCATAAGTATAGGTCAGACATATGTTCTGCCACAACTGATTTAACGCTTCGAGTCTCGCATCATCATCCATCGCATCGATCTCTTCCTGTGTATAATACTCAGATAAATCCCATGGATTGCTCAGATCGTAGTTTGGATACTGTGCCATTGCAAGGACATCGCCATTGTCCGGTTTCATGATGAGCACGCCGATTCTTGTTGCTCCGCCCTCACCCTCTCTGTAACCATCTGTATAGGCCTCATTAAACTCCTGTATTTTCTTCTCTACCACCGACTGGATCGTCGCATCGATCGTTGTCACTAACGTATTGCCGTTGACTGCCGGTTTGATCGTTTTTTCAAAATTACTGTCTGAATTCAGATATCCATACTGTCTGCCGTTAATTCCATTTAACGTGCCATCATAATAATTTTCCAGTCCATTAATTCCAAGGTTACCGGATGTTGTGAACCCGATCACGGAACTTGCCAGTTTTCCATATGGATATTGTCTCTGGTATTCTTTTTCAAACCAGACACCCTTGATATATGGATTGACCAGTTTTCCCTTTTCATCCCGCTCCTCCTGCAGATTTACAAAAGGCTGGATCGTATCATAGGACAAACGCTTGGCAAGCACAATGTATCTGCTGTCCGGAGAGTCCTTCAGGTAAGAATAAAGCTGTTCACTTGTCAGATCCGGGAAGCAGCTTACAAGCGCATTGATCGTCGGCTCCACATATTTTTCATCATCATTTAAAACGGAGCAGTCCAGAATCACATTATAAACTGCGATACTGGTTGCCAGCACAGTTCCTTTTGCGTCTACAATGTCTCCTCTCTGATAAGGAATTGTCTGGCTGTCATAGCCCTGCTGTGCCAGAACGATTTTCTCATATTTTTCTCCACTGGTGTATTCAATATACATCAGTCTTCCGATGAGTCCGATCATAAGCGCTGCAACAACCGTAAACATGACGATCATTTTTTTCTGCATACGCTTTGGAAACTTTAACATCGGCTTTTTCGGTCTTCTTTTTGCCATTCTACCACCCGAATTATTTTTTTGCCTGAAAATTCCCTCTATTGCGGGATTTCATTATACTGATTCATGTAGTCTGTCTTATCTACAGAGTAGTAGACGATCTGATCCTGTGTTGCATAAAACATACCAAGTTCATTGATTGCCTTCTCCTTGATTGCATCGAGATCTACTGCGGTATTAATTCTCTTGTAAGCCTCGTCATTGTCAGCCTTAAGGTCTGTCACCTGGCTCTCTAAGCTTGCGATTTTTTTCATTCTTGCCGTTACATCGGACTGAAGCTTAATATAAGCTCCACAGAAAATGCCAAATACGGTCACTGCCATTGTCAGGAATACAACATAACTTTTGCTCATGCGAAGCGCTTTTTCCTGATTTCTGGCTGCGGCACGTCTGCGTTTTCTCAGCTCTTCCTCGCGTTCCCGCTCCTGTCTGTCTCTGCGCTCTTTGCGGTAATCCGGCATCGCCTCCATACGGCGTACGGTGTTGCCATCTACCTGATATGCTGCTCTATTTCGATTGTTGTGATTTACTGTTCTGTTCGGCATCTGCTACACCCTTTCAAAAACTCTTAATTTTGCACTCTTGGAACGGGAGTTCACTTCTAATTCTTCCTCGGAAGGAAGAATCGGTTTTCTTGTGACTACCTTTCCCTTGGATTTTTTACCACATACACACACTGGAAAATCGCTTGGACAGGTACATGGGTTCTCATTTCGTTTAAAATTCGTCTTTACAATTCGATCCTCTAAGGAATGGAACGTGATAATACAGATTCTTCCACCCGGATTCAAAAGGTCGATCATATCATCCAGATTATTCTGCAGTACTTCTAACTCTTTGTTCAGCTCAATACGGATTGCCTGAAACGTTCTTTTTGCCGGATGTCCACCGGTCACCTGAACTTTCATTGGAATGGAAGCCCTGATGATCTCCGTCAGTTCTCCGGTTGTCTCGATCGGTTTCTTTGCCCTCTCCTGCACGATGTGTTTTGCAATATTTTTTGCGAACTTGTCCTCACCATAATCACGGATGATACGGTAAAGATCCATCTCACTGTATCCGTTTACAATATCTTTTGCAGTCAGGCTCTGTCTGTCATCCATTCTCATATCAAGTGGAGCATTCTCATCACGGTAAGTAAAACCACGCTCCGGTGTATCTAACTGAAACGAAGATACGCCAAGATCCAACACGATTCCATCCACCTTTTCCACGCCAATGCGGTGAAGTTCCTCTTTCATGTTGGCGTAATTGCTTCGGATAATGGTGATCTTGTCACCAAATTCCTTTAATCTTTCTCCGGCGGCTGCGATTGCATCCGCGTCCTGATCGATTCCGATCAGCCTGCCTTTTTCTGATAACCGTGAAGCCACCTGGTAAGCATGTCCGCCACCGCCAAGTGTTCCATCCACATAGATTCCGTCAGGCTTGATATTCAAATTTTCAATTGTCTCATTTAGCAATACTGAATAATGATTAAATTCCATTGTGATCCTCTCTGCCTGACTTTTGCTCTGGCTCTCTTTTTTTATTCTCTGTGGATCAGATGCTGAACCCTAAATCTGCCATGTGTTCTGCAATCTCATCCATCTCATCTTCATCATATGTATTCTCCTGCCATCTGTCTTTATCCCAGATTTCCACTCTGCTTAAGACTCCGACTAAAACGACATCTTTTGTCAGATTTGCATATTCTCTTAAAACTGGTGGAAGAAGGATTCTTCCCTGCTTGTCCAGTTCACAGGAAGCTGCTCCTGCAAAAAAGAAACGTGAAAACTTTCTTGCATCCTTGGAAGTCATGGAAATGTTTCTGAATTTCTCTTCGATGTTGTGCCATTCTTCTGACGTATACACAAATAAGCATCCATCAAGTCCCTTTGTCACTACAAATTCATCGCCAAGCTGCTCTCTGAATTTTGCCGGAACTATCAGTCTGCCTTTTGGATCAACTGTGTGGTTGTATTCTCCCATAAACATGACACAATCACCTGCCTTTGTGCGGCAGCTGGTTCCTCTTGATTTTCCATTTCTGTGGTCATTTGCCACCACTTCGAACCATTCTCTACCACTTTCCACCACTTTTAAACATATATTAGACTATTCTTAAGAAAAAATCAATATTTTAGAGCAAAAAAATAATGCCAGACCAGTTATTTCCTGATTTGGCATTATTTTCCATTCTTCTCTACTTACTTCTTTCTGTTTCCTCGATATACTCTTCAATCAGCTGATCGAGTTTTGTACTTTTTTGATAGTAATTATCAAACTTATCCTGTCGTAAAAGTGCCTGATCCAGTTCAAATCGAACGGATTCGATTTCCTGCTGTAACTCACTCAACTTTCTCATATGAATCCTCCTGATTTCCTCAATGGAAAATGCAATTTTACAAATTCAAATTTCTGCTAATTGCCGGAGCAGAGAATAGTCCCTTTTTCTTTTCCCCTTTTTCTTTTCCTCTCTTTTATATTCTCCATATTACTATCCGCAGATTCAAAAATCAAATGAATTAGGTGATGAGTTTTCTCCAAAATTCGACATTTCCAAACGGATTTTTTCACAATTGCACGTATTTCCCACAAAAACAGCGCATCCATTTTTCGACTTTGGATGCGCTGTTCATAAAAAATTAATATTTGATTCGTATGTTTTCCTATCGTTTTTGTATGTTTTTCATTTTTCAGGAATGTTTTAACCGGAATTCTGCCCTTTTCTCGGCGAGTAAATGTATCATTGTCTCCATTGCCTTGTAGTTCACCTCCACAATGTGATGGATATCATCCTCCACATCATGCTTTCTCACAAGATAATCATCATGGGATTTCTGGATAAAATCGCAAAGATTTCTGGCACTGTTAAATTCCAGATGATCTGCTTTATGCGGTTTTGCAGCGTCCGTCCTGATATATCTCCGCAAATCCCGCTTTAACTTCTCCTCGTAAGAACAGTGATCCTTCAGACTTCCCGGATAGATCTTATTGTGAGGATAGGTAAAATAGTCTGCCAGATAGTGGCTGATCTGTCCAAGATCCATGTAATACTTGCGCCCTTTTTTCTTCTCCACCAGTTTCCTGCCCTCGGAAAGGCGCTCAATATGGCGTCTGATATCCGGGTAAGTTCCGTCCATCTCATGGCGCTTATAGACGAAAGATGGCTTAATGTCCGGCAGGACACTTCCGATGTAAAAAGATAATTTATGTTTTTTCAGATCATTGTCTTCCATATTATTTACAATGTAACGTGCCAGTGAAATATGTGATTTTTTTCTCATAAGTACCGCCTCCAAACAGGAATCTTTTTGTTTTTCCAACTCCCATACTACATCTCCGCGGCAAAAGAAACAAGGGTATCTTTGTAAACTTTTTGTGTAGTTTTTGTGTTTTAAAGCACTGGAATCCTGCTTTACAGATGTAAATTTTCTTATCCTGCTTTTTTATGGTCTGCACAAATGGAGCATGTGCAGACCAGTTTCATACCTGTATTAATTATTCATATTTACAGTTGCACTCGAAGCTTGCGCACTCTGTCTCTCCACAGGTGCAGGCTCCGGCACCGGAAATACCGATATGATCTGCGTGACATTTCTCATTTTCATTGAAACGGCAGTGTGTTGCCTCACACGCAACGTCGATTTCCTTGGAAACATCTTTTAATGCGTTACAGGCTGCACCGTTTGTTCCGCGGTCTTTGAAACTTCCGCAACAGGTGCTCTGTGCTTCGGTTGCTTCGCGTCCCTCCACCTGAATGTCGCCTTTGCAGCAACAGCCGTCTTCATTATTGTAGGTGCAGCTTTTCACTGAACAATCCAAATATGCCATACTTTTTTCTCCTTTTCCTTCAAATCTGTCAGACAATTGTGAAACTCCTCATAATCTTCTTTAAATTGTTCAAAATTAACAAAAACATTCAAGACACGCTTTCGCTATGTGTTTTCTCAAGCTTTTGTCAATTTCTCACAATTCAATTTAGGTTTTCATGAGTTTCGCAATTGTCTTAGATTAGTATGGCGATTTTTGAAAAAAATATGCAAAAGGGCATATGCCATAATTTTCTGACATATGCCCTTCTTTTAATTTTTATTCATTTTTATTTTAATGCGGCAGGATTGATCTTCTTTGTTGCGATCTCATCCTTTAACATTGCAAGGAACTCTTCTTTTGGAACGGTTGTGGTAGCCTGTTCGCCATGAAGTCTGTAGCTTACTGTTCCGTCTTTTACTTCGTTCTTGCCAAGAATGATGAGGTAAGGAACTTTCTCTACCTGTGCAGCTCTTACACGATAGCCAAGTTTCTCGGCACGCTCGTCAATCTCCACACGGATACCGTTCTCATCCAGATAGCTGAGAAGTTCATGTGAGTATGCATTCAACTCTTCATCCTCATTTTTAACCGGAATGATTCTTGCCTGAACCGGTGCTAACCAGAGTGGCAGATTTCCTTTTGTTTCCTCTAAGATATAAGCCATGAAACGGTCAAGGGAACCAAGGATTGCTCTGTGTAAAACAACCGGTGTTTTCTTTGTGCCATCTTTGTCAATGTATGTCAGATTGAATTTTTCTGGTAAGCAGAAGTCAAGCTGGCAGGTGGAAAGTGTGTATTCATTTCCGATTGCCGGTTTTACGTTTACGTCAAGTTTTGGTCCGTAGAATGCAGCCTCACCGATTTCCTCTGTGTAGTCGATTCCAAGGTCATCTAATACTTTTCGGAGTGCATTCTCTGCTGTGTTCCACATCTCATCGTCATCATGATATTTTACTTTATCAGCAGGATCTCTTAAGGAGAGCACGCAACGGTAATCTGTGATGTTGAAATCCTTGTAAGTATCAAAAATCAGATCTACAACCTGTGAGAACTCTGACTCAATCTGTTCCGGTGTCACGAAAAGATGTGCGTCGTTCTGGCAGAAATGACGTCCTCTCTCGATACCTTTTAAAGTACCGCTGGCTTCGAAACGGAAGTCATGTGCGATCTCACCGATACGGATTGGAAGATCTTTGTAGGAGTGCATTCTGTTTGCATAAATCATCATATGATGCGGGCAGTTCATTGGACGGAGAACAAAGGACTCTCCCTCCACTTCCATTGCAGGGAACATATTGTCTTTGTAATGATCCCAGTGACCGGATGTTTTATACAGATTAACCGTACCAACACAAGGTGTCATAACATGAAGATATCCAAGCTTTCTCTCTTTTGCTTTGATATAATTTTCAAGTTCCTGCCATACTGTGTATCCTTTTGGAAGGAACATTGGAAGTCCACGTCCAACAAGGTCATCCGACATGAAAAGATTCATCTCTTTACCGATTTTTCTGTGGTCACGGTCTTTTGCTTCCTCAAGAAGTTTTAAGTGCTCCTCTAACTCTTCCTGTGTCGGGAAACATACACCGTAAATACGCTGCATTACGTGATTGTTTGCATCACCTTTCCAATATACACCAGAGTATTTTACAAGTTTGAAGTTCTTGCATAACTTTGTATTGTCTACGTGAGGTCCACGGCAGAGATCCGTGAAATCTCCCTGATCGTAAACAGAAATGTTTCCATCTTCCAGACCTTCAATTAAGTCCAGTTTGTATGGATCATCTTTGAACATTTCCATTGCTTCTGCTTTGGAAATCTCACGTCTGTAAATCTTCTTGCCTTCCTTGCAGACTTTCTTCATCTCTTTTTCGATTGCTGCGATTGCTTCGTCGTTGATGATATCATCGCCAAGGTCGATATCATAATAGAAACCTTCTTTTACAACTGGTCCTACCCAGAACTTTGCCTGTGGGTATAAGTGTTTTACTGCCTGTGCCATCACATGTGCGCAGGAATGGTTTAAAGTATTCAGTCTCTCGTCTGCTTTAAAATCTACCATTTTCTTCATTTCCTTTCGCTATATAAAAATAAGTTTCTGTAGGAAGTATCTCCGATTCTCTGTGCCACATTCCTCTATACTTTTGTATATTAGATAACATAAAAAATCCCTGATACTGCATTCCTACAATATCAGGGACGATATACTTATCGTGGTTCCACCCATCTTCATCTCTCCATCCTATCAGACATCAAACTTCTTACTGCCTGTCCATTCTGGAGAAATCTCATTCTTGATGATAACGGTATCACCGGACCGGATTGGGGTCACTCAGAGCTGGTCTTCACATAATTCTTAGCCGGAATGCTCACACCAAACGCCTTCCTCTCTGGGACTTTTTCTTATGCTACTCTTCTCTTCATCGTTTTGACTAGGGTCATTCTATACCCTTTTCTTCTATCTGTAAAGTACTTTTTACAGTTCAGATACGGCGGACTATCTTCCGCAGCAGTATTTGTATTTCTTACCGCTTCCGCATGGGCATGGATCGTTACGTCCGACTTTTTTGCCTACATGAACAGTGCCGGATTTCTTCTGCTCTAAGAATAAAGCTCTTCTCTTCTCATCATCAAAAATCTCTTTCCACTGTGGTAATTCATATAACCAGTCTGCTTTTGCGTCAACCATGTTTTTGTATAATTTTTCTTTGTCAAAAACAAGGTTAACTTTTGTATCTTCTTCCATGGTGTCGATTGGATTAGCCTCTACCAAGCTGTCGTTGATTCCGTCTAAGAATCCTGTCATCTCCATAACACTGAGGTTGTACTTCTCTGCAAGCTCTTTTACAGTTCCTTCTACTTTCTCATCAGGATTTGTTAAAAGCTGTTCGTATACGCCCTTCTCTAAAAGGAAGTATCTCTGCCAGAATCTCTGTAATTCACCTCTATCTGCTTTCTCATTATAGGCAACTTTCTGCCACTGTTCCAATAATGCCATGTTACATTCCTCGATTTCTAATTATAGTATATTTGCATCATGCATAGATGCATTTGTTATTATAGCAAATATTGATGGGTTTTTCAAAGGATTTTTTTGGCTGGATGAATGCATCGTGTACCTTATTAATTTTTTAATCGAATTTAAGTCAATTATTCAATGATCTTTCCTTCATTAAAAATATTTTGTATAATTGTTTTCCATTCCTCCCTAATATTTTTCCATTCTCCCCAATTTTTATTGATATAACAATATGCTTTGTATGGTTTATCTGATGTTGGTGCTGTATACCCCAACATATCTTCAACACAATTTTCCAATACAAACAAATGACTATCATTATCTAAGGCTTGTCTTATAGGTTCATTGAATACCACTGCCCCAGGAGTATTCTCATCCTTGTCATGCATTATATAAATGTCAATATACATTGCTTTCAAATATTTTATTAATGGAATAATGGCAGCTTTTCCTCTTGCTCTTAAAATATACCAATCTGACAAAATCTCATTTTTCAAACTTGCTGGTAATTTGCTAATAGTTTCTGACAACACCACTTGTTCAGTATCTCCTTCTATAATTAATACCTTTTTTACAAAAAAGCATTTTGCAATTGCATCTTCCACTCGTAGAAGCATCTTAATATAATTTTTATCATCTTCCTGCAATTTCAAAAACTCTTTTGTAATATTAAACGGAATACTTTCAACTGTTAATGCTATACTTTCTTCCAAACTACATGTGATAAGAGATAATCTGTTCAATGTTTGCTTTGGTTTCTTATTCAAATCAATCATATATGGTGAATGTGTAGTGCAAACAATCTGATTATTTCCAGACTCAGCCAAACTATAAATAGTGTCTCTCATTTTGCTTATTGCATTGGGATGTAAATATATTTCAGGTTCCTCAAAACCTATTATAAGCTGTCTCTCCTGCGTAATATCTTTTTTATTATCACGTAATGCTTTATATCTAAGCAAAGCAAACACAGTGGAGCGAATCAATCCCGTTCCTTGTAAATTGGATGGTGTAGAAACATTACTGTTCATTTGAATATCAAATGCAGGCTTTATCACTTTATCCGCATCACTTAAATTTGCCTCTGCACTTATACCAGTATGTGGAAAAACATCTGAGATAATGCCGTTGATTTCACCTATCATCTTAGATATTTCTGTACTTTCATCAGATGGATCTAATTCCTTCGCAAGTTTATTCAAATATTCCTGCGCCAACTTGTAATTTTCTGATTTTTCACGAACCTCATTAAACAATTCATTTAACGTTTTCTGTAATGTTCCAGATGTTCCGGAAATTTCCCCCTCACTATCTTGGGCTGGAATCAATAAATATTTAGGCAACTTGCTCAACACATTTTGAGGAATACCACCTGGGTTTTCAACCCAACATTCCTTGCTATCATCAATATCAAATATGTCTTCAATAGCATCAAATAATGCCTTTTCCTTTGCAGTTAATTTTTTATCATATTTTATCTTTTTTATATCATCGGTAAGTTCATCTTCCGAAAGTCCTTTATCCAAAAAATCCTGAATACACATGCAGTTTTTAAATTCACTTTTCATATATTTGGGATTTTCAAGAGTCTCTATCTTAACTTTTCCACCCTTAGGATATGTTTTCCTATATATAAATTTTAATCCTGTATCAAGTGAATCTTTTGTATCTGGTTCATAATGCAATAATCGCCCTTTGAATCCTCTCCATGAATTTGCTTCTCTAGGAATTTTTCGAAATTCAGCTGTAAAAACTATATTATCAACCGCTACTCTTCTTTCTCCACCATCTTCTAACGCATAGAACTCGTCTATTGGAATACTGGTATTTGTCCCCAACAAATAATCTAATGCATACAGAATGCTACTTTTTCCAACATTGTTTTCTCCAATCAAAAATGTTGAATCTGAAAATATAATTTTTGTCTTTAAATGTTTTCTAAAACCGTCTATAAGTAATGAATATAATTGCATATATCCTCTCTATTCTTTTTAGTGCATGTTCGACAAAAAGCCTTGATTTTATTGACATTGCTGAACCGTTAATAAGTTACATATATCTCCAAAATAGAGTTTTCTGGATATGAAGTGACTTCATGGAGTCCATTTCTGATGATTTTAGGTACAAGAAATAAAACGTCTTTGCTTCTTTTTATGAAGGCCTTCTTGTTTCCCAAATTCACCTACAGTAACTAACCTCTCATGTCTCCTTATGGATAAATACTATTTTTCCTAAAATACTTTATTTTTCATTCATTAGTTCAAACTACCTATATCATCAACTTTAATATAATTTAAAATTGCAGGTGCTGCTTCCCAACTATTGGAATACCTCATTTTCGAATCATATACACATTTTCCTATTCTTTTCTTTAATTCATCAATGCTCTCCACCCCAAATAAAATCTGCATTTTTTTACAATATCTGCGAGATTTCATTCTTTCCCATTCCAGCTGTTTATTCTGAACATATATATAACATGTTGGAAACCAATAAATACCATACCAACTTTTTTCATCTTCTACTAGTTCGTAAGCATTGCATACTTGGTATAAAAACAGATCTGCTTCCGCAATCGCTTCTGATGTATATATTGGAAGCTTCTCCCTCTGATTACATATTATATCTCCCATCAAAGTATATTTATTTTTCATATCTGATCTTTGTTTATAATGTTCTTCAATGGCACTACTATAATGTTGAAATGCAGTATAATTAGCCTGTTTAATTACTCCTCCAAATAAACTTGTTTCCAAAAAATATGTATAAGTCAATAATACATTGATAGCAGCATAATCTTTAATATGCCTCATATACACTATAATACAAATAAACAATTCCCACAAAAGTGTTTTATATATATCTAAGTCATTTTCACATACTGAATTTGCATTTTCATTAAATGTTCTTATACAACATAATTTGTTATACATGTATTCAAGATTTTCTGCTAACACTTCTGCATAATCATCTTCCATTTCTGCAACTGTCTCTACAAAATCTAAATATATATCTCGAATTGGCTTCATATTTAAGAAAGTATCATAAACCTCTTTGGGATTCATTTCACCTTTATAATAATCTTTTAATGCATCAATATATGCTTCCTGAAACCTTGATATACAATTTCTTCTTTTATTTAAGATATTACTTCCATGAATCTGACGAATTAAATCTTTTAACGGAAAAAAATTTGTCTTTTCCTCATCCAACCACTCTGGTTTTTTTCCTAATTTTGGTTTCACAAGCTGTGGTTTTTCATATATATTCCGAAGCAATTTTTCATATTGTTCTTCATATTTTGTTGCATCTGAAAGATCTATATATATCCTCGTTTTTATATAGGCTGGTAAGTACTCATTTCCCTCATCATCTCTTTCAGCAATGATTGGAATAAATTTTTCCTGTTTCATTTTTCCATATATTTCACCAGAAATAATTACAGTCTCATCACCAACTCCTCCTGTTCGATTATTTGCTTTTTGTGCATATACCCTATCACAAATTATAAGTACCTTTGTAATGTCAGGATCATTAACACATCTTTCCATAAATGCATACTTATCTTGCCCTTCTTTTAGTTCCCATTTATCAAGCACAACATCCACTCCATGAGAAATTAAGCGTTGGGCAAGCTCTAGTACAAGTCTATCACTGCTCCAAGAATATGAAATAAACACCTTTGGCATTTTATCATCCTGCAATCCTAATCCCCTCCATACCTTATTTTGACTCTTAACATTTTCTTTTCATTTTACCACCCGACATAAAACGACACAATGAACTTACGTGAAATCGAAAGTTATTTTTTACAAAAAAACACCCTAATAGAATGGATTCTAATCAGATTCTCATCTGATCAATCATTCTATTAGAGTGCTTCTACTTTAAAATTTCTGTTATGGTCTGAGTTCATTTCCAAAGCCGCCAAATTCAAACACTTTTTGTATCGGTGTCCTGATCTTCGATCCGGTCGTGAAGCTGCTCGAACTTGATACGGATATCCCTTAACATCTGATGATGGTGTATCCTGTTCCCGATCGTGATGCCGGTCAGGACAAGCCCTGTCATGGCAATGATGATCAGGACTGTCTCAACCTTTACTTTTAACGGCTTTTTCTCAGTCGTAGATGGATTCTGCTTCCCAGCTGATGATGTTTCCGTTTTCTGCGTTGATCTCAAATTCATACTTTACCTCCGCATAGTAGGCTTCCCCCTCATAGAGAGAGATGCCGTCGTCATAGTCCGGATGGATGTAGATGTTTGCGGCATCGATGCCAGGGATCCTGTCCATGACGGTCTGTTTTGCTGTCTCGATGGAAACACCGCCCGGTGTTGTCTGCGATGAGCCGGCTGCGTTCTGGGAACCTGTCGTACCATTCTGTGATGCACGGTATCCCTTGTCTATCACTTCGGAGTCTGCCGATAGGATGCGTCCGTCGGATGCATCCAGCTCATAATCGTACTCCACTCCGGCTGCGGTGAATTCCACCTCATATCTGGCACGGCCGTCATCCCAGTCCTGTTTTACCATGATGTACTGAATCTGTTCTTCTGTGACCCCTGCATCCCCGGCTGCGATGCTCTTCGCTTCCCGTTCCGTGATGCCGCCATTTACCATTGTGGCAGAACCTGCGGTTGCGTGTTGTGACACGCCTGCCTGTGATGTCCCACTGCTGTCGTTGTTTCCTGTCTGTGCTGTATGATCTGTTGTGTTGCTGCCGTTTTGTGCTGTTCCTGTTCCACTGCTGTTATCCTGTGCATTATGATCTGCTGTGTTGCTGTTGTTCTGTGCCGCCGTGTCTGATGCATTTTCTGCGCTGGCGGAACCCTGTACGGTTCCGCCAGCTACTCCTGTAGTCCCCTGTATGCTCTGGGTATCCTGCACATTTCCGGTTGTACTGCCGCATCCGTTCACAGTTGACAGAAGTGCCACTGCTATAAGTCCTGCGGCAAGCATTCTTTTTTTATTTCTCACGTTTGTCCTCCCATTTCTCCATTGATTCAATGATGCGTTCCATCCTGATGGCTGCTGTTTTCTGCCGGTGCTTTTTCTCACACCTTGAAGATCTCAGTGTCTGCCTTTAACGTTTCTGCCGCTGCACCTGCCTGTTCCGTGGTCTCTGCCACCTCGGAGCACCGCATGGTGATGTTCTGGATGCGTTCTGCCATGTCGGAGGTCCCGCTTGCGCCCTCGTTTGCCGCATTTGCAACGCCCTCGATCGCATTCATCATGCCGTCCATGGAAGCTAAGAGTTCCTCGGATGTCGCACTGAAATCCGATACAAGACCGTCCACAAACTCGGAATCCCGGTTGTAGGCATCCGCAAGGCTCTCAAAGCTGTCATAACTGGATTTCACATCAGTTGCGACGAAGTCTAACAGACGCCTGCTGTCCTTTGTGAGCTGGTTCACTGCTTTCACCACGCTGTCCGTGACCTCCTGGATGGTTGTCGCCGTCTCACCGGATTCCGTCGCAAGCTTCCGGATCTCGTCCGCCACGACTGCAAACCCTTTTCCCATCTCCCCGGCGCGCGCCGCCTCGATGGAAGCATTTAAGGATAAAAGATTGGTCTGGTTGGTGATCTCCATGATCGCCTGTGCCAGGACCTCGATCCGGGATACCACTTCCACATCCTGCAGTGCCTGGTCGAGGCTTTCCTTGATCTCGCCATGCATGCGCTGTGCATTGGCACGGTTCTCCGTGGTCTCTTTCTTCGCATTGATGGCACGGGTATGGATGTCATTGACACGCTCCGCACCTTCCTGTGCGCTCTCCGCGATGTTTTTGATCGCCCGGTTGATCTCCTCTGACATGGTGTTCATCTCCGTTGCGGATGCAGCGGATTCCTCCATGCTCGCTGCAAGCTGCTGTGTCGTTGCGGAAATGCCTTCCATCTCGCCGTTGATCTCATCCACGTTTTTCCCGATGGAGGACACATGGCCGCTCAGGGACTCTGCATTGTCCTTCACGCTCCCAAGATGTCCCGCAAAACTCTCTCGGATCTTGTGGAAAGCTGCCGCAAGGTTTCCGATGCTGTCTTTCCTGTCTAAATATTTCTGTTCCACATCCTGTGTGAGATCGCCCTGTGCGAGGGTGTCCGAATAGCTGCAGGCAAGGTCAAGGCTCCTGATGTAATCAATGATGCCTGCAGCACCCACAACGATCGTGATGATAAGCCCGGCTGCCATAAAGGCTGCCATTTTTTTCACATCGGAAGCGATCATTGCCGCAAGCTGGTCCTGCGCCTGCGCCTGTCCTGCACCGTCCATGAGGCTTACTGCATATGCTGCGAGCTGTTCCATGCAGTTTTTCGCATATAACACTGCCCCTGCACCGAGCAGTATCACAAAAAAGAATGCGATCTTTGTTCCAAATTTTGTCTTTCCCATGACTTATCTCTCCTGTTCCTTATATGATATTTAGACAATTGCGAAACTCCTCATACTCTTCTTTCAATTGTTCAAAATCAACAAAAACATTCAAGACACGCTCTCGCTATGTGTCACTCGCAGCGGTACTAAGAAGCCATGCACAACTTGCAGTTGTACCTGCCTTCTAAGAACCGGCGGTTCCCCAATGTCTTTCATGTCTTTTGTTAATTTTTCACAATTCAATTTAGATTTTCATGAGTTTCGCAATTGTTTCATATGATTTCTGCAATCATCATCTTCCTGCCCAGGCTGTGCAAGGATGTCTTTTTTCTCCCAGTCTGCAACAAATTCAACGCACCTGTCTGCCGGGAGCGGCCTGCTGATCAGGTAGCCCTGTAAAAAGTTGCAGCCGAGCTTTTCCAGCTGTGCTGCCTGTTCCCTTGTCTCGATCCCCTCTGCCGTCACCCAGATGTGGTTCCTCTGGGCGAACACGAGGAGCGTCTGCACGATCGGCATGCCCATCTTCCTGCTCCCGATGCCCCAGACCAGCTCCTTGTCCAGCTTGATGCTCTGGAACTCGAAATCCATCAGCCGCACGAAATTGGATTCGCCCTTGCCGAAATCATCCATGACCAGGTTGAACTTCTTATCCTGCAGCCTGTGTGCGGTCTCCAGGAGTGTTCCGTTATCCGCCGACTTCCCGAGTTCCGTCATCTCCAGCCAGATCTTCCCATGCTGGAGGCCGTACCGGTCCAGGCAGCTGCTGATCTCCTCCCAGACAGTCTCCACCATGCAGGTCTGCGGCGACAGGTTCACGTTGATCCTCGTGATGCCGTGTTCCGCAAACCTCGTGAACCACCGGCAGCACTCCCTTATCATCCACAGGTCGATCTCATGCACCCAGCCGCCTTCCTCCGCCTCCTGCACAAGGCTCTCCGGGTCGAGGAAACCTCCCTGCCCGTCCCTTGCACGGAACAGTGCCTCAAGCCCGGTGATCCTGTGCTTTTCCACGTTGTAGATGGGCTGGAAATAAGCTTCCATCCCAAGACTGGAAATATCTTCCCAAGTATAAGCTCCTGTAATGCTCATGGTCTTTTACCTCTTACCTGTTTTTTTGTTCCATCTCCCAGCCCCCGCTGCCCAGATGACCTTTCCTTTTATCTCTTCCCTTCCTGCCGCACCGAGCATCCTGCTGTCTAAAGACACCGGGCGGTTGTCCCCGAGGAAGAAATAACTCCCTTCCGGCACGGTGTACGGATAATCCACGCTGTCTCCTGTCTCCGACAGGCCGAAGATGACATCCGTCTCCTGCACTTCTGCGCCGTTCCTTGTCAGGTGTCCCTCACGGTCCACCTCCATCACATCCCCCGGCAGCCCTGCGATGCGCTTGATCAGGTATTCCCCGGATGCATCCTTTAAGATGACGGCATCCCCATAGCCCACGCCGTCCGGGAGGATGCGCAGGAAGAACACGATGTCCCCGGGATGGCAGGCAGGGCGCATGGAATTCCCATCCACGCGCATGATCCCGCACACCCTGAACACCAGGATCCAGACCACGAACAGGATGGCGGCCCGCTCTGAGCGCATCTTTCTTTTCCGTTTTTCCTCGCGGACCTTCAGGAGTGCCATGTCAAGGCTGTACTGTTCTCCCCCGTTCATGGCTGTTCCCGGAGACCGGCCTCTTCCGGTCCGTCTTCCTGTATCTGTCCCGGCCTCTGCGGCTTTCCATGCAGATCCCGTGTGTCTTCCTCCGGCGGACACTCTGCAAAGATGCAGTCCAGGCCGTTTTTCAAGGCTTCCAGACGGCTGCGGTACTGATGGTAGAGCGCCTGTTGCTTCTCCACTTTCTCCCTTGTCTTTGTCAGGATGACATCCATCTGCCGCCCTGCCTCTGCAAGGATCTCCTCCGCCTGCCGCCCTGACTCTGCAAGGATCTCTCCTGCCTTCCTCTCTGCCTCTGTAAGGGTCTCCCCTGCCTTCCTCTCTGCCTCTGCAAGGGTCTCCCCTGCCTTCCTGTCCGCCTCTGCAAGGGTCTCCCCTGCCTTTCTGTCCGCTTCTGCAAGGATCCTCTTTTCTGCTTCCCCAGCCTCTTTGAGCATGCGTTCCTTTTCGGTGCCGGCATGGTCCAGAATGGTCGCCGCAGTCTCCTTTGCACCGCCCAGGATCTCCTCCGCCTTTCCTTCTGCCTCCTCATAGAGCTTCTCCTGTGTGGGGATCTGTGCCCGCAGTCCTGCGTTCTCTGCCGCAAGCTGCATCTTTTCCAGATACAGTTCCCTTACTGCCTCCTCGTTCTTCTGCCCATAGTACTCCACCAGCTCCCTGATGTAGAGCACGACTTCCTCGCGGTCATACCCTAAGACGGCTGTCCTTAACTTTTCTATTTCCTTTACAAAATTCCTGTCTTTCATGATCTGTCACTTCCTTATAATCCCTTTTTCAGGCACAACAGGGGCAGCCTGCGCTGCCCCTGTCATGTCATCCTGCAAGTTCTCTTGAAAGTCTTGACTCAAACACTGCAAGAGCTGCCATGCAGCCGGCTGTAATGACTGCGCCGGCTATATAGATCGGAGTATCTGCCACACAGTGCCTGCCTGTCACAGCCAGTAAGATGCCCGCTGATATATAGGCTGCACACATCACCACCTGGGCTGCGATACATTTTTTCTGCGTCTTCCGCAGTGCTTTTCTTCTTTCAGGATCCATGGTCCTTATCCTCCTGTTCCTCGTATTTCTGCCATGAATGGGTCTGACAGGGAGCTTTCCTGTTCTGCCCGCTCATGTCAGATGTTTTGTAAGTATTTTGGAAAATTTACATATATCATTTTGGTTTGTTGTTTGTAAGTTTAGATGTCAGGCCTTTCTTTTTTATTGTCCGGGGATATGTGGATATCCCCGGGATTGTTTTTTCGTTCTGGTATCTTTTGGGGTTACTGTCTTACTCTCCGTCAAGTTCCTCGCGGATCTTCCGGATACGCAGGACTGTGTATCCTGCGATCACAAGGATCAGGATGACTGGATACCAGTGGAATCCGCAGTCTGCGAAGCTGATGTGTCCGTCTGCATCACTGCTGTCTGCCGGGATGCTGTCGTCTGTGTTTCCGCTTCCGTCTGCATCTGCTCCGGTCTCTGTGCTGTCTGCGACATCTGTAGTATCATCAGAACCTGTATCTGCATCGGTCTCTGTACCTTCTGTCACATCCTCACCATCCGCCTGGTCTGACTCGTTGTTGTTTCTGTTGTTCCTGTTGTGTTTGTTGTTTTTGTTTCCGCCGGACGCATTGTTTCCATCCGCTGCGGCGATATCTGTGGCATTGGTCTTGCCATCTGTGACTCCGGTATTGGTTCCGTTCGTATTTCCATTGCTGTTTCCACCGTTATTACCGGAATTATTACCGCCATTATTGCTGCCGTTATTACCGCCGCTGCCGTTATTGTTACCGCCGTTGCCTCCAGGTCTGTTGCCATCACTGCCGGAGCTGCCGTTGTTTCCACTGTTGGAGCCGCCGCCATTTCCGCCGTTGCCCGGGTTCTTGCCGTTTCCTCCATCGCCTCCGTTTCCACCGTTTCCGCTGTTGGATTCACCGCCGTTTCCGCCATTTCCTCCGGTTCCGTTGTTGGATTCTCCACCATTTCCGCCGTTACCGCCGTTTCCGCTGTTGGATTCACCGCCGTTTCCACCGTTGCCGCCGGTTCCGTTGTTGGAGTCACCGCCATTTCCGCCGTTGCCTCCGGTGCCGCTGTTGGATTCTCCACCGTTTCCGCCGGAGCCACCATTGCCGTTGTTGGAGTCTCCGCCGTTTCCACCGTTTCCTCCGGTGTTGTTACCACCGTTGCCTCCGGTTTCGCCTGAGCTTCCTCCATTACCGCCGGATCCGCCGTTGCCCTTGTCTGAGTCTCCGCCATTTCCGCCGTTGCCGCCGCTGTTCGTGCCGCCGTTGTTATTGCTTTCTCCTGTGGAGCCGCTGCCGCCGTTGCCTCCGTTTCCACCGTTTCCGTTGTCGGATTTACCGCCGTCTCCGCCATTTCCACCGGATGTTGTTCCACCGTTATTATCGGTCTTTCCCGGCTGCGTGGTCTCGGTTCCTGTACCGCCGTTGCCGCCGTTTCCGCCCGGGTTCGTGTTATCTCCTGTTGCGTTTCCGCCGTTTCCTGCATCACCGCCTTTGACGGTTCCGCCAGGATTGATGGTGATGGTCTTATCGCCTGCGCTGATTCCGGTTCCACCGTTTCCACCATTGCCAGGAATACCTGCTGCGGAATCTCCGCCTTTACCGCCGTTTCCACCAGTTACAGTTCCACTGACTGTCGGAGTGAGCTTGCCGTTACCATCGATACCGGCTCCACCATTTCCTCCATCTGTGCCTTCTGTGCCGTTTGCACCGTTACCACCGGTCACGTTTGCATTGTTTCCAATGATAATTCCGGCATCTGCTGTATCACCACTGGCTCCGATACCGGCTGCTCCATCCGGATGTTTAGCAGAACCGTCCCCACCTTTGATCGTACCGTTTACGATCTCAAGATTCGTTCCCGGATGTTCGTTGCTGTTAGCATCCTTGACAAATTCCAGTCCCGGTTTTGCCTCATTATTATCATCTGCCTTGTCACCTGTGATGGTCTTATCATTTAAGTCGATCTTGACCTCACCCCATGTGTCAGGGATCTCAACTGTGTGGTCGATGTCTTTCTTCACGATGACTTTGTAGTTGCCGTCAGCATCCACTACAACCTGTACATTGGAGTTTTCCGCTTTCTCTGTTTTGTCCGTGGCATTATTGCCTGTTGTGTCCCCGGCACCTCTGTCCTCGAACTGCTTTGCGATATCTTTTGCATCCACGAGGGCTATTTTGCCGTTTACAGAACCATATTTCTTATGACTGATCTGATATGGTGTTGCTTTCTTCAGGCCTGTGATGGTTGCTTTTCCATCCCCATCCGTAAGTATGGTTGATACATTACCTGTCGGGGTTCCCTGGGCATCCAGCTCCTGATACTTATAAGTCTCATTTGCTCTTCCCTTGAAAGTCAGCGTATATGCTGTCTTTCCCGTAATGGTCGGATTATCATCCGTCACTTCCACTTCTACGCCTGTCGTCAATCCTGATGCTGCAATCATAAAGGTCAAAGCATCCACATATGTTCCCTTAGTCTTTTTCTTTAATTCCTCTAATTTTGTTTGTTCCACAGTCACCCTATTACTGATGTCTGAACCGGAATGATCATAAGCAGTCACATTTGCGAATGTCGCTGCCTCTGTGTCCGTAAGCTTTCTGACATCGTTCACATGAATGACAAAATCATCTGCTGCAATAACGCTTCCATCTGCCCCCTTGATCACGTTCATCCGGTATACCGGGATTAAGGTCACGACATCCGCAGTCTGTGCAGTCATCACAGTTGTTTCATTATAGATCTTTGTGCCGTCTGTTTTATCAACCCATACAAAGAGGCTCTCATTCTCAGCCTTTAATTTATCTGCTTCTTCCTGCATTTTGGTAAAGCTTGCTGCCGGAATCGTATCTCCATCAATCACTGTAATATGCTCTGTCTTATTTAAGATATTGCCCTTTTGATCTTCAAAAACGATCTCATGCAGTTTTTCAAAGTCCACCGTAACATTCCATGCCTGATAAACTTTTGCGAATGTATGGGAATAGGTCTTCGTTGTACCATCCCATGTGATTTCCCCACTCTTGATTGCCGCATCAATATCAATTGCCACATTATTAACCGTAATGCTCTTTAATCTGTAACCATCCTCTGGCTTAATATTGACCTTCAATGCTCCATTATTCTTCACAATCGTCTGGTATGTACTGTTTCCTTTATCATTCCACGCCACACCATCATTTCCAGTCACAAGTGTTCCATGTGTCACTTTTACATCTACGGTCTGTCCCTCTTCAAATGTAATATTTAATGCCCGTGGTTTGCCTACCGCCCGTGTTGTGTAAGTATAGCTTGGTCCATTTCCTGTGAAAGCCTGAATGGATACATCTCTATCATCACTGCCATCCACGTTGCTCCAATATGCCTTTTTATAAGTAGTGGCTGTTCCTGTTGTATCTTTTAACTCCAGCTCTACTGTTTCATTGTCTTTCACAATGACATGCTGGAACTGGTCCGCACCTGATTCTTTTGTTACAAGCCCTGTATCTTTCACTTTTGCCGTACCACCTGTCACATGAACATGTACGATATGGGACGGTGTGAATACAGCTTGCAGTGTCACATCTGAAGTTGTCGGTGTGTACTTTAATTCATAACTCTTTTCTTTCCAGTTAAACGTTTTTGCTCCTGCAAATAAATCTGTATTGTTTGTTGTCTCCTGCAATGCTGTCAGGATAGAGAAACTTTCTCCCTTCTCCCCGGTAAGATCTGAATAATAAGGATTTGAAAAATCATTTGGCGTAAATATAAGGGTGAGTTCCTCATTGCGGTTTACATTGATGCTGCCATCCTGCTCCAGTTTGTATTCATTACCAGATGCATCTACCGCCTTGAAGCTTCCCTTTGCATTTGCTGTTACAAGACCTGTTACTTTTAAGGTTGTCATCTGCCGTTTTGCCGCAGCCTTCACTGTAATGTCTCCACTGACATTTGGAATCGTAACTGTAATGCTTCCATCTGCCGGATCTACCCTGCACACATCTGCAAATGTCAAATTCTTAACAGTCCCTGTATCGCTTTCCTTCATAGTAACGATAAAGTTGTCCTGATCCAGATCATAATCTGCTTTTGGACTGATTTTTACAGTATAAGTTTTTAAATAACCAACATCAGTCTGCTTCTGACCACTTGTAATCTCAGCATTGCTTCCTATGGTTACGATTGCTTTAAATGTTCCAAGATAAAACTTCTGATTGTTTTCCGTTGCAACATATTCAATACCATCTACTGTGACTTTCTCTCCCGCAACAGCTATTACGATATAATCCCTGTCCGGATATTTTGTGTCGACTGCATTTCTCTGACCTACCGTCACGCCACCTACAGGTGCAGTATCCACCTCATGTCCAAATACCTTCGCCTTTGTTCCCGAAGGAAGTTTTACCTCCGCTTTTTTATCTGATGTTCTGCGCTCTACTGTCACTTTATCGGCGGCTGAACCATTTCCTTTTATCTCTACCGTATTTTCTTCGCCGTCATCCAGCTTAATTACTGCACTCTTGTCTGCCGTAACTTCTGCCTTTGTCACCAGTTTATTCCGGTACATGGCATCCGGGATGTAGACCAGGGTGATGGCATTAAAACTCTGATTGGTATATGTGTATGTCACATCCCCGATCTTTAAGGTGAGTGCGCCTGTCGTGTTATAGTTCTTGAGATATGGTGTATCATCCCCTGTACCGTTTGGCACAACGACCGATGATGCGCCTGCCGGGGTTGTCACCTTGTAAGTATTATGGTCTACCGGACTGTAAACGTTCAGTGTTCCGTTATCCGATACATTAAGTGTTCCGTCTTTGAGTGTAATGGTTCCATCTGCTGCAACGTCAAGCGTTACATCCACCGCATCATTTGGTGCGGAGAACCCTGTACCATCCTTGCTCTTTAACTGCACACCTTTTTTCAGGGTTCCGCCTGTCACTGCTGTGACGGTATCTTTTACGATCTCGACTGTGTCCCCGGTCTGTGCCGTATCCAGTGCATCGGAAAGAGGTGCGTATTTCACGCCGTCTATCACAGCCTCAGCATCCATCGGTTCTACCAGTACGTTGGTCTCACCTTTTTTGGTGTTATCCGGCTGTCCCGGGTCGGCTCCGTCAGCGTAGCCGCCGAATTCGACGAAGAAACCTGATACATTAGTCTGTGTTACATGATTTCCTTCTGGAACATCATTTAAAGTTGAGGAACCTGAAAATACCATAACACATGATTCGTAGTCATTCACATCAGACATTGAACTATCTATCAAATTATCTGCCCTTTGAGTCATGTTAGGTTCTCTAGGCGCAAATAGGGTATAATCTAGTTCTACTCCACTCTCTGGTCCCGCTGCCCAATAATATGAATTACTATACTTGAGTACTCCAGCTTCATACCTTGCTATCTTATCATTACCTAGTCTTCTTCCATCTACCCGTATCAACCTTGTTCCACCAGTCCATGTAACAGCATTCTTTTGAAGATTATCAATATAAACAAGTTCATCTTTACTGGTAAATGTAACTAAATATCCTTGTTCACCTGCCAACTTATAATTGCTTGACAAATCATGAGCTTTCGTCCAAGAAACTTTTTGTGGAATATATAAATAATAATGCCCATTTTTACCCCATTGCGTTATCTTCATATCTGTAAGATTTTCAAATCCTTTGGATTCATTAGCATTAACTGAAATGTATACATTCATATTGCTTACATAATCAAAAACCCAAGATGAAATTTTTTCTTCTATCTCCTTTTCTGAAAGTGCATTCACAAACATCCAAGTAGCTGATCGTTTTTCATTATCTTTTGCCCAGGCATCATTAATTATATTATCGTTCAGTTTGCCGGTTGATAAAGTAATAGTCATCAGGCTTATATCATTGCCTTGTGTATCAACCTTAACATTTGTGAACTGAAATTTCTGATGTGTCTCATCCGTCCACACCGGTGTTCCCAGATTTACGGTATAGTTCCCCTGCACATTTGCATAAGCTGCCACTTCATAATCTGCTGCATATGTCTCCACCGGTTCTTCCGCTGCGACTACTTTTACAGTCCTGCTGAAGTTTATCACTTCCTGTGTTGCATTTGCAGCTTTCGGAGTCTGCTCTTCTGTAATGTTTACAGTATCTGTGTCCGCTGACTCTTCTTTTACTGTGTCTGTATTTCCATCATTCTGATTTTCTGATCCTTGTACCTCTCCGACACCCGTGGATGTTCCCTGCGTCTGCCCTGCATTTCCGCTGTTTACCGAGTCTTTTGCACTGTCCGCTTCATCCTCATCTGCCGACTGATCTGGCTTGTCCTGATCTGCGGTATCTGTACCAGAAGTCTGGTCATCCCCTTCCGGTGTCTGATCTGTATTTTCTATCGTTTCCGTGGTATCTACTGTTTCTGTGCCAGACACCGTCTCAGTGCTTTCTATGATATCCGCACTCTCTGTGTTCTCCACACTTTCAGTTTCACTTACACTGCTTTCCTTTTCCGTCAGTGCGTATGAGATCTCATAATCTCCAGCCACATTGATGTCAAAGTTTCCTGTGTCAGTGACGGACAGGGTATATTTTTCACTGTCATACGTGATCCCTGCCGTCAGGTCATAGTCTGTCACGCCCTGTGTGAGTGTCAGTTCCGGTGCATCATAAGCTTTGCTCTGCTCTTTTGCACCTACGCCGTGGATCGATCCGATGAGCAGTGCGGCTGCCATCACAAATGTCAATGCACGGTTTGCTTTCGTCCTTCTCATAGGTTTCCTCCTTAATTTTTATTACATAAAAAAGCTCCACAACATAATGTAGATTATGTTGTGCGGAGGGATAGCTCCTTTGCCCGGTTACACCGGGATTTTGAACAGATTTATAAATTTTCTGGTTTTCAGCAGTTATCTATGAATGTAGTGGAATTAGAAAAACATGATTTTCAGCTGTAAAACCGTGAAACACTGAAAAATCAGGCGTTTACAGAAGTCTGGTCTTATTTTTGTGCAAAAATGGCAACAATATCCTAGAGAAGTACTATGAAATTAGTGCTTCTTTTACAAAAAGTGGGATTTTTGTCGAATTTTAGCATCAGACTATTGACGTTTATCGGATTTTTTGATAAAAAAATAGTACTTGGAAGTTATTGGTAATAATTACCATACTTTCATCTGATTGCATTCACAACATAATCTACATTATGTTGTGTCTTTTTATTTCTGTCGTTCAGACGACCAGATCCAGACGCTCCAATTTTTTGACATGGTCTTCCTCTGTGGTCGCTACGTAGATCCTTGTGGTATTGATGCTGCTGTGTCCGAGGATATCCGCAAGGTGGCTGATGTTTTTATGCATGTTATAGTAGGTGCGCGCAAAGAAATGGCGGAGGTTATGCGGGAATGCTTTTTTCAGTGCAACGCCTGCTTTTTCGGCGTTTTTTTTCATTTCCGTCCAGATGTTGCTGCGGTCTACCGGGTTTCCGTTTTTTGTGATGAAGACCGCTCCGCTTCTGATGTCTTTCTTTTTGCAGTAGTCGATCAGTTTCATTTTCAGTTTGTGTACGAGATAGATCTCACGGTGTTTTCCTTTGCAGGATATGCTGATCTTTCCGGTGCCCACTGCTTCCACCGTGACCGATGCAAGTTCACTGATGCGCATGCCGGTGCTGCCGATGATCTCGATGATCATGGCAAGGCGGAGGTTATCATTCTCTTTTGCGGTCGCGATGAGTTTTTCGTATTCGGCGCGCGTCATCTCTTTTTCCTGCGCATAGATGTGGTTTGGCTGTGTCTTGAAGATCGTGACGCAGCAGTCGTGCCAGCCTGTGTATCCGAAGAAGCCGTTTAAGGCGATGAGCATGCTGTTGGCGCTGCCCGGCATGTAGTTGGCTTCGAGATGTTTTTTGTAGCGGATCACGCAGTCTTTGGTGATGTCTTTCTGTTCCTGCGCTTCCAGCCAGGCGGTGAAGGTGCGGATGTCGCGGATGTATTTGTCGATGGTATTCTGGGATTTTTCCTGTGTATAAATATGATTTTGATAGGATTGTATGGTATTTTCGTCGATTGTCTTCATGTCGTTTCCTCTTATGCTGTTCTGATTTTCTGCCCGCGGATCTCCGGGGAAAACCGGGGGTAGTTACAGTATACTGGGTGATTTTGATGAGGACAACCGGGATGGGGGAATTGGAAGAAATTGGCAGAGGAGGCTGGAGTGAAAGAGCCAGCTCCTGACGAGCTGGCTCTGTGATGGGTTGGTTTTGGTTTTAGTTGTTTTGGTCTGGGGTTATCTGGATTCGGACTGGAGTTCGGCGATGGCGGTGTTGTATTCGGATTCGGTGTATTTTTTTAAGATACTCTCTTTTGGGATTTTAAATTCGAGCATATTTTTTATTGCAGTGATGTTAGCCTGCTTAGTTGCTTTTTTTACAGCTTTTTTTGAATATTGTTCCATTACTTCGCACATTTTTTGAACACCTCCCTCTTCATGTTTCAGATAGTGCACACGGTTGGTTAATTTCGGAAATTTGGCATTATCTATCTCTTTTTGCAGAAAACAGTCCATGTATTCTGAAATAGTTGTTCCGTCTTTTACAGTGGTATTGACGAATACACGCTCCAATCCGTCATCTACTTTTTCCTGTGTTTCCCGGATCACACTGTCCACGTGATAGATCACCCTGCCACGTTACACTTTTTTCCATTTCCAAGGATACAGAGTGCATCCAGACGGACAGATCGCCCGTACAGGTTTCTCTTACTGCTCTGTACGATAACGTCTTTTACGATGAGTTTCTCATCTTCTAAAATGATACGCAGCATCTCCTGGCATACGCCAATATCATCTGCCAGTACTTCAAAAAACGTATCATCGATAGGTCTGAAATTTTTAACCTGTTCTATCTTTTCTTCTAATGTCTTTTGTTTTTTCCTGGTCATTTGACCTCCTGCTTCTATGGTATACAAACAGGCTTTCCGAATGATCTATGTTTATTATATAGAACCCCTCAAGATTCTTCAAGACTGTTTGCATGGATTTTTTAGTTACTGTTCTAAATCCCCTGTCTGTCATTTTCTCCTGCTGGATGATCCACCGATGTGGTGATGGATTTTTGGTTACGTTAGCATGTGTTGTAACTTTGATTTGATAAAAAAGATAGGTTTATTGTAAGGGGTTGGATGGGGAAAGTCAAGGAATTTTCGGTTAAAAAGAGCCAGCCTATAACAGCTGGCTCATGAAAAGAGACCGTTTCAAGTTTTGTGTAAACGTTAAAAACTGATATAAGATTTGTGAATAGTTACAAATGGGCAGAGCCGATTTTCCGGATTCTGCCCATATCTGCATTATACAGTAGTTTTTAGGCATGTCAATAAAACCTGCCTAAAATTGACTGCTTTACAGGTTCCGTCCTGCCAGACGTTCTTCAAAGTAAATTTCAAGCTGGGAATGAATCTGTCCCCAGTCCTGCCGATGGCCAGTCCATTTTTTCGTGATATCCATGGTTGCCAGATACAACATTTTCAAAAGGCTATCATCCGACGGAAAAACCGTCTTGCTTTTGGTCACTTTCCGAAGCTGGCGGTTGAATCCTTCAATGGCATTTGTGGTATAAATCAGCCGTCTTACTGCCTCCGGATATTTGAAATAAGTGGACAAGGTTGCCCAGTTATCATGCCAGGATTTATAAATCTTTGGGTACTTGGAATCCCATTTATCCTTGAACAATTCTAACTCATCTAAAGCTGTTTCTTCCGTTGGAGCTGCATATACAAGCTTCAGATCAGCCATCAGTTTTTTGATGTCTTTGTATGAAACAAACTTCGTTGAATTACGGATCTGATGGATGATACACTGCTGAATCTCTGTTTTTGGATAAACAGCCTCGATTGCCTGTGGAAATCCATTTAAACCATCAACGCATGCAATCAGGATATCCTCAACGCCTCTGTTTTTTAATCCATTGATGATAGAAAGCCAGAACTTGGCACTTTCGTTTTCTCCAACATACATTCCAAGAACATCTTTTTTCCCATTCATATCGATACCAAGGGCAATGTAAACCGCACGTTTTACAATACGTCCTTCACTGCGGACGTGATAGTGGATTGCATCCATAAATACTACAGCATACACTTCTTCCAAAGGGCGTTCCTGCCATTCTTTTACAATCGGCAGGATTTTGTCTGTGATCCGGCTGATTGTGCTGTCAGAAATATCAATATCGTATAATTCGCGCATATGGGATTCAATGTCTCCAGTTGTCATTCCCTTGGCATACATGGAAAGTATTTTTTCTTCCATGTCCTGAGTTACGGAATTCTGATATTTTTTAATCAGCTGAGGTTCATAATCCCCATTACGATCCCTTGGGATTGCCACATCCATATCTCCATAACTGGTGTGCATGGTTTTGCTGGAATGTCCATTTCTACTATTGTCTGTTTCTTTGTTTCGATAGTCATACTTGGAATACCCTAATTCTTCATCCAGTTCTTCATCCAAAGCACCTTCCAAAATGACAGACATCATGTCACGCATGATGCTGTTAACATCGGTGCCATCTTTGATGCTGATATCATTATTTTTCAGATAGTCACGCATCATTTCTCTCATTGCTGCTTTTTGTGGGCTGTCTTTTCTTCTTGCCATAAAAATAACCTCCAAACTGAGTAATTTTATCTTACATCAGTTTGGAGGTTTACACAAACTTTAGGATACTCTCCATGAAAATTCAGGCAATAAAATAATCCTATTCCCCAGATTCATATTCATAATTTTTTTCAAATTCTTCTGCTTGCATATCAAAATACTCATTCATCTGGATTTCTTGCAATAAATGATTATATCTTATAAGCTCCAATTCATCATCTGAATTTTCTATAAGTTCTTTCAATACATCTTTTGCAACTTCTTCTCCTGGTCCTCTTGATATTCTCAGAAGTATATTCCACAATTTTTCAATATCTCCATATTTATCAATAAACATATAAAAGATACTGTTAATAATGGCACTATAGCTTTCTTTATCTATTTTCTCTTCACTCTTAATTAGCTTTTCATATTCAAGCAATTGTTCATCATAGCTTTGTATTGCCATTTCACTTATAACAAAATGTTTCTTATTATATAAATTTATTGCATTAACAAATTTCTTTGTAAGTAGGTCACACGAAAAAGAATTGTCATAATCCTGATAAGCCCAATATTCTCCATCAAACTGTTCCGGCTCTTGTAAACCATCGCATCTCATCAATTTTCGAGCTATCTCTAATAGCTTTTTTATATACATAACAGCTAATCCATTTTTTTGTATTACATCAAATAGTGTTATAACTGCCTTTTGGGAATAAAAATATATTAAATCTTCTTGGTCAATCTTAGATTTTATCTTTTCAATCAAACTTTTTGCTTCAAAGTGACTTAATCTATAAATATTTTCCAGTTGCATTGTATCCGACATAATTTCAAATGCACTTCCCTCTATTTCTTCTCTTTTACTTTGCTGTCGAAATATTATAGTAGGATTATTTCCATATACTTTTTCAATCACTGTATCACTTTTTAATATCTTAACCAAATTAGCAATTTGCTGCCCTAATTGCTCCTTATTTCTATAGAAAATTACAGTTTTCAAATTTTCATGGTTGATAAATTCTCTTAATACATCACCATCTGTAACATCCAACGAATGACCAAAAATATATAATGTATTTTCTTCTTTTCTTCCAGCTTTTACATTCTCATCAATTTGTTGCAACCACTTTTTATATTCATTTCCAGCCTTTTTATATATTCTCTGATAATACTTTTTAAAAGCAATAAACTCTATTTCATCACTTCTTCTGTCCTCTGAAAGATATTCGTCAATTCCTAATACCATATTATTGCTTTCTGTATTTTGCTGAATACAATTCTCAATTTCTTCTTTCGATGCATCTGTTTTACCCGTAAAAAAATAAATATTATTAGTTGCTACACCATGTGCAAAAGAATACTCAATTTCTTTTCTGTTACAGGCATACAATTTTCTATATGTATCAGAATAATTAAAACTAAATACTTTACTAGGATGTACTTTTTCAATATCTGGGTTGTAATATTTAAGTTCTTTATTTCCAACATAATCCCAAATATATATCTCTAATGCACCTATTAACTTATTTAAGTCACATAACAACTTAGGAATATATTCTTTTATAGTCTCTTCTTTCAATCCTCCTGGAGCTATAATATTATATAATTTACTTTTATAATTTTTTTCCAGGTTCTCATTTTTACTATCCCCCATTGCAATACCTTCATAATATTTTATCAATCCATCCATTGTTTGAATCATGGATGATATTTCACTTTCAAAGTCAATCCAATTTTCCTTATTTGCTAAATGTTTCTTATATACCTTTTGAAAATAATTAATCCATACATTATTTTCCGTAAAAGTATGCAATGCCACAACTCTATCTTCATATTCAGGATTCTCAAAAATCGTTTTCAAATAATCATCTTTTATATCATACAACCTTTTGGGTACACTATTTGCTGATAAATATGCATATTTAAATCTTGTAACAAATTCCAAAAACTGTGTATATTTAGTTGGTAATTCATGTTCCAAATCAAATCCATTCCCAATCATTAGTATCTTCATCTGAAATTTTCTCCTTTATTTTCTCTCCTAGTACAAATTGATTATATCATAGACGCTTTCTTATTGAAGTTCATTATCAAAATTTTGATTTTACCGGAACATATTTTTACTGCACATAGATGTGGTTTAATGAAAGAGCCAGCTCCTGACGGGCTGGCTCTGTGATGGGTGGGTTTTGGGGTTGGTTTGTTTTGATCTTGGGCTATCTGGATTCAGACTGGAGTTCGGCGATGGCGGTGTTGTATTCGGACTCGGTGTAATCTTCCAGAATGATTTCCTTCGTTGCCTGAAAGCGGATGATCATGTTTTTGATGGCAGCAATGTTTGCCTGGCGTTGACCGATTTCTTTGCCGATTTCTTTTCCGGCTTCCTCGCCCTGCTGATATGCTTTTTCTGCGACTTCTTCTGAATATTTTCTCATTATTTCACACACTGCGTTTACGCCTCCCTCTTCATGTTTCAGATAGTGCACACGGTTGGTTAATTTCGGAAATTTTGCATTATCTATCTCTTTTTGCAGAAAACAGTCCATGTATTCTGAGATAGTTGTTCCGTCTTTTACTGCGGTATTGACGAATACACGCTCTAATCCGTCGTCTACTTTTTCCTGTGTTTCCCGGATCACGCTGTCCACGTGATAGATCACCCTGCCACATTTAAAGATATCGAACTCGGAAATATACACAACGATCAGATCGATCGTCTCCTCAAATTTATCATCCGTCTGCGAGTCCCGCACCGTGATGACCGATGCATTGAACCGCACTCTTTTTAAATGGTGATCCTTGTTAGAACGCTGCACTTCCACGTTACACTTTTTTCCATTTCCAAGGATACAGAGTGCATCCAGACGGACAGATCGCCCATACAGGTTTCTCTCACTACTCTGTACGATAACGTCTTTTACGATGAGTTTCTCATCTTCTAAAATAATACCCAGCATCTCCTGACATACGCCAATATCATCTGCCATTACTTCAAAAAACGTATCATCAATAGGTCTGAAATTTTTAACCTGTTCTATCTTTTCCTCTAATGTCATTTTATCTCCTGTTTTTTCTTGGTATACAAACAGGCTTTCCGAATGATCTATGTTTATTATATAGAACCCCTCAAGATTCTTCAAGACTGTTTGCATGGATTTTTTAGTTACTATTCTAAATTTGTGTCTGTCATTTTCTCCTGCTGAACGGTTCACCGATGTGGTGATGGATTTTTGTTATGTTAGTATGTTTTGTAACTTTGATTTGATAAAAAAGATAGGTTTATTGTAAGGGGTTGGATGTGAGAAGTCAAGGATATAATGGTTTTTATGATGTGGAAAGAGCCAGCTCCTGACGGGCTGGCTCTGTGATGGGTGGGTTTTGGGGTTGGTTTGTTTTGATCTTGGGCTATCTGGATTCAGACTGGAGTTCGGCGATGGCGGTGTTGTATTCGGACTCGGTGTAATCTTCCAGAATGATTTCCTTCGTTGCCTGAAAGCGGATGATCATGTTTTTGATGGCAGCAATGTTTGCCTGGCGTTGACCGATTTCTTTGCCGATTTCTTTTCCGGCTTCCTCGCCCTGCTGATATGCTTTTTCTGCGACTTCTTCTGAATATTTTCTCATTATTTCACACACTGCGTTTACGCCTCCCTCTTCATGTTTCAGATAGTGCACACGGTTGGTTAATTTCGGAAATTTTGCATTATCTATCTCTTTTTGCAGAAAACAGTCCATGTATTCTGAGATAGTTGTTCCGTCTTTTACTGCGGTATTGACGAATACACGCTCTAATCCGTCGTCTACTTTTTCCTGTGTTTCCCGGATCACGCTGTCCACGTGATAGATCACCCTGCCACATTTAAAGATATCGAACTCGGAAATATACACAACGATCAGATCGATCGTCTCCTCAAATTTATCATCCGTCTGCGAGTCCCGCACCGTGATGACCGATGCATTGAACCGCACTCTTTTTAAATGGTGATCCATGTTAGAACGCTGCACTTCCACGTTACACTTTTTTCCGTTTCCAAGGATACAGAGTGCATCCAGACGGACAGATCGCCCGTACAGATTTCTCTCACTGCTCTGTACGATAACGTCTTTTACAATGAGTTTCTCATCTTCTAAAATGATACGCAGCATCTCCTGACATACGCCAATATCATCTGCCAGTACTTCAAAAAACGTATCATCAATAGGTCTGAAATTTTTAACCTGTTCTATCTTTTCTTCTAATGTCTTTTGTTTTTTCCTGGTCATTTGACCTCCTGCTTCTATGGTATACAAACAGGCTTTCCGAATGATCTATGTTTATTATATAGAACCCCTCAAGATTCTTCAAGACTGTTTGCATGGATTTTTTAGTTACTATTCTAAATTTGTGTCTGTCATTTTCTCCTGCTGAACGGTTCACCGATGTGGTGATGGATTTTTGTTATGTTAGTATGTTTTGTAACTTTGATTTGAT